>ERZ1370068.5532-contig-4555_pt1 | contig 219064 bp, 272 predicted proteins | sample MGYA00561227_ERZ1370068 | MGnify/ENA primary metagenome ERZ1370068 (study PRJEB38410, sample SAMEA6850437) | metagenome | study: Metagenomic assessment of the ecological functions of the soil: analysis of the soil microbiota associated with the...
GTGTACTTCGTTCGAGGGTGCACGTGGTGTTGCTGTTGGTGGGCAGTTCGCGGCTGGTGACGTCCACGGTCGAAGCATTGAAGGCCAGCGACGGCGTGGGCTGCGGCTTATAAGTCCCGCGCGGTAGTTTGCCAAAGGTGGCGACGATCCGTGTCTTCGAGTTGCGCCGCATCGAGATCACCGACGATCACCAGCAGCAGCTGTGATGTCTGCATCGTGCGTTGGTGATACGCGCGCAAATCATCTGCCGTCAGACGCCCAATCGATTCAGCCGTCCCTTCCGGGCGATTCAGGTAAGGATGACCGGCGTAAGCCACTTTCTCTTGCAGGCGCTGCAAGTACGTATCAGGCTCGTCCGTGTCATCGCTCAAACTCGGCGACCAGCCGTGACTTCACCAGGGCCACATCTTCTTTGGTAAACGCCGGGTGCAGTGCGACGTCCGTGAAGACGTCCCACGAGCGATCAAAGTTTTGTGCGGGTGGCAGTCATCGATAGCGCGGAATAGTCATAGCTGACGCTTTCGCCGAGGTCACTGTCCCCATCCGGGCCAGTTCCTTGGCGCATGCGATCGCGCGGGAAAAGCCGGTGCTGGCTTCGCTGGCCACGTTGAGCATGAAAGCTTCAACGCCGGCGTTGGCGGTGGTCATAGTTGCCGGCGCCGCCCCCGGATGTAGAGCTGAATCGCGACGGTCTGGCTGCCTCGCGGCGCTTCGACCAGGACTTTTAATCCATTCATCATCATACTCAGTAACCTGTGACGCCTGCCGCGCAATGACGCTTTGATAATCCTGTGGCCAGCGGCGGCGCCGGCGTCTGTGCGCTCGGCAGCCGCAAGACTAAGCGAAAGCAGGCATAAAGCGGCAAGCATCAGCAAACGCCACTTACCATTTTCCCTTGAGACAAGTTTCATTTTTCATTTTCAATTCTCGTTTACCTGATCAATGTTTCTGGCAGCCCGAGACTTTGGCGAGGTGCTGCGCCGCTGAGACGCGTCACTGTCCGGATCAAATCTTCCGGCGTCAACTTCGCCTGTTGTTGCGCCTGTTCAGAAATCAACGCCAGGCTGACGTGGGGCTTGCCCTGAATGTAGGTCGAGATATACCCGGCTGATGTCTGCGCGCGAGAGGTTCGTCGCAGGTTGCCCAGATAGCCGCGGAAGTAATCGATCCCGGTTGACGACCACCAGAACCCGAGGGTCTTCGCATACTCGTCGAATTTTTCGCGCGAATAAAGATCGTCCGCTTCGAGCAGGGCCTTGGCGCTCTGAGTTGTTCGTCGGTGTAGTAATCCTTGTCGTTGAAGTGCGCGATTTCGTTGTAGGACCGGCTTTGAGCGCGGCCTTGGCCTTGTCGGGCGTAGTCTGAAAGACTGACGTTGATCGGGCCCAACGTTGCGCTGCGTGTAGTAGCCGATGCCGACGCCATTAACCAGGCCGGTATCAACCAGATTTCGCTGGAAGCGCCGAATCAGCTTGCTTCAATTCCAAACCGGCTTCTCAGCAAAGGACGGTCACCTTCGGTGTTCGCCATGATCACGTGACTTGTCACCTCACCAGTTGGCTGTGTTGATGATCTCCGCATCGCCATTAACGTCACCGGCAGCCACGCGAACTTCAACGCGAACGCCGTTTCCATTTCCCTGAATCTCGAACGAAACGGCTTCGTTCGGCGCCAGGTTGACCGGTGCGGTAATGCCTTGCGTTTGGACGACCTGTTGGCAGACCCCATCGCTGTTGCAACCTGCGGTCATGTATCTCTGCCAGGCAAAGCGGACTCTGGTGGGGCTCTTTCAGACCGCCACCGTGGATCCAAACAATCACCTTCTGGCCCATACCAAGCGTGATTACGCCCGTATCGCCGCGGAAACGGTCGCGAGGTTGCTGCGCGCGAGCCATGAAAGGCAAAGTCACAATCGAAGTAGAACAGAATTGAGGCCAGGACTACCGAGAAAATTCGTCGAGGTTTCATAATCGCCCTCCTTACTGTCGTCACTTTCGCATCGAGACGCGATATCAGCACCTCAGTGAGCGTGATTTTCGCCGGAAGCAACAGGCCGATCAGAACGTTAGTTGTCCCGGTCGTGGCATCGACAATCGCCGCGCTCACCTGAACTCTTTGGCTGGTCGTGACGACTATCCCGCGCCCATAGGTTCCCGCCGCGAGGACGTCACATGAAGCTACATCGCCCTGAGCCAATGTTGTCGCGCCCGTGTACGTATTGCTGCCGGCAAGTTTGCAAACACCGTCAGCGTTGCAGGGACCTGGCGTGTACATCGTCCGGCCAAATCGAACCTGACCATTCATTCCGTCGCCCCAGTCGATTGTGAGGCGAAGGATTTGATTCGGCCCGAGTTTCACTACGCCGGTGTTGTAAAAATATCGTACCGGCGGTTGGGCATGCGCCGTCGAAACGAGAGTGATTAGCGTTAGCGAGATGCTCAACGCGATGGCGATTGACTTTCTCATGGGCGTTTTCCTTTGGCTGCTTTGAAATCGATGGGACCATTTGCTGTTTGGTTGCGCCGTAAAATCCAGGCCGGTGATGTTCTCTTCTTTAACCATCACAGTCTTTGGCATGAAGTTGTAGAGTTGTGCATCGGGCTGACCTGATAAGTGCGATTTCTGGGAATGTTGTCCAGGCGATACATGCCAAAGCGGATCCGTCTTAGTTGAGCGATGCTCGCCAGTTGCCGCCCTGATCAGCACTCGGACGTGCCTTATGGGATTGTTGTTGGGGTCGAACACTAGTCCGGTGATGGCGACGGCGAATTGCAATTCGTGGCGCCGACACGTCGCTGCCGTCGCCCGCCGGCAGATTTGGATAAGCCGGCTTTGTCGAAAGGTCTCAGAAAGCCACGCTGGTCGGTGTTCTCGCCGAAGCTGGCGCCCTTATCAATTGCCGGACTGCCGGGACTGCAAACGATGGGTTTCGGGTCATTCCACCGTAATCGCCAAGCGGGTCGAGCATGGGATTAATCGGCGCCAGCGGCTGTGTTCCGGCCTGGTCTGACCGCCGAAGAAAGCTCCCGTGCCATCGTTCCCAATCGGGTTGAATCCGTAACTAAAGTGACAGTTACCAGGAAGATTGAAGCAAAGACGTCGGGCGCGGCGTTATTGGCCGCGACGATCGTGCCGCGCAGGCTCACGCTGCCCTGGACAGCTTCGATTCCGCTACCGGTTGCTTAGTAGATGGTGCATAAGGTCGCGAAGGGTCGTGCCCGAATAGTTTATCAATGCAAGGTTGCCGTTACCGGAGACCGTGGAATTGACCATCACCAGTGTTCCCCGATTCTCAATGCCGCCATCAACGTTGTTTGAAACGGTACTACTGACCAGGTTGAGCTCTCCTTCATTATCGACCGCCCACGCTTGAAACATCGCCGGCGTCGTCCCGTGACAGCAGAGTTGTCGAGGGTCATCGTTCCGTCGTTGGTAATGCCCCGGTCATTGCCCGTGACGACACATTCAGAGACAGAGTGGTCATACCGTCATTCGTAATTCCGTAACCGTTTCGAATCGTCATTCCGCTGAGAGTCGACAAAGCTGCCTGACGAAATGGTAAAACACGACATGGCTGACGCCGTTGACGGTCAGCAAATCCGCACCGGGTCCGTTGATTACGACGTTCCGCGAAATGGCCATGCCACCGTTGTAAGGGAAAGCAGTCGAAAGCGTAATAACCTGCGGCGTGTTGAAAAGCGACGAGAAAACCACCACGTCACCGGTGGTTGAAACATCAATAGCTTCTCTTAACGAACAATCCGCATCGCACACGCCGTCGTCAGTGTCGCTGAGTCTTCGTTACTGTCCAGGTTGCCGCTTGCGCGCCGGCAGCGGCGCACATTAAAAAGACAGACCAGGGCCAGCACCTTCAGTCCTGCGAACAGATATTTCATAAACGCTCCTTGCCACTGATCTAAGACGAATGGCTTGCAGCGGCGCACAAGGCAGGTGGTCTCATCGCGCTTCTCCTTCCCAAATCAGCCGCTACTTCGGTTTGTGCGGGTTGACGTTCATCGTATTCCACAGCAGCATCTTTTTCGTCGCACGCCTTTAGTGAAAGTACGCCTTCCAGTATTTGCCATGATCACATGCGGACGACCTCGCCGGTCGCGCTGTTGATAATCAGGGCATCGGCATTCACGTGCTCCCGTGGCCACGAGACTGCACGCCAGCGCACAGCGGCGCCTGTTCCTGAACATCGATGAAGCGCGCGTCGTTCGGGCCGACGTTTACCGGCCCAGTCGTGCCTTGCGATTGAACTGTATGGCCGCACACGCCGTCGTTATTGCAACCGGTGAACATATGCTTCTTCCGGGCAAAGCGAGCCCTCACCTGGTTTGCCGTCTTCAAAGCCTTCCGACGATATGGTTATTCGCAGAATCTGGCCCATGCCGAGGGTGACGGCTCCCGTGTCCGCTCGCTTTCTTAGCCGTGGCTGCGCCTGGCTTTTTGCCGGAAAGAAGCTCATCGATCCAAACAAAGCGAGCGCCAGAAGCAATGACAATGCGGTTTTTCGTTTCATCACTGATCTCCTTTAACTGCAGTTGATCGGCCAGATTTTGTTTGGCCGCAGACTCGTCTTACTTGCTGAGGTAGACCGACATTTTTGGTGTCGTCCGATTGCGACTCCTGCGAGAATGCGAACTGTGGCCACCGTGTTGGCTACCGCTAACATCAAGCAGTTTGTAAACGCCGGGACTGTGCGTCTCTTCCTTGAAGTCGACGACTTGAACGTGCCCGTCATCAAAAGTCACTTCGGCGAAGTTCAATTGTGTCTTGCCGCTGATGTCCAGATAGAGTGCGTCACCGGACGCATCGACTCCATAATTCGTATCGACCCATTCTTCATCGCGGGCAATTGTTTCGGTGTCAGTCCACACGACTCGTTCGCGCGGCGGCAAAGGCACCACGACCGGGCGCCAGGCCAACGCAGGAAGATAGACCAGCGGATGACGGACGAATACCGGCCGGCGCGCAGTCCGCACTACCTACGTTTGCCGGCAGCACGCGATGTAATCGGATGGCCGGGATGCACAACCAGCCTGGCGCGCGCCACTGGATGATGAACGGGATGGACCACCACAGCACGCCGCCGCTGGGCCAACGCGTTAGTCGAGCAAGGCGCCGTGATAATCAGGATGAATCCGGTGAAACCGAGAAACAGTTTTTTCATGTTAGCCTCCGCTTTTATTCATCGGTCCTTTGGTAAATAGTGCGAGGCCGGCCAAAAATGTATCAGCGCCTGCGGCAGATTTGATTTTCATTGTCGTTTGGACTTTCCGGCGCGTAGAATCCCAGCCGTCATGGTGACGAGTCCCACTTCATTGCCAGACGCGGAATTAGCAGCCGCCGTCGCGGCTGGGGACCGCACGGCTGATGCTTTTCTCTACGAAAGGTATTCAGATCGGATCTTCTGATCTCGCGCTCAGCGAGCGTTGCTCGCGTGAAGATGCTGAAGACGTTCGCGCTGAGACCTTTCTGCGGGTCATTCAGGCTTTGCGCGATGGCAAAGCTTCGCAAGCCCGGCTCAATCTCGTCTTTTATTGTCGGCATCGCCCTCAATGTCATACGCGAACATAAACGGCAGCAGAGTCAGCGAATCTTTAACCGATACTGAAAACGAGATTCGGATCATGGCTCGCCGGAAACCACGATGGTCGAACGGGAGGAGGGGCGGCTCATACTTGCGGCGGCGGCGCAGTTGAAAGAGCGTGATCGGGGAGTTTCTGCGGATGTATTACTACGAAGAGCTGTCAAAAGAAGAGATCGCCCAGTCGCTTGGCATCAAGGAGGGAGCGCCTGCGGCTGATCAAGTCGCGCGCGCTGAAGCGATTTCAGGAAGTCTACGCCCGGCTGAAGGAACTGATACATAAGCGGAAACACCTGCACTATTGAATAGAGAATGACGCATCAGCAAATCATCGATAAAGATATCGTCGAGCAGCAGTCGTGCTGGGAAAACCGACCGTCGACGATCGACGTGCTTTCCAGGAGCATTTCTTTGAATGCGATGAATGCTTCGCTCAGGCGCAAAGCATGTCCGACAACATCGCTCGCGGTGCGGTACGCCGCTGCGGTCCGGCGCCCTGAGGCGGACAAACGCCGCGCGTCAGGTGTTTCATTTTGGGGTGCCGGTTGGTGGCGGCCGGTACTGGCTTGCTCAATGGTGGCGTCACTGGTGCTGGCCGTCGCGCTGGCCTGGGTCTGGTTCAGCCGTGCAGCGCTGCAAAAACAGCTCGCCGCGGAAAGGCAAGGGAGACAAACCAGTGCTGCGGGTGCCGCAGGCTCGATCGAACAAGTACGCCGCCAGGACGAAGAGAAACAGGCGTGAACTGGAAGCCGCGCAAGCTGAATTGCAGCGTCGTTTGGATGAGCTGGAAAAGAACAAGCCGGCACCGAGGTCGGACGAGAACTTGCTCGCGCAGGCAAATATTCCGTCGGTCACGCTCGAATCGAGCAGAGATGCAGGCAGCGCGGCGCGGGTTACGATTCCGGCGGAAGCGAAATCGATTTTGCTGCAGATTCCGGTGGAACCCGGCAACCGTTTTCAGAGTTTCACTCTTGAAGTTATGACGCGCAACAAGGCACCCATCGAGAGCGTTAACGGTGCGAGGCCCAACCGTTCGGGATCGTTAGTGGTTAGGGCATCCGCAACGCGACTGGAAGCGGGCGATTATCGCGTCCGGCTTTATGGCGTGAATCAGACGCAACGTGAGTTTCTGGCTGAATATGATTTGAGAGTGGTGAGGAAATAATTATCAGCATGCGGAGCAGTCTTTCATTCGCATCTGCAAGAGCTTTCAGCCGCGCAACGATCTGCCTAATCCGTGATTATCGTCGCGCTCGGCGTTGCGATAACAGGACAAGCCCAGACGAGCACTAACTCACCTTCACCAACGCCGGCTCCAAATCCGACCGCAACGCGCGTCGATCAATTGATCGGCGAATGCCGCCAACTGCTGGCCAAGGGCAGCTTTGAAGAAGTTGCACCAAAGGCCTACGAAGCAGTCTCCCGAGTCAAAGTATTGGCGACAAGATTGAGACAATCGCGATCGTTAATGTACGTCGCTCTGGGGCGCTTTCACGGCGCGGGCATCTGGAAGAATCGATCGAACCTTTCAAGCAGTCGGCAGCTTTAGCGGGCGAAGGAGGCGATCCGCGGCTGCAGGCGCTGGCGCTGCGCCAGCGCCGCGGTGTTGCTGGATTGACGTGGGCCAGTTTGACGACGCTCTGTTTTTCTACAACGAAGCGTTAACTCTGCAGCGCACACTTAAGAATCGCGCGGCGGGAGGCTTCACTGCTCGGCAACATCGGCCGCATTTACGCTGCCATGCGCGATTATGCAGAAGCCGAGCGGTTGCTGCGCGAATCATTGAACATCGCGGTGGACCTGCACGACGAACTGGTCCAATTCAGTGCCCTCGCAAACTGACGAACATGGAAATTGGCCGCTCGAATTACGACCAGGCACTCAAATATTCAGCCGAAGCTTTGCAGCTTAGGTCTACGGAAATCGATGCGGCCATGCGAAACGAACTGCTTCACGATATGGCCATTGCGCATTTTTGAAGCAGGGAAACAATCAAGAGGCGGCCGACGTGCTGGAACAGGTTGTGGCTTTTGAACGCAAGGAAAAATTGCGTCGGCTGAAGGCGCCGCGCGCGCGAGTTTGGCGCAGGTGCAACTGCGCATGGGCAAGACCGACCAGGCGTTGGCTTCCGCGGGTGACGCCCTGACGATGCTGCGGCGCAGCGGCGCAGATCCTTCGGTCCAGGCGGGAGCGCTGTACACCGGCGCTGGCACGGCGGAGGCTGGGCCGTAACGAAGAAGCCCTGACGAGTTTACGTGCAGCCATCTCCTGATTGAACGCGCGTTTGCTGACGGTCTCGACCGAGCGGGGCGCGAAGCGAAATTCTTTTCCGGTAAGAGCGCCGTCTGCGTCGCCGCGGTTGAATTACTGTCAGCGCCTGCGAAGAGACGACGAGGCGCTGGCCGTGGCTGAGTCATATCACGGACGCGCGTTTCTTGATTCTTTGGCTGAGTCTCGCGCGGACCTGCGCAAAGCTGTACCGCGCGAATTCCTGGTAAGCGAAGACGCGATGCTGGGCCGCATCTCAGAAATTCAGCAGTCAGCTTTGGCAGGAAAACGCTCCGCCGGCAACCGAACAGAAGTTGAAACAGGATCTGGCTGACGCCGAGAGCGCGCTGGAGCAATTTCTGCTGGAAGCGCACCGCACCAACCCGCAATACGCGAGTCTTAAGCATTTCCAGCCGCTTAGTCCCGCGCGGGTTCAGCAAGAGCTGCTGGATTCGGAAACTGTGCTGATCGAATATGTGTTGGGCAGTGAAGAATCATACGCCTGGCTGGTTTCGAAAGAGGGCGTTGTCGCCGCGAAGCTGCCCCCGGAAAAAGATCTGAACGGCCTGATTGGTGAATATCGCAAGGCTTTGCTCGAGGATCCGGTGGAACAGTTGAGGCGCAGTCGGCAGCCAGGCTCAACAGCCTCAGCAGAACGTTTGTATGCCGCGCTGATCGCGCCGTTTCGGGATCGTTTAAATGCCAGGCAGCGGTTGCTGATCGTGCCGGACAAATCGCTGGCTTACCTTCCATTTGAAACTTTGCTCCAGCCGGAAAACTGTCGGATCCTCGCGGACTGAGTATCTCGTCGAGCGGTTTGCGCGATTACGTATGCGCCCTCAGCTTCGGCCCTGGCGGAAGTAAGGAAATGCGCTCGCGCCCACAGACGCAACGCGCTGGTGGCTTTGCTGATCCGCTTTATGAGGCAGCCGGTGCTCAGGTGCGATCGACGGCGTCGCCTGCGAAGAACGATCTGTCGGAACGAGGGCTCGATCTGCGGCCGCTGCCTTACACCCGGACCGAAGCGAATAACATCGGCGCGCTGTTTCCGGTCGCCCAAAGAAAATTTTCTCGGCGCTGAAGCCAGCGAACAGAACGTCGAAGAGCGCTGCCCTGGCTGATTATCGTTACCTGCATTTCGCGACGCATGGAGTCGTCGATGAGGACGTGCCGTCGCGCTCCGGAGTCATTCTTTCTTTGGTGGGCAATGACAGAAGGAGACGGAATTCTGCAAATGCCGGAAATTATGCGGCTGAAGTTGAATGCGGACCTCGTGACGCTCTGCCTGTCGCACTGGTCTGGGAGAGGTTGTCGGCGGCGAAGGAGTTTTTCAGGGCTAACACGCGCTTTCATGTACGCCGGCGCCCGCAGCGTCGTGGCCAGTTTATGGAACGTAAACGATACTGCGACGGCGGAGTTGATGAAATCCTTCTATGCAAATCTGAAGAAGGGCCAGTCGAAAGATGAAGCCCTGAGACAGGCAAAAGCTTGGTTTGTTGCACGGCAGGCAGGTCAGCTGGCGCAATCCTTACTATTGGGCACCGTTTGTTCTGGCCGGGGCCAACAACTGATTGCACAATGATTCAATGAATCAATCCTAAACACCTCACAACATCCATTGATGACGATTTGGATAATACGATGGTGACCGATCAGGCCAGCGCTGCTTATATTGCTGGTAACGCTCATGCCAGTATTTATAACGCCGATCCGACGAGCGCAGTTTCTGGTGTGGAATCGCGCGCAGGTGATCTTCGATCTTGTGCATGTTACTGTGATTGAAGCGCCAGTCGTAATTGCCCTAACTCATATAGGCTGGTCAACCCATAGCCCTTGATGCGTCCGGTCATGTCGATGTAAGGCTCGAAGTAGCTCCAGACCAGTTGCCGCAGATTTCGAAACACGGGCTTGCGTCCATGCAAAGCCGATATCGCGCGAGCGCGCAATCGATCCCCACAGACCGTCCTTCTGGAAAACGAAGATGACGTGATCGAGCAAGTCCTTCGATTCGAGATCAAATAGCAGCGGCGCGTAACCATGCTGCTCGAGAATCACGGCGGCGGCAACGGCAGCTTCGAGGCAATGCGCGCTTCGTTTCTCTTCACGACTTCGCGAAACGACCGCATCGTGCCGCCCTCGGGTTCCCAGTTGTAAGGCATTTCCGGTCAGCCAGCGCTGGACGCTTCGCCGGGGTGTTCAGACGCTGAATCAGATTCCACTCCCTTTTGGTAAAAACCTCTCTGCCGGGTTTCCGATTCATTTTCAAGCTAATACCAGACGCGTGGCGCAAAAGGCAAAACGGTGAAGCAGCAAAGATTCGGCCCCAGCCTTTCGCAGTGGCGTCCGCGAAGCGGACTGAATGGAAATAACGAGAGCGCTTCAGCGCCGGGTGGACCATGCGAGTTTGAACCAGAGTCCGTGAAGCGGACGACTGAAAGACGTAATTTCCAAAAGACTTTTAACTCAGCCGTCCGCTTCACGGACTAACTCTTAACTACGTCGCCCGATCCCACCGATGAATCGGTGGGCTATTATCATTCGTCGGTTTCACCGACTTTTGCAGCTAAAGCAGCCATAAACATTTGGCCGCTCTACGGCCAACAACTCACAAATCGCCCCACTACCCGGTCCCCAAAATTTATTGACATCCAGTGCTTCAAGGCATAAGTTGTCGCCGTCTTTCCCTCGCACAACCCTGCTGATGAGCGCTTTATCATCAGTCATCATCGTTGTCCCCGCTTAGTTGCCAAACCTCGAGATGTACTGATGGGAACGCTCATCGTGTCTCTTCCGCGGATCGGAGGATTAATCCATGGAAACCACGGTTTTTGAATTTGTGAACTGGGACGGCAGTGTGATTGCTCACCCTAAAGTTATCGCTTACCCGGAAACAGTCGACGACCTGATCACGATCATGAAGGAACGAGGCGCAATTTCCGGCTCCGATCCGCGGCATCGGATCAAATCATTCGACCACATTTTGCACCGTCTCGGACAATGGAACGGCCGTGTGCATGACGCGCCACTTCAACCGCATTCTCGCGATTACCGGACGACACGGTCCTGGTGCAGGCCGGTGCGATTCTAATCGACGTTGCTGAAGAGTTGCGCAAACATGACAAGCAGTTCCACGTGAACCTGGAAATCGGGTGCCTGAGCATCGGCACCGCCGCCTGTGGCGGAACCAAAGACTTCTTCGATGCCCGGCGAGTTTGGCCAGTGCAACTCGTACGCCATCGGCATGAAGCTGGTGACGCCGTCCGGCGATCTGATCGAAATAAATGAAGATCAGCCAGAGTTGCTGCGTGTCGCGCGGCTCGAGCTACGGGCTGTTAGGCATCGTCTACGAAGTGACGTTCCGCGTAAGACCCGTGGCTCCGATGCGGGTCGAAACCATCACCTACACCCTGGAAGAGTTCGAACGGGAACTTCCCAACATCCGCGCTCGCGGCGACTCAATGTTCATGTACCTCTTTCCCCACAACCGCAAGTTGAACGTCGAATTCAGAAGTTACGGAGAAGGACCGGCGCCGAAAGCCCACGGATGGAGATGGGGCGTGCGAAACTTTTCTGGAGCGTGCTCCTCCCATATATCGGTTATCTGGCAGTGAAGTGTATTCCCTGGAAACGCCTCAGGTACTTCCTCATCGATCAACTAAATATTTTCGTCATTTTCCTGATGCGATTGATCATGAGGGCGCCCGACACTTCAGCCGCGGATCAACTGATCCGGTTTCCACCTAAGGGCGGCAACCACAAATACTGCTTTAGTCTTTGGGCTTTTCCAGAGCAGATGTTTCCGCAGATGGTGCGCAACTACTTCGATTTCTGTGCCAACTACTACCAGGAGCACGGATATCGTTCGACACGATGCTCAACGTTGGTTTATCGCATCAATCAGGACGACAGCTCGCTCTTTTCGTATTGTTGGGACGGTATCTGCATGACGGTCGATCCGGTCGGGACGGGCGACGAGGGGTGGCAGGATTTTCTCAAGGCGTACAACGAGTTCTGCAGCGAGCGCGGTGGCAGGCCGCTCTTTAATCGAGACGCGTTGGCTTACGCCCGAACAGGCTCGCAAAGCCTTCGGCAATAAACTCGACCAGTTCAACGATATTCGCCGAGAGTACGATCCGAAAGATCGTCTCCTCAACGAGTACTTCGCGGGTTCTTCCCTGCGTCGCCGAAAGTGACCAGGTAGGCGCTGCTTCTCACTTCACGAGGCCCTTGATCCTGTCTGAGTAACTGTGACCACGTGTACGGCAATCGCGGCTGTTTCTATGACGGCGCCTGGCCGCCTAGGGCCCACCGCCGCTGAACGGAACTCTGGGGCGGTGTTCAAAGTCACTCTGGCGAACTCTTCTTCCGACCATGATTGCTGCCATCCCTCTGATCGTAAGACTTAGCTTCAAAATTAATACCAAAACAACGCCGCAATTCATTCTCATAGATCGGAGCAGAAGATGAGTTCTCCAAGTATTCAAAGTCAATCGAACGCGATCCGGCAAAGCCACTCAGCACTAACGTCCACCTGCTCCAATTGGGTTGAGAAGATGGCCATCATAACGAAGCCGGCCGCCGATTCATTGGGTTGATGGGTCCGAGTCGAGAAGACGAGATGCTCAAGGCGCAGATGGTTGAGAGTGGCACTTTCATAAAGCTCAACAGGAGCTTTGGCCAGGTTGTTATTACGCGCGCTCGCACCCGAGTGACGTCGCCCGCGTCGAAGACCGTACCTTCATCTGCTCGCTCTCGAAGGACGCCGCCGGCCCAACCAACAATTGGGAAGAGCCGTTCGCGATGCGCAGAAAGCTGAAGGAGCTGTTCGACGGTTCGATGCGCGGACGCACGATGTACGTGCTGCCGTTCAGCATGGGCCGATCGGATCGCCGATGTCGCAAATTGGCGTGCAACTCACTGACTCGCCCTACGTCGTCGTGAACATGCGCATCATGGCCCGCATCGGCCTGCCGCGTTTACGCGGAGATCGATAAGGACTACAAACGCGTCGTGCCATGCATGCACTCGGTTGGCGCGCCGCTGAGCCCGGGCGAGCAGGATGTGCCCTGGCCTTGTAACAAAGAAAAGTACATCGTGCACTTTCCTGAAATTCGCGAGAATCTGGTCTTACGGTTCCGGCTATGGCGGGAACGCTGCTGGGCAAAAATGTTTCGCGCTGCGCATCGCTTCGAACATCGCGCGCGACGAAGGCTGGATGGCGGAGCACATGCTGATCGTCGGCGTCGAGAATCCGCAAGGCGAGAAGACTTACGTCACGGCCGCGTTTCCCAGCGCCTGCGGCAAGACGAATTTCGCGATGCTGATTCCGCCCGCTGGCGATTCGAGGGCTGGAAGGTTTGGACCGTCGGCGACGACATCGCCTGGATCAAACCGGACGCTCAGTGGCCGCCTGCACGCGATCAATCCCGAAGCCGGATTCTTCGGCGTGGCGCCCGGGACCTCGGCAAAAACAAATCCGAACGCGATGGCGACGCTCGCGAACAATTCGATCTTCACCAACGTCGCGCTGACGCCCGAAGGCGGCGTCTGGTGGGAAGGCATGACCGACGAGCCGCCGGCGGAGTGTACTGGACTGGCAAGGCAACAGAGTGGACGCCGGAGATCGCGAAAGCAACCGGCGCGAAAGCCGCGCATCCGAACGCGCGTTTCACCGCGCCGGCCTCACAGTGCCCGACGATCGATCCCGATTGGGAGAATCCGAACGGCGTGCCCATCAGCGCGATCATCTTCGGCGGACGCCGCGCGACCACGATGCCGCTGGTCTATCAGGCGTTCAACTGGAGCTCCGGCGTTTACATCGGCGCGACGATGGGATCGGAAATGACGGCGGCGGCGGTCGGGCACGATCGGCAAAGTGCGCCGCGACCCGATGGCCATGCTGCCGTTCTGCGGCTATCACATGGGCGATTACTTCCGTCACTGGATTCGCATGCAGCGCTCGCTGAGCGAGACGCCGCGCATCTTTCACGTGAACTGGTTCCGCAAAGATGCCGACGGCAACTTCATGTGGCCGGGCTTCAGCGAAAACATGCGCGTGCTGAAATGGGTAGTCGATCGGGCCCACGGCCGTTCGCTGGGCAAGGAGACGCCGATTGGCTGGACCCCGCGTTATGAAGATATCGAATGGAGCGGAATGGATTTTCCGAAAGAAGCTTTCGAAGAACTACAAGCCTTCGACCACGGCGCCTGGCGTCAGGAAGTGCTGGGCCAGGAAGAACTGTTTTTAGATCTGCACGATCGTCTGCCGCCGGAAATGATTTATGAGCGCAGAGTTGCTGATCTTGCAGGTTGTAGGATCGTTTTGATCCTGAACTGATCCATATCAAAGCTTCAAACGGCTGAGGACCGCCCGGACGCTGTAGACGCTCGCGCGTCGGGTCAGCTATTAGTCAGCGCCCAAGCCTCGAAAATACCGGCGAACCTGTCCCTTCAGACCTGCATCCGAAGGATCGCCTCAGAGTCTCTTCCCGGTTTTGTTTGAAAAAAACTGGTGCAAATCTGAAAAGAATCAGCCGAAATGAACTACCGTAAATCTCTCTTAAGCCTGATTTCGCTGAGCCTCGTCGTGGGAACCGCGTTCCTGTTCGCAACCCCTTACGGCAGATGCCCAGACTCGGCCGCGCCAGTGTAAAGCCCGCACCTACGCCGGCCCCTACACCGACGCCCGATACGCTGCTGGGACCTGCGCCAAAGCCTCCACCCACCGCAGAAACAACAACGCGCCCCTGCTGGACGTGAAACCATCGAAGCCTGTGGGAACCGCCCCTGTATCTGCATCGACCGACACGATGCACGCCTACCAACTGTTTCCAGCAAAGCAATACGCCGAAGCCGCTAAGGAAGCAAAAGCAATTGCCGCCAATGATCCCGGCAATGCTGAGGCCTGGAAGCTGGCAGGCTTTTCTGAATTCTATTTGAAGCAGTACGACGTCGCTTCGGAGGATTTGCAGAAGGCCCTCGACCTGCTAGCGCAAAGCCAATCAGGAAGACTCGCACACCGTTGACGCGCTCGCCGAAAGTTATACGCTGGCGGAAAAGAATACGACCGCGCGCTGCCCTTGCTGGTCGCGGTCACAACGCGGAAGCCGGGGTCACGCCTGATGCGACGTTCGCTTTATTATCGCGGCATCGCTGAGTTCAAAACCGGGAAGACTGCCGACGCTGAAAAATCTTTCAACGGGGCGATCAAAGCTAATCCCAAAGAACACCGCATCGCTGGTTTACCTCACGGCCAGATCGCCTTAGCCCGCAAAGATCTCGATACCGCGAATCTCGATGTTGAATCGCGCCACAGCAAATGATCCCGAGACAAGCGTCGGCCTGGTTTCTCTTGACGTCGGCTTACCTGCGGCGCGCGACGAGTGCCACAGACGAAGCCAAAGCCAGCGCGGATTATCTGGGGCGCAGTGAGGACCGGCGAAGCGTTGACGCGTCTGCGGTCTGACGAGGAAGCAATGGGACTCTACGCGCGCGCTTTGATCGGCGCTCAGCAGTATGCGCGCGCGGCCACCGCTTTGGAACGAGTTGCGGCCGGTGACAACGTATCCGGGGATCACGCCCTCTACCTGCTGGGTTTGTCGTATTCGCGAGCCAACAATTTTCCAAAGCTGATCGCAGCCCTCGAGCGAGCTGTCGCCAAAACTCACGAATGATACGAACGCATATCGCGAGTTGGGTTACGACTACGAAAAATCAAAGCTGTATCCCAAGGCGTTCGCTACCTCACGAAGGGCGCTCAAAGTCGCGCCCGATGACGCCGGATTTCAAGGAGGGCGCTTGAACGGATGCGGCCCTTTGCAAAATCATGAGCGTGGATTAGCATCGTCAAATGAAAAGGCTTATCAATGGTCAAGTTGTTTCCGCAGTCCTGGCAATCTTGTTCGCGTTCCTAATCGCGCTTGACGCGCGCGGCGCCACGTGGAATGGGATCGAGCCTTTTAAATCAGCCGGGCGGACGTCGTGAAGATCCTGGGCGAGCCAATCGGCCAAAGCCTGATGGCGTTTTGCGCTTTACGGTGATGGGCGGTACGGCGCAGATCGAGTTTGTGAGCGAGAAATTTGTCGCGGCAAAAAAACTGAAACCGCAACTTGTGGGGACCGTGCAGGAGATTGTCTTACAGCATGAACATTCGTCAGATACGCCCGAGTCGATGAATCTATTGAAGAACAGCGCTTTCACTCGAGACGAAACGCAAACTTCAGCGCTATCTTTCGTAATCTGAAGCAGGGGCTTATTTATACGTTTTCCAGGGTACCTTAAAGAGCACGCGCTACACGTTTGCTGACGAGCAACTCACTAAAGCGCGCCGCTACTAGTCGCCAGGCTGGCAACGTCGGCGCTCGAAGAGCGTCTTTGTTTCATCGTTCCCAGCAGCCAATTCAGCGGAGGCCCTCAAATGTTGATCAAGTCAAGACTCTTCGGCGCGACCGTCGCCGTCGCCCTTGTGACCGGCACCGTCGGGGCTCCAAGGCCGCGGACCACCACTCAGGATACAGATTCCGCTGAAGTAGCGACCAACATGCCGGCGCCTCCACTGGCGCCGGCAACCGTTAGCGCGAAGTACGAAGGTGGCGTTTTTGGTTATAACAAGAAGCTGGAAGGGACGCTCAACTTCGATGTTCGGCAGAGCGCCGGGACCCTCGCCCTGTTCTGGAGGCGGGACGAGAGACTATCGGCGACGGTGGGGCGACTCACCTTGACGTTCGAGGACGTGTTCAACGACCTCGTTCGCGTTTCGCCAGTCGCGCGTGGGCGACAGTCGGGCCTTTACGAGAAGCACCCGTTCGACCGGCGGTGTGGCTGCGCGTCCGCCGTCCGGCGTGGGACGCGGAGCTGAACGGGCAGTGGCTCACGCCGTCGATCGGCGGCTCGCCTATCAGGACGACCCGCTGGTTCGCGGGTCAGTCTGTGGGGCCCTACGGCTCCCGCGGATCTGGTGGCGCGCCTGGCCGGGTTCGAGCTCCGAAGCGCTCGGCCCAGGGTCGCCAGGCCCGGTCAGCCAGGACGTTCCCCCCACGGGCTCGAGCGGCGTCGACTATCGCCGTGGCAGTGGGCCAGGTCAGACCGCTGGCGCGCCGCGGGTTCCGGCCACGCATTTCGAGGCGAGGCGCGCGGCTCTACCAGGAACGCCACGAGCGGTCCGACTCATGCCACCACGACCGGCTGCCTGGACGTGGTGGAGCGCGTGCTGCAGGGCGAGGTTCGATACCGCGCGCTCGGGGTGGGTGGCGCGCGCCGGCGCCATGCGACTGACCGGGTCTCGCCGCGATCTCCAGGGGGACTATCTGCCTTCCTATGCCACGCGCATCGAATCGCGGGCATACGTCGGATTGGGGGGCGCGCTCGGCGAGAGTGTCGATGGACGCCGTGGAAGGGATCGAGCTGGATCCGGAGCCCTACGACGTGTGGGGGTCCACGACAAGGCGTTTCCTCCACCTGCAGACCACATTCTGAGGGGATCTCGGGGGCCGGGGCGACCTGGCCCACGCCTGCCGCTCGCCCGCCGGTATCGTCGCGCGGTTTTTGCAGTGCCGCGAACGCGGGTTCCGGCAATACGGAAAGCCTCACTCCATCACGGCAGGTTGGGAAGTCAGCGCCCGGCCAACCATCCGTCAGCGAAGAAGAGGTTTCGTGCGCGCGCGAGTCACTCTTGCTGCCCTGATAACTCGTCCTCGGGGCTAGCTTCGCGCGGGCGTCGCCGCCGACCCGGTCGGCCGGCACCTCGAAGTCACTCCTTACGGCGGGTTCACGCTGTTCGACGGCGATCAGCGGGTCACAGCGGCCATTCGCTGCGCGACGATCTCCTATCTGGGCGCGCGCGTCGGATATCAGTTCCACCCGATGTGCGGAGCTTATCGAGGGCGCGAGGCAGGTTTCACGCCGACCGCCGAGGACCTGGTCCACGGGGCCGACGTCGACTTCTATAGCTACTCGGCGGACGTGGTGTTCACGCCCTGGGGCCAAGCTCTTCGGCGCACGCCTTCGCGTTCGCCGGCGGCGGGTCCTCGCAGGTCAATCCACACCCCGGGGCCCACGAGCTCCCGGTCGCGAGCTTCGGGACGTTCGACGCCGGAGGCGGCGCTCAAGCTGTGGCTCACCGGCACGCCCTGGGCCTGCGTATCGAGGCGCGCATGCTCTACTACAGAACGGCGGACCTGGCGATCAACGCACCTGGTGATGGGCACCGGCCTCACCTTCGCCTTCGGGGGCAAACGCGCGCGACACACGGATCAGGACGGCGTCCCGACCGCAGGATTCCTGCCCCGATATGCCCCAAGGGTGCCACCGTCGATGCGAACAGCTGTCCCAAGGACGAGCGACGGCGACGGCGTGCTCGACGGCCTCGACAAGTGCCAGAACACGCCCAAGGGCTGCACGGTCGACGCCAGGCGGCTGCCAGACCGACTGCCGGACGGCGACGGCGTCTGCGACGGCTCGACACAGTGCCCGGACGCCCCAGGGCGCCACGCGTCGACGCGACCGGCTGCCCCAAGGACAGCGACGGCGATGGCGTGCTCGACGAGCCTCGACCAGGTGCGCCGACCTTGCGCCCAAGGGCGCCACGGTCGGACGCCGAGGCTGTCCCGAGCGACGCCGATAACGACGGCGTGCCGCGATGGAATCGACCAGTGCCCGGACACCTCGCCCGGGCTCAAGGTGGACGACGAAGGGTTGCCCGATCGAGGTGATCGAGAAGGAGACCGAGCTGCTCGATACCGGACATGATCCGGCTCCACGAACGTCAACTTCGCGACCGGCAAGGCCGACCTGCTGCCCGAGGACGTGCGCGGTGCTCGACGTCGTGGGACAGGTGCTGCGTGAAGTGGCCGCAGCTGCAGATCGAGATCGGCAGGCACACGCGACGACTCGCGCGCGCACGACGCCGCTACAACCAGCGGCTGATCGAGGCGCGCGTCAAGACGGTGCTGGCGTACCTCAGTCCAGAAGTTCCCGACGCTCACAGCCCGGACAGTTCACGTTCAAGGGCTACGGGTCGTCAGAACGTCCCGATGGTGCCCAACACCAGCGAGCTCAGCTTGGCCAAGAACCGGCGCGTCGAGTTCGTGGTGCAGAACAAGGACGTGCTCAAGAAGGAGCGCACGCGGCGGCACCTGCTCGAGAAGGGCGGACGAGCCGAGCCCGGCGCCGAGTCCGACCCCGCGCCGGCGGATACGACGCAGCACTGACCGGCCGAAGCCTCGAAGGGCGTTCTCTCACGAGGACGCCCTTCGTCTTTCGTGATAGCGTCCTGCCTCCTCCGGAGGGACATCGCCATGAAGACCGCGACCGACACGTTCACCGAGCAGGATCTGAAGGAGATGATCGAGGTCCGCCGCGACCTCCACGCCCACCCCGAGCTGGCGTTCGACGAGGTCCGCACGTCCGGACTGGTCGCCGAGCGGCTCACGGCGCTCGGACTCGAGCCGCGCACCGGGATCGGCAAGACCGGAGTGATGGCGACGCTGCAGGGCGGCCAGCGCGGCAAGACCGTGCTGCTGCGCGCCGACATGGACGCGCTGCCGATCCGTCGAAGAGAACGACGTGCCCTACCGCTCGCAGCACCACGGGCGCGATGCACGCCTGCGGGCACGACTGCCACACCTCGATCCTGCTCGGCGTGGCGAAGAAGCTGATCGCAGCGAGCCCGGCGAGCTGCCGGGGCGACGTGTCGCTGTGCTTCCAGCCCGCCGAAGAGAACGGCGGCGGCGCCGGTCGCGATGATCGCCGACGGGGCGCTCGCGAAGCCGAAGCCCGACGCCGCGTTCGGTCTCCACGTGTGGCAGGACCTCGACCTCGGCAAGGTCGGCGTGACGCTCGGGGCCGTTCATGGCGGCGGTGGACGAGTTCGACGTGACCGTCCACGGCACGGGCGCGCACGCGGCGCATGCCCGCAGCTCGGCGATCGACCCGGTGGTGTGCCTGGCGCACATGGTGACCGCGCTCCAGACCATCGCGAGCCGCGAGACCAATCCGCTGCTCGAGGTGGTGGTGAGCGTCACGCAGATCCACGCCGGCAACGCGTTCAACATCATCCCGTCGAGCGCCACGCATGAACGGCACGGTGCGCATGTTCGACACCGAGCGTGTGGGAAGGGCTGCCCGCGCGCTTCGAGCGCATCGTGCGCGGGATCGCCGCGGCCTTCGGCTGCCGCGTCGAGATCGAGTACCAGCGGCACAACCGCCCCACCGTGAACGAGCCGAAGATGGCGGCCCTGGCGCGGGCGGTGGCAGTCGAGGTGGTGGGCGAGGAGAACGTGGTCGACGACATCCGCACCATGGGCGGCGAAGACTTCTCGGCGATCCTGGCGGCAGTGCCGGGCTGCTTCATCGCGATCGGCTCGCGCAACGAGGCCAAGGGTCTGGTGCACGGGCACCATCATCCGCGCTTCGACGTCGACGAGCGTTGCATGCAGATCGGCGCCGAGGTGCTGCTGCGCACGGCGCGCCGCTTCCTCGAGGCGTGAGCGCGGGCGAGCCCGGCAGCGCCGGCGCGGCCGCCGCGAGTACGCCGCGACGCGTCGTGGTCGCGCGCCGGCGCGGCCCAGTCGTGTCGATCCTGCTGTCGCTGATCGTCACCGCGATCGACTTCCTGCTGCTCGCGCTGGCGCTGGGCGGCGTCCGCGCGGTGCTGGCGCCACCCGCGCGCGCCGGCGCTGGTCGCAGTGTGGGCCGTGGCGGGCGCGGCGCTGGCGCTCAAGCGCCCGGTGCGGTCCCAGGACGTGGTGGAGTCGACGCCCGAGCCGCGGCTCGCGCTGGTCGGGCTCGGGCTGATCCCCGTGCTGACGCCGGCGATCGCCGCGCTCGGCGAGCGACTCGGGCTGTGGCCGCTCCCGGGCGACGGCGCGTTGCGCTGGGCGGGCGTGGCACTCGTGGCGCTCGGGCTCACGCTGCGGCTCGCGGCCATGATGCAGCTCGGACCGCGCTTCTCGCCGTTGGTCGCGGTGCAGGTGCCGAGCACGCGCTCGAGACCCGGGGCTCTACGCGCGCATCCGGCATCCGGGATACCTCGGTGCGTGGCTCGCCGCGCTCGGCGCGGTGCTGACCTTCGGCAGCGCGCTGGGCCTCGTGCCGCTCGCGCTCTTCACCTGGGTGATGGCGGGACGAGTGCGGAAGGAAGAGGGCTGCTCGCCGCGCGCTTCGGCGACGCCTGGCGCGACTATCGCGCCCGCACCGGCGCGTTCGTGCCGAGGCTCGGAGGAGCGCGCTAAGACGGGCGCGCCTGCTGGTCGCGCACGGCCATTGCCGCGGACTCCGCGTCTCCGCTATTCTCCGGCCGTGCGCATCGCCTACCACATGATGTCATCCCCGGTCGGGCTCCTGTTCCTGGCGCGCAGCGAGCGTGGTCTCCGCTATCTCGAGTTCGTGGATCGCAAGAGCCTCAAGCGGATCATCGCCTCCCACGCCGATTCCTCTCCGGAGGCGACTTGGGAACCTTCGCTGCTCGAGCTCAAGGACGTGGTGGATGCGCTCGACGCCTATTTCAACGGCATGCTCCACCAGTTCGAGCTTCCGCTCGACCCGGTCGGCACGGATTTCCAGCGCAAGGTGTGGAACGCGCTGAGTGAGATCCCTTTCGGCCAGACGCGCACGTACGGCCAGATCGCCAAGTCGATCCGCCAGCCCAAGGCCACGCGCGCGGTGGGGCTGGCCAACAACCAGAACCCGATCTCCATCATCGTCCCCTGTCACCGCGTGATCGGCGCCAACGGCAGCCTCACGGGCTACGGCGGCGGGATGCACCGCAAGCGCTGGCTGCTCGATCATGAGGCCCGCTTCGCGGGCGAGGGCGCGACGGTTCAGGAGCTGTTCGTCGGCTCGGGGAACAAGCCCCGCCGCTAGCCTTAGGCCCGCCAGTGTTTCAGGCGCCGGGCTCCACGAACGGATCGTAGCCGCGCTCGCGCAGCGGCCGTGAGGCTCCCGAAGCGTCCAGAATCGCGAGGTCGCCGGCGGTCTCGGTGAAGCGTCCTGCGAACGAGAGGAGCACGCCGCACGCGCGCGCCGCGCTCGCGACCGCCTCGACGCCGGCAGGATCCACCGCGAGGATCAGCTCGTAATCGTCGCTCGGCCCCAGACGCAGGTGGTCCTCGGCGAAGCCGAGCGCAGTCGCGGCGCGGCGGAGCTCGGGATCTTCCGGCAACCCCGACGCGTCGAGATCCACTCCCACCCGGCTCGCCTCGCAGAGCCGGTCCAGGTCACCGGTGAGCCCGTCGGAAATGTCGATCGCGGCGGTCACCGCGCCGGTCTTGGCCAGCGCGAGGGCGAGCGTCACGCGCTCCGCAGGCGCGAGCCATGCGTCGATCAACGGCCGCCATTCCGGTGTGCGCGCCCCGGCGCGGAGCCTCCGCGCCACCTCCAGCCCGGCGTGGGCGCGCCCCGGCCACCCCGTGAGCGCGAGCCGATCGCCGGGGCGGGCGCCGGAGCGCTTCCAGGCGCGGCCTTTGTCGACCTCACCGATCAACGTGAGCGAGCGCCATTCCGTGCCGGCCGCGGCGGTCAGATTGCCGCCCACGATCTGCGCGCCGAGCGGCAGGAGCGCGTCGGTCACGCCGCGCTGGAACTCCAGCACCGCCTCCACTTCGCGATCGGCGCGGATCCCGATCGAGAGCAGCGCCCAGCGCGGGCGCGCGGCCATCGCGGCCAGGTCCGACAGATTCGCCGCGGCGAGCCGCGCGCCCGCCGCGCGCGGCGGACTCCAATCGGACCAGTAATGGCGGTCCTCGACGAACGCGTCGGCGGTGGCGACGATCTCCGCGTCCGGGCTCGGCGCGAGCACCGCCGCGTCGTCGCCGGGGCCGATCACCACCCCGGCCGCGCCGCCACGCGCGGCCGCGAGCCGCCTCAGCACCTCGACCTCACCCAGCTCGCGCAACGAGGGCATCCGAGCTCCTTCGATGAGCCGCTACTATACCCGCGCATGCCGCTGCCCGCGCCGCTCGCCCGACTCGCGCTCGACTGCGAGATCACCGCGTACCGCTCCATCCGGTCCCGGCGGCCAGAAGAAGAACAAGACGGAGTCGAGCGTGCGGGTCCGGCACCTGCCGAGCGGCATCACCCGGATCGCCACCGAGAGCCGCTCTCAGGCTCGCAATCGGCGGCTCGCGCTCGAGCGCGTGCAGGCCGAGCTCGCGCGCCGCGCGCGGCGCCCCAAGCCACGAGTCGCGACGCGTCCGACCGCGGCCGCCACCGCACGCCGGCTCGAGAGCAAGCGGCGCGCGAGCCAGAAGAAGCGCGCGCGGCAGAGCGCGAAAGAGGATTAGGTCCGGCCGAAGTCGTCGCCGACCTGCTCCTCGACGTGATGCTTGATGATGCGCGCCTCGGCGATGAACACCACTTCCTCGGCGACGTTGGTGGCGAGGTCCGCGACGCGCTCGAGGTTGCGCGCCACCAGGATCAGGTCCATCGCGCGGGTGATGGTGCGGGGTCCTCGATCATGAACGAGATCAGCTCGCGAAAGACCTGGCGGTTGAGGTTGTCCACCTCGTCGTCGCGCCGCACCAGCCGGCGCGCGGTCGCGGCGTCACGCCGCACGAAGGCGTCGAGCGCCTCGCGGAGCATGCCGGCCGCCAACTCGGCCATGCGCGGGATGTCGACCAGCGGCTTGAGCGGCGGCTCGTCGGCGAGCCGCTCGAGCCGACTGCGCGATGTTGACCGCGTGATCGCCGACGCGCTCGAGGTCGTTGTTGATAATGAGCGCGGCGGTGATGAAGCGCAGGTCCACGGCCATAGGCTGACGCAGCGCCAGCAGGCTCACGCAGCGATCGTCGATGGCGATCTCCAGGCGATCGATGGTCTTGTCGTCCGAGAACACCTCCTCGGCGAGCCGCCGGTCCCGGCGCTTCAGCGCCTCCACCGACTTCTGGATGATCGCCTCGACCCGACCCCCATCTCGAGCAGGTCTTCCTTGAGGCCCTGCAGCTCCAGTTCGAAATGCCGTTGCACTCGAGATCCTTTCCTCAGGGACCGATGAGCGTCATCCGAAACGCCCGGTGATGTAGTCCTCGGTGAGCTTCTGCTTGGGACTGGTGAAGATGTGCGCGGTCTCGTCCATCTCGATCAGCTCGCCGTTCAGCATGAACGCGGTGCGATCCGAGATGCGGGCGGCCTGCTGCATGTTGTGCGTGACCACCACGATCGTGTAGGCCCGCTTGAGCTCCAGGACCAGCTCCTCGATGCGCGACGTCGCGCTCGGGTCGAGCGCGGAGGCGGGCTCGTCCATCAGCATCACTTCCGGCTCCACCGCCAGACAGCGCGCGATGCAGAGCCGCTGCTGCTGGCCGCCTGAGAGCTGGAGCGCCGAGCGGTCGAGCCGGTCCTTCACTTCGTCCCACAGCGCCGCCTTGCGCAGCGCCTGCTCCACGCGGAACTCGACGTCGACACGGTTGCGAAGGCCCAGCAGGCGCAGTCCGAAAGCGACGTTGGCGAAGATCGTCTTCGGGAACGGATTCGGCCGCTGGAACACCATGCCCACGCGGCGGCGCAGCTCGACCACGTCGATGTCGCGCCCCAGCACGTCCCGGCCGCCGATCAGCACCTGGCCGCTGGTGCGCACGCCGGCGATCAGGTCGTTCATGCGGTTGAACGTGCGGAGCAGCGTGCTCTTGCCGCAGCCCGACGGACCGATGATCGCCGTCACGCTGCGGGCCGGCACCTCGAGCGTGATGTGCTTGAGCGCCTGGAGCGAGCCGTAGAACAGGTCGAGCTCCCGCACCGCGATGCCGATCTGGCGGGTCGCGCCGGACCGCGATTCCGGCGGCGGCGCCCCTGGGATGGAACGTTCACTCGAAGCTCCACGGTCAAGCCGCTCTCTTTCATACGCTCGGTCGCCCCCGCGAGTGTGGCCCATTTCAGGGCCGCGGGATCCTCCTGGTTGTGAATCGCACCAAGGCGGAGACTACCGTCACGAGCATCAGCAGCACCAGCGCCGCCGTCCACGCCTGACGGTTCCAGTCGTCGTAAGGCGCCCGGGCGTAGTCGTAGATGTAGACCGGCAGCGAGGCCATGGGCCGATCGATCGCCACCGACCAGAACCGGCTGCCCAGTGCCGTGAACAGCAGCGGCGCGGTCTCTCCCGCCGCGCGCGCCAGCGCCAGCAGGACCACGGTCGCCACGGCCGGCGCCGCGGCGGGCAGGACCACCTCCTGAATCACGCGCCAGCGCGGGGCGCCGAGCGCGAGCGCCGCCTCGCGGTAGGAGCGCGGCACCAGCCGCACCACCTCCTCGGTGGAGCGCACGATGGTCGGCAGCATGATGAGCGCGAGCGCCACGCCACCCGCCAGACCCGAGAAGCGACCCATCGGGATCACCACCAGCCCGTACGCGGCGACGCCGATCACGATCGAGGGCACGCCGGCCAGCACGTCGGCGGTGGTGCGCACCAGGGTCCCGAAGCGCCCGTTGCCGTGCTCGGCGAGATAGAGCCCGGCGCCCACGCCGATCGGCACCGACAGGAGCGTTCCCATCATCACCATGAGCCCGGTGCCCACGATCGCGTTGACCATGCCGCCTCCCGACTCGCCGACCGGCTTCGGAAGGTTCAGGAAGAAGGCGGGCGAGAGCGCCGGGAGCCCGAGCCGCACCACGTGCCACAGGATGAGCGCGAGTGGAAGAATGACCAGCAGCGCCGCCGTATAGCACAGCAGGGTGAGCATGCCGTTCCACGCGCGGCGGCGTATCGAGGGCCGGCGCACACCCAAGGGCGCCGGAGACTCAGGCCGCTCCCGCGACATCGCGCCTCCCTCCCGTGCTCCAGATCACCAGCACTCGGGCCACGGCATTGACCAGCATGGTGACCGCCAGCAGCACCAGCGCGATCTCGATCAAGGCCGACAGATGCAGCTTGCTGGTGGCCTCGGTGAACTCGTTGGCGATCACGCTCGCCATGGTGGCGCTGGGCGCCAGCAGCGAGAGCCGACACCCGGTTGGTGTTCCCGATCACCATGGTCACGGCCATGGTCTCGCCGAGCGCGCGGCCCAGCGCGAGGATGACCGCGCCGAGGATGCCGGGGCGCGCCGCATCGAGGGTCACCGCGATCGCCTCGGCGCGCGTGGCGCCCAGTGCCAGCGCGGCCTCGCGCAGGGCGCGCGGCATCGAGAGCAGGATCTCGCGCGAGATCGAGACGATGGTCGGCACGACCATCACGGCCAGCACGATCCCGGCGTTGAGCATGCCGATGCCGAACGGGAATCCCTGGAACAGCGGCAGGAATCCCAGATGCTTGATGAGCCACGGCTCGAACACCGATCGCAGCGTCAGGGCGCGAGCACGAAGACGCCCCCACAGGCCGTAGACGATGCTGGGAATCGAGGCGAGCAGCTCGACCACGAACGCCACGATCGATCCCAGCCGGCGCGGCGCCAGCTCCGACCAGGTAGACCGCGGTGCCGAGCCCGAGAGGAATCGCCAGCAGCAGCGCGAGCGCCGACGACATCGCAGTGCCGTAGAGGTAGGGCACCGCGCCGAAGCGCTCCTTCACCGGATCCCACTCGGTCGAGACCAGGAAGCGCCATCCGTAGGCACGCAGCGCCGGCAGCGCGCCCTGCACCGTCTCCCACGCGATCAGCGCCACGACCACGAACACCGGTGAGCGCCAGCGCCTGGAGAAGGCGATGGTACGCCGTATCGGCCCACGACAGCGCGCGGGTGCGCGCCGTGGGCCGGCGCCACCCGCGCTCGAGTTCCGCGACGCCGCTCGTCATCGATCGGCTAGCAGCAGCTTCTTGCCGCCCGACGTCAGCGTGTGCAACGTGGCCTCGTTCACCTGCACCAGCGCCGCGGGCAGCCGGGCGTAGTCGAGCTGCCCGACGACCTCCTGGCCGTCGTGGATCGCCCAGTCGATGAAGTTGGCCAGCGCCTTGGCGCGGGCCGCGTCCTTCATGGTCCTGGTAGACGAGCAGGAAGGTGAGCCCGGCGATGGGATAGGCGTCCGGGGCCGCCGCGTTCACGATCGGCGTGCGCACGTCCTTCGCGAGCGCCGCGGCGGCCGCCGCGACCGCCGCCGTGGTCGATTCCAGGCGTCGGCTCGACGAACTTGCCCGCCTTGTTGCGCACCAGCGCCATCGACAGCTTGTTCTGCTTGGCGTAGGCCAGCTCGACGTAGCCGATCGAGCCCGGGGTCTGGTGCACCAGCCCCGCCACGCCCTCGTTGCCCTTGCCGCCCACGCCCGCCGGCCACGACACCGCGGTGTTGGCGCCCACCATCTCCTTCCACTGCGTGCTCACCGCGGAGAGGTAGGTGGTGAAGATGTTCGTGGTGCCGCTGCCGTCCGAGCGGTGGACCGCCAGGATCGGGACGCGCCGGCAGCGCCACGCCGGGGTTGGCCGCTGGCGATCTGCGGATCGTTCCACAGTCGTGATCTTGCCCATGTAGATCCCGACGATGGCTTCCGGCGTGAGCTTGAGCGTGCTCGTTGAGGCCCGGGCAGGTTGTAGACCATCGCCAGCGCTCCGGCCACGGTCGGGAAGTGCACGACCTTGCGCGGCATCTCCTTGAGGCGATCATTCGAGAGCGCGGCGTCGCTCGCGCCGAAGTCCACGGTGCCGGCCTTGACCTGCTGGATGCCGCCGCCGCTCCCGATCGACTGGTAGTTGATCTCGACTCCGGTCTTCTGCTTGTACATGTCGAACCACTTCGAATAGATCGGGTACGGGAAGGTGGCACCCGCGCCCGTGAGGGTCTGGGCCGCGGCCGGCCCGAGCCACCGCCAGCGACACCAGCGCGGCCATCGCGACGTTAGCGCAGTAGGTATTTCATCGAAGATTGTCCTCCCGATCAGGATTGCGGCCTGCTGAATCGGTAGTAGAACGTGATCCGCGCTTGCAGATCGTTGTGCGAGGGGAGCGACCGCGATTCCCTGTGAGCGAAACTGGCTCGGCCTCGAGGTTGGGCATCACGTGGACGTCCCTGAACGGCTGCCAGTCGACGCCGGCGATGTAGAGCTCGTTGTCCACGCGATTGTCGGCGCGATGGTCGGGCTCCCAGTGGTCGAAGCGTGCGAAGGCGGCGAGCGTCGGCGTCAGCGTGCTGTTGGCGAAGATCGAGTATCCACGCGGCTCCTGGGTCGGCGCCGGTCCCTTGTGCCGCACCTGCGTGACCGCTTCGAGGCCCAGGTTGACGCGGCGGAATCCATAACCGGCGAAAACCTTCCACAGGAGCTGGTCGTTGCTGACCGCGAGGCTGTCGGTGTTGGTGGGCACCTTGGGCTGGAGATTGACGCGCATCGACTGATAGTCGGCGTAGGGCTCGACCCGCAGTTCACCGACGCGGATCGGGAGCGTGAAGTAGAAGCCGCTTGAAGCGGTCGGTCTCGGGCCGCTGGGTGGTGCCGTCGCCGATCATGGCCGTGTAGCCGAGGCGGTGATCCGGGTCGGCGAAGCCTTTCATCGACACGCCAATGTCCGAGGACGAAGCCAGGCCTCGGAAATCGGCGATGGTCTTCTCGATCGAGCGGTAGCCCCAGAACTCCTCCGGCGTTCTCGAAGGTCGGCGTGTTGATCATCCCGAAGAAGAAATCGCCGCGCGGGACGACGCTCTTCGCCTGCAGGTAGGCGTTCTTGACGAACGCCCGATCTTCCCGTCTGGAGGTGAGCGCCTGGCTGTCCATCTCGAGTCGGAAGCGAGTCGAGTACTTGTACGAGAGATCGTTGTCGAGCTGGAAGTAGACGCGCCGGAGCTGGATGCCGTTCAGGTCCTGCGTGATCGGCTTCGGCGCCGTCGATGTTGATCTGTCCGGCGTCGCCGCCGGCCGCTGAAGTAGACGTGAGTCGGATCCCCGTCGAGGTTGTAGTAGAGGTCTCCGAACATGTACCCGCTGATCCGGCCGCGCGGATAGTCCGGTGGGCTCGGCGGCGTCGGCGGCGCCTGAATGACCGGTGCGGCCGTGGTGTCGGCCGGGGGTTTCCGGTCTGCGCGGCGCACGGCACCGCCGCGCCAAGGGTGAGCGCCAGCATCGCGGCCCCTGCTCCCCGGAGTCTTCATCTCCCTCCCTGTGGATCCGCGCGCGGCCCTTGCCCGCCGGACTCCCCGGCGGCGCTCTGCGTACGCGAATACCTGGAGGGTAGAGACGGTCGGGTTGCCGAAAACTCACCACGGTGTTTCCAGGCCGTAAATCCGGGTTGCCGACTGTCCGGCGGGCGGCGCGGTCGCTCTAACCATCGGTGGGCGCGCCGCTACCGCGGCGGATGCGCGCCCTGCCGGCGGCGCTTGCGGCGCGTCTCGATGGACCGTCGGCGAGCCACCGTCAAGGCCGCCACGTAATCCACACCGGCGGCTGGACGGCTTCGGCCCACGAGCCGAACTGCCGGCGCGCCCTCGCGTAGAGACCGCTGTGTGCATGATGGATCTTGTAGAGGCCGCCTTCGCTGCGGGCGAGCTGACGGATCCGCTCGATCACCACGTTCGGACTCATCATGACCGGGCGGCCGCGCCCGCGTTGCCCGGGCTTGATCGCGACCGCGGGGGTGGATCGCCCGATACGAACTCCGCGCCACGAGGATCTCTTCCGTGTTGGAATCGCTCATCGTCCTTCCTTCCCCAGGGCCCGGCGCCGCCTCGGGCCGCATGGGGCGGTTCCGGAGGGCGCGCGTCGATGTGCAGACAAGAAGAGCGGCCGGGCCAGCCTTTGGCTCGCTACGCGAGAGCGTGGAGCGGATCAAATGAGTTCGCCTCCGACGCGCGTGTTCGATCAGAACCTCGGGAGTGGCCCAGCGCGACAGCGGTCGGTCGGTTCGGAAGGCCTCCCGCTACAGCGAAACCCTAGAGCCGCGCCCGTTACCGCGGCGTTAAGGCCCAATGAAGGTCGAGGGAAAATGCGCGGAGCCGGGCTGAATCAGTCCTGCATGCTGTGGATCTTGTAGACGCCCTTGCGCTCGGCGATCGAGCGCAGCCAGCGGAAGCGCTGCAGCTCGCCTTGGTCGTCACGCGCCACCAGGACCATCGTGGTTGTGGAGCTTCGAAGTTCTTGTAATGCACCAGCGTGTCGGGATGGGGCATGTGCTCCCTAGCGCAAGAACTCGTAGTAGTGACCACCGAAATCGCCCATCGCGGCGACCGAGCCGCGCGTGGAGCCGCGCCGTAGAGCACGCGCCAGGCGTCCTGCCATTCGATGCCGAGGGCCGGACGACTCTGGGGGACTCGGGCCACAGGATGTCGCGGAACTCGGTGTCGCGAACGCACAGCACGAGCAGTGAATCAGCACTGTGGTGGTGCAGGGCGGGCACACCGCCCGTCCCATCGCGGCCATGCCTCTTGGTGCCGCCCCGGAAGGGCTCGTTCACGATCGGTGCATCCGTGCGCCGCCCACCACCACCGGACGCCGAGTCGGTCGGATACGGAACCTGGCCCGGCTCGTTCCGGGTCGAGCTGCCACCGTACCTGGGCGGCACGCTGTCTTTCTGACGGGCGCCGCCGCAGGCTGGGCGCCGCTGAGCATCATGGGCCGCGGTGACGAGGAGGATGGCGCCGAGCGCCACGGCGACGCTGCCGCGGCCCCGCGCGTCCGCAGTGCTGGAAGCAGAACGAACCGCGCGTGGCTCGCTCTCATGAACCGGCCGAGAAGGTGATCGAGTAGACGCGGCCGATGCGATAGCCGGAGACCTCGCGCCCGTCACCGGCGAGCTGCTGGATCCTCAGGATCGAGCATGGTTCTGGCGCTCAGCTTGAGAGTGACTGGCGTGCAGGATGGCGGAAGCTCAGAACGGCGTCGAGCGTGCCGCTGGAGCTGCTCGTAGATGTCGGGTTCCGGGTTCAGGCCGAGCGCGTGAGGCGCTTGCCGCGTCAATCCGACCAGCACCAGGCCTCGGTCGCTCCCCTCTCTCGACGTCGTAGCTCAGCGTCACGCCATTCGCGAGGTAGCTGGCCTGGCCCTGGAGCGGGTGCACGCGCCGTGCGGCTCGAGTGAGCTGCGGCTTGGGCGCCACGGGAGGACGAAGATAACCGAGGCGTTGGCGTGTTGATCGAGAGCCCGCGCAGCCTGGCTTCCACCCGGCCGAGACCGGGCGCGCCTCGGGACTTCCACTCCGCGGTTGATCCGTGATCGGAGTTTCGCGGGATCAGGATCGGGAGGCGCTCCGCCCTGGAAGACCTGCTCGATGGGCTCATGGAGATGCTTGTAGAAGTATCCGACCGCCAGCACCTCGGAGAGTCCCGGAACGCTTCGAGGCGCGCGTCGTAGACTCTGCTCGATCAGCGCCCGATGGCAGAGCCGGATTGCCCTGCATTGGCAGCGCCCCCGACATACTCGAGCGGGGGCTCGCGCGAAACTCGTTCAGATCGGGCCGCGAAAGCGAGCGGCTGGCGGCGAGCCGGCAGGTTGGTGGCGTGAGCCCCCAGGTGACGTTGCCCGAGGGCAGCCAGTCCTGGTTCGAGAGCTTGCCCTCCCGGATGATCTGGTCGAGGATAGAACAGGTTGAAGGTGCGCACGTCCTGCGAACCGTCCTCGCGGCGGACTGCCGAGATTCGGCGCGCGCGCCGCGGCCGAGCGGGACGTCGAGGCTCACGTACCCGGCGTCGACGTCCTGGTTGGCCTCGTAGTTGTCCACCTCGAAGGCGTGGCCTGCGTCGACGTAGCCGGTGCCGGGAGCGCCGGAGAAGGCGCTCTGGTTGTAGAGCGACTCGGGGGCGCGGTGCGGTCGGCGCCCTGCGCCGGGTTGAAGTCGAAGCGGCGGTAGAAGTTCGTGCGCTTCTTGGACTGATGGTCGAAGCCGAGCATCAACTTGCCCGCGCCGAACCGGCCGAGCCGGTAGGGCAGCGTGCCGCTCCCGGTGCCACCCAGCCGTTGTCCTTCAGGTCGCCGTACTCACGTCGACCGATCCGCCTAGCGCCCAGTACTCCGCCAGGTTGTTGTTCGGGTCGTAGTAGTGAAATTACTGTCTGTACGTGTACTCGCGACGGTCGGGCTGCTGGCGCCGCGCCTGCGAGCGCGGTGAGCTTCCAGTCGAAACCCGTTCCCGGGGCGTTCGGGAACTCGTGCTGTCCTTCCAGCGCGCCCGAAAGGATGTCCCTCTGGACGTACATCAGACGCGATGCTGCGGTGGACCAGCCATTGCCCGGTGGTGGCGTCGATCCGGTTGTGATCCTGTCCTCGTAGGTGCGGACCTCGTCGTCGGCGCCGTTGGTGTAGAAGCCGCGCAGGTGGAGGGTGTGGCTGGGGAGAGCCGGTAGCTGAGCGCGGAGATCCCGCCGAGCTGGACCGACTCGTCGAGCGCGGTGACCGCGTAGTCGATGATGGTGTCGCCCGCCTGGAAGTAGCCGCTGCGACTCGTCGCGCCGGGTCATCGTGCGATTGAAGCTGCCGGACAGGATCAGCGCCCAGCGGCCGGCCGAGCAGCGTGTAACTCGTTCGCCGTAGCGTCGCCGAGTAGCGTAGCATTGGGCATCGTGCGCGCCGCCGTATGACGACCAGACGTTGTCGAACGATCGCGCCACCTCCGCCAGCGTCGACTTGGGGAAGCCGAGGTTCGGGTTGTTGCTGTCGTTGAGCGGACGGCTCGCCGACACGTCGTGGACCTCGTCGGGGATCTGCCGCGATGCCGAGCCGAAGCCGAAGATGTCGGCGCGTGGTCGAGTGCGTAGGTCTGGCGCGTCCTGGAACGTGACGTTCTCGTCGTAGCCCTGCTGGATCGAGAACGACCAGGTGCGTGCGCCCGGGAAATCCTTGGTGTGGACCTGCACGTCGCCGCCGCCGAACTCGCCCGGCCGGTCGGCGGTGTAGGTCTTCTGCACCACGATGTTGTCGAGCAGGTTGGCCGGCACGCAGGTCGAGCGGGCACGACCCGCTTGTTCTGCTCGGGGCTCGCGATCCGCACGCCGTCCACCTCGGTCGAGCTGTAACGCTCGCCCAGTCCGCGCACGAACACGTACTTCCCGTCCGACACCGAGAGCCCGGTGACGCGCCGCAGCACCTCGGCGGCGTCCTTGTCGGGCGACTTGCGCACCTGCTCGGCGCTGACCGCGTCGCCCGACGGCGGCGGCCTTCTTGCGCGCGGTCAGCAGCGAGGCCGTCGGTGTTCTGCCTGGCCTTGGCCTCGACCACGATCTCCTGCTGTTGGATCGCCTCGGGCGAGAGCGCGGCGTTGAAGGGCAGGAGCTGTGCCCGCCTCGATGGCGATTCCCTCGACGTGCTTCGGTCGCGTAGGACAACGCGCGGATCTGGAGCGTGTAGCGACCCGGAGCAGCCTCGAGCAGGAAGGTTCCGTCGGCGTTGGTGAGTCCGCCGACCTTGTGCATCGTGGTGTCGGCCGGGATCAGCAGGACGTCGGCGAAGCCGATCGGCTCGCCCGTGTCGGTGCCTACGATCTTGCCCTGGATCTTACCGGTGACAGCCGCGTACGCCACCGACGTGCCGCACCAGGCGGCGCAAGCGAGAACGACGAGAAAGCCAAGAGCCCACGCACGGGCGCGTGGGCCAACTGCGAAACGATTCACGCTACGGCCCATCCGATCCACCTCCGGAGACGGGACATTGGAAGGTTCCCCGGTTCGTCCTGCTCCTCCGCACCGAGGCCCGGTCGAGCCGGGCGACCAGCTCGGACCGGGCCAGGTTTGGAGGAGATGTTTCAGTCCACTCGAATGATCTTGCCGGTGGATTCGGCGCCGTCGGTGAGCACCTTGCAGAAGTACACGCCGCCGGGAGTGTCGCGATCCACGTTCCAGGTCAGGTTGTGCTGACCCGCGGCGAGCGTGCCGGGCCGCAGCGCCGCCACCCGCTGGCCGGACGCCGAGAAGATGTCGACCCGCACGTCACCGGCCTTGGCGAGCTCGAAGTTGAAGCTCACCTGGTTGCGGAACGGATTCGGAGCGCTGCGAGAAACGAACACGTGGCCAGAGGCCACCGGAACGTCGAGCTGTCCGCCGCACACCACGGCAGGCGCGACGGGAAGCGCCAGGCAGTGGGCGCGCCAAGTCTCGTTGACGTCGATCTTGAGCGCCGCGGTCTTGTAGTTGTAGCAGATGCTGTTGAGCACGGTGCCCGCGGTGCCGTTGCGGAGATTGACCGCCGAGGTCGGGCCAGGAAGACTCGGTCCCGAGCGGTGATCGCCGACCATGCGTGAAGTTGGCGACCGTGGCATTCGAGCGACCCGAGCAGATGATCTGGGTGTAAGGCGTTCTCGTTGTTGTCCGCCTCGATCCCCTTGTCCCCGTTCTGATCGCCTGCCGGAGAGATGTAGGGGTGGTGCGGATGATCACGGACTGCCCACGCCCGCGGTAGCCCATCTGCCAATCGAAGCCGTCGTCGCACCCGTCGATGCCGATCGCGTGCTTGAGATCGACCGTGCCGCCGAAGAACTCGAAGTGATCGTCCACCGAGAAGAACGCCTCGAGATACTCGAGCTTGGTGGCCCGCCCAACGCCGTTGAACGTGAAGGAGTTCAGCTCGTTGTTCGGCGTGACCTCCTTGCCCGCGAACTCCACCCGGACGTACCTGAGCTGTCCCGAGTTGTCGTTGTCGTCGTTGCCGCCATAGAAGCCAACGGCGCCGCCCTCGCTGACCGACGAGTCGCCGGCGCACGAGTTGGAGTTGTCGACCTTGGCATAGCCGTTCAGGTAGATGCCGCCGCCCGCACCGCGCACCATCGACCCAGGCGGATCGTTGGAGGTGATGATGATCAGGGCGTCCTGAGGTGCCGACCGCCGAGATCTTGCCGCCGCGCTCGACGACGATGGTGCCGAGCGTGGCCACGTCCTCGAGGATCACCACGCCCGCCGGAATCGTGAGAGTCGCCTGGTCCTTGACGCGTAGGAAGCCGCGGACCTCGTAGTTGGTGTCGGGCGACCAGGTCTGGCTGGAATAGAGGTTGATGCCGTGGACCCCGTCGGCCTGCGCGTAGACCTTCAGCGGGCGCGGACTGGGATCGCCATTGCTCGCGAGGTGTAGATCGTGGCGGTGGGCCCCGGTCGAGTCGTAGTACACCCATCCCTGGTTGGGGGCGGCGAGCTGGGCGGGAGTTGGGTTGTTGCCCCAGGTGCTGACGGGAATCCAGTCCTCATCGGGGTTCGGGCTCAGGGCACCCGAGTAGCAGGTTTGCTCGAAGAACCCGTCGTTCGGGACCGCCAACGACCGGCCCCACGCCGGGCTCCCGACGCTCGGCCGGAAGTTCGGAATGACGTTCATTTGGTACGGCGCGTTCGGGAGGAGCGGATCCGCGTACACGTTGTGCGTGAACTCGACGGTGCCGAGCTGAGCGGCGCTGGTGCCCGCCACGCAGGTGGTCGAGTCGGTCTGGGGCGCGCCCACGAACTGTCCGGCGAACGTCCCGCTCGTGTTGTTTGCGAAGACGATGTTCCCGTCAAAGATCATCTGGGCCGAGGACGCGCCGGCGCCCAGGGCCAGGAGACCCAGGGCGAGCAGTCCGCTCCTCAGCGCTCGACGGCCTTCGCCGCTCGCCGTCGCCCGCCGGGTCGGAGCCGGGCCGCATCTCGTGGTAGTCCTTCGCATCGTTGCCTCCTCACGTCGCGTTTGGGCAGGCTGCGTTCCGAGTCTCGAGACGTCCGTCCTTTCATCGCGCCCCCGGCTGCGCAAGGCCAGACCGCGCGTGATCAGGACGTCTCAAGTAAAGAGAGGAAGCGACGTTGTTTGGGCTGAGCTGCCATCTCGCGCGGCGGGGGTCAACGAGGCACACCTTCCCGATGTCGTGGAGCCTTTGCCGCGGCCGCTTCCTCGGACGGCGGAACCCTGAGGCGAGGGGCGGGGCCCAGGAGGTGGCGGCCAAGTTAGGACGCGGGAAAATCCGGTTACGATTCCGTTACCGGATTGCCGTTAATGCGCCGGGCCGGGTGTGGCGCCGCGCGGCAGCTCGAGGCGGAAGGTGCTGCCGTGCCCGAGCTGGCTCGTCACCTCGATGACGCCGTGGTGGAGCTCGACGATGTGCTTCACGATCGAGAGACCGAGCCCGGTGCCGCCCTTCTCGCGCGAGCGCGCCTTGTCGACGCGATAGAAGCGCTCGAAGATCCGCTGCTGATCCTCCGCGGAGATCCCGGTGCCGGTGTCGCGCACCTCGCACCAGACATGGCCCGGCCCCTCCCCAGCACCACGATGACGCTCCCGCGCTCGGTGTACTTGATGGCGTTGTCGAGCAGATTGGCGAGCACCTGCTCGACCCGCCCGCGATCCGCCTTCACCGCCACGGAAGGCCCGGGTTCGACGGCGAGACGGAGCCCCGCGTGCGCGGCGCGATCGCTGCATGCCTGCGCGCCTGCCGCTCGACCGCGTCGCGCAGGTCGAAGGATTCGAGCCTCAGCCGTGCGTCGGGTCGCTCGAGCTCCGCGAGCGAGAGCAGGTCGTCGACCAGGTCCTGCAGGCGCGTGGCCTGGTCGCGGATGATCCGCGCGAAGTCCTCGCGATGCTCCACATCCTCGAAGCCGCCCTCGAGCAGCGTCTCCGCGTAGCCGCGCACCGAGGTCAGCGGCGTCTTCAGCTCGTGCGAGACATTCGCGACGAAGTCCTGGCGCACGCGGTTCGAGGCGCTCGATCTCGGTCATGTCGTGCAGGACCAGCAGCACCGCGCCCCCTCCCGGCCCGGCCAGGCGCGTGGCGGTGGCGCGCACCACGCGCTGCAGCGGCGACCACAGACGGAGGTCGCGCTCGAGCGTCTCCCCGCTGCCGCGCGCGTCGCGCACCAGCTCCTCGAGCTCCGGGGAGCGCGCGAACTCGGGAAACGGCGTGCCGGTAGGCGGAGGCAGCGGCGCACCGAGGATGGCGGCGAGTCCGTGGTTGGAATGCACCACGCGGCCCTCGGCGTCGACCAGGGCGACGCCGTCGTTCATGTGCGCGAGGATGCGCTCGCGCTCGTCGCGCTCGTGCTCGAGGGCCTCGACGCGCTCGTGCAGCTCGCGCGGCGGTGCGGTTGATCGCGCGACCGAGGCGGCCCAGCTCGTCGGCCGGCCGCTCCGCCGCTCGTGCACCCGCGCCTCCCGCGCCGATGCGGACGCCACCGCCTCGAGCTCGCGCACGCGCGCCGTCTGGGCACGCGTGACCCACAACGCCAGCGGCAGCGCCACGGAGCAGTCCCAGGGCCGCCGCCCCACGGCCAGCTGCAGCAGCGCCGCGGCAGCTCGCCGGATTCCACCAGCGGCTCCGCCAGTCGCACGACCGCGACGGCCCGGCACGTGGGTGGGAACGGCGACGTAGGCATAGAGCTTTCCCACGGTGCGCGCTGCTGCGGGTGGCATGCCCAATCCGACCCGACAGCGCCGCATGCACCTCCGGACGGCCCGCGTGGTTCTCGACCGAGGCCAGCCGCGCGCGCGGCACTTCGGAATCGCCCCGCACCACGCCGCTCGAGTCGATGAGGGTGACACGAACGCCGAGCACGTCGCCAAGCGTCTCGGCGGCGCTCTGGGGATCGCTCGCGGGGATGAACCCGGTGCGGGCCGACCTTCGGTCAGCAAGCGCGCCGCTCGAGCTGTCGGGCGCGGCGCTCGCGGATCCAGTGCGCCTGCTCGACGCCCAGGGATGCCGTCACCACCGCGAGCACGACCACGACGAGCACGGCATGCGAAACCAGCAGGCGGTTCGCGCAGCGACAGCGTCATGTCAGCGTCCGCTGTTCGCGAACTTGTAGCCGGCGCCGGTCACAGTCTCGAATCAGCTTGCCCTTGTCGCCGAGCTTGGCGCGCAGCCGGCGTACGTGGACGTCGACGGTGCGGGTCTCGCCGACGTAGTCGTAGCCCCACACCTTGCGCAGCAGCTCCTCGCGCGACAGCACGCGACCCGGGTTGCGGCGCGAAGAACGCCAGCAGGTCGAACTCGCGCGGGCGTGAGCGTGAGCCGCTTGCCGCGATACGTCGCCTCGCGCGCCGCGGTGCTGACGCGTCAGCTCGCCGGCCTCGAACGTCGGCCTCGGCGCGGCTGGGCTGCGCGCGCCGCAGCAGGGCTTGCGCGCGCGCCACCAGCTCGCGCGGGCTGAAGTGGCTTGGTGAGGTAGTCGTCGGCGCCGTGCTCGAAGCCGAGCAGCTTGTCCATCTCGGCCGAGCGTGCGGTGAGCACGATGATCGGCAGGTCGCGGGTGGCGGGCTCGTCGCGCACCTCGCGCAGGATCTCGAGCCCGTTGCGGCCCGGGAGCATCAGGTCGAGCACCAGCAGGTCGGGACGCGACGCGAACAAGCGGCGCAGGCCTTCCTCGCCGTCGGCGACGGCCGTCACACGAAATCCGGCGCGCTCGAGGTTGTAGCCGGACGAGGTCACGGATCTCCCTGCTCGTCCTCGATGACCATCACCAAATCCGCCATGAGCTCGGCAGCGCATGCTAGAGAGCGCTGCGAGGCCGGTCAATCGCCCCTCGCCAGCGTTTCCGGGGCTTGTCCGACATCATCGGGCGGGCTAGATTGGCCGAGACGCCGGTTCCCCACTCCCACCGAGGCGCGTCTCGAGCGCGCGCGAGCCATGGCCAATACGTCTCTGCGCAAGGAAGCCGAGAGCGAATCCGGCATCACCGCCTCCGATCTCACGGAGACCTGGAGGCTCCTGACGCCCGAAGATCGTTTCGAGGCGTTCATCGGACCTCCCGCGGCCGGAAGCGGAGGACTTCTTCCTCGATCTCTCCGCGCGCGATCAGCTCGAGCTCGTCGAATCGATGCCCCCGGGCCAGGGTCTCAGGCGCTCGTGGCTCCGACTCCTCCCCCGACGATGCCGCCGACCTGATCCAGGAGGTGGCCGACGACGAGAAGCGCGAGGAGCTGCTGGGGCTGCTCGACGAGCAGACGCGTCGCGAGGTCAGGCGCTGATGGCCTACGCCGAGGATGATGCCGGCGGCCTGATGAATCCGCGCTATGCCCGCGTGCGGCCCGACGCGAGCGCCGACGAGGCCATCCGGTACCTGCAGCGCCAGGCGCGCGAAGTCCTGGAGACCATCTACTACGTGTACGTGATCGACGCCGATCAGAAGATCCTCGGCGTGGTCTCGTTCCGGGACCTGTTCGCCGCGCCGGCCGACAAGCCGGTGCGCGAGCTGATGGCGACCGATCTGGTCACCGCTCGCGAGGACATGGACCAGGAAGAGCTGGGCCGACTCTTCGCCCAGCACGATTTGCAGGCCATCCCGGTGGTCGACGCCCACGGGCGGATGAAGGGCATCGTCACCGTGGACGACATCGTCGACGTGATTCGCGAGGAAGCCACCGAGGACATCCAGAAGATCGGCGGCACGCAGGCGCTCGACGCGCCCTACCTCGAAGTGAGCCTGCCGAAGATGGTCGGCAAGCGGGTGGGCTGGCTGGCCGGACTGTTCGTGAGCGAGATGTTGACCACGACCGCCATGAGCCGCTTCGAGACCGAGATCGAGCGCGCCGTGGTGCTCGCGATCTTCATTCCGCTCATCATCTCGAGTGGTGGCAACTCCGGCTCACAGGCCTCGACGCTGGTGATCCGCGCCATGGCGCTGGGCGAGGTTCGGCTGGTGGACTGGTGGCGCGTGATCAAGCGCGAGCTCGCCTCCGGTCTGGCCATGGGGGCGATCCTCGGGGATCGGGTTCCTCAGAGTCGAGCTGTGGCAGCTGCTCTTCCATGCTTACGGGCCGCATCATTTCCTCGTCGCTCTGACCATCGCCGGCAGCGTCATCGGCGTGGTGACCTGGGGGACGCTCGCCGGCTCGACGCTGCCATTCATCCTCAAGCGCGCCGGGCTGGATCCGGCGAGCGCCTCCGCTCCCTTCGTGGCCACGCTGGTGGACGTGACGGGAATCGTCATCTACTTCTCGGTCGCCGCGTTGATCCTGCGCGGCACGCTGCTGTAGGCGCGCCCCATGGTCTCTTCCTTTCGAACCGGCGCCACCACCATCGAGCGGCTCGGGCCCCGCGATCTGGTGGAGACCTTCGCCTTATCTCGACCGCGATCCGGTGGTGAATGTCTACGTGATGGCGCTGGTGCTAAGGGACGCGCTGGGTCAGCCGCGCGACGAGTACTGGGCTGCGCGCCGCGATGGGGAAATGGTCGCGTTCCTCCATCTGGGCGGGCATTCCGGTGCCATTCTTCCTCTGGGCGACGACGTGGAAGGTCTGAGGCGACTCGGAGAGCAGGCGCGGGATCGTCTGACCTCTCTGCCGCGACGGGTGCAGGTCATCGGGCCCGCGACGCGGTGGGAGCGTTCGTCCAGAGGTTCGGGAGCTCGGGGCCTCCTCCGCGACTCGATCGCGCGCAGGTGTACATGTCGCTGGAGAAGGGCCAGCTCACCTCGTGGCCCCGGGTTCCCGAGCTCGGGCCCTCTCGATCGGAGGATTTCGACCAGCTCTTCGAAAGCGGCGCCCTGCTGCGCCTCGAAGAGCTGGAAGAAGACCCGCGCGCGATCGATTCGCTGGGATATCGCCGGCGCGTCGAAGAAGAGACCCGAGATGGGCACACGTACGTCTGGAAGGACGAGCAGGGCCTGTGCTTCCGAGCCAGTGTCAGCGCGATCACGGCGGATGCCGCGCAGATCTCGGGGTCTACACGCCGCGGGAGCGCCGCAACCGAGGGTTCGCGACGCGGGGGGCTGGCCGAGCTGTGCCTGCGCCTGTTCGAGCGGACTCCGGGCCGCGTGCCTGTTCGTCAATGAGAGCAATCTGCCCGCGATAAAGGTCTATCGGCGCCTGGGGTTTCATCCCTCGCATGCCGTGGCGCTCAATCTTCTACGACGGCCGGCGTTGAGAACTGAGTCGTGGACCCAACGATTCCCGCTTGACCCGATTTTTCCATGCGACGGTGTTTCGCGAAGGAATCGACGACAGGGAGTGTGTGGTGAAGGGACTTCGCCTTTTGGGCTTGCTGCTCGTCCTGCTCGCGGCCCCGGTCACGGCGGGCGCCCAAGTCTTCGGTCAGTACATGGGCGCCGAGATCGTCCCAGTCGGTGGACACCTCTTCGGTGGTTATCTCCAAGCCAGCCAGGACCAGCTCGGCCTGCTCGGTCAGCTTCGTCTGAGCTTCTACCCAGGGGTGGATTTCGGATTTCACGGGGGCTAACCCGGATCCAGGTCGGCTCGGTCGACCGAACTTCGGTGCGTATCGGCAGCGACGTGAAATTCCAGCTGGCGACCCGAGGGTCGATGCTGATTTCGGCCGGTGGTGCCCTCGGCGTGGAGACCGGCGATGACATCAACGTCCTGACCATTGGACCCACCGTGGTCGTGAGCCAGAGGTTTCCAGTAGGGAGCGGAGGGATCACGCCTTACGGAGGCCTGGGGCTGATGTTCAGCAACCTCGACGTGCTTGGAGAGCAGGACACGGACTTCTCGGTGCCATTTCGCTTCGGAGCTGAGTTCGAGATGGCCCCCGAGCTCAAGATGGTGACCGAGATCCAGCTGCGAGCGAGCGACCAGGTCAATGATGACTTCTCGCTCGCAATTGGCGTCAACCTACCGTTTTAGCGGTCACGACCCAGGGGCCTCCCGGCCTGTACGTATGGGCACGCACGCGTGCCCGGCCGCCATTTTCCATCCTCACAAGACATTGTGCCACATTGTGTTCTTGAAAAATCCGGCTTGCCGCTCAGGTACCAGGTGGTAGCTTTCCCGCCCTTCGAAGGCATCCGGCAAGGCAGCCGGAACAAGTCTCTCGACCAGTCCAAAAGACACTTTAATTACAGCGACTTACGCGCTTGGTCCCAGGCTGCCCAACGCCATTGTCATTGCTTGGACATTCATTGCAGCTACGGATGTTGAAAGTCGGTGGATGAAAGGGAGGCTTCAACGAGGGTATGACGTATATCGGTGCCGACTTACCGCTGAAGAACATCATGTGAATAAGTGGCACCCCAGCTTTCCACAACTCGACTCCCCGCTCGGCATGCCGCCTGTAAGGAACGCTCCCCAGCGGACCGCACGCCCTGCGGAACCCTTGAGACCTCTTCAGAGAGCAAGGACCGCTTGAAAAATGGCCTCTCAGTCCACGCAACTGGAGGAATCGAGTCGACTCTGGGGACAAGTGCTCATGGCCGCTTCGTGACCGTCTGGGCAGCGAACAGACACTTCAATACCTGGTTCAAACCCATCCGGCCGGTCCGGCTGGAACCCCAAAGCGTCGAGCTCGAAGTACCGAACACCTTCTTCGTCGACTGGATTCACGAGCATCACCTCACGACCCTCCGTGAGGCCCTGCGTGACACCTTCGGCGATCAGCCGGAGATTCGATTCCGCACCCCACAAGAGTCACGCCCGAACCGACGACCATGACCCGCCCGCGCGTCGCAGGTCCTTCGAGCGCGGATCCCGGAACCGGCGCCAAAGCTTCCTCCACCCGCGCTACACTTTCGCCAACTTCGTGGTGGGAGGCAGCAACCAGTTCACGCACGCCGCCTGTCGCGCGGTGGCTGAGCGCCCGGGTCATGCCTACAACCCGCTTTTCATCTTCGCCGGATCAGGGCCTCGGCAAGACCCATCTGCTCCACGCGATCGGTCACGCCGTGCGGAGGCCCGCCGTGAAGCACGGGTGTGCTACCTGTCGGCCGAGCGCTTCACCAACGAGATGATCTACTCGATCCAGCACGCTCAGACCCTGGCGTTCCGCAACAAGTATCGGAACGTCGACGTGCTGCTGATCGACGACGTCCAGTTCCTCGCCGGCAAGGAGAGTACGCAGGAGGAGTTTTTCTACACGTTCAACGCTCTCCGCGACGCCCACAAGCAGATCGTCGTCACGGCCGACAAGCCGCCCAAAGACATTCCGATGCTCGAGGAACGCCTGACCTCACGCTTCAATCAGGGCCTGGTCAGCGACATCAAGCAGCCCGACCTGGAGACGCGGCTCGCCATCCTGCACAAGCGCTGCACCGAGGAAGGCGAGGGCACGCAGATTCCCACCGATCTCCTGCTCCTACTCGCCGACCGCATCCGCAACAACGTTCGCGATCTCGAGGGCTGCCTGGTCCGGGTCGCTGGCGCTCGGCTCGCTCCTGCATCAGGAGATCACAGCCGAGCTCGTCGAGGAGGTGCTCCGCGACTACGTCAATCCGGAGCCGGATCACATCAGTCCCGAACGCATCCTCTCCGTGGTCTCCGGACGCCTTTGGCGTACGACCCGAGGCCCTGTTCGGTCGTCGGAGGACACATTCGGTCGCTCTTCCACGTCAGGTCGCCATGTATCTGCTCCGCCAGTTCACGGAGCTTTCGTTGGCCGAAGTTGGCGGACTGTTCGGAGGACGCGACCACACCACCGTTATCTATGCCTGCGAGAAGATCGCCTCACGCATGAGTCTCGAACCGACCTTCAGCGACAAGCGTGAACGGGCTGATATCCACGTTGGAATCGGAGTGAGAAGTTGATAACCGGTGAGTCGTTGGGGAGGAGGGATGGCCCTCATGGGACCTCGTGGACGGATGGGGAGATCTCCCGGCTTCATCCAGCACTGGCCTGAGTTCGTCGGCATGGCCTTGTCGGAGTGAGTCTTACGGCAACGAATCGGCGCTTCTCCACACCCTCCACCGCTCCTACGGTTACTGGTTATTTCTTATTTAATACCAATGGTTTAAGACATGATTCGGTATGCGCGAAAAACCTTGCGAGCCAGGAGAACCCGCTACCTATGATGCTCCAAGATGAGCGCCTGAACGCGCTCCCTCGCAGCCCCGACACACCTGAACAATGGTTTCAAGCCATGACCATGCAAGAACTTCAAATCGGCAGTGAGCGCTACGGGATTGGACCTGACGATCCAGCAGGGCGACCTCGCCTTCGCGGTGGGCAAGGCGATCGGCTCCGGTTTCTGCCAAGAGCCCCATGCCGCTGCTGTCCTGCCTTCTCCTCGAGGCGGAAAAGGGAGTCTGAGAGTCACCGGCACGGACCTGGAGATCACCACGGCGGTGACGGTTCCCTGCACCGTGCGAACTCCGGGAAAGGCCGCGGTTTCCGCGCGCCACTTTCACGAAGTGGTGCGCAAGGTGCCGCGCGGCGAGACGACCCTGAGTCTCCGGAGATCAGGTCGAGGTCCGCTACGGCGACGGAAAGGGCTGGGCGCGGTTCCCGACGCAGGATGCCACCGAGTTCCCGCGCGTGCCCGACGCTGAAGGCCGGAAGCGAAGATCGCCATCGAAGGCGACGTGCTCGGCCCGTCTGGTGGCGCGGAGCGCTTACGCGGCCTCGACCGATGCGCACTCGGCCGCAGCTCTCCGGCGTGCTGGTTCACGGCAACGAGCGAGCAGTTGACGTTCGTCGCCACCGATGGGCACCGGCTCGCTCGCGCGAGTCGCAAAGGGGGCTTTCCCGGATTCAGCAAGGACGGCGATCATCGTGCCGAACCGCGCGCTGCTCGCGGTGAGCCGAACGGCCGAAGAGGCGACGAGCCCGGTCGAGATCGAGATCGCGGGGTCACGCAACCAGGCGGGCTTTTCCGCCCAGGTAGGCGATTTTCGAGTCCAGATCCTCGTGCGGTTGCTGCAGGGACCGTATCCGAACTACGAGCAGGTGATCCCCAAGAACAATCCGCGCGAGTTGACGGTCGATCGCGGCGAGCTCGCTGGAGGCCGTGGACATCGTGGCGTCGCACGCGGACAACGTCACGCGGCAGGTGCGGTTCACGCTGTGCGATCGGCAAGCTCGGCATCTCATCGGCTACCGAGCTCGGAGCGCGGAAGAGCACGAGGTGGCCGCCGAGTACGCAGGGCGATTCCATGGAGATCGGCTACAACGCCACCTACCTCATGGAAATGCTGAAGAGCATGTCGGGCGAGAAGATCGTGATGCGGCTCGGGACGGCGCTCGGCGCCGGCGTCGTGGAACCGATGGGCGGGCTCGACAGAGGCGGACGAGGATCTGCTCTGCCTGATCATGCCACTGCGTCTCCCCGACGCGGCGACTGAGCGTGGAATTCCACGGGTGCGCTGGTGCCCCGACCTGCATCCGCGAGCTGGGCCTCGAATCCGGTGTGCGTGGGGCTGGCAGGCGGTTCGCACATGGCCCGAGATCGCCGGACCGCGAATCGCTCGGCATGCGCGCGCGGTCGGTTCCAGCGATGGAACCTTGAACGTCGAGGTCGAGGGCTCGGCCTGGGCTCACGAGCTCGAGTTCCTGAAGCGCAGACTCCTGAGAGACGCTGCAGAGTCGCTCTCGGCGCGTCACATTCGCGACCTTCGACTGATCACAACCCGCGGAGGGATCCGGCGGTGAATCCAACCGGAAGGAGAAGTCACGGTGACGGCGGACGCCAAAGGGCATCACTACGACGCGACGAGCATCCAAGTCCTCGAAGGGCTGGAAGCCGTTCGCAAGCGTCCCGCGATGTACATCGGGCGACATCGGGATGCGAGGCCTGCACCACCTCGTCTACGAGGTGGTGGACAACTCCGTCGACGAGGCGCTCGCGGGCTTCTGCACCGAGATCGAGGTGACCATCGAGTCGGACGGCAGCGTCACCGTGCGCGACGACGGGCGCGGCATTCCGGTCGACATGCATCGCGACCACGAAGAAGCCCGGCGCTCGAGGTCGTCATGACCACGCTGCACGCGGGCGGCAAGTTCGACAACAAGACCTACACGCGTCTCGGGCGGGCTCCACGGCGTCGGGGTCTCGGTGGTCAACGCGCTGTCGGCATGGTGCGAAGTCGAGGTGCTCAAGGACGGCAAGCTCTACCGCCAGCGCTACGAGCACGGCAAGCCGACCGGACCCATGACGAGCGCCCGCCGACGGGCGCCGCCGCCACCAAGGCCGGCTCGCGGCACGACCACGCGATTCCTACCCGACGCCACCATCTTCGAGGACATCGACGTTCCATTGGGACACGCTGGCCTCGCGGTTGCGTGAGCTCGCGTTCCTGAACAGCGGTCTGTCGATCACGCTCAACGACCAACGCACCGGTAAGAGCACGACCTACCTCTACAAGGGCGGTATCGTCGAGTTCGTCAAGTACCTCAATCAGAACAAGGAAGTGCTCCATGCGCAGTCCGGTGACCTTCGCGCGCGAGCGGGACCAGGTCGCGGTCGATGATCGCGCTCCAGTACAACGACAGCTACACCGAGTCCATGCACTCGTTCGTGAACAACATCAACACGGTCGAGGGCGGAACGCACCTGATCGGCTTCCGCTCGGCGCTCACACGCACCCTCACCAACTATGCGGACCGTGAAGGCCCCGCGCGCGGACCCAAGACCCAGGTAACCGGTGAGGACGTCCGCGAGGGGCTGACCGCGGTGATCTCCGATGAAGCTGCCCAACCCGCAGTTCGAGGGCCAGACCAAGACCAAGCTCGGGAACAGCGAGGTCAAGGGCATCGTCGAGAGCATCGTCGGCGAAGGCCTGCGGGAGTTCTTCGAGGAGAACCCGCCGGTGGCCCGGAAGATCGTCGAGAAGATGACCGCTGCGGCGCGTGCGCGCGAGGCGGCGCGCAAGGCGCGCGAGTTGGCGCGCCGCAAGAGCATCCTCGATGGCGGGTCGCTGCCTGGAAAGCTGGCAGACTGTGCGTGGGACGACCCCAAGGACTGCGAGCTGTTCATCGTCGAGGGCGATTCGGCCGGCGGCACCGCGAAGCAGGGGCGCGATCGCCGCTTCCAGGCGATCATGCCGATCCGGGGCAAGATCCTGAACGTCGAGAAGGCGCGCGTCGACAAGATCCTGAGCAACGAAGAGATCCGCAACCTCATCACCGCGCTCGGGACGGGCGTGAAGGACGATTTCGACGTCGCCAAGCTGCGCTATCACAAGCTCATCATCATGACCGACGCGGACGTGGACGGATCCCACATCCGCACGCTGCTCCTGACCTTCTTCTTCCGTGAGTTCACCAAGCTCGTCGATTCCGGGCACGTCTACATCGCCCAGCCTCCATTGTTCATGGTGAAGGGCGGCAAGGAAGAGGTCTACGCGTACAACGAGAAAGAACGCGACGAGGCGATGGCCCGCATCGGCAAGAAGAACGTCATGGTGCAGCGCTACAAGGGCCTTGGCGAGATGAATCCGGATCAGCTGTGGAAGACCACGATGGATCCCGAGACACGCACGCTGCTGCGAGTCACCAACGAGGACGGCGTCGAAGCCGATCGGGTGTTCACCATCCTCATGGGCGAACAGGTGGAGCCCCGCCGGCAATTCATCGAGGAGAACGCGCTGTTCGTGCGCAATCTCGACATCTGAGCCGACTCGGGAGAGGGACCCCCGAGGTCGGCCTGGGAGGCGATCCGCTGACGCCCCCACGAGCCCAGGACCCCAATAGGATGCCGGCATGGCGCTGAACGATCGCTCCAAGGTCGTGAACGTCACGATCGAATCGGAGATGAAGACCAGCTACATCGACTATTCGATGTCGGTCATTGTCTCGCGCGCGCTCCCCGATGTCCGCGATGGGCTCAAGCCATCGCAGCGTCGCATCCTGGTCGCAATGAACGACCTGAACCTCATGCCGGGGCGCGGCTACCGGAAGTGCGCCAAGATCGCCGGCGACACCTCCGGCAACTACCACCCACACGGTGAGCAGGTCGTCTACCCCACGCTGGTGCGCCTGGCGCAGGAATGGGTGATGCGCTACCCGCTGGTGGACGGGCAGGGCAACTTTGGATCGATCGACGGCGACGCACCGGCGGCGATGCGATACACCGAGGCGCGGCTCACCGCATTGGCGGCCGAGATGCTGGCGGACCTCGAGAAGAACACGGTCGACTTCCGCTCCAACTACGACGAGACCCGCGAAGAGCCGGTGGTGCTGCCGAGCGTCGTGCCCAATCTGCTCATCAACGGTTGTTCGGGCATCGCCGTCGGCATGGCCACGGAAGTGCCGCCCCATAATCTCCGGGAGGTCTGTGACGCGATCGTTCACGTGATCGCCAACCCCGAGTGCGACATCGCCGATCTGCTCAAGATTGTCCGCGGCCCGGACTTCCCGACCGGCGGTCTGATCAACGGCACGCAGGGGATCCGCGACTGCTATTTGAACGGCCGCGGCCTGATCAAGATGCGCGCGCGGTCCAGGTCGAGGAAGGCAAGCTGGGACGCATGAGCCTGGTGGCGACCCAGATTCCCTTCCAGGTCAACAAGTCGGCGCTGCTCGAGAAGATCGCCGACTTGGTCAAGGACGGGAAGGTCACGGGAATCAGTGATCTTCGCGACGAGTCCGATCGCGATGGCATGCGCATCGTCATCGAGCTCAAGAAGGACGCAAATCCCAAGGTCGTCCTCAACCAATTGTTCGTGCACTCGCCGCTCCAGAGCACCTTCGGCGCCATCATGCTGGCCCTGGTCAACAATCGACCGCAGGTGCTGAACCTCAAGCAGCTGATCGAGGAGTACATCCGGCATCGGCAGGAAGTGGTGAGGCGTCGCACGGCCTTCGATCTCGCCGAGGCGGAGCGGCGCGCCCACATCCTCGAGGGCCTCAAGATCGCGCTCGACCACCTCGACGAGGTGATCGCACTGATCCGCAAGTCGAAGGACGTGGAGACGGCGCGGAACGGTCTGATGACCACCTTCAAGCTCACGGAGATCCAGGCGAACGCCATCCTCGAGATGCGGCTGTCGCGACTCACGGCGCTCGAGCGGTCGAAGGTCGAGCAGGAATACCTCGAGGTCATCCAGCTCATCGAGAAGCTGCAGAGCATCCTCGCCAATCCGCAGAAGATCCTCGCGATCATCCAGCAGGAAGTGGGACATCTTCGCGAGAAGTATGGCGACGATCGGCGCACCGAGATCGTGTCCGAAGTAGGGGACATCAACTACGAAGACACGATCGAGCAGAAGGACATGGTGATCACCATCTCGCACGCCGGCTACATCAAGCGTCAGGAGATCTCGTCCTATCGCTCGCAGCGGCGCGGCGGCAAGGGGCGTGATCGGCGCGCGCACCAAGGAAGAGGACTACATCGAGCATCTGTTCGTCGCCGGCACCCACAGCTACCTGTTGTTCCCTGACCGATCGCGGTCGGTGCTACTGGCTCAAAGTGCACGAGATCGAGCAGGCCGGGCGGATGGCGCGGGGGCGGCCGCTGGTGAACCACCTCGAGGGACTGTCACGCGACGAACGGGTCCAGGCGGTGGTGGCGGTGAAGGAGTTCGACGACCAGCGCTACCTGGTGTGCGCGACGCGCAAGGGGCTGATCAAGAAGACGGTGCTCTCGGCGTACGGAAACCCGCGGAGGGGCGGAATCAACGCCGTGCTGCTCGAGGAAGGCGATGCGCTGTTCGAAGCCATCATCAGCGACGGCACGCAGGACCTCATCCTGGCGAAGAAGAAGGGGCTCGCGATCCGGTTCCACGAGAACGAAGTGCGAGCCATGGGGCGGACCGCCTATGGCGTGAAGGCCGTGACGTTGGACGATGCCGAGGACGAAGTGGTCGGGATGGTAGGCGTGAAGCGCCAGGCAACTCTGCTCACGGTCACCGAGCACGGTTACGGCAAGCGCAGCGAGATCTCGGAGTACCGTATCTCGCATCGAGGCGGAAAGGGCATCATCACCATCAAGACCACCGAGCGGAACGGTTGCGTGGTGGCAGTGAAGGAAGTGGTTGACGGCGATGAGCTCATGATCATCACCCGGCGCGGCCAGCTGATCCGGATGCCGGTCAAGGGCATCTCGGTGATCGGACGGAACACCCAAGGAGTCCGTCTGGTCGGCCTCGAGCCGGCCGGAGAAGGGGAGCTCTTGCCCGATACGGTGGCGGGAGTCACGCGGGTCGTCAGTGAGGAGATGGTGGGAGAGGGAACCGCGCGAGCCGAAGTCGAATCCATTCCCGAAACCGACGGCGAAGGCGACGGCGTCGCCTAGGTCGCGACCTCACCGAACACCTGAGCGGCTCAGAGCCAACCCACTTTGTGAAAACCTTCACACGCAGACCCGGGCGCGCCGATGGTCGATCCCGACTCGCGCGGATCTCGGAATCCACGGTCCGGCGACTCTCCCACTATTACCGCGTGCTCGAGGAAGTCGAGGGCGAAGGCAAGCGGCTGATCTCGTCGCATCGGCTGGCGGAGCGCGAGGGCATCACGTCCGCCCAGGTGCGGAAGGACCTCTCATGCTTCGGTTCGTTCGGGCGTCGCGGGCTCGGCTACAACGTCGCGCACCTTCGCGAAGAGATTCGCGCCATCCTCGGGCTCGACCGACGCTGGAAGGTGGTGTTGATCGGCGCCGGCAACATCGGCGCCGCGTTGCTGGCGTATCGAGGATTCGCCCGGCAGGGATTCGACGTGGTGGCGGTCTTCGATCGCGATCCGCAGCGCATCGGCCAGCGCATGGGCGGATTGTCGGTTCGTGACATTGAAGAGCTGGCGTCGGTCGTGGGGCAGCACCCGGTCGACATGGCGGTGATCGCAACGCCGGTGCGCGCGGCGCAGGAGGTGGCGGATCGTCTGGTGGCCGCGGGTGTGCGCGCCATCCTCAACTTCGCTCCGAGGAAGTTGTTCGTGCCCGACCATGTCGCCCTTCGCAACGTGGACATGACCGTCGAGCTGGAGACGCTCTCGTTCACTCTCGCGCAGCGCAAGCCGAAACGCCGCGCCGCGCCCGGCTGAAGCGCTCTCAGCGACCCTTCTTGGAGGGCGCCGGCTTCGCAGCACTCCAGCTCTCGTCGAGCCACTTGAGCAGGCGCGCCACAGCGGAGTGATCGTGCCGGAAGATGAACGCTGACATCCCGAGCATGTTCGACTCGGAGATGCGAGAAGCGCGGGGATCCAGCGACTCGTAGAGCGCTTCGACGACCGGGAGCGTCGACGATTCCTGTGCCGGCACCACGAAATACACCGGATCGCGGCGCGCGCGCAGGCGCGCGCGCACGATGCCCCGATCCACCGGAGTGGGGTCGGGGCCCATGAGACCAGGGCTCCCACGCGCCGATCGAGTCTGGTGATCTCGGCCAGGGTCGACACCGACCGGCCCGCGCCGATCAGGAGGTACCGAGTGGTGTCGACGCCGGCGTTCCGCGCGAGCACCGACAACGCATGGACCGCATCCTGAGCGACCTGATGACGGATCTCGTCGTCGCGGCCGCGCCACGTCTCGGGCAAAGGCACGGCCGCTGAGACGGACCAGCCGCAGCCGCGCGGGTCCAGCACGAACACGGCGTAGCCGGACCGCGCGAGACCCGTGGCGAGGCTGTCGTACGTATCGAACGTCTCGTCGGGGTTGAGCACGGCGATCGCGGCGCGCGCCGGTCGGCCCTTCACCCCGCCGTAGATCACGCCCGCGAGCTTGTAGCCGTCCGTGCCGGCGAAGGTCACGCGCTTGGCGCCCAGGGCCGTGAGGAGTTCCCGGTCTTCCTGGTCGATGCGGCTCAGCTCCTTCCTCATGTAGTCGGGAAGCTGGGGGCCCTGAGGCAGCTTGGTTCCCGCGTCGCGCAGGATTCCCATCACGTCGCGGTCCTGGAAGCGCGAGGTGAGGGCGAGTGGAACCATGATCTCCACGCACTGGAGGGTCGCCATTCTCCAGCTCGACGAGGCCGAGCCGGTATTGCCAGTCGCGTCGCCGTGGCGTCATCGGGTCGAGCAGCCAGCGCTGTTGGAGCCGAAGACCGGCGAGCGCGCTGTCCCCGTGTCCCTGAATGTACCGTGCCCAGGCCCAGCGGCCGCGCGTCAACGCGCGATGTCCGTCTCGGCGTTGGACAACGCGACCTTGAGCCGCGGCCCCAAGATCTCGAGCGCACGTTCTCCGTCCTCGGTATTCCCGCGCGACAAAGAGGGCGTCGACCAGGGCGTCCCGCTCGGGGGAGCCGCCTCGGATCGACACCGCTCTCGCGTAGCAGACCAATGCGCTATCCGCGGATCCCGACTGCTCGTAGCTCATGCCGGCGTAGTACCAAGCCGCGCCCCGGTTCACCGTGGACGTTTCCCGAGCGGCGGTCGCGAAGGCGATCAGAGCGGCGCGCAATTTCGAGGAGGAGCTCGCGGCCCACAGCAAGCTGTCGATCGGTGACGCCGCGGAGGCCGGTCGAGCCGGCAGCGCCGTGCAGATCACGAGCGCGAACATGGCCAGGCCCCGCCCTGGATCACGCATGCGCCACCCCGGCGACGGAGAGGATTCGCGCTCGAGCGGAGAAGGACCGGGTGCGGGATCGCCCCACGCCGAGCGCGGCAGGACGCGAGCGACGCGCCCGAGATGGAGCAGGACGGCACGATCGCACAGGCGTTCGATGGTTTCGGTGACGTGGCTCGAGAACAGCACCGCCGTGCCGGCCGCGGCCAGCGAGCGCAACTCGTCCTTGGCCGCCAGAGCCCCAGCGGCGTCGAAGCCGTCGAGTGCCTCGTCGCAGAGCAGCACGCGCGGACGATGAAGCACGGCTGCCGTGAACGACAGCTTCTTGCGCATGCCGTGGGAGAATTGGTGCACCGGCTCGTCGATGCGGCCGGAGAGTCCGAGACGATCGAACAGGGCATGGGCGCGGTCGCGCGCGGCCCCCGGATCCAGAGCGCGAACCATGGCGACGAACGCCACATACTCGTCGGCGGACAGCTCTTCATAGAATGTGGGCTCCTCCGCGGCGTATCCCAGGCGTTGCTTGGCTGCTCTCGGATCCCTCCACACGTCGATGCCCTCGATCTCCACGATTCCCCCATCGGGTGGCTGGAGTCCGGCGACGGTGCGAAGCAACGTGCTCTTTCCGGCTCCATTCGCACCCAGCAATCCCACGATCTCTCCCGGTCGCACGTCGAGGGAGACCGATTCCAACGCCCGAAGAGTACCGTAGCTGCGCGTGACGCCGTGCACCGCCAACATCAGATCTCCTCGAGGCGGGACCAGCGCGGCAGACGCCGGGCCGAATGCAGCACGGCGGACAGCAGCACGACCCAACCCAGCAGCGGGATCATGAGGCTCGCCGCCACCGCCAGGCCGAGCGAGAGACCGAGCAGCCTTTGCGCCACGTCCGCGCGCGGAAACAGGGTCACGCCATAATTCACGGCGAGGGCCGTGATCGCCAAGGTGGCCAGCGCGGACCAGGCGATAAAGAGGTGGAGCGCATGCGGCGCGATGCCGCGCGCCGCCACCGAGTGAATGACCACGAGCAACACCGTGGCGAGGAAGCCCCACACGAAACGCGCCGTCCACACGGTCGCGACGCCCCAGGGCAACGAGCGCATGGTCGCGAACGGATCAGAGCCGGCCACTGCGACCAGCCATTCGCCGAGCGTGGCCGAGCCGAGGAGCGAGAGCACGAAGGCGCCGACGTAAGGAAGATCACGCGCATGAGACGGCGCGGGCAGCCTCCACGCCATCCCCGCCAGGAACCAGAACGCGAGGGCTGTGGCGAGCGGTCGAGCCAGCGCGCCGATCCGGCACGTCATCGACAGATCCTCGAGGCAGAGCGCCAGCCAGGCGGGTCGGCGCCTCCAGCGCGCGGGTTGCCGACGGCTCGATCGGGAGCGGGGCGCGGCGGTCGCGAGATGACGGATCGTGTCGTGCGCGCCGCCTTTCCCACGCACGATCAGGCGCCGGGAGATCAGGCACCGCCGCGAGCGGCGAGCCACAGCACCCCGGCCAGCAGCGGGAGCAACGCGATCAGTGCGGCCCATGGCGCCGGTCCCAACGCCGCCGTCCAGATTCCCACGCCGGGCACGGCCACCCACAGGGCAGGGAGGCTCGACTCCCACGCCAGATGCTTGGCGAGCTCTGACTCCGACACTGGCAGTGCGAGCCACGCCGGTCCCGGAGGAGCATGCATCCATTTCACGTGGCGGACCGCCACGGTTCCAAAGGTCACGAGCGCCAGTATCCCCCAGAGTCCCGACACGGCGGCGAGCACGGTGGCGGGGCCGCCGTGTAGACGCAGCGAGGCGAGTGGGGCGCGCACCTGCCAGAACACGAAGCCGGTGAGCAGGAGTCCAAGGACGCAGAGCTCCACACGCAGACGGAAGTCCAGTTGCGCGAGCCGGCAGCGACTGAGCCGGCGGCGCAGATAGGTGAATGCTGGTGCGTCGGTGTCCCGGGGAGTATGCATGAGGACCGATGATTGTACCCGAGCGGCCGCAGCTCGGCATGGCTCCTTTGCGCCTGCGCGTGGCCAGTGGCACCATCCGCGATCATGTCCCCCGCGCGGCGGTCGTGCATTCCTCCGGATACCACTGCGACATCGGGTCGCACGTCTTCCCATGGAGAAATTCCAGCGCGTGCGCCGCGCGCTGGTCGAGAGCGGGGATGTCCGCGAGGACGAGATCCTGTCCCCGCCACCGGCTTCCCGCGCGGATCTCCTGTTAGTGCACACCGCCGAGTACCTGGACGATCTCGATCACCTGCGGTGGACGCCCCGAACCGCGTGCTCCGAGCTGCCGCTCACGGCCGAGATCGTTCACGCCTACGTGCTGGCGGCCGGCGGCACCACGCTCGCCGCCCGTGAAGCCCTCCAACGCGGCGCCGGGGTGAACCTCGGCGGCGGATTCCATCACGCGTTCGCCGACATGGCGTCGGGCTTCTGTTACATCAACGACCTGGCGGTCGCGATCCGCGTGCTCCAGCGTGAGCGGCTCCTGCAGCGCGCCGCGGTCGTCGACGTCGATCTCCATCAAGGCAATGGCACCGCGCGGCTGTTTCAGGACGATTCCGCGGTGTTCACCCTCTCGATTCATCAGGAGCAGCTCTATCCGGTGAAGCAACGAAGCGATCTCGACATCGGTCTCGACAACGGCACGGGAGACGAAGGCTTCAACGAGCCGCTCGCCGAGGGCCTGGCCCGTGTCTGGAGCCATCGTCCGGAGCTGGTGCTCTATCAGGCGGGCGCGGATCCCTTCGAGGACGATCAGCTCGGCTCCCTGAGGCTCACGCACGCGGGATTGGAGCGCCGCGACCGTCTGGTGCTCGAGGGCTGCCAGCGCCACGGCATCCCGGTGGTGGTGACGCTCGGAGGCGGATACGCGCGCCACCTGGAGGACACGGTGCGGATCCACACCCGCACCTGTCAGATCGCCATTCGCCTCGCGGAGGGTCGCATCGAGGCGCCGGCGTGATCCACGCCTGGCGTGCGGATGCGCAGGGAGCCCGCGCGGTCACTCCGGAAGAAGCCATCCAGGTCGCTGTCGAGGGCAGCGGCATGGCCTGGATCGATTTCGACTGCGAGGATCGCACGGTGCTCGAGCGTCTGGTCGCCCCGCTCGAGATCCATCCGCTCGCCATCGACGACATGGTGAACGAGATCAACCGGCCGAAGTTCGACGACTATGGGGCGTATCTCTACGTGGTGATGCACTCTGCCCGCTGGGAGGAACACGAGCGCCCCACACTGCGGGAGATCGATCTGCTGGTGGGCCAGCACTTCCTCATCACCTACCACGACGGGGAGACGCGCTCGATCACGGAGGCCCAGGAGGTGCTGGTGCGCCGACCCGAGTTGCTCGCGCGCGGGCCCGCGCACCTGCTGCACTTCCTGCTCGATCTGCTGGTCGACCATTACCTGCCGCTCATGGACCACATCGCGGATGCGATCGATGTGCTCGAGAAGGAGATCTTCCGCACGGGCGACCGCGGGGCGCACCTGAAGATCCTGCGCCTCAAGCGCGGCATGGCCGCGCTGCGCCGCATCGTCGGACCGCAGCGGGACACCGTGCTGGCGTTGACGCGCGACGAGATCCAGGCGATTCCAGCCGACATGCGGCCCTACCTGCGCGACGTCTATGATCGCCTGGCGCGCGTGAGCGACCTCTTGGACTCGTTTCGTGACGAGGTGGCCGGACTGCTCGACCTCCACGTGTCCGTGACGTCGAATCGCCTCAACCAGGTGATCAAGGTCCTCACGGTGATCGCGACGCTCGGCCTCCCGCTCACGGTCATCACCAGCTATTACGGCATGAACTTCCCGTTCGCCGTCTACCACTGGAAACACGGCGAGCTCTACGTGCTGAGCCTGCTGGTCGTGACCGTTGGCGGCACGTGGTGGTTCCTCAAGCGTCGCCACTGGATCTGACACCGCCCGGAACGACTCGGGGAGCGCTTACGCCGAACCGCGACCCGACTGCTACTCGAAAACCCGGTCGATACAGGGATGGGGCGGAATCATGGAGGGGGATCCCTCCGAGCAAGTGCGCAGAACGGAACCGCTGTGGGCCAGCGTTTCCACGCACCATGCAGCTCCCGTCTCCGCGCGGCCGGTGGATCCGTCGGGCGGCGCACCTCGCTCGTGAAACCGCGCCGTCGGTCCTTCGGCAGGATCTCTGCAGCGACGAGACCTCGTGACGAGTCCGAAAGCTCCCTGCCAAGGAGTCCTTTCTGCCCAGCTGCAAACCCAACATGTGTCCGGTTGTGCGGAACTGTCAAGCGTGCTCGAGAGGGGACCGCCGCGGCACCGATGGGCACCGCCGCGATGGTCGCACCCCGTCAGCGGCCCGGCATCCTGGGCTCGGGAGGCGGAGTGCCGTTCTGGACGTAGTTGGCGGGCCCGAGGATCTCGAGCGACACGTCGTCGTAGTACACGCGGCCCCGCGCTGGGCAGTTGAAGCAGAACCAACCCCAGACCATCAGGGTGCCGGGTGGCACGTCGAACTCGGTCTGGGTCTTGGTCCAATCCGTGTTCATGCCGAACTGCGCCGGCGTCACGTCGTAGACGTCGCCGTTGGCCGTCGAGCAATACGCCATGATGTAGGCGTTGCCCTGGAGGCTGTCGGTCTTCGACCCAGCCCGACAGGCGCAGGCGCTTGCCGACGAGTCCGCGATTCGCGACGGATTGACAGACTCCGGTGCGAACCTGGACCGGCCCGGTCACGCCTCCATCCATGCGGATCGAGGCACGTCCACTGTGAGCCACCGTGGAGTCCCGCGCGATCTCGAGGCCCTCGTAGGGCGGCATCGAATACTCCCAGTCGTCGCCGCTTCCTTCGAACCCCGGATCCTTGAACAGATTGGTCTGGAGCGGCATGGCCTCGGGGGTGCGCGCGGCCTGGGCCACCAGGCTGGCGTCGTCGAACGTCACCTGCCCAACACCGAAGATGCCGCAGCGCACGACGACCACGTTGGCCGACGGTGGAACGAAGATGCGCACTTCACGCTTCACCCAGTCGGTCTCAGGAGCTGAGAAGTAGTCGCGTGACCATCCCAGAGTCACCAGCGGATCATCGCTCTTGAGGATCCTCAGGCGCTCGCGTGCCGACTCGCGATCGATCTTCCAGATCTTCGACATCTTGGTGATGGTGTCGCGGTACGCCTGGAGCAGGACATAGGCGCGGCCCTGCAGGCCATCGCTGTGCGTCCACACCGTGAAGACCACATCCTTGCCCCACAACTCGCGGCCGACCACCAGCGACTGGCTCCAGTTGTGGAACATCGGCACATAGCTGCTGAGATTCGCGATGCTGACGGAATAGCGGCCGCTGTGTCGAAGCAGCGTGTCCCGACCGAAGAACACGGTGTTGAGGCCGGACTGGAACGTGTCCCAGGCGGCAGGCATCCACAGATGATCCGAAAGCCCCTTCTCGAAGCCGGGATTGAGCAGGAGGTTCTTGGAGGCGCTGGAGGACTGCCCGGCGGGCGTCGCCGCGGCGGCGGTGCCACAGGTGAGGAGCAGAGCCACGGCGGCGGGTCCGAACCAGCGCATGATGGAGGTCCTCCAAGCGACGAAGTCTTGACCAGTGGAACGGGCGGCCGAAAAGTATCCCGGCCTCTTCGAATGCGGGTCAAGGGGTTTCTCGGAGACGCTCGATTGTTGCGTCTCTGCAAAACGCTTCGATAGAGTCGCGGCTCTCCTTCGATGCTCGAGGTTCCCTTGGCTCATTGGTTCTTCACTTCCGATCTCCACGGCCAGGGCGCCTCTATGAACAGCTCGTGGCCATCGCCGCCGCTCGACGTCCGGACGTCGTCGTGATCGGGGGAGACCTCTGTCAGCATGCGACCGGAGCCGAAGGTCTCGCGCACCAGCGGGTTTTCCTCCAGGGCACGCTCGTCGAGTTCGCACGGCGCCTGCACGAGGGCTGTCCCGGCATCGAGCTGCTGCTGCTGATGGGCAACGACGATTGGGCCGCGAACATGGACTGTCTCGAAGTGCACGACGGTCGTCTCTGGCGCGTGCTCCACGAACGAGTGGTGGAAGTCGGCGGACACCGGGTCGCCGGTCTCTCGTGGATTCCGATCACGCCCTTCGCGCTCAAGGATTGGGAGCGCTGGGACGACGGAACTCGGAGAATCCCTTGCGGCTCGAAGGCTGGTCGAGCTGGGGCGGAAGACTGGAAGCGCATCGCTTCGACCCCGCTGATCGGTCGCCCACCATTGCCGCGGCGCTCGACGTACTGACCGCGCTCACAGACGCGGAGCACGCCATCTTCGTGACGCATTCCCCGCCACGCGATACCGCGTGCGACGTGGTGCAATCCGGCGCTCACGTCGGCTCGCGCGCCATCCGCACCTTCGTCGAGCGTCATCAGCCGCCCGTGCTGTTGTCCGGTCACATCCACGAGTCGCCGCGCGTGTCGGGGATCCCACCGTGACCGGGTCGGGCGGACGGTCGTGGTCAATCCCGGTCAGTTCGGCACGTCGCGGCTCTGTGGCGTTTGGTTCGACCCGACCGAAGTCGCGGGCACGCTGCGCCACACGGTGTTCGACTAGCGTCAAGCCGCGGGCAATTCCCGCGTGCTTCCAGGGCCATTGGCGTGGAGCGTGATACACTTTCCGCTCGGTCACACGCTCCCCGGAGAACTCCCTCGATGCGATTCGGTCTCCTCCTGTCCTTCACCGTGGCGACTCTATGGGCCGGGCCGACGGCGTCCGCGCCGGCGAAGGTCGCGTGGCGTGATTGGAACGCCGGTCTCAAGGAGGCCGGGCAGCTCCAGCGCCCGATCCTGGTGGACGTCTATACGCAATGGTGCGGATGGTGCAAACGCATGGATCGGGACGTCTACACACGCTCCGACGTCCAGGAATACCTCAGCAGCTAAGTTCGTCACGGTGAAGCTCGACGCCGAAGCCGGCGATCCGGCGCCCTACGACGGCAAGGCCTTCACGTCAAGAACGCTGGCGGCGTACTTCCGCATCAACGGCTATCCGACCACGGTGTTCCTTCGGGCCAACGGGGAACACCTGGTGAACGTTCCAGGGTACGTGGAGCCCGACAAGTTTCTGAAGTCGCTGCGTTACGTGGGCGATGGGCACCTCGAGCGGGGTGTGACCTGGGAGGAATACAGCGCCCGTTCGAAGTGAGCGGGTGGGGCCCACGGCGAACGGGAGCCGGCGCGGGCCGTGATGCCCGTCTCAATGCCCCCGTGCGGCCGAGGAGTCCCCATGCAGGCAACCGTCTCGATCGAAGTCGGACAGGACGCTCCGGATTACAAGCTCAAGGGCCCGGGCGGACAGTTCGTCACGTTGTCCGAATACCGCGGAAAGAAGAACGTCGTCCTGGTCTTCTTCCCACTCGCGTTCTCTCCCGTGTGCTCGCATCAACTGCCCTCGATCGAGAAGCAGATGGATCGGTTCCGTGGACTCGACGCCGAGGTGTTCGGCATCAGCGTCGACAGCCACTACGCCAACGAAGGCGTTCGCCAGGCAGCTCGGCGAGCTTCCCTCTACTCTCCGACTTCACGCGCGGAGACCTCTCAGGCCTACGGCATCTTCCTGCCCGAACGGCTCTATTCGGGGCGCGCCGTGTTCCTGATCGATCGGCGGGGAAAGATCGCCTACAAGGACATCAGCCCGACTCTCGGGGACGTTCCGAGCAACGAGGCCGTGCTCCAGGCGCTGACCTCCGTGTCGTAGCGCCGCACACGCGACGTCGCGCGCCCGTCGTCGATGGCCGAGAAACCCCTCGTACTGGTGGTGGACCAACCGAGCGAGGGCAACGCGCGCTCTTCTCGCGTTCCTCGATCAAAACGAGCTCCGCGTCATCTGGAGCCGTGACGGCGAGAGCGCCTTTCACGCGCTCGACGAGGAACGGGTGGACTGCCTGGTCACCGAGCTTCGAGTGCATCGCATCGACGGGATGGGCATCCTGGAGGCGGGCCATCGAGCGCAACGCCGAGGTGTGCGCGGTGGTGATGGCCGAGAGCGGCGACGTGTCCATCGCGGTGGAAGCGATGCGGCAGGGAGCCTACGACTTCCAGGTCAAGCCCTCTGAACCCGGATAAACTGCTCGAGGTGCTGCGGCGCGGCCTGTCTCACCAGCGATTGGTCGCACGGGTCGAGGAGATGAAGGAATCGCTGGACGAACGCTTCGGCCTCGGCAGCCTCGATGGCAATTCGCGCGCGGCGGCGCGTATCTCGGAACAGAATCCGGCACGTGGCCTCGACGCGCGCATCGGTGCTGATCGAAGGGGAGGCCGGAACTGGAAAGAGTCGGGTCGCCCGAGCCATCCACTTCAACAGCGCCCGTAAGGACGAGCGCTTCGTGTGGGTCAACCTGGGAGCCCTGGGCGCGGACGCGGCCGAAGCCGAGCTGTTCGGTCACGAGCGCGAGGAGCACGAGGCGATCGAGCCGCGCACGGGACGGGTCGAGCTCGCCGACCACGGCACGCTTGTTCCTCGACGACGTGGGAGCCGCGCCTGCGTCCGTCCAGGTCAAGCTGCTGCGGCTGCTCCAGGACCGTGAATTCTGAGCGCGTGGGCGGCGAGGAGACGCTGCGGCTCGACGTGCGGGTCCTCGCCGCCACCAGCGCGATCTCGCGGTCGATGTCGCGAAGCCGGTCGCTTTCGCGTGGATCTGCTCCAGCGGCTGGGCGCCGTTCGGATCGTGATCCCGCCCCTGCGCGAGCGGAGCGAGGACATCCGCTGCTGGTCGAAGGGTTCCTTCCGGATCCAATCGCGAGCACGGCCGCAAGGTGACGGGGGTCACGCGCGGTGTGCTGGAACGGCTCACGCGCCATGCCCTGGCCGAGCAATCGTACGCGAGCTGCGAAGCGTCCTCGAGGGCATGGTGGTGTTCGCCAACGGCAAACGACCGCTCGACCTGTCCGACCTCCCCGCGTCGATCCGCGATTCGGAACACGAGACCGAGCGGCTGTCACTGGTCGTTGGGATGACCATCGAGGAGGCGGAGCGGCAGCTCATCCGCGCGACGCTCCGGCAAACGGGATTCGACAAACCACAGAGCCGCTTCGATCCTGGGAATTGACTGCGGACGCTCTACCGCAAGATCCAGGAATACGGCCTGCGCTGAGCCGCGACTCGATCGGCTACTTCGACGTCTCGAAGATCGCCACGCGCGGCGCCCCGTCGAGATACCCGGTGCTCACGGTCCCAACCAGCTCGATGTGCTGGTGCATCTCGGGCCGACGCGTCGGACTGAACACCACCACGGTGTCGCGTCCCTGCCGAAGATTGAACGCGTAGCCCTGGCCGACATCGAACGATTCGAGAGCCTCGCCGCGCACGGCAACGGTCCGCCCTTCGAACCGCGCGGGTTCACGGAGAATGGAGTTCAACGAGGCCCCTCGTTCGCGGTGCTTCGGGAAGAAGACCAACGCTGCGAGCAGAGCGATGGCCACCAGGAGGCCTCCTGAACCCGGCGATCCGTGAGAATCGCCTCGCCCCATACGAGGTACCAGGGTTCGTCGAGCGGTCTGAAGGGCGGTGGCGTGGGGGCGGGAGAGGCGTCCGCCTCGTCCAGCCCGGGAAGCGGAGCCACCAGGTCGACCGGGCGATCGGGGTCCTCGGCGTCTCCCGAAGTGAAGGCCGGCGCGGGGTGCTCGCCCTGGCTCGGCACCGAGGCTGAGCTTCCGGAACACTGCTCGCGGCCCCCGACCAGGACTGCGTGGTCGGTCGGGCTTTCCGCCCGGGATCACCGAGAGCGGGGGATCCTGGTGAGTTCCTGGGTGGGGCGGCCGGAGCGAGCGGTCGCGACGGGGGCCTCCTCGGAACTCTCCAGCACGTCCGCGGCCCCGACCAGCCATTCCGGGCGTTCGGGATCCCCTGAGAGCGGCTCGATCTGCTGCCGCGTCTCGAGCCCCATCAGGAGGCTGATTCGATTCCGGTCGAATGGACATGGTTGGGAAGGATCTGCCACGGGGAGGCAGCGCCTACGGGCGTTATCGGCGGCCTCGCCGGCAAAGCTGAAGAGGATTCCCCAGAGGCCAGAGAGCCTTGAGCCCGTGGGCACCGCCCCTGGCGAAAACGGAATCCGATCGCCAGAAACACCGTGCCATTTGGGCAAACCGAGTCTCGCCGCGTTCCATTTAGGGCGGTTGGTTTCAAAATGAAATCGTCGTAAGCACATGTTTGACAGTGTATTGGCGATGTCGACGTTGACTCGTCCCTCCATGGGAGATAACTTCACGCGGCCACTGACTCGAGTGTCACGTGGTCACGAACATTCGATTATCGCCACGAAAGCGCGCCCGCGAAGGCGCGCCATGCGAGGAGGGGAAGAATGAACGTCAAGCCTCTCGCCGACCGGATCTCTGGTTCGTCGAGTCGAGGAGCAGGAGATGAAGCAGCGGCGGGATCATCATTCCGGACACCGCCAAGGAGAAGCCGCAGGAAGGTGAGGTCGTCGCCGTCGGTCCCGGCCGCATGACCGAGGAAGGCAAGCGCATCGCCATGGAAGTCAAGAAGGGCGACCGCATCCTGATCGGCAAGTACAGCGGCACCGACGTGAAGATCGACGGCACCGAGTACGTCATCCTGCGCGAAGACGACGTGCTGGGATTCTCGCCGAGAAGTAAACAACGTCGCTCCCGACGCGGCATCGCCGCCGTGGGACGAATCACGAATCAGGAGGCACACATGGCTGCGAAGCAGTTGCTGTTCAGCGGGGAGGCTCGCGCCAAGATTCTCGCAGGGCGTCGAGCAGCTCGCCAGGGCGGTCGAAGGTCACCCTCGGGCCGCGGGGCCGCAACGTGGTGCTCGACAAGAAGTGGGGCTCCCCGACGGTCACCAAGGACGGCGTGACGGTCGCCAAGGAGATCGAGCTCGACGAACCGTACCAGAACATGGGCGCCCAGATGGTCCGCGAGGTCGCCTCGAAGACCTCTGACGTGGCGGGTGACGGCACGACGACGGCCACCGTCCTGGCCGAAGCGATCTTCCGCGAAGGCCTCAAGAACGTGACCGCCGGCTCGTCGCCGATGTACATCAAGCGCGGCATCGACAAGGCGGTCGAGGTGGTGGTGGCCGAGCTCAAGAAGCTCAGCAAGCCGACGTCAAGGAGAACAAGGAGATCGAGCAGGTCGCCACGATCTCCGCCAACTCGCGATAGCGTCGATCGGCAAGATGATCGCCGAGGCGATGGACAAGGTCGGCAAGGACGGCACGATCACGGTCGAGGAAGCCCGCTCCGTCGGAGACGACGCTACGACGCCGTGGAGGGCATGCAGTTCGACAAGGGCTACATCTCTCCGTACTTCGTGACCGAGAAGGAACGGCATGGAAGCCGTGCTCGAGGACGCCTACATCCTCCTCTACGAGAAGAAGCTCTCGGGCATGAAGGACCTGCTGCCCGCTGCTCGAGAAGATCGCGCAGCGCGGCAAGCCGATGCTCATCATCGCCGAGGACGTCGAGGGCGAGGCGCTGGCGACGCTGGTGGTCAACAAGCTGCGCGGCACGCTTCAGGTGTGCGCGGTCAAGGCCCCGGGCTTCGGCGATCGCCGCAAGGCCATGATGGAGGACATCGCGATCCTGACCGGCGGCAAGGTGATCTCCGAGGATCTCGGCATCAAGCTCGAGAACGTGCAGGTCGAGGATCTGGGACGCGCCAAGCGGCATCACGGTGGACAAGGAGAACACCACGATCGTCGAGCGGCGCCGGCAAGAAGGCCGGACATCCAGGGCCGGATCGCCCAGATCAAGAAGGAGATCGACGAGACGACCTCCGACTACGACCGCGAGAAGCTCCAGGAGCGTCTGGCCAAGCTCGCCGGCGGCGTGGCAGAGATCAGCGTCGGTGCGGCCACCGAGACCGAGATGAAGGAGAAGAAGGCGCGCGTCGAGGACGCGCTGCACGCGACCCGCGCGGCGGTCGAGGAAGGTATCGTGCCGGGCGGTGGTGTCGCGTACCTGCGCTCGATCGCGGCGCTCGAGCGCCTCGACCAACGAGCTCGAGGGTGACGAGAAGGTGGGCGTGAACATCATCACGCCGTGCGCTCGAGCAGCCGCTGCGCACGCTGTGCGAGAACGCCGGCGTCGAGGGCTCGGTGATCGTCGAGCAGGTCAAGCAGTACAAGGGCGAGGAGAAGTTCACCGGCTACGACGTCGACCAGGAGAAGTTACGTCGACATGTTCAAGGCCGGCATCATCGACCCGACCAAGGTGAGCCGCACCGCGCTGCAGAACGCGGCGAGCGTGGCGAGCCTGTTGCTCACCACCGAAGCGCTGATCACGGAGATTCCGGACAAGAAGAAGGCGCCGGCCGCGCCCGGCGGCGGCGGCTACGGCGGCGAGGACTTCTAGAGCGTCGCTCGATTCGCGCACCAGCGGGCGGAGGACCTCCTCCGCCCGCTTCGTTTCAGAGCGTTGACCTTGGCGACCGCGCACGGACGCTGCGATTAACAGATCGTCAGAAGCGAGGACATTCGGAACCTCCGGTACGGTGGTGGCGTCCCAACGTTTGCCGGCAGGTCTACGAACCCAATTTCAAGCTTGCTCGGCTACGCCTTCGGAGGGTGCGTCTGAGTTCGCGGCATTGCGCCCGAGCTTGGTGCACCCTGCCGGGAAGTCCCTCGCGCCCCGCTCCACGGGCTGTCCACGCTCCGCCCGTGCCCCGAACCACCGCGCCCGTGTGCATCCGCTTGGGCTGAGCGCGCGGGTGGCTACAGCTTCAATGCGACCACGGCAGCCTCACTCATCCCCACGCGAGGTCGCTTCATGTCGTCGCGATTTCACTCCTGGGCCGCCCTCGCGGTGTCGGTGGCGCTCGTCATGCCGAGCGTCGCGGCATCAAGCCCAAGTCAAGTCCGATTCCAAGTCCGGCGCCGAAACCGCGGCTTCCGCCGCTCCGGACAAGCCCTATGCGGATTGGAAGAAGGTCACCAAGGACGCCGAGATCAAGAAGGGCTCTTCACCCTCTACGAGAAGCGCGAGAACCTCTACCTGGAACTCCGTCGAGCAGCTCGACAAGCCAGTGCTCGGGATCTGGAGCATCGCTCGTGGTATCGGTCGCGACTTCCTGCTCGGCGGCCTTTCGGTCTTCGACGACCGCCTCCTCGAGTTCCATCGATCCGGCGATCACGTGCTGGTGGTCGATCGCAACACGCGATTCGTCGCGCCGCCCGGCAGCGCGATCGAAAAGGCCAAGGACCTGTCGTTCGGCAACTCCGTGCTCGCGTCGCTCAAGATCGAGAGCGTGAACGATTCGAGCCGATCGGTCCTGGTGGACCTCGCGCCGTTCCTGGTGAGCGACATCGGCGACCTCGCCGGAGTTCATGCGGTCCAGTTTCAACAATCGCTCCTTCCGGTTCGACAAGGACCGCTCGGCGCTCGGCACCGTCAAGGCGTTCCCCGAGAACGTCGAGATCGAGGCATTGCTGACCTACACGCCCAACGACCGCCAGAACGTCAATCTCAATACCGTTCCCGACGAACGCTACGTCGCGGTGACCATGCACTACTCGTTCTCGAAACTTCCGGACGTGCCGATGCAGCCGCGGCTGGCCGACGACCGGACCGGCTACTTCCTGCAGGCGGTGAAGGACTTCAGTCGCGATGACCAGGAGCACTTCTGGCGGCGATACATCACCCGTTGGAGGCTGGAGAAGAAGGATCCGAGCGCCGCGCTGTCGGAGCCGGTCAAGCCGATCGTGTTCTACATCGACAAGACGGTGCCGGAGAAGTACCGGCCCTACATGAAGCGTGGGGTGGAGGCGTGGCAGAAAGCATTCGAGGCCGCGGGTTTCAAGAACGCCATCATCGCCAAGGATGCGCCCGACGATCCGCAGTACGACCCGGGCGACGTGCGCTACAGCACGCTGCGTTGGATCACCTCGTCCGAGCCATCGTTCGGGGCGATCGGCCCGTCGCGCATCGACCCGCGCACGGGAGAGATCCTCGACGCCGACATCCTGTTCGAAGCCTCGATCGTCCAGCGGCGCTGGAGCATCTACCGCTATCTGGTCGGCGGGCCGGGGACCACTTTCGAGCTGCCGATGCTGCGTGAGAGTTCCACCCTGCCCGCGGCGCTGCAATGTGAAGCCGCGGCCGGGGCCGCGGTCGGCATGACGCTCGCGGACCTCGCCACCACGGTGGACGCCGGGCAGGCCGGCGGCGATCCCGTGCGGGAAGAGTTCGTCGGCGAGATGCTCACCCACACGGTGATGCACGAGGTGGGTCACACCCTGGGGCTCACGCACAACTTCCGCGCCAGCACGGCCACGCCGAGCGACAAGCTGAACGACGTGGAATGGACGAGCCAGCACGGGCTCATGGGCTCCGTGATGGACTACGCGACGCCGAACATCGCGCGGGATCGAGACCAAGCAGGGGAAATACTACGGGACTGGCCCCGGCACCGCGGATCTGTGGATGATCCGCTACGGATATACACCCACCGACGCCAAGGATCCCGACGCTGATTACGCGGTGATGCGCAAGATCGCCGATGAATCGAATCAACCGGGGCACGAGTACTCTCCCGATCGCGATACCTATGGCCCCGATGCTCTCGATCCACGCTCGAACATCTGGGACCTGGGCAACGACCCGCTCACGTTCGCAAAGGAGCGCGCCGGCTGGGTGTCCGACCTCTGGAAGAGCGACCAGTTCGAAGAGCACATCCTCGGCCCGCAAGGGAATACCCGGTGCTGCGTCGGGCGATGGACGGCCTGCTCGAGCAATATGGCATCGCGCTCGGGCTCGCGGTGAAGTACGTGGGAGGCCAGTACCAGTCGCGCAACCACCGCGGGCAGCCCGAAGCACACGATCCGCTTGCGCCGATTCCCGCGGCCAGGCAGCGCGAGGCGCTCGACTTCCTCGCGAAGCGTGGCTTCGCCGCCGACGCGTTCACCGTGTCGCCGGCGCTACTGAATCGCCTCGCGTCCGATCGCTGGACACATTGGGGCATCGCCGACAACTTCGGGGTGTGGACCGGCCCGCGACTCGATTACGACCTCGACGACAAGGTGCTGGCGATCCAGAGCGGCCTCCTGAACGGCCTGCTGTCCCCGAGCCTGCTCGGACGCCTGCAGGAAGCGGAGAACCGCACCGCGAACCCGTTCCGGATGTCGGAGTTCTTCGATCTGATGACGCGCTCGCTGTGGAGCGAGGTGGGAGGGACTGGTGGATCCGGACTGCGCGCGCTCGAAGGCCCGGGGACCCGACGCGACGTTCAGCGAGCCTACGTCGACCGCCTGGCGCAGATGGTGGTGGCGCCACCCGCCGGCCTTCCCGACGATGCGCGGGCCTTGGCGCGACTCCAGCTCACCCGCATCGACGCGCGCGCCAGCCAGAGTGCTCGCAGGCCAGACTCCGATGGGCGACTACACGCGCGCGCACCTGCTCGAGACGCGGGCGCGCATCAAGCGGGCGCTCGAAGCCGGACGTGACGCCGACGCGGCGCGCTCGGGCGGCGGTGGAGCCGTGGCGGTGCCTCAGTAGCCGAGACGCGGGGCGACGTTTCGTTCATCGCCGCCCCGCCGGCCTCGCCGCGGGGTTGCGCGGCCCCGCGCGCCTCGGGCAGAATGCTTGGCCGCTTCGTGGTCCCAGACGGTCGCGCCAGACCGAGGGCTCCGAACCCGACCCTGACATCGACCCGCCCGCCGAGATCGCGGGCTTTCAGAGGAGTCGTCCCGTGATCGTCGCGACCCAGCTCAAGGTGGGCATGGTCATCATGCACAACGGCAAGCCGCATCGGGTGACCAACGTGTTGCACGTCACCCCGGCAACTGGCGTGGCATGGTGCAGACTCGCCTCGTGAACATCGAGACGGGCAGCAACACCGAACAGCGCTTCCGCTCCGAGGACAAGCTCGATCGCGCGCACCTCGAGGAGCACACCCTCCAGTTCAGCTACCGCGCCGGGAACGATTTCCACTTCATGAACACCGGGTCGTACGAGATGGTGGCGCTCGAGAAGGACGTGCTCGGTGAAGCGGTGAATTTCCTGATCGAGGGCATGGTGATCACGGCCATGTTCTTCGAAGGCCGCGTCGTGGGCGTCGAGGTGCCGATGTTCGTGGAGCTGACCGTCAAGGAGACCACGCCCAACATCAAAGGCGCCGCGGTCCAGAACACCTCGAAGCCCGCCATTCTCGAGACCGGCTTCGAGATCAAAGTCCCGCCCTACATCGAGAGCGGCAACCGGGTGAAGATCGACACGCGGACCGGCGGATTCGTCGAACGCGCCTAGGCAGGCCGCCGGTCTCAGCCCTTCAGCAGCGAGAAGATCTCCTCGTTGCTCTTCCACTTGGCGAGCAGCTCGAGCAGCTTGGTCATGGCCTCGATCGGAGGCATTCCGGCCAGACCGCGACGCAGCAGATGCATGCGCTGCACGATCTCGGGCGGATACAGTTTCTCCTCCTTGCGGGTGCCGCTCTTGGGGATGTCGATCGCCGGGTAGATGCGGCGTTCCGCCAGCTCGCGCGACAGGTAGATCTCGCTGTTCCCCGTACCCTTGAACTCCTCGAAGATCACCTGGTCCATGCGGGATCCCGGTGTCGATGAGGGCCGTGCCGACGATCGTGAGCGAGCCGCCGTCCTCGATCTTGCGCGCGGCGCCGAAAATCTGACGCAGGCGCCTGCATGGCGGTCGAGTCGAGCCCGCCGGACATGGTTCGCCCGCTGCCCTCCGACCCGGCGTTGTAGGCGCGGGCCAGCCGCGTGATCGAGTCCAGCAGGAGCACGACGTCCTTGCCTTCGAGCACCTGAGCGGCCACGACCTCCATGGCGTACTCGGTGGTCGAAATGTGCTCCTCGATGCTCAGGTCGCTCGAGGCCGCGATCACCTGCGCCGGGGTGTTGCGCTTGAAGTCCGTGACTTCCTCGGGGCGCTCGTCCACGAGCAAGCGCGTAGATGCCGACGTCGGGATGATTGAAGGCGATCGCCGGCGGCGATGACCTGGAGGATCCGCGTCTTGCCGGCCTTGGGCGGCGAGACGATCAGGCAGCGCTGCCCGCGACCGATGGGCGCGATCATGTCGATGGCGCGGCCGGTGATGCGATCGCCGTAAGGCGGCGATCCCTGGCCCGGGGGTAGCTCGAGGATCAGCCGCTCGGATGGGATCGAGTGCCACGCCCGCCTGCTGCATATCGCGCAGGATCTCGAGTCCGCGGCTCTTCTCGCCATTGCGTCCACGCTCGCGCCGGCGCTGCGGTGGACGCCTTGCCACGGCCTGCGAGGCGCCCGAGTTGTTGGCGTAGGGGCTGGCGTGTTGTTGTTGGGCCGGTTGCGGCGCGAACGACGGCGGCGGCGGCCAGCTCCAGGTCGCGGCGCCTGCTGAACCGGGAGCGCCGGCCGCGGGAGCGCCCATCGGCGATCCGCCGGGGGCACACCGGGAGCGTTGGGACGAGGACCTCGGGGACGGCGACGGCGTGATCTCATGGTTTTCCCGCGATGCGGCGCGGGCTCCGCGGTTGGGATGCGAGCGTCGGACGGCACGCACGACCGGCGTGCCATGACGCATGGAGGACGGAGAATCTTGGCGAGCGTTCGGGATCAGACAACGGCGCCGATCCTGGGGCGCTTGCCCACAAGTTCCTGTTCAGTGTGCATCGAGGCGTTCAAGCGTGCTTCCCGGACCTTCCTTTTCCCCGACCTCAAGGCGCGGCGCTTTTCTGAAGGGCACGAACGTCCTCGCCCCGGCGCATTGCGTTCGGCGCGCTCCATTCGGACCGCTCGCTTCGCTCCGGCACCTCACGGAGTACGGCGGCAGTCGGAGCGGGGATCAAACCCGCGGGGAGCGTCGACCCGACGTGGAGCCCATGGGCCCCGTGTCCCGGGTCCTGCTCGGAAGGCGTGAATGCATTATCGTCGGGGTCATCACGAAAGTCCAGCGCCGCGTTAGCGCCGCCATCGGAGACGCGCCGAGACCCGCGTCTCAGCCACCGTCACCTCGCCACACCACATCCGAGATTCCCGCGCGATGATTGGACCAGCGCGCGAGGACGAACAGGAGATCGCCCAGTCGATTCAGAAAACGGATCAAGCGCGGCTCGATCGGCTCCGCCAGATGCAGCGACACCAATCGACGCTCGGCGCGGCGACAGACGGTACGACTCCAATGGAGCTGCGCGCCCAAATGGGTGCCGCCGGGAAGGATGAAGCGTGTGAGCGCGGGAAGATCGGCCTCGTATCGATCGATGGCGGCTTCCAACGCTTCCACCTCCTCGTCGGTGATCCGCTGGAGCGAAGCGAAGGCCTTGGGAGTGGTCGCCGCCAGCTCGGCGCCGATCGCGAAGAGCTGGGTCTGGAGCGCCGTGATCGGCTCGGTGAGCCACCCATCGCGATCGAGGGCGGACGCTGCTCCGAGCGCGGCGTTGAGCTCGTCGACGCTGCCATACGCCTCGACGCGCGCCGAGGACTTGAGCACGCGTCCCGGACCCAGCAACCCGGTCGTGCCATCGTCTCCGGTGCGGGTGTAGATTTTCACGATGTTGAAGTCTAGCACGCGCTCCGAGAGGGCCGCGCCATCGCGCGCTCCTCGGGATGGTCATGGTTGGGATCCTTCTCCCGGTCCACGCACGCGCCGCGGTCTGGACTTCCGGTGGCCCGCCTGGGACTCACTGGCCCACCGGAATCAGGAGCTGCGGCCGTCGTGCTCCTCCACGAGACCGACAGTGAGCTCCGGCTATTTCGGCAGCGAAGGCGTGGCCCGCCGCGTCGAGGTACGACGCGTCGTGGCGATCCTCGATCCGGCGCGTGCGTCGGAATGGCTGTCGGGGAGGTTTCTGGACACTCCGGTGGATCGTCTGACCACGTTCGAAGCCCGCGTGGTGACGTCGAGCCGGCACATACGACGCCTCGATGCGGACGATCTTCACGACGTGGGTGACGTCCTGACGACCGCGCGCGGGGTGTCGCGCGTGCGCGCCTGGGGGACGGGAGAAGTCCCGGCCCGCAGCGTCGTGGAGGTCCACGTCATCCACATTCGCCCTTCGCTCGTGAGTCTCGACGAGCATGTGTTCGCCGCGGACGTGCCGGTCGAGGTCTCGCGGGCGCGGCTGACCGTGCCGCGCCACCTGATGACGCCTCGAACGATGCACAGCGTGCGGACCTTCGGCTCCGTGCCGGCGCCGGAGATCCACAATGTCCCGCGTCCCGATGGGGACGTTCGCGAATTCGTCTGGGAGATGCGCGATCTCGCGGCGCTCCCAGGAGCCGCGCATGCCTTCGGCTTCCGAGGTGGCACCCGCGATCTGGATGGCGCCCGCGTCCCCGGAGCGCCAGGTGATGAGCTGGTCGGAGCTCGCACGCCAGTATTTCGAGCAATCGATCGCGCCACAAGCTGCCCCCAGCGCGGAGCTCCACGCGCTCGCCGCTCGGCTGGCGCCCTCCGGCCATGGTCCCGGGGCTCGTATTCGTGCGCTCCACGACCACGTTCGCGACGAGATCCACACGATCAGCGGCACGCTCGAGCGCTCGGGCTACGATCCGCAGCCGCCGCTCACGACGTTGAAGGCGCGTCGTGGCACTGCGCTCGACAAGGCATGTCTGTTGCGGGCGCTGCTGGCGGAGGCGGACATCGACGCCCGGCTCGCGCTCGCCCGCGGCCGCTCCGGAGGTCCGGCCGACACGTCGTTCCTCGATCTCGGCCAATTCTGATCGACCCTTGGTGTGGACGTCCGTGGCGGGAGGATGGTGGCTCGATCCCGGAGTCTCGAGCCCCGCGGATTTCCTTCCGGCCGAGGACCAGAACGCGGTGGCGCTCGTGGTCGGGCCAGGCGAACCGGTCCTCACCCTGACGCCCACGCTGCCTCCCGAGGCGAGCGCCCTGGAGCGGCGCGGTGACCGCGCGGCTCGATTCGCTTCGGCACGCTGTCCGGTACGGTGGAGCTGCGCGCGACGGGGCAGCTCCGGCACCGATCTCGAGCAGTTCCTCTGGGCTCCCGGTGGACTCGAGCGCGACGCGGCGGAACGTCTGACGCGCACGCTCGTCGGGGATGCGCATCTCACGGGGTTTCGCGCCGCGCAGCCGCGGGACGCAGGTCCGCTCCTGCTCGCGCTCGACGTCTCGTGGTCGCCGGCACCGCGCTCGAGCGGCGACACGTTGCGGCTGCCCGCGCCGCTCCTCACTCCGCCCGACTGGGGTGATGCCGTCGACGCCACGACGCGCCGCTTCCCGATCGTGTTCGAGGGGACCGAACAGCACCGGGACCGGATCCACATCGAGCTTCCCCGCGGGTACGCCGTCGAGGTTCCCCCGGAGGTCACGGTTCCGGGGCGGTGGTTCTCGCTGTTCGTGACAGCCGGTAAGCGATTCCACGGGAGCCTGGATCGATCGGACACTCGAGCTCCGCGGAGTCGACCGTGCTCACCGCGGACCTGAATGCCGCCCGCGAGGAGTTCCGTCGGATGGCCGCTGCGTACGAAGGCGAATGTGAGGCGAGTCGTACGGCGCTGATCGCGATCGGAGCGGCCGGGACGATCGACGAGACCCGGCTTGCGGCGATCCGCCCTTTGCCCCATGATCCTCGGCCCTGTTGAAGACGCGCACCGAGAGCCATTCCATGCCGATTCGCGACGACCTCCCGCCCATCCTGCGCGGTGAGCGCTACGCCGCACTAGAACCCGACGATCGATCCGCACTCGAGAGCCTGGCCACGCGAGGCCCAGGCCTTGGACCAGTCGGCGTTCGTGCGCGACGAGTGCGCCGCGCGACTGAAGCAGCAGGGCGGTGCGGGCCTGGCGGTCGAGTATCTCCTGGCCCTCGCCTGCACCCTGCACGGAGAGCGCGAACGCGCGCTCCAGACCTTCCTCACGCTGGGGGATCGGTTGGCCGGCAAGGGAGCCTGGGAGCCGCTCGCCGCGGTGGCGGAGCGCGCGCTCGAGCTCGACGAGACCGCGGCCGGAGCGCGACTCCTGGTGCGCGCAACGAGGGCCTGCGCCGCGATCCGGCTCGTCTCGAGGCGTTGCGCCGCGCGTGGAGCATCCTGATGGATGATCTCGAGCTCGGCCTTGCTGCTCGCCGTGAGGCTCGGCGAGGCCCACCAGGCCGGCGAGCGGCGGGTCCCGCTGGCGGAGCTGGCGCCGCGCTTCGCGAGCGAAGGCCGGTACGAGGGCCTCGAGGAGGCCGCGCTCAGATTCGTCGAGCACCTGGATTACGAAGGCCTCGAGCGGGTGATCGGGTGCTTCCCGACGTGATCGAGCGGGGCGCCCTGTCCGAGGCGAAGTCTCTGCTCGACGTCGCCTTCCTCCGCTGCACGCCGCGGGGCGAGCCGGCGACGTGGAGCCCTTCCTGCGAGAGATGGTGAAGCGCGCCGAGGCCGCTGGGGCCCGCGGCGCTCGAGCCCCTCCGTGCGTCACTGGTGGAGGCGGTGCGCGCTGCGCATCGTGTCTCGCTCCCGGATCTCGAAGGTGTGCTCGCCGAGTCCGGACTCGCGGATCCCCTGAAGCCCCTGGGTCCGTCGCTCGAGCGCTTCGACGCGATCGCGGCACTGCCGCCCGGGCGCGCGGTGATCCACGGATCGTTCGGCGCGGGGCGCATCCTCCTACAACGACGCCGAGACGGTGACGATCGACTTCCCGCGCTCGCCGGGACACCGCATGCCCTACGCCGCGGCGCGGCGCACGCTCACCTCCGATCGTCGAGAACGACCTTCGGTTGCTGCGCTTCACGCAGCCGAGCCGAGCTCGAGCGGCTCACGAAGGATGCGCCGGGCGAAATGCTGGTGCGGGCCCTGGAGGCGATGGGCGGCGAGGCGGACGCGCAGAAGCTCGCTGTTCCTGGTCGGGCACGGCCTCGTCCCCGCCAACGAGTGGACCAGCACCTTCCGGCGGCTCCAGGCGGCGGCCGAGAGCGATCCACGAATCGATCACGCGCGTGCCTTCGAGCAGCACTACCGGCTCGCGCCCGCCGGCGCGGTCGAGGGCGTCCGATGTGCCACTGCCCGGGCTCGAGCCACGCAAGCCGGTCCGGACCAACCTCTGCGATGCTCCGTAATTCCTCTCCCAGCACCCGCAGGCAGAGATGGCCCTGGTGCCGCGCTTTGGTCGTTACGTGGAGCGCGCCCTGCTCGACGAGGAAGGCGAGCGCGCCGATCGCGCGCGCGCCGGACTGCTGGTCGTGCGCTGGTTTCCGCAGCGCATGGGCGAGTGGTACGTGATCCTGAAGCGGCTGTGGGACCAGGGACTGGCCGTGGGCGATCTCTCGGCGAGGACGAGCAGCTCGCGCTGCTCGAGGCCTCGCATCAGGCGGAGTGTCGAGGCCGACGCGATCCTGTCAGAGGCTCGACTCGCGTTTCTCGGCGGTGCGCGACACGGCGGAGCGTCGACGTGCGGAGCTCGACCCGGCAGGACGCGACGCACTGCGACGCACACTGCTCGACCACGCGCTGCGCTATCCGCAGGCGGCACTACGGCTGGTCGACGAGACCCTGGCGGCCGGCACCCCGGTCGGCGATCCCTGGCGCGTGCTGTGGACCGCGCTGGCGCTGATCGAGGAGCGACCCAAGCCGTCGGTCGCTGACAAGGTGCTCGGATGGATCGCTCCAGGTGGACCGATGGAGCGCCTGCTCGCCGGCGTGCCGTGCCCGGCGGAGCAGCGACTGCGCATGACCGTAGCTGCTCGGGCAATGGCGATCGAGCGATCGCTATCTGTTCCCGACGCTCGAGGCTCGCGGAGCGGGTGGGTCTGGGCGAGGCGGTGGCCACCGTGCGCGCCGCGCGCGAGCGCAAGACGCGCAAGCTCTTCGAGCACGTCGGACAGCAGGCCGACGTCGATCTGCCGGTGATGACGAGGGCCACCTGGGAGCGCCTCAAGCGCGAGCTGGCGCGCATGGAGCGCGAGCTGCGCACCGAGATCCCACGCACGATCCAGCGCGCCCGCGAGCTCGGGGACCTGCGGGAGAACGCGGAGTACCATTCCGCGAAGCTCAAGCAGGCCAATATGACGAAGCAGGTCGAGGCGCTCCAGAAGCGCCTGACGCGTGCGCGATTCGTGGAGGACGCGGAGCTCGAGGACGGCGTCGTGGGGCTCGGCACGGAAGTCGTGCTCGAGAGTCAGGAGAAATCGCGACGTACTGGATCCTCGGCGAAGACGAGCATCATCACGGCGAGCACGTGGTGTCTTTCCAGGCGCCGGTCGGGCGCGCGCTGATGGGGAAGGCGATTGGCGACGATGTGGTGCTCGGGGACCTCACGTATCGCGTCGTGTCGGTGGAGCGCAAGCTGCCGCCCGCTTCGCCCGAAGCGAAGACCGCCGAGCACGCATGAGACGCGAAGCGCGCGCCTGCGTGGACGCGAGATCGAGTCAAGAAAATTCTGACGCGCGCACGTGATGGAATTTTTGCGCGACGAGATTTCTTCCTTTGGACTCGGCGGGGTTCACGCTATGGTTCGCCCGCAAAGTTTTCCGCTCGCCGTGTGGCGAGAGCAATCGCGCCGCGCTGGAGCGCGGTCGAGTCGGTGGGCGGCGAATACATTGATGTTTTTGGCCGCAACGCTAGGGCGACCGTTGCGTCGTCCGACCGGTTGGGTCGGAAAGGGAGTTCCCGCCGCCCACACTCACGGTCGAGCCGCGATCGTAGTGTGGCCCTCTGTGCAGACGCGGTAACGGACGGGCAGCATGTCGATTCAGACGCGGGGCGTAGGACCACAGTTGGTCCTGGACGAGTCCCTGCGAGGGACGCTCGCGCTCGGCCTACTCGAAGCCGAGGGAGTCAGCAATCAGGATCTCCCCGCGGGATTCGAGCAGGAGCGCGATCGTCTCGTCTCGAAGTTGCAGAGTCTCTATTCCGGTAAGCAGCCCGCCGATATTCCCGGGGTCGCCGAGACCCGCGCGCTGTTCCACCGGCTCGACATCGACCCGACCAAGACTCGTCCCAGCAGCGAAGCGCTGTTGCGACGCGTGCTCCAGGGCAAAGGTCTCCCGCAGGTGGGACCGGTGGTCGACCTCTGCAACCTGTGCTCGCTCGATCACCAGCTTCCGCTCGGGCTCTACGACCGCGATCTGGTGAGAGGTGCCGTGCGCGTGCGCGTCGGTCGCGAGGGCGAGGGCTATCCCGGGATTCGCAAGCAGTGGGTGAATCTGGCCGGCCGGCTCCTGCTGGCCGATGACGATGGGGCTTTCGGCGCGCCGACATCCGACTCGCGGAGAACCTCGGTCCATCCCGGAACCCGCAACCTCCTCGTCATCATCTTCAGTCCCCCCGAACGGGCGGGCGTCCACCTCTCCTCGGGACTGGAGCATCCGCCGACCTCCTGACCCGCTTCTGCAAGGCCCGGGTGATGGCCGTACGGGTGCTCCAGTAGCGGCTCGAAGCCCATAAGCATCGCTTGACCGCCCCCGCGGGTTGAGGAAACTCATTGCGCTCTCTGTCCTCCAGGCCAGCTCCTCACCGAGTGGCCAACATCCGAAGCACGCTCGGAGGTCCTCCATGCTGAAGATCCTCATCTTGGCGCTGCTCGCCGGGGTCCTGCTCACCGGGGCCGCGTCCGCAGCCCAAATCGGGCTCGGTGCCTACGGCGGTATCAACGTCCCGGTGCTCAACGATTTGTCGAAGCAGGGCACGGACTTCGGTGTCCGGGTCCCCATCAAGCTCGCCGATCTGTTCTCGGTCGAGCCGTTCTTCTCGATGTCGTCGCTGGGTGACGTCGACGAAAGCTTCGGCGGCCCCTCCAGCTTCACCAGGGACGGCGGCGACCTGAAGGCGTTCGGCGCGAACGCGATGTTCACCGTCGGCGAGGGCTTCAAGGTCTTCCCGTTTGCCGGCATCGGGTCGTACCGCCTCACGCGCTCCGGATCGGACGACGTCAGCGACATGGGCTTCCAGTTCGGATTGGGCCTCGGATTCCTGCCCGATCCCGCAGGTGGAGCGACTCAGCATCGACATTCGCGGCGAGTTCGACATGATGGTGACCGACCAGACCTCTCAGAAGTTCGCGAAAGCCACGGCCGGCGTGTCCTACCTCTTCTTCGGCGACTAAGGAGGCCAGAAATGAAAACTTCTCGGCTGCTTCTGGCCTGCGCCGCGCTCGGGGCCCTGCTCGGCAATGGCTGCATCATCACCTCGGCCCAGGTGCTGACACACTTCAGCTTGCCCAATCCCGTCCACATCGTCTCGGGGACCGTGGATCACTCCGGAGCTGATCCCAGTCGATCTGACGACCCTGAGCGATTACAACGACCACAAGGAACAGTTGAAGGGGCTGACCGACCTGGCGATCCTCGGCAAGTTCACCAACGTCAACGGGCCTGCCGGCGGCGTCAACGTCTACATCACGCCCACGCTCGACGCGCCTGCGGGCGGCGCTCCCGCGATCCCCCAGGCGCCACGCTGCTCTGGGGCCCCGGGCACGATCGGTCCGACGGGGGACTCGCGCGTCATCGGGTGGGACGAGTCCGCTGGCCTGTTCAACAAAGCCGGCAAGGACCTCCTGCTCTCGGAGGTGAAGGGCGACGGTCAGTTCACGCTGTACACGACCGGCAGCACGGGAACCTTCGATATCCGCATCGACGACGGTGAGTTGGTGCTGGTCCTCGACGCCGGCAAGTAGATCCGATCCATCGCGAAGAGCCGGGTCCTCTCGAGGACCCGGCTCCTTCGTTTCCCTAAGGCTCGCCGCGAGGGAGCGCGGTGCGGGCTTCAGCCGTGCCAGCGGTTGGTGATCGGCAGGCGACGGTCCTTGCCCAGCGCTCGCGGAGTGATCTTGATCCCGGGCGGACTCTGCCGACGCTTTGTACTCGGACGCGATCCACCATGCGTGATGATTCGTCGCACCAGATCCTCCTCGTAGCCGAGCGCCGGCGATCTCGCGCGCCGAGCGATCCTCCTCGACGTAGAGGCGCAGGATGGGATCGAGCACGTCGTAGGGAGGAAGCGTGTCCTGGTCGGTCTGGTCGTGTCTGAGCTCCGCGCTCGGGGGCCGGCGTCAGGGTGCGTTCGGGGATCGGCGCGGTCCCGGACGCGTGATTCCGGTGAATCGCGCAGCTGGTAGACCATGGTCTTGTAGACGTCCTTGAGCACCGCGAAGCCTCCGGCCATGTCGCCGTAGAGCGTGCTGTAGCCGACCGACAGCTCGCTCTTGTTGCCGGTCGTGAGCACCAGCCAGCCGAACTTGTTCGAGAGCGCCATCAGGTAGTTGCCGCGGATCCGGGCCTGGAGATTCTCCTCGGTGACGTCCGGGCTCCGATCCGCTGAGAGCGGCGCTTGCAGCGCCCGCGCGATAGGCCTCGAAGACCTCTTCCACCGGGAGCATGTAGAAGCGGATGCCGAGCGCGCGCGCGAGGACCTCGGCGTCGCTCGCGCGAGGCGCCCGACGTGAAGCCGCGAAGGCATCGAGACGCCGACCACGTGCCGCGGTCCGACCGCGTCGCAGGCGATGCATGCCGAGAGCGCGGAGTCCACGCCTCCCGAGAGCCCAGCACCACCGTGTCGAACCCATTCTTGTGCACGTAGTCGCGCGTACCGAGCACCGAGCGCATCGTAGACCTCGGCCACCAGCTCGCGCCGGCTGGGGCATCGGGCGTCGCTCCAGCGCGGGCTTGCGCGACGACCGCGGTGGCCACGGCAGGAGCCCGGCTCCGGAACGGCGGCGAGGCCTTCCATCGGGAGGACGAGCCGGGTCGCCTCGCCGCCCTGATCCAACGCCCGCTCCTTGCGCAGTCGCGGATCGTGGAGTCGGGCGTTGAACACCCCGTCGAGGTTCACGTCGACGACCAGAAAGTCCTCTGCGAACATCTCGCCCTCGGCCAGCACCTGGCCCTGCTCGTCGATGATCAGGCTGGCGCCGTCGAAGACGATCTCGTCCTGGCCGCCCGACCAGGTTGGCATAGCACACGACGGCGATGTTGTCCGCGGCGCGAGTGCACAGCATGCGCTGGCGCGCCTGGGCCTTCCCGGCGTGGTAGGGGAGGCCGAGAGGTTGAGGATCACCTCGGCGCCGCCGCGGATCACCTGCTCTTCGACCGGTCCGCCCGGATACCAGATGTCCTCGCAGATGTTGACGCCGATCACGGTGCTGTCGCGCACGAACACCGGCGTCTCCGGGCGGGCATGAAGTAGCGGTTCTCGTCGAACACGCCGTAGTTGGGCAGATAGCGTTTGCGGTAGCTGCCGATCCACTCGTCCGTCGTGGAGGACGGCGGCCGCGTTGTAGAGGTCCACGTCGCGATCGACGGTGCCCACCACCACCGTGAGACCGCGGGTCAAAGGCGCCAGGCTCTCGAGTCCGCTGAATGGAGCGTTCGATGAACGAGGGCTTGAGCAGCAGGTCCTCGGGCATGTAGCCGGGGACCATCATCTCGGAAAGGTCAGGACATCGACCCCCAGCTCGCGGGCGCGCTCGCGATGCGCGAGGCGATTCGCCGAACGTTGCCATCGATGTCGCCGACCGTGGGATTGATCTGGGCCAGCGCCAACCTGAGTGAACGCATTTGAGGGTGGATTCTGGCCCCTGCTTCGCCGCCTCGCAAGCTGTGCGCGTTTGACAGGCCGCGGTTCAAGCTCGATTCTCCATGCCCCCGCCGCGACCAGCGGCGTACCAGGCTTCGTCCTCCTCATCCCGAAAGGAACCGCAAGAACCTCATGCGCTGGACGCGATGGACGGCCGCGATGGCGGTGGCGGGGACCGGGGCGCTTTGCGCCCTGGCGATCTCGTGCTCAACTCAGAAAGCAGAAGAAGCCAAAATGGCTTCGGCGGTGGATCCGGTGGCACGTGGCAAGTACCTCACCACCATCTGCAACTGCATCGACTGCCATACCCCTGGATCCCTCTACGGTGCGCCCGACACCACACGGGCGCTTTCCGGCAGCGAGCTGGGCTGGAAGGCCCGTGGGGAGTGACGTACGCCCGCAACCTCACACCCGACATGGAGACCGGAATCGGCAAGTACACCGCCGACGACATCGTTCGTGCGCTCCGCACCGGACGCCGGCTCGACGGCTCGCCCATGCTCCCGCCGATGCCATGGCCCAACGCCGCGCAGATGAGCGACGAGGACATCCAGGCGGTGGCGGCCTATCTCAAGTCTCTCCCGGCCGTGAGTCACAAGGTCCCCGAGAGGTTGCAGCCGGGATCGAAGGCCCCGGCGAAGTTGACCTTCCCGCCGCCGCCGGCATGGGACGCCAAGAATCTGCCGGCCCCGGCGAGCCCAGCTCCGGGAGGGGGGCAGGAAAGTAGCTCGCCCTGCGCGCGGGATCTGGGCTCTGCCCCAAACGAAATCGCCCGGTCTCTGACCGGGCGGTCCCGTTTCGGCGGACGAGCTCGGTCCGCCATTCAAGAGGGAAGCAACCCCACCGGCCTTGGTGCCTTTCGGGCGCTTCCGACCCACGGCGGCCGGGGTTTCTCGAACCCTGCTTTACGGGCTCGCCGCAGGCTCTTCGAAAATAGTTTGGCGCCGGATCTTGATGGCGCCCTGACAATCATTCCGCAAGGACCGTTCCCGGAGGTGCCGGGGCGGGTCTTTGCAGCTAATTGATTGTGGCAAATAGGTCTGACCTGTCCAACCTATTTCTTCGACCGACGGCCGACGCTGCGGTCGCGCCCAATTCGGGGGCGAGACTGCGACAGGGCTGGCAAGGTTGGCCATGGCCCTCAGGTCTGCCGGGCCCACCGGACGATCTCGGGCAGGGTCGGGGTCTTGCCGTGCATGAGCAGGCCGATTCGGAAGATTCGCGCCACGACTCTGAGCGTGAGCCCAGCCGCGGCGGCCAGCAGGGCCACCGAGACCACGACCTGCCAGGCCGGGACGGCGGAGTTGGGCGCCGCGAGGCGGAGCATCATGGCCGTGCTCGCCGTGGGAGGGAACATCGAGAGCCAGAACGAGACGGGAGCGTCCGGCCGGCCGAGGATGGTCGTGAAGAGAATGAAGGGGACGAAATTCGCGAACGTGAACCAGACCGCGAACTGTTGCGCTTCACGCATGTTGTTCGTGACGGCGCCGATGCCGGTCATGATGCTGCCGAAGAACAGGTACCCGAACAGGAAGTAGAGCGCCGCCACCATCACCAGAGAGGGTTGGAGGTGAACCGGAAGGATCGCCAGCGCCGGTCCCGAGACCACGAAGCCCAGGCCCATCCACACACCGACCGTCAGCAGGCCTACGGCTCCGAGGCCGAACAACTTTCCGGCCAGCAGCTCTTCGGCGCTCACCTCGCACAGCAGCGACTCGAGGATGCGGGTCTCCTTCTCCTCTGCCACTCCCTGGAGCAGGTATTGACCTCCGATGATGATCGAGAGCCCCAGCAGCAGCGAGAAGAACATCGGCACCAGGATGTCGCCGATCTCACGCGCGTCGTTCTTCAGCTCGAACTGGCCGGCACGGTTGAGCGTGTAGAGGCGATCGTCCTCGGTGGGACGACCGACGCGATCGGCGGTCCTGGCATCGACCTTGGCCGCAACCAGATTGCGGGCCAGCCATGCGCCGATGGCGCGCCGGTCGGTGCTCGAGAACGGACTGTTGGAACGCGCGTAGCGAATGATCCTCCCGGTCGCGACGTAATCCTGGGGAATGACGATGACCTGGGGAACTCGATCGCTCCGCACCGCCTGCTGTGCCGAGGCCACGTCGGGGAAGAACAGAACCTTCGTGTGGAACGAAACCGGCGTGGGAGGACGGGTCCGCGGCCAAAGCCGCCGCCGACGAACGTCGATTGGATCTCGCGGGTGGCTTGCGCGTACAAGCCGCTCGAGTCCACCACGCCGATCGCGTTGAGCTTCTGCAGCGCGTCCTTGCGGTCCTGGAGCTCGGCGCTGCCGGAGAGGACGGTCACGAACGCGAAATAGGCGGGCGTGCCCAGCAGGGTCAGGATGAACGCGCGACGTCGAACGGTGGTGAGGATTCACGCCTTGCGACGACGAAGATCCGACGCCGCGACGCGCTCATCGCGCTTCCCGCGAACTCGGGGCCGCGCTGGCCACGGGATCCGGTCCCACGCCTTCGCGCACGACCTTCACGAAGATGTCCTCGAGCGGCAAGCTCGCCAGGGCGTAGGACTCGATCCGCACCTGCCGATCGATCAGCGCGCGCAACACCACCTCCGGCGCCGTGTCGGGTTCCAGCGTGAGCTTGTGATCGCCGTTGATCGACTCGACCGACTTCACGCCGGGGATATCATCCAGCCGGTCCTCGGTGCGAATCACCACGGCATGGTCCGCGTGACGACGGCGGATTTCCCGCACCGTCCCGTAGAGCACCATCCGGCCGTGGTGGATCATCAGCGCCCGGTCGCACACCTCTTCCACCTTGTTCATCTGGTGGGTCGAGAGCAGCACGGTCGCGCCATCGGCGCGACGCTCCGCGAGGATCTCCTCGAAGAGCTGGACGTTGACCGGGTCGAGACCGGTGAAAGGCTCGTCGAGGATGAGCAGGCGAGGAGATCCCGATGAGCGTGGTGCAGAGCTGCACCTTCTGCTGCATGCCCTTCGAGAGCGCCTGCACCTGCTTGTCGCCCCATTCGCTCGAGCTCGACGCGGTCGAGCAACCGCCATGCGGTCTCGCGAGCCTCGCGCGTCGACATGCCCTTGAGCTCGCCGTAGTACGAGAGCACCTCGACCACCTTGCTGCGACGGTAGAGCCCGCGCTCCTCGGGGAGGTAGGCGATCGAATTGGCGCTGCCTCGGAATCCACCGGCCGGCCGTTCAGCAGCACCTCTCCGGAGTCGGGTCTGCAGGATGTCCGTGATCATCCGGATCATCGTGGTCTTGCCCGCCCCGTTGGGGCCAAGCAGGGCGAAGATCTCGCCCGCGGCGACCTGGAAGCTGACCCGGTCGACTACCGCGCGGCCGTCGTAGACCTTGGTGATCTCTCGAACTTCGAGCACGAAATGCGGTCCTCCAGGGGAAGGACGGGGAGAGTAGGTCAAGGCGCGGGGGCTCACAAGCGCCGTTGGACTCGATGCCGCAATCCGAGACGGGTGGCGCGCGCTGGCCGCGCTCGCATACCATGAGTGTCGATGAACCGCGTCCAGCGTTGGCTCGCGTGCACCTTGCTCGGTGGCGTGGCGATGGCCGGGATCGAGGGATGCGACACCAAGTCCTCTCCGACCGCCCCCGCCGTGCCGCTGTCTCGGGTCGTCCTTTCGCCCGCCGTCGACACTCTGCAGGTGGGAGCCCAGGCCCAGTTCACCGCGACCGCTTACGACACGCTGGGCAACGTGGTGACGGGCGTTGGCTTCCAGTGGTCGAGCGGGGACTCCCGGATCTTCACGGTCTCGGGCGGTGGCCGCGTCACGGGAGTCGGTGAGGGCAGCGCGCCGCTGTTCGTCCAGTCCGGCGGCCAGCGCGACACGTCGTGGGTCACGGTGTTCACGGACATCGGCTGGGTTCGCCAAGCCAGCGGCACGTCGTCCGAGCTGAATGCCGTCTTCTTCCAGGCCGATGGACGGACCGGGGTGGCGGTCGGCGCGGGCGGAACCATCGTCCGCACGACCGACGCGGGCGCCACGTGGAGCCGGCCGCCGAGTGGCACCACGTTCAACCTGAACGGACTGTGGTTCAGTACGGCGTCCGAGGGCTGGGCCGTCGGGAGCAATGGGACGGTGGTGCACACCTCGGACGGGGGCCAGTCCTGGGCGCGCGTCACCAACGTGGGCGTGGGTGACGTGCTGTTCGACGTCCAGTTCGCGGGGTCCGACAGCGGATGGGTCGTGGGCGGGTCGAGGACTCGTGCTGCGCACCGTGGACGGAGGCGCGTCCTGGGAGGCCACTCGACTGCCGACGAGCTTCGGACTCCACGGCGTCGCGTTCTCGGGCCCGCGCGACGGCTGGGCCGTCGGGGCCGGAGGCGTGATCGCAGGCACCCACGACGGCGGCGCCACCTGGTTCATCACCCCGGACTCACGTCACAGACTTTGGAATCGGTGTGGCGACGCGGACCGGCTGTGGCGTGGTCCGTCGGATCCCAGGGGGTCGCTCCGCGGACGATCGTGACGCCCGACTCGGTGGCCTGGGAGCTTCGCAACGCCGGTTCGAGCCGCCAGCTCCAGGACGTCCACTATCCGACCGACCTGATCGGCTATGCCGTGGGCTTCGACGCGTCGCTCAGGGGCATGGTGCTGCGCACCGACGATGCCGGCCTCTCGTGGCAAGCACAGGCCGCTCGCACGTCGTCCCGATTGAACGACGTGTTCTTCGTCGATGCACTGCGTGGATGGGCGGTGGGAGAAGCCGGGACCATCATCCACACGGCGCGCGGCGGCCGCCAGTAGCGAGGAGCGAATGAGCGGGGGCCGCCTCGTCGTGATCGACGGTTACAACGTGATCCATCGCTCTCCGGATCTCAGGCCCGGACCCGACCGCACGCTCGAGGAGGCGCGGAACAAGCTCGTCAATCTCCTCTCGTGGGTCGTGGGCGCGGGCGAAGCGCGTTTCCTCGTGGTGTTCGACGGCGCCGAGGGCGCCGAGGCCGGATCCACCGGCAGCGCCCGGGTCACGGTGCGCTGGTCCAGGCCGCCGGCAAAAGCCGACGACCTCATCCGCCGGATCGTCGAAGAGGAGATCGAGCGCGTCGATCGACTGACCGTCGTGACCGCGGACCTCGAGGTGGCGCGCCACGCACGGGCCATGGGCGCCGACATCGCGCTCAGCGACCTGTTCCTGGGAAGCGTGCTCGGGCCGCAGCGCGTGCGCGACGCGGAGGAGAAGCCCGGCACGCTGAGCCGCAAGGAGCTCGAGGAATGGGCCCGGATGTTCGGCGCCCCATCTGAACCCGAGCGCACGGACGAATGAGGACGGGCGGCCCTCACGAGCCGCCCGCGAACCTCGATCGGATGGTTACGATGCCATGTCGGCCATCTCGGTGGGCGCCACGATGTACGGCAGGATCCAGGCCTGCGAATCGTAGGGCGCAGCGTCGTCGAAGAGCGTGCCGTGCGACAGGGCGTTCACTCCCAGGTGCCGCACCCCGGTGAACGACGAAACCGTCCACTGGAGCGTGTAGGTGCCATCGCCGTTCGCGTGGAAGCGCATGCGCCGTGCTCCGGCGTACAGGACCACGACGTCATCGTCGCGCTGCGTGGTGGCGGTCAAAGTGACTTGAGCGTCCGGCGCGAACTTCAGGATACGGCGCAGTCGCCAGAAGTCGAGCGGCTCCGTGATCGTGGTGTCGAGTGCGCCGCTCTGGACCCGCAAGCTTTCGATCTTGGTGATGGCGTCGCGGGACGTGATCCGGACTCCGGAGACCGCCGCGATCCGCCATGGCCTGTGATCCGAGTCCATGCGGTCGACGCGTTTGAGGAGCACGCGCCGCACCCAGTGATCGACGAGCCGCTTCTGCACCAGGTGGCCGTCCGTCGGCGTGCCCTCGCCGCCGGCATCGGCGGCCACGATATTGAACCAACCCGAAAACCGCTTGTGAACCGTGACCACCGCCGTAGTCGGCTGGCCGGTCGAGATCGGTGTCCGCGAACGCGAAGTCGTAGGTACGCTCGACCCTGAGGATCTGTCGCCAGAAGAACAAGGGATCGATGGCGGACGCGGCTCCAGGGATGGCATTGGACTGGGTCTGGGTCTCGAAGGTCTCGTCGTCCACCAGCTCGGGATGCCGCCCGATTTCCGCGGTGGCGGTGGCTTGCAGAGCGCTCGCGTCTCCGGTCGTCGGCCCGAGCACGCTGGTCGTTGTGGCCGCAGCCGGCGAGGAGGGCGAGAGCCACGGGGTCAGGCACAGCAGTCGAAGCAGGGTCTTCATGGAACCTCCATCCAGCAGCGACGGAACGGGGACGCAGTGCACGGAAGCCGAGCACCTGGACGAGATCCTGACTCAGCACTCGACATGCCATGCTTGCGCTTTCCTAAAACCTTGCGCCGCAGAAGGGGCAGCCATCTCGGCGGCGGCCGGCTGTACGGAGCGGGTCATCTGCGCCTGACAGACGTCCGCCTTGGGACAAAGAGTCCAAAGCAAAACGGGGCGGGCAAGAGCCCGCCCCGCAAATTCTAGAGACTCGACGACTACCGCATTGTCACCGAGTTGTTGACCGTGAAGGTGATCTCGGCACCTTCTTTGACCTCGGCCTGGTAGCCCTTCGAGGCCGCCACCGCTCCCGTGGCGGCCGCGCCGCCCAGGAGACCGCCGATCAACGCGCCCTTGCCGCCGCCGCCGATCGCCTTGCCGAGCAGAGCGCCAGCCGCCGCGCCACCCGCCACCGCGCCGACATTACGGGCGCGCGTCGAGCCCGCGACGATGCTGTCAGCCGATGCCGACACCGCGTACGTCCTGCCGTTGGCGTCGATCGAGCGCACGCCGAGGACCAACACGGCGCGACTGCCCTTCTCCGCAGGCTTGGCGCCCGAGATCACGCCGTTCACCGTGCTGCCGGCCGGGATGACCACCTTGTCGCCAACGACGACCGGCTCCTTGACGGTGCCGGTCCACGTGTCGCCGGGCTGGGCTGTCTCCGAGGTGAGATGGGTGGAGACTTCCACCTTGATCCCGGTCCCTTGCGCCAGCGTCACGCCGGGCTCCTCGTGAGGATGCGAGACCGTAGAGGAAGTCGCCGTCGAGGTGTGCGGCCTGGTGGAAGGCGGTCTTCGCCACAGGAGTCGAGCGATGCGTCGGCTCCGGCGGGGTCTGGGGCTGTTGCTCGGGCTGCTGGTACTCGGTCTGGGGCGTGATGTTGCCCGGGTCTGCTCTGAAGGATTCTGGGCCAGCAGGCTGTCCACGCTGGACTCCTGGGCGGCCTGCTTCTGGCCGCCACCGCAGCCGGCGGCCGCGATCACGAGCATCATGACGCTGAAGAGTCGAAACGATCGCATCGGGTCACTCCTTTGGTGGATCCAGCCGTACGGCTGGCTCAGCCGTGGGGAACCTCCCTGGGCCCACGGGGCACTACGCTGAGGGCAGGCGGGCCGAGTTCGCTCGACAGCCACCCTGAGATTACTCCCAAACGAGCCGGAAAGTCCAACCGACTTGCACGGGGCACCACGTCCTTGCAACGGCCGTTCCGGTCGGGTGGCTCTTTCTCACATGTTCCAGTCGCAATGGCAAGTGACGTCATGACAGTGGCCTGAGCCGCTATTGGCGGGCTCTGGGATCGGGACGAGCCGTGCTTGGGTGCAACAGATGTATCCGCTAGGCTGCGCAAACCTGGCATCAGGAGAACAAGATGCAGATTCGGGTCGGCCGAGGCGACATCGCGAAACGCAAGGCCGAGGCGGTGGTCCTGGCCGTCCCCGAAGGCGGTCGGCTGAGCGGCCCGGTCCGGGCCATCGATCGCGCCTCGCGCGGGTCGATCTCGGCGTTGTTCGAGCTCGGCGATTTCAATGGTCGATTCCTCCAGAGCGCGGTGCTCTATCCGCGCGGGCTCGGCGCTCCTCGAGTGATTTTGGTGGGGCTCGGTGCCGTCGCCGACCTCGATCCGAGACGCATCCAGCAGGCGGCCGCGGTCCTCGCACGCCGCGCACGCGATCTGCGCGTGAGCCGAATGGTCACCGCGATTCCCGACGTGGAGTCGAGCCGGCTCTCGCCATCGCGAACAGCGCAGGCCTTCTGCGAGGGCCTGGTCCTCGGCGACTATCGTTTCGCGGCGTATCGTCGCGAGCCGGTGACCGGCCCCGGCAGCGTGGTGATTCTCGCGCGCGATTCCGCACAATCCCGCGCGCTCGAAGATCCGGTTGTGCGTGGCGCGCGCTGGGCCGAAGCGACGTGTGTCTGGCGCGCGATCTGGCCTGGACGCCAGGACAGGATCTCACGCCCGAGCACCTGGCCGATCGCGCTCGCGACCTCGCGCGCGGCGTGGGAGCTCGTGTCGAGATCCTCGGGGTGCCACAGCTCGAGCGCTCGGGAATGGGCGCGCTGCTCGCGGTCGGGAGAGGCAGCATCCACCCTCCGCGCCTCATCGTCCTCGAGCATCGGCCGAGGTCGGCCCGCCGCGGTCCGGTGGTGGTGATCGGCAAAGGGATCACCTTCGACACCGGCGGCATCTCGCTCAAACCGCGCGAGAACATGCACAAGATGAAATACGACATGTCGGGCGCCGCCGCGGTCCTGGGACTGTTCTCCGCATTGCCGACGCTGGATCTCCCGTTTCCGGTGATCGGTGTGGTGGCGTCGGCGGAGAACATGCCGGGAGGCGGGGCGCTCAAGCCCGGCGACGTGGTGCGCGCCATGGACGGCACCACGGTCGAGGTGACCAACACGGACGCCGAGGGACGCCTGGTCCTGGCCGACGCCCTGGTCTATGCGCGACGCTTCGAGCCCGAAACCGTCGTGGATCTCGCCACGCTCACCGGGGCGGTGAGCATCGCGCTCGGACATCTGGCCGCCGGCCTGTTCACCGACGACGACACGCTCGCCGACGAGCTGTCGCAGGCCGCGGCTGACACGGGCGAACGGTTGTGGCGTCTGCCCGCGTGGGATGAGATACGTCACCGATCTGCGCAGCGACGTGGCGGACCTCGTGAACTCCTCCGGGGCCCGCGAGGGGAGCGATCCTGGGTGCCGTCTTCCTCAAGCACTTCGCGCGCGGGGCTGCGCTGGGCCCACCTCGACATCGCCAGCACCGCGTGGTCGCCAGCGGAACGGCCGCACGAGTCCCGCGGACCGACCGGCTTCGGCGCGCGCCTGCTGCTCGAGTGGATCAGCCGCCGGGCTTCGGCGACGGGGTCGACCGTTTCTTCACCGGCGGCGCGTCGCGCTCGACGCGCAACCCGCTCGCCTCGTGCGTGAGGCGCAGGAGCTTGCTCGAGGGATTCAGCCACGCGACTAGCGCGACGCCACGGTCCTTGATCTCCAGCTTGCGAGCGGTCACCGAGCGCGATCCCCAGCGGATGGTCTCGTTGCCGAGATCCGTCAGCGTGGCCTCGACGACCGTGTCGCGGCCGGTGGTGGAGAGGGTGAGCACGCTGATCGGCCGGCTGGCGAACGCCTTCCCGCGCTGGTTCAGGCACACGAGATCGATGAGCGTGTAGAGTCCCGAATCCATGACGTAGAGGCGGCCGGGAGGCGCGGCGAGGCGCTTGGCGACGCCGCCCTGATCCTTCGCGCTCACGGAAGACCGTGAGGGCCGTGTCTTCGTCACCGGCCACCACGCCCGTGATCACCGTCTGACCGCGGATCGTCTCGTTGGATTGGTAGTAGCGCAAGAGCGAAGTCCGCCCGCGAGGCGGTGAGGACCATGCCCTTCTCGATCAGCTCCTCACCGGCGCTCGTCGGGAACCTGACGTAGGAGTGAGACGACGCGTTCAGGCTGTCGGCGTGTCCCTCGACGCCGAACGTCTCCGCACCGATCGGTTTGTCCTTGAGGTAGATGATGAAGCTGCCCCGGTCGATGTCCTCCGCCGGGGCCTGGGCGGCAGCCGGCGCGGGGGCGGCGATGGCCACAACGGCCAAGACCAGCATGAGCAGGCGCATGAACGTTAAAGCCTAGCACACCCCCGCGGGAACGCGCGACGATCACGCCAATGCACTAACGGCAGCTTCCACGAGCGAGGCGGGCCACGCATTCGATGTGGGGGTGTGCGGGAACATGTCCACGGGCGTCACGGTCTCGAGGCGATAGCCGCGCGGAGCGAAGTCGCCGAGATCGCGGGCCAACGTGGCGGGATTGCACGAGACATAGACGATCCGCTCGGGCCCGAGTTCGGCCACGCGCGCCACCACTCGAGGATGGAGCCCCGATCGTGGCGGATCCACCACCACGACCTCGGCGCGCGGCGCATCCAAACGCTCCCCGCGCCCATTCGCGCAGCACCTGGCGGGCTTCTCCCTCCAGGAAGCGCGCGTTCGTGATCCGGTTGCGGCCGGCGTTCACGCGAGCCGCCACCACGGCCTTCGACTGACTCTCCACGCCGATGGCCTCGGCGCGCCGCGCGCGCGAACAGCAGCGTCAAGGTTCCGGTGCCGCAATAGAGATCGAGGACCGTCTCGTCGCCTTTCAACCCGGCCGCGTCGAGCGCCGTGCGGTAGAGGACCTCGGCTTGACGGCTGTTGGTCTGCAGGAACGCCGCGGCGCCCGCCTCGAACTCGAGGCCGAGCAGGCGCTCGGTGATGACGCCATTTCCGAGCAGCAGGCGCTCGGTCTCTCCGATCGCCACGTTGGCGCGCGAGCGATTGATGAGCAGGGTGACGGTGCGCACCGCGGGCGACAGGTCGGCCACTGCCTGCGACCAGTCCTCGAGGCCGGGAAGCTCTTCCGCGGCCGCCACCAGATGGACGGCGCATTCGTCGGTGTGGGGAAGGTGGCGCACGACGAGGTAGCGCACCTGGCCTTCGTGATGTCGGGGATGGTACGCGCGCCACTGCCGCTCGCGGGCGAAGCGTTGGGTGAGCTTGACGATGTCGACGGTGAGCCGGCTCGGCAGCAGGCAGTTCTCGAGCTCGAACACCCGATCGAACGTGCCGCGCTCGTGGAGTCCGAGGCGCGCGCCATCCGGACTCAGGGTGGAAGCTAAACTCCATCTTGTTGCGATAGCCGAACGGCTCCGGAGCCGGAACGATTTCCTGCACCGGCGGATCGGAGATGCCCGCGAGGTGGATCAGGGTCTCGCGCACCTGCCGCTCCTTGATCCGGCATTGCGCCGAGTAGGCGAGGTCCTGGAAGCGACAGCCGCCGCAGCGGGAGACGTGGGGGCAGGGAGCCGGGACGCGGTCGGGCCCCAAGGATTCGATTCCTTCGAGCCGGGCCTCGGCATAGCGCGGTCGCCTCCGCGTGATCCGGACCCGCAGCTGATCGCCCGGGAGCCCGCCGTCGACGAACACCGCGCGTCCCTCGTGGCGGGCGAGCGCCTGGCCGCCGAGGCGATGTCGTCGACGCGTATGGTTAACAGCTCATTGACGTTCATGGCGACGAACGCGGCAAGTTCCGCGCTGGAGCAAGTTCAGGGGAACCCTACGACCCGAGAAGGCGTCATACTGGCGACGACGAAGGGCCGCGGGTGACATTCAGACGCTATCACGAGGAGGAATACCGATGCGAAAGTTGCTCAAGTGGGGCGGCGTCGTGTTAGGCGCGGCACTGCTCTGCTCTGGGGTAGGCGGTCCCCGGGCCGTGGGGGCCGGCGGCCACGACCGATGACGATGCCGTAGCCTATCTCGGTGTCGAGATGCAGCCCCTGACCGCCGCGCTCGCGCGAAGGCATGAACTATGACGGCGACGGTGTGCTCGTCTCCCGCGTGAAGGAAGACAGCCCTGCCGATCAGGCCGGAATCCGCAAGGGCGACATCATCGTCAGCGCGAACTCGCGGACCATGAAGTCCCCGGACCAGCTGACCTCGACCATCCGCGACAGCAAAGTCGGGCAGACCGTTGCGGTGACTCTGTGGCGTAATGGCGAGCGTCGATCCGTCAGCGTTCGCCTGGCCGAGCGTCAGGACGATCTCGGCTCGAGGGACTCCGACGACGATTTCAAGGACCTGCCACGCCGGTTGGAGCGCGACCTGGGCCCGATGATGCACTGGCACGATGACGGCAATCACACGTTCACGTTCCGCTCCATGGGGCGCGGCCGTCTAGGGGTGAGGGTCGAGAGCATGAATTCGGATCTCGGCTCGTACTTCAGCAAGGCGGACGGCAAGGGCGCCGTGATCCTGGAAGTGCTCAAGGACACGCCGGCCGAGCGTGCCGGACTCAAGGCCGGAGACGTCATCACGCAGATCGGCGATCATGACATCAACGGGTCGGACGATGTCGTCGAGGCGCTCGACGACGCACCCAAGGGCCCGATCTCGATCACGGTGCTGCGTCGTGGACAGGCGCGCAAGGTCTCCGCGGAGCTGGAAGCGGGTGTGCGAGCGTATCGCATGGGCGCCGGCCGCGACATGATGGTGGCCCGTCCTCACGACTCGGATCGGAACGACGAGGTCCAGCGTCTCCGCGATCAGGTGCGGGAGCTGGAAGAGCGGCTGGACAAGCTCGAAAGCAAGCCCTGAGGTTCATTCCTCTCCGCCAAGGAAAGCCCGGCCTTCGCAAGGCCGGGCTTTCATGTTGATCGCTCGTTCCGCGAGCACCTCCGGTTGCACGCCGGGCGCGCGGCTTCTAGGCTGGTCGGCCCATGACGCGACGCGCGCGCTTTTGCCTGCGCTGTGGCGCGCGACTGGTGTCGCGCGACGATCACGGCCGGGCTCGGCCCACCTGCCCCGATTGCGGCTTCATCCTCTACCGCAACCCCGCTCCGGCGGCGGGGTGCTGCTGCCGGAACCGGGCGGCGTGCTCCTGGTCCGGCGCAAGTATGAGCCCGCGGCCGGGGCCTGGTGCGTGCCGGCGGGTTTCATCGAGTACGGCGAGTCTCCGAAGCGCTGCGCGGTCCGCGAGGTCGCCGAGGAGACCGGCTTGCGGGTTCGGCTCACCGGATTGTTCGGGGTGTACGCGGGCTTCGACGATCCGCGGGTGAGGGCCGTGCTGATCCTGTACACGGCGGAACGGCTCGGCGGACGTCTGCGCCCCGGGATGACGACGCCGTCGAGGCCGCCTTCTGGCGTCTCGACCGGCTTCCCCGCCGGATCGCCTTCGCGGCGCATCGCCGGGCGCTGGCGGATCTACGCCGCCGCGCGCGAGGCTAGGCGGCGGCGCGACGCAGCAGATCGCGGCTGCCGAGGATCATCGCAAGCACGGAGCCGGCCAGTGTCGCGCGGTCGAGATCCAGGTCGTCGAACTCGACCCCGCCGCGCTTGTTGCTGAGATTCAGCACGCCGAAGAGGCGGTTGTTGTGAGACCATGGGCACGCTAATGAAAGAGTCCGAGTTGTAGGCGTCCTTGCGCGTGTGCTGCACGGGCGCCTCCTCGCTCTTCACCCGCATGAGCAAGGGCTTGCGGTGCAGCGCGACCCAGCCGGCAATGCCCTGGCCAACGCGCACGCGCACGCCTCCCGCGACCGCGGCATCGATTCCGCGGTAGGCCCCGATCTGCAGCATGGCGCGCGTCTCGTCGTGGATCATGAGGCTGCAGCGCTCGACGCCGAAGTGCTCGCAGAACCACGTCACCAGGGTGCGGCTGAACTCCTGGCCGTCGTACTCCTGCCCCAGCACCTGGAAGACTTCCTTCATGAAACCGACGGTGCGCTGGAGCTCGGAGACCTTGGACATCGCGTCGGTCACCTGCGACTGCGCCTCGCGCAGGTGCTCCTCGGCGGCCGACGACTGCTCCTCGAGCGCGTACAGCTGACTCTTCACGCGCGCCAGCTCTTCCTTGTACTGGCTCGAGTCGCGGTCGAGGGTCTCGAGCTCGCTGCGTCAGCGCTCTCCAGCTGATCCGCCTTGACGCGGTTCTGCTGGGCCAGATCGAGGTCTCGGCGTTGAGTCGGCGGATCTTCTCCTGGAAGTCGGCCGCTGCGTCGCGCGCCTCGCGGTCGTCCCCGGATCCGGCCTGCCGTCGCATGTTGCGATAGAGATGCTGGGCGAGCGCCAGAGCCGCCATGTTCTTGAGCGGCACGACGTCGTCCATCGCCCTTCCACCGAAGGCTCCCTTGCGATCGCTGACCAGGATCAGGAGGGCGAGCAGGTCCTCCTGGTCCGCGAGCGGCAGGCAGATGCACGAGATCCAGCCGGCGCTCGGCGCCAGCGGCTGGATCGCTGAGGCCTCGAGTGGGTCGAGCTCGTAGCACGGCGAGCTCCGGAACAGGTTGGAGAGCAACGAGCGTCGGTCGCTGCCATTGAAAATGCATTGGGGTGGAAGAATTTTCGCACGAGACGCGGCGGCAGCTGCTCCACCTGAAGCGCGACGTCGCGGCGGACCAGGTGGGCGCCCTGGCGGAAGTAGACGTTGACCAGCGCGTCGCGGCTGACCTCGTAGAACGACGAGCGACGCCCGCCAATCCGGGCGCACGTCCTGCAGATAACCGAGGAATTCGAATACCACCGCCTCGGTATCGCGCGACGAAGCGAGTCGCTGCGAGATGTCGCGCAGATCGAACTTCGACATGGGAAGCTCCCCGGAGCGATGGCGAGGACGGAAGTTTCGGCATCGCCTTTCGCAAGGGCTGTGCCGCCCAGCATGCGGGATGCCGTGGATTACGGCGATCCGCAATCCCGTGCTAGATTTGCAGTGGACTGCACCCTAGGAGGACTTCATGGCCCGTTTGGTCGCCGACCGCCCCGTCCTCAGCATGACCTCCGAGCTCGGCAAGGTGATGGCTGCGGCGCGTGCGCGCGAGCTAGTCGGGCGAACGCGTGTTCCACCTCGAGCGCGGAGAGCCCGACTTCGACACGCCGCCGCACGTCGGTCGAGGCGCTGGCGCGTGCCGCGCGCGCGGGGGAGACGCACTATCCCGATCAGCGTGGCGTGCTCGCGCTGCGCGAAGCGCTGATCGAGAAGCTCGGTCGCGAGAATCGCATCACGCTGCGAGCCGGATGATCTGGTGGTGACGAACGGCGGGACGCATGCGCTCTTCCTGGTCTTCCAGGCCGCTGCTCGGGCCCGGCGATGAGCTGCTGGTGCTGTAGCCCGCATTGGATGGCGATCCCGAAGCTGGTCGGCTTCGCCCACGGTGCGCGTTATCGCACGCTCCCGACCTATCTCGATCTGCTCGAAGGACGGCTCGACGCGGCCGCGTTCAAGTCGCGCCTCCTGGGCGCGGTGCGACCCGAGACCCGCGGGCATCTACCTGAACAGTCCCAACAATCCCACCGGCGCGGTCCTATCGCGCGAGCAGCTCACGGTGCATCGCCGAGGTCGCGATCGAGCGCGATCTCTGGGTGGTGAGCGACGAGGCGTACGAGCACCTGCTGTTCGACGGCGCGCAGCACGTGAGCATCGCCGCGCTGCCGGGCATGGCCGATCGCACGCGTCAGCGTGTACACGTTCTCGAAGTCCTACGCGATGACGGGCTGGCGCGATCGGCTACGTCGTCTCTCCGCCGGCGCTGCGTCCGATGCATGGGTCCGCTCCTGGCGTTCTACACCACGCATGGGGTGTTCCCCGCCGTGCAGAGCGCGGCGCACGCTGCCATCACCGGGCCGCAGGACGCGGTCGAGACCATGCGGCGCGCTTATCAGGAGCGACGCGATCTGTTGCTCGACGGTCTCAAGGGCCAGATCCGCGGTCGCGAGTGCCGAAGCCGCGCGGTGCCTTCTATGCGTTTGCGGACGTCGGCGCCGCGCTCCAGGGTCGCGACATCTGGGCGCTCGTCGAGCGAATGGCTCGGATTCGGCGTTGCGGTGTTGCCCGGCACGGCGTTCCGGGCCGGAGTTCGGGGATGGATCCGACTCTCCCTGGCGACCCGCCAGCGAGGACGTCGTCGAAGCCGCGGCACGCGTCCGCCAGCGGCTTGGCGGTGGCGGCGGTGCGGTAGGGACGATGCCGTTCTGCCCCGAGTGCGGCGTCGGCTACCCACCGGCGATCGTGGCCTGTCCGCGCTGCCGGGTGATCCTGACGCAGGAGCCGGCGCGGGTGGTGGGCGGGGACGCCGCCGAAGTCGTCCATCGCGTTCCCGACGCAGCCGCCGGCGTTCTGCTGTGCGGCATCCTGGAGCACGCACGGCATTCCGGCCTGTGCTGCGGAGCGCCACGTTGCCCGGTTACGGCGCGGGTGCGCCGCGATTGGTCGACGTCGGCATGGGAGAGATCCTGGTCGTGCGCGCGCTCGCGGTCGAAGCGCGGGCGCTGCATCAGCGACTATCTTCAGGCTCTGGCCGGCGGCGGAGCGGTGCGCGACGAGGACGTCGAAGCGGCGGAATGACCAGCCGGCTTTCCGCCGGAGCCGATGGCCCCCGGGCCTTGCGCTCGCCGCGGGCGTTCCGGCCCGACGCCGAGGTCTCGGCCTCGGTTTCGACTTCCACCTCCTCGTCGTCGTCGATCTCGATCACGGAAGTTCCCGGCGATGCGCTGCGGGACGATCACGCGATGCAGGGCCGCCGCGAACACTTCGTCCATGTTCGCGACCGGGACCAGCTCGAGGTGTGACCGCACGTCTTCGGGAATGTCGTCCACGTCCTTGATGTTGACCGTCGGGAACAGCAGCGGTGCGAATCCCGGCCCGATAAGCCGCCAGCGCCTTCTCGCGCAGCCCGCCCACCGCGAGCACACGTGCCGCGCAGGCTGACCTCGCCGGTCATCGCCACGTCGTGGCGGATCGGCTTGTCGCTCAGAACGGACGCGATGACCAGACCGACGGTGATGCCCGCGGACGGACCGTCCTTGGGCACGCCGGCGGCCGGGAAGTGGATGTGGATGTCGTAGTTCGAGAACGCCTCGGCGTCGATCTCGAGCAGGTCGGCGCGGGAACGCACGTAGGAGTGAGCTGCCTGCACGGATTCTTTCATGACCTCGCCGAGCTGGCCGGTGGTCATCACCCGCCCCTGGCCCGGCATCTTGAGCGCTTCCACCACCAGGATCTCTCCGCCGGCCGCCGTCCAGGCCAGGCCGTTCGCCACGCCTACCTCGTCGGCCTTGTCCAGCGCTTCGTGCGCATAGAGCCGGTGACCGAGGTAGCGCTCGAGGCTCTGAGGACCGACGGCATGGCGACCGCTGATTGCCGGTGGCGCGCGCACGCGCGACCTTGCGGCATAGCGTGGCGAGCTGGCGCTCCAGACCGCGCACGCCCGCTTCGAGCGTGTAGTGGCGCACGAGCTCGCGCAGGCCACCCTCGGACACCGTGAGGTCGCGCGCGCGTGAGTCCGTGCGCGGCGAGCTGTCGCGGCAGCAGGAAGCGCCGCGCGATCGCGAGCTTCTCGTCCTCGCTGTAGCCGGGAACCTCGATGACGTCGATGTGCTCCTCGAGCGGATCCGGCACGAAGTCGAGATTGTTGGCGCACAGCAGCAGGATGGCGTGCGAGATGTCGAGCGGCAGACCGAGATAGCGGTCGATGAAGCGCGAGGTGGTCTCGGGGTGGAGCAGGTCGAGCAGCAGACTCGACCACCTCGAATCGCGCCTTCTCCGTGGAGCCGGTCGACGCCGTCGATCATCAGGACCGGATTGCGCGTGCCGGCGTCACGCAGCGCGCGCAGCAGCTTGCCGGGCTGTCCATCGGGCGAGCTGCGAGGAATGCCGATCAGCTCTCCGACGCCGCGTGGTGCCCGACACGCTGATGCGGGCGAAGAGGCCGTCTCAGGGCGCGCGCGACCGCGGCGCCGAGCGAGGATTTCCCGGTTCCCGGAGGACCGACGAGACACAGCGCGGGTCGGGAAGATCCGGCTTGAGCTGCCTCACCGCCAGATGCTCGAGGACGCGCTCCTTGACCTTGTTCAACCCCAGGTGTTCGCGATCGAGCGACGCCTTCGACCTGATTGAGGAGGGCGTCCTCGGGGCTGGTGGTCTCCCACGGCAGCGACCAGAGCCACTGGAGGTAGGTGCGGACCTGAGCCGCTTCGGGACTCCCGGACGGAAGGCGGCGCAGGCGGTCCATCTCCCGCTGGGCCTGGCGGGCGACATCGACCGGCAAGGAGCTCGCGGGCGAGGGTGAAAGTCGTGGTTGACGGTTCGGGATGCGAACGATCGGCCACATGGGCGGCGGCTCCATGCGCCTTCAGGCGATCTGCCGACGAGCGCTGCGGCTTTCGCATCGGGTTGCCTTCGGATCGAGGTCGAGCGCAGCCGGCCATTTGGCCGCCTTCGCTGATATCCGATGCAATTCGCTGGCCGCGGACGTCAGGACTCGAGCAATTGATACAAGCCATTGTGGGATAAGGAACTTCTCCCACGAGGCTGGTGCCGTTCGTGGTCTAGCTTGGTCAAAAGTGGAAGTTAGAAGATCACCAAGACGGCGTGCACGCCATGTTTGAGGTCAACTCACCCGCTCCATGGCGTCCTCGGCCGAGGGTCGCAGGCGGTGGGCGGAACCAGGTGAGCACCGCCGTGAGCAGAAGAAAGACCGCGAACGACCGGACCAGCACCAGGTGCGGGAGCAGCTGCGCCACCCAGGAAGACAACGGGCGCCCACCATGGCGCCCACGGCCAGCGGCGGCACCAGACGCCCAATCACGTTGCCGTGCCGGGCATGTTCGAGCCGCTCCGGCGGGACCGAGACCATGATGACCGCCAGCGAGGTCCCTTGGGCGGTCGGTGGATCCATTCCCAGCACCGAGGATGAAGACCGGCACCGCGAGAATCCCGCCGCCCACGCCCATGTAACCGGCCAGTACCCCGACGGCGGCTCCGAGGCCCAGATCGATCGCGACCCCGCCACGCCGTGATGCAGGGGAGTGACGCGCTCCGGTGTCGTGTGCAGCAGCAACAGCCGCACCGCGACGAGCGCGAGCAGGATGGCGAAGCCGCGCGCGAGACCCACCGACGACGTTGCGCGTCGCCCAGCGGGCGCCAAAACGAGGCGGTCAGCGCTCCGGCGACCGCGACCACCGCGGCCGTGCTCCATACCACGTGTCCGTGCCACGCGTACACCACCACTCCCGCGATCGCCGATAGCCCGATGACGGCGAGCGATGTCCCGTGGGCCTGGTGCTGGGTCGCACCAAATCGTCGCGTGAGCAACGGGATCAGGACGATGCCGCCGCCAACGCCGAAGAGACCGCCTGCGAGCCCTGCGCCCACACTCCCAGAATGGCCTGGAGGCGATCGGCTCCGCGCATTTCGGCTAGTTGGTCTGCGGTGCGCTCGTGGTGGTGGAAGTGCGTTGGACCAGACGGACCACGTCGGCGAAGCGGGTCGCCGGGGTCGGCGCGCCGAGCACCACCGCGATCATGTCGCGGCCCTCGGTGTGGATCAGGTGGCCAGGCAATACCCGGCCTCGGAGATGAATCCGGTCTTGCCGGCGCGGATGTCGTAATGCCCGTACAGGAGTCGGTTGGTGTTCCGCAGATCGTGGAGGCGCGACCACGACCGATACTGACTCCGGAACTCGTAGGTTCGCGTGGTGGTGATGTCTTGGATCATGGGGTTCGCCGCCGCGGCGCGCCAATCGGGCACAATCGGCCGCGGTCGAGACGTTGCGCTCGTCCAGGCCGGTGACCTCGACGAAACGGGTGCGCGCGAGTCCCAGCTCGATGGCCTTCCGATTCATCCCGGCCAGGAAATCATCGCGAGAGATCCCGACTCGCGGACCAGCACACGGGTCGGCGCAGTTGTCCGAGCACATCAGGCTCATGTGCAGGAGATCGCGGGCGCGACCTGCTCGTGGGTGCGCAGTTTGGTGCGGCCCGCCCCGGTGATCTCGTCCCGCGTCACCTCGACGGACCGATCGAGGTCGGGCCTCTGCTCCAGGAACACCAAGGCAGTCATCAACTTGGAGAGACTGGCGATCGGGACCGTGTCATCGGGATTCTTGTCGTAGAGGATCTGGTCGGTGGTGGGATCGAGGACCACCGCGTTCCGAGCGTAGACCCCTCCCGGAGGAGCCCGCCGCACCCGCCGATGAGCGCGCCGCCGTCGGACGCTGCCCGTCGATGTGCCGGACCCGGGGTGTGCTGGAGCGTCGTAGTGCTTCCGCTGGCGGCGGCCTTCGCCTCGCAGGCCCTGGGAGCGCGAAGAGGAGGAAGAGTAGCGAGTGAAGAAGCGGTCGCCGGGCGCACAGCGACATGGAGGCACCTCCTGAGGGCATTTACCCGATCCTTCCCTGGTATCGGTCCAACGTGGACATCGACTTTAGACCGTGGCGCCGAGTTTCGCGTCAACGCCCTGATCATCATGACCCGAATCACGGCCGTGGAACCACCTCGCGCACCAACGTCGAGCGGGTCTCCGACCCGCAGCGGGGATGTCGCCAGGAAGGCCTGGCCATACTTCACGCCGATCTGCCAGCCCCAGTAGCGCGCGTAGGACTCGAAGACTTCACGCACCGGGGGCAGGTGCTCGGGCCGCGGACGATCAGGATTGTAGAACTGCGTTTGATGGGAATCCAGAGCCGCGAACCAATCTTCGACGTAATCGGTCACATCCACGACAAAGTCGGCGCCATTCCAGGGGGAATGAAGTAGAAGAAGATCGCCTTGGCTTGAAACGGATCTCCGGGGATGGGCGCCTTGCGGAGAGTGGGCGAGGTTGTAGGCGTTCGCAACGATCTGCCCGGTCTTGTAATGATCGTTGTGACCAAGGCCGCGGCCGATCGGAAGCTGATAATACGGTGAAATGACGATCTGTGGTTGATGCCGGCGAATCATGGCGGCGACCTTGCAGCGGTTCTCGAACGTGTCCTCGATGCGGCCGTCGCCCAGATCGAGATTCTCGCGCACGTCGAGCTGCAGGATTCGCGCTGCCTTCGCGCACTCCTCGAGCCGTTGCTCCGGAGTCCCCCAGCCCATGTCTCCGGTGGTCATGTCGACGATCCCGGTCGCGTGACCGAGAGCCTTCATCTTGCGCAGCATCGCGCCCGCGCCGATCTCCGCGTCGTCGGGGTGGGGTCCAAACACCAGAAAATCCAGGGGCATGAGACTGCTTCTCCAGTCGATCACGGGTCATCGCGCCGCGACGGTCTCGGCGAGGTCGGCATCATAGCCGGGCGCCCGGCGCGTCCTCAAACACGGGACGATGCGCCGGCCTCGATAAGGCCGCTCCGGGCGACTGGAGTATTCTCCCGCCGGGAGTGCCACTCGATGCTCTATTTCGCCTACGGATCGAATCTCGATCCCGATCAGATGCATGGGAGCGCTGTCCGCACCACGTCGTGGTCGGGCTGGCCGTGCTCCACGACCACAAGGTGGCGTTTCCGCTCTTCTCCAACCGCTGGAGCAGCGGTGTGGCCGGGGTCGTCCGCGCCCATGGCAGAAGGTGTGGGGCGTGCTCTACGAGCTCGATGAATCGGACCTCGCGGCGCTCGATGTGCACGAAGACTGGAAGGGACCGCGGAATCAGCACAATCTCTATGAGCGCGAAACCGTCACGGTGGAGCTGGTGCGACCCCGGACGACGGCTCGGTCCCGCGGCGCGTGCGCGCTACACCTATCTTCCGCGCGTGTCGAACCCTTCGCCCCCTTCGCGTCGCTACCTCGACACGGTGCTGCCGCGGCGCCCGCCACCACCGACTTCCCGAGGACTATGTCGAGCGGCTCGCCGCCGTCGAAACGGTGAAACAGTGAAGCCTAGTCGGTGCCGTCGGCGTAGAGCCGTTGGAAGTACTCACGAACCATGCGATCCGAGGTGAAACGCTCTTCGGCGAGTAGCGATGCTGCGCCATCATCATGCCGGTCCAGCGGGCGCGATCGTCCCAGGCCGGGAGGACCTGGCGCTCGAGCGTCTGGTAGAGGGCCTCGAGATCCTGTTGATCGTCGCCGGCGGTCTCGTCGCCGATCGCCCAGCCGTTCACCCCGTGCTCGCAGGCCTCGGCCCACCAGCCGTCCAGGATGCTGAAGTTGAGCACGCCGTTGAGCGCGGCCTTCATGCCGGACGTGCCGCAGGCTTCGAGCGGGCGGACCGGGTTGTTGAGCCACACGTCGCAGCCGCGAGTGAGGACTCGGCCCAAGGCCAGGTCGTGATTCTCGAGGAAGACGACCTTGCCCGGATACTTCGGCCTGCGCGGCGATCAGACGGGCGACGATCGACTGGCCGGTCGCGTCGTCGGGATGGGCCTTGCCCGCGAACAGCAGATGCAGAGGCCGAGCGCTCAGCAGCGCCTCGAGCCGCGCCTCGTCGCGGAGGATCAGATCGCCGCGCTTGTAGCTGGCCGCGCGGCGCGCGACGCCGATCACGAGCGCGTTCGCATCGAGACGCTGTCCGCGTGCGCCGCATCGACCTCGGAGCCCAGCTCGGCGCGTAGCGTCTGACGCACGCGCTGCAGGGCGTCGCCGTCACGGCGCGCCTCGCGAATCTCGGCCGACTGCCAGGTGGGCGCGTGGACGCCGTTGGTGATCGAGATGATCGGCGCCGCGTCCTGGACATCGCCCACATGCGCCGAGCGGTCTCGCCGTGCAGTGCGGACACGGCGTTGGCTCGCCGCGAGAGCCGCAGACCGGCCACGGTCATGTTGAACGGGTCGCCTCCCAGGGTCCGCATCTCGGCGCCCGAGAGCTCGAGACAGGCGCCCAGCCGCCTCAGGTCCTTGAGGGCGTGGGTCTCGTTGCCGGCCGGAACCGGTGTGTGGGTCGAGAACACGATGCGGCGCCGCACGTCGGCCCAGGCATCGGGGAAGGTCAGGCCGCCGGCCATGCGCGTCCGCCACCATCTCGATGCCGGCGAATACCGCGTGGCCCTCGTTGAAGTGATAGGTAGCGACTTCGATGCCCGAGCCAGTTGAGCGCGCGCACGCCGCCGATGCCGAGCAGCATCTCCTGCGCGATGCGGATGTCGGTGCCGGCTTCGTACAGGCGGCGCGTGATCCAGCGGTGCTCGGGACGGAACGGCTCGATCATGTAGAGCGGCACGTTGCCGAAGCGATCCGTCATCCGCACCTCGCACGGAATCTCGGTGCCGCGCACGCGCACGCGGATGCGGATACCGGTGTCCTCGAGGAAGTCGTGGTCGACCACCGGGTACTCGTAGCGAGGCTGCCCATCCGTCCCGATGTGCTGCACGCCGTAGCCGCGTTCCCAGCTCAGGCCCACGGCGACGACCGGGAGATTCAGGTCGCGCGCCGACTTGATGAAGTCACCGGCCAGAACTCCCAGGCCCCCGAGTAGATCGGGGAAGGATTCGTCGAGGCCATACTCCATGCAGAAGTACGCCGCGACGCGACGCGCCGGGGCATCGGCTCAGATTCCTCGAGCGGAACGACGTCTACGACGCCGAGGCCGCGGGTTCGTCCACCACCCAGCGCACCGCCCGCGAGCACGGGCAGGTGCCGCCGACCCGTCGCAGCTTGGGCAGCCGCTTCGTGGCATCTTGCGGCGTCCATTCCCCGGCGACCACCTTGCGCAAGCCCTCCGCGTAGAGCTTCAGGTCGCGGCTGGCCATGTAGCCGTCCGAGAGCAGGGTCGACAGGTAGCGGAGGTAGGTGTCGGCTTCGTCGAAGACTTCTCCATCGACGCCCACCATCGTCCAGGCCGGCTTCGCCCTTGCGGCGGAAGAAGCGGCGGTCCGGCAGGCGCAGCAGATCGTCCCACGCGACTCCGTCGTGGCGCCCGTGATCGCGCTCGAGGTCGTCCTGGATCTTGCTCCACCTGCTCGAGAGAGGCGGACGGGAAGCGCGCGCGCAGGAAGCGCGTGATTGATGTCGCGCACCATGCGGCGCACCTCCTCGATGTAGAGGTCCTGGGCCTCGCGGTTCTTCATGTCCTTGAAGCCGAACTTGACGTTGGTGTCGCCGCCGCGCTCGTCGCCGAACATCTCGAGCGCGCGCGGGAACCACTTGTTGAAGGACTTCTGGATCGCCTGCATCGTGACGAACGGGTCGCCTTCGCGCCGCGCGCTGCGCCCAGCGCCGCAGCGGGATCACGCCCGGCCGCGAGGTGGAAGGCCTCCTCGCGCAGCATGGGCGGCATCGCTGTCGGCCATCGGCTTGTAGGCGCACACCTTCTGCATGGTGAGCTGGTACTTGCCGACGCGGTCGATGATCGCGGCGAAGCAGATGTTGTCGATGAACGAGTCGTACTCGAGGTTGAACGCGTCGAGCACGTGCGAGCCCGTGCCCATCGCGAGGACCTCCTCGACCATCTCTCGGCCGCTTCACGCCGCCCGACACGCCGGTCCAGTCCTGCGAGAGGAGCAGGTGGAACATCTGATAGCCGTGCCGCAGCTCCTCGGCCATGACGCGCAGCACCCAGAAGCGATCCTCGTCGTCCTGGGCGCGCGCGAGCGTGCCGGCATGCTGCTGGATCGAGCCGAACTCGGTCGAGGCTTGCGCGCGGATGATCGCCAGCAGGTGACTGCGCCTCTTCTTCGGTGAGCTGGTCGGGTGCAGTGCCGTTTCTTCTCGCCCGCTGTGATCGCCGATCGTGCACCGTGTCGGGCGTGCCGAGCTCCATCTTGGCGCACAGGCAGAAGGGCTCGTCCTTGGGGAAGTAGCGTGTCCCAGTGCTCGAGCAGGAGGCTCGTAGTCCGGCATCCAGTGACGGCGCCAGTGCTCGACCGCGTCGTGGTACTTCTTCTCGAGCGTGACGTTCTCGACCTTCATTGAAGACTCCCGTGACTTGGGCAGGCGTGCTTCGAGCGCCTTGAGCGGCGAAGGCGCGAGCCCCAACGCGGTCAGGAAGCCCGCCACGGAGCCATCGCCCTCGTCCACCAGGGTCCTCACCATCGTGGCACCGCGCTCCTCGAAATGGGCCGTGATGGCCCCATAGAGCTGCCTCCCCAGATCGCGCCCCCGGTAGTCCGGATCGATCCCGAAGCGCTCGATCCAGCCGCTCGGCTCCTCGATGCCGAACTCACCCGCGCGGACGTCGCCGAGCATGAAGCCCACCACATGTCCATCGAGCTCCGCGACCTGTGAGGATTCCGGGTCGCGTCTGAGGTAGTAGCCCACCCGCCTTTCCCACACCTCCGGCCTGTAGATGCCGGTGATCCTCTCGTCGATCTTGACGATGGCGCCGATGTCGAGCTCGTCGAGCGCCCGGATCCGGGCTTGAGCTTGGACCGCCATGAGTCTCCTCGCGGGGTTCTCAGGGAAGAGAGCGAACAGCTTAGCAGTTTTGCTGGGGAACCGCAGGGAGGCGGCCATCGTCGCCGCTCGAAAACGTCGGCGGGCGGGGATTGCTCCCCGCCCGCCGCGTGTCTCGGTTGACCTGTTGAGCTAGTTGGACAGCACAGCCAGCTTCCTCTGGCTCGTCCAGGTCGTGGTCTTGAGCTGATAGAAGTACACGCCGCTCTTGACCTTCTGTCCTGCGTCGCTAGTTCCGTCCCACATCACGACGTGCTCCTGACCGCCCGCGAAGACCCGATCTGCAACGGTCTTCACGACACGACCGGTCACGTCATAGATCCGGACCTGAACCTTGTCGGTCTTCTGGATTCCGAATGCAATCCGGGCCTGTCCGGCGTGCATCGGGTTCGAAGACTTGAGGTTCATGAAGTTCACGAACGAGCCGGTTAGCGGGGAGTCACCCACACTGACCGGGCTGCCCAGGGATCCGTTGCATGATGTGATGGGAGTGATGTTGTTAAACAGCTCCTGGAAGTACTTCATGGTACCGATGCTATACAGCCCCGCTCGCGGCGTCCCGCCAACTCGCGTGCCCATTCCGCCGAACAAGCCGGTGGTCCAGCCCATGTACAGGGTGTTCCAGGTGCGCGTCCCGCCTGCCGGACCGTAGACCGCAGAGATGTACGGGCCCTGCGATCCCACGTTCTCGTAGAAGGCCCCGGCTTGAGCGGGAGGAGCGGTGACGTCCGGAGTGAAGACGTCGTTGTTCAAGAAGCAGAAGCTCACCACACCGTAGAGTGCTACCAGAACCGCTGGCCACCGGGGACACCACGTTGACGTCGGGGAAGTTGTTTCCGTTCCCCGAAATCGACCGGTAGTCACCGGTACGGAGGCTGGCCTTCAGATACGTCGACATGAAGGCCGGATGCTGAATCGAGAAATGCTCGCCCATCAAGTACCCGTCGATGATGAACGAGTGAGTTCCGCTGGTGAGCAGCATGAAGTTCTGGAACAGACCAATGTCATCGTCGGTCTGGTTCGGGACCGGGCCGTATGTGTCATTGGCCGGGAGATCCGCAGCCAGCGTGTTGATGATGTGATAGTTGTTCGCCATGTCCGCGCTCGGACCGTTGGTGCTCTGCTTGCCGGTCGTGAGCGTACCGCCGGCGGTGATGTGGTTGGCCGCACGGCTTCCAGCACGACCAGCGGGCACGTTCGACTCGCCCGCGATGGTCGAGTACACGTCGAAGAAGCTACCGGCCTGACCGCCGTTGTCGCGGCGACAGATGGTGTCATCGCCGCCGACATTCACAGCGATGATGTCCTGATCCGGACGCGCGTGCCAGCCGTTGTGAGCGCCACGCTTGGCCGCGTGCGTGAGGCCCATCGAGTCGGCCATGGAGATGAAGGTCCCCAGGTCGCCACGACGTCCACTCGAATCGAGCACGAGCATGCAAGCCATTCCCTCGCCGTTGTACCCCGGGTCCTTCCACATATCCGGAAGAACGGCCACGGTGCGCCAACGATGGAAGTCACTGTAACTGCCGCCATCCTGCGGGAAGATGAAGTTGGTGTCTGGTTCCATCTCGAAAGCCGTCGGGTTGCCCACGGTCGACTTCCGCCAGAAATACTGGACCAGCGCACCAGGCGTCAGCTGCCCGTCCGGAATGATCTTGGTGTACTCGTACGTCTGTCCGATCGCCCCACCCGAGATCTCCGCCACCTGCGGAAGCCCGAGGCCGGCTGGCCCGGGAAGTAGAAGGTCGGCGGATAGCTGATGCCGCCGCCCAGGAGGCCGCACTGCATCAGCACCGAGCTGAGCTTGACCGGCTTCTTGATCTTGCCGAAGAAGCAGCGGTTCTTCGCGAGGCCGAGCACCGTGTACTTGGGATCGGACTCGTGATACGTGGACATGTAGCTGCCCGGCGTCAGCTGATCGCTCGCGCCGCTACCGAACACACCGGTGATCGGGAAGAAGTTGGTCTCAACCGTGTCAACCGCGCGCGCTGTTCCAGCGGTTGGGATCCCACACGGTGATAGGGGCCCCGAGGTGGTCCCGTTGCCGCCGGTTCCATACACGCCGTTGTTGCCCATGTACGTGCCCCAGAACCGGTCCGCGTGATTCGCGAGCCCAGCGTCGGTGTTCAAGGCCGCCACTCTGGGCACCGTGTCAGGACGCCGCGCGATACCCGAGTTGCGGTTGCCGAGCTGGACGTAGTTGCCAACGCCGGGGAGGATGCGGAACACCAGGTCCATCCGCACGTTCGGACCACTGGCGATCACCACCATGGTGTCCCCAGGGATGTTCTCGCGTGCGCCGGTTCCGACGATGTCCGTTCCCGGCTGCTGCGGCGCGGTGTTGTAAGCGCTCCGAATGTTGGCCGCCAGTGTGTCGGAGCCGGGGTGCGGCCACCCAACCACTGGCTTCAGCTGCGAGTTGGTGGGGAAGGCGTCGTTGTACCAGTGCCAGATGTCCACGGCCAGACCAGGAGGCGCCGGAGCCCGGATGAACGAAATCGCGAGGTTGTCGTAGTAGCCACCCGCACGCGCGCCGGTGGTCGGCGAGCACTCGAGACCCGTCAGGTTGGTCGCGAAGCAGCGCGACATGGCCTGGATGTAGACCGTGACCGAGTCCGGAACACCGTTCGCGTTGCTGGTATGAACCAGACCGTCGACCGCCGGATGGATGATGCCGACCGACGGATCACCGATATCCGAGAAGCAACCAGGGCTCGTGAAGAAGTTGAAGAACCCGGTCTCCATCGGCTGGCCCCAAGTCCGCACACCGTTCGGCTGCGTGGATGGATAGGACTGGAAGCGATACCGGAGACCGTTGCCGGTGATCGGATACTGGTAGACATTCGCCAGGAAGTCGTGAGGCAACCTGGATGACGTTCGAGGCGATCTCATGGTCGATGCCCATGGCGTTGTAATGGCCATCGATACCGTCGTTCTTCAGGTTGATCGTCGAGGAGGCAATTTCCTTCTGCTGGTCCTGCGTGTTCGACCCGAAGTCACCGCCGGGCTTGTCGGCGTTGTCCTTGTTACCGAGTACGATCACGTTCCCGTACATATTGCAGAAGCGAACCGCCGCATCCACCGATCCGCAGGGATCGTCGAACGGCAGACCAGAAACCTGAATGTTCTCGACGTGGGCCCAGTTGCCCACGGGCTTGCCGGTGGAGTGGAAGGCCGTGGCGCTGTTGTTGTCGATGTCGCCGGCGCTTTCGAATCCGACGGTGAAGCCCGTCACGCCCGTACCGCTCACCACCACATCGTCGATGATGGCGGCGCCGGCCGTGCCCGAGCTGAACCCGTTCGCGCCGTTGTCCTCGTCGTCGAAGCCACGGTTCGTCTTGATGCGGAAGACCAGACGGGTCTTGCCGCCGCTGATCATCGACGCGCCGACAGCCACCGGGAAGGTGACCCCCCGGACACATTGGTGATCCCAGCCGTGCTGAGGATCTCCTTATAGGTGGTATTCGGCGTGGTGGTGTTGACCACCTCGGAGAACCAGCGCCGGTTCGGATCGTATATCCCCGACTCGTTCGGCGCGCCGACATACACCATGAAGGAGTCCACGACGTCCGTGCCGACGAGGGCGGCGGCCGCTTCACTGATGAAGTTGCCGTCGTTCGCCGCCGCGGTCACGGTCGGGTTCTTGTCGAACCAGCCGGCCTGAGACGCGTGACGCGCGTCGAATCCCACCGACATGTTGGTGCGGTACTTGAAGGTGACGTTCACCGTCGTCGCACCGGTGACGGAGATGTCCTTGTACAGCAACTGATCCCACTGTGATCCGTAGCCGGGGTAATTCGCGTCGGTGCCCGGGTCGATGCGAATCGGGGTGAACTGAGCCGCGCTGTTCACCGCCTGATAACGCATCACGTCCGAGTTGTACGCATTGCCGGTGATCGGGTCGACCACCGCGATGTCGCCGTGCGAACGAAGCCCGCACCACGCCGACTTGGTGCCGGCGAGGGCGCCCACGTCAGAGACGCCGGATTGTGATCCGCGGCAGACGGGTCAACCGGAGACCACCGGAGCCTGACCGCTACCGCCGTCGGCATGCCAGTAGCCCGTGACACCGAACGTTCTGTGCGTGTTGCTAACCGGGGCGTAGTTGCCAATGTTGCCGTAATCGAGGCAGAACCACGGACGGAAGATGTCGTCCAAGTCAGTGGGCCCGATGCTTCCGTACGGGGCATTGACCGGCCACCAACCCTGCAGCGAATCCTCGCCCGGGGTGGAGAAGCGATCGAAGTCCCACGTTCCGCTCATCGACAGTGCGGTTCCGAACTTGCTGCCGCCAACGAGCGCCCTCGTGGTCGTCGAACGGCCGATGTGATACGGGCCGTAGCCGCCTGCGATTCCTGGAGCACCGGTGTTGGTGTTGACGTGACCGATCCATACCGTATCGGGGTCGGTCCCGCCGCTCACCCGCAGCTTGGCGGCGCGGCTCCTCATCAATTCCATTCCGAGCGGTGGCGGGATAGCTTCCTGGCATCCGCCCACGCCATAGCGGCGAGGAACGCGCCACCCGCCAACCCTAGCATCAGAGTGACGAGAAGCGATCTCATGCGAAACTGCATCTGCGCACCTCCGAATTCCTCCGAGATTATTCTCAGAGGGTTGTGAACCAGCAACGATGAGCGAGGTGACGCCATGAACCGGCCGGATCAAATCAATTCACTTCAAAGATGGCCGAGCCACGGACGGGCGCCCTGCGGCAGAGGGCAATGCCTGTGGTAGCGAGCGAACCCCCTTTCCGTGAAAAACTGAACAGATCGGCCCGACGAGAGCCTGGAGATCTGCCGGTCTTCGTCGACGTCATTAGGATGACTTGACGGGAAATTACGCGAGAAGGGTATGGGAATTCAATAGTTATCGTCGCGGAGCCCATCGAGGGTCTTCCGAGCCGGGCCGGCCCGGACGTTCACGTGACCGTAACCTTCACGGAACCGGGACGTTCGCTGTCGTGGGCCGCGCCGAAACGGGACTGGAAGATTTATCGAGGAGGGGCGCGAAAGGGGGTGGGTCTAGAGGTCTTCGGCCTCTTTCAGCTCCTCAAGCTGGCATCCGCGGTGCGGTGGATCACCGCCGGCTCGCGATCGCAGGTGCTGCCCCACGGCCATCTCCGGCCACTCCCATTGGCGACCGGCACCGGAGCGTTCCACTGCGGCCGCGCCACGTCGCCTTCGAGGGCATCCGCGAAGTCTAGATCCACGGCCTCCGCCGCCATCCACCCCGCGGGGCGGCGCTTCGATCGGGTGAGCCGGAAGGCGGTGGCGTTCCAGCTTCTGAACGAGCCACGAGACGATTCGCGGCCTCAGATCCGAGATGACGTTGAAGCAATCGTGGGCGCCGCGCGGATAGTAGAGGAGCTCGCGCTCGCACCGCGCGTCTTCGAAGATCCGCCACGCCTCGCTCCCGGGCGTGATGAGGTCGTTGCCGCCGCCCGCGACCAGCAGCGGGCGGCGCAGGCTCGACAGCGAGCCGGCCAGGGTAATACGCTCGATCTCGCTGCCCATCTCGTGCTCGTCGATGTTGTAGAGCGCGGCCAGCTCCCGGCGCATGCTCGACAAGGTGACGTTCCAGTAGATGTCGGCCGAGTAGGGCGGGCTGACCGTGGCGACCGCCTTGACGCGTGGATCGTGCGCCGCCACCCGGATTGCCAGGTAGCCCCCGAGGCTGAACCCGAAGAACGCGACGGCTCCAGCATCGAGCTCCGGCCATGTCTCGATGTGGTTGAGGATCGCCACCCCGGCCGGCCGCGGCTCCGCCACCATGGAGAGGCGATTCCAGGTGCGTCCGAGACCGGGGCCGTCGAAGGTGATCACCGCCATGCCACGCTCGAGCATCGCCTCGCCCCACCAGTGGAGCTCCTCCTTGACCGCGTTGGTGCCGTTGAACAGCACCACCACCGGCGCGGGCCGGACGCCGCGCGGAAGCCGGATGTAGCCGCGCATCAGCTGTCGGCGGAACAGGACCTCGAACGGCCGGGCCGCCGGCTCCAGGAGCGGGGCGGCCTGCGCGTAGGCCCTCACGCAGGCGGCATGGAGGGCGCGCTTGCGGTTGATGTCGAGAAACATCACATATTGGGCGAAATGTACGCGGCCGAAGCCGCCACGAAGCGCTGGGCGGCGTCATCGGCGCGGCCCAGCTGAAGGGCGTCCTGGGCGCCTTGCTCCTGCTCCCGACCCAGCGCCTCCCACTCGTCTACCCAGGATCCGAGACTGGAGACACGGCCGAGCACGCGCTCCAGCGCCGCGGGTGAAACGCCGGCGTTGGTGAACTGGAGCTTCGCCCACGCCGGCATCTGCTGCGCGGCCCCGAGACGAAGGCTCAGCCGCACGAATCCGGGACGGAGGATCTGGCCGCGCAGGAGATGGGGAACGAGGAACTCGAGGCGCCCGCCCCCGACGGCGTTGGTGCGCTTCGAGCCGGTCCCGTTCGGCGTTGCCATTGTCGGTTCTCCTGACGCGATCGCAGGTGCGCGGCCGCTCACGAGCGTTCATGAGCATCTCGTTGCATCCCGCGTGCCACTGAGGTGGCGGAAACCCCGCTCGCCGAGTCCGCGGGATGGCGACGCTCCTTTGGATGTCGTCAGCGCCGTAATTGGGTGAAATCACCGGGCCCGATGGGCCGACTCCCTCTCGCTCTCTCCCGCAATGCCCTGCGTTCTCATGCGCTCGACTTCGTCGCGGTAGGCTGACAGCAGGGACATGCCCAGGGAGGGTGCTGCCAGAAGCCCGTCCTTCGATCCACGAGACCGGCACGACCTCCTGGATCGAGTTGGAGAGGAAGACTTCCTCGGCCGCTCCGAGCGTGTCCACCGCGACCGGTCCTTCTTCGACGGTGACTCCGAGACGCGCGCTCGTCGTTAGCACGACTTCGCGCGCGATGCCGGGAAGGATGCCTTGCGATAGGGGCGGTGTTCGCAACCTGCCCTTCACCACCACGAAGACGTTGCTCACCGAGCCTTCCAGCACCATGCCCTCCGGTGTCACGAGCAGGGCCTCATCGGCCCGCGCCGCCCGCGCCTCCTCGCGTGCGAGATGGTAGGCAAGCCGGCTCGTGGTCTTGTGACGACCGAGAGGCCCGGGTGCGAAGGGGCGCTTGGAGAGGATGACGCGCGCCGACCCCGAACGCGTTCCGGGCCAGAGCCGCGCACCGAGTGCTTCGGCCTCGACCCAGGCGCCGGCGCGCGTGCGGCTGCCCCGGCCGCCGGAAGGAACGCCGCGCGTCACCGTGATACGGATCGCCGCGTCGCGGAGCTGGTTGGCCTCGAGGACATGCGCCACGGCCTCGCGCAAGGTCGCGGGCGAAGGCGGCACCGGGAATCAAGCTCGGCGGCGGAGACCACCAGACGCTCGAGGTGCCGCTGCCACCGAAATGGCCGACCGTCGTAGCTCCGCAGGGTCTCGAAGAGTCCTTCGCCGTCGCGGGCTCCCCGATCGAAGACCGAGAGCGCGGCGTCGCGTCCGCGCAGCATCGCCCCGTCGATCCAGACCGCGCGCTCCGGCATGGCTCCGGAGCGCGCCCTGCCGTGGGACTCAAGAGGCTCCGGCCGGCTCGGGGTGAGCGCCACCGGGCCCAGGCCACGCTCGAGCGCGCGGATCATGCCTTGGGCCTTGTCGAGGGTCTCGCGGTACTCCGCGTCCGGATCGGAATCGGCCGTGATGCCGCCACCAGCCGCAAAGTGCACTGCCGTGGGCGTGACCAGCGCGGTGCGGATCGCGACGTTCCAGTCGGCATCGCCGGTCCAGTCGAGGTAACCGATGCCACCGGTGTAGACGTGACGGCGGACCGGCTCGATCGACTCGAGGATTTCCATGGCGCGGATCTTCGGAGCGCCCGTGATCGATCCGCCCGGGAAGCAGGCTTCGAGCAGGTCGAACGCGTCGAGGCCTTCGCGCAGGACGCCCTGGATCGTGGACACCAGGTGATACACCTGGGGAAAGGCTTCGAGCTCGCACAGCCCGACGGTGTGGACGCTGCCCGGCTCGCACACGCGTCCGAGATCGTTCCGCAGCACGTCGACGATCATCACGTTCTCGGCGCGATCCTTCCCGCTCGCCAGCAGCGCCTCGCGCAGGAAGCGGTCCTCGCGCGCGTCGCTCGAGCGTGGTCGCGTGCCCTTGATCGGCCGGGTCTCCACCTCGTGGCCGCGCAGCCGGAGGAAGCGCTCGGGACTCGCGGAGGCGATGGCGTGATCGGGTGTCGCGAAGAAGGCGCCATACGGCGCGGGCGACACCTGCGCCAGGGCATCCGCCAGAGCCAGCGCGAGCGCGCCGGGCTCGGACGGTTCCGTCGTGCAGGTCCAGCGCTGAGAGAGGTTGGCCTGGAAGATGTCGCCCGCGCGGATGTGCTCCTGCACCGTCTCGACGGCGCGGCGATAGGTGTCGGGCGTGAAGGTCGAAGGCAGCGCGAGCGGGCGGTCGTGTCGCGGCACTGGCGGCGACGAGCGCCGGCCGGTGAACAGCGCCAGGAAGTGATCGAGCCGCTGCTGGGCGCGCCGCTGTCGCAGCGAGTCCTCGAGCGGCAGCCCGCTCGAGAACAACCAGGCCTGCTGGGTGAGGTGATCGTAGGCGCCGACCACGTCGTAGAAGGCCAGCTTCACGTCGGGCAGGCCCAGGTCGTCGCGGGCGATCGTGGGCAGACGCTCGAGCCGCCGCCCGAAATCGTAGGACCAGTAGCCGACCACGCCGCCGGTGAATGGCACGGCACTCGGCGCCGGATCACCGGAGCGCACCCGCGCGGAGAGATCCCTCCATATGCGCCGCGCCGCGTCGTAGTCGTCGGGACCGAACACCGCAAAGGGATCCGCGCCGAACAGCGACCAGCGCGCGCCCTCGCCCGGCAGGGCCGAGTGGAGCAGGAAGGGGTACGGCAGGTGGGCGAGCGCGCGCACGGCGGAGAGCGGATCCGCGACCTCGATTCCCTGCAGCAGCGGAAGCTCCGAATGGAACTGCATAACGTCAACGTTAAGGGCGCGGTTCCGGGCAGGTCAATGCTTCCCGCGTCGTCGGAGATCCCTGTCGTCGCGTGACCGAGGCTGCACCACCGCGGTCAGACCCGGCGTCGCGCTGCCCCGCTCGGGACAGCGGGCCGGGGCGACCCGGGATGCACGCACGCGCCAAGTCGTGGCCTGGCTTGAGGCTCACTGCGTGTCGTCTCCCGGGCACGCTCTCTGCTCGAAGGAAGAACCAGATTTCGCCAGCGGCGGGTCCCAAGATCCAAAGAAATCTTGTCGGGTCGGGTCGACGCCGAGCGAGCCGGATCCTCCGGGCTCGCCGCTGCGCGTGAAAAAGAGTCGAATCCCCGAACCGTGCGGTCGATCCGCCGAGGAGGTCTGTCGTGAAACGCATGAACGTCGTGATGGTCGCTTGTCTGTGGCTGGGGCTCATGGCCGCCAGCGCCAACGCCGATCCCGGCACCCCGCGCATGGAGCAGCGCGAATGGCGGCAGCACCAGCGCATCCGGCAGGGGTGGCAGAGCGGCGAGCTGCGGCGCGGCGAGCGCGCGCGGCTCCGCGCGGGTCAGCGGCGCATCGACCGCATGGAGTGGCGCGCCGGCCGGGATGGGAACTTCTCGCGCATGGAGCGGCGTCGCATCGGGGGCATGCAGGACCGCGAGAGCCGGAGGATCTACCGGCTCAAGCACAACCGCCGCGCCCGCGTGATCTGACCGCGAGCCCGAAGCAGGCCACGAGAGCCCGGTGAAGACGCCGGGCTCTCCTACTTGCGAGGTCGCAGCAGATCGAGCGGCGCCGTGTAGTAGATCGAGTACTTGTGGCGCGGGTTGTTGCCGATCCCTCCCGCATAGTCGAAGCGCAGGAAGGCAGCGGGCTCGGGCAGGCCCGGGCGGAAGAGCACCGAGCCGCCGGCGTCGCTGAGCCACCCATCACGCTGCGGCCAGGACCCGCCGCGCTCCCCGGCCCACCATAGGGATCGGGTCCCCACGTGGCGCCGGACGCCGCGAACAGTCCACCCTGAAGCACCAGGAACGCCGGATGCGGGATGCGCGCGACGCCGAGCAGGTCGCCGCTGAACACCAGATCGAGCCGGCCGAGTGCGGCGCCGGTGCCGGACAGGTCGCTGGTGGAGAGGGAACGCAGCGAATGGGGGCCACCCAGATAGAACGCGGCCTGCGGCACCACGTCGCCGATGAGCCGTCCGTACTCGAGCTGGGGAACCAGCGTGAGGACGTGCCCGATCGGAACGTCACCGGCCGCCACCGCCGACCACCGCTGATAGTCGAAGTCGCTTCCCAAAGAAGGGCTCGAGACCCGATCGCTCACCTTGAAGCGCACCATCGTGGCGGGAATCCGGACCGAGAGCTCGCCGCGCGCCTCCTGCACCCGTCCTTCGAGCGCCGGCCGGTTCACCACGAGCTGCGGCGTGACGTCGAACAAATTCCAGGTGGTGGTGGTGACGCGCGCCGACTCCAGCTGCGCGCGATATCCGACTGCGAAGCTCCAGCTCACCGCCTGCCGTTCCAGACTCGCGTCGACTCCGTCGCGCCTGAGATACGAGAAGCGGTCGCTGCCGTTGACGAATGCGCGCAGCGTGCGCTGCCACGGGCGGCTCGGATCGGGATCGATGACGCCGGTGTTGCGACCGACCCAGGCGTCGAGCTTCCAGAGATAATCTCCGCTGCGCCGCGGTCCTTCGTCTTCGTCGACGCGGGGCGAGCCCCAGTGGAGGTGATACTTCCCACCGCCGAGCCAGTCGTTGGGACCCACCGCGTAGCCGGCCTCTCCACTCAGCCGCCCGAAGCGGCGAGTCGCGAGCGCGATCTCGCCCCCGTAAGCCGGCCCATCGACGCGGTTGAAGATGAACCAGGGCGAGATATCCGGCCGCAGGCGTCTCCCGCGCTGACCCAGCTTGGGAAGGCGAGGTGGACCGCCAGCGAGCTGTCGAGCCCCGCGGTGTCGGTGGGCGCGCTCGATGCACCGAAGTAGAGATCCGTGGAGTCGGACATCGCGCGGAGGAAGCCGCCCAGGGTGCTGTCCTCGGGTGCCGCGGGCGCGCGCGCTGTCGGGAGCGGCACTGGAGAGCGACGTGTCCGGAGCCGCGCTCGAATCGGGCGCGGCCGGTTGTCCGCGGGCCGGAGCCGCCGCGAGCAGCGCGACCATCGCCAGCGCTGCGCGGCACCTCTTCACGGCTTCGCTCCCTTGAACACGGCGTCGGAGAGCCCGGTGTCGATCAGGTAGTCGCTGTAGTTGATCGCCACATCGAACGCCTTGCCGACCGTGGGCATCGGCACCGTCAGCTCGCAGCGCATGAGCACGCGCTGCAACACCCAGTGGCCATCCACGTTCTGGCGCTCGACCACCATGCGATCGATGCTCTTGAGGAGGAGCGGGATCGGCGAGCGGCGGAATCCCACCTCTTCGCGCAGGATCACGAAGTCATTGGTGTCGATCCACACCAGGCCGCTCACGGCGCGTGGATCGATGTCGGAGCGCGAGTCGAACGACATTCGATAGATCAGGTGGCCACCCACCAGATCGCGGCCCACGATCCCGTAACGGAAGCGGCCGCGCTCCTCCGGACGGAAGGCGAAGTTCACGATTTCCTCGCCGAACCCGGAATCGAAGTCCATGCCCACGTCCGCCTTGGCGCCGCCCTTCGGGGGCTTGTACTCGCGGTGACGCAGCAGGATGGTCCGGAGCTTGTCCGGCTGCTTGCGGAACACCCGCCACACCGACTCCTCGAGCATCCGCGGCGCGTGCGTCTTGCTCTTCACGTCCCCGGTCACGGTCAGCGAGGCGGTGAAGCTCTGGTCCGTCATCAGGGATTCACGGCGGGCTTCGCCGCGGGCCACGCGGTCCAGGATCTCGGCCAGGGTCACGCGCGGGCGCGCACCAGGACTTCGGGGACTTCGGTGTGGAGGGTGTCCTCGACCGCCAACGTCGGTCCCGGTCCCGGGGCCGTGGTCACCAGGAGCCTGGCGAGTAGAAAGGTGAACGCGATGATCATGGCGGAGGGGCGCGGCACGCTAGCACGCGTTGCGGCGGAGCCGCAACAGAACCAGGCCGTGACCGACGCTTTCGATCAGCCATACGCGCCAGTGAAACGCCGAGTTGCAAAGGCCTGCTCCATCCTCCGGGTCCGGCATGCCCCCTGCACGAGCCGCCGCACGAGCCGGTCGCGCAGCCGCAAGGCAGCCGCTAAGGAGGATTCGATGAAATACGGGGTCGTCGTCACCACCTTGTTCGCCTGGTTGATCGGTGCTGGAGCGGCGGCCGCGTCGCCGGTCACCCCATCACCTCTGGCTTTGCCCATCATTGAGATCGTGCCCGCGGACCCGGTCCCACTCGCTCCGCCGTACACGCAAAAGAGGAGCTGGTACTCGAGCCGCTATGGTTCACGCTACGACGACACGAGCTGGCGTCGGCGCCGCTATCCGCCCCGTGATTATCCCGAGCCCGGCTACTCTCGAGCTCCGTCGCGGCCCACCACGTTCTCGCAGATTCACATGGGCTTCATGGACATCAACGGCGTGGAAGCGCCGGGATTCCTGTTCGGCTTCCGTGGCGGGCTCGCGGCCGACCCGATGGTGCAGATCGGCGGCGAGCTGGACTGGCGTCATCGTGGTGACAGCGAAACCCAGGTGATCAGCCGACAGGTTGGGCCGGGCGGCAGCGAGATCGTGGTCCACCGGGATCTCGCGCGCTCGTCCTCGGACCTGGTCCCGCTGATGGCGACGCTCCAGGTCGGTGGGGGCGCGGCGGGAAGCGCCTCGCCGTACGTCGGTGTCGGTGGAGGCCTCGAGGTCCTGCATCTCTCGGCGGAGGACTTCCAGACCGGCGAGAAGTTCGACGGGACCTTCACGGGTCTCGGCTGGCAGGCCTTCGGAGGCGTGGCCCTCCCGATGTCGTCGCAGACTCGGCTGAACGCCGAGGTCTTCTACAACGGCGGCGAGCTGTCGCGCGACGTCGACGACCCGACCACCGGCGAGACGTTCCGCGAGTCGGTGCTGGTCAACGGAGCGGGAGCCCGGGCCGGCTTCTCCTTCCTCTTCTAGAGCTCGAGTACCCCTCTCCCGGCCGGGATGGTGGAGCGAGGCCGTCCCGGCCCATCTTCATTCCCCTATCGCTCAACCCCGCGACCGCGGCGCCGATAACCCTGGGGTGCGCCAGTCGGTTCGGGGGCCGGCCCGCGCGCCCGAGCCGATCCATTCCCTCCGAGTGGGCGCCATCCGGCTTGCGCAAGCTCGTTCGTACTCTCTTCTCGATCGTGGGACTCGGAGCCGTGGCTCTGGCTGCCCCCGCGTCGGCTAACCTCGTGGTCTCCGCGACCCAGTCCGGCCAGACCGTCCTCCCAGGTGAGACGCCGGTCGGAATGATGACGGTCGCGATCTACAACAACGGATTGGTCTCCGCCACCGTTCGGTCGATCAGCTTCGCCAACACCACCTCGGGCCCCGGAACCCTGGCGCAGAAGGATCAGGAGTGGCGGGAGCTCTCCCTCACTCCGAACCCGGGTCAGCAACCGGGGACCTACCAGGTGATCCCGGTCGATCCTCCCGATGACGGAGGAGGCTGGGCCAGCGGTCGCGACCTTCAGTGGCGGCGTTGCGCGCTTCGATCTCAACATCACGGTGCAAAGCGGCGCGATCGTGACGCTCTACTTGTTCAGCGGCGCGTCGCTCACCGCACGCGACGGCGATGCCCTCGACCTCTCGATCCCCAGCGCCGCTGCGGTCAATGCCACTGTCCCCGTCAACGGCTCGTTCCCGATCGCGCCGAGCGGAGACTTCCCGGTCGGACGCGCATGGCGGCTTCGCAGATCGACCTCTTTCCGGTAAGCACTCCCACGCTCCCAGTCGGCTCCTCCGACGTGCTGGCGCTCGACGTGCGGCTCCCCGCCAACGGCTACCAGGCCGACGTGCTCCAGCGCCTCGCGGTGCTGAACGTGGGAACTGCGCGCGACGGCCAGGAGATCACCGCCATGAACGCCTGGCGCGATGACGGCGACGACGTCTTCGAGGCGAGCAAGGACACGCGACTCGGCACGCTCGCCTTCACGGGCGATCGCTGGCAGATCACCGGACTGTTGGTTGTGGTGCCGATCACGGGACTCCACGTCTTCTTCACGGTCGACGTCGCGGAGCTGGCCGAGGCCGGACGCACGGTGCGGCTCGCCCTGCCCACGCTCCCCGACGTCGGCGCGCGGCATGGCCAGCGCCGACGACGGGCCGATCGACAGGGCCGTCGCCAACCCGAGCGCGCTCACCATCGCGGTAGTCGATCGCATCGCGCTCGCCTTGAAACCCATCAATCCGGGCGGCGTCGCTCCCGGACAGCGCGATGTGCCGCTGCTCGCGCTGGTCGCGACCAACACCTACGCCGTGGACAAGACGCTGGTCGCGCTCGCCGCCGGCGACGCGTCCACCGGCTCAGGGACCCAGGCCGACCTCGACGGGGAGCTGGCGTCGCTGGCGCTGCGCGATGACGCGAACGGCGACGGCGTCCTGGACCCGGGAGACCCGACGCTCGCCACCGCCTTCTTCGTGTCGGGACGCGCGAGCTTCGGTGGCTTCACGTGGACGATTCCCGCCGGCAAGACGCGTCGCCTGTTCGTGAGCGGCGACGTCGCGCTGCTGCGCGCCGCCGACGGCGACGTGCTCGCCGGCTCGATCGCATCGGCGGCCGACTTCGAGTTCGCCGATCCGACCGCGCTGTCGGCGGTCTTCCCGCTCGGCCCCGGCGCGGCGTGGAAGGTGAACGGCATGGTCGCGGCCGAGGTGCAGGCGCGCGACGCGCCGGGCGTGACGCTCGGCGCCAGCGACGGGCCGGCGCTCGCCCTCGATCTGGTGGTGCGCCGCAACGGATACGTCGACGACGTGCTCGATCGACTGTCGGTGGTGAATCTCGGCACGGCGCCCGACGCCGAGCTCGTCGAGGTCCACCTGTGGAGCGACGGCGGCGACGGCGTGCTCTCGGGCGACGATCAGGATCTCGGCGTGATGGCGCCGTCCGGGGGACGTGGGTGAGCGGGCCGCTGGCGACGCCGCTGGGCGCCGCGGGCGCGCGCCTGTTCGTCACCGTTCGCACCGCGGCGGCCGTGAGCGATTCCGCCACCGCTCGCTTCGCCGTTCCCAAGAACGGGATCGACGTCGCAACCAGCAACGACGGTCCGATCGACCAGGCCGTGGTGAACCCCGACGCGCTGCTGCTCTCGACGCGCGAGCTGCTCGCGAGCCTGGATGTGCAGCCCAACGCGGTCACCATCGGCCAGAGCGTCACCCTGAGCATGACCGTGCGGAACGTGGCGAACGAGACCATCAACGGCGTCGCCCCGGCCGCCCCGACGATCACGGGAACCGCGGCCCTCGCGCTCACGAGCGGTCCCACCCCGGGCAGCGCCGGCCTCGCGAGCGGCGGCCAGCAGGTGTTCACCTGGACCTTCGTCGCGAGCACGGCGGGGACCGCGACGTTCGCCGACTCGGCCGCCGGCTCGGGCGCCTCGAGCGGCAATTCTCACACTTCGCTCAACGTCTCTTCCGATCTGCTGCACGTCTTCCAGCAGGCCGCGACGCTGCCGTGGAGCGCCTCGACCGCGATGCCGCTCACGGTCAATCGCGGCCAGAGCAACGTGGTGCCGATGTTCTTCACCTTCGGACAAGGATCCTCGTCGGCGGACGTGTCGATCACGGGGCTCCGCCTGCGTGTCGAGTCGAGCAGCGGCGCCGGCATCGTCCCCGCCGATCTGCTCGCGCGCGTCGCGGTCCAGGTGGGCTCGACCACTCACGTCGAGCGCACCAGCCTCGAAACTTCGGGCAGCACCGTCGACCTGCCGCTCGCCACGCCGATCACGGTGTCGGGCGGCGCGCCGGTCACCGCCGCGATCGCGCTCGACATCGCCGCAGGCACCGTGGTGCCCAACTTCCGGCTCGCGATCCCCGACAGCACGTTCCTCACCGCCGAGGACGCCGCCACCGGCGCGCCCGTCACCCTCGTCCTGCAGGGGCAGTCCTATCCGGTGCTCACCGGTCTCGCCCGCGTCGTGGCCCCCGCCACCGAGCTCGACGTGTCCGCGCCGAGTGCGAAGGCCCACACCGCCGGCCAGGGCCAGAAGGACGTCGCGCTCGCCACGCTGCGGCTCCTGAACCCCGGAGTCACGGGGTCACTTCCGACGTCCGGGTCGCGTCGTTCGCGCTGCTGCTGCGCGACACCGCCGGCGTCGCGATCGCCCAGCCGAGTCAGGTGATCGAGCGCCTCAAGGTCCACGTCGGACCTCAGGTCCTGGCCGACCGTCCAGTGACCGCGAGCGAGGACAGCCTGATCGACGTGGCGCTGTCGCCGCTCCTCTCGGTGCCAGTCAACGCGCCGCTCGACGTGAGCGTCACTGCCGATCTGCCCGCGGGCGCCCGGCTCGGCACGTTCCGCGTGACACTCGGCGATTCGTTGCTCTTCGACGCGCGCGATCCCAATAGCGGCAACCGCGTCGCGGTGGTCTACGGCGCCGATCCGGTGGCGGGCGACTCGGTCACGGTCCAGGCGCCCGCGGAGTCGGTGGCCGTGGTCGGCGTGCCGCGCCTGCCTTCCGCGGTCGCGGTCGGCAGCTCAGGCGTCGTGGCGTTCCACGCGCTGCTCCGGCATCCCGGCGCACCGGGCGTCGCCGCGGTGCGGATCGACAGCCTCGTGGTGCGCTGTGTCGACGAAGGACGCAATCCGCTCACGCCCGCGCTCTACGTGAAGCGGATGCACGTGCTATGGAACGGCGCGCCGATCGCCACGCTCTCCGATCCACCGGGGCCAGGCAACGCCATGGCGCTCGGACTGCCGGGGCCCATGGTCGCGCCGGGGAGCCGCGACACGCTGACCGTGACGCTCGACTTCGACGCCGCGGCGCCGCCCGGGACCTTCGAGCTGGTGCTCAACGCCTCAGGCCTGCTGGCGAGCGACGCCAACACGCGCGCCACCGTGGCGGTCGCGGCCGACTCCAACTTCGACTTCCCGTCCTCTCCGGCCTCACCCATCTCGCGCGCTCCGGCGCGCACGCTGGTGGCAGGGCTCGACGATCGCATGCCCGCCGCCATCGCCGCCGACGGGAGCGAGACCGTGGCCGGCTCGATCACGCTGCTCAACGACGCGACGGCGAGCTCCGGGCGCCATCACCGTCGATCATCTCGGCGTGCGCGCCGCGGACGCCGGACGCGCGGCCGTCGCGATCGGCGCGGCGGTGGCCTCGGTGAGTCTCTATCGCAACGGCACCGCATGGGCCACCGCGAGCCTCGCGCCGGCCGACACGGAGGCGACGCTCGCAGGCTCGGCACTGGCGCTGATGCCGCAGACGCCGGAGGCGCTCGAGCTGCGCTTCGTGGCGCGCGCGGGAACGCCGGTCGCGGGACTCCGACTCGGCTTCACCGCCGCCGACGTGGGCGTGGTGCAGCCGGGCAATCCGCTGCTCACCGTCGCGGTGGTCGCGCCGCCCGGCCACACCTTCCCCTTGTGGAGCGAATACGGCGGCTTCGTCGTCACCCAGCTCGAGCCGAGCTATTCAGATTTCCCAACCCGTTCGCGGCGGGACGCGAGGCCACGCACTTCGCCTACTACCTGCCGGCGGCCGGCCCGGGTCTCGCTGCGCATCTGGACGCCGCGCGGCGAGCCGGTCGCCTCGCTCATCGACGGCGCGCGCGCGAGCCGCGGGGCTCCACCAGGACGACGCCTGGGACGGCCGTAACGGCCGCGGTCGCACGGTGGCGAACGGCGTGTACCTCGCCGAGCTGGTGGTGGAGCTCGATGGCGGCGGGAGCCATCGGCTGCTGCGGAAAGTGGCGGTGGTGCGGTGAGCCCGCGCGCGACTGTGGGTCTCCTGATGCTGGCGCTCGCGCTCGGGGCGCGTGCGACGCAGGCGGCCGACGATGGCGGCACGCGTTCGGTCTTCGACGTCGGAGCCGGGAATCGCGCGCTGGCGCTCGGCGGCGCGTTCGCCGCGATCGCCGACGATGCGAGCGGCTCGCTCTGGAACCCGGCGGGGCTCGCCTGGGTGGAGCGCGGCGAGACCCAGCTCGCGCAGTCGGAGTTCCAGTCGGACTTCCACGAGACCTTCGCCGGCGTGGTGTTCCCGACTGGCGCTGGGGCGCGGCAGCGCTCACGCTCAGGCAGTTCGGCGCCTCCGGGCATCGAGCAGCGTGACGCGCGCAACACGCTGATCTCGAGCGATCTCTCGAACGGCGAGTCCGAGATCGGTCTCGCTTACGCCCGCGCGATCGGCGCCTGGGGCCTGGGGGCGCGCTCAAGCTGCGCCGCCAGGATGTCGCCGGGCGGTCGGGCAACGGTGTGGGCGCGGACTTGGGCGTGCACGTGAAGCCGGGCCTGGCACTCGGTTTCGACTCGCCGTGGGCGCGCGGGGTGCGGCTCGGCGTGGCACTGGCGAACGTGATCGAGCCCGCCATCCGCCTCGATCAGGAGAGCGTGCCGGATCCCGCGTCGCTGCGCATGGGGCTCGCGGTCGAGCCGCCGCTCGGTGCGATGGGCGTGCTCGCGAGCTTCGACGTGGAGAAGACGCGCGGGCTCGCGCCGCGGCTCCATCTCGGGCTCGAGTTCGAGCCGCACCCGATGCTCGCCCTGCGCGCCGGCCTCGATCAGGGTGCGCTCACCGCCGGCACCGGCGTGCGCTTCCGCGACGCGGAGCTGGTCTACGCGTTCGAGGATGCCGCGATCGGCCCGACGCATCGCGCCGGGCTCACCGTGCGCTTCGGCGTCTCGACCGACGACGCGCGCGTCAGAGAGCGAGCGCGAATCCGAGGAGCGTTTCGCGGAGCGGCTCGCGCAGAACGAGCGACGGCGCGACGCCGAGCGCCTCGACAACCTGATCGCCCAGGCCGAGGCCGCGCGGACCCGTGGGGATCTCGACGAGGCGTCGTCGCTCACCGCCACGGCGCGCGGGCTCGATCCCGGCGATCCGCGCGGGCCCGCGCTCGAGGCCCGGATCCTGGGAGACAAGGGCCGGGCGCTCGAAGCCGCCGGCGATCCGGCGGGCGCGGCGGTGGCGTACGCGCAGGGACTGGCGCTCGCGCCGGGCGACACCGCGCTGGCCGCGGCGCGCGACCGAGTCGCGCCGCGAGCGACGCCAAGACGCTCCGCTCCGCCGAGGTGCGGCGCCAGTTCACCCTGGCACTCGACGCGTTCGCCGCCGATCAACTCGTCACCGCGCGTGCGGGCTTCGCCGCCATTCTCGCGGTGAACCCCGGCGACTCGGAGGCCCGCACCATGCTGTCGCGCGTCGAGCGCGCCATCACCATCCGCACCCAGGATCTGCTGCGGCGCGCCGATCAGCTGGCGCGCGCGGGCCTCCTCGACGACGCGGCGGCGACGCTCGGCCACGCGCGCGATCTCGACCCGCGCACCCCGGGCTCGCCGCGGCGGAGGCCGAGCTCGAGACCGGCGCGTCGCGCTGCACGCACCGGCGCCGGCGCCGGCCCCGCGGCCGTCGCCGACGCCCGCGCCGCTCACGCCGCAGCAGGAGCGCGAGCTCACCGGGCTCTACCGGCGCGGCCTGGCCGCCTTCGAGGCGGGTCGCTCCGACGAGGCGCTGCGCTACTGGGAGCTGGTGTGGTCGATCCGCCCCGGCTACCAGCGGGTCGACGAGTACCTCGAGCGCGAGTACCTGACGCGCGGGCTCGATCACTTCGCCGCCGGACGCCTGATCGAGGCGGTGTCGATGTGGGAGCGCGCGCTGCAGGTGAACCCCAAGGAACCAAGGGCGATCGCCTATCTGGCGCGGGCACGCGAGCAGCTCGAGCGCGCGCGGGCGATCGGCGGAGGCAAGCCGTGAAGCCGCGCCGCGTGGTTCCCATCCGTCTCGTCGTGATCGCCACCACCACCGCGCTCATCACGGCGGCGGTGCTGAGCGCGGGCGCGCTGTCCGAGCGCAACGCACGGCGCGCGCTCGCGCGAGATCGAGACCGGACTGGTGCTCGAGGCGCGCAACCTGGCGCTCACCAGCGCCGACGCGCTGCTCAGTCCATTCCCGGAGCTGACGCTCACGCCGCTGGTGAAGAAGATGATGGCGGAGCGGCCCGAGCTTGCGTTCGTGGTGGTGGTGAACCATCGTGGCCAGATTCAGGGCCATCCCGACCCGCGCCGGCTCGGCGAGCCGATCCAGCTCCCCGCCGACTTGGCGCCGGTCGCGAGCGTGATGCGGCTCCAGCCCGGCGAGCGGCTGCTCCAGAACCGCGCGCTGCTGGTGGTCGAGGCGCCGGTCAGCCACCCCAGCGAGCCCAACCTGGGCTTGGCGGTGGTGGCGGTCGAGCGCGCCTACGTCGAGGCGGCGGTGGCGGCCTCGCGGCGTGGCCAGCTCGCATTCCTCGCCGTGCTGCTGGTGCTCGGCGTGGTCGCGGGATTCGTGGTGCTGGGCGCGCTGCTGGCGCCGGTGGGGTGCTGCGCGCCGGACTCGAGCGCATCGGGCGCGGCGATCTCGACACGCCGCTCGAGGTGCACAGCGGCACCGAGCTCGGACTCCTGGCTGACACCGTCAACGAGATGGCCGAGGGACTCAAGCGCGCGCGCGCCGAGACCGTCGAGCGCGAACGCCTCGCCCACGAGCTGGAGCTGGCGCGCGACATCCAGCGCCGGCTGCTCCCTCAGGGGCGTCGCGAGGTCGCCGGGCACGCGCTGGTGGGCGCGCATCGCGCTGCCGCCGAGGTGGGCGGCGACTACTTCGATTTCTTCGCGCTTCCCGACGGACGCGTGGCGGTGGTGATCGCCGACGTGTCGGGCAAGGGACTGGCCGGGTGTCTCGTGACCTCGATGCTGGCCGCGCTCCTGCGGGCGCTGCACGCGGCGCATCCCTCGCCCGCCGCGCTGCTCGTGGCACTCGAGCGGCATCTCACGCCGACGCTCGAGCCGGGCGAGTTCGTCACCATGTTCTACGGCGTGCTCGATCCCGTGCAGGGCGGCTCACCTACGCCTCGGCCGGGCACACGCCGGCGCTGTTGTGGCGCGCCGACGGCGCCCGCGTCGAGTGGTGCCCGACCCGCGGCATCCCGCTCGGCGCGGTGCGAGGCGGAGCGCTCGCGGCGACCCTCGAAGATCGCACCGTGCCGCTCGCGGTCGGCGACCTGGTGCTGCTCTTCACCGACGGTCTGAGCGAAGCCTTCGACCGCGCCGGACGCGAGATGTTCGGCTTCGATCGCATCGAGCACGTCGTGCGCGAGCGGGCCGGCGCCTGGTCCGGACGCGGTGATCGAGGCGGTCAACGCCGCGGTCGGCGAGTGGAGCGGAGCCAATCTCCAGGACGACCAGACCCTGCTGGTGATCGCGCGCGTCTCCGCGGCCGGCGCCCGCGCGCCGGAGCTGCGCGCGTTGCTCCAGGCCGACCCGCTCGAGCGGCTGGCCGAGGCCGAAGGCGGCGGCGTCCACCTCGAGCTGCCGGCCAGCCTGGATGCGCTCGCTGCGCTGGGTCCGTGGCTCGAGCGCCTGCCGGATCTCGGCGAGCTCGATCCCGCGGAGCGCCGCCAGCTCGAGATCGCGCTCTACGAAGCGTGCGCCAACGTCGCCGAGCACGGGCTCCAGCTCGATCCCGCGCTCCATTTCGAGCTGTGGTGGGTGCCGGCGTCCGCGCGCGGCTTCGCGCAGGGCGCCGACCTCGACACGCGCATCAAGGCCGGCTATTTCGTGCTGCGCGACCGCGGATTCCCTTTCAGCCCGGGGCGCTGGCGACCACGCGATCTCGACGATCCGCGGCGGCGCCTCGAAGGCCGAGGCTTCGGACTGGACCTGATCCACCTCGTCATGGACGAGGTGCTCTATCGGCCGGCCACCGCGGCCGGCAATCTGACGCTGCTCACCTTCGACCCCGCTCGCGCGCGCGACACGCGCAAGGAGGACCAGAATGGATGACATGTTCAAGGCGACCACCGTGCAAGGCCGCGGCGAGGCCGTGGTGGTGCGCGTGGAAGGACGGCTCGACGCCAAGAGCGCGCCGCGGCTGCTCGAGCATTGCCTGGCGGCGCGCTGCCGCCAGCGGGCACCTGGTGCTCAATCTGTCGGCGGTGACTTTCCTCTCGTCGAGTGGCGTGGGCGTGCTGCTGGTGATGGCGGAGAAGGCGCGGGGCGACGGCGGATCGCTGCGGCTCGCGTCACCCTCGGCCGCGGTGCGCGCCCCGCTCGAGCTGCTCAATCTGCACCGCTTCCTCACCATCGACGGCAGCGAGGACGATGCCATGTCCGCGCTGGGTGCCTAGGCGGTGGGCGAGGCGGAACGCGTGCCCCAGGGCGTGCGCGAGCTGCGGCTCGTCGAGCGGCGCGAGCGGAGCCTGCTCTCGCTGTTCGAGCTGAGCCACGAGCTGGGCGTCGGGCTCGATCCCTACGCGATCGCGCAGCTCACGCTGTTCAGCCTGATGGGGCATTTCGGCGCCACGCTGGCGGCGTTGTGGATGCCGCCCGGCGACGCGCCCGACGAGGCCGTGCTGATGCGCTGCTTCGGCCTGTCCGAGGACCGGGCCCGCCGGCGCGGGGCGGCCCTGGCGAAGCGGGCCGCCGCACGGGTCGCGCAGAGCCTCGGCCCCGAATCGCTCGAGGCGCTCGACACGCGCGCCGACGTGCGTGACGTGCGTCTCTTAGAGGAAGTGAGTGCGGTTCCGCCGAACGCATCCGAGTTCTCGGTACTGGTGCCGATCCCGACGCAGGGCCGACTGGTCGCGTTCGCGGCACTCGGCCCCCAGATCGGCGGCGAGTCCTACCGGCCGCTCGATCTCGAGTACCTCGCGGCGGCCGCCGGCATGGTGGGCGTGGCCCTGGAGAACACGCGGCTCTATCACCGAATGCTCGAGAGCAACCGCCGGCTGCGCGACTCGAACGAGCGGCTCTCCGAGCTCGATCGCCTCAAGTCCAGATTCCTGCAGGGCGTGAACCACGAGCTGAATACGCCCTTGTCGGTGATCCTCGCTTACCTCGAGGTGCTCGAGCAGACGGCCACGCTCGACGAGAACGGACGCAAGGCGCTCCGCGTCTCGATCGAGCAGGGTGAGAAGCTCAAGGGCATGCTCAGGAACCTGCTGGGATTCTCGGAGCTCGAGGAGAAGGCGCTGAAGCTCGACGTCCACTGGCACGAGCCCACGCCGTTGCTCGAGGCGTTCGCGGCGGCCCGGCGCCCCGGCGTGGTGAACGGCCTGCGCGAGCTGGACGTCGCGATCGAATCGAACTTGCCCCCGGTGCGCTGCGACGCGCGGCGGCTCGCCGAGGCGCTCGACGCCATCCTCGACAACGCGGTCAAGTTCACCCCTCGGGCGCGCGACTGTCGCTGCGCGCCACGCGGCGCCACGAGGACGGCACGGATTGGGTCGCGGTCGAGATCGAAGACGACGGCCCCGGCATCCCGGAGGATCAGCGCGCGTCGCTGTTCGAGCCGTTCCGCCAAGGCGATGGATCGACGACGCGCACGGTCGGAGGCCTGGGCCTCGGCCTGGCGCTGGCGCGGAAGCTGGTCGAGAGCATGGGAGGAAGGCTCGAAGTGACGAGCGAGCTCGACCATGGGAGCACGTTCGGGGTGATGCTGCCGAGCGGTCATCGATAGGCCGAGAGCGCAAGTCGAACCGTCTCCCGCCTCTCGGCTTGTGGGGCTCCGGAGCCTCCGCTAACCTCGCCGCGCCATGGCTCGTAAGTCCCCGCGCTCGCGTCGTCGCGCCGCGCCTGCATCCACCCTGCCCAAGAAGCGCCGGGCGCGAGCCGCCCCGGGCGCCCGTGGCAACGGGCGGTCCCCTCACCGCCGCGCGCACGCCACGCGACGAGCGGGGCGCGCGCCCTCGCTCGCGTTCAAGGCCGTGCGGCCCAGCGACCGAAGAGCCGCGCCACGCCGCGCCGCCGGCGCTTCACACGCCCCGAGCCCGAGCGCGTCACCGCGATCCTCTCGATCCTCGCGCGGCTCTATCCGGAAGCCACGACCGCGCTCGACTTCGGCACGCCGTTCCAGCTCCTGGTCGCCACCATTCTGAGCGCCCAGTGCACCGACGAGCGCGTCAACCAGGTGACGCCCGCCTTGTTCGAGCGCTATCCCGACGCCGCGGCCTTCGCCGGGGCGCGCCGCGAGGAGCTCGAGGCCATGATCCGGCCCACCGGGTTCTTCCGGAACAAGGCCAAGGCCATCCTGTCGTGCGCTCAGGACATCGTGGCCCAGCACGGCGGTGAGGTGCCGCGCACGATCGAGGAGCTCACCGCGCTCCACGGCGTGGGCCGCAAGACCGCGAACGTCGTGCTCGGGAACGCCTTCGACATCCCGGGGCTGGTGGTCGACACCCACGTGGGTCGCGTGTCGCGCCGCCTCGGGCTCACCGACCAGACCGATCCGGTCAAGGTGGAGAAGGCGGTGATGGAGCTGGTGCCGCGGCAGCACTGGACGCGATTCTCGCACTGGCTGATTCTCCACGGGCGCCGCGTGTGCATCGCCCGCAAGCCGCGCTGCTCGATCTGTCCGCTCCTGCCGCACTGCTTGCAGGTCGGCGTCACCGTGTCCCAGTAGCAGGAGATTTCGTGCGCGCACGCGCGTCCCTGTTGGTTGCCTCGCTGTGGCTCGCCGCGCCGCATCCGAGCTGGGCTCAGACCAACGCCAATCCCTTCGGCGACGAAGGCGTGGCCACGGTCGACGGCGCGCGCGGGCTGGAGTTCAACCCGGCGGCGCTCGGCCTGCGCTACCCGGGCGAGCTGCTGCTCGCCTTCGGTGAGTCCGGCCCGCGTCAGCGCACCTGGGGCGGCATCGGCACGGCCGGCGGCTTCGGCATCGGTTACAGCGGCGCCGAGAGCGGCGAGAGCGCGATCCGGCTCGGCCTCGGCTCGGGGGCGGCTCGCGATGATTGGCGCGAGCCTCGCGTGGCTCGACGGTCAGGGAAGCAATTGCTCCGACGTCACGCTCGGCTGGCTGTCGCGGCCGCAGCCGTGGCTTTCGCTCGGAGCGCTCGGCGAGCATCTCTTCGAGCCGCGCTTCGAGGGCGAGCTGCTCGGCCGTGATTACACCCTCGCGCTGGGAGTGCGACCGCTGGCCTTTTCGCGAGCGGGCGCGTTCGCGCTCGGACCGCGGCTCGCGCTGAGCGCCGACGTGAGCATGGCCGAGAACGCTCCGGCGTCGGCGGCGCGCACCCGCGTGGGCGGCGAGCTCGAGCTGATTCCCGGACTCTCCCTGCACGGCTCGGTCACGCGTGACGGCTTCCGCGCCGGCCTCGAGCTGCTGGCGCCGCGCTCCGGCTATCGCGGCCTCGCCACCTTCGACCCGGATGGCGTGCGGCGCTCCACCGCGCATGGGTTCAGCTTCCATGCCGCAGAGGACCGGACGAAGCTGGCGACCCGCCCGTCGCTGCGGGTCGCGCGCATCAAGGCTTCGGGCGAGCTGGCCGACGAGTCCATGCCCGGCGTCTCGATCTTCGGCGGCGGCCCCGGCCAGCCCGCCGCCCTTCTCCACCGCCAGCTCGAGCGCGCACTCGAGGATCCGCTCACCCGCGGCGTGCTGCTCGAGCTCGACCAGGTGACCGGGATGGCGCAGATCGAGGAGCTGCGTGTGCGGATCGCGCGCTTGCGCGCCGCCGGCAAGCCGGTGGTGGCGTACCTCGAGCAGGGCGGCGGGCGCGGCGACCTCTACCTGGCGAGCGCCTGCGATCGCATCGTCGCCACCGAGGAGGCCGCCTTTGCCGCGCTCGGACTGCGCGCGGAGCGGCGCTCCTATCGTCCGCTCCTCGCGTCGTGGGGAGTGAGGCTCGACCGCGCGTCGGTGGGACCGTACAAGTCGGCCTTCCGCAATTTCAGCCAGGACTCCACGCCGCCGGAGGACAAGGAGCAGATCGAGCACCAGCTCGACATCTCCCAGCGGTTGTTCGTCGAGACCGTGAGCCAGGATCGCCACATGGATCGCGAGCGGCTCATGGGCCTGCTCGACGGCCGCTGGTGGCCGGCGGCCGAGGCACGCAAGGCCGGGCTCATCGACAGCGTCGGGTATCGCGACGACGCGCTCGCGCTGCTGGGCCGGTTGTCGGGCCTTTCCGCCAAGCCGCATCAGGTCTCGTTGCTCGAGGCCGTGCCTTCCCGCCGCGCCTGGATGGTGCCGCGCCCGGTCGCGGTGGTGTACGCGAGCGGCGGCATCGAGGACGGCCATGACGGATCGGATCTCCTCAACGGTCCCTACATGGGATCGTCGTCGGTGGCGAGCCGGCTCGAGAAGGCCTTCCGCGACCCGGAGACCAAGGCGGTGGTGCTGCGCGTCGAGAGTCCCGGCGGATCGGGCCTCGGCTCGAACCTGATCCTCCACGCGGCCGCGCGGCTCAAGCGCGAGACCAAGAAGCCGCTGATCGTCTCGATGGGTGGCGTGGCCGCGAGCGGCGGCTACTACATCTCGATGGCCGGCGACCGTCTCTACGCCGATCGCTACACGCGCACCGGCTCGATCGGCGTGCTCTTCGTGAAGCCTTCTCTCCAGGGCTGGTACCAGCGCCACGACGTGAAGCAGGAGGTGTTCGAACGTGGCGCAGACATGGGCGCGTGGTCGCTCGGTCGCAACTGGACGCCGCGCTGGCAGGCTTCCGCGGATTCCGCCGTGCGCGTCGCGTACGAGATCTTCAAGGGCCGGGTCGCGCAGGGCCGCGGACTCTCGATGGACCAGGTGGAGGCGGTGGCGGGAGGTCGCGTGTGGTTCGGCGAGGAGGCCATGGAGCACCAGCTCGTCGACGCGGTCGGAGGACTCGAGGACGCGGTGGCCGAGGCGCGGCGCCGCGCCAAGGTGCCGGCTAAAGAGCGGATCGACCTGGCGGAATACCGGCGCAGGCGACCGTGGTTGTTCGAACGCCTCGCCGACCGCGCGGTGCAGGGCGCCGTGGCGAGCATGACGGACCGCGTGCTGGCGCGCATGGGGAGCTCGCGTCGCCCGAGACGGGGTTCATCGAGCTCCGCGCCGATGACCTCGATTTCGGCGAGTAGTCGGTTGCTCCCGCGGCGTGAGACATAAGACCGCGCCGGTTCCGGCTGCGGCCGAACGCTCCGCTCCGGCGATCGCGCTGTGGGTCGCGCTCGCCTGCTTCGCGCTGATCCGGCTGATCGCCGCTCGCCCTGGCTCGATGGCGCTCTGGGGCTTCGACCTGCTGCGCTTCGCCCCGCCGTTCCTCGGGTGGGTCACCTGGATCGTCGCGGCGCTGGCGCTGGTCCCGCCCTGCGCGCGGCCTTTCGAGCGCGCGCTCCGCGCGCGGCGGCGCGGACGCCCGAGCGGATCGGCACGCTGGCGCTGGCGGCGGCGATCACGGCGCTCGCGTGGCTGCTACCCGACCGGCTCCATGCCGTCGGGGATTTCCTGCTGCGACACGGCACCGCCGAACGGGCGCTCAAACCGGCGGCGCTCTTCCCGCAGGCGCTGCCGCTCGACGTGCTGCTCCACTACCGGCTGCCGCGCCATCATGGCGGACGACTTCCGCGTCGACGTCTCGGCCACCGAGCGCACGCTCGGTGCGCTCGAAGCGGGAGCGCTCGCGTGGCTCGCCTCGGGCTTCGCGCGCGCGCTGGGTCTCACCGGCACACGCCGGATGGCGGCGACCGGCGTGGCGCTGTTCGGCGGCTTCCTCGGACTCTACACCGGTTACGGCAAGGCGATCGCGGAGATGCTGCTCCTCACCGTCGCGGTCGCGGTGCTGGGACTCGAGGCCATGCGCGACGGCCGCGCGCTGCTGCCGCTCGGGATCGTGGTGGCGATCGCGCTCACGCTCCATCGCTCGGCGCTCGCGCTGCTGCCCGCCACGGCGCTCGCCTGGGGTCGCGCGGCGCGCGACGGCCACGTGGCCTGGCGCGGCACCCGCACCTGGATTGCGCTGGGGCTTCCGCTCGCGACGCTCGCGGTGATGGCCCCACGCATCGTGCTCGCGCTGCTACGCTTCGACCCCGTGCACTTCACTCCGCTCGACGCTGCGTCGGCGCGCGGCGGACCGCTCGCGGCCATCCGCTGGCTCGATGTGCTCGACGTGGTGGCGATGCTCTCGCCGATTGCGCTGGCGATCCCCGCGGTGGCAGGAGCGCTCGGGCGTCGCGTCCTCGTGACACCCACCGCGTGGCTCCTCGGCACGGTGGCGCTGCCGTGGCTCGTGCTGCTGCTCGTCATTCATCCGCCGCAGGGGATCTTCCGCGACTGGGACGATTACGCGGCGACCGGCGCTGCGCTCTCCTTGATCGCCGCGTGGCTCGTCGCCTTGGCACTCCGCGCGCCGCGCTGGGAATGGCTGGCGGTGGCCGCGCCACTCGCCTGCCTGGCGCCGACGCTGCAGGGACTCGCGCTCCACGCCGATGCGGATCGCGGGCTCGCGCGCGTCGAGGCGTTTCTCCTGGAGCCGCCGCGACGCGGCGACGCGGAGCGCGGCAAGACCTGGGACTTCCTCGGCATCCGCAACGCTCAGCTCGGCCGCTGGGACGCCTCGGCCGAAGCGATGGCGCGCGCCGCCGAGACCGCGCCCAGCCCGCGCGTGCTGCTGCAGTGGGCGCTCGCGGAGCAGTCGCGCGGCAACGACGTGGCCGCGCGCGACGCGTTCCGGCGGGTAACGCGCCTCACGCCCGACGACGCGCGCGCCTGGTATGGCCTGGCGGCGGAGTCGTGGCGGCTCGGCGATTATGATGAATGCCGGCGCGCCGCCCTCGAACTCGAGCGGCTCGATCCCGGCAGCCCCCAGGTCGCTCGCCTGCTCCAGGCCCTGGAGAGGGTCCAGGCTCCGAATGTCCCGAAGACGCGATAACCGCTCCGCCGCCCGTCGCCAGTCCGCCGCTCCCGCGCCGAAGCTCGCGAGCGAGGCACGTCCCGCGGCCGAAGGGTCGCGTGGCGAGCCTCGTGCGCTTCTGGCGATCCTGATCGCGCTCGCGGCGGCGCGCGCGCTGCTGGTGTTCGTCCCGTCGATGTGGGCCTGGTCGCTCAATCTGATGCGTTTCCTTCATCCCGCGCTCGCTTGGGCCCCGTGGGCGCTGAGCGCCGTGGTGCTGGCGCCACCATTGGCGCGCCGTCTCGAGCCGGCGTGGATCGCGGCCGGCGACGCGATCGCGCGACGTCCGCTCGTGACCACGCTGATCGCCATGGGACTCGGCGCGACGCTCGTGTGGGCTTGCCCCGATCGCGTGCGCTACGTGGGCGATTTCCTGCTCAGGCAAGGAACCGTGGAAGTGGCGGAGAAGCCCGCGGTGCTGTTCCCGCAGGCGCTGCCGCTCGACGTGATGCTCCACTACCGTCTGCCGCTCTTGGTGACCGAGACCGCGCTCACCGACGCCAACGGCGCCGCGCGTCTGCTCGGCATGCTCGAGGCCGCGGCCCTGGCCGCGCTGGCGCTGATCGTTCGTACGCGCGCTCGGCCTCGCGGGCGGCGCGGCGCTGGCCGCGGCGGCCACGGTGTTCTTCGGCGGATACCTCGGCATGTTCACCGGGTTCAGCAAGGCCTTCGCCGAGCTCTGCCTGCTGGTGGCCATCGTGGCGGTTGCGGGGGTGCGCATGATCCGCGAAGGCCGTGGACACTGGGCGCTCGGTCTGGCGCTGGCGGTGGGGGTGACGCTCCATCGCTCGGCACTCGGACTCCTGCCGGCCGCGGTCTTCGCCTGGTGGGCGTGGTGGCGCGTCCACGGGAAGGTGGCGCGTGGAAACGCCCGTCCGTGCTGGGCGCGCTCGCCCCGCCGCTGGTGGGGCTGGCGGTGATGGTGCCGCGCATCGTCGCGGTGGTGCGGCGCTGGGACGCCATGCACTTCGCGCCTGCGTCGGTGAAGCAACCGGGCGGCGTGCTCGCGGCGGCGCTGGCCGGCCCGCGGCCCGCGGACCTGCTCAACCTGGTGGGGATGCTCTCGCCGCTCGCGCTGGTGATCCCGGTGCTGCTCGTCTGGCGCCTGCGCCGCCTGGAATCGAACCAGCCGCGCGAGCTCGCGCTGCTCGCTTTGCTGGCGCTGCCGTTCGCCCTGGTGATGCCGTTCCTCCATCCCGCGCAGGGGCTGTTCCGCGACTGGGACGACTTCGCGGCGACCGGCGTCACGATCTCGCTGCTCGCAGCCTGGATCCTGGGCCAGACTCTGCGCGCCGCGCCGCGGCGCGGCCTGGCCGTCGCCGCCACGCTCGCGGTGGCGATCCCGGCGTTCCAGTGGATCGGCCACCACACCGACGTGGATCGCGGCTTGGCGCGGGTGCGGGCCTTCATGCTCGAGCCGCCGCCGCGTCCGCCGGACGAGCGCGGCACCACGTGGGACTTCCTCGGCATCCGCAACTTTGCCTTCGAGCGCTGGGACGAGTCGGCCGCCTCGTTCCAGCACGCCGCCGAGACCACGCCGAGCCCGCGCATCCTCCAGGAGTGGGCACTGGCCGAGACGATGCGGAAGCGTTACGACGAGGCGCAGCGGATCTACCACCTCATGCTGGCCAAGGCGCCCGATGATCTGCTCGGCTGGCTCGGGCTCGCCACCTGCTCGCTCAATCTCGGGGATTTCGCCGAGGCGCGCCGCGCGGCGCACCAGCTCCTGGTGCTCAATCCCGGCGATCCCGACGCTTATCGCGTGCTCGAAAGCGCGGATCGGTTCGAGGCGATGCAGCGCGGCGCCACGCCGGCACCCTCGGACCGGCGGCGCGCCGTGACCGCGCGGGTCCGCTGGGTCCTCGGTCTCGCGCTGGTCCTGGCGGCCGCGGCCTGGATCCACGCCGACTCGATCCGGGCGCCCTTCTTCGCCGACGATTATCTCTTCCTCGACCAGGCCCGTGGCCACTCGCTGATCGCGACCCTCGCGCGACCCGATCCGATCGGGAACTACTTCCGCCCGGTGAGCCGGCAGATCTGGTTCTGGCTGGTGGCGCACGCGAGCGGCGAATCCGCGCGCGCCTTCCACCTGCTCGATCTCGCGTTGTTCCTGGCGGTGGTGCTGCTCGTGGCGCGGGTCGCGCGGCGGCGGCTGCCGCCGCAGGGAGCGCTGGTGGCCGCGTCGGTGATCGCCGTCCATCACGCCGCCGACGTGCCGGTGCTGTGGGCGAGCGGCAGTCAGGACCTGCTCGCGATCGGGTTCGCGCTGCTCGCCATCGATCTCCACGCCGCGGGACGGCGGGGCTGGGCCGCCCTGCCCTGCGCGCTCGCGCTGCTCTCCAGGAGACCGTGGTGTTCGCGCCGCTGGTCGCCGTGGCGGTGGCGCGCGGACCGCGCGAGCCGTGGAAGCGCGCGCTCGGCCGCGCGTGGCCGATGTTCGCCGCCCTCGGAGCGTGGGCGATCGTTTGGACCGCGACGTCCGCGCGACGGCCGGCGATCGGGCTCGAGGCGCGGATCGAGCCGTCGGGAGCTCCGGCCGCGCTGGTGCATCTGCTGCACACCGCGGTCGGTCTCGAGTGGCCTTCGACCGACCCGGTTCGCGCGCTCGCGCTTCCTCCCGCCGCACTGCTCCTGGCGCTCGCCGGCGTCGCCGTGGTGGTGTTCGCGTCGGCGGGACGATCGACGGCGCGAGATCGCCGGTTGGCTCCCGCCGGATCCGCGCCGGAAGCGCGCCGCACGCGGGCAACCGGGTCCGACACGGTGGTCGCCGGAGCGGCGTGGGCGGTGCTGGGGGCGATTCCGGTCGCCGCCGTGGCTGGAATCTGGAGCGCCTACTACTACCTGTTCGCGCTCGGCGGGATCGCGCTCCTCGCCGGCGCGCTCGTGACGCGCGGACCGGCGTGGGTGGCGCTGCTCCCGGTGCTCGTGGTGGGCACGCTGTCCGAAGGCGCGCGGAGGCTCCCGGAGTTCGCGACTCAGCGCGGTGCATGGACCACCCAGTCGCACCTGAATCGCCACTACCTCGAGCGGGGAATGGTGCTCTCGCAGCGCTGCCTCGCGGACTTGAGGCAGGGGCGCCCGACCCTTCCCGCGGCGAGCACGCTCTACTTCGCGGCGCTGCCGGCGGCGATGGCGTTCCAGTCGGCCGACGGCCCGCTGATCCGCTGGGCCTACCGCGACAGCAGCCTGCGCTCCTACTACCTCACGCGCTTTCGCATGGACGCGGTCCGGCGCGGCCCGGTGTTCTTCTTCCAGATGAGCCAGGGACACGTGATCGAGATCACCGGGCCGGACTCGCTCGAGCACATCGGTCTGGGACTCGTCACCAGCGAAGCGCCCGAGCCGGCGCGTGAGGTGATGACCCTCGCGTATCGCCATCGGCCCGTCTCCTCGAACGCCTACCGCGCGGCCTGGGCCGCGGCGGCCTGCGGCGACACCGCGGAGCGCAACGGGTGGCTCGAGCGCGCGGAGGTACGCCTCGATCCCGGTCCGGCGCCGGAGGTGCCGGTGGCGCTCGCCCGGGTGACGGCCGGCGACACGACGGAAGCGATCGCCCTGATGTCGGGAGCCGTTCGAGCGCATGGGCTCGACCCGGGGTCGCACGCGTTGCTCGCGGACCTGCTGTTCCTGCGGCACCAGCTCAATGCGGGCACCATCGAGGCGTACGCCGCGCGCCTGCTGGCGCCCCAGGAGCCGTCGATGTGGCGGCGCTGGGGCATGGTCGAGATGGTGCGGAATGCGCACGACCCGGCCGCCAAGGCGCTCGAGCGCTACCTGGAGCTCGCGGGCCCCGCGGGGCGCGAGGACCAGGAAGCTCTGTCGACGCTGGCCAAGCTCAGGCGCGAGCTGCCGGGCGGCGACCTGGCGCAGCGCGCGATCCAGAAGATCGAGCGCTAGAACCCTTTCTTCACCCGGGCACGCCGGCGTTCACGCGGCGCAGCAGCGCCGCGGTCCACTCGCTGCCCGGATCGAGCGCCGCGTAGCGCCGCGCCAGCTGCCGGGCTTCCTCGGTCCGACCCACGCGCGCCAGCATCACGGTGCGGTCGTAGAGCGCGGGCAGGTAGAGGCGATCGTCCTCGTGCACCGCCGCGAACTGCGCGGTGGCCTGGAGCTCGAGCGCCCTTGCCGAGCGCGCATCGCCCTCGGTGGCGGCGCGGCGCGCCAGCGTCACCCCGAGCCCGAGTCGCGCTTCGCCGTAGCGGGGCGCGAGCGCCAGCGCCTCGCGGTAGAGGCGCTCCGCCTGCTCCAGGCGGTCCGCCGCCAGGTCGAGGTGAGCGCTCAGGCAGGCCGCGCGCGGATCGAGCGGCAGACGCGACCGCGCCACCGCCATCCACCGCATCGCAGCGGCGAGCGCCGCGCTGGGAATCGGGCGATGACAGCGGCTCGTGGCTCGGGTCGCCCGCGTCGAACGAGGTGGCGAAGCGAAGCCCCACCGCATCGATCTCCACGCGACCGTGGAGCGCCGCGCGCGCCGAATCCACCGCGACATCCGCGGGAAGCCCCGCGGGACCGTGCGGGTGGTGCAGCCTTCCGAACAGGCCGACACCGGTCAGCACGACCATGAGCGAGCCGAACAGGATGAGCGCGCGCGGACTCCAACCCAGAGCGGGCGGGGCGGGCGACGCGCGAGGGGATCGAGGCTCGTCATGGGATCGAAGAGGGCGAGCGGCATGCTAGCCGCCCCCTCATATCCTTTCAACGCGCCGGCTCGACCTGCTATGGTGCGGCGACAGCTCGTGTCGAAGATCCGGCGATCAGAATGCCGTGTTCCAGCGCAAGGAGGGGCACAGCGGCATGGGCTTGGTGCGACTGCTACAGGTTTCCGACCTGCATCTGGGACGTCCGTTCGGCTGGCTGCCCGCGGAACGGCGGCAGAAGCGTCGCGACGACCAGCGCGAAGCGCTCAAGCGCAGCATCCAGGAAGCGATCGAGCGCGCCGTCCACGCGATCGTCATCCCCGGCGATTTGTTCGACCAGGAAGGCGTCGACGCCGACACGCTCGCGTTCGCGGTGGAGGTGTTCAGCCTCGCCGGATGCCCGCCGACCTTCATCGCGCCCGGCAACCACGATCCGTGCTCGCCGAGGAGCCTGTTCTGGAATCCGCGCCTGCTCAAGGCGCGCGGTCGCGAGTGGCCCGAGCACGTGCACGTGTTCACCGAGCCTCGCTGGACCTCGAGGGTGCTGGCCGACCAAGTGCAGGTGTGGGGTCGCTGCGACGCGCCGCGCACCGAGGGCGACGATCGTCCGCTCGCCCGCGAGCGGCTGACCGACGTGCCGCCTCAGGAGTCGAAGGCGGTCGAGATCGCGGTCTTCCACGGGTCGCGGGAAGGACACTTGCCGCCGGGGCAGAAGACCGTCGCGCCGTTCTCCGACGACGAGGTGATGCAATCGCCGTTTACCTACCTCGCGGTGGGTCACTACCACGCCCCGAGCCGGTTCACGCCCACGGAGGGACCGGTGGCCGGCGTGCGGCTCGCGTACGCGGGATCGGCGGTGGCGCTCGACACCACCGAGCTCGGAGTCCACGGTGCGCTCGAGGTGCGGATCGAGTACGGACACCGTCAGCCGTTCGTCGAGGTCGAGCCGGTCCGGCTCGACGCGCGCCAGGTGATGGACGTGAGCGTCGACGTGACCGGATGCTCCAGTGCCGAGCGGGTGGACCGCCGGATCGCGCGCGCCCTCGACGACGCCTCGGCCGGAGAGGGCGACATCGTCACCGTGCGGCTGACCGGCCGGCTGGCGCGCGACGTGCGCTACGAGCCCGCGCGCGATCTCACGAGCCGCGTGTTCCACCTGAGAGTCGATCGGCGGCGACTGCGGCCCGACTATCCGCTGGAGACCTTGCGCAGCCACGCGCCCACCACCACCGACGAGCGCTTCGCCCGCGCGCTGCTCGAGCGCCTGGATGCCTCGACCGATCCCGAAGAGCGGGCGCGCCTCGAGCGCGCGCTCTACTACGGGCTCGACGCCTTTCATCTGCGCGAGGTCACGCCGGTCCACGAGGAGCTGGAGAGCGAGGCGGAGCGCCGCCCATGAAGCTCCTGCGCTTCAGCACCAACGGATTCGGCGCGCTGCGCGGAGAGTTCCGTTTCGATCCCGATCGGGTCACCTTGCTGGTCGACGACAACGAGCGCGGCAAGTCCACGCTGCTCTCCGCCATCACCGCCGCGCTGTACGGCCTCGACGGCGACCGCCGCAGCCATCGCGTGCTCACGCCGCTCGAGCGCTGGAAGCCGTGGGACGATGGACCGTACCGGGTGGAGCTCGAGCTCGAGGCCGACGGCGAGCGCTACACGGTGACGCGCGACTTCGACAACGGCACGGTCTCGGTGTGGAGCAGGCGCGGCCAGGACGTGACCGCAGACTTTCGCGACGGCAAGGACGAGTATCCGGTGGGCCTCAAGCTGCTCGGACTGGATGCCGAGGAGTTCGAGCGCTGCGCGATGGTGCGCCAGGGGATCTCCTCGAGGTGGTTCCCTCCGACGAGCGCGAGCGTCGCTCGCCTTCGCTCCGCGCCAAGCTCGAAGCCGTCGCCGACTCGCGGGTCGGCGACACGCGGGCGAGCGAGGCGCTGAAGGTGCTGGAAGGGGCGCTGCGCCGCTACAACTGCCTGGAGCTGGAGTTCACCGGCACGGTCGAGAACGCGATGCAGCGGCTCGAGGCCAAGCAGCATCTGCTCGAGGCCGAGCTCCAGGAGCTGGCGCACGCCCTCGAGCAGAACGCGGGACCGCTCGAGGAGCTGGCGGACATCGGCGAGGCCGAGCGTGAGGCGCGCGAAGCACTGGCCGGCCTCGATGCCGAGTGGCGGGGCGTGCTGGCGGCCGACGCGCGACGCCAGCTCGAGGAGGATCGCGCGGCGCGGGAAGAAGTCGAGAAGCTGCGGCTCGAAGCCGGCGGTCTGCCCGAGCTGCCCGACCTGGCCGCCGATGCCGAGAGCCAGTTCCGCGACGCCGTGGCGCGGCTCGAGGAAGCGCAGCGCAACGTGATCGCCCTCGAAGGCCGGCGTCAGGGGAAGTGTCGAAGGAGCGGGCCGAGCTCGAGAGCGAGCACGCCAGTCTCAAGGCGTTCGAGGCCGGCGGCGCCGCCGAAGCCGATCGGTGCGTCACGCTGGCATCCGAGCTGCGCCGCAGCGTCGAAGATGAATCGCGAGTGCGCGACGAGATCTTCAATCTGCGCGAGTCGCTGGCCACCGAGGGCCACGATCCCGAGCGGCTGCAGTGGCTCACCCATCGCCTCGGCCGCCTCTCCGAGGGCGACCATCAGCTCCTGCGCCGCCAGTCGGAGCTGGCGCTCGCCCACCATACCGAGGCCTCGGAGCTCGAAGGCCAGCGTACCGCCAGCAGCGAGGCGCTGCGCGACATCGACGCTCAGCGCGGGCGGCGCACGTTGCCCGGCTGGTTCCTGCTCGCGCTCGGCATCTCGATCCTGGTGGCCGGGGTCGTGGTGGTGGCGCTCCAGGGACTCCCCTGGCTCTCGAACAGCTTCTTCGTCTCCGGGGCCCTGCTGCTGGGTGGCGGTGTGGTGATGGTGCAGGTCGGACAGCGGCTGCGCGCCGAGGAGCGCGAAGAGGCGCTGGTGATGCTGGCCGAAGCGCAGCGGCGTCTCAACGAGCTGCGCACCCAGCGCGCCGAGACCGAGGCCGCCCTCGAGACGCTGGCGCGCGAGCGCGGCTACCGCGATCACGTCGAGCTGCTGCGCGAGTGGAACGAGCTGATGCGGCTGCGCGAGGAGGGCTCGCCCGCGGCGCAGGCCCAGGGTCAGCTGGCGCAGCTCGAGGGACGTCGGCTCTCCGCCATCGAGGAGGCCCGCGAGCTGCTCGGGCGCTTCGGCATCCGCACCGTGGATCCCGCGAACCTCGACAAGGTCGCCGGATTGCTGCGCCAGCTCGAGACCGTGCGGCAGAAGCTCGCGGCTCTCGACCGCAGCTGGTCGTGGATCGACGAGCAGAAGCGCGTCGACGAAGGCGCCGCCTCGGGGTTCAAGCAGCGCGCGGTGCGGATCCTCGAATCCGCGGGCCTCGATTACGATGCGGCGCGCCCGTGGGAAGAGCATGCGCGCGCGCTCGGAGCGCGCCGAGATCCGCCGGCGCCGGTCCACGCTCACCCAGGAGCTGATCTCGAGTGCCGAGCGCCGCTGCTCTACCCGACGCGCAGCGTGCCGAGCTCGAAGCCCAAGTCGCGCTCGGCGAGGGCGCGCCGGCCGAGGGGCGCGTCGCGGCCAGCGCGAGCTGGATGCCGAGCGCCGCCGACTTCAGGAAAGGCTCGAGGACGCGCAGCGGCGGCGCTCGGATCTGCGCGTGAAGGTGGAGGAGGTGTGCCGCCGGGTCCACGCCGAACGACCCGAGAAACTCGCCCATCTCGAGCGGATCCAGCGCGCGCTCGAGCGCGCGCGCCGTTTCCACTCGGCGGTCGATCTGGCGTGCCGCACCATTAAGGAGGTCGCGGCCGAGACGCATCAACGCTGGGCCGACCACCTGAATCGCCGGGTGGGAGAGCTGCTCGCCCTGGTGGGCACGTCGATCGATCAGATTCGCTTCGGCGACGATCTCGACTTCTCGGTCAGGACCGCGACCGGCCTGACGCTCGCGCGCGGCAAGGCGGATCAGCAGCTCTCGGCGGGCACCCGCGACCAGCTCTACCTGGCGGTGCGTCTCGCGGTGAGCGAGTTCCTCTCACGCGGGCAGACCACACTGCCGATCCTGCTCGACGACGTGTTCGTGACCAGCGACGATGAGCGCGCCCGCGCGGGGATGCGGCTTCTGATCGAAAGCTTCGCCGCCCAGCATCAGGTCATTCTCATGACGTGCCATCGGCGGCGCTTCGAGGCCCTGGCCGAGCAGGACCGCGCGCTCTACCAGGGCCGAGTCCAGTGGCTCGACACACGCTCGGCGCGGCTCGCGGGGGCGCCGCGCGCCGAGCGCTAGAGCGGGTCGCTGCTCGGCGCGGCCGCGGCCCACGACGCCAGCCGCTGGCGATAGAAGCGCTCGGTTGCCCGCAGCCTGAGCACCGATCCCAGGATTCGCGTCGCGAACGCCGCCGTGACGATCAGGTCGATCGTCACGAACCACACCATGGCTTCGAGTCCTTCCACGCGGATCATGAATGGCTCCCGCTCAGCCGACGCGCGAGCCAGCCCCGGAGCCCGGCGGCATCATGCCCTTGGGTTGGATGATCCAGGCCGAGAGGAGGAGCGCCACACCCACCGCGCCCGGAATCAAGCCCACTGCCCACATGTTGCGCTCGGTCACGACCAGGAGAAGAACGCGATCATCCCGATCGAGGCGGCCGTCACGATGATGCCGCCGATCAGGAGACCCTGCGCCCGCCGGCGATCCTGTTCCGGCCCGCTCATTCCCAGGAGTTCGTCCTCGTCCAGAGCCAGGTTCGGCATCGGAGGGAGCTTCGACGGATCGATGCCGCGCTGGATGGCGGCGATGCGCTCCTGCTGCGCCAGCTCGATCAGCCGCTGCCGCCCCAGGGTCTTGATGATGCCCGCGGTGATGCCGCCGACGATGGCGATGATGGGAATCGAGAACACCAAGAAGGGAATGAAGTCTTCACCGTTGAACCCGAGCATGGCTCCTGCCTCCTTCTGTCCGATGGCCGTTGCAGCTGGGCGCCTTCGCGCCTTCCTCCCGTTCGCCACCTTGGACCGGTCCATGGGGTCCGCGGGTTTCACGGGGTCCCCGCGCCTCTGGAATTCCGGACCCCATGGAAACCCGACGACCCCATGGACCGGTCCAATAGATCGAAGGAGCCGTCCGCGACCCCGGACCGCGCCGAAGCGGCGCGCCAGGAAGCCGAATGGGTGGCGCGCGCGCAGCGCGGGACACAGCGGCGTTCCGGGAGTTGGTCGAGCGGCACCGCGACCGGATCTACGGGCTGGTGCTGCGCATGGTGCGGAGCGCCGACGATGCCGAGGAGGTGGCGCAGGATGCCTTCGTGCGAGCCTGGCGCGCGCTGCCGCGCTTTCGCGGGGAAGCCGCGTTCGCCACGTGGCTCCATCGCATCGCGGTGCGGCTCGCCGCCGATCGCGCCGCGTCGCTCGGACGGGCGTCGCGGCCGCGAAGCCCCACTCGAAGACCCGCGCGCCGTCACCGCCGAGGCTCCGGAGGATCCGAGAGCTCACGACGAATCGGCGCGGATCGAGGCATTGATGCAGCGGCTGACGATTGTCCAGCGGGCGGTGGTGACCCTCTACTACTATCAGGATCGCTCGGTGGAGGACGTAGCTCGGCTGCTGGGAATGCCCGAGAATACCGTGAAGACGCACCTGAGCCGCGCACGCGCGCGCGCTGCGCACCGGCTGGCTGGAATCGGAGGGACTGTGAACTGCGAGGGGTTCGAGCGCTGGCTCGACGCGGGCGCGATCGAGACGCCGTCGGACGGGGCGCGCGCGCATCTCGCGTCGTGTGAGCGATGCGCGGCGCTGTGGCGTGCCGAGGTCGCGATGGAAGCGGCCCTGAGCGGGCGAGCGCTGCGGGCCCCTGCCGATTTCACGGAGCGCGTGATGAGCCGGGTCGCGGAGCCCGTCGTGCTCTGGACGCCCGCGCTGCCATGGTGGGCGCAAGCGGCCATGGAGCCCGCCACGGTGCTGGCGCTCACGATCGCGGGTCTGGTGGTCGCGGTGTGGGAGCTGCTCCGCGGCGCGGTCGCCGTGGCGGAAGTCGTTGTGGCCCGTGGCGTGGCGTCGCTGCCGGATCTGGTCATCCCGTCTCATCCACCACGGTCACGGGACCTCGAGATCGCCGCTCTGAGCCTGCTCACGCTCGCGGCGCTTCCGCTGTTCGGGCTCACTTCGCGGCTCTGGACGGCTTCCCGCTGACCCGTTCCTGACACCGCGCGCGAGCCCTCTGCTACGCTCGGGCGCGTGATCCCTGGCTCTCCGCAAGGATGGAGCCTCGCCGCGCCCGTGGCGCGCGCTCCTGATCCTCGGCGTCGGCATCGCCGTGGCTCTGCTCGCGGCCGACGCGCGCCGGCGACCGGCCGGCCTGATCGCCACCTGGCTCGCCGCGGTGGGATTGGCGCAGAGCGGTGAGGTCCAGCGCAAGCCGAACCGGCTGATCCGCGAGAAGAGTCCCTACCTCCTGCAGCACGCCTACAATCCGGTGGACTGGCGTCCGTGGGGCGAGGAGGCCTTCGCCGAGGCGCGGCGCGAGGACAAGCCGATCTTCCTCTCGATCGGCTATTCGACGTGCCACTGGTGTCACGTCATGGAGCGCGAATCGTTCGAGGACGATTCGATCGCGGCGCTGCTCAATCGCTGGCTTCATCCCGATCAAGGTGGATCGCGAAGAGCGTCCCGACGTGGACCGGATCTACATGACCGCGATGCAGGCGATGGGCATGGGCGGCGGTTGGCCGCTCAATGTCTTCCTCACGCCCGGGCTCGAGCCGTTCTACGGCGGCACGTACTTCCCGCCACGCTCGCTGCGCCGGGCACCCCGGGATGATGGACGTGCTGCCGCGCGTGCACGAAGCGTGGACCACGCAGCGCGCCGACCTCGAGCGCACCGGCGCGCAGCGTGCTGGAGGCGCTCGACACGCTGGCGCGCCCGACACGGCGGCGGCCGCCGTCGACACGCTGATCGACGGCGCCTGGCACGAGCTCACGAGCGCGTATGACCGGGAGCATGGACGGCTTTGGCGGCGCGCCCAAGTTCCCGTCGACCGTGAACCTCGACTTCCTGCTGCGCGTGATCGGCGCGCGCGACCCGCGCGCCGTCCGCGCGGCGCTCGAAATGGTGCGCGCCAGCTCGACGCGATGCGCGGCGGCGGCATCCACGACCACCTCGGCGGCGGCTTCCATCGCTATTCGACCGACGCGAGCTGGCTGGTCCCGCACTTCGAGAAGATGCTCTACGACCAGGCGCTGATCGCGACGCGCCTATCTCGAGGCGCTATCAGGTCGACCGGCGAACGCGCGCCGTATGCCGCGACCGCGCGCGACGTCTTCGCGTACGTCGCGCGCGACCTCGGCTCGCGCGAGGGCGGATTCGACTCGGCCGAGGACGCCGACAGCGAAGGCGAGGAGGGCAAGTTCTACGTGTGGACCCCGGCGAGCTCGAGCCGTCGTTCGGCGCCGAGGACGCGCGACTGTGTCGCGCACCGCTACGGCGTCACGCCCGACCGGGCAACTTCGAGCACGGCGCCTCGATCCTGCACGAGGCGCGCTCGATCGAACGACGTGGCGCGCGGAGCTCGGCGATCGAGCCCGCGGAAGCCGAGCGACGCTGCGCGCGACGCCGGTCGCAGCCTGCTCGCGGCGCGCTCGCAGAGGCGTGCGGCCGCATCGCGACGACAAGGTGCTCGCCGCGCTGGAACGGGCTCATGATCTCGGCGCTCGCGCGCGGCGCGCGCGGTGCTCGGTGAGCCCGCGCTCGCAGCGCGCGCGACCGCGCGGCCGACTTCGTGTGGGAGCGGCTCTGAATCCGGAGCGGCGCGAGCTCGCGCGGCGCTGGCGCGACGGCGAAGCCGGCGGATCAGGGCAGCTCGACGACTACGCCTATCTGCGCGCTCGGGCTGGTCGAGCTCTACGCCGGCCACCTTCGATCCGCGTCTGGCTCGAGCGCGCGCGTCGAGGTCACCGAAGCGCAGATCGCGCGCTTCTGGGACGAAGCACGACGGCGGTTCTTCGAGAGCCCCGCCGGCGATCCGTCGATCCGCGTGCGCATGAAGGACGGTTTCGACGGCGCCGAGATGGCAGGCAACTCGATCGCGGCCGCGCAACCTCCAGACGCTGGCGGTCGCTCCTCGACCGCGCGACTGGCGCGAGCATGGCGGCGCGGACGATTCGCTACTACGCGCGGCGCCTCGGCGCCCAGCCGCTCGGCGATGCCGCAGATGCTGGTGGCGATGGACGCTGGCGCGCGGCGCGCCGCGCCACGTCGGTGATCGCCGGCGATCCCGGCGGCCGACACGCGCGCCATGATCGCGCGAGTTCGACCGGCGCTTCCTGCCCGACGATCTGCTGCTCGTGGCCGACGGCGGCGAGCGCCAGCGACGGCTCGCCGCGCTGGCGCCGTTCGTCGGACCGCTCACCCGCGAGGGCGGGCAGCGCGACGGCCTACATCTGCGTGGACTATGCGTGCCGACTGCCGACCACCGACCTCGAGACCTTCGTGGCGCAGCTCGACGCTCGGACCGCTCTGACCGGCGCCCATGACGCTGACCATGAATCGTGCCCGACTCCGCTCGCTCCTGGCACTCCTGCTCGCCTGCGTCGTGCTCGCGGCGCGGCGCTCCGCGCGCGGTGCTCAACAGGGAGCGGTGCCGGAAGCGAGCCGAGCTCATCCAGGTGGCGACCGCCGGTATCGAGCGTGCCGCCCGGCGGCGAGTCGAAGCGCGCGGGTCACGCTCACGCATCGCCAAGGGCTGGCACGTCAACGCCAATCCTCCGGCGCTCGACTACCTCATTCCGACCGAGGCGAAAGTGGAGCGGGATCCGGGCGTCACCCCGGGCGCCGTGCACTATCCGGCGGCGAAGAAGGTGAAGCTCGGTTTCGAGGACAGCGAGCTCGCGGTCTACGACGGCGAAACGGTGCTCGAGATCCCGGTGGCCGCAGCGGCGACCGCCCCGGACCGGCGAGCGGACACTCTCGGGCGCGATCCGCTTCCAGGCGTGCAACGATCAGGTGTGTCTGGCCCCGGCCGTCGTGGCGTTCACGATTCCCGTCCACGTCGCCGCCGGCGCGGCGGTCGCGCCGGCATCCCCGCCTCCGAATGGCGCGCCGATCGCGGGCGCCGGGCCCGTGGTGGGCGGCGCGCCGCGCCGGCGCGCCGCCGGCACCGGATTGGTCACGCCCGGCACGAGCGGCGGGATCGGCCCGACAGCCGGCTCGAGGGGGCACTCGCGCGCGGCGGGCTGGTGTGGTTCCTGTCGCTGTTCGTCGGCGGACTCCTGCTCAATCTCACCCCGTGCGTGTTCCCGATGCTGGGCGTGACGGTGTCCATCTTCGGCGCGCGGCGCCAGGAGCCCTGCCCAAGGTGATGACCGCGGCGTCGCTCTATGTGCTCGGGATCGTGGTGATGTACTCGACCCTGGGCGTGGTCGCGGCCCTGACGGGCGGGCTGTTTGGCTCGGCGTTCCAGAGCGTGTGGGTGAACATCGGGCTCGGCGTGCTGCTCATCGCGCTCTCGCTGTCGATGTTCGGACTCTACGAGATCCAGCCTCCCGCCTGGCTGCTCACCCGGCTCGGTGGCGCCGACACTACGTCCGTGGTGGGGTTGTTCCTGTCCGGACTGGCGGTGGGCATCATCGCCGCCCCGTGTGTGGGCCCGTTCGTGGTCGCGGTGCTGGCGCTTGATCGCGCGCCGCGCCGACGCCGCCTTCGGATTCAGACCATGTTCGCGCTCGGCGCTCGGGCTCGGCTTTCCCCTACCTGTTCCTCGCCAGCTTCTCCAATCTGCTGCAGCGCCTGCCGCGCTTCGGGAAGCTGGATGGTGTGGGTGAAGAAAGGATTCGGCGCGATCCTCGCCGCGATCGGCGTGTTCTACCTGCTGGTCGCGTTCGCACCCGACTGGGCGGTGTGGGTGTTGCCTGGCGCTCTGGTCGCCGGTGGTCTCTCTCTCGGCTTCGTGGACAAGAGCGCGGACGCCCAGCGCGGGTTCCGTCCGCTGCGGATGGTGATGGGCGCGCTCGCCGTGGTGGCGGGATTCGTCGTGATCGTGAGCGCCCCCAAGCAGAGCGTGGCGTTTCAGCCATTCCGAGCCGGCGGCGCTCCAGGCCGGGCTCTGCAGGGTCACACCGCCATGATCGACTTCTCGGCGAGCTGGTGCGCACCGTGTCACGAGCTGGATCGCTACACCATGACCGACAATCAGGTGCGCTCGTTCGCGCGGACGTTCATGCGTCTACCGCGCGGATCTCACCCGCTACGATTCACCGGAGTCCGAGGCGTTGCGGCGCCGCTACGGGATCAGCGGCGTTCCGACCGTGGTGTTCCTCGGACCCGATGGGAAGGAAGTGATCGAGGCGCGCGTCGAGGGCTTCCTTCCTCCGGCGTCGTTCCTCGAGCGCATGAAGTACGCGGCGGAGAAGACCGAGCGATCTCGGAGAAGCAGGGCTGAGACCGTGACCGAGAGATCCGATCACTGCGTTGGCGCTGATTTGAAATCCCAGCCGACCATCAGCTTGAAATCGGCGGTGTCTCCGAGCCCGAGCTTGAGCTCGGCGAAGAAGCGATTCCCCGCCTTGGTGGGCACGCTCGCGCCGCCCACGAGGCTGCCGCCCACGTCGGTCTCGGAGTCCTTGTTGCCGAAGGTGTCGTTGTCGAACGTGACGAAGTTCACGGCGACGCCCGCCCCGGCATAGGGGCCGCCACGACGAGCTGCTGATGTCGAAGTGGTAGTGGAGATCGAAGTTGGTGGTGATGACGGTCTGATGGTCGCCGAAGCCGAACTCCAGGCTCGGGTCGAAGGTGATGTTCGGCGCGATCTCGCCGACGATGAGCTGGCCTCCGAACACCAGCTGGTCCGGCCCGCTGCTGAACCCGATGCGCGCTCCGTAGCCGGTTTGAATCTTTCCTGGGCCCAGGCGGGCGCCGCGAGCGCGAGGAGCCAGCCGATGAGCGCGAGCCGCTCGATCATCTCGTCCACCTCCATGGGATGAGTCGCAGGGCAGGGGAGCCGGGCCCGGCAGCAGCTTATAATGCGAACTGCTCTCATCAACCGTCCCGGAGGAACGTCATGTTCAGGTCTTCGCACGCTCGCGTCGTTCTCGCGCCGCTGCTCGCGCTGCTCCTTCCATTCGCTGCGCGCGCGTCGATCACCCCCGACGCGCAGGCGGTGGTGGAGCGCTATCTCAAGGCGGTCGGCGGACGCGAGGCGGTCGCGAGCGAGCGCTCCCTGCACGTGAAGGGGACGATCTCGGCCTTCGGGCTGGCGGGGACCATCGAGTCCTGGACCCAGCGCCCCGACCGCTCCGCCAGCGTGACCACCATCGGACCGTTCACGATCCGCGAGGCCGTCGACGGCGCCACCGCATGGCGGGTCGATCAGAACGGCAAGTTCACCCGACTCGACGGCAAGGACCTGGAGGACGCGCTCGCGTCGGCGTATTTCGAGAACGACCTGTGGGTCACGCCGGACCAGGGCGGCGCGGCGATCGCGAAGGTCGGAGCCGAGCGCGATTCGGCCGGCTCCTACGTCGTGCTCGAGGTCACGCCGCCGGTGGGACGACCGCGGCGCCTCTGGTTCTCGGAGAAGACCGGCCTGCTCGACCGCGTGGTGTCGAAGCGCGACCAGCAGACGATGACCGATTTCATGTTCGACTACCGGACCGTCGCCGGACGGAAGCGCCCGCACGGCAACCGTCTCGAGGTCGAAGGCATGGCGATGAACACCGCGCGGCTCACGCTCGACTCGGTGTGGGTGAACCCCACGATGGATCCATCGACGTTCACCGCCGCGGAAACGGCGGTCTCCGACACGCGCTTCCTGGCCGGCCGGGGGCCGGCGACCATCCCGGTCGCGTATCGCGTCCGGCACGTGTGGCTCAAGGCCTCGGTGAACGGCGCCGCGCCCGAGGAATTCTGCTCGACACCGGCGCCAGCATCACTGTCATCGACAGCGCCTATGCCGCGCAGCACGGAATGAAGACCGAGGGCCAGATCGGCGTCACCGGCGCCGGCGCCGCCGGCGGCGCCTCGTTCGCCTCGCTCGATTCCATCGTCGTGCGCGGCGCGGATGGCAACGGCGTGGTGGTGGCGGGGCAGAAGGTGGGCGTGCTCGCGCTCAACGCGCACCTCGAGCCGTTCTTCTGGAAGCCGGTGGCGGGTGTCCTCGGATACGACTTCATCAGCCGCTTCGTGATGACGGTGGATTACGACCGCCAGGTGCTGACGCTCCGGGATCCGAAGGGTTTTCACTACGAGGGCAACGGCGCCGCGCTCCCGATGACCATGGCCGGCAACATCCCGGTGGTGAAGGCGCAGCTCGACGGCGACCTCGACGGCGACTTCCGGCTCGACGTCGGCAGCGGGTCGACCGTCGATCTGCACAGTCCGTTCGTGAGGAAGCAGGATCTCAAGAGTCGTGTGGGCAAGACCATCGACGTGCTGGGCGGCGGGTTCGGCGGCACGTTCACCAGCTCCCTGTGTCGCATGAAACGCTTTCAGCTCGGCAAGTACTCGTGGAACGAGCCGCTCGCGGTGCTCTCGCAGGCCGAGACCGGCGGCCTGGCCAGCGAGGACTACGCCGGCAACATCGGCAACCACGTGCTCGAGCGTTTCGTCTGCACCTTCGATTACGAGCATCGCATGGTGTATCTGGAGCCCGGCCGCCGCATCGCGCAGCGCGATCAGTTCTCGCTCGCCGGATTCCAGATGGCGAAGTTCGGCGATCGGTTCACCGCGATGCAGGTGCTCTCGGGATCGGCGGCGGACAAGGCGGGCTTGCGCTCGGGCGATCGCGTGGTCGCGATCGACGGCAAGCCGGTCACGGCCGATCGCGGCGAGGAGCTGCGCGCCATGTTCGAGGACGGGAAGCCCGGCACCAAGCACACGCTCGACATCGTGCGCGACGGCAAGAAGAAGAAGCTCAACCTGACGATGGCGGAGATGCTGTAGGCCACGAGTTGTGGCGGCCAGCGCTCAGCCGAGCGGCGGGCGCTCCTGTGGAACGCGGTCGCGCCCTGATAGGCCTCGCCGAGATCGCAGAGCAGCGCCTCGTCCCAGGCCGAGCCCATGATCTGGAGGCTCGCCGGCAGATGGTCCGTGCCGAAGCCGCACGGCAGCGCGATCGACGGCAATCCGCACGCATTCCCGATCGCGCCCGCCGGATCGGGGTACGGCAGGGTCTCGTAGAGATCACGATCGATCGGAGGCGCGACCGACATGAAGTTGGGCGTCACGATCACGTCCCACTGCGAGAAGAAGTCTGCCATCTTCTCCTGGAGCGCCAGGCGCATGCGCCACGCCTTGGTCACGTCCGCGCCGGTGAGCGCCTGGTTGATGTCCGGCTGCCACGGCGCGTAGGGATCCGAGAGCTTCTTGATCGATCGGTCGCGATAGAAGTTCTCGAAGGTGGAGAGCGCCTCGGCGGTGATCAGCACGCCGGCCACCTCGCTGGCCGGGAAGTCGGGAAGCGTGGTCTCCTGGACCCCCAGGCCGAGCTGCGCGAGCACGGTGACCGCCTCGTCGAAGCGCGCGCCGATCTCGCGCTCGGCGCCCGGAGTCTTGGCGAAGTCGAGCCGCACCAGCGCGGCCTTCAGCCCGCGCGGCGTGCGACGGCGTGGCCCGAGCGCGACCGGCTTCCTTCGCGGCGCTCGGATCGTCCGGATCCGCGCCCGCGATCGCGGTGAGCACCAGCCGGCAATCGGCGGCGGAGCGCGCCATCGGCCCGATCTTGTCGAAGGTCCACGATCCCACCATCCCGCCGGCGCGGCTCACGCGCCCGTAGGTGGGTCTGAGGCCGGTGATGCCACAGAACGCCGAAGGACACAGGATCGATCCCCAGGTCTCGGTGCCGATCGCGAAGTTGACCAACCCGGCCGCGACCGCCGCTCCGGGTCCCGACGATGATCCACCCGTCCAGCGCTCGACGTTCCAGGGATTGCGACCCGGCCCCTGGAGCGAGGCGCCGGGGTAGCGGTATCCGAGACAACCCGCGAACTCCACCATCGCCAGCTTGCCGAGCAGCACCGCGCCCGCCTGATGAAGCTCTTGATCACGGTGGCGTCGAAGTCGAACTGCTGATCCCGGCAGGAGCGGCGCCCCAGGTGGTCGGCGCGCCGCGCGCGGCCAGCAGATCCTTGGCGCCGTACGGGATCCCATGGAGCGGACTCCGGTACCGGCCCGAGTTGATCTCTTTCTCGGCGGCGCGCGCCTCGGCGAGCGCCTGGTCCGCCATCACCGTCGCGAAGGCGTTGAGCCGGGGGCCATAGCGCCGGATGCGGTCCAGATACGCTTCGGTGAGCTCGACCGGCGAGACCTGACGCCGGCGGATGAGCGGCCCGAGCTCCGCTGCGGTGAGGAAGAGGACGTCCTCGTCGACGCTCACCGCAGCCGCCTCGGCCGGAGCGGCCGGAACAGGAACGACGGATCGCTGCCCGCCGGCAGCCAGAACTCGCGGATCGTCTTGAGCTGGAGCGCCAGCACGCTCTTCTGCTCGGCGATACCCTTCTGCACTTTCGCGGGAGGGAGCGTCACCGCGGGAGACTTCTTCCTGGGCGGCGTGGTCGCGGCGCGCGCGCGCAGAGTGCGCGCTCACCGCGGCGGCGGCGGCCAGCACCAGGAAGCGGCGACGCGTGAGACGCGTGGAGCGCGGCATTAGGTCCTCCCGTGACTCATCGCGTCCGCATGGTGCCGCAAGCGACCGCGGCCGGACAAGGATGAATACGCCGAAATCGAGCCGACACGCGTCGCGCCCCACCTCTCGGTGCCATGCTCATCGGGCCGCGGTGCGCTCGAGGCTCCGGCCTTCGAGCGCCTCGAGCTTGCGCCGCAGATCGGGCGGCATGGGAATGCTCTGCTTGCTCGCGTAGTCGTAGCACACCTGGATGGTGGAGGCCTCGATCACCAGACGCCCCGACTCGCGCTCGCTCATTCGGTAGGTGAAGGCGAACGACTTCCCGCCGATCCATTCGCAGCGGATCGCCGCCACCAACACCTCGGACACCAGCGCCTCGGAGCGGAAGTCGATCGTGACGTGGGCGAGGATGAAAGGCACCTGGCCGTAGTCCACGATGTGCTCGAGGCGCCGCCAGTACTCCTGGCGCGCCACCTCGAGATAGGTGACGTACACCGCGTTGTTGAGATGGCCCATCGCGTCGGTGTCGCGGAAGCGCGGATGGATCTCGTGGACCACCGCGAAGCCGTCGACGCCGCGCGCCTCCGTTCCCATCAGAACGCGTTGAACTGGAAGAGGTGCACCGGGCGCGAATGGAACCAGGGCTCGGCGATCTCGGCCGCGGCGCCGCTCGCGGAGATCAATCCCATCTCGGCGGCGCGAAGCGGCGACAGCGAGCCGGTCACGATCGGCGCGAGCACGTCGACCGGAGCGGAGAGCCGCGGCAGCCGCCGTGAGGATTCGGGCGTGACGCGCAAGCGGCCCTCGCGCGCCGCGACCTTGTAGACGCGGGCGTTGACCGGCAGCACGGGATCATCGACTTCGATCGCGATCTCACCGCGCGCCGCGGGCGATACCGGGACGAGCTCGAGCGCGCCCTTGACGTCGGTGAGCCGCATCATCGCCCCGGTGGCGATGCCACCGGTGTCGTTGAAAGGCCCGATCTCGGCGCCCGGCCGGAGGTTCTGCGCGGTGCGGAGCACGGTGGCCCAACCTGTGTCGCTTGCTGCGGCGTGGTGGATCTCCTCCACCTGGTCGCGCAGCGCCGCCAGGTGTCCGACCAGCCCGCGGTGGGCCTCGGCGCTGGCGGCGACGAACTCGGTGAGGCTGATGGCCAGGCGGAACGGTCCGCGGGAGTTCTCGACCTCGTAGTAGAGATAGCCTTCGATCTGTCCGCGACGGCGGCCTTCGTACACCACCCAGTCGCCCGGATAGGTCCAGAGTCGGCGCGTCCACCAGTCGTCGCGGCGCACCAGAGCAAAATGGCCCTGCTCGGCGACCCGCTCGTAGAGCGCCTGCACCGCCGCGCGATCCGGCAGCATGAGTCGCCGCACGCGCCGCGACTCGTCGGCGAGCGGCAGGTTCGACGCTGCGACCGCGAGCTGGAACAGGTACTCCACGACTCCATACCCGAGCTTGCGATAGTACGAGCCGCGGAACGGATACAGCATCGACAGGTGACTGCCGCGCTGACGCAGCTCGCGGAGCGCCGCGCGCATGGCGGCTTCACCGACGCCGCGCCGCCGGTGCTCCGGTGAGACCGCCACCGATCCCACGCCGGTCACCGGGACGCGCTGTCCGCGGACGTACGCCTCGAACGGATAGAGCACGAGCGACGCGACCACCTCGCCTTCGAGCTCGATCACACGCACGTCCCGCAGGGTGAAACGGGGATGGTCCGTGTAGAACTCGCGGCGCTTTCGACACTCGCGACGCGGTAGGTGCGGGAACCGAGCTCGGCGAGGGTCTCGACGTCGGTGCGGCGGGCCGGACGGTAGCGGATCACCGGCAGTCGCGTGGTCCGCGGGCTCATCGGCGCAGCTCCTCGTCGTGGACGAAGGCGATCAGCCCGTTGGGGCCCGCGACCATCCCCGGTCCGCGCAACTTGCGCCCGCCTTCGAGCGCCGCCATCACCTGCGGCGGCTGGACGGCGGGATCGAAGATGCCGCGCAGCTGGAAGTGATAGGTCTGTTGCGGCAGCGGACCCTCGAACCCCTGAACCGGCGGCGTCTCGAACGAGCCGTCGCGGACCTCGAACTGGGTCCGCGCCAGGATGTTGTTCCCGCGCGGCGGATAGACGTTCAGCTCGAGTCGGGTGCCGTCCGGCAGATCGAGGCTCCCGCGGGCGCGCAGCGCGCTCCGGCGGGATCGCGGATCACGTTGAAGGTGCGGAGCAGCGTGGGACCCTTGGTCCAGCCCGTAGTATCGCCGGCGTCGAGGCGCTCGAAGGTGAGCTTCTGAGACTTCTCGGCCGGCTTCGAGCCGCAGCTCGCGATCAGGAGCGCGGCCGCGACCGCGCACAGACGACGTATCATCATGCGGCAACCTATCGGACCGGGCCCCGCCGGAAAAGCGGGAATCGCTCGGTGGTCGAGTCGGGAGGGTGGCGCTTGAGGCATGCCCGTCCGTTTTGCTAGGTTCCCTCGCCTACTTCGACCGTGCCGGGGCGCGCGAGTGGGCGTCCCTGTCGAAAGGAGCAGGTGGGTGACTGAGCGCTGGAGCCTGAGACTTCCCTTCTCGAGCGGGTGTGCGGCGATCGTGGTCTTGGCGCTGTGGGCGTCCTCGGTCGCGGCCCAGGACGTCGATCCGTGGGCCAAGGGCTCGTCTTGGGGGCCGTGCGGTTCGGATACGCCAAGTCCGCGGCCGAAGGCGCGGCCGACGGCAACGTGGGCTTCGGCTTCGTCTACACCGCGTTCAGGAACACGAAGTGGTCGTACGGGCGCGAGCGCCCAGATCGACGTGCTCGGTCGCTACGGCACCGCCTCGCAGACCGAGGCTCCGTTCACGGTCGAGACCGCGCGCCATTTCAAGTGGTCCACCCCGACGCGGCCTTATGTTGGAGCGGGCCTCGGCGCCTACTACCAGAAGATCCAGGGCACGACCGACGACGGGGCGAGCTTCGAGCCGGGTGTTTATCTGATGTTCGGCACCAACACGCCGGTCAGCCCGCGCGGCTTGATCGGATTCGACGTGCGCATGAGCTACGTGGGCATGGACCGCCAGAACAATCCGGTCTTCGGCGGCGAGGCCACCACCGGCCGTCACCAGTCCCACTCGTACCACTGGAGCGCCAAGCTCAGCTACGCCTGGGTGCTCTAGGCGCCCACCGGGCTCATTCGTCGCACCGAGATCCACGACGCGCTTGCCGTCCACCGTTCGACGCGGATGACCACGGCGTCGTCGACGAGCGCCGCGCGCCTCCACGCAAGTCACCACCGGCGAACGCCCCACCCTCCGGCACGCAAGCTGCGCTCTGAGCCCTCCGACGCGCGTGCGCAACTCATCGGCTTCACGCGTCGGAGCCCGCGCCCCGCGCCCGGGCGCGGGCCGGGGCGAGTGGGCCGGTCGTGAGGAGGGGAAGGGGAGGGAGGCCCCGAGGCCGTTCGCCGCCTCGACTCCGCGCGGGGCGTGGCTCAGGAGGTGGTCGGCGGCTTGCGCGCCTCGCGGCGATCCACGAACTCCAGCACCTGCAAGGCGAGATAGAGCCCCATGACGAGCACCACCAGCACGAACCAGGTGTACACGTGCGGAAGCGCCGAGAGCAGGATCGCCATGACGCCGAGGTAGGCGCACAGATACCAGAGCACGAACAGTGCGGCGCGCTTGCGACAGCCCGATGCGGAGCAGCCGATGATGGATGTGCTCGGAGTCGCCGCGGAACACGGGCTGCCCGCCAGCGAAACGACGCGAAGAACGCCAGGCCGCTGTCGAGGATCGGGACACCGATTACCACCAGCGGGAACAGCAGGGTGATGGTCGTCGCCCCTTGCGGTTGTCGATGCAGCGAGACGGCCGCCAGCGTCGAGCCCGAGGAACTGGCTGCCCGGTGTCGCCCATGAAGATCCGCGCGGGCGGGAAGTTGTAGCGCAGGAACCGCAGGGTGGCGCCGGCCAGGGCCGCCGTCACGAACATCACGTAGATGTCGGCGTGGGTGCGGCCGATCCACCACAGCGCCATCGAGGCGATGAACACCGCGCCCGCCGCCAGCCCGTCGAGGCCGTCGACCAGGTTGATCGCGTTGATCACGATCAGCACCCAGCCGACCGTGAGCGGCACGTTGAAGGGCCCGGTCGCGAACCCTCCGCCAAGCGGCATGGAGATGACGGGGATGCCGTAAGCCGAAGAAGGTGAGGATCACGCGCCGCGGCGGCCTGGAAGATCAGCTTCACGGGCGGCGAGGTACCCCTGAGGTCGTCGAGCGCGCCCAGGATCAGGATCGGCACGCACGCCAGCGTGAATCCCAGCAGCGGCCCTGTGTCGACACCGCGCTCGCGCACCGGTCCGGGAATCCAGAAGGCCAGCCAGCACGCCGCGAGCACCGAGAACGCCATCGCAATCCCACCGAGGGTCGGCACCGGAGACTGCGTGGATGCGCCGCGGCCCGGGATGGTCCAGCGCCCCAGCGCCGCGCCGCGGCGATCACGAGCGGCGTGAACGCCAGTGCCGAGACCAGCGAAATCACGAACAGGATCAAGCGAGAACGGTATCCGGACCGTAGTGCCGAACAGGGTGACGACCACTTCAGCGCGAGCCGCAGGGCGTTGGCGGTCATCATCACGCCGGCCCGAAGCAGGATGAGCGCATCGGCGAGAATGGCCAGCGCCGGATGGGTCGGATGATGCTTGTGGAAATAGCGGATCATCCCGCGATGGCGCTCGAGGATCACTCGCGTCGCGACGCGCTTGCGGCTCGCGCCCACGTCGTGCACGGCCTGCGCCTCCGGCACGTAGGACACGGTCCATCCGCCGTTCTTCATGCGCCGGCACCAGTCGACGTCCTCGTTGAACATGAAGAACGCCTTCGTCCATGCGGACCAACCGCGGCGATCGCCGCGCGCCGCACCAGCAGGCAGGCGCCCGAGAGCCAGTCCACGTCGCGAACCGACGCGTGGTCCCAGTCGGTGAGCAGGTAGCGGCGCGAGAAGCGGTTCTTTGGGAAACAGGCGGGTGAGCAGCGAATAGCGATTGAAGAGAAAGGCCGAGGCGCTGGGGAACGCCCCGCGCCGAGAACTCGAGGCTGCCGTCGCGGTTCCTGAGCTGCGGGCCCACGATACCGGCGCGTGGATGGGCGCGAGCGTAGCGGATCAGGATGCCGATCGATTCGGGATCGAGGACGCAATCGGGGTTGAGGACGAGGATGAACTCCCGCTCGTGGCCGCGATGCCCTGGTTCACGCCCCGCGAGAATCCGAGGTTGATCGGGTTGACCAGCACCCGACCTCGGGGAAGTCACGAGCCAGGCGCTCCACCAGCCCGGCTTCGGCGTCGTTGTCCACCACCACCGTCTCGTGGGCCAGGCTCGCCGCGGCGGCCTCGAGCGCTGCGAGGCAGCCGGGCAGCGTATCGAGCGCCCGGTAATGAACGATGACGGTGGAGAGGTCCATGCGCCGGTGGCGCTCCGTGGCGGGCCTTGCGATCAGCGGGTGAAGAGTCTATCACCCGGGCCGCTTCGGGCAGAAGCGTCCTCAAGCGAAACCGCCGAGTCTCGGCGAGAAGGTCGCTCGCCCAGAACTCGGCGGTTCGCTGACTTGAGCGAGAGGGCGCACCGTTTGGAGCCGCTCCCCACTTGCTCTCCGGGCTCCTCGGGCCCGATCCAACCCGCTCAAGGTTTCTTCTTCTTGAACTACGGACGGCCGCGTCGGGCGCAACCGCTCGGTGAGCGGTCGACAGCGCATGATGCGCGTCGGGGCGTCCTCCTTTGCGCCCTATAAGGTTGTCAGCCTCTCAATGACAACCCACACCCAGGACGCGGCCGCCAAGACTCTACATCGAACATCTTCTTGCTTCCGCTCTCGCAATCACCAAAGGGAGGGGCCGGTCGTGAGGGTGCGTCTTCATGGCTGCGGGTCCCGTGGGACCGGCCCAACCCCCGGTGATTGCGGCAGCGAGCGAGCTTTCCGCTGGGACTCCAAGAAGGGCGGTAAGCCCGCTTTCCCTGCCGTGCGTCATCCGGTATCGAGACCGTCTCGAGCCGCGAGTGAGGTCTCGCTCTTGCCCTATGGCCAGAACGATGCCAGCGATCCGTCACCGGCCGATTCTCTCGTAGATTCCATCCAATCCCATGAAAGCCAGAGACTTGAACTCATGGACCCAATCTGACCTGGGCCGAAAGGAACGGCTGACTTTGGGCTTTCAGCTAGGTAAAATCTCCTCACTCGGAAAAATAACATGGTCAGTTGGGAGAAGGTATCGAGCATGCGCGTCCTCGTCGTCGATGATCATCTCGCCTCCGCGGAAGGCCTGCGCGATTACCTTCTGGAATGGGGACACGAGGCGCGCTGCGCTTCGGGCGCGGCCGAGGCGTTGTCGTTGGTCGAGTCGTGGCGGCCGGAAGCGGTGGTGTGCGATCTCCTCATGCCGCCCGGACCCGGTGGACTCGACCTGCTCCGGCAGGTGCGTGTGGCGGATCCGTGGCTCGGCTTCATCATGCTGACCGGTCACGGCACGATCGAGGATGCGGTGAAGGCGATCCGCGAGGGCGCCTTCGACTTCCTCACCAAGCCGGTGGATCTCGACCGCCTGCGCCTCGCTGGTGGCGCACATGGCCGAGCGCAACGAGATGCGCAGCGAGGTCACGCGGCTGCGGCGCAAGCTCGCGGACTTCGGGCAGGACAACCGAGTCATCAGCCGCTCGCCGGTCATGCGCCGCGTCACCGACCTGGTGGAGCGCATAGCGCCGTCCTCGGCGTCGGTGCTGATCACGGGCGAGAGCGGTTCAGGCAAGGACTTCATTGCCCAGATGCTGCACGACCTCTCCGGCCGGGTGGAGGCTCCGTTCATTGCCGTCAACTGCCCCGCCATCCCGGAGGCCCTGCTCGAGAGCGAGCTGTTCGGACACGAGCGCGGAGCGCTTCACCGGCGCGCTCGCCGAGCGCGCCGGATTGTTCGAGCACGCCGCCACCGGGACGTTGTTTCTCGACGATCACCGAGATGTCTCCCGGACTCCAGGCCAAGCTGCTGAGGGTGCTCGAGACCCGGCGCTTCCGCCGCGTGGGCGGGCGGGACGAGCGCCTCGCGGACTTCCGGGTGTTGGCCGCGACCAATCGCGATCCGGAGCAGGCCGTGAGTCAGGGTCGCCTGCGCGATGACCTCTACTACCGGCTCAACGTCTTCCACGTCACGGTCCCGCCGCTCCGGGATCGTCCCGAGGACATCGCGCCGCTGGCCGCGCGGTTCGTCGCCGGCTTCGCAGAGCAGAACGGCCGCGCGGTCGAAGGACTCTCGAACGAGGCGCTCAGCGCCCTCGAGGCCTACGATTGGCCCGGGAACGTGCGCCAGCTGCGCAACGCGATCGAGCGCGCGGTGGTGCTGGCGCGCGGCCCCGTGCTGGACCTCACCGACCTTCCCAGCAGATCGCGCGCCCAGTGGTGGTGATCGAGCAGGGTCGTGCGCGCGGCATCGAGCCGCTCGAGGACCTGGAGCGCAAAGCGATCCTGGACGCGCTGGTGAGCTTCTCGCACAACAAGACCTCACACGGCGCGCGCGCTCGGGATCAGTCTGAAGACGCTCCACAACAAGCTCAAGCGCTACGCCCAGGAGAGAGCGTGAGGGTCAAGGTCGAGCTGCAGGCGGGAGCCCGAACCGAGGAGGTAAACTGATGGACATGGGACGGCGCTGGCTGCTCACGGTGGTCGTGTGTCTGGCAGGTACCAGTCTCGGATGCGCTCACGCGCCGCGCACCGCGCAGGGTGGTGCCGATCGACAAGCGTCCGACCCCGACGCCCGTGCCCACGCCGGTCGCCTCGTCGACCCCGTCCGGCGCGGCGTCCACGACACCCGCGACGGTCACGCCCGAGAAGCCGCCGCCGGTCGAGGCGGTGATGAGCGCCGACGAGCGCAAGGCCACGCTCTCCAGGATCGTGGCCGACACCACCGCGGCGAGCGCCGCCGTCAAGCACTGCGCATCCAAGACCCTGCTCCCGGATCAGGAATCGGTGTTCGACACCACCCGCAGCTATCTGATCCAGGCCCGGGCCGCGCTGCTACGCGACGAGCTGTGGCAGGCCGAGTCCCTGGCGCGCAAGGCCCGACAGCTCGCGCTCTCCCTCGAGTGTCACTGAGGTTCCCGCGGCGAGGTCGCCGAGGTGTCTTCCGCGATTGGACGATCGAGGGTCCGCTCCAACCACTCCCGCAGACGCGCGACGTGTGAGCCGACCCAGTACCACTTGGCGCAGCTCGGGCAATACCGGAGCCGGTCCACCGGCGCGGAGCACCGACCCCGGCACCTCGCCCCGCGCCTCGAAGGGAAAACGCCGCATGAGGGGCCGTGTTGCACACCGAGCAGCGACTGAACGGGGCGCTCGAGGGCTCGCTGTCGGCCACGATCGCACGCAAGGCGGGCTCGGCATCGCGTGGCAGCGAGCGGGTCACGACGTCACCGTAGCGGCGCGGGTGCCGCGTGCTGGTGGTCAGCACTCTCGTCCCTCGCGCCGCGCCGCCTCGAGCACTTCCCGAGCCTGGCCCCGGCAGCAGCGCCACGTCGAAGCCGAGCAGCCGCAGGCGCCGGGCCACGAAGGCCAGGGACGAATCGGTGATAAACCGCGTCGGAGTCACGCGGGAACGCTAGCGGCCGGCGCGCCGGTGCCGCAAGGAAGGCGGCTGCACGTGGCTCCGGCGCCACCGGCTTGGGGCTCTCCGGTTGACGCTGGCCTGACCGTCCACCAATCTGTCGCCCATGGGCAGACCTCCTGGGTGGACCGGCGTGCGCGGTCCAGCCCGGAGCCGAAGGTCGCGGCTCCCGATCGCAGACGTTTCCTGATGGTGGTCGCCGGAGCCGCCGCGTACGCGGCGATGCGCCCCCATGGCGCTTGGGCGAAACGGCTAGCCGGAACGCCGGTGGCACTGCAGCCGTGGACGCTCCCGCCTGATCCCCCGCCGATTCGCTCGACCTGGCGCGCGCGCTCGCCGGCGCCGCGGTGCTGGCGCCGAGCCAGTGGAACACCCAGCCGTGGCGCCTCGAGCTCAACGGCTCCCTCAGCCCGGCTGCTCGCGGACGCGTCGCGCGCCCTGCCCATCACCGACCCGGAGCGTCGCGGCATGATGATGTCCCTCGGTGCGGCGCTCGAGAACCTGCTGGTCGCCTTGCGTGCTTACGGTCTCCGTCCGACCGTCACGTACTTCCCCGCCGGAGAGAAGACGTCGGTGGCCACCGTGACGTGGTCCCGGGCCGAGTCCCGCCGCGATCGCGACCTGTTCGCGGCGATCACGGAACGTCGCACCAATCGGGACAACTACGACGGTCGCGGCCTGTTCATGCAGAACCGCGCGGCGTTGACCGCGCTGGTGCCTGACGATCTGCGGCTCTATTGGCTCGACGACCGTGACGGACTGCGCGCCACGGCCGACATCGCCCACGACGCCATTCACGACGCGGTGCTCGACCGCCGCGCGCAGACCGAGTGCTACGCCTGGATGCGCGGCGGCGACGACGAAGCCCGCGCTCGCGGCGACGGCGTGACGCTCGACGAGCTGAGCCTCAGCGGTCCGGCGCGCTGGATGGCAGGTCACTACTTCAACCCGAAGAGCCGGATGCTCGGGCTCGGCGCGGGAGCGCCGCCAAGCAGGGCCGCGAGCAGATCCGCTCCGCCGGGGCGCTGGCGCTCTTCACCGCGCCACGCGGAGACGAGCCTTCCTGATCGCGGCCGGGCAGGCCTACGAGCGATTCGTCCTGCGCGCGACATGGCTGGGCATCGCCCATCAACCGATCCAGGCGCCGCTGCTCCGCTCTCCCTATCGCACCGATCTGGTCCGGCAGTTCGGCGCGGTCGGCGATGAGCCGCTGCTGCTCGTCCGGCTCGGCCATGCCCACCGCCCCAAGCCTTCCAGTGCGACGCAACGTCTCGGTGGTGGCGACGTTTCGGACCTCCTGACCTCGCGCGGCCGCCCCGGTTCTCACCATCCGGTGTGCTAGGCTCCTTTTCACGCCATGAAATCCTCGCTCTGGAACACGCTGGCCTTGGTGGTCGGGGTGATCGTCGTCGCGACGATCGGCCCTTGGTTGGTCTCCGAGGTGAGAGCCTCCCCCAGCAGCGCAGGCTCGCGGCGCGTGCCGGGAGCGGGTCGTGACCCTCGACATCGGAGGGATGACCTGCGGGAGGCTGCGCCGCCAAGGTGCGCGAGGAGCTGGCGGCCACGCCGGGAGTGTCCGCCGTCCAGGTGCGGCTCAAGCAGGAGCGTGCCTACGTGGTTTGCCCGGCGGGAGTGGCCGACAGCGCCCTGGCGGCCGCGGTTCACCGCGCCGGACCCGGCTTCGCGGCGGCGATCATCGAGCACTGACACGTCGCGCGCGATGTCGGCCGCGCGTCCTGGCGCTGTGCTAACGTCCGATCGTGAGACCCGCCACGCAGACCCTCGCGCCTTCTGGCCCGCATCTCCCGCACGAGTTGGGTGAGGAAGGGCTGCCTCGAGATCCTCTCCGACCGGCTCCGCAACAGCCCCGGGGTCGTGGCGTTCGAGGCGGATTTCAGCGCAGGCACGCTCACCGTCCGCTATCAGCCTTCGCGGGTCGAGCCCGACCAGCTGTATGCGCTCGCCGAGGAGGTCGGCGCCCTGTTCGCGCAGCGGGTGACCGCATGCGAGCGACGAGACTCACCCGACGCCTGCGAGGAATGCGCGCTGCGCCTGGGCCGCGTCGAGGATTTCCGCGTCACTGCCGACCAAGGGGCGCGTCGGGCTGTCGCGCCCCCACGTGCCGGCCGACACGCTCGAGTTCAGCGACCGCTCGCACAGGCCAAGACCTGGGGCGAGCGCATGAGCCCTTCGGAGCAGGAACACCTCGCCAGGGGTCTGGCGATGGCACTGCTGACCGGCGCGTGCGGCGTCCTTTTCGGCGCCGGCATTGCGCTCGAGCACGCGCTGCCCGACGCGCCGCGGTGGCACGAGGCCGCCTACCTGGTGTCGGCGCTGTGCGGCTCGTGGTTCGCTCTGCGGTCCACCTTCCGGGCTCTGCTCCGCGGCCGGCTCGACGTGAATCTGCTCATGATCCTTGCGGCGATCGGCGCGGCTTCGATCGGCTACGTGATGGAAGCGGCGATCCTCATGTTCCTCTTCTCGCTTAGCAACACGCTCGAGGTCTACACCATGGGACGCACCCGCCGCGCCATCCACGCGCTGCTCAAGCTTCGTCCCGCCCGGGCCCTGGTGAAGCGCGGCGATCGCGAGATCGAGATCGAGGCCGAAGCAGTGCGGATCGGCGACCTGGTGGTGATCAAGCCGGGCGAGAGCGTTCCGGTCGACGGCGTGGTGGCGAGCGGCGGCTCGCTGGTCGACCAGAGCACGCTGACCGGGGAATCGATGCCGGTGCCGAAGCAGCCCGGCGATCGCGTCTTCGCCGGGACGCTCAACCAGCAGGGCGCGCTCGAGGTGCGCACCACGCGTGAAGCCGGCGACACCACGCTGGCGCGCATCGTCTCGCTGGTCGAGCAGGCCCAGCAGCAGAAATCCCGCACCGAGGAAGTGGCCGATTGGGCCGGCCGTTACTACACCGTCGCCGTGGTGTTCGCGGCGGCGGCGATGATCGTCGTTCCGTTGCTCATGGGCCAGCCCTTCCCGCCCTCGTTCTACCGTGCCATGACCTTGCTGGTCGTGGCCTCTCCATGCGCGCTGGTGATCGCGACACCCGCCACCGTGCTGTCGGCGATCGCCAACGCCGCGCGCAACGGCGTCCTCTTCAAGGGCGGGCGCTTCCTCGAGGCGCTGGGTCGCGTGCGCGCCGTGGCGTTCGACAAGACCGGCACGCTGACGCGCGGGCGCTTCGCGGTGACGGACGTGGAGGCGCTCGCGGGCGTGTCGCCCCAACGGGTGCTGGCGTGGGCGGCGAGCGCCGAGAAGCGCTCGCAGCATCCGTTGGCGCAGGCGGTGGTGCGCGAGGCCGAAGCCCGGCGGCTCGACATCAAGCCGGCGGACCACCTCGTCAATCATCTCGGCAAGGGGATCGTCGCCCGGCTTCGGCGACGACAGCATCGAGATCGGGACTCCCGAGCTGTTCGAATATCTGGGCGTGCCGGTCCCGGCCGCGGGGCTCGAGCGCGTCACCGCGCTCAGCGCGCAGGCCAAGACCGCGATGCTGGTGCGCCGGAGCGCGGAGTGGGGCGTGATCGCGGCCGCCGACGAGCTGCGCGATACCGCCGCCGCTACCGTCGCCAGCCTCCGTGAGAACGGTGTCACCTCGATCGTGCTGATCTCCGGAGACAGCGTTCCCACCGTGGAGGCGGTGGCGCGACGGGCCAACGTCGACGAGTACCACGGCGGCCTGCTGCCCGAAGACAAGGTGGAGCGCATCGGGGAGCTGGAGAAGCGCTATGGCGCGGTGGCCATGGTGGGCGACGGCGTCAACGACGCCCCGGCACTGGCGCGCGCGACCGTAGGGGTGGCGATGGGAGGGTCGGCAGCGACGCCGCCATGGAGAGCGCCGACGTGGTTCTGATGGGCGACGACCTGACCGCCCTGCCCTATGCGCTGCGGCTGGCGCGTCGCGCCCGGCGCACCGTGATCCAGAACGTCGCCATCGCCTCGGGCGTGATGGTGGTGCTGGTCACGCTGGTATTCGTCGGCCACCTCACCCCGTTCGGGCCCCTCAAGCTCCCGGTCGCGGTCTCAGGGCACGAGGGCAGCACCGTAGTGGTCATCCTGAACGGGCTGCGCCTCCTCCGAGGAAAGCGCTCCTAGGCGCTCGGCCGCGACCCCGCCGCGGTTCCTTGAAGAAATCTTCACCCAACTTTTCTGCGTTTCGAGCGTATGGATCGATAGAACCCTTGCAGGGCTCCCCGGCGGTCTCCGGGGAGAGGAGGTCGTCATGGCTCACCTCAGCACGCGATGGACGGGAGATATCGCGATCGTCACGACCCGCGGCTATCTCATGGGCGGCACGGAGACGGACGAGCTGGCGGAGAAGATCGACGAGCTGCTCGCCGGCGGCAATCGCAAGTTGGTGATCGATCTGATCGAAACCTCGCACATGAATTCCACCGCGCTCGGGGTGATGAACCGCGCTCACCATCGCTATCGCGAGCAGGGGCGGGCAGATCCGGTTGTGTCACCTCACGGATCGCATCGAGAACGCCCTGGTGATCACGCGCCTGTCACTGATCTTCGACGTCCACGAGACGGAGCGCGCGGCCATCGAAGCGTTCCACGCGCCGGCGACGTCGTAGTCCGCGCAGCCGTTCAGGGCCCCTCGTCGACATCGGTGCTGGTCTGTGCGCTCGAGGCCAGCGACGTCACCACGATGTTGTCGTAGTAGAGCGTGCACTCGCCGACGCCGCCGGTGTACGCGGCGAGCGCGATACCGCCGGTCGTGCGCGCCTTGCGGGAATCCTCCTTGTCGATCAGGACCGTGTCGTTGACCCAGACCCGGTAGCGCCGACCCCGGCACTCGACACGGAGGTGCTGCCACTGGCCGTTGGCGTTGGTCACGTCCGCCTTGGCGAGCGGCCATTCGCGACGCTGCAGGAGCACGTCCTGGTAGCTCGATCCGCGCAGATCGACCGCCATGCCGCCCTCACCCTCGACCACGCGCACCGCGATGCCCTTGTCGGCCCCGCGCATCGCGCAAACATCGAGATCCACCGCGTAGTCCGTCCACTCGTCGGAGCCCGTGTAGAGGAAGGAGCGCTGCTGCCGGCCGTCGGGCATGTCCGCCTTGAGGACGCCGCGGCGCAGACTCCAGACCTCGGGCTTGTCCGCCCTCCAGCCGCTCGCCAACGTCGTGGCATGAAAGTCGTCCGAGAAGAGCACGCGCCCCGGCGGCCGTGCCATCTTGGGTGATGGCGGCGGAGTCGCGTCGCGAATCGGATCGGACGCGCCTTCCAGCATCAGCGCACATGCGAGCAGCCAGCCGAGTCGATTCATCGAGGACATGGTCAAAGCTTGTACCGCCGGTTGGATCAGGGTCAAACCCAAAGCGTTCGGCACCATGGTGCGAATTCTTCAGTGCTTTGTGTAGCGGCCCATCGAGGCCGTTGCTAGACTGCGCGACTTCATGAACCGTCGCATCGAGATCATCGGATGTCCCATCGACATGGGGGCCGGACGCCGCGGCGTCGACATGGGTCCCTCCGCGTTGCGCATTGCCGATCTCGCCACCCGTCTCGAGAGGCTGGGGCACGACGTGCGGGACCGCGGCGACATCGACGTGATGATTCCCGAGACGCAGGAGATTGGACAGAGCCGGTTGCGCTACAAGCAACCGATCCTCGCGACCTGCGCCCAGCTGATGAGGGACGTCGAGCGGAGTCTCGGGGACGGGTTCGTGCCGGTGGTGTTGGGCGGCGACCACAGTCTCTCGATCGGCTCCGTGGCCGGCTCGTCGCGCCATTTCGCCGCTCGAAACGAGGCCGTTGGCCTGATCTGGTTCGACGCCCACGGCGACGCCAATACTCCGGACACGACGCCGTCGGGGAACATCCACGGCATGTCGCTCGCGGTGAGCCTCGGGCTCGGCGATCCCGACCTGGTGAAGCTCGGAGACCATGCGCCCAAGGTCGGACCGCGCAACGCTGCGCTGATCGGCGTGCGCGATCTCGACCCGGGCGAACGGGAAGTCCTCAAGCGCGTCGGCTGCACGGTGTACACGATGCGCGAGATCGACGAGCGCGGCATGCGGAACGTCGTGGAGGAGGCGGTTCGTATCGTCTCGGACGGGACCGCCGGCGGTGCACGTGTCGCTCGACCTCGACGTGATCGATCCCGAGGACGCTCCGGGCACCGGCACGCCGGTGCCGGGCGGCATCACGTTCCGCGAGGCGCATCTGGCGATGGAGATGATCCACGATCAGGCGCGGCTCGCCGCGATCGACGTGGTGGAGCTGAACCCGGTCCTCGATCACCGGAATGCCACGGGGATTCTCGCCGCCGAGCTGGTCCAGAGCCTGCTGGGCAAGAGGATCTTCTGATGGAACGCGGAACTGATTCGCGCGCGGGGCGCGCTCAAGGGCGCGGGACGCGCCGCGCCAGCCTGCCAATCGCTTCCCGCAGCCCCCGGTGACGGTCGAACCGCCGCACGTATTCCGATTCCCGAAGCCCGCCCTTGGCGCGGATCACGCGGATCAGCTCCGCCCGCTCTGGCGCGGTCCACGACGACGCCGAGTAGCGCCACGAGCGGAGCCCAGCGCTCCCACGCGCCGCGCTCCTCCGCGTTCCATCCGGCGTCCGGTCCCCGCCGAGCCGCGCGGCGGCTTCCGTGGCGCAGACCCGCGTCGCCGTTTCGCGGTCGTGGCCGAAGCGGCGGCTCAACAGCCGGGTGACATGGAGGCCGACATTGGCGAGCGGGAGCGCCCCATCACGTCGTCGCGCGGCTTGCCGAGTGAGAGGTGCAACGGGACGCGGGCCAGTCGCCGCAGGGTCGCCAGGCTCGAACGATGAGCGGGATCGCGCCCGAGCCGCGCCAGCTCCCGGCGCATCAACCGCGACGCGGCGCGGTCGCGCGGCACGAAACCGGTCTTCTGATAGAACCACCACGCGCCCGACACGAGCGCTTCGTCGTTGCCGTCTCCGAGCTGGTACGGGGAATGGTGAACGCGTCACAGCCGAACAGCCGGCGTGCGGTGCCCAGCACCTGGCCATAAACCTTGCCCGCCTCCGCATCGCGATAGGTGTCGAACACGTTGTACGCGAGCTCCGCGGATCCGAACAGCGCCGCGGTCAGCACGTAGTCCGATCGGCACGCCGTTCTTGAGCGTGAGATAGCCGTACACGGACTCGAGCAACAGCCGCCGGTCGGGCCGCGTGCCGATGCAGGCGAAAGCCAGGCCTTCGCCGCAGTCCACGATGCGCACATCGCGCGGATCGCCGTTCGAGAACGCATCGAGGTCGCGACTGCGCGTCACCATGGCGCCGCGCGCCAGGTCGATCAGTGCCTCGGCTTCGCGTGGACCAGCGTCGCGCACGGCCCGCGGACGGGTGCGTCGGATCGCGGCGAGCGTGGGCCGGCGCCGGTCGAGCGGGCGCCGTTGCCAAGCGATGGCCACGCCGCTGCACGCCGAGGCGCTCCGTGGTCCGCGCAGGCGTGCCGGAGCCGGAGAGGAGCACGAGCGGAGGATCGATCGTGTCGTAAAGGGTCTCGCGGGCACCCACGCTCATCGGCAGTCGTTCAATCCGCTTCACCAGGAAGGCGGCGTCGCTCTCGTCTGGACCCTTGAGCCGCGCGATCCATTTCGAGAGCGGCAGGTCGTATTCGTCGAGCTGCCGGGATCTCGGCAGGGTGCACGAAATGCGGCAGCCAGGGCTCGAGCGCCTCGGGATCCAGCGCCGGCCAGTCCACGCGCAGCCGGTCGGGCCAGTGTCTGGCGAGCCAGGCCGCGGTGGGCGCGAAGAAACGGAAGCGAATCTCAGTGCCGGCGATGCCGGTGTCGGCCAAGCGCGCGGCATGGCGTCGCAGGTCCGCGCGCTGGGAGAACGCGACGAGCAGTCGCTCGACGGAGCGCAGCACCGCGCGATCGTCCGGGTAGGTGCGCCAGAAGCACAGGAGCTCGTGAAGGCGCAGCACGTCGCGCGGGCGCGTCAGCTCCGCGGCAGCGAGCCGCGCGAGCAGGGACCGCTTGGCGGTCGCGGCCGTGGCTCCGAACGAGCTTCGCAGCTTCTCGGCGGCGGCGAGCATCGCGAGCGGCCTGATCGAGCGCCACGCGCGGAGCCGCGACGAGAAGTTCGGGGGCGCCGGACGGGGGCCAAGTCCGGCCTAGCTGCCGCCCGCCGCAGCGTGCGAGCGCTCCGGCTTCACCACCACGCGATGCGCGACGGCTCGACCGCCATTGTCGCGGTAGTAGACCGTGACTCGGGCGTTCTTGCCGACGTCTCCGGTGGTCTTCATCTCGCTATGCTTGGTGAACACCACGGTACGGGGCTTCTTGCCGCGCTTCTCGACAGTGAGCGTGTTCTGATCGAGCGCCGTGACGACTCCCGTGACTGACGCAACGACTCGCGGGCATCGCTGCTCTTCGCTCGCGTGGCCGAAGACGCTGCCGCTGACGACACGGACGGCGCCCACAAGCTCGGCGCGAGACAAAGCGCCGGTCGCGACGCACGACAGAATGAACCTTCGACCCTGCCTCATTCCTCCTCACCTCCCTTCCGCACCTCGGGGGCAGGGTGCGCGGATGCTCGGTCATGGGCGCAGATCGCGTCAAGGATTCCCGTGCGTCGACCGCGATCGTCCACCGCGGTGACGAGGCGTCGACGCAGGTGACAGCGTGAGAAGCGCGAGCGCTTGGCCGGATCGACGCGAAGTCGCCGCTCGAGCGCGTCTCAGCGTGGCGGACGCTGGACGCCGATCTTCTTCATGCGCGACTGCAGGGTGGTGGGCTTGAGTCCGAGGATGCGCGCCGCGCCGCGCGGCCCACTCACGCGGCCGCCGGTCGTCGCGAGCGTGCGCTCGATCGCCTCGCGTTCGATCTCGACCAGCGATCGGAGCGGGCGCGCCGCGCACGCCGGCGCCGCCCGACTCGAGTGTCGGAGCCAGCAGCCTGGCCACCGCGGCGAGCCCCGCACGTCGGCGGCGTCGAGCGCGCGGCGGCTGAACACCGCGAACACTCCGACCCCCACGCCTTCACGCAGCATCGGCAGAGCGACGAAGCTCCTGATGCCGTGAAGGGCAATCCAGCCGGGATCGGCGCAGTCCCTGGGTTGCGAGCCCTTCCTGGGTCACGAACGGCTTGGACTCGAGCATCACGCGCCCGACTTGCCGGGCGCCCAGGGGATAGCGCCGATAGGGACCGTCGAGCCGGATCGACGAGGCCGACGCTCGCGACCAGATGCAGGCAGCGGCTGTGATCGGCACACTCCGACCGCATGGGACAGGTGGGGCACAGGTCGCCGGGTCGGAGTCGCCACTACCCTGGCGAGCGCGCCGTCGAACGGCGCGACGAGGTCCGCGATGAGCTGGCTCAGCATCTCGCCCTCCTTGGCGATGGGTCGTAGATCTCGATGACGATATTTCGGTGAGCCGATTGAATGACGATATATCGTCATTCTCGTCCACGGTCAACCCTGCGTTGCCCCCGCGGCGGTCCTTCCATTGGGCTATTCTCCGTCCGTGCTCGACTTTGAAGATGGAATCCATTGGATCGGAACCGATGTCTTCGTCGATTCCCGCAGGGGACGCGAGCGCGGCATCGTGTCGCACGCGCACTCCGACCACGTGGGCCGCCACCGCCGCTGGATCGCGTCGCCCGCCACCGCCGCGCTGTGCGCGAAGCGCTGGGGCGCGATGGACCTCGAGGTCCATGCCTTTCACCAGCCGTGGACCGAGGAGGGCGCGACCGTGACGCTGCTCCCGGCCGGACACATCCTCGGATCCTCGATGGTGCTGGTCGAGCGCGGGGGCACGCGCGTGCTCTACAGCGGCGACTTCCGACTCAAGTCCTCGGCGACCGCCGAGCGCTGCGTCCCGGTGGCGGCCGACGTGCTGGTGATGGAGTGCACGTTCGGAGATCCACGCTTTCGCTTTCCGGATCGCCTCGAGGTGCTGGATCAACTCTGCGACTTCGTGGAGCAGACGCTCGCGTCCGAGACGGTCCCGATCCTCTACGCCTATGCACTGGGCAAGGCTCAGGAGATCGCCGGGCTGCTCGAAGCGCGCGGGGTTCCAGTGTGGCTGCACGAGCGTGCCTGGGACCTGCTCGGGGTCTATCGGGAGTTCGGTCACGCGTTCGCGGGTTGCCGGCGCTACGAGCTGGAGGCGCCGATCAACGGCGTGCTCATCCTTCCGCCCGGATCCGCCACCCGTCCGCTCGTGCGCAGCATTCGTCGCCGCCGCACCGCGGCCATCACTGGCTGGGCGCTCGACCGCTGGCGTCTTCCGGCCTGTGACGCCGCGTTTCCGATCAGCGATCACGCCGACTTCGACGAGCTGCTCGGAGCTGGTGACGAGGGTGAAGCCGCGGAAGATCTACACGCTCCACGGACCCGACCAGTTCGCGGCGCGGCTGCGGCGGCTCGGTCACGATGCCGAGCCGGCGGCGTTCGCAGTGCAGGGCAGCCTGTTCTGATCCGACGTCACGGCCGGACGCGCGCGAGCACCAGAGCCGGCGTGCGCAGCGGGATCTCGAGCGGCGCCGGAGACGCCGCGCGCGCCACCTCCGACTCGCGCCGCGGCGGATAAGCGACGTATGCCCAACCACCGTCTCCCTGGAGCGCCCTCATCGACGCCGCGAGTCCCGCTGGAACGGCGAAGTGACGTCCGAGCCTGAGGCGGAGCGACGCCGGAGGCGGCTCGATCGAGCAGCAGCGGTGTCGCCGGCGTCGTGACGCCGTTCATCGCGGCCGCGACCGGGCCGGCGCTCACGTAGCCTTCGAGCGCGGGGAGCACGCGCCCCAGCACGAGCGGCGTGCCCAGCGCCACCTGGGCCGCGAACAACGCGGGCAATGCACGGCTCCTTCCCAGGAACGAAGCCAGCGCCGGACCCCACGCGCTCACCAGCGTGAAGGCCGCCAGTAGTCGCAACGCCGAAGCGCCGACGCCCAGACGACGCGACACGATCTCGAGCAGGATTGCGGCGACGGTGCCGCCGCCCGCGGCGAGCCAGGCCGCCTGTCCGATCGCCCGGACCGCGAGCATTCCATTGGCGAACACGCCTTCGAGCAGGCTCGCCACGAGCAGCGCCGCGGCGGGTAGTGCGGGCAGCACGGCGGGCAGGGAAGCGCTGGCGCGAACAGCATCGTCGCCAGAGCCACTGCGAGAGCGACGAGGAGTTGACGCGTCGCCACCGCGGACGCGCCGGCTCCGGTGGTCCACCGGTACAGCGCGGCGACCGGGAGCATGGTGCTCCACGGGTAGAAGCCCACCACCAGAAAGCCCAGCCACCGGGCGGGATGTGTGTACCAGGGAACGCCGCTGCCTCCGCCGTAGGGGAAAGCCGGCAGCGCCAAGGCGAACGGCACTCCGTGACGCTCGACCATCGCGCCATACCACGGCAGCGCGAGGCCGAGGACCAGCAGGAGGCCCGCCGTGCGATGGAGCCGGACGCGCGGGACCGTGCCGCCGCCCAGCTCGACCGCGACGAGCGGCCACAGCGCGGGTATCGGTCCGGCCACCAGGAACGCCAGCGCGAGTGCACCGTAGGCGAGGTGAAGTGACGCGGTCGTTGCGACTCGAGGCGCGCGCCCGCCAGCACCGCCCAGCCGAGCCAGGCGAGGCTCGTCGCCAGGAGCTGCGTGCCGTCGGTGCGCGCGGCGAGCGGGAGCGCGAGCGAGGTCGCAAGCACCGCTCCGGCCAGCCATCCGGCGCGCGCGCCCATGCGGCGCCGCCCGATCGCCACCGTCAACGCCACCAGGAGCACCGCGAGTATCGAGCGGAGCGCGCGCGCCGCCGCTGGTGAGGCGGGAGTCAGACTGAGGCCCAGGAACTCGATCGTGTACCCGAGCAGCGGCTTCTCGAACCGCGGCGTGCCATCGAGGGTGGGCGTGATGGCTTCGTGGAGCTGCATCAGCCGCTGGGCCACGGCTCCGTCACGCGCCTCGCGCTCGTCCATCAATCCGGGGCGATCGGAGGCCGACGAACAGCGTCGCCAGCGCGAGGAGCGCGAGCCCGATGAACGCACGCATCGCGGCAGCCCTAGCAGAAGCGGCTCGGCAACTGGGCTATGCTAGCGTCATGATCGATTCGAGAATCGCATCCGAGTCCCGAGTGAGCACATCATGAGCGCGCTCACGAGCCACGTTCACCGCTTCGTTCCCGCCGCCGGCGGAGAGAGCGCGCCCCGCACCCTGCTGCTGCTCCACGGCACGGGTGGCGACGAAAACGATCTGCTGCCGCTCGGCCCCTTGCTGGATGGGGAGGCCGCGTTGCTCAGCCCACGCGGGAACGTGCTCGAGAACGGCAGACCGCGTTTCTTCCGGCGGATCAGCGAGGGCGTGTTCGACCGCGCCGACGTCGTGCGGCGCGCCGGAGAGCTGTCCGAGTTCGTGAACGAGGCGCGGCAGGCTTACCAGCTGGGTCCAGTGATCGCGGTCGGCTTCTCGAACGGCGCGAACATCGCCGGAGCGGTGCTCCTCCTCCACCCTGGCATGCTCGCCGGGGCGATACTCCTTTCGCCCATGGTGCCGCTCGAGCCCGACCTGATCCCGGATCTCTCCGGGACTCCGGTGTGGATCGCCGCCGGCAGGGCCGATCCGCTGGTGTCAACCACGGAGGTCGAGCGCCTCGTCGACTTGCTTCGGCGGAGCGGCGCCGACGTAACGCTCGAATGGAATCCGGGAGGACATGGGGTGCCTCCCACGGTGGTGAGCGCGGCGCGGAAGTGGCTGGCTGGCCAGGTCGGAAACCCCAGCGTACGCCGCCCGGCTGAACGTCCGGCAGCCGAACGGAGTAGGGAACGCGGCGGCCGACACCTGTGGCCGCCCGGTGTTTGGTGCTGCGACGCTGGTCAGAATCGCCTTGAGTCTCGGGAAACGACGCGCCGATATCTTTAGTGACTTCGGTTGTCTGTGGTATCGGCTGTTCGATCAATGCCGCCAGCGACAACTGGCGGCGATTCGCTGTTCGGCCGCGCCGGGCTCCGAGGATCTGGTCACAGCGACCGGGCGAGCCGTCACGCAAGGGGCGGCAGTGGAAGGGCCTCTCGGCCCACGAAGTAAGGAGCAGTTCAGTGGCACTCGGTACCGTGAAGTGGTTCAACGAGGCGAAGGGCTTTGGATTCATTTCTCAGGAGGGCGGGGAGGATGTCTTCGTTCATTTCTCCGCGATCCAGATGGACGGCTTCAAGACGCTAGCCGAGGGAGATCGAGTCGAATTCGAGGTTACCCGCGGACCGAAGGGTCTTCAGGCCAGCAACGTCCGGAGGGCGTGACCCGGGATACCACCTCACGATGTGACGGGCAGGCGCGGCGACGCGCGCGCTCCGTTCTTTCGGGGAGAGCGCGCTCGGACCTCAGCGCCGCGGGGAGGGGCCGAAACCCACCGTGATCCCCTGATCCGATTCCCGACACTCAGAGGAGAGATCGATCCCGATGAGCACGGACGCCCGTCAGGCCGAAGAAGTCGCTCCGCTGGATGCTGCTCCCGCAGATCGAAGCCGCCACCAAGGCGGTGGCGGGATAGGTCAACCAGCTCGGGCGCACCCTCAAAACCTGTCGTCTCTACGACGGGAACAACCCGACCGTGATCCGCTTCCGCGAAGAGGCTGGCGGCGGCTCACATCGGCTCCTGGACGAGCACGGTGCCGTGACCCTGAAGTTCAGCGCCGACGACGTGCTGTTCGAGGAGGCGTCGCTCTACCCGGCGCGCTCGCGCGACGACAATCTCGCGCTCCCCTTCCATCGTGACGGAATCCGGGGCATCACGTTCTCGCCCGGGATCGAGACGAGCGAAGTCGAGTCGGTGCTCGACGCCATCCTGCAGGTGTCGGGTCAGAACTTCGGCCAGGACGATCTGGTGACGCTGCTGTGGGGAAGCAGGCCTCACCCATGTCGACGTCGATTACGTTCCGTCCGCGACGGCGACATCGGCGGTGGCGAAGTGGAGGGTTCCGAGGGCGAGGTCAGGGTGCCCTGGCCTGAAGCCAGCGCCGAAGCGGAAGCTCCCGAGCCGGAGACGGCCGTCGCGGCCGAGGAAGGCGAGGTCACGGGGCGCTCCGACGACTGGACCACGGGAGAGCTCACCGTCGAGATCGAGGCCGGCTTCGGCGAGCTGGATGCCATGTCGTCGTGGGAGGTGGAGCGCTTCTTCAAGGAGTACACAGCGGAGCACGAGGTCTCGCCCACGACCACGGCGCTCGCGATCGTCCGCGCCGCCCTGGCGAGCGACGTGACCTCCGAGGACCGCGCGGAGTTTCAGCAGTTCACTCCGCGGCTGATGCGTCTGGCACTTGCCAAAGGCGCGTGGCTCGAAGCACGCGAAGCCCTCGCGCTCATGCAGTCCGAGCCGGGCCTGGTCCTGGCGCCTCTGGTCCAGGAGCTCCTTCAGCCGATCACGGTCTCGACCACGGTGGAGCAACCTCGACCAGCAGGAAGCGCCGACCGTCGCCGAGTTCATGGCGTTCGCGAGGGCGCTCGGCGATCCGGGGATCGACCTCCTGAACGCCGTGCTCGGGGAGAGCCAGCAGCGCCGCAATCGCCGGCTCCTGGCCGAGGCGATGGCGGGCTCTGCCGCGAACATCCCGAGCGGCTCGCGCCCTACCTGTCTGATCGTCGCTGGTACGTGGTCCGCAACATCGTGCACATCCTGGGGTGGATCGGGGGCACGGCCACCGTCGGCTTGCTGCGCACTGCGCTCAAGCATCCCGAGCCCCGCGTCCGTTACGAGGTGGTGGCGGCGCTCGGTCAGGTCGAGCCGGCCGCCGCGCGTCCGGTGCTGCTCAAGGCGCTGGAAGGCGCCGATACGCGATTGTTCTGCGCGGTGCTCCACCAGCTCTCGGCGCAGCGCGATCCAGGTGTCGCGCGATTGCTGCTCGGCTATCTGCAACACGAGGCGTTCGAGCAGCGGCCCGGCGAGGAACGGCGCGCCATCTATTCCACGCTGTCGGCCGTGGCGGGGGACGAGGTCGTGCCCGAGCTCGAGGCCGAGCTGCTCAAAGGCAACTGGTTCGCACGCGGGCAGGAGGCGCACCGCCAGTCGGTGGCGCGGGTCCTGGCGCGTATCGGGGGCCCCGCGGCTCGACTGGTGCTGGAGCGCGGCGCAGTCTCCAAACGCGGACCGGTGCGCAAGGCGTGCGAGGACGCGCTCACCGGGATGGCCTCATGAGCGACGAACGCACGCCACTGGGGCCGACGCCGAAAGCTCCGCGAGCACGACGCTCGGGCCCAAGTTCCTGGTCCGGCTCAACGCGCTGCTGCGCACCGCCCGCACCCACGACGTCACCAACCAGGCCTTCCAGCGGCAGCTCAAGGAGTTCCACGAAGTCGTGATCCAGGTCATGGAGGAGGACCAAGAGGACGAGGTGGCGCTGGTGGTGGTGGCGGACTACGTGTCACCTGAACGGCGTCCGCATCAAGGCGCATCCGTCCATGCTCGGCGTGTACCACGCGCTGATGTCGGAGTTCGAGCGCCGAGCGCTCGGCGGCATCCGCTTCCTGCACGGGGTCCACGAAGCGGAGCTCGAGCGCTTCTTCCAGCTGTTCGTGGCGTCGGACGCGGCCCTCGCGGAACGGTTGATCGAGACGGTGAAGGAGGCCGGCGTCGATCACGTGGTGCCAGTTCCCGCCATGGATCTCGACGCCGACGACCTGGCCCGCGATCTCGAGGAGCAGAGGGAGAACACCGAACGCGGGCGCGCCAAGCGCGTGTTCTGGCGAGCGGTGCTGGGCACGCGCAAGATCGTACTGCGCGCGCACCAGACCGGCCGACCCGACTTGCGCCAGGCCAAGCGCCTGGTGCAGCCGGTGGTCGACAGCATCATGCGTCACGAGTACTCGGTGGTGGGTCTGACGGCCCTGCGGGACCACGACGAATACACCTACGCACACTGCGTCAACGTGAGCGTACTGTCGATCGGCATGGGCCAGGCGCTGGGATTGTCGCGACAGGTGCTGGCCGATCTCGGCGTGGCAGCGTTGCTTCACGACATCGGCAAGATCGCGGTTCCCGGGGACGTGCTGCGTAAGCCCGCGCGGCTCACCCCGGAGGAGTGGCGTCTGATGCGTCGCCATCCCATCGAAGGCGTCAAGATGATCTGCCGGATGCCGGGACTCACGGGATTGACGCTCGACGCGATGCGCGTGTGCCTCGAGCACCACATGAATTTCGACCGGAGCGGTTATCCCGGCATCACCACGGAATGGGGGCAGGCGTCGCTCAGCCGCATCGTCGCGGTCGCGGACTGCTTCGATGCCATCACCGCGCATCGCGCCTACCACCGCCGCCCGCGCAGTCCGTTCGAGGCGCTCCAGTACATGCTGGGACCGAGCCGCGTGTCGTTCGATCCGGCCGTCCTGTGGGCGCTGATCCGGACCGTCGGACTCTATCCCGCTGGATCGGTGCTGCAGACCGACTCGGGGCACGTCGTTCTGGCCCTGAGCCCGAACCCTCAGGACGTGCGAAGGCCGAACTGCCGGGTGCTGGTCCTGCCCGACGGCACCGCGGCCCCGGAAGAAGGCGCCGAGCAATGGAACCCGATGCCTCCGGATCGCAACGTCATCAGGGTGCTGAGACCGGAGGAGCACTCCTTCGCCACGGGCGAGCTGCTCGCGGCCTGAGGCGATCGGGGAGATGACGAACGGGCGGCGTCCGAAGACGCCGCCCGTCGTGTTCGGGTGGAACCCGCTGCGTGGACCTGGACGCTCCCCGTCTCCGACCACGCTCACCACGAGCCCACCCTTCACCTCAATCACTCATCGGCCGTCGTCGTATTCCCCCGGTATTCGCCGGCCGCGGGGCCCGTATCCGGATCACATCCGGGGTCGGCCTCGACCACCTGGATCACGCTCGCGTGGCGGTGCCGCGAGCAGTGCAGGTCGTACGCCTCGAGGCTCGCGAATCCTTCGTGGCAATAGGGATCCCAGTAGACGAAGCCTTGCGGAGCCGCGTGCGTGAGCGTGGCGCCGAGGAAGAGGCCGCTCAGGAAACCCGCGACCACCGGTCCCGATCCGGAATGCCACACCGCGTAGGAGCCGCGTGGAACCACGCGCCGCATGACGACGGGCCGCGCGACGCGGCGCACGATCACCCGCTCGCCATAGGGTCCGTGGTATCGACGGTGGCTGGCCTCGGCCATCGGGACCAACGACGTCCCTGCGATCAGGACCAGCGCGGCGATCGCCAGAGACCGTCGCATGTTCGATTGGCTGCTCATGACTCCTCCTCCACCGGAATGGCATGGGGCGCTGAACCCAAGTCAAACGCAGGCGCCGTGCCAGCGGTGTCGCGAAAGACTCCGTCAAGCCCGCGTTGGGGTTGCGCGCACCGAACGCTCGTAAGCGCAGGTGGGCTGTGGCGGTCGCGCCACAGAGAGGACTCAGCTGAAACGAAGCGGCCGGCCCCGTTGAAGGAGTCCGGCCGCCGCGCAGAGAAGCGCTCGGTTCTAGTCGCTCGTGCACGGTGTGGCGTGTTGCTGCCGTCCTTGTTGGTCCAGGTCACGGTAGCGTTCGGCCCTACCGTCGACCGAGGTCGGTGCCGAACGCGTTGCTGCACTGATGGTCACCGGACCCAGCTCGTCACCGCCGGACCCTGCGTCCACCGACCATCGGAAGCCGTGCATGTTCGCGTGAATCGAGCAGTGGTACGCGAACGTAACCAGCGGTGGCGAATGTGTGCTGATAGACCGCCAGAGTGACCAAGCGTCGCAGAATTCAGTCCTTGGCCGGCAGGTGGTGGCGACGTCAGATCGAACTCTTGCCGCCGCCAGGCGAAGGCGGTCGTCGAACCACAGGGCCGCCAACCCGAGCACGAGCAATGCTTCTGAGACGATGCTCTTTGCCATGGGAGAGACCCCCTGAGTGAGACCTGCGAACCAGCGGACGCGCCTTTCGTTTCGATTTGGATTCGTCGATCGAGCCATGGGTCCTGCCAAAGATCCCCGTAACGAAATCCAGAATGCCTGTTCGAGCGGTTGCGAGGGCGCATGCCGGGTGTAGACTCGAAGCGCCGTGCGTCCTGCCGCCATCCGGTTCGATTGGCGGCCATCCGTGGCTATTCCCAAGGGAACATGAATCAACGTTTCGCAGGCCGGTTCCTGCTGTTGCGGCGCTTGGGCAAGGGCGGGATGGGAGAAGTCTTCCTCGCCCGCGACACGGCCACCGGCCTGGAATGCGCGCTCAAGCGGCTGCCGCGCGAGACGGGCGCCGGTCTGCCCTCGGCCGTGCGCCGCGAGTTCGAGGCGTTGACGCGGATTCGGCACCCGCGGTCGTGGCCGTGCACGAGCTCGGGATGTCACCCGAGGGCATTCCCTTCTGCACCATGGAATACGTGCCGGGCCTGCCGGCCGATGAAGCGATCGCTCGCGACGACTGGTCCGCCTTGTTCTACATCGCCGCGCGCGTGACGCACGGACTCGAAGCGCTCCACGCCGCGCACGTCGCTCACGGCGATCTCAAGCCCTCGAACCTGCTGGTATTGCCGGGTGAGCGTCCGGGAATGCTCCCACGCAGCGTGCGGCTCGTGGACTTCGGTCTCGCGGCTGTGATCGGCGGAGCCGGCGAGGGGCACGTCGGCACGGCCGGGCTTCGCGGCTCCCGAGGTGGTGAAGGGACAGGCGCCGTCGCCGGTGAGCGATCTGTACGGGTTGGGCGCCACGCTCTACGCGATCATCGCCCGCGCTGCGCCGTTCGCGGGCGACACCCGGGATGCGGTGCTGAGAAACCAGGAAGCGGGCCCGCCCGATACCGCGCCGCTGGATCAGGCCGGCGCCCCGGCTCCTCTCAGCGTCTGATCCTGGGGCTGATGGCGCGGGAGCCCAACGAAAGACCTCGCGACGCGCGCGAGGTGAGGCGCGAGCTCGAGACGCTGCATCCGGCCGCACGCCGGCCGCTTTCAGAGCGAGTCGATACTTCCTCGGTCGTGGGACGGGAGCGCGAGTTGGCGCGGCTCGAGTCCTGGTGGGCTCAGGTTCCGGTTCGCCCTCCCATCACGGTCATCACCGGTGCAGCCGGAACCGGCAAGTCGGCGTTGCTCTCCCGAGCTGGCCACGCGTGCGGCCCCGGCCGCGCGGCCGGTAATCCATCTGTCGTGCGGATCGCTGTCCGGACCCGGAGCCTGTCGCGGCTGCGCTCATGCGGACGGCTCGCGGCCGACGCCGGAGCGGATCCCGCGCCCGTGCTCGGCGCGGGCGTCCAGGAGAGCGCGCTCGACGAGCTCAGCGAACGCGCCGCGCAGTGGGCTCACGCCCTGGTGGTGAAAGCGCAGCCGGTGGTGGTGCTGCTCGACGACGCGGAGCTCCTCGACGGCGTTGTCGAGGGCCTGGATTCGCCGTCTCGTCGCGCGACCGGAGCACTCTCCGCTTGCGTGGGTCCTGGCGCGCCGTTCCGGCGTCGATGTCCCGGAGGACGAGGAGGTCCTGTTCGAAGCCGGTCAGGCTCGCAGGATCGAGCTCTCGCCGCTCGCTCCCCGACGCGATCGAGCGGCTCAGCCGCGGTCCGCCTGGGCGAGGTCGCGCCTCAGGCGGTCATCCATTTCCTCCGCGAGCGATGTGGCGGACACCCCGGCCTGGTGGTGGATCTGCTGCGCGCGGCGGCTCGCACGGGAGCGATTCAGGAGGACGAAGCCGGTCTGAGAGTCGAGGAGGAGGCACTCCGCGGCCTGGTGGCTCCCGAGAGTTACGAGGCGGCGCTGATCCAGCGCCTGGAGAATCTCGATTCGACGTCGCGTCGAGCGATCGAGGCGCTCGCGGTGTGGGCTCCGGCCTCGATCGCGAGCGGCTGCACGCGCTCGAGCCGGGAGACCGATGGGGACACGATCGGGCGCCTGCTCGAGTCCGGCCTTGCGACTCGCACGGATTCCGGTGAGCTGTTGCTTGTGGCCACCGCTGCTCGCGGACCGAATCGTGGCGGCTCTGCCGGCGGAGCGGCGTCGATCCCTGCATCGAGCGGCACTCGAGTACACCCGGGCTGAGCCGGCTTCAGAGGTTCGAGCACCTTCGCGGCGTCTGGCGAAGCTCGAGCGGCCCTCGAGGAGGCGCGCGCCGCGCTGGCGGAGGGCCCGTCGAAGGGCTCGCGGCTCGGGCGGCCGAGCTCTGCCGAGCGCGAAGTTTCCGATCGAGCGGCCGAATGGCACGAACGGGCCGGACGTTGGGCCATGGAGCGCGGGCAGATGGCCGCCGGCGATGCCGCATTTTCGTCGCGCGCTCGAACTCGCTTCCAACGCTGCGGAGCGCGCCGGATGGTGGGTGGATCTGGCTCGCGCAGCCGTCCGGGTCGGCGCGCTGGACGAGCTGCGCTCGGTCGTGGAGAACTCGGCTCGCGAGGATCTCCCGCCTGGAGCGCGCGCACGAATTGCCGCCGACGATGCGATGGGCTGGCTGACGCGGCGCGAGCGCGAGCTGGCCCGCTCGCGCGGCACCGAAGCACTCGCGCTCGCGGAAGCGGCGGGCGAAGCGGAAGCGGAGGGAACGGCCGCTCAGGTCCTCGCCTACGTGGCGCTCGAGGAACGGGATGTCGAGCGCGCCGAGGTCTTCACGCGACGCGCGACCGCTGCGTTCGAGCGCGCCGGCCGCCCTCGCTACACGTGGGCGATGGGATTGAACGTGTCCCTGCTGAGGGCTCAGCGGAAGACGGAGGAGGCGCTGGCGCTCTTGGCGACGGGGATCGCGGCCGCGCGGGTTGCGGGAGATCGTGCCTTTGTTGGTGAACTGCATTTTCAGTTGGGTTTCCTGCAAGTGAAACCGGTAGGTGGGAAGCAGCCATTCGCTCTTATGAAGCCACGGCTCAAAATGCACTGGAAGATTCCCGTCCTATCAATCTGGCGATTTCGACTTGTGGACTCGCCATTCTCTTCGGCCTCACCGGCCACCTGCGCATTGCCAAGCGAAATGCTCTTGAGGCAATCCGGTTGTGCAGATCTCATCGGCCAAGGGTAGAGCCAAGCGCGTGGCGGGCGCTCGCACAAGCTCGCCGGTTCAGTGGACATCTAAGGGAAGCCGAGCGCGCAGCTCGTCGAGGCGCTCGTCTTGCCGAGAGCGCCGCACGTGAAGACTCCACCTTCTGTTCTCTCGAACTGGCGAACGTGATGAGCGCGATGGGGCCGGTGGTCCAACGCACGGGCTGTCGCCGCCGCAGCCCTTGTCGCCGATAGCGCCACGCTGACAGTCCCTTCGGCGCTCGTGACTGTGCACACCGGAAGAGCCGCGCTACGAGAGGGCGACGTCGAAATCGCCGAACGTCACTTGGAAGCGGTGCGCGGATGGCTGCGGGAAATCTCGGCTCCCTACGTCGGGGCGAATGCCGACTTGCTCGCCGCCGAGATTGCGTTCCGCCGTGGTTCCGTCAGCGACGGCTTCGATATCGGGCAGCGTTCGCTGGATGCATTCGGCGCGCTCCCCGCTCCGCCTGAACGGGCGTTGGCCGCTCTAGAACTGGCGCGCCTGGCGCCCCTCGCGGGTGATCGCCGCATGAATTCCCTGGCTCGAGCTGGCTACGTCGACCTTCGAGCGCCTCGGCAACCGGCGCGGACGTGAGCAAGCCCTGGCGCGATGGGTCGAAGTACTCAAGCACAACGAGGGGACGGCCCAGACCCATGACGGTGGGTGGCGAGCGCGGCTCTGCTCGAGCGAGTCGGCTGGCTGCTGCATTCGCTCACCGATCTCCACGAGCTGACCCAGCGTGCCATGAGCATGGTCGTCGAGCAGCTCGATGCGGAGCGTGGCGTGCTCCTCCTGCAGGATCGCGAAACCGGTCAACTGCGCGTCATGGCGGAGCAGGGAGCGGTGGACAACGCGACTCGGAGCGAGGCGGTGCGCTACAGCCGCAACGTTGTCGAGCGGGTGACCGAGAGCGGAGGAAGCCTGCTCATCGTGGATGCTCCTTCCGACGTGCGCGCGCGCTTTCGACAGCGTCCGCAACCTGGGCTTGCGATCCATCGCGTTTGCGTGCCGCTCTACCTCGGCGGAGCGGTCATTGGAGTGGTCTACCTCGGACGACTCGCGGGCCCACCGGTTCGGCGACGCCGATCGCGGCTCTGCTCGAAGGGTTCGCCCATCTGATGGCGGTCGCGATCGAAAAAGCCCGTGGCCACGAAGAGATCGAACGAATGAAAGACCGCCTCGAGGGGAGAACCTTACGCTGCGCCGCGAGATCGGATCGCGCTTTCAGATGGAGAACCTGATCGGCGGAAGCTCCGAAATGCGTCGGATCAGCGCGATGGTCCAGGCCGCGGGGCGTGGCAACAGCACCGTGCTGATTACCGGCGAGAACGGCACGGGCAAGGAGCTCGTCGCGAAGGTCCTCCATCACTCCGGTTCTCGGCGGAACGGCCCGTTCATTCCGGTCAACTGCGGTGCCATCACGGAGACTTTGATCGAGAGTGAGCTGTTCGGAATTCTCGCGGGGTCGCCACCAACGTTCGCGCTCGTGACGGTCGATTCGTCCAGGCCAACGGCGGCACCTTGTTCCTCGACGAGATCGGCGACATGCCGCTCTCACAGCAGGTGGCGCTGCTGGCGGCGATCGCGAACCGTGAGGTCGTTCCCGTCGGCGGTCATCGGCCGATCCCGGTGGACGTGAGGATCATGGCCGCCACCAACCGCAACTTGAGGAAGCTGGTCGAGGAGGGCCGCTTCCGCGAAGACCTCTACTTCCGCGTCGCGGTGCTCGAGATCGAGCTGCCGCCGCTTCGCGAACGCAAGGCCGATATCCCCGCCTCGCGCGGCACTTCATCCAGCAGTTCGCCGCGGTCCAGGAACGCGAAGCGCCCAAGCTCTCCACCGACTTCATGGCGGTGCTCATGCAGAGCGACTGGCCGGGGAACGTGCGGGAGCTTCAGAACTACACCGAGCGCGTGATGGCGATGAACTTCGGTCCGGTGCTCCGCCCGGATCCGCTCCCGCGGGATCTGCAGGAACGCCCCGGCGTCCCGCGTCTAGCCCGGGTGCGGGGGCTCCCAGCGACCGTCGAGGAGATCGAGCGCCGCATGGTGACCGAGGCGCTACAGAAGGCCGGAGGCAATCAGAGCGAGGCGGCTCGCAAGCTCGGCCTCACCGAGCAGTCCCTCCGATATCGGCTCCGCAAGTACGGCCTCGATCCTCGCAGCAATCGGCGGGTTCGCCAGAATTAGCGAAAACCACGCAAGGCCATGGTCGGGATTGCAGTTTGCAATCTGCCTGCGCGGCTTCGCGCAACAAACCGCGAGTTTTGGCGACTTTTCCGTTCGGCGATTGATGTCATCAAGCTCCGTAAGCCCATGAGGTACATCGGGCTCTAGGATCTTTTCGGCGGCCGGCGAGAGTGGCACGGGTTTCGCCCCATGAATTCTGTGGCAGGACGACACCACGAATCCGAGGAGAACCCGATGGAACGCCGCAAGGTTTCGCTCGCGATCGCTCTCACCATGGCACTGGGCACTCTCGTGACTTGGCGCGGAAACGCGCAGGCACAGTGTCCGGATGGCACGACTGGTATGTACCTCCAGGCCATGGGAGCGAATGACCTTCAGGCATCCTCCTTCGCTTCCACTCCCTGGTGGAGCGCCTGACGAGTCGGTTCGGGTCGATCTCGGTGAACGGCTGGGGAAGAACTCCCGCTCGTCAAGGGGGTCTTGCGCGCGTCAGTGTCGCCGTCTTGCGTGAGCGGCGCTCACTGCTGCGCTGACCCTGCGGAGCCGAAAGGACCGCCGATGGGAATCCCCAGCGACAAGGGCGGGGCGAAACCAGCCCCCGCCAATCTTCTTCAAAAGCATTGCCACAGCTTGACGACGCTACTGGTGTTTGGGGGCCAGGCGGTCGATCGTCGGGCTGTGGCTCTTTCATTCCACCGCGCGAGTCGCCACAAGGATGGGCCGTTCGTGGCGATCGATTGTTGCCGCGACGAGTCACGGCTACATTCAGCCGCTCCAAGCGGTGCTCAACCACACCGCGCCCGATCCCGGTCCGGATCCGGTGCGCGGGGCTTGGTGTGGCACGTTGTTCCTCGACAACGTCGCCGCTCTTTCGAACGGGACGCAACGACTCTTGCTCTGGTTCGCCCGGCGCACACTCTGGAGGATCGGTGGCGCCTGAGGGTGCTGTGCCGGTTCGACTCGCGACCGGTTCCCCTGAGCCCTCGGCGCCGCCTCTCCGGGAACCTTCATCCCCGAACTCTTCGACGAGATCGACAAGATCAGCATCGGTCTCGACGCTGCCGCCGGCGCGGCGTGATCGGCTAGCCTTCCTCTAGGCTTCTCCCGAACGCGTGGTTCCGTCGTGGATTCGCGCGGCGCGCGTCCAGCCTCGCGAAGCGCCCGCCGTAGCACGAATTCTGATCTGTGCGTTGAGACTGCGCAGCTCGTCACCGGCCCAGATCTGAAGGGCCTCGAAAGTGGTCGGATCCAGCCGCAGGAGGAAGGGTTTCCGCGCCACCGAGCGCCGCCGCCTATTGGTAGAGCGAGCCCGTGTTGATCACCGGCTGCGTGTGCTGATCGCTGCACAGGACGACGAGCAGGTTGCTCACCATCGACGCCTTGCGCTCCTCGTCGAGCTGCGACCACGTGCTTCGTGATAGAGCGTCGAGCGCCATCTCGACCATGCCCACCGCGCCCTCCACGATCTTCTGACGCGCCGCCACGATCGCGCTCGCCTGCTGGCGGCGCAGCATCGCGCCCGCGATCTCGGGCGCGTAGGCGAGGTGGCTGATCCGAGTCTCGATCACCTGCACGCCGGCTTTCGCGAGTCGCGCCTGCACTTCCTTGCGCAGCTCGTCCGCGATCTCGGCCGGCTGGCCTCGCAGCGATATCTCCGCTTCGGCGTGGCAGTCGTAGGGTGCGAGGTTGCCAGGTTGCGCGACTGCGGCCTCGCACTGCACGTGACGAAGTTCTCGTAGTTGTCGACCTCGAACATCGCCTCGGCCGAGTCCACCACCTGCCACACCACCACCGCCGCGATCTCGATCGGATTGCCGTGGTTGTCGTTGACCTTGAGCTTCGCGCTTCGAAGTTGCGCACGCGCATCGACACGCGCCGCCGCGTCGTCAGTGGGTTCACCCACCACAGTCCCGTCGAACGCTTGCTTCCGACGTAATCGCCGAACAGCGTGACGACCCGCGCCTCGTTGGGATTCACCACGAACAATCTCCGGTCATCAGGACGTCCAGCATCAGCGCCACCATGCTCAACAGGACTCCCCACCCGTTCTCGGCGCGAGCGGAACTCACCAACCACCAGAGGCTGGCGAGGGAATCCAGCGATCCACAGAGGATCGTCATCGGGACTCCCGGCAGCGCACCCACCTTCTCGTTCTCGGAACATCGAACAGGCCTCCTTCGATGTCAAATGATATCGTTTAGATTTCATCGCAGCCAAGTCCCGGTGGACTGAGGGAACCCACTCCCGCGCTCGTCGTGCGGTAAGGTTCCGGTTCGTGGATCGCTCGTCAGTCGAGGTGAGTGCGCTGATCTTCCAGGCAGTCGTCACCGGACTCCTGGCCGTGGTCTATGGATGGCTCGCTCGGCAGCAAGGCCGTTCCTATTTCGCCATCTGGGCCGCCGCCTGACGGCCTTCGCCCTACGCCTCGCGTTCATCTGCGCCTTCATCGTCACCCGCCGCGAGTTCTGGCTGTTCGCACACCAGGCCACGACCGGAATCACCGCGCTCTGCTGCTGTGGGCGGCGCTGGCGTTCTCACGCGGTGTGCTGCGGTGGCGGCGGCGCTACCTGCTCTTCGTGGTGGCCGTGGATCGGCTGGGCCTACGTCGCCATCTACCGAATCCACGACATGCGCCTCGCGGGATCTCCTCGTCGGTGGCGCTGGCGGCCGTGACCTTGGTGGACGGCGGTGGTGTTCTGGCGCCATCGCCAGCGCGGCGACTCGACCGGAGCCACGGTGTCGAGCTGACCTTCGGACTCTGGGGTCTGCACCACCTCGACTATCCGCTGTTGCGTCCACTCGGCAGCGGCATCCTCTACGGGTCTTCGCCGATGTGCTGTTCATCGTGGCGGCCGCGGTCGGGACGTTGTTGCTCGTGCTCGGCGATGGGCGCAAGGCACTCGAGCACCGGAGTCATCAGCTCGAGCAGCTCACGCGACTGTTGCTGAGGGCCCAGGAAGAGGAACGGCGGCGCATCGCGCGCGAGCTGCACGACGAGGCGGGGCAAGTGCGTTGACCGCAGTCAAGATCGAGCTGGATCTCGACGGCCGCGTCGAAGCGGGCGCGATGGTCGGTCGCGCGCTGGCCCAGGTCCGCGACCTGAGCAATCTCCTGCGCCCGACCGAGCTCGATCTCGGACTCGGACCGGCGCTCCAGGCACTGGCCGACGATTTCTCGGGGCGCACCCGCATCGACATTTCGCTCGATCATGTGCACCCTTTGCCGCCGCTGTCCGACGAGCTGCAGGTCGCCATCTATCGCATCGTCCAGGAGGCGCTCACCAACGTCGCGCGACACGCCGGCGCCGCGCGTGTCGCTGTCGAGCTCGAGGTGGTCGACGGTCAGGTGCGGCTGGTGGTCGAGGACGACGGGCGTGGTGTGGCCGGTGAGCCCACGCCACACCTCGGTCTGCTGGGGATCCGCGAGCGCGTCACCACGCTCGGCGGCACGCTCCGCGTCGGCGCGGCGAACGGCGGCGGGTTCCGTGTCGAGGCGTTGATCCCGGTCGAGGCGGCGGCATGAGCGACGAGCGCGTGACTCGCGTGTTGCTGGTGGACGATCACAACCTGGTGCGCGCCGGGGTGCGCAGGATCATCGAGAGCCAAACGGGATTCGAAGTGGTGGGAGAGGTGGGCGACGGGAGCAGGCGCTTCGGGCCCTCGAGACGCTGCCGGTCGACGTGGTGGTGCTCGATCTCACCATGCCAACCATGGACGGCTTCGAGGTGCTGAAGCGCGCAAAGCGAGCTGCGCCCGGCCGTCCGCATCCTGGTGCTGAGCATGCACGCCAATGCCCAGCACGTGACGCGCGCGGTTCGCGAAGGAGCCGATCGGCTATCTGCTCAAGCGACTCCGCCGTGCAGGAGTTGGTGGCCGCCCTCGAGTCGGTGATGGAGGGCCGCGCCTATTACAGTCCTTCGGTCCAGCAGGAGCTCAGCAACGTGCTGCGTGCCGGCTCGGCGCTCGGGCGCCCCAGGGACCTGCTCACGGACCGCGAGCTCGATGTCCTGAAGCTCGTGGCGCGCGGTCTCTCGACCAAAGAGATCGCCGGGCGCCCGACATCAGTCCGCGCACCGTCGACTCGCACCGCGCCAATCTCATGCGCAAGCTGGGCTTGAAATCGATCGCGCTGCTCACCCAGTTCGCTCTGAGCGAGGGCCTCCTGGAGGCTCCGTAGAACTACCGAGGCCCTCTCGGCACACAAGCGCATGGCGGAGTCCGAGCCGACCTGCCATATCTGGCAGTGATCCGCCATCAGTGGCGACGGCGCTGGCGCGGATGAAAAGCCGTAAGATCGCGTGAATCAGGCTCGAGTCGAGGGAAGCAGGCGCATCCACCAGCGGCACCTTTCCTGCTATTCGAAAGAGAGCATGGAGTCTACGACCCACACCCGTCGTCCCCACGCTCCATCGGTGGGCCTCTCCGCCGTCCGGCGCTGACACTCAACCATCGCGTGGCGGGGTTCGATTGTCTGGCGCGTCACGCGCTCCCGCCCGCGGCGCTCGCGGCCGCGCGTCTGCGACTGAATCAAGCCGGCCTCGAAGCGGTGATGCTCTCGACATGCAATCGCACCGAACTCTACTGGCACACCCGGGGTTCCGATGACGATCGACTCGCGGTCGCCATCTTCCTTCAGGCCACCGGCGCCACCGACGAAGAGGCGGTGCAGTTCATCGGCATGGACGCGGCTCGACACCTCCTGCGCGTCGCCGCCGGGCCTCGAATCGCTCGTGCTGGGAGAAGGGGAGATCCTCGCCCAGGTGAGGGAGTCCATCGAGAGCGCGGAGCACGCCGGCGGTGGCGGGATCTTCCTGCCGACGCTGTTCCATTGCGCCGTGCGCTTCGGCGGACGCGTCCGCGCCGAGACCCGCATCGGCCAGGGCGCGCTCTCGGTCGCCTCCGCGGCCGTGCAGCTCTTGTCGCGCAAGCATCCTCAGGCGCTGGCGGGCACCGTGGTCGTGATCGGCGCCGGGATGATCGGTCGCGAGGTGGCGCGCCATCTCCAGGCCGATGGCGCCGCGCGTATCGTGGTGCTGAACCGCACGCTGCAGCACGCGCGTGATCTCGCCGCCGAGCTGGGCGTCGAGCACGGATCGCTGGACGATCTGCCCCGCTGGCTCGGCGAAGCCGACGCGATGCTGGCCGCCGTGGCGGTGGACGCTCCGGTGGTCACCCGGGCAGCGCTCCACGCTGCACGGCCTCGGCCGACGAAGCCGCTCGCACTGATCGACCTCTCGTTGCCGCATGCGATCGATCCGGATTGTGCGGCCGAAGCGAGTGTGGGACTGCACGACCTCTCGCATCTCGAGCCGGTGGTGGCCGACCACCGCGCGCTGCGTCAGCGCGAGGTGCCGCGGGTCGAGGCGCTCCTCGAGCGCGAGCTTGCCATCTTCGAGTCACAGGCGCGCGAGTCCGTGGCTCGGCCGCTGGTGGGCGAGCTTCGCCGCCAGGCCGAGGCGATCCGTCGTGAGGAGCTGGAGCGCGCCCGCCGCGCCGGTCCGCTCGACGATCGCGCCCTCGAGCACCTGACTCGCCGCATCGTGGATCGCCTGCCGCAGGGATCCGAGCGCCGCGCTCCGGCGCGGCGACCTGGCGCTCGATCCTTCCCACGCCGGTTACCTGCGGACGATTCTCGGCCTTGCGGAACGGCATGAGCCAGGCGGGAGAGAGTGATGAGGGCTCATAGAGTCGGCACGCGGGGAGCGCCCTGGCGCGCTGGCAGACCGACAACATTGTGGCCCTGTGGCGGAGCTGCGACCCCGAAGCGCACATCGAGATCATCGAGCTCACGACCGACGGCGATCAGCCTCGCCGACGCTCCGCTCGAACGTTCGGAGGGCACCGGATTCTTCACCTCGACGCTCGAGCGCGCCTTGCTCGATGGCGAGATCGACGTCGCGGTGCACAGCTACAAGGACCTTCCAGTCGCCACCACGCCGGACCTGGATCATCGCGGCCACGCCGGCCCGCGGCCCGGTCGAAGACGCGCTGTGCGCGCGGGACGGCTACCACCTCGACACGCTACCGCCCGGCGCACGGCTCGGCAACGTCGAGCATCTCGGCGCACGGCGCAGCTCCGTGCGCTACGTCCCGACCTCGACCCGGCCCCTGCGCGGTAACGTCCCGACCCGCGTCCAGCGGGTCGCGACCGGTCACCTGACGCCGTCGTGCTGGCGACCGCCGGTCTCCAGCGCCTCGAGCTGCTCCACTACGTCACCGAGACGTTCCCGGTCGAAGCGCCTCCTCACCGCGCCGGCTCAGGAGCAATCGCGGTGCAAGTCCGTGAGGCCGACACGCCGCGCCGCCACGCGCTATCGGTGCTTGAAGACGCAACCACGCGGCGCGCGGTCGATGCGGAGCGGGCTCTGCTCCACGGACTGCGCGGAGGCTGCTCGGTCCCGGTCGGCGCTCACGCCCGCGTGCGGGGCGAGCGAATCGTCCTGAGCGCCGGCGTGTTCTCCCCGGCGGGTGATCGTGCGCTGCGCGTCGAGATCGAAGGCAATGAGCCTGACGCGCTCGGCGCGGAAGCCGCGCGTGGTCTGCTCGAGCAGGGCGCGGCCGAAATCCTGGCCGAGGTGGACCGCGAGCCGCGCGTGACGTGGGAGCGAGCGCGATGACGGCCGCCGCGCTGCGCGTCGCCGTGACCCGCGACGAAGCCGACGACGGACCGCTATCGCAGGCGCTGCGGAGGCGCGCCCTCGAGCCGGTGAGCTGTCGTGTGATTCGCGAGGCGCCGCCCGCGGATCCCGAGAATCTGACGCGCGCCGCGTCCGAGCTGGAGCGCTACGACTGGCTGGTGGTCGCGAGCGCTCGCGCGGTCACGGCCCTCGCCGAAGCGCGAGGCGAGCGACCTTTCCCGCTGCCTTGCGCACCGCGGCGGTCGGGCGCAAGAGCGCGGCCGCCCTCGAGGCCTATGGGGCGCGCGCGCCGCTGGTCGCTCCGGCCGCCGGTGCCGGTCCACTGGTCCTGGTCCTGCGCGAAGCGGATCACTGGCCGGGCAAGCGCGTGCTGCTGCCTCACGCGGCCGACGGTCGCCCTAAGCTGGCGGCGGCGCTGCGGCGCTTCGGCGCCGAAGTCGACGAAGTGGTCGCTTATCGCACCGTCGAGCTTCCGGCCGCGACCATCGCGGACGCCTGGGGCCGTGCCGCCGCCGAAGCGGTGGTGGTCGCCAGTCCTTCGGCGGCGCGCGCGCTCGTGGGCGCGGTAGGTTCCGCGGCGCTGCGTCGGCTGGAGCCGGTCATCGCGCTGGGCTCGACCACGGCCATGACGCTGGTCGCGCTCGGGGTGAAAGCCGTGGTCCCGGAAAAAGCGGATTTCGACGCGGTGGCGGAGCTGCTGAGCACGAGACGCCGTCGCGACGCGGAGGTTCCTTCATGAGCTTTCCGACCCATCGCGGGCGCCGCTGGCGGCGCACCGCCGGCCTGAGGGCGATCGCGCGCGAAACGCGCCTGGCGCCCGATCAGCTCGTCGCCCCTTGTTCGTGCACGAGGGTGAGCGCGCGCGTCAGCCGATTGCCTCGCTGCCGGGTCACGATCGATTGAGCCCCGAGCTGGCCGCGGAAGAAGCGGCCGCCCTGGCGGCGCTCGGCGTTGGATCGGTGCTGCTGTTCGGCATCCCCGACGCGAAGGACGCCGAGGGGCGCTGGGCATGGGCCGAGAACGGCCCGGTGCCGCGCGCCATCCGCGCCATCAAGCGGCGCATGCCGCAGCTGGTGGTGTGGGCGGACGTGTGCCTGTGCGAGTACACCGACCACGGTCATTGCGGCGTGCTCGTGAACGGCGAGGTGGACAACGATGCCACCCTGCCACTGCTCACCCGGTCGGCGGTCGCCTACGCGAAGGCCGGTGCCGACGTGGTGGCGCCGTCCGACATGATGGACGGACGCGTGGCGGCGATCCGCACCGGGCTCGATACCGCGGGCTTTCCCAACACGTCGATCGTTTCCTACGCCGTGAAGTATGCCTCGGCCTTCTACGGGCCGTTCCGCGACGCCGCGGGCTCGACGCCCAAGAGCGGCGATCGGCGTGGCTACCAGATGGACGCCGGGAACGTGCGCGAGGCTCTGCGCGAAGCCGAAGCCGATGTGGAGGAGGGCGCCGACGCGCTCATCGTGAAGCCCGGAGGCCCCTACCTCGATGTGTTGCGCGCGGTCCGCGAGACCGTGCGTGTGCCGGTGGCGGCCTATCAGGTCTCGGGCGAATACGCGGCGCTCCACGCGGCCGCCGAGAAGGGCTGGCTCGACCTCGAGCGCGCGATGTGGGAGACCACGCTCGGGCTCCGCCGCGCCGGCGCGGATCTGGTGATCACCTATTTCGCCCGCGTGCTCGCCGAGCGCATGAGCGAAGGCCGGCTCACCGAGGAAGCGCGCGCATGAACGATTCCACCGGGATCGAGGCCGCCGGCGCGGTTCACGCCGCGCTCTTCGAGCGCGCCCAGCGCGTCACGCCCGGCGGCGTGCACTCGCCGGTCCGCGCCTTCCGCTCGGTGGGAGCGGCGCCGATCGCGATCGTCGAGGCGCGCGGGGCGCGGGTGCGGGACGCCGAGGGGCGCGAGTACATCGACTGGATCGGCGCCTGGGGTCCGGCGCTGCTCGGCCACGCGCATCCCGCGATCGTCGCCGCGGTGCGCGAGGCCGCCGGGCGCGGCCTGGTGTTCGGGCTCGCCTCGCCCGCCGAGGTGCTCCTGGCCGAGCGCGTGGTCGCGCGCGTGCCCGGGTGTCAGTCGGTGCGCTTCGTTGCCACCGGAACCGAAGCCGCGATGAGCGCGGTGCGGATCGCGCGCGCCGCAACCGACCGCTCCACGGTGATCAAGTTTGCCGGCGGCTATCACGGCCACGGCGACTCGTTCCTGATCCGCGCCGGCTCGGGCGCCGCCACCCTCGGCGTCCCCGACTCGGCCGGCGTGACCGCGGAGGCCGCGAGCGGCACCCGGGTGGCGCGCTACAACGATCTCGCCGACGTCGATCGCTGCTTCGCGGCGGGACCGGTGGCCGCGGTCATCGTCGAGCCGGTCGCCGGCAACATGGGCTGCGTGCCTCCCGAGCCCGGCTTCCTCGAAGGACTGCGCCAGCGCTGCGATCGCTCCGGCGCCTTGCTGATCTTCGACGAGGTGATCACCGGGCTGCAGAGTCGGCCCGAACGGCGCGGCGGGACGCTTCGGCGTGACGCCTGATCTCGTCCTGCTCGGCAAGGCGCTCGGCGGCGGCATGCCGCTCGCCGCCTACGGCGGACGGCGCGACCTCATGGAGCGCGTGGCGCCCGCGGGGCCCGTGTACCAGGCGGGCACGTACGCGGCCCATCCGCTCGCGATCGCGGCGGCGCTCGCCACCCTCGACCTGCTCGACGCCACGCCCGGACTGTGGGAGCAGCTCGAGGGCTCCGCGGCGCGAGTGGCCAGCGGCATCGAATCCGCGGCGTCCGCCGCGGGCGTGGACGTGCGCGTCCAGCGCGTGGCCTCGATGTGGACACCGTTCTTCGCGCCGCACCCGGTGCGCTCGTGGGACGACGCCTCCGCGGTCGACACGAAGCGGTATGCGCGCTTCTTCCGTGGCATGCTCGAGCGCGGCGTGCTGCTGCCACCGTCCCAGTTCGAGTGTGCCTTCGTCTCGGCGGCCCACGGGCCCGAAGAGATCGCCCTCACGCTCGAGGCGGCGCAAGCGGCGCTCGTGGAGGCGCGGTCGTGAACGATCGGTTCCTGCGTGCCTGCCGGCGCGAGCCCGTGGATCGGCCGCCGCTCTGGATCATGCGACAGGCCGGACGCTACCTGCCCGAGTACCGCGAGCTGCGCGCGCGCGCCGACTTCCTCACCGTGTGCAAGACGCCGGAGCTGGCGGCCGAGGCCACCCTCCAGCCGCTGCGCCGCTTCCGGCTCGACGCCGCGATCCTGTTCTCCGACATCCTCGTGCCGGTCGAGCCGATGGGTGTGCCCCTGACGTTCGATCCCGGGCCCAGACTCTCCACGCCGATCCGCAGCGCGGCGCAGGTCGATGCGCTCCGCGTCCCGGTCATGGCCGAGGCGGTGCCGTTCGTCGGCGACGCGATCCGGCTCCTGCGGCGCGAGCTCGAAGATCGGGTGCCGTTGATCGGATTCTGCGGCGCGCCGTTCACGCTCGCCGCGTATCTGGTCGAAGGTCAGGGAAGGAGGGCTTCGGCGCGGTGAAGCGCATGATGTTCGAAGCGCCCGAGCTCCTCGAGCGGCTGCTCGGCATGCTCGCCGACGCGATGGCGGATTACCTGAACTTCCAGGTCAACGCTGGGGCCCAAGCGCTGCAGATCTTCGATTCGTGGGCGGGCATCCTCTCCGCCGAGGACTACCGCACGTTTGCCCTTCCCGCGGTGCGGCGCGTGATCGAGCGCCTCGACCGCGGTCGCGCGCCGCTCATCTATTTCGCCCCGGCCGCGGTGCATCTGTTCGACGACGAGCTTCGGGCTCGGCGCCGACGTGCTCGGCGTGTGCTGGCGCCTGCCGCTCGGCGAAGCGCGCACGCGTGCGCGCGGTCGGGTGGCGATCCAGGGCAATCTCGACCCGCACGCGTTGTTCGCCGCGCCCGATGTGGTGCGAGCCCGCACGCGTGCCGTGCTCGACGCAGCGGGCGATGCGCCCGGACACATCATGAACCTCGGGCACGGCATTCTCCCCGAGACCCCGCTCGCCTCGGTCGAGGCGCTGGTCGAGACCGTGGCGGAGCGGGCACAGGCCTCCGCATGAGCACCCCCACCGCACCCTCGACCGCCGAGCTGCTGGCGCGCTACGACCGCCCGGGCCCGCGCTACACGTCGTATCCCACGGCGGTGGAGTTCCACGACGGATTCACCGAGGCGCACTACCGCGAACGGCTGGCGGCGGCCGACCAACACGCCGAAGCGCCGCTCTCGGTGTACGCGCACCTGCCCTTCTGTGAGGAGCGCTGCCTCTATTGCGGCTGCAACGTGGTGATCACCAAGCGCCGCGACGTCGCCGACACCTACCTGGGGCACGCGCTGGCCGAGGTCGACCTGCTGGCGCGTCACCTGCCGCAGCGGCGGGCGATCTCGCAGATGCATTGGGGCGGCGGCACGCCGACGTACTATCCGCCCGAGGATCTCGAGCGTTTCTACCGCGCCTTCGCCGAGCGTTTCACGTTCACCCCCGAGGCCGAGATCGGCATCGAGGTGGATCCGCGCGTCACCACCGCCGACCACGTCGCCGCGCTGCGGCGGATGGGCTTCAATCGACTGTCGATGGGGTGCAGGATTTCGCGCCCGAGGTGCAGGAGGCCGTGCATCGCGTCCAGAGCTACGAGTGGACCGCGGAGCTGGTGCAGCGCGCGCGCGATCTCGGCTTCGGCTCGATCAACATCGACCTCATCTATGGCCTGCCGTATCAGAGCATCGACGGTTTCCGCCGCACCCTCGAGCTCGTGAACCAGATCCGTCCGGAGCGGATCGCGGTCTATTCGTTCGCGTTCGTGCCGTGGATCAAGGCGCACATGAAGCACCTGCCCCAGGAATCGTTGCCGGGCCCGGCGCTCAAGCTCGAGCTGCTGGCGTCGGCGATCGACGCGTTCACAGGCGCCGGCTATCGCGCGATCGGCATGGACCATTTCGCGCTTCCCGAGGACGAGCTGTCGCGCGCGGTCGAGGCCCGCACCCTTCACCGCAACTTCATGGGCTACACGGTGCAGTCGGCGGGCGACATGGTGGCGGTCGGGATCTCGGGCATCGGCGACGTGCAGGGCGCCTTCGTCCAGAACGTCAAGAAGCTGCCCGAGTACTACGCCGCGATCGATGCCGGGCGCTTCCCGGTGGAGCGTGGCTACGCGCTCGACGCCGATGACCTGGTGCGCCGCCACGTGATCACCCAGCTCATGTGCAATCTGCACCTCGATATCTCCGACCTGGAGCAGCGCTTCGGCCTGCGCTTCTCCGAGGTCTTCGCCACGGAGCTCGCGGAGCTCACCGGCCCGGATTCGCCGCAGGCGCATGGCCTGGTGACCGTGACGCCCGAAGCCATCGACGTCACCGCGCGCGGGCGGCTGTTCGTGCGCAACGTGTCCATGACCTTCGATCGATACCTCCGCAGCCGCGCGGCCACCGAGAAGCCCGTCTTCAGTCGCACGGTGTGAGGTCGCGATGCGCGTCGCGGTGATCGGAGCGGGGATCTCCGGATTGGTGGCGGCCTATCGGCTCGAACAGCGCGCACGCGCGGCCGGGCTCCCGCTCGATATCGAGTTGCTCGAGGCCGAGCCGCGCGCCGGTGGTCACGCCTGGACCATGCGCGAGGACGGATTCCTGGTGGAGGCCGGGCCCAACGGCTGGCTGGCGCGTCCGCGCGAGCCTCACCTCCTCGAGCTGACGCGCGAGCTCGGGCTGGAACCGCGCCTGATCGAGGCGAACCCCGCCGCCAAGAAGCGCTTCGTGAAGCTCGACGGAAGGCTCGAGCGCGCCCCCGATGGTCCGCCCACCCTGCTCGAGACCGGCGCGCTGAGCCCGCTCGGCAAGCTGCGGCTGATGCTCGAGCCATGGGCGAAGATCCGCCCCGGAGGGCGTCGAGGAGACGGTGTTCGAGTTCGCCGAGCGCCGCGTCGGCCGCGAAGCCGCCGAGCGTCTGGTGGACGCCGCGATCTCGGGCATCTCGGCCGGTGACAGCCGAAGACTGTCGGTGCGCGCCGCGTTCCCGCTCATGATCGAGATGGAGCGCGAACACGGCAGTCTGATCCGTGCGATGATGGCGCGACGCCGTGAGGGACTTTCGCGCCTAGTGAGCTTCGACGGCGGACTCTCGACCCTCGTGGAAGCGCTGCGCGCCCGGATCGATCCCATGCTCCGCGCTGGAAGAGCGGCGCGCGCCGCGACTCGTCGCAACGGTGTGTGGCGGATCGAGCGGGAGGATGGCCAGGCCGTGGAAGCCGATTGGCTGGTCCTGGCGCTGCCGGCGCCGCGCGCCGTGCCGCTCATCGCCGGGGAGAATCCCGAACTCGCCGCGACGCTCTCGGCCATCCCGTTCGCGAAAGTCGCGATGGTGGCGCTCGCCTACCGCGAGGCGGACGTGCCGCGTTCGCTCGACGGCTACGGCTATCTGGTGGCGCCCTCGGAAGGATCCGACGTGCTGGGCGTGGTATGGGAATCATCGCTGTTCGCGGAACGCGCCCCGGCAGGCCACGTGCTGCTCCGGGTGATGCTCGGCGGCGCGCGCCATCCCATGGTCGCCGGGCGGGAGGAGGCGGAGCTGTCGGCGGCGGCGCGTGCCGAGATGGCCGTGACGCTCGGCATCGCGGCCGCGCCGGAGCGCACCTGGGTGCGGCGCTGGCCCGAGGCGATCGCACAGTACGAGCGCGGGCATCTCGAGCGGGTAGCCACGGCGCGCGCGCAGGCGGCGCGAAGCGGCAGTCTGGATCTGTGCGGCGCTTCGTACGACGGCGCCTCGTTCGCAGGCGCGGCGCTGTCGGGCGAACGGTCCGCGGAGCGCGTGGTGGCGGCGATCGAGGCCGCGCGCGGCGGCGCGCGTTCCCCTGGGGGTGCGCGTCGTGACGCGCCACGTGATGCTGCTCACCTACGGAGAGCCGCCGACGCCGGCGTTCCTGCCGCAGCTCAAGTACTCGTGGCGAATCCTGCTCGGACTCACCCGCAGCGTCGCGCCGATTCCGCCGCTGCTGATCCCGATGATCGCGATCATGCGCGGGCGGCTCCACGCTCGACTGTGGACCCAGGAGCGATACGGGTCGCCGCTCGAGCCTCTGACCCGCGAGCAGGCCGTGGGGCTTCAGTCGCTGCTCACGCGTCGCGGCGGCGCGGATCGCTGGCGTGTGCACGTCGCCTATGAGTTTCGCGACCCGCTGCTGCTCGATCGCCTCTCCACGCTTCCGGCGGATGATCCGGTCGACGTGGTCCCGATGTACGTCGCGGATTCGGCGTTCACCCATCAGCTCGCGCGTGACACGATCGCGCGCTGGACCTCGCGCGCTCCGCGCCGCTCCGCGCCCATACACATCCAACCGGCGCTCGACGAGACCGCGGTGATCGAAGCATCGGCCGCCCACGTGCGGCGCGAGATCGCGGCGCGCGGCGCCGGTGGTCAGGGCTGGGCGCTGGTGCTCGCAGCCCACGGCACTCTGCTCGAGCCTCAGAAGCCCATCGAGACCGGCCGGCTCGCCACCGAGCGCATCGCCGCGGGGATCTCCGAGAGGCTGCGCGATCGCTTCGACCGCATCCAGCTTGGCTGGCTCAACCACGTCTATGGCGGACGCTGGACCGAGCCCGCCGCCGACGTGGCGCTGCGCGACCTCGCGCAGAGCGGGGTGAAGAAGGTGGTCTACTTCCCGTTTGGATTCCCTGGCCGACAACGCCGAGAGCGAGCTCGAAGGCCGGGTCGCGCTGCGCGCGGTCCCCGAGATCGAGTCGATCCACCTGCCGTGTCTCAACTCCGCGCCGGAGCTGCTCACCGCGATCGCGGATCAGCTCACCGGGGCTGTCGAGGAGCCGTCGCCGACGCCAGAACCGGCAGGCAGGCTCTCCGTATGAGATCGGTGTGGGCCGTGGTGGCGGGCGTGCTCGTCACCATCCTCGTCACGACCCTGGTCGATGTCGCGCTGCATGCGGCGCATGTGTTCCCGCCCATGAACCAGCCGATCGACGACGCGCTTGCCGCGCTGGCGACCTCCTACCGCATCGTCATCAGCATTGGCGCCGCCTGGCTCACCGCGCGCCTCGCGCCCCAGAAACCGATGAAGCACGCGCTGGCGCTCGGCGTGGTCGGGACGATCCTGGGGATCGTGGGCGTCGTCGCCGCCTGGAACCTGGGGCTAGGCCCGCGCTGGTATCCGATCGCCCTCGCGGTTTTGGCAGCTTCCGCAGTGCTGGGCAGGCGGGAAGCTCTACGAGGCGCAGTCCGGCAAGCGCCTGAGATCGCCGCGGCCTCAACTGGCCGCGCGGCCACTTGCCCAACTTGCGCCGGCGCAAGTTGGGCCTCCGTCACATCGACTGGCCCCGGGGCCAGTTCACTGGTCGACGCCGTCTTCTTGACCGCCTCGGGCTTCGAGACCCTTAAATCTTCGCGGCTTCCCCCTGTCCGATTCGCAGGCGATGGATCGTGCTGGTCGCGAGCACGAGAGCCACAGCAGGCAGGAGGAGCGTTGGGAACACCCGCATGCCCTACCTCGTGCGCGGCCCTCGGCCTGGCGCTTGCCGCGACTCCGCCTTGCCCTGGTCCGCCCGCGTCGCGGCGTCCACGAGCGCTTTGGGCACCCGCACTTCCATCGCCAGCAGCGCGTGCGAGAGCGTCTTGCCCTGGGCATCGAGCCGCAGCGACACCGTGCCGCCGCCGCCCAGTGACTCGTGCAGCAGAAAGTTGAGCGCGAGCAGGTTCGGCACCTCGTAACGCTCCACGTCCCCGTTGCAGATCCCCTTGAAGCGGCGCTTCACCAAGGCGGCGGTCAGGGTGCGCTTGAGCCACGGGTAGATCTCGGGCGCGCGGGCGATCACGCCGATGTTGCAGGTGTCGCCCTTGTCGCCGCTCCGGGCGAGCGCCAGCGTCGCGAGCGACACCGTGACCGGCTTCGTACTGCCGACGACACGCGGCGAAGTCGCACGCGGTAGCGGGAGGTGGAGGCACTGGGTCGAGCAGCGGCGTCGGCCATTCCACCGTGCGTTCGCCGTCGCGTGTCACGACCCGCGCCTTGACGAGATCGCGCGGCACCAGCGCCGGCCAGTACGCCACGACCTCCTGCGCCTGCGGGCGGCCGCTGGTCACCGCCACGCCCGGCGGTCCGGAGAGGATGACGGCGGGCACGAGCTTCGAGAACCGCTCGATCTTGGTCTTGTCCGGATCGCGCACCGAGAGCCGCAGCAGCACCTCGTTCGGCTCGCGATCCGGGGCGAGCGGGCCCCAGCACGCCGACTGGCCCACCAGCTCGCTGCGGGTTTCCACGAACTCGAGACCGAGGCGCTTCCAGAACAGATCGGTGAAGGCGCGCGCCTTGGCGCCGGCCTCGGGCCCCGAGATGATCAGCGAGCCGCTCGCCTTCCATCCCTCGAAGTAGGAGGCGCTCACCTTGAGCGCCCCCGGCGCGGGACGCCCGCGCACACCCACACGCGCACCCGGTCGCGGCCGGCCGGCTCGAGCCGCGCGCTGGCGAAGTCCGCCACAACGTCGGGCGTCACGTAAGAGCGCGGGTCGCCCATCTCGTAGACGAGCTGCTCGCTCACGGTGCGCACCGACACCGAGTCCGCCGGTGCCCGGTTGCTTGGTGACCACGAACGAGCCGTCGGGATGGACCTCGATGACCGGATAGCCGATCGCTTCGTAGCGCTTCACCGCGCGCCAGTCGGTAAAGTTGCCTCCGGTCGACTGCGCGCCACACTCGATGATGTGCCCGGCGACGATGCCCGAGGCGAGCCGGTCCCAGTCGCTCGCGCGCCCAGCCGAAGGCATGGATCATCGGCGCCAGCGTGATGCCGGTGTCGGTGCAGCGCCCGGTCACCACGATCTGGGCGCCGCTCTTCAGCGCTTCCACCACCGGCCACGCGCCGAAGTAGGCGTTCGCCGACGACACGCGCTCGCGGATCGACTGGAACGACGAGCCGTCGTCCATGTGGTCGAGGCTCACGCCGGTGGCGTTCAGCTCGCCGAGGCGCTCCATGAGGTCGTCGCCCACCACCGCCACGACCTCCAGCTGATGGCCGTGCTGCTGGATCCGCTCCATCAAGGTGCCGCGACACGCCAGCGGGTTCACGCCGCCGGCGTTGGTGATGACCTTGACGCCGCGCTCCACCAGCAGCGGCAGCGCGGACTCGACCTGGCCGATGAAGTCGCGGGCGTAGCCGCTCTTGTGATCGCGCGCCCGCTGCTTCTGCATGATCGACATGGTGATCTCGGCGAGGAAGTCGAGGGTCACCACGTCCACGGGGCCCAGCTCGATCTGACGCCGGAACTGCGCGAGATCGTCGCCCCAATAGCCTCCGGCGTTGGCGATGCGGATCATGTCCGCCATGGGGGACGCACGCTAGCGGCTCGCGCCGGGAACCGCAACCTGCGCGACGCGCGCCCGGCCGCGGCACCTGCGGCCTCCGGCGAACGGTTGCCACCCGCGCGAGGCCGGTGCTGGTTTTCGCGGTTGCACGCCGCCCCCGCGAGCGTGCCCGAGGCCGCGCCGGTCCCGGCGTCGGCCCGCTCCCTACGGATGAGAAGAGGACACAATGCCCGCCGTTCGCACGTTGACGCTTTCCGAGATCGCCTGGCCACAGTCCGGGCTGGCTCGTGATGCTCTGATGATCGCCTGGGCGAGCTTCGCCACCGCGGTCGCCGCCCAGATCGCGATCCCGACTCCCTGGTCGCCAGTGCCGCTGACCGGACAAACCTTCGCCGTGCTCCTGTCGGGAGCGGCGCTGGGCGCGCGGCGCGCGTTCCTCGCCCAGCTCCTCTATCTCGTCGAAGGCGGTCTGGGACTTCCGGCCTTTGCCGGCGGCGCCGGGGCGTCGCGGTGCTGCTCGGCCCGACCGGCGGCTACCTCCTGGCGTTCCCGATCGGTGCGGCCGTCACCGGCGCGCTGGCGGAGCGTGGCTGGGACCGGCGCTTCGTCACCATGCTCGCGGCCATGCTGCTCGGGAGCGTGGCGATCTTCGCCGGCGGGCTCGCCGGACTCTCGCGTTTCGTTGCCCGCGAGCAGCTGCTGGCGCTCGGGCTCGTGCCGTTCCTTCCCGGCGACCTCATCAAGGCCGGGCTGGCCGCGGCGGCGTTCCCGGCGGTGTGGCGAGCGGTCGAACGGCGGTCCGGAACGCCCGCGTGATCGAACGGGTGGCGGTGCTGGGAGCCGGCATCATGGGCCGCGGCATCGCCTACGTCGCGGCGGTGGGCGGCTACGACACCCGGCTCCAGGACGCGAGCCCGGCGGCGCTCGATCGGGCCGTCGACGACATCGGCGCCGTCCTCGACAAGGGGTGGCGGCCGGGAAGCTCGACGCCGCGGCGGCCACCGCGGCGCGCCGGCGCCTCGCCAAGGCGTCCTCGCTCGAGGCTGCCGTGCGCGACGCCGACCTCGTGGTCGAGGCGGTGCCCGAGGACATGGCGCTCAAGCTCGAGGTGTTTGGAGCGCTCGACCGGCTCGCGCCGTCCCACGCCATCCTGGCCTCGAACACCTCGTCGCTCTCGATCACCGAGATGGCCGGCGCCACCCAGCGCCCGGGGCAGGTGGTGGGCATGCACTTCTTCAATCCCGTCCACCGCATGAAGCTGCTCGAGGTGGTGCGCGCGCTCGAAACCACCGAGAGCACGGTGTCCGCGGCGATCGCGGTGGGCGAGCGCATGGGCAAAGAGACCGTCGTGGTGCGCGAATCGCCGGGATTCGTGACGTCGCGTGTCAACGCCATGATCGGCAACGAGGCCTTCTACATGCTGCAGGAGGGCGTGGCGAGCGCGCGCGACATCGACAAGGCGCTCAAGCTCGGCCTCAACCATCCGATGGGACCGTTCGAGCTGGTGGACCTGGTGGGGCTCGACACGCGACTCTCGATCCTGCGCTTCCTGCATCGCACGCTGGGTGAGAAGTTCCGCCCCTGCCCGCTGCTCGAGCAGTACGTCGCCGCCGGACGGCTGGGTCGCAAGACCGGCCGCGGCGTGTACGACTACGCGGCCTCATGACGTCCGTGCGCCGGAAGAGCACCGCGGCAGGGGCGAAGCGCCGTAAGCCCGCTTCCCGCTCCGCGCGCCAGGCCCGCAAGGCCGTCACGCGCTCCGGGCGCAAGGCGGCGGCGCGCCGTCCCAAGCGGGCGGTGCGCAAGAGCGCCACGCCACGGCTCACCGTGGTGACCGGAAAGCGCACGCGGCGCTCCAACGCGCCGGGGCGAGCCGCGTCCCCGGCCCCGTCGTTCCCGCAGCGGCAGGGCGCGTCGCCCAAGCAGCTCGTGATGTTCGAGATCGTGCGGGCGCGCGCCGCGGTGCTCGGCGCCATCCAGGGGCTCACCGCGGGCTCCGCGAATCAGCCCATGGACGGGGGCAAGTGGAGCGTGCGCGAGACCGTGCTGCATCTGGTGACGCGCGATCAGGCGCGGATGCGCGAAGCCGAGGGGCGCTGCGCGGTCAGAATGCGTCGTGGAAGGGTGTCAAGGATCCGGAGATGAGCGCGATCAACGCCGAGCTGATGGCGCCGCTGCGCGCGCTCGACTGGGACGAGGCGCTGCGGCTGCTCCACCGCGCGCGCGAGCTGCTCATGGAGGAGCTGGAGAGCGTCCCGGAAGAACCGGCCGACGTCTGGAGTCCCGATCATCCGTTCGGCTGGATGCTCCAGGCCCTGCCGCCGCACGATCGTCATCACGCCGAGGTCATCAAGCGCTGGCGCGCCGAACACGGCGCATAGCGAGAGGACATTCGAAAATGACCGACACGCTCGCGCCGGGTAAGCCGGCCAAGCTCATCATTGACGGGAAGGCGGTCGACGCCGCCTCGGGCGAGACCTTCACCACGTGGAATCCGGCCACCGAGGAGCCGATCTGCGAGGTCTCCAAGGCCGGCCCCGAAGACGCGAACCGCGCGGTCCAGGCGGCACGCGCCGCCTACGACAGCGGCCCATGGGGGCGCATGCGCCCCGCGGAGCGCCAGCGACTGCTGTGGAAGCTCGGCGACCTGATCCTCGAGCATGCCGACGAGATTGCACGGCTCGAGACGCTCGACAACGGCAAGCCGATCTTCGAGTCGCGCCAGATCGACGTGCCGATGGTGGCGAACTGCTTCCACTACTTCTCGGGCTGGGCCACCAAGCTCACCGGAGACACCGTGCCGGTCAATCCCGCGTTCTTCACCTACACGTTGCGCGAGCCGCTCGGCGTGGTGGGCGCGATCATCCCGTGGAACTTCCCGATGATCATGGTGGGATGGAAGGCGGCGCCGGCGCTGGCGGCGGGCAACTGCGTGGTGCTCAAGCCTGCGCAGGAGACGCCTCTCACCGCGGTGCGCATCGGCGAGCTCGCGCTCGAGGCGGGCCTGCCGCCGGGCGTGCTCAACATCCTGCCGGGACCGGGATCGAGCGTGGGTGCGGCGCTGGTGAAGCATCCCGGCGTCGACAAGATCACCTTCACCGGGTCGACCGAAGTCGGCAAGCAGATCATGCGCGACTGCGCCGACACGGTGAAGAAGGTCACGCTCGAGCTGGGCGGCAAGTCGCCTAATCTCGTCTTCGCCGACGCGGACCTCGACGCGGCGGTGCGCGGCGCCTACAACGGCATCTTCTACGGCAAGGGCGAGGTGTGCGCCGCGGGCTCGCGGCTCCTGGTCGAGAAGGGCATCCACGACGAGTTCCTGGCGAAGCTGGTGGAGCGCGCACAGAAGCTCCAGCCCGCCGATCCGCTCGATCCCAAGACCCGGCTCGGCGCGCTGGTCAACGAGTCGCAGATGAAGAAGGTGCTGGGCTACGTCGAGACCGGCGTGGGCGAGGGCGCCACGGTCGCGGCGGGAGGCAAGCGGCGCCCGGTGAACGGCAAGGGCTGGTTCGTCGAAGCCACCGTGCTCGCGGGCGTCGCCAACGAAATGCGCGTCGCCCAGGAGGAGATCTTCGGCCCGGTGCTGGCGGTGATCCCGTTCGACGGCGTGGACGACGCCGTGGCCAAGGCGAACGACATCTTCTACGGGCTGGCCTCGGGTGTGTGGACGCGCGACGTAAGAAGGCCCACGTCGTGGCACGCCGCCTGGCGGCCGGCACGGTGTGGATCAACACTTACAACTTCTACGACCCCGGCATGCCGTTCGGTGGTGTCAAGGGCTCGGGCTTCGGCCGCGACCTGGGCGCCGAGAGCGTGCGCGAATACACCCAGGTCAAGAGCGTCTGGACGAGCATCGAATAGAGGTCGACATGTTCCGTCTCATGGAAGTGCTGCTCCACACCCCCGACATGGAACGCATGCGCGCGTTCTACGAGCGCACGCTCGGCCTTCGCCACGACTCGGCTGGCCCGCACTGGACCGCGTATCGCACCCGCGGGGCGCTGCTGGCTCTGCGCGTCGTCGACGAGGAGGAATCGCCATACGCGGAGCTGACGCTCGCCACCGACGACCTCGAGGCGGCGATCGCGACGTTGCGCGAGCGCGGCGCACGCGGCGTCGGTGAGATCGAGACCCACGGCTGGGGCAAGCTGGTGCGCTTCATGGACCCGGAGGGGAACGCACTGTCGATCGCGCGTCCGACCCGACCGGTGGGGATGGGTGATGGGCTGCAACTCGGCTCCGCCGTGATCCACGCGCGCGACCTGGCGGCGGCGAAGGCGTTCTATCATCACGTCCTCGGACTGAAGCTCAAGGTCGACTCGCCGTGGTGGGTCGAGTTCGAGGCCGGGAAGCCAGCATCGCGCTGCGCCCGCGCGTGGCCGCGGGCGAGCACTATCAGGGTCGTGGGATCTCGTTCGGCTTCCGGATGCGCGACCTCATGGATTGGGCGGAGGGCGCGCACCCGCGGCTTGCACTTTTCCACCGCCCCGCGCGACGAGGACTGGGGCATCTTCGCGGATGCCAACGATCCGGACGGGAACGAGGTGCGCTTCTACGAGCCCGACAGCGAGCCGGCGCTCGAGGAAGAGCTGGCCGAGGCGTTCGAGGACGACGACGTGCCGCACCAGGCCGGATTCCGCAAGCCGGTGAACAAGGCCTCAAAGGCCGCGAGCCGCGTGGCGCTCAAGCCCGCGTACAAGACGAAGCAGAAAGGTGCGCGGCGTCGGCCTTCGGCCACGACCCAGGCCGTGGCATCGGTGCGCGGCGCCGGCCCTGACCACACGAGGCTCAAGCCCAAGCGCACCGCCGACGAGAAGAAGGCCAAGTCGAAGCCGGCGATCGGCCGGCTCAAGAAGGCAGAGCGCAAGGTGATGGAGCGCAAGAAGACCGCCGTCGCGCGCGCCAGCAAGAGCAAGCCGGTCAAGCGCGCGGCCAAGCCGAAGGCGCGGCGTAAGGCGGCGCGCGGGGGTGCCAAGCGGTGAGCCGGCGCGCGCCGGAGCGAGGGCGGCCCGCAGTGAGCGCGACTCGCGTCATCCTGGCGGGAGCGGTCCGCACCCCGATCGGCAACTTCGGCGGAGCGCTGGCCGCGTCGTCCGCCGCCGAGCTGGGTGGCTTCGCGGCCCGCGCCGCACTGGCCCGTGTCGGGCTGTCGGGCGACGCGGTCGAAGAGGTGATCTTCGGCCACGCGCGCCAGGCCGGGAATGGTCCCAACCTCGCGCGCCAGGTGGTGCGCCGCGCGGGACTGCCGGACGCGGTGCCGGCCTTCACGATCAACAAAGCGTGCGCCTCGGGACTGCAGGCCGTCGCGAGCGCCGCGCAGAGCGTGCGGCTCGGCGACGCGCAGGTGCTGCTCGCGGGCGGCACCGAGCACATGTCGAGCATCCCGTTCCTCGCCACCGACATGCGCTGGGGAGGAAGCTCGGTGACGAGCCGCTGGTCGACGCCATGTTCCGCGATGGCTACCTGTGTCCGTTGTGCGACCAGCTCATGGGCGAGACCAGCGAGACGCTCGCCACCGAGTACGCGATCTCGCGCGAGGAGCAGGATCGCTTGGCGCTCCTGAGCAACCAGCGCGCGGCACGGGCCTGGAGCGAGGGACGCTTCGCCAGCGAGGTCGAGCCGATCACGGTGGGCGAGGGCAAGCGCGCGCAGCGCGTGGAGCGCGACGAGCACTTCCGCGCCGACGCGACGCTCGAGGAAATGGCGAAGCTCCGGCCGGTGTTCCGCAAGGACGGCACCATCACCGCGGGCAACGCCTCGGCGATCACCGACGGCGCGGCGGCGCTGGTGGTGCTGTCGGAGGAGGCGGCGCAGCGCCACGGCGTCACGCCCCAGGCGGCGGTGCTCGGCTCGGTATCGGTGGCGGTGGATCCCGCGCGCATGGGGATCGGCCCGGTGCCGGCGGTGAAGAAGCTCCTCGAGCGCCTGGGCATGAAGCTCGATCAGATCGACGTGATCGAGCTGAACGAGGCGTTCGCGTCGCAGGTTCTCGCCTGCGACCGCGACCTGCATTTCGATCGCGAGCGGCTCAACGTGAACGGCGGCGCGATCTCGCTCGGGCATCCGACTGGTTGCAGCGGCGCGCGCATCCTGGTGACGCTGGTGCACGAGCTCCAGCGCTCGAAGGGCCGCTACGGGCTCGCGACATTGTGCGTGAGTGGCGGCCAGGGCATGGCGATGTTGATCGAGCGGGTGTAGGGCACTCGCCGGTGGCGACCTCGTCGCCCGGTCTCGTCCGCGCCGTCGGCCGCTGGAGCCTCGTGGCGCTGGTGATCAACATGATCGTCGGCGCCGGCATTTTCGGCCTTCCGTCGCGTATCCACGGCCTGGTCGGCGTTTGGGGTCTGCTGGCCTACGCGGCGTGCGCGCTGATCATCGCGGGCATCGGCCTCTGCTTCGGCGAGGTCGCGAGTCGCTTCTCCGGCTCAGGTGGGCCTTACCTCTACGCCCACGAATCCTTCGGCGGCCTGGTCGGATTCCTGGTCGGCTGGCTCATGCTGATCACCCGCATGACCTCCGTCGCCGTGATCGCCAACGTGATGGCCGACTACCTCGCATTCTTCTGGCCCGCGGTCGGCGCCGGCTGGCCTCACGGCGCCGCGATCGCCGTCGCGGTGGTCACGCTCACCACGATCAACGTGACGGGCGTGCACGGCGCGGCGCGAGTGTCGGCGTTCCTCACCGTCGCCAAGCTGGTCCCCATGCTGGCGTTCGTCGCCGTCGGGATGTTCTTCCTGGATCGGCATGCGTTCGCCGCGCCGCCCGTGTTCGAGGCCGCGCCGTTCACGCGCGCGGTACTGCAGCTCGTCTTTGCCTTTGGTGGATTCGAGGCCGCGTTGATCGCTGCGGGCGAGGTCGAGGATCCGCGCCGCGACGCACCCTTCGCGTTGCTGGTTGGCATCGGCGCAGCGACGCTCCTCTATGTGCTCATCCAGGCGGTGTGCATCGGCACATTGCCCTCGCTGGCGGAATCGAGGAGGCCGCTCGCCGAGGCCGCGGCGCACTTCGCCGGGCCGGCGGCCGGCGCGTTCATCGCCCTGGGCGCCCTGATCTCGACGGTCGGGACGCTGAGCGGAACACTCCTCGGCGGGCCACGCCTGGCATTCGCGATGGCCGAGGGCGGACAAATGCCGCGCGTCTGGCTCGCACGCATTCGAGGTTCCACACACCCCACGTGGCCATCCTGGTGGTCGCGACCGGCGGTCTCGTGCTCGCGCTCTCGAAGACCTTCTTGTATCTCCTCAGCCTCAACGTCCTCACCCGGGTCGTCTCCTATCTCGCGACCGCGCTGGCCGTGCCCGCGCTGCGGCGAAGGATCGATCGACCCGCGATGTTCTCGGTTCCGATGCCGAAGGTTGTTGTGCCGCTGACGGTGGCGGCTTGCGTTTGGCTGATCGTGGCGAGCAGCGGGAGGGAGCTCCGCGACGTGGGCATCGCGGCCGCGATCGGGCTCGCGCTCTACGCCATCGCGGCGCTGGCGGCACGCCGCGGCGCGCCTACCCTCGAGCTCCTCGATCGTCTTCGGCCAATCAGCCCTGAGCAGCCGCGAGAGCGAGCGATCCGCAAGCAACCGTCCACGGGTCTGGCAGCGCGGGCAGTAGTTCGTCTCGTTCTCGGCGTAGACGATCCGCTGCACCAGCGTCCCGCACACCGGGCACGGCTGCTTGTACTTCCCGTGCACCGCCATCTCGGGACGGAACGCTGTGACGCCTTCTGGGAATTCCTCGCCGGCCTGATCGCGCAGCCGCTCGGTCCATTCGACCAGCACATTGCGCGTGGCGGCATGAAGCCGCGCGATCGCGTCATCGTCGAGCCTCGACGTCAGCGCCATGGGCGAGAGCTTGGCGCGGTGGAGGATCTCGTCCGAGTACGAGTTGCCGATGCCCGAGAAGGCGCGAGGATCGGTGAGCGCGCGCTTGAGCGTGTGGTTCTCACGGATGAGCGTCTCGCGAAAGGCCGCCAACGTGATCTCGAGCGGCTCGCCGCCGCCTGGATCGAGCGCCGCCAGCGCCTTCTCGCCCTCGACCACCCGCAGCGCCGCGCGCTTCTTGGTGCCGGCCTCGGTGAGTGTGAGCGAGCCGTCCGGGAAGTCGAACGCCGCGAGCCCGACCTTGCGCGACAACGCCACCCCGCGCTCCTTCCAGTGGAGGCGCCCGGCGATCATCAGGTGGATCACCAGGAACAGCCCACCTTCCAGCTCGATCACGATGCGTTTTCCGAGGCGGCGCACGGCACGCACCTCGCGCTCGTGCGCCGTGGCCAGCTCCGGCTCCACCGTGCGGAGCAGGTTGAGCCCCAGCACGCGCACGCGCTCGAGCAGTCTTCCCACGGTGCGGCGCGCGACGTGCTCCACGTAGACGGTGACGTCCGGGAGCTCCGGCATGAGCGGAGCGTACCGGATGCGTACGCTGGCGTCGCGACGCCGCTGCGCTATAGTCCCGCGCGCATGAAGCCCATCACCGAGGTTGCCGGCGCGCTGGGATTGGATCCGTCGCACCTCGAGCCCTACGGAAACTACAAGGCCAAGATTTCGCTCCAGGCAGCTCGAGGGTCGGAAGCAACAAGGCCGCCTCATCTTGGTCTCCCGCGATCACGCCGACGCCGGCGGGCGAGGGCAAGACCACCACCTCGATCGGCTTGGTCCAGGGGCTCACGCAGATCGGCGTGAAGGCGGCGGCGGCGCTGCGCGAGCCCTCGCTCGGACCGTATCTCGGGCCTCAAGGGCGGTGGCTCGGGTGGCGGCGCCTCGCAGGTGGTGCCGGCCGAGGACATCAACCTCCACTTCACCGGCGACATCCACGCGGTCTCGAGCGCGCACAACCTGCTCGCGGCGATGGTCGACAACCACGCTCCATCACGGCAATCCGCTCGGGCCTCGACTCGCGGCGCGTGGCTGTGGCAGCGCGTGCTCGACATGAACGACCGCGCGCTGCGCGACATCGTGATCGGGCTCGGCGGTCGCAGCGAAGGCGTGCCGCGCGAGACCGGCTTCGACATCTCCGCGGCGAGCGAGGTGATGGCGATCCTCTGTGCCTCGCCGACGGCATCGCCGACCTCAAGCAGCGGCTCGGCCGCATCGTGGTCGGCTACCGCACCGACGGCAGCGCCGGTGCGGCGCCGCGGATCTCAAGGCGGTGGGCGCGATGGCGGCGCTGCTACGCGACGCGATCAAGCCGAACCTGGTGCAGACGCTCGAGGGCGTGCCGGCGCTCGTCCACGGCGGACCGTTCGCCAACATCGCGCCACGGCACCAACTCGATCGCCGCCACCACGGCTGGCGCTCGCCTACGCCGACGCGGTGGTGACCGAGGCGGGGTTCGCGTTCGAGCTGGGCGCTGAGAAGTTCTTCGACATCAACTGCCGCTACGGCGGCTTCGCCCCGTGCTGCACCGTGCTGGTCGCCACCGCTGCGCGCGCTCAAGATGCACGGCGGCGTGCCGCTCGCCCGATACTGCGCGAGCCCGACGCCGCCGCGGTGGCGAGCGCGGGCTCGAGAATCTCGACAAGCACGTCGAGAACATCCGCAAGTTCGAGCAGCCGCTGCGTGGTCGCGATCAACCACTTCCCGACCGACACCGACGAGGAGATCGCCGTGGTCGAGGAGCACTGCGACGTCGCTCGGCCTGCGCGGCGGTGCGTGGCCAAGCCGTTCTCGGCGGGCGGCGAAGGCTGCCGCGAGCTGGCCGAGGCGGTGTGGACCGTGGCGCAAGCGAGCGCGCCCGCACTTCAAGCCGCTCTACGAGTGGAGCGATCCGATCGAGAAGAAGATCGCCACGATCGCCGCGCGAGATGTACGGCGCCGAGGCGGTGGACTACCGCACGCGCGCGCGGCGCGACCGCGCCGCAGCTCGAGAAGCTCGGCTACGACAAGCTGCCGGTGTGCATCGCCAAGACCCAGCAGTCGCTGTCCGACAACCCGGCGCTGCTCGGGCGGCCCAAGGACTTCCTGGTCACGGTGCGCGAGATCCAGCTCGCCGCCGGCGCCGGATTCATCGTGCCGATCACCGGCGAGATCCTGCGCATGCCGGGATTGCCGACGCACCCGTTGGCGGAGCAGTTCGACCTCTCGGACGAGCGGAGAGATCGTCTTCGGCGCCTAGGCGTCGGCGAAGGCGGCAGATTCCTAGGACCCGGCCCGCCGCTCGCGGTGTAAAATCCGGACACGACCCGGGCTCGAGCGCCGTACGCCCGCGCCCTCCAGTGCCGCGACAACCGCCCCCGCCCGGGTCCTCTTCTCCGCTCCGTCCGGCGGTAGCAGTGGAACCGTGCCGGTGGACGTAGGGGCGGAGCACCGTGAGCCGATGCGCCAGCTACTCCCATCGAGCTGGCCAATGCCGGAGGGTGTCATGCCCAGAGCCGGATCCCATCGTGGATCGATCCCCCGTCGTACGCGACGCAGTCCATCCTGACCCTCGCGATCGTGATCACGATCGTCGGGCCCCATCGAGCGCATGCGGTGCCGCTGTTCACATCGGCCTTCATGTCTTTCCGGCCGGGAACGGCCCGCGCTCCGTGGCGATCGGTGATTTCGACGGCGATAATCGCCCGGACATGGCGGTCGCCAATCTCAACTCGAATACGGTCTCGGTGCTGCCCGGCAACCAGGACGGGACGTTTCGCAAAGGGGCGGATTCCCCGACCGGCAGCCAGCCCGTTTTCGTGGCGGTGGGCGACTTCAACGGGGACGGCAAGCCCGATCTGGTGACGGCGAACTTCGGCGCCAACACGGTGTCGATCCTGGTCGGAAACGGAGACGGAACCTTTCGGCCGAGGATCGATTTCGCGACCGGCACCTATCCCTATTCGGTGGTGGTTGGGAATTTCGACTCCAACGGAAGCCCCGACCTGGCGGTCGCGAACTCCGGCTCCAACAACGTGTCGGTGTTGCTCGGCAACGGGGACGGCACGTTCGGGGCGCGGACGGACATGGCGACCGGAGAGAGTCCCCTCTCGTTGACGACCGGAGATCTCGACGGAGACGGGAAGGCCGACTTGGCCGTCGCGAACTCGGGCTCGAACACCGTGTCGGTGCTGCTTGGCCATGGCGACGGCACCTTCTCCGCGGGGACCGACGTGGTGACCGGAAGCGTTCCGTACTCCGTGGCGAGCGGAGACTTCGACGCCGATGGAAAGCTCGACCTCTCGGTCGTGAACTACCTGCCCGGCACGGTGTCCGTGATGCGCGGCCACGGAGACGGCAGCTTCGAGCCGAGATCGGACTTCCCGGCGGGAGCTTTCTCATCTCTCTCGCCATCGGGGACTTCGATGGAAACCAGAAGCCCGACGTTGCGGTCGCGAGCTCCAACACGGGCTCGGTGTCGGTGTTGCTCGGCAATGGAGACGGGACGCTCGCGCCCTACACGCCATTCCCGGCAGGACGGGATCCGTATGCCGTGGTCACAGGCGACCTGGACGGCGACGGCCGGCGAGACCTGGCGGTCGCGAACTTCACCTCCAACACCGCCTCGGTGCTCATCGGCAACGGTGACGGAACCTTCGGCATGGGAAGAAGCGTGGTGACGGGCAGCTATCCGGCCTCGGTCGCGGTCGGAGATTTCAACCGCGACGCAAAGTCCGACCTGGTGACCGGCAACCTGAACGCCGGCACGGTGTCGGTGCTGCTCGGCAATGGAGACGGGACGTTCCTGCCCAAGCACGACTTCGACGCCGGTACCAATCCCTACTCGGTGGTGGTCGGTGACTTCGATCTCGACGGCAACCCCGACGTGGCGGTGGTGAACCTCGGCCCCAACACGGCCGTGGCGATGATCGGGGGCGGAGAGGTCGATGAGATCGCGGGCACGAATGCAGTGTTCGGCTTCTTGTCAGTGTTGCACGGCAACGGTGACGGTACATTTGCCGCCCCCACAACGTGGCCGACGGTGAGGGATCCCAGCGCCGTCGTCGTGACGGACTATGAACGGCGACGGCAGAGCCCGATCCTGGCGGTCACGAGTTCGAGCACTTCGGCGGCGTGGATCGCCGGGAATGGCGATGGCACCTTCGCGCTCCCGAGCGGCTTGAGCAGTCTCGCCGCCTACTCGGTCGCCACCGGGGACGCGGACGCTGACGGAAACGCAGATCTCGCAACCGCGAACTTCAGTTCCAACTCGATGTCGGTGCTGCGCGGACTCGGAGGCGGGTTGGTCGATACAAGAACATATCCGGTGGGACGCAATCCGTTCTCCGTGGCCATCGGCGATCTCGACGGCGACGGCAAGCCGGACGTGGCGACGGCGAATATCGGATCGGGCACGTCAACCGTGCTGCTCGGCAACGGAGACGGGACCTTCGGGGCGAGAACCGAGTTACCGATGGGCGGAGAGCCCAGGGCGGTGAGGATCGGGAACCTGGGCAGCGACGCGGGTCCGGCGTTGATGGTGGCGATTCACTGGCGAACACCGTGTCGGTGCTGCTCGGCTTGGGCACGGGAACTGTGGGGGCGAGGACGGATTTCGGGGTCGAGAACAACCCTTTCTCGATGGCGATCGGCGATCTCGATGGTGACGGTCGGCCCGATCTGGCCGTGGCGAACGCCACCTCCAACACCCTCTCGCTGCTGTTTCAGCGGCAGGCGCCACTGGCGCATGGGCGTGACGCTCGACCCGCAGACGTTCAACCTGCGCGCGATGGGTCATTGGGTGACCGCGTACCTGGAGCCCCCGGCGCCGTTCACCGCGGACCAGATCGACGTGAGCTCCATTCGACTCAACGGGCAAGTGTCCGTGGACCCGACCGCGCCGGTCGCGATCGGCGATCACAACGCGCAACGGCGTTCCGGATCTGATGGTGAAGTTCGATCGCGGTGCGGTGGAGCTCACCTTGAGCGAGGGCGCGGCGGTGTCGGTGACCGTGACAGGCACCGTCGACGGCCATGCCTTCTCGGGCACGGCCATGATCCGTGTGATCCGTGTCGCGGTGACCGCGCCGGCGGCGGGAACCACGGCTTCGGCCGGTAGCGTCGTTCCCGTCCGATGGGAGCCGCTGAGCGGGGTCGACATCCAGTCTGTGGCGCTGCTCTCCTCCTTCGATGACGGCACGAGCTGGACGCTCGTGGCGCGCGACCTTCCCAACACCGGCGCCTGTGACTGGGTGGTCCGGAACCCGAGCACCGAGCGCGCACGGCTCGCGATCGTGCTGGTCGAGTCGTCCTGACGCGAGCGGGGATCTGGTGAACGGGGTGCTCGGCGTCAGTGGAAAGTTCACGATCAACGGCACGACCGGGGTGGAACCCGGCACGAGGCTCGAACTGGCTCTGCATGGCGTGAGTCCCAACCCGGCGCGATCCGCGTTCAACGTTCATTTCAGCCTGCCCAACGCCCGCCCCGCGACTCTGTCGCTCTATGACGTGAGCGGCAGGCAGGTGCTGTCGCGGGAGGTCGGTGCTTTCGGCCCCGGGAGCCACGAGCTCGCCCTGCTTCCCGCCTCGCGCATCCCGCCGGGGTCTACGTGATTCGATTGACACAGGAGGGGGGAGGAGCTTCACGACCCGCGCCGCCTTCATACGCTAGTATTCCGGATCACGCCGTTCCAGACATCACCGCGAGCCACGCCCAGTCACGGCGCTCTCCAAGGAAGGAGTCGCGATGCCCAAAGTGATCGACCTCGGCAGCGCCAGCGCGGGGGCCTTCAATGGCGTCCGTCTGGTGGTCGTTCTCCCTCGTCGTGGTGCTGTTCTTTGCCTTCTTCAACCCGATCGCGGTCATACCCGCCGGCAACGTCGGGGTGCTCGACTCTTCGGCAGCGTGTCCTCGCGTGTGCTGCCTTCGGGAGTTCATCTCGTGGTGCCCTTCACCCGAGTGGTCAAGATGTCGATCCAGACCCAGGAGATGAAAGAGGTCGCCGAGGTGCCCTCGCAGGAGGGGCTGATCATGGACCTCGAGGTCTCGCTGCTGCTACCGGCTCGATGCCGACAAGGCAGCCGACGATCTATCAAGCACCGGTCGGCGCGCAACTACGCATCGGTGGTGGTCGAGCCGCAGATCCGCTCGGCGATTCGCGAGATCACGGCGTCCTACGAGGCCAAGGCGCTGTACTCCGCCGAGCGCGACAAGATCGCCCGCGAGATCTTCGCCGCTCTTCACGAAGCTCACCGGCGACCGCGGCATCATCGGCCGAGGCGGTGCTGCTGCGCAAGATCGGGCTGCCGCCGGTGGTCGCCAACGCGATCCAGGAGAAGCTCAAGCGCGAGCAGGAGGCCGAGCAGATGAAGTTCGTGCTGCAGAAGGAGCAGCAGGAAGCCGAGCGCAAGCGCATCGAGGCCCAGGGCATCGCCGACTTCCAGCGCATCGTCGCCTCGGGCATCAGCCCGCAGCTGCTCGAGTGGAAGGGCATCGAGGCGACCGAGAAGCTCGCGCTCTCGCCCAATCCAAGATCGTGGTGATCGGAAATCCGAAGAGCGGGCTCCCGATCATCCTCGGCGGCGAGGCGAAATAAGGCAATCTGTCCACGAGCGGTCAAAGAGCCGTAAAAGATTGCGTCGTGCCGGCAGAGCCGCGCACGATCGCCTTGCACGGCGGCCGGCTGCGGGGCATCGTAACGGTCAATCGGCTCCCCCGACCCGGCGGGGGTTTCGCCCCCGCTCGAAGGACTCATCCCATGAACAGATTCGGACGATTCGCGTCCAGCGCATCGGCGGCCGCGGTGATCGCGCTTGGCCTGGTGGCGGCTTCAGTCGCCACGGCCGACCCGGTCACGGGCGTGGTCACGGCTGGGGCCGCGTCAGCGGTGAAGGTCATCGGGGCTCTTATGATGGCGGTGATCGAGGCAATTGGCGTGGCAGTCACGGCGGAAGCGGCTCGAACGAACGCCGCGGCGGCGGCTGAGCGGCCAGCGCAGCGGTGGCTGGAGCGATCAGCGCAACGGCGGTTGGAGCGGTCAACGCGGCGGTGGCGGGAGCGATCAGCGCAGCGGTGACTGGAGCGGTCAGCGCAGTGGCGGAAGGACAGGCAGTCGCGACGGCGGGTCTCGCGGTGGCTACTCCGGTGGCTGGAGCGGCGGGGCTCGTGGTGGCGACAGCGGCGGCACAGCACCCGCAACGTCGCCGGCTTCACGGTCCGTCGTTACCCCACGACCAGCTACTCCGGGCGTGCGTATTCCGGCGGCGCGCGGTACTCCGGCGGTGCTCGGTACTACGGCGGCGCGCGTTATTACAGCGGCGCGCGGTACTGCGGATACCCATACCGTCCGGCGTATTCGGTCTACTACTACCCGTCGGTCCACTACTACGTTTCCGCGCCGGCGCCCGTCGTGACCTTCGGTGTCACCATCGGCAACGTTTGTCCGGCGAACTACTACTACTGGGATCCGTACTGCGGCCAGGTGGTGAGCTCGTTGGACGGCTATCTGGACGACTGCTGAAGCACAAGATCACCCGCCCATCGTGGAGGTGATCTCCGCGGGCAGCGGTGATTGCGTGGGCTCGTACCAATGGGACGACGGGTCCTGGGATCGCTGTCAGACTCAGGGAGACTCCCGAGGATCAGGAGACTCCGTAACCCCACGGTCGCACCTGAGGCGGTAGCGGCACAGCCCCGCTACCGCACTCCCACCACGTAGGCGATCCACGCCTCTTCGTTGTCGAAGCGCTCCGGCGCGTGAAGACGTCGAGCGGGCGGTCGCGTTCGTCGTCCCACCCCCTGCACGTAGACGTGGACGTCGGCGAACCCAGCTCGCGGACGCGTGTCGTTCAGCTCCGGCAGCGTCCACATCCGCCAGTCGTAGGTGAAGGCCCGCCGCATCGGGCGTCCGCTCGCGAACTCGAAGTGGATGTCGGCGAGCAGATGGTGCTCCGACCGGGTTGAAGCGGCGCTGCTCCCACACGTAGGTGAACGGCGGAATCCGCTCCCCCTGCTCGGTGCGCCGTCCGCGCACGTGCCGGCGCTCGGTGAGCTTGCGCATCGTGTCCTCGCCGCCGAAGAGGTCGAGGAACAAAGAGGCCCCTCGCGCCCGCAGGCCTCGGCGGGCGGCGCGCAAGTAGTCGAGCAGCTCGGTGCGGCGGCGGAAGACCCAGTACGAACAACTGAGCGCCGCGATCACGTCCACCGGCGGCGCGCCGGAACGCCTGACGTCGGCCCTCACCAGGGCCACACGCTCGGCCGCGTCACCAAGCGCCCGCAGATGATGAGCGCGCGCCCACGCCAGCGCCGCGCGGCTCGAGTCCACGCCGATCGCAAAGCGATCGCGCCCGTGCGCGACCCACGCGCACGCGAGCTGGGCGCCACCGCAGAAGTCTTCGCGCAGTGAATGCGAGCGCACGGCCGCGGACCCGCCGGTAGACGCTGGAAGAAGCGCAGGTCAAATCGGACGTCTTGAACCGCGGCCTCGTAGAGCGGAAGCGATCGACACGCACAGCGTGCAGTAAACGCATCTGTCAGGCCCACGCGCACGTGAGTCGAGATCCGGCGCTCGTCGAGTCCGTCACAACTCCCGCGGGGTTCGCGTATCGAAGTAGGGCAACGAGCGTGACCGGCACCACACTCCCGAGGTGCGAGATGGCGCTGCAACCGGCAACGAGTCCAAGGCTCGATGCGGAAGCTGCACGGCCTGCGCGCGCGGATCGCCGAGCTTGAGGCTTGGAACCACGCCGCCGAGCGAGCCGCCGACGCCCTGAATCGCAGCGGCGACGCGTTTCATAGGATTTTCGACCACTCGAACGACGGCATCCTCCGTGATCGATGGCACGGGCGAGCGCATCGTGGACGCCAGTCCGCGCGCCATGGAGATGCTGGGCTACGACCGCGCCCACGCTGCTGGCGTCGCCCGCTCTCCTCGCTCTATCCCCGGCGATCCCGAGCGGGTGCGCGCGCCGACGCGCGAAGTTCCTCGAGCGCGGCGCCGGAGCCACGCGCGAGTTCGACTGTCCAGACCCCCGCGGGAGCGTGGCGGCGCTCCACCGAGATCTCCACGCGTCGCTGGTGGAGCTCAGCACGGGCGCGTTCGTGATCGCGCTGCTGCGCGACGTCACCGACCGCCGCCACGCGGAGGAGCGGCTTCAGGGTGGTCAACGCCCGCATGCGCGCCGATCTCGAGGCGGCGGTCGAGATGCAGCGCGCGCTCCTGCCCGACGAGACCCGGCCGATGCCGGGGTCCGAGCGGCGTGGCACGTGGAGCCGTGCGAGCGGCTCGGCGGCGATACCTTGAACGTGTTCGCCCTCGATCGGCGCCGGCTCGGCTTCTTCACTGCTCGACGTGAGCGGGCACGGCATCAAGGCGGCGATGCTCTCGGTGGCGTTGCAGCGCGTGCGCTATGCCCCTACCCGCACGCGGGATCGGTGCTGGTCGAGCCGGCGCGCGGGCGCCACGCTGCGCCGCGGCTCATTGTCGCCGCGGCGGGTGGCGAGCCACCTCAATCGACTGTTCCCCATGGACCGCAGCGCCGGCCAGTACTCACCATCGTCTACGGCGTGCTCGACGATGCCCAAGCGCGAGCTGTGCTTCGTGTCGGCGGGACAGGGGGCGCGCCATCGTCCTCGCCGCGCGGCGCCAGGCCCCAGAGTGATCGAACGCTACGACCTGCCGATCGGGCTCATCCCTCTCACGCGCGTTACTGACGAGCATCAGCTTGACCCTCGAGCCCGGCAGCCCGGCTGTTCTTCTTCTGCGGACGGGGTGGTCGAGGCGGCGGAGAGCGCCGATGGGGAAGGAGGATTTCAGTGACGAAGCCACTGGCTGCTCGCGAGCCACCTGCCGCCGGCATCGGACGCCGCGCGTCTCGCAAACGCCGCGCGGTTCAGGAGCTGGCGCGCGAGGTCCGCGAGTGGTGTTGCTCCGCGGCCTGCGCGACGACGATCTCGATCGCTGGCGCTCGAGCTGGTGTCGAAGATGACCGGGCCATTCACGCGAGGCCGGCGGCGTTTCCAGTCGCCGGCCTCAGGGAGGGCCTCAGGCCTGCCGTCTCGACGGGACCTCCTCGACGGCGCGTGCTCGCCGCTGGCGTCGGCGTCGACGTACTTCATGCGCACCGCAGGCGAGATGATCGCCACCGTCAGCCGAAGACCGAATGGGAACCGACAGGTGGCTCCCATCGGCCAATCTGCGGCAGGACGCGATGGCGCCGAGGATCGAGATCACGAACGCGATGCCCCCAGGCCCAGAAGGAGAGCTGAGCGGCGCCTCTCCGCCCCAGCAGCGTCAGAGCACACCACCGGCACGATCAGATGCAGGAAGACCGCGAGCACGCCGGACAGCGCTTCACCGAGCTGGTGACCACGAGGGCCGAACGGCCGCGTAGAGGAGGAAGTCCCGCTGCTTGACGTTCAGTCCCATGCGCCGGGCCTGCTTCGAGGATCCCTGCGAGCAGAGCAGGAGTTTCTTCCGGAAGAAGAACAGGGAACGCGCGCCGACGATCGCGAGCAGGATCGACGCCGATGGTGATGTCCTGCTGTCCCATCCCAGCGCCTCTCCGCTCAGGGTTGCGCTGACGTGCTGCGCCCGTGGGAGCGTTCGACAGCAGCGGCAACGAGCAATACGTAACTTG
>ERZ1370068.3280-contig-2396_pt1 | contig 218484 bp, 258 predicted proteins | sample MGYA00561227_ERZ1370068 | MGnify/ENA primary metagenome ERZ1370068 (study PRJEB38410, sample SAMEA6850437) | metagenome | study: Metagenomic assessment of the ecological functions of the soil: analysis of the soil microbiota associated with the...
CGAGCAAGAGGAGCCGTCCTAGTGCGAGGGATGTCGTCCCGTCCCCGGCGAAGCCGCAGGGGCCTTCGAATTGCTCCGATACCGGTTGCCGGCGATGGTGCTGGGCATCCATGACCGCATCATCTCGTTGTCTTCGTGGTCGATGATGTGGCAATGCCACACGTAGCCGGGACCGCCCGGGTAGCCGCCCTTTCCGATGTTCGCCGGATTGGGATCGTGGGATCGAACCCGAAGTGGTTCTGCCCGCTGTAATTGATGGCGGCGCCCTTGGCTGACGCCTGCAGATGCGTCGGCGTGAAGCGCACGGCGACGCGCGTCACGTGGCCAGTCGACCCGATGACGGTATCCTTCCAGCCCGCTTCCTCGGGTCTGGCCGGTCCGCTCAAGCCGTCGCTCTGCGGAGTGGGGGCTCAGGAAGAACTTCGTGACATCCGGGTTGCCCCCGAGCGCTCCGGCCTTGTTCGGCGTGTTGTACGCCCCGGGCGGGCCATACCCGATGATGCAACGGCCCTCCGGGAAGGCGGCATCGTAGGCCTTTCCGTAGGCGGCCAGATCGAAGGGAATCCGCTCGATCACCTGAAACTGGATCAGATGTATGTGGAGGATGGTTGTCATTGCTCAGGCCGATGAGGTCCCAGATCTCGGTCGATCCGATCTGCGGGAACTCCGTCTGATAGGTACCGGCGACCTGGACGCCGCCGGCAATCGGGGTCTTCCCATCCGGTCGGAGCCGGAGTACTTGCTGTTGTTCAGCAGGAGCTCGAGGATGGGGTCGGTCGTCGACTTCGGGGGAAAGTGACACCCTCGGAGCCGAACGTCGGGTTGACGGTCAATTGCCGATAGACCTGAACCTTCTTGCCGTCCACGATGGGCGAGCTGAGCGGCAGACCGCCCTTCGTGCCGGGAAGACGCACGATCTTCGACAAGCTCGGGGCCACCGTGCTCCCGGGGCCGCGCAGGGCTCCGCCGCCCTTCGGGTCGTAGCTCTCATCGGCCACGTCGGCCTCGCCGACCACGAACTGCATGATCCTGTCCTGTAGCCCGGGCGTGAACTTCGCGAAGGCGCTCGGATACGGCGTGACGGCATCGTTGCGAACGGTGATCTTCTTACCCTTGAATCGCGTAAAGTCCACGATGATGTCGTAGCGCTCGGCCGGCGAGAAGAGAAGCCGGTCGACCCTCACCGGCTCGTCGAGCAGGCCGCCGTCGGTGGCGATCACGTGAAACGGCACGTTGATCTCGTTGTCCGCGCAGGCGCTCTGTGGCGGCCGCACCGGGTCGAAGACCTCCGCGCAGAACTGGAGGTTGAAGAACCGAGTGTTCGCGCCGTTCAGGAGCCGGAAACGGTAACGCCGAGCGTCCACCTTCATCTTCGGCCAGCTCTTACCGTTGACGACGATCACGTCGCCGAAGAACTCCGGCATCCAGTAGGGATGGATGTTCGCGTCCTGGAGGGACCGTCGATGCCGGCCGGATAGCCGTCCGGGAACAGCAGCTGGCCGTTGGTGTCGAACTGCCGATCCTGGATGACGAGTTCGACTTCCTGACGCCCCGCGGGCAGCTTGCCCTTGCCGGGCACGCCGTCGTCACCGTTGCCACGGACGAAGTAGAACGCGGCCAGGCTCGCGAAGACGTTCAAGCGCGTGCCGCCGAGCGTGTGGTCGTGGAACCACAAGGTGGCGGGTTCCTGGGTGTTCGGGTAGTGATAGACGTTGCTGACGAAGCCCGATCCCCTCTGACCCTTCGCCGGGCGGTCGAGACAGCCCCTTCCGCTCCCGGCGTCCACCACTGGTCCGGCCCTCCGTCGAAGGCCGAGGGGTCTCGGAGCCATGCAGGTGAGTGACGGCGGGCTGAGGGCCCCGGAACGGAGCGGGGTTTCCCTTCCCGTCGACCTTCATCGCCGCATTCGTCGGGTTGGCCCAGTGCAGGCTCATGTCCCCGGTGAGGAAATTCTGGAGGCTCGGACCCAGCGGATTCGTGAATGGCGCCGGCGCATCGGGAGCCGGATAAAGATGGTTCCGATAGTCCACGACGGTCTTCCGGCCTCTCGTCGCGACGACGGTATAGCCGGGATAGAGTCCCTTGGTTGGCCCGGGCGGGAAACGCTTATCCGACTGATCGATCCCGTAGCCGAACACCATGGTGCCCGCCGAGAACAGCGCCGGAAGCTTGGCGTAGAAGGACTCGGGCAGGATCTTCTGCTGGAACTCCTCGAACCGCACGCGATAGGGCTGATCGCCGTTGACCCGACCGAGGGCGGAAAAATCCGGCAAGTCCTCGACGAACTGCGGGATCGTGCTGGCGTCCAGCGGTTTCTGGTCGACCAGCTTGCTCGCGAAGGCGCTGGACGCGAAGGCGGCGAACAGCAAGGCGGAAGCTCCCACGAGTCCCAGACGCCGCCAGCTTCTTCGACCGGTCATGAATTCTCCTCCAGTTCAGTGAACGTGTGTGCCCCGTTGCTCGATGAGATCGGATGCCAGGCGGCGCACAAGTCCCAAAGAATCTCTGCGAAGGGGGCGTCGAGTCAAGTATCTTTCGGCATGCCACGGGGTGAAGTATAAATGCGGGATCTCGGCATGTGTCCGAAGTGAGGCGCGCAGCACGAACGATCTTTCCGAATCGGTCACCGACACGGAGGCTGGGGATGAACGTATTGCGGCAGGTGTTGAGGCGGTCCCTGGGAGCGAGCATGATCACGGCGGGGATCCTGATCGCGGGATGCGCGACCACGTCCTGGGCTGCGGACACCGAGCGGCATGCGGTCGTCGTCGATATCGACGGCGTGCTGACCCAATACATGCTCCTCGATTACGGCCCGACCAACGGGATTTTCCTTGATCTGGGAATCGCATACCCGCGGGTCAATGCAGCGCTCCTCATGAACCTCTTTTATCGCAAGGGCTACGACATTGTTTACCTGGCCGCCCGGCCGGCGAACATGAAGGTCAATGGACTGTCGATGCGCGAGGCGACGTTGAGATGGCTGCACGACGAGGGTTTTCCCACCGAACCGGACCGCATCACCCTCCTCCTCGAGGATGGCCCGGGCACGGTGACCGACGCCGACAATCGCGGCCAGGCCATGGCCGAGTACATGGGCACGAAGGGCACCGATTTGGTCACGGGCATGCTGGCCAAACTCAAGACGGCAACCAAGATCACGTACGACTACGGCTACTGCGACTCCGATGTGGTGGTGAAGGCGTTCCTCAACGCCGGCATCCCGGCCGGTCACATCTACACCATCGGCAACAAGGGGGTGTCGCGCCTGGGCTTCATGGGCTCGCACGCCATCATTGGCCCCGAGAGCAATCCGGGGTTCACCCAACACATCCGGGAGTTCGTCATTCCAAGGTTGCCCCGCGCAAATAGACGCACCTCGTCGAGCCCAGCGGTCGACCGTCACGTGCGATGGCACTGCGAGCGGTGAGACGCAGGATCAGGGAACAGGAATCGCCTGATCCGGGCGGCGACCTCGTCGGCGGCCTTCACCACGTCCGCGGGCTGGACGCCGACCAGCTGGCCCCGGGCCTTCAGGACGCGGCCGTCGACGAACACCCACTCCACGTTCGCGGGCTGGCCGTTGAACACGATCTGGCCGATCCACTCCATGCGCGGGCCGAAGTTGACCGCCCGCGGATCGAGGATGATCAGGTCGGCCTTCTTGCCCGGCGCGAGCGAGCCGATCTGCTTGTCCATGTCGAGGAGCCTGGCCCCGTCCACGGTGGCCATCCGCAACACACCGTTCACGGTGGGCACCGTGCTCGCGGTGAGGAGCTTGGCCCGCTGCAGGCCGACCGCTGCCCGCATGGTGCTGAACATGTCCGCGGTGTCGTTGGTCCCGCTGTGCCTACGGCTCCAGCGTCCGATAATGCCCGATTACGTCACGTTGGCGGCGCCCAGGACCGGGCCATCGCGGCCGGACCCGGCCGGAGGGCGTGCATGTTGCCTACGCTCACGCTCCTCACCATCATCCTCATTCCGTCATTCCGTTCGGGCTCAGCGGCGCGATTCGTGGCTATCGCTGGTTCGGGATCAGCGTCGAGCCCATCATCCCGCGCCGCCTGGGGCATTGACCCAGGAAGGCAAGACACAGACGGAACGCGCGCAGGCTCGCTCAGAACAGGGTGTAGATGAACGGCGCCACCGCCGAGCCCTGCGTCAGCACGATCAGGGTGCCGAACAGCACGAGGACGAGGACGATCGGCAGGAGCCAGAACTTCTTGCGCTCCTTCATGAAGGCCCAGAGCTCGAGGACGAACTCACCCATGGATCTGTCTCCTCCGATCGGACCAGTCGATCAGAACTGCCGGTTCATGTGGGCGCCGGGGCGCGGCGGCTTCGGGACGCGATAGCTCTGAGCAGCCGGATCATGTCGCCGGCGCATCGGATCCTCGCGGCGGAGACGCCTGATGAGTCCCATCGGCGTGATGAGTCCGTAGAAGACGACGCCCAGGAGGATTCTCGTATTGATCCATCCCAGTGCCTCGCCCACCGTCATCCAGATCCGGTAGACGGGCATCAGGATCCGCGGCGCGAGGAGGCCGGAGCGAGCAAGAGGACGCCGACGACCAGGGCCCACGAGCGCGGGCCGGCGCCGCGGATGACGGCGGGCCAGAGTCCGATCGCGCAGAAGATGCCTCCGACCAGCAGCCCGAACTTCCGGAGCTGTGCGGCGTCGGTATTCCGCGTCATCCGTCGAATCCTCCGAATCCCCGCGCGTCAGTCAAGCTCGTACTCGGCGCGCCAGTCCCCGTCGCCGACCAGCGGCTTCTGGTCCGCCTTCTGGAGGACGCAGTTCTCGAGGACGAGGACGTCGATCTCCGTCCGCATGAAGCACCGGTAGGCGTCGGCCGGGGTGCACACGATCGGCTCGCCGCGCACGTTGAACGAGGTGTTCACGATCGCGGCGCACCCGGTCCTCGCCTCGAACGCCCGGATCAGCGCATGGTAGCGCGGACTCGTCGTCGCGTCGACGGTCTGGATGCGCGCCGAGTAGTCGACGTGGGTGACGGCGGGAATGTCCGACCGCGGCACGTTCAGGAGCTCGATGCCCCACAGGTCACGCTGATCATCGGTCAGCGGCGTGCGCCGCTCCGCCAGGACCGGTGCGACGAGCAGCATGTAGGGGCTATCGGCGTCCATCTCGAAGTAGTCGGAGAGGCGCTCCCGGAGGACGGACGGCGCGAAGGGCCGGAAGGACTCCCGGTACTTGATCTTGAGGTTCATGACCGACTGCATCCGCGGATTCCGCGCATCGCCGAGAATGCTGCGGCCTCCGAGCGCGCGGGGCCCGAACTCCATCCGGCCCTGGAACCAGCCGATGACCTTGCCCGCCGCGAGGTCGTCGGCGATCTGCCCGAAGAGGTCTTCCTCCGGCACGCGCACGTACGGGGCGTTCTGCCTGGCGAGGAAGAGCTCGATCTCCTCGTTCGAGTACGCCGGGCCCAGGAGGCCGCCGCGCATGCCGTCGCGGGCGCCCGTCGCGACGCGGGGCTGCCCGTCCAGGCGGTGCCAGGCGGACAGCGCGACGCCCACCGCCCCGCCGGCATCGCCCGCGGCGGGCTGGATCCAGAGGCTCCGGAACGGACCGTCTCTCAGGACCTTGCCATTGCCCACACAGTTGAGGGCGACGCCACCGGCGAGGCAGAGATGCTCGGTCCCCGTCTCGCGGTGCAGGGTGCGAGCGAGGCGGAGCATCACCTCCTCGGTGACGTCCTGGATGGATCGCGCCAGGTCCATCTCCCGCTGGGTCAGCAGCGTCTCCGGCTCGCGGGGCGGGGCGCCGAAGAGCGTGTGGAACTTGCCGCTCGTCATGGTGAGCCCGGTGCAGTAGTCGAAGTACTCCATGTTGAGCCGGAAGGTGCCGTCCGGCTTCAGGTCCAGCAGATGATCGAAGATGGCCTTGACGTGCTGCGGGCGCCCATAGGGCGCCAGGCCCATCACCTTGTACTCGCCGGAGTTGACCTTGAAGCCGAGGTAGTAGGTGAAGGCCGAGTAGAGGAGGCCGATCGAGTGAGGGAAGGGGATCTCCCAGAGCGGCGTCAGCTCGCTGCCGTCGCCGAGCCAGGCCGACGTGGTGGCCCACTCGCCGACCCCATCCATGCACAGCACCGCCGCGGTGGTGAACGGCGACGGATAGAATGCCGACGCCGCGTGGGATTCGTGGTGCTCGCCGAAGAGGAGATGGGGAAGCGCCGACGCCTTGCCTCCGTCGGTCAAGGCCAGCAGCTCCTTCTGCAGGAGGCGCTTCAGGAACATCTTCTCCTTGAGCCAGACCGGCATGGCCGTCACGAAGGACCGGATGCCGCTCGGGGCGAACGACAGGTAGGTCTCCAGCAGGCGCTCGAGCTTGACCAGGGGCTTGTCGTAGAAGGCGACGTAGCGGAGATCGCCGAGAGCGACCCGGCCCTCGCGCAGGCAGTAGCGCACCGCGTGGATCGGGAATCCCGGATCGTGCTTCTTCCGGGTGAAGCGCTCTTCCTGGGCGGCGGCGATGATCTCGCCGTCGCGCACGAGGCATGCTGCGCTGTCATGGTAGAAGGCGGAGATGCCGAGGATATTCGTCGTCACGGCCGGCTCACCGGGGCCGCCGGGGCTGACGCCGCAGAGCAGCCCCGCACGCTGTCGCGCAGGCACGCGGCGACCGCCGCATTGCCCGCGGGCGCGAAGTGATTGCGGCCGTCGGCGGGAAGCGCTCCGCGGGGGACAGCGGGGTCAAGCACGCGGTCATGTCCGTATACGGGATGCGGCCGCCGTCGAGCATCGTCTGTGCGAGGCTCCGCCAGCGGCGATCCTTGGCGAGGGCGCGGAAGTTCCGGTCCGACGGGAAGTACACCACGATGGGCAGCGAGCCCTCGGCGCGGGTCTGTCGCATGAAGGAGCGCACGATCTCGCGGTTCAGGTCGAACATCTGCTCCTCGGCGGGCCGGCTCGCGACCACGAGATCGCGATACTTCGAGACGGCGAAGCGATGGAGGTAGGAGTGATCGAGCGGACGCCAGATCCACTCCTCCGCGCGATAGCCCGGGTCGTACTCGACGAATGGCAGGTCCCGGATCGACGGGGTGACGGCGATCGCCTCGGGCGAGGGCAGCGGGGCGTTCAACAGACGCAGATCGCCGCGCTCCGCCGCGAAGCGCGGCTTGGCGAACGGATAGTCCCATCCCGGGAAGCTCACGAAGAAGTACACGGCCATGGATCGCAGGAGGTCGTGGTCGATGAGCCCGAGGATCACCACCTGCGGGCGCCAGGGACGGACGTCCCGGAGATAGCGGAGATATGCCTGGTCGACGCCGTACGCCTCGACGCCGAAGTTGAGCACCTGGACGTCGGGACCCAGCGTGCGCTCGAGGCGCTGCCCCCACGAATCTTCATAGCTGACATCGAGCCCGAAGGTGAAGGAATCGCCGACGAGGGCGACGCGCTGCCGGCTCGAGCGGGTCGCGGCGGCGTCTCCCTTGCGCGCGCTCCGGATGCCCTCGACGCTGCTCATGTACAGGCCGTCGGCGCTCCGGCGATCGGGGCCGAGCACCCAGCCGAGGAGTCCGTCCGGCGCCAGGTGCGAGCCCTCGGCTCTGAGCCGCGCGAGGACGGCCTCGTTGCGGGCCGCTACGTCGCGCCAGCTATGCGGCAGCAGGACGGTCTTCGCGAACACGAGCCCGCGGGGCGTGGGTTGCGACATCAGCCGGACGGTCGCCTCGCCGATGGCCAGGAGGAGGAGCACGGGCACGAGATTGAGGGCGACGGTGAGGCCGAAGCGGCGCGGGCGCGCCGGCGCGTCCGGTATCTCCGCACGATGATGACGAAGGCGGCGAGCGTGGCCACGCACGCGACGAGGAAGATGATGCCGGTCGGGAAGGCCAGGAGGGCCCGAGCGCCCGAGCCATAGGACGCGACCACCGCGAGCCACGCCGATGCTTCGAGCACGTAGAGCGCCGCGAGGAGCGTCAGATCCGGCGCGGGCAGCGGCGCCCGGGCGGGGGCCCCGCTCATTTCGCCTGCCCCATCTCGACGCGGTAGACCACGATCGACGGGTGGCTGTACACCGCGCGGAGCCACCGCGGGCTGGCGGCAGGGTCCAGCAGGGACTTGAGCTCCGGCATGTACTTCCAGGCCCACCGATCGTAGACGACGTAGCCCGGCGGATCTTGCTGCAGGAGGGTCTTGAGCCCCTCGACCGAGTCCGCGCCGGGCAAGGGGACGCCATTCCCGGCGACTCAGATAGGCCATCTGCGCTCTGACGGCCATCACCGTCGCCCGAGGCGATGCCTCGCGTCTCACGACCTCTGCCGCGGGCAAGAGCTCGACGGGTTGACGCGACAGCGTCTTGGCCGCCGCTTGCCAGACGGTGACGATCGAGGGGACGACGATCCACAGCACCAGCATCGCCATCGTCGCTCGTGCCGCCAGCATCGAGCCGAGGCGCGCCCGACCCACCCGGCGATCTCGAAGATGGCGAACGCCGCGAACCCGCTGTAGCAGACGAGGATGAAGAAGAAATACCGCCTCTCCCAGTGCGTCAGCGACATGACGAGGAGAAACGACAGCGCGGCCAGCAGGACGAGGAACACGGGCCGCCGGCGGTTGCGCGCGAGGCTCAGCCCGATGCCCATCGCCGCGAGCGGGCCCACCGGCAGGAGCGCCAGCCCTGCCCCGAGCGTCTGGAAGAACGTGTAGCCGAGATTGGTTACGTATCTTCGCGCGAACCGCGCGGGGTCATGGAGCAGGACGTCGGCGAGCGACGTGAACGGCGTGGACCGGGTGATGTCGAACGCCCGGGCCACGTCCTCGTAGTTCGTGCTGTAGAAGGGGGACCCGTGGTGGGTGTAGTTCATCCACAGCCAGGGCGCGACCGTCACCAGGAAGCTGGCGACGTACGCGGCCCCGAGCGCGGCGCGGGACGACCACCTGCGCTCGCCCCAGAGCGCGGCCGCCAGGCCCGGCACGAGGAGGAACACGGCGTTGTACCGGATCAGGTAGGCGATGCCGCACAGCACGCCGCTCAGGATCACCGTCGGCAGCCGGTGGGGTCCTTCGCTCGTGATGGCGATCATCACGATGAGGCACAGGAGCACGAACGGGACGTCGGTCATGGCGGTGATCGCATACGTCGCGAACACCGCCGAGGTCAGGATGATCGGCACCGCCAGCAGCGCCGGGCCCGGGCCGAAGCAGGCGCCGAAAGAGCACGAACGCGAGCGTTCCGGTGAGTCCGCCGGCGAGCAGGGACATCCACTTGCCGGTCGTGAAGTGGTCGCCGGTGAGCGGCGAGGCCAGGACCAGCAGCGTCGGGTAGCCCGGCGGGTTATACGTATTCCGCGGGAACTCGCCCGCGGCGACCCTGTCCGCGTCGGGCGCGAACCGCACGTAGAAATCCGAGAAGGCTCCCACGACGTGCCGATGCACCGGATAGGCGAGGGCGACGACATAGAGGACGCCCATCGCGAGGGCGACCAGCAGAGCTTTGCGCGTGTCCACGGGTTGCTCGATCATCCGTCAGGTTCGCGGCCGAGGCAAGCGCCGGGCGAGGGCCGCCAGGGAGCCGGTCGCTGGCGGCGCCGCCGGCCGCTTGAACCGCTCCGGCCGGCGGACTAGACTTCCCGCGTGATCATCACCGGGCTCTACCACACCGCGATCAAGACGAACGACCTCGCCGCCACCGTCGAGTTCTACACGAAGGTGCTCGGGCTGCGGGAGGCGCCGCGGCCCGACTTCGGGTATCCCGGGGCCTGGCTCGCGGCGCCCGCGCCGGGCGGCGACCCCATCATCCACATCTATGCCGGCGGCCCCGCGCTCGGCGCCGACGGCAAGGCGCCGGTGGGGACGGCCGCGATCGACCACCTGTCGATCAGCGCCCACGGCTTTCACGAGTTCCGCGAGCGCTTCCGTGCGGCCGGGCTCGACTGGCGCGAGTTCCTCGTCCCGGGAACCAGCCTCTGGCAGCTCTTCGTCTACGATCCGAGCGGCGTGCAGCTCGAGCTCACGTTCAATGGCGATGCCGAGGTCGGGCCGCCGCCGGACATGAGCCCGGGCCGGCGCTATGTGGCCGGCGCCTCTTTCTTCGCCCCGCGGTGACCCGGCCGCGCCCCTACGAAGCCAACACCCGAGGTGGACAGATGAGCGTCAAGGGCTCCATGCTACCGCGATGCCGGCGTGCTCGACAATACCGAGCTCGGCCTGCGCGCGCTCCTCGGGTGGGTGAATCGCACGAGCGAGTTTCGCGGCCCCGGGCAGCTCGGCCGGAAGGCCGTGGAGGTCGGCTTCTACGCGAGCGTGGTCGACATCGGGCACGGACTCGGTCTGGCCCTGTGCACGGACGGCGTGGGCACCAAGGTGCTGATCGCGCAGATGCTCGAGCGCTACGACACGATCGGCATCGACTGCGTGGCCATGAACGTCAACGACGCCATCTGCGTCGGCGCCGAGCCCATGTCGTTTCTCGACTACATCGCCATCGAATCGGCCACCCCGGCGGTGCTGGAAGCGATCGGCAAGGGGCTCTACGAGGGCGCGCGGCAGGCCGGCGTGAACATCGTCGGCGGCGAGATCTCGCAGATGGGCGCCATCATCAAGGGCGAGCGGCCGGGGCAGGGCATCGACCTCGTCGGCATGTGCGCCGGCATCGTCCCGCTCGACCGGATCATCGTCGGCCGCGACGTGAAGCCGGGCGACGCCATCGTGGGCTTCGCCAGCAGCGGGATTCACAGCAATGGCTTCACGCTGGCGCGCAAGGCATTGTTCGAGGCCGGCGGCATGAACGCGGACGAGCCCGTGGCCGAGCTGGGGACCACCGTGGGCGAGGAGCTGTTGAAGCCCACGCGCATTTACGTGGCGCCGGTGATGGACCTGCTGCGCGCCGATGTCCCGGTGCGGGCGCTCGCCCACATCACGAGCGACGGCTTCCTGAACCTGGCGCGTATCGACGCCCAGGTGGGGTTCCGCGTCGACCGGCTGCCCCGGCCCCAGCCCATCTTCGAGCTGATCCAGCGCTCCGGCGGTGTCGCCGCGGCCGAGATGTACCGCGTCTTCAATATGGGCATCGGCTTTTGCGTCATCGTCCCCGCGGACGCGTCGGTGGTCGGGCAGGTGGAGGCCGCGGCGCGCGCCCACGGCTTCGACGCCCAGGTGATCGGCCAGGTGATCGAGGACCCGGCCAAGCGCGTGTTCCTGCCCCAGCACGACCTGGTGGGCGAGGGGGACACGTTCACCACCCTCTGAGCGTGTTGCCGTCCAAAGTCCGGGCAGAAGGCCAGGAGTGGCCTCCGGCTCGGGCAGCCTTCCCGCCTGACGGCGTCCGGGTGTCCGCTAAGTTACTGAACTATGGTTCAAATTGATGTGGCACGTCTCCTGCCCTAGGGTCGCGGGCGGTCGGACCGCCTGAGCGGTAATCGGCCCGGAGGGCAGGAGGGCGCGCCAATGACCCTGCATTCAGTGATCGGGATTCTGGTGGCGGTTGCCGTACCCCTGTGGCTCGTGGTGGAGCAGGTTCTGAAGTGGAGGGTTCTGGAGCCGCGCAGGTCACCGTTCCCGGCCCGGACGGAGGCGAGCCGCCCGTCGAAGGCGGCTATCCCGGACCGACGCCGGGACGTGCCGGGGCCGGCGCTGCACCGCAAGGCGTCGTAGCGCCCACTCTTCCGCTTCTAGGAGCCTGCCGGAGAAATGCCGCTAGAGCGAAGAGAAGGGTCCAGCTGCGAGGCGGCGCCCGATGAGCCGCACGCGCGAGGCGTACATCTCCTGTAGCGTTCGTAGCGTGCGGTCGAGGGCGCCAACGAAGCAGATGGGCCCTTATCTTCGCTCTAGCGTCCAGTCGACCACGGTGTGGCGCTGGACGCCGAGCCCGGTGATGCCCAGCTCGACCACGTCGCCGGGCTTGAGATATCTCGGGGGCCTAGCTGCCGTGGCCCACGCCCGCGGGAGTACCCGTCGAGATCAGGTCGCCCGCCTCGAGGGCCATGAACCGGCTGACATAGGCCACGAGCTGGCGCACGTTGAACACCATGTTGGCCGTATTGCCGTCCTGCCTGCGCTCGCCATTGACGTCGGTCCAGACGGCGAGGGCCTGCGGATCGCCCACCTCGTCGGCCGTGACCAGCCAGGGACCGACGGGACCGAAGCTGTCGGCGCTCTTGCCCTTCGTCGTGGTGCCCGCGCGCTCCATCTGAAAGGCGCGCTCCGACACGTCGTTGACGATCGTGTAGCCGGCGACATGGTCGAGCGCATCGGCCTCGTCGACGTAACGGGCATCGCGGCCGATCACCGCCGCCAGCTCGACCTCGTAGTCGAGCTTGGCCCCGTCGCGGGGGCGCACCGTCGGGTCGTCGGGCCCGCAGATGGCGCTATTGGCCTTGATGAAGAGCGTCGGCTCCTTCGGCAGCGCCAGGCCCACCTCGGCCGCATGGTCCGTGTAGTTGAGCCCGATGCAGACCATCTTGCCGATGCCGGCGAGCGGGCAGCCGAGTCGGGGATGGCCGCCGACCGCGGGCAGCCGCGCCACGTCGAGCTTCTTCAGGCGCTTGAGCGAGGCCGGCGCGAGCACCTCCGGCGTGATGTCGTCGATCACCGAGGCCAGCGCGCGGAGCTTGCCGTCGGCGCCAATGACGCCGGGCTTCTCCGCTCCGAGTCGGCCATATCGCACGAGTCTCATGAGAGCCTCCCTGTCACGCGGGGCAGGAGTCTGCAGAAGGGCTGACGCACCGGCGAAGTATATCAGCAGCCCGGCGCGCCGCCGGCCGGCCGCATCGGCTGGGTTGTGCCCCCGCAGCGATGTGGTAGTGTCTCTCGCGCGAGACCAGGGACGGCGATCACACCACTCGGAGGACGACATGGCACAGCGGCCATTGCCCACGGCAGAGGAAGTCCGCTCCTATATCCGCGACCGGCGCAACTGGGGCCGCTGGGGCAAGGACGACCAGGTCGGCGCCATCAACCTGATCACGCCGGCCAAGCGCGTGGCGGCCACACGCCTCGTCAAGAGCGGCAAGAGCGTCTCGCTGAGCCGGCCGTTCCCCAAGGAGCCGGGGATCAACAATAGCCTCCCCGCGCACCACTACATGAAGACGCTGCCGCGCGGCAAGGGCGGCTTCGCCGCCGATTACTACGGCATCTTCTACCACGGCGTGGCCTCGACCCACATCGACGCGCTCTGCCACACGTGGGACGAGGACGCGATGTGGAACGGCCGCGATCCCAAGAAGGAGATCACCTTCGACGGCGCGACGTTCGGCTCGGTCGAGCACTGGGCCGAGGGCATCATCACCCGCGGCGTGATGCTGGACGTGCCGCGGCATCGCGGCGTGCCGAGCGTCACCGCAGGACGCGCCCGTGCACGGCTGGGAGCTGGACGACATCCTGACCAAGCGCGGGATCAAGCTCGAGCCCGGCGATGCCGTCTGCGTCTACTCGGGACGCGACGCGTGGCAGAGCGCCAATCCCGACACGGCCTACGGCAAGCCCTATGGCGGCCTCGCCCAGTCGCGCCCCGGGCTTCACGTCTCCTGCCTGCCCTTCCTGCGCGACCACGACGTGAGCCTGCTCGCCTGGGACATGCTCGATCATCTGCCCATCGGCTACGACATCCCGTGGGCCGTGCACGCCTGCCTCTTCGCCTACGGCGTGGCGCTCCTCGACAATGCGCTGCTCGAGCCGCTCGCGCGCGCGTGCGTCGACGAGGGCCGCGACGAGTTCATGCTGATGATCGCCCCGCTCGTCGTCATGGGCGGCACCGGCTCGCCGGCCAACCCGCTCGCGCTGTTCTGACAACTCTTTCCCGGGAGGGCGGCATGGCGCAGGCGGACGGGCAGCGGGATGCGTGGGTGGGTCGGCCGCTGAAGCGGCGCGAGGATCATCGGCTCCTCGTCGGCGCCGGGCGCTACGTCGACGACATCCACCCGGCGGGATGCCTGCACGTGGCCCTGCTGCGCTCGCATCACGCGCATGCGCGCATCGCGCGGATCGACGTCGAGCGGGCGCGCCGCGCTCCGGGTGTCATCGCCGTCGTCACCGGCGGCGAGGTGAGCCATCTCGGGCCCATGCCCGTGAACCGGCTCGTGGCCGACATGCGCGTGCCGCCGCATCCGATCATCGCCGACGGGCGCGTGCACGCCGCGGGGACGCCGGTGGCCGCCGTCGTGGCCGACAGCGCGTCAGCCGCGCGCGACGCGGCCGACTTGATCGCGGTCGAGTACGAGGCGCTCGCCGCCCTGCCGGAGCCCGAGGGCGCGGTGGCCGCGGGCGCGCCGGCGCTGTTCCCCGACATCGACGGCAATCGCTCGTTCACGCGCGTGCTGCGCCAGGGCGACGCGGCGAAGGGCATGTCCGGCGCCGCGCACGTCGCGGCGGTCCGCGTGGCGTCGCCGCGCATCGCCGGCGTGGCCATGGAGCCGCGCGCCGTCCTGGCCGCGTTCGACGCGTCGACCGAGGAGCTGACGCTCTGGGTGTCCTGCCAGGCGCCCTTCCGCATCCGCGCGGAGGTGGCGCGCCTGCTCGGCCTCGCCGAGTCGCGCGTGCGGGTGATCGCGCCCGACGTCGGCGGGGGCTTCGGCGTCAAGAGCGGGCCGTATCGGGAAGAGATCCTGCTCGCCTGGCTCGCGGTGAAGCTCGGCCGGCCGGTCAAGTGGATCGCGACGCGGGGGAGGATCAGATCACCACCAACCACTCGCGTGGGTCCGCCTGCGATGCCGAGCTGGGCGTCGACGCCGACGGGCGCATCACCGGGCTCCGCGCGCGCATCACCTCGCCGCTCGGCACCGCGCTGATGAACGGCGCCGCGGGGCCGCCGTGGAATCACGCGCGGCTCTTGCCCGGCTGCTACGTGGTGCCGGCCTGCGACATCAGCGTCACCGGGGCGCTGACCACGACGACGCCCGTCGCGGCGTATCGCGGGGCGGGTCGGCCGGAGGCGACGTACGTCATCGAGCGGCTGATGGACGAGGCGGCGCGCGGCCTCGGGCTCGATCCCGCCGAGATCCGGCGGCGCAATTTCATCGCGGCCGGCGCGTTCCCGTACCGCACGGCCACCGGCCAGGTCTATGACTCGGGCGACTATCACCTGGCCCTCGATAAGGCGCTCGAGGCCGCCGACTATGCCGGCCTCCGCCGCGAGCAAGATGAGCGCAGGAAGCGCGGGGAGATCGTGGGCATTGGCCTGGCGTCCTACGTCGAGCCCTGCGCGCTCGGCTGGGAGAGCGGCAGCCTCAAGGTCGAGCGCTCGGGCCGCGTCACCGCCATCACGGGCTCGAGCGCGCACGGGCAGGGACACGAGACGACGTTCGCCCAGATCGTCGCCGATCATCTCGGCGTCACGCCCGACGAGGTCGAGGTGCTTCACGGCGACACGCGCTCCGGCCCGGAGGGCTTCGGCACGTTCGGCAGCCGCAGCGTGGCCCTCGGCGGCAGCGCGCTGGCCCGCGTGTCGGTGGAGCTGCGCGACAAGGGCCGGCGCATCGCGGCCAAGCTGCTCGAGGCCGCGCCGGCAGATATCATCGGCGTTGCCGGCGGCTTTCACGTGGCGGGATTGCCCGACCGGCGCGTGACGTGGCGCGAGGTGGCGACGGCGGCCTATGCGCCCGGCCACGGCCTGCCGCCCGGCGACATCCCCGGCCTCGACGCCACGACGTATTTCCAGCCCGAGGCCGAGGTGTGGACCTTCGGCGCCATCGTCTGCGCGGTGCGCATCGAGGCCGAGACCGGCTGCCTGGCGATCGAGCGCCTCGTCTGGGTGGACGATGCCGGCACGGTCATCAACCCGCTCTCGCCGAGGGCCAGCTCCACGGGAGCCTCGCCCAGGGCCTGGGCCAGGTGCTGATGGAGGAGATCGTCTACGACCGGGACGGCCAGCTCCTGACCGGCACGCTCATGGACTATGCGATCCCGCGCGCCGACGAGGTGCCGCACGTCCAGATCGTGAAGACGTGCACGCCCTCGCCGCTCAACCCGCTCGGCGCCAAGGGCGTGGGGAGGCCGGGTGCATCGGCATCCCGCCCGCCGTGGTCAATGCGGCGGTCGACGCGCTGTCGCCCTTCGGCGTGACCCAGCTCGAGATGCCCCTCACGCCAGCGCGCCTGTGGGACGCGATGCGGCGAGAGCGACGATAAGGGCCCATCTGCTTCGTTGGCGCCCTCGACAGCCGGCTCAACGTACAGAAAGTACGCCTCGCCGGCTGCCTCGGGCGCCGCCTCGCAGCTGGACCTTCTCCTCGCTCTCGCCGGGTTTCCCGACAGGCTCCGAGAGCGATGATAAGGGCCCATCTGCTTCGTTGGCGCCCTCGACAGCCGGCTCAACGTACAGAAAGTACGCCCGCCGGCTGCCTTCGGCGCCGCCTCGCAGCTGGACCCTTCTCATCGTTCTCGCCGGGTTTCCCGACAGGCTCGCTAGAGCGACGAGAAGGCCCATCTGCTTCGCTGGCGCCCTCGACAGCCGGCTCAACGTACAGAGAGTACGCCTCGCCGGCTGCCTCGGGCGCCGCCTCGCAGCTGGACCCTTCTCCTCGCTCTCGCCGGGTTTCCCGAAGGGCTCTTAGCCGGCCGCGTGCGTATAATGCCCGAACGGGACGAGGTCAGTCTGCGAGGGAGGCGCCCATGCTGAGTCGCGAGGACAATGAGCTGCTCTGCCGCATCGGGCCGGGGACACCCATGGGCGCGCTCATGCGCGAGTACTGGGTGCCCGCGGGGCTGTCGAGCGAGCTGCCGGACAAGGGCGGCGCGCCCGTCCGGATCCGCCTCCTCGGCGAGGACCTCATCGCCTTCCGCGTCTCCTCGGGCGCGATCGGGCTCGTCAAGAACGCCTGCCCGCACCGCGGCGCCAGCCTCTTCTACGGGCGCAACGAGGAAGACGGCCTGCGCTGCGTCTATCACGGCTGGAAGTTCGACGAGTGCGGCACCTGCGTCGACATGCCGAGCGAGCCGGCGGAGAGCCGCTTCAAGGACAAGGTGCGGGCCGTCGCGTATCCGTGCGTGGAGCGGAACGGGATCATCTGGGCCTATCTCGGGCGCCGGCCGACTCCGCCGCCTCTGCCCGACCTCGAGCCCCTGATGACCGAGGGCGCGAGCATCCAGGTCTATCAGCGCGAGTGCAACTGGGTGCAGGCGCTCGAAGGCGACATCGACACGGGCCACACGGTGTTCCTGCACCTGGGTCACGTGACGCCCGACGAGGTCCCCCGGGCACGTGGGCGCGCTATGCGCTCGGCGAGCGCGCGCCGCGCTACGAGGTCGTGGACACCGAGTTCGGCGTCATGTACGGCGCCCACCGCCCCGCCGAGCCGGACAGCGAGTACTGGCGCATCGCCAACTTCCTGTTCCCGTTCTACGCCATGGTTCCGACGGGCGTGCTCGGGCTCGAGATCCGGGTGCGGGCGTGGGTGCCCATGGACGACGAGCACACGCTCGCCTATACGATCAACCTCGCCGCGCCGCCGCCGAACCGGCACGTGGGGCGGCAGGTCGTCGGCCCCGTCGAGACGCTGCCGAACAATAGCGACTGGTACGGGCGCTTTCGGCCCGTGCCCAATCAGAACAACGACTACCTGATCGACCGGAAGGAGCAGAAGGAGATCAGCTACACGGGCATCAGCGCCATCTTCATGCAGGACCAGGCGGTGACGGAGAGCATGGGGCCCATCTACGACCGCACCGAGGAACATCTCGGCTCGAGCGACCAGATGGTCATCCGCACCCGCAAGCGCCTGATCGACGCGGCGCGCGCCCTGCGCGATCGCGGCGAGATCCCGCCCGGAGTCGACCGGCCGGAGATCTACGGTGTGCGGTCGGGCGGCGTGGTGTTGCCGCGCGGCGCCGACTGGCTCGTGGCCACGCAGGAGCTCAGGAAGGCGCGCGTCGACCATCCCGGCCTGAGCCGCGCGGTGCTCGGCAATCTCCCGGCGGTCTGATGACGGATCAGCCGCTCGCGTCGTCGTCCTGGGAGGTGGTCGATGCCTTCGAGGCCAATGAGCTGTATCAGCGCGAGGGCCTGACCGACGGCCTGCCCGTCGTGCCGCCGACGGAGGCGATGGTGCGCCGCTTCCTCGAGGCGGTGGGGCTCGCGCCGGCCGACGTCGTCGCCATCGAGCCGGTGCGCCGCCGCCGCATCACCGCCGAGAAGGTGGCGATCGCCGCCGTGATGGCGGGGGCCTCCCCGAGTACATGCCGGTCGTGCTCGCGCTCGTGCGCGCGGTGGCCGCGCCCGAGTTCGGGCTGCACGGCTGCACGGCGAGCACCGGGGGCAGCGCGCCGTTCGTCGTCGTCAACGGGCCCATTCGCCGGCGCATCGGCATGCACGCCACGCACAATGCGCTCGCCAATGGCAGCCGCGCCAATGCCACCATCGGCCGCGCCCTCCGGCTCGTCGTCCTGAATGTGCTGGGTGGGGTGCCCGGCCAGCTCGACCGGTCGACGCTCGGGCATCCGGGCAAGTTCACCTTCTGTGTGGCCGAGGACGAGGAGGGCAGCGCGTGGCCGCCGCTGTCCGCCGACCGGGGCGTGCCCGCGGGCGCATCATCGGTGACCGTGCTCGCCGCCGAGTCGCCGCACCAGATCATGAACGAGTGGACGAGTGACCCGCGGGAGATCCTCGAGACCTATGCCGCGGCCATCCGCTCCAATATGCTGACCTATTCGATCTGGGCGGGAAACTATGCCCTGGTCATGGCGCCCCAGCAGCGCGAGATCCTCGCGGCCGCGGGCTGGTCGAAGAAGGACGTGCGCGACTGCGTGTTCGAGCGCGCGCGCGTCACCCGGCGCGAGTGGCGCACGGTGGGCAAGGGCGCGGTCGCCGGCCGGCGGGACGAGGACCAGGTCTACGCCGCGCTCCGGTCACCCGACGATCTGCTGATCGTCGCCGCCGGCGGGCCGGCAGGCGGCTTCGGCGTGGTCGTGCCGCCGTGGTATGGCCGGAAGTCGCTCGCCGTCACCGAGGTTATCCAGGACGGCCCCGCAGAAAAGAGGGTGATCCCATGAGCATCCGCGTACTCGATCCGCGCCTCGACCCCGAGGGTGAGGCGCCCCGCATGGCCCCGCCGCTCGCCTCGCTCGATGGCGCCACGGTGGGCTTGCTCGACAATGCCAAGATCGGCACCGAGCGCTTCTTCGATCACCTCGAGGCGATGCTGCGCGCGAAGAACGGAATCCGCGACGTGATCCGGCGGCGCAAGCCCGACTCGAGCCGGCCCGTCCCGTCGGGAGATGCTGGCGGAGATGGCGTCGGTCGACGCCCTCGTCTCCGCCGTCGGCGATTGAGGGAGCTGCTCGTCGTGCAGTCTGCACGACGCCATCTCGGCCGAGCGGCTCGGCATCCCTGCGGCGGCGGTCATCACGGATCGCTTCGAGGCCACGGCGCGCGCGATGGCCGGGGCGAGTGGGCTGGCGGACTATCCCTTCGCGATCATTCCGCACCCGATTGCGGGCAATAGCGACGAGGCGCTGCGTGACAAGGCCGCGGCGGTCTACGACGCGGTGGTGCGGCTGCTCACGTCGCGTTCATCCGGATAGCCATGGCTCAAGTCTCGTCCCTCATGCTCGCCCGCTTCACCCGGTTGCCGCGGCGCTCCGGGGATACCTGGCAAGGCGGCGTTGTCCGCATGCCCATGTGGGTGGACGGCCCCGATGGCACGCCGTACCGGCCGTGGGGCGGCGTGTGGGTCAGCCTCGAGACGGGCGCCGTCAACGCGAAGATCGCGGAAGCGGACGGCGACCACGCGACGCTCGCCCTCGGTGCGCTGCTCGAGCTGGGCTTCAAGTTTGCTCGAACGCGCCCGGCGGCGATCCAGGTCGCCGATCAGGCACTCGGCGAGCAGATCGCCCGCGCGATCGGTGACCCGGAGCTGGCCGTGACCGTCGACCCCCACCTCGCCGCGGTGAAGGCGATGGTGCAGCGGATGGCGTCGGAGACGAGCGGCGCTCCGCATCCGGCAGCGCTCGACCGCAAGGGCATGACCGTGGAGCGCATGCGGGCGTTCGCCGCCGCCGCGCGCGCCTTCCACGACGCCGCGCCCTGGCGTTTCCTGAGCGACGAGGATCTGATCCACGTGGAGGCGCCGAGCGTGGGCGCGGCGTTTCGTCACGTGACGGTCCTCGGAGGCGCCGGGCAGACCTTCGGGCTGGGGTTCTTCGCCTCTTCTCAGGATTTCGACAAGCTGTATGCGTCCCCCGACCCCGAAACTCTTCTCGAGGACGGGGGCACTGGACAGTCCTCTTCGGCCAGCCGTGGGAGACGCCGTTTTCCGACCTCGACCTGTGGGAAGAGCAGGGCTTTCCCTTGGCGGCGTCCGGGGCGTATCCCGTGGCGGCGTGCTTCAGCACGTCTCGGATGCGCCGCCCCGATGCGCGTGAGCTGGGCGAGATCGAGACGATACTCCTGGCGCTGTCCCTCACCACGGAGGCCGAGATCGACCAGGGCCGCTGGACTCGCGAGGTCGTCGCTCACGATGGTCCCCGTCGCGTCACCCTGGCCATCCCGGAGCTGCTCCGCCCGCTGGAGGCGCCGCCTGAACCCGGCCGGCGCGGCATGCCCGACCGCCGCGCCACGGAGCGCGTGCTGCTCGAGGTGCAGCGCTTCGTCGCTACCCAGGAGTTTGCCAGCGAGGCCGAGATGAACGACGCCCTTCAGGCGAGGTTCACGGGGTCGATGGACACTATCGCGTCGACGGCCAGCACGCCGGCGGAGCGCGCGCAGGACCTGGTGTACGGGGCCATGGACGCGCGGGGCCGCCGCCGCATCCTGCTGGCGCGCAAGGCCCTCGAGGTGTTCCCGGACTGCACCGATGCCCATGTCCTCCTCGCCGAGGCGTGCGCTGACCTCGGCCAGGCCCGCGACCTCTATGTCCAGGGCGTGGCGGCCGGTGAGCGTGCCCTCGGGCCTGCCGTCTTCGATAAGGGGGCCGGGCATTTCTGGAGCGACGTGCGCACGCGGCCCTACATGCGGGCGCGCTTCGGCCTGGCCCGATGCCTCGAAGATCTGGGCCAGCGCGACGAGGCCCTCGCGCACTATCGCGAGCTGCTCCGCCTCAACCCCTCCGACAACCAGGGTGCCCGATACTCCTTTCTCAATGCGCTCCTGCTCACGGGGCGAGATGACGAGGCGGGCACGCTGCTCAGCCAGTTCCGCGACGAGCCGTCGGCGCTCTGGCAGTACGGCTGGGCCCTCTGGGCTTTTCGCCGCGAGGGCGATTGCCCGGCCTCGCGCCAGCGGCTGCGAGCGGCGTTTCGCTCGAACCGGCACCTGCCCGGCTATCTCACGGGCGACAGCGAGTGGACGGACGCCGCACCTCAGTCATATGCCATGGGCAGCAGGGAGGAGGCGGTCGTCTGCGTCGACGAGCTGGGGGACGCCTGGAAGGCGACGCCCGGCGCGCTCGAGTGGCTCGGGGCCCACGCGCCCGCCGGAAAGCGCCGGAAGCGTCACCGGCGCTGATCGGCCGTCGGTCGCGGTCGGAGAGGACGCCCAGCACCGGAATAGCTCGGGCCGGCGTTGTGAGAGATCGTTCAGCGCCGCGCGTTCTGCGAATGCACGTGCGGATAGGCGAGGATCCGGTCGTCAGCGGTAACTAGTGTCAGCCCGCTCCGCCGGGCCGCGGCGACGAGGAGACGGTCAGCCGGATCCCGGTGAAATGCTCCGGGCAGCGCATAGGCTTCCATCGCGACCTCGTGGCTCATCGGAACGGTCTGTGCGGACAGCTCTGCCATCGACCGCATGATCCAGTCAGCGAGGGGCACCCCGAGTCGGATGTCACCGATGGCGACGAGGCGTGCGATCTCCAGGGTGGAGATGGGACATACCCAGTTCTCATGCTCGTCGCCGACCAAGAGCCGTTTCGTGCGGGGCCCAAGCCGCTCCGGCTGCTCCTGTGTCCAGACCCACACGTGAGTGTCGAGCATGGCCCTCACTGCAGCATGTCCCAGTCTCGGGTCGTGTCAGCCTTGACGAGGTTGCGTCGGACGGTCATCAGCCCCTTGAGGCCTCCGAGCCGCTTTCCCCCGCCGTGGAGCGCGACGGGCTGGACAGTGGCGAGTGGCTTGCCGCGCAGCGTAATGAGCATTGGCTCCCGCGTGCGATGAACTTCCTTGAGCGCGGCTATGCACTTGGCCTTGAACTCCGAGACGAGCATCGTTTTCATGGCGATCATGGTAGACATGACCATGTGACAAGGTCAAGTCTGACCCTTCCACTCGAGCGACGGCCGCGAAAGATGCGCGCTAGACTCTAGGCCATGGGAGGACTGCTCGCATGCGATCTCTCTGTCGAGCTCTGGCCGGCGCCGGGCGCGCCCTGATGGCGTCCTGAGCCGTGTCGATCCTCGTAAGTGATGCATTTGCCGACGTCAACGGCGTGCGGCTCCACTACCTGGTCGCCGGACAGGGCGACCCGGTGGTGCTCCTGCATGGCTACACCCAGACCAGCCACATGTGGCGCCCGCTGATGGCGAAGCTCGCGGGGACCCACACAGTGATCGCGCCGGATCTCCGCGGCATCGGTCAATCGTCGATTCCCGCCGACGGCTATACCAAGGCGGCAATGGCGCGGGACATCCACGCGCTGGTGCAGAGCCTCGGGCACGAGCGCATCCGGATCGCCGGCCACGATATCGGGCTGATGGTTGCCTATGCCTATGCGGCGCAGTACCCGAGCGAGGTGGATCGGATCGCGTTGCTGGACGCCTTTCTGCCGGGCGTCGGGAACTGGCGCGACGTATGGCTCCTTCGCGATCTCTGGCATTTCCATTTCTACGGCGAGACGCCGCTCGCGCTCGTGGATGGCCGCGAGCGCATCTATTTCGAGCATTTCTGGAATGATTTCGCCGCCGATCGCATGCGGTCGGTGCCGGAGCGCGACCGCCGGATCTACGCCGAAGCCTATGCTCGGCCGGGTGGCATGCGCGCCGGGTTCGAGATCTTTCGCGCGTTCGAGCGGGATGCGGAAGAGTTCGCCCGCTTCGCCCAGACGCCCCTGTCGATGCCGATGCTCGTTTTGACCGGGGAAAAGGCCTCGGGCGATGTCCTCATTCAGCAGGGCCGACTGGTGGCAACGAATGTCGAAGGTGTCGTCGTCCGTGGGTCGGGGCACTGGCTGATGGAGGAAGCCCGGATCAAGTCATCCCCAAGCTGGTCGAATTCCTCAGTCGCTAGAGCGGTAGCGCCACGCGGGCCGCCGGGGTTGCTCCGCCCACGGGCAGGTTGGCCCCCGCCTGCCGCGAGAGTAGGCGTCGGTCGCGCGCTCGGCTCGGTCGTCGTTGGGAGCTGGGGCGCAAACCGGTGTTCGGATTGGCGTCGAGTGCTCGTCCCCGGCCCGGAGGCACGCGCCTTGCTATCCCCGGTCTTCGTGATCGACGGCGGGCGTGCCGCGGCCGAGCTGACAGACTCGGAGCCATCGAGCCGAGCGGAGACGCGAGTCACGAGCGCGGCGGCCGGTGTCATGGCTGCTCCCGGTCGCTCGCGAGCTTCGCGGCCAGGTCCTTGCCGATGACGAGCTGGAGCGCCGCGCGCAGCTCTGGATGCTTGCCGAGAAAGCGCTCCAGCTCTCCCGTCGGCCACGACACGAAGCGCGTCGGCTCGACCACCTCGACGGCGGCCGTGGTGCGCGCACCGGTCAGGAAGCTCATCTCGCCCGCAAACTGCCCGATGCGCAGCGTCGCCACGGCGCGCCCGTCTACCTTGACCGCTGCGCGCCCCGATGCGAGCACGAGCATCCGCCCGGGGCTCGTGCCCTGCTCGATCAAGACCTCTTCCGCCGGGGCGTCCTGCCACCGGCCCACCGAGAGCAGCCGCCGGAACTCGCGCGGGGTGAGCGTGCGGAACGCCGTTGCGTACAGCGTCTGCTCCTCCGCGGCGAGCCTGACCGGCCGCCGCTCGTGCCACAGCCGCGCGATCTGCACGATGTTGATCGTGTTGTAGACAAGCGTCCAACCGATGAACGTCAGGCTCGGCTTGGGCGCGGTCAGCGTCCACGTCAGCGAGCTCAACCCGCCCAGCACCGCCAGCGCGCGCAGCCACAGGATGTCCGTGACGAGATACGACACGACGTAGAGCACGTTGGCGAGGTGAAACCAGATCTCCATCAGACGCGCCTCCCGGCCAAGCGGCGCTCCACGAGGAGCGCCAGCGCGGCCTGGACGATGTCGTTCGAGTCGGCCAGGTCCCCGGGGCTCTGGCCACGATGGTAGTAGAGCAGGCGGCGGTCCTCGTCGATGAGCAGGGCGCCGCCGAGCTGCAACGCGTCGCCCGCCCGAGGGCCGCGCGCGTAGCCGGCACCCAGTGCGCGCAACTCCTCGATGGCGGCCCGCACTCCGTGGAATCGCGCGCGCCGGAGCCCGGCTGCCCGGAACGCGGCGAGCGACGGATCGGTCACGACCGTCACCGCGCGCCGCTCGAGCCCGTGCTCACGCACGAACGCCGGCAGCGCGTCCACCGGACCGTTTCCCACCAGCATCACGTTCACGCCGAGCGCTTCCAGTTCGTCGAGTCTCGGAAGGAGCCCGTCCACCTGACGGGCGCAGTGCGGTCACCCGAAGTGGCGGAGGAACAGGACGAGCGTGGGGCCGCGGAGGTGCTCGTCCAGTCGACGCACCCCTCCCGGACCCCGCACCTCCACGGAGAGGAGCTCCGCAGGGACCAACTCTCCGATGCGCACGGCAGTACGATACACCGCTTGGCCATCCGCGGTCACCGCGTCAGCGGTGCCGACGGCTCCCATGCCCGCGACGCTAGTAATACACTCCGGGATCCGATCAAGGCACTCGTTGCAGGCCGGCCGACGACGCCGAGACCGTGCGCGTTCGCGCAGAACTCCTAGCGAGAATTAGGAGCCGACGGACTAAAACCGCCCCACCCCGTGGTCACGGCCTTCGCGCGCGTCGCTGTGCGGCACGCTGGGATCACGTGCTTGCCGAACATCTCGATCGACTGGAGCACCCGCTCGTGCGGGATGGTCTCGGTCTGCGTGATGAGGATGACCTGATCCACGCCGGCCTCCTCGTAGAGCTGCACGCCCCTGATGCAGCTCTCGGGATCACCGGCGAGGATGATGCCGCGCTCGCACAGCGTATCGGGATCCATCTGGCCGAAAGCCGCGCGCGCCGCGCCCGGTCCGCTGTCGAGCGAGATGCCGACCTGCGCCGCCTGCGCCCGGTGCGCGTCGTCCGATTGCCTGAGCCACCGACCGAAATCGGCCTTCAAGTGGTCGGGCACGCCGCCCCACGACTCCAGGAGCTCTTCGTAGGCGTTGATACGGTCGCGGATGTACGGCTTGTCGGGGCCGAAGAACGTCTTGAGCGAGAGGGCCGCAAGCTCGCGCGCCTCCCGGTTGTCCTCCCGCAGAAGGCGTGAACGTTGTTGCCCCAGTACTCGTTGACCACGGCGCCCACGGGCGTCGCCTGCCGGACCCGCGCCCGGTAGCGCTTGACGTGCTCCGCGAGGATGGTCGTGGCGTACGTGGCAGAGGACAGCACGCCGATGCCCTTGTCGGCCGCCACGTCGAAGCTATCGGTCTGCGTGCACGCGAGATACAGGGGCGGATGCGGCTTCTGATACGGCTTCGGCAGGATCCGACGGGTCGGCACCTTCCAGAATTTGCCCTCCCAGGAGAACTCGTCCGATTGCCAGATGCGCGGGAGCATCGTGATGGATTCCTCCCACATCGCCCGCGTGTCCCGCGGGTCGATCCCCTGGCCGATCTGCTCGTAGGCGTTCGAACGTCCGGTGCCGACCTCGAGGCGGCCGTCGGTGAGCTGGTCGAGCATCGCGGTGCGCTCGGCCACCCGGACGGGATGGTGGTAGGGCAGGATGCACACGCCGAAGCCGATCCGAATGCGCTTGGTGAGCTGACTCAGGGCCCCGAGCAGGACTTCCGGGCAAGGGGAGCCTGAGAACCCGGTGAGGAAGTGATGCTCGACGAACCAGAGGTTGTCGAAGCCCATCTTCTCGGCCAGGACGCACTGCTCCAGCGTCTCCTTGTACAGGGTGTTCCAATCGACGGTGGTGCCCTCGAACGGTCGCTGCGCTTCGTAGAGCAGGCCGAATCGCATGGTCGATCTCCTGGTCCGAAGGTCGTGAAACGCGGCCATCCTAGCACGGAGGGCGATGGACGACGTCTCGCTCGCCGTGGAGGCGGGGAGACGCTCGGCGTCGTGGGGAGAGCCGCTGCGGGGCCCGCCTTTCACCTGACGGCGTCGATCGTCCAGCGGTTGTTGGAGCGCTTGAATCGGAAACGGAACTCGCCGGGGTCCGCAATGTCTCCCCGTTGCTGGTCACCACGACGTCCTCCCGCCGCCCCCTCGCCTCGGCCTCATCGCCACTCACCTTGATGGCATCGACTTTCAGATTCAGCCTGTAGCTTCGCGTTCGATCGAAGACGTCGCGATAGCGCGACAGCTCTTCCGGGCGGATGCCCGGCCGGACCTGCTGCAACAGTGCCAAGTCCTTCGCTTCGAAGACCCGAGTGTAGAGGCGGAGCATCTCTCGAATTTCCACGGCAGCATCAGGGGCCGCCGGGACGGGAACCGGCGCGGGCGCCGGAGCAGGCGGCGGCGCTGCGGCGAACAGTCTGGCGGCCGCCGCGAAGCGCTGGCGGCGTCTTCGAACGCGAGCTCGCCATACCGGCTGTCGCCCTCGCTCTCGCGCGCGAGTGCTTCCTTGAACCCCGGGCTTCCCGGGCGGCTCGCTCCTTTGCGGCAAGCATGAGCGCGCGCGCCTGATCGGCTCTCGTCCGTTCCATGCCAATGACTCTCGCGGCCCGTCCCGCTTCCTCGTAGCGCGCGGCCGCGTCGCGCATGGTCTCCAGGGCCGCGGCGAGGCGACCGTCCTTCGCCTGCTGCTCGCCGTCGCGCTCTCTGGCCGCCGCCGCGCCAAACAGGTTGCTGGCGAGACGGTCGGCCTCGACCTTCACGGCCTCCTCGCGAGTCGCGCTGAGGTGCCTCCGCCCCTGGTCGACCTCGCTCTGCAGGCGCCGCGATGACGTGAGCGACGTGGCGACCCAGAAGGAAATGGCGCATGCGACCACCAGCAGGCCGCTGACCGCCAGCGCCAGGGGATGTCCGGGGAGCCGACGCAGCAGCCGGCCCAGCCCTGCCGGGCGGGCACCCTGCCGGGCCGCAGGCAGTTCCGTGGGGGGCGAGACCGCTTCCACCGGCCTGGCCTCCACCTGCGGCTCGATCGCCGCCGGCCGCTCGTCCGACCGTGCAGGCTCGGCCGGCGCTGCTCGTTCGAAAACGGCGGCATCGTCGCGGGGCTCCGGCACCCGCTGCAGGAGCGTGGGGGCGTTCGATCGCTCACGCGCCTCCTCGAGCAATCGGCGCGCGCGCGCTTCCTCCTCCGCCCCGGGCGCCCGCGCGTCGTCCAGGAGCTGGCGCGCGCCTGAGTGATCGGGCTCCTCTTCGACCAAGCCGGTCGGCGCGTCGATCGGCCCGTGAAGGCCACCCGCTGCCGGCTCCTCCCGAGCGGCGTCATGCCGCTCTTCGAGCCCGACGCGCCGCTCTGCCTCCTCGCGCGCGCGGCGCTGCGCCTCGAGGTTCAGGGCAACCGCCTCCGAGTCGTCCGGGAGCAACGTCAGTACCTCGCCGACGAGCGTCAGGCATTCGGCAAACTGACCCTCCTCGAGGCTCCGGCGAGCGGCTTGCCGCAGTTGCTGCGCGCGCCGGTCAAGGGCGTCGGCGGCTGCTCGGTACTGCTCCGCCGCCGCTTCGAATCGCTCGCGAGCGATGCCGTAGCTCTGTTCCGCGAGCGCGGACAATCCGCCGCGCCGGTTGGCTTCTGCCGAGCTCCACGAGCCTTCCTCGTCCTCCGCGGCCGCAGGCGCGGCGCGCTGTCTCAGCTCGTCCATGAGCTGATGGGCGTGCGCGATCGCGTGCCGCTCTCGCTCGACCTCCGCAGCCCGGAGAGCCTGGGCGCGCGCCTGTGTCAGGCCTCCCTGAGCGCCGACGTGCTCGGGCATCTCCGCACGAGGTGCTCGAACGCCCCCTCTGCTGCTTCCCATTCCTCGAGACGCATCCGATCCATGCGCCTGCTCGTACTGCGGGCCGCAGCCGACCGGCAAGCTCCACCCGCTCCCGGAGGCGCGCGAGCTTGTGTTCGCCCTCGCGACAGAAGGCTTCCAGCGCCGCGACCGCCGTCCGATCTCCGAAAACCGGCAACGCTTCCTGCGGCACCGCGCCCCGACCTGCTCCACCAGGCGCGCGTGAAGCTCCCGCACCTCCGCGGCCTGCGCAGCGAGCCGGCGGCGCAGCCCAGGTGACCTTCTTGGGCAAGCCGGGCGCGAACCGCATTCAGGGCCTCGCGCATCTCCGCCATATTGCGAAAGCGCTCTTCGGGATTCCTTCGGAGAGCGCGCTCGATCACCCTCCCGAGATCCTCGGGAATCGCCGTATCGGGTCGGAAGCGCGAGGGCGACGCGGCTGAGCGGAGCTCCTCGAGCATGTCCATGGGATTGTCCAAAGCCAGCGGCGGGTGATACGCGATCAGCTCGTAGAACACCGCCGCCGCGGAGAACATGTCGGAGCGCTCGTCCACGCGCCCTGGGACTGCTCGGGCGACATGTAGCGCAGCGTCCCCATGAGCAGCCCCGTGTGCGTGAGATCCTCCTTCGCCGAAGCGATCCGCGCGACGCCGAAATCGAGAACCTTGGCCACCCCATCGCTGCGAGATGAAGACGTTGCTCGGCTTGATGTCGCGATGGACGATCCCGTTCTGGTGGGCGTACGCGAGGCCTTCGCAGATCTGCACCATCAACGCCAGCTTGCTCTCGAGGGCCAGATCCCGGCGCTGGCTGATCACCTGCCGCAGCTCCTCCCCTTCCAGGTACTCCATGACGATGAACAGGCGGCCCGCATCCTCGCCCAGGTCGTAGATGGTGATGATGTTGGGGTGGCTCAGCCGTGCGCAGGCCTGCGCCTCGCGGAAGAAGCGCGCTCGCAGCTCATCGCTCGCGTCCACGTTCTCGGAGATGACCTTGAGGGCGACCACGCGCTTCAGCAGGGGGTCGTTCGCCTTGTACACGGCGCCCATGCCTCCCCGCCCGATCTGCTCTACGATCTGGTACTTGCCCAGTCGTTCGATCATCGCCCACTCGATCTCTTCGGGGCACACCGCGCAGCGCGAAGACGCGCCGGAACGGGATGCCGGGCCGGCGACCGGTCGACGTGTCCACGTCAGACTCACTGCCTGCCGCGTCGGCGGACGCCCGCCGCTCATCAAGAGGACTTCACCGATCCGAGCTGTACTACAGTTGCGAACAGACTGTACTCCGGGCATGCTGGGCCTCTACTATACCTCCAGCAGGAGCACCACGACTTGATGAGACCGCCCCGGCCCGCTCGAGGGGATCTGATGCCCCCGGGGCGCCCAGTAAGCACATGAGGAGCCTGCCCGTGCTCGTCCGCGTGTTCGGTGCAGCCGCGGCCATGCTCGTCCTGGCTGGGTGCAGCTCAGGCTCCCCCGAAATCGTCGGCCGAAAGGGCGTGCCTCCCCGCCTCGCCACCGGCGCCGCCGCCACCACCGGCGCCGAACGCCGGCCCCAGGTCGAGGTCTTGCCGGAAGCGTTCGAGATCGGCCGACTTCATCGTCACGGTCGCCAAGCCCGGCGACACGCCAGAAAGCCTGGCGACCCGCTATCTCGGCAGCCCGGCCAAGGCCTGGATGATCGAGGAGTATGGCGGAGCGCGATCGTTCGCGACCGGAGATGAGGTCGTGATTCCGAAGGGCGAATGGAATCCGCCGGGCGTCTATGCGTCCGGCTACCAGCTCGTGCCGGTGCTCGTCTACCACAATATCGGGGCACAGCGGAAGGGGCGCCTCCACATCGCGGCGAGCACGTTCGAGGAGCAGATGCGCTATCTCAAAGCGGAAGGCTATCGCGCCATCCGGCTCGAAGACTTCCTCGCTCACCTCCTGCAAAAGCGCCAGCTTCCGAAGAAGTCCGTGCTGCTCACGTTCGACGATGGTCACAAGGGGTTCTTGCAGTACGCGCAGCCCTTGCTCACGGAGCTGGGCTTTCCCGTGGTGCTGTTCATTCAGAGCGATCTGATTGCCCAGCGTCCGAACGCGAGCTCGCTGTCCTGGTCCGAGCTGCGCGAGCTGGTGAAGGACGACGTCGAGGTCCAGGCGCACTCGAAGACGCACGGCGACCTGCGCCGCGCCTCCGGGGAATCCGAGTCGGCCTACACGCGGAGAATGCAGGCGGAGCTCGGGTGCCCCTCGCATTGCTGCGGGCGCAGCTTCCGCAACCCGCCAGGGGCCCCGAGACGATCGCCTATCCGTATGGGGAATGGGATGAAGGCCTCCTCCGGTACGTCAAGCAGTATGGGTACGTCGCCGGATTCACGGTCCGACGCGAGGCCAATGCCGCGTTCGTCCCCCTGCTCCAGGCCAACCGGAGTCAGGTCTTCGCCGATTGGACGCTGGAGGAATTCAAGAGGAACCTCGAATACCTTTCAACCGGAGCCCATCTTGCCAGAGACGGCGCCCGTGAAAGCGCCCCTCAACGTCCGTCGCCGGGCGAAGCGCAGTCGGTTCGCCAGCAATGGGCGGCGCGCCACGACCGCAGCTCAGAGGCGCTCGAGCTCCGCGGCTTGCTTCGCCAGGCGCTTGACGAGAGCAAGATCGCCCTCACCATCGACCCCGCCGATACCACCGCTCAAGAGCGACGCAAGCGACTCGCGAGCCGCATCGAGAACGAGGTCGCCACGCGGATGCAGCAAGGGATGAAGCTGGCTGGCTCGTCTCCTCCGGAGGCCCGGCGCCACTTCCTCGCCGCTCTGGCCCTGAACCCCATGTCCCAAGCGGCGTTCGACGCGGTGCGCGAAGCCACTCCCGCGCTCGAGGCGCCGCGTATTGCCTCTTCGCCGGTCAAGGCCCTCACGCATACCGTTCGCCCCAACGAAACCCCCGGCTCCCTCGCGGATCTCTACTACGGGGACCGCTCTCTCGGCGAGGTCATCGAGAGGGCAAATGGGCTCAAGCCGGGTGCCCTCCTCTCGGTGGGTCGTCTGCTCAAGATTCCCGAGGTTTCCGGCGTCCCGTTTCTGCGCCCGGACTGACCTGCTCATCGTGAGCCAGTGCAGGATCGCCCTACCCGACGTCCCCGGAGCGTCGGGTCAGGACGGCTGCGCCAGGTCCGCCTTGGTGTACGGGATCGAGAACGTGGCGTCGGCGGGCAGCGGCGGTATCGCCGCCTCCCACGTCGCATAGCGCGCCCGCATCGCCGCCAGGCGTTCCGGCTCGCGCCGGCCGCGGTTCGCGCGCTCGCGCTGGTCGGCCGAGAGATCGAACAGGAACTCGTCGCCGTCGAGCGACAAGGTACTTCCAGTCGCCCGAGCGCATGGCCTTCTGGTTGCGGAACTTCATGCGCCAGTAGAGGTCCCGCTCGATGCGCGTGCCCGGGTCGTCCAGCACCGGCACGAGGCTGATGCCGTCGAGCGCGTAGTCGGGGTGCGGCGCCACGCCCGCCGCCTCGAGGAAGGTCGCCACCCAGTCCATCGTGATCGCGAGCTGGGCGCTGGTGCGGCCCCGGGGCACGCGCCCGGGCCAGCGGACGATGTAGGGCACGCGGATGCCGCCCTCGAGCAGGTCCATCTTCTTGCCCACCAGCGGCCAGGTGTCGGAGTAGCGCTCCCCGCCATTGTCGCTGGTGAAGACCACGAGCGTATTGTCCGCCGCGCCGGTCGCGGCGAGCGCGGCGAGGATGCGGCCGATGCCCTCGTCCATGTGGCGGACCATCGTCAGGTAGCGTCTGGACGGAGCCGCCGTCGGTGTGGGAGATCTTGTCCAGCCCGCGGGCGACGGCCTCGTCATCGCGCGTTTCCCAGGGCCAGTGTGGCGCCGTGTAATGGACCGACAGGAGGAAGGGCGCCTGGCTTCCGCGCTGCCGGCCGATGAAGTCCACGGCGCGCTCGGAGATGAGATCGGTGAGATACCCGGCGGGATGGGTTTCCGCCTCTCCCTCGAAGAGGTCGTGCTGCCCGGCCGAGTCGCGGTGGGTGAAGTAGTCGAGGCCGCCGCTCATCGGGCCGAAGAACTCCCGGTAGCCGCTCTTCAGCGGTCCGAAGTGCGGCAGGAAGCCGAGGTGCCACTTGCCGACCAGCGCCGTCGTGTAGCCGGCGTCGCGCAGCAGCGAGGGCAGCGTCGGATGGTCCGGCGGCAGGCCCAGCACCGCGTTGCCGCGGTGACGGCTCGCGATCGGCTCGTCGTTGCCGCCGCGCAGCCGGTACTGGAAGCGCCCGGTCATCAGCGCGAAGCGCGTGGGCGAGCACACCGGCGAGTTGGAGTACCCGTCGGTGAAGCGCAGGCCGTCGGCGGCCAGGCGGTCGAGCTCCGGGGAGCACGGCGTCCGGCCACCGTAGCAGCCGAGGTCAGCAAAGCCGAGGTCGTCGGCGAGGATGAAGACGAAGTTGGGCCGCATGCCGCCGCTCATTCAGCGGTACCGCGAGTACATGACCCCACCGAGGGTGGCGACCGTCTGCCACATCAGCGCTCGTGCCGCCGAGACGCAGCCGTCTGGACGACCACCCCGGTCCCTTCGTTGCCGATGGGCAGCGACCGCTCCAGACGCCGTGCTGGTGTTTGCCATGTGTTTGTCTCCGATTTCGCATTTCGGGTGATGTCCATTGCTGAACACCGCTGGCGTCTTGCAGGCCGCGGTGTGCCTCCGTGTGCTTTGCAGCCAGCGACCGCGTGTCGCCAACGCTACCGTGAAGAGCGCGTTCGCTGCAACCAAGGGAATGGTCGAGAGCAGTCCCCGTCAGACGATCGCATCGCCATTGGATGCCGGGACCTGGCGTATGCCCCTCAGGTCATTGGCGAGTGGATGGCGGGCTAGAGCTCGAACCGCGGCGCCGTCGCGCTGAGGATTGCCTGGCGGGGAGGAACGCCCCAGAGCGCCACGAGGCACTGGCTGAGCGCGTCAATGGCGGCGGACACGTCGGCCGCCGCAGACGAGTGAAGCGCCTCCGCGACGATCAGCGCGCGCCGCGTGTCCGCTGTCACCGTCGAGCGACGACTCTGGCGGAAGGTCCATCGCCGCGCGTGGGCGTGTTTGGCGTCGTCGGCGAAGATGACCTCGCCGGGCTCGGGCGACTCGATCTCCCCGCTGAAGGCCGTGTACTGCTCGTCGCCCTCGGCGTGGCGGACCTCGAGCGATCCCGACACGTGGGCGAGATCGAAGATGGCCACCGGCACCGCGAAGGCGAGCGACACCGCGTTGCCGAGATCGACGAGGGATGAAGCCGGGGCAGGTCGCCGTCCCGCCGGAAGCGGCGCAGCAGCGCCTCCGCCGCCGACCGGTACTGGGTCGGCTTCAGCCCCATCTGGGCGTACGCGCGGCGCCATGCCGAGATCTCGGCCAGCTCCGACTCGGCTCCCGAGGCCAGGCGTTCGCGGGCGCGGGCGAACCACGGTGCCAGGAGCGGCAGGGCGTCGGCGTCGGGGCGGATGCCCTCGGCCAGCAGGACGCCGGGCACGAGGTGGGGAATTGCCGCCAGATCTCGGGCGAGTGCGCGAAGTGCACGCGCGTCAGCGGCGGGCGCGCGGTCTGGCGGCGGCCGGGCGGGCGCGCTTCGGGGTGGCCTCCGCGGCGCGACCGGGCGGGCAAGCTGTTCCCGCCGGTCGCGATCGACGGCGGATCGGCGCCCGCCGCCTGCGCGATCTGGCGCGGAGTGGCGCGGCCGGCTCGCGCGATCTCCGCCATCGTCCGGCCCGACACCACCGAGAGCGGCTTGGTCACCGTGATGTAATACCATCCGTCTACGGGCCGCCGGCGAGGCGCGAGCGCAGGTAGTCCCCGATCTCCATCGTGCACGCCAGGCCCTGGGGAATCGCCTTGGTGAGGCTGACGAACGCATGGATCTGACCGGGGTACTCGCGATACACGACGTCCACGCCGGCCGCCCGCAGCCTTTCGGCGTAGGCGAGCCCCTCGTCGCGCAGCGGGTCGAATCCGGCGGTGACCACCATGGTGGGCGGCTGCCCCGCCAGATCCTTCGCGCGCATCGGCGCCGCCTTCGGATCGAGCCGGTCGGCGTGGTTCGGCAGGTACTGCTCCATGTACCAGAGGATGCGCTCGCGTGGAATGACGTGGCCGTCCTCGAGCTCCCGGTGGGACGGCGTGTCCAGAGAGAAGTCGAGGCCGGGGTAGATGAGCGCCTGGCAGGTCGGAACCGGATCGCCTGCGGCGGCCGAGAGCTGGGACACGACGGCGGCGAGGTTGCCGCCTGCGGAGTCGCCGGCCAGGCCGACACGCCCCGCGTTGCCGCCGAGCTCGGCCGCGCGAGAGCGAAGCCAGCGGTACGCGGCGAGGCAGTCCTCCACGGCGGCGGGGAACTTGTGCTCCGGGGCCAGCCGGTAGTCAACGGCGACCACGATCGCGCCGGCGCGCTCGGCGAGGCGCGCGCAGAGCCCGTGATGGGTCTCGAGGTCGCCCTGCACCCAGCCGCCACCGTGGAAGTACGCCACGACCGGCCTCGCCGGCGCGGTCTTTGCCGCGGAGGAGTAGACGCGGGCGCCAATGGAGCCCGCCGGTCCCGGATGCTGATGTCCTCGATCCGGGGCAGCGCCGGCGCCGGCTCGTCCATCAGCCCGACCATGGTGCGGAGCTGCTGCCGCAGCTCGGGCAGCGGCGGATAGTAGCCGGGCACGCGGATCGATTTGACGAACTCGCCCACGATCTGCGCCTTGGGGTCCATGGTGCGCGCGCCCCGGCTGATCCGGTGGCCGTGGAGGAACGCGAGCGCGTCCGTCCTCGCTCATCAAGGTGTGGGCCAGCTCCAGCGTGGGGGCCGTCTGCTTGTCGGTCATGCTCTCTTTCCTCCGTGTCGTGTGATCCGGATGACTCGCTGTGCATCCCGGTGTCGGCCCGGGGACGGCCCGCCCTTCGGCGTGCGAAGCCCGACGGCAACGTCGGAGTCGCTGCCGGCGCGGGCAGGGCCTCGGACGGTGAAACCGACGAAAAGCACGTAGGCGACGTCCGGCTCGGCTTCGAGGGCCGGGCGGAGCCCGGCTTGCACGCGGCAAGCCTAGCACGGGGCGTCGGTCACGGCCGGCGGAGCTGCACCTCGCGCAGGCCGTCGGCGGCCAGACGGTCGAGCGTCCGGCCGCCGTCGCAGCCGAGGTCAGCGTCGCCAAGGTCGTCGGCGAGGATGAAGACGAAGTCGGTGCTCATCCGGTTGAGGTAAACTACGGCGTCGTCGAAGCCTGATTCCTGAGTCCCGGCGTCGCTGCGCGGTGCGGCAGCGACCAATTCTTGACGCTGATCAAGAGGGGATATGGGGAAGAGCAGCACCGGCGGTGCCACGACGCCAGCGTTGATCGTCTCGTCTCCCGCACGGCATGGGGCGTCGGCGGTATCTCGCTCGACCGCTACTTCACCCGCATCGCGGTGCTGCCGACATTCGCCGTGATGCTCTGCATCTTCGGCATTCCCCTCCTGTTCTCGCTCTATCTCAGCTTCACCGGCTGGTCGATGAATCAGGCGCTGCTCGGGTGGTCGATTCGTCGGCCTGGCAAATTACGAGGACTTGCTGGCGGATCCGGTGTTCATCGGCAGCCTGGGCATCACGTTCGGCTACACGGCTGCGGCGGTGGCGTCCCAGATGGCCCTCGGCCTCGCCATCGCCCTGCTGCTGAACGTCGATTTGCCACGCATGCGCATTTTCCGCACCGCCCTGATCGTGCCGATGATGATCACGCCCATCGTCGGTGCCCTCTGCTGGAAGCTGTTGCTGGACCCGAGCCACGGGCTGTTCAACTACTGGCTCGGCCGGAAGATCGTCTGGCTCGGCATGCCCGGCACTGCGCTGGCGGCGGTCTGGCTGGTGAATGTCTGGCAGAACACGCCCTATGTGGCGCTGATCCTGCTGGCAGGATTGCGCTCGCTGCCCAGCGAGCCGCTGGAGGCGGCCTCGATCGACGGCGCCACCCGGCCGCAGATGTTCCGGTACGTCACGTTGCCGCTGCTGCGGCCCTACTTGCTCGTCGCCCTGCTGCTCCGCACGATCTTCGAGTTCCGCGCGTTCGACAACATCTATGCCCTGACCGGCGGCGGACCAGCAAACGCGACCATGGTGCTGTCGATGTTCACCTATCTCGCCTCGTTCGTCCGCTTCGACTTCAGCCTCGGGGCCGCGGCATCGTGGCTCATGCTGGTGATGTCGATGTTGATGTGCCTGTTCTTCATCGCGGTGATCCGCCGCAGGGAGGCGCCTTGATGGCCGCCGTCGTCGGTTCGCGCCGAACCCGGCAGCTGCAGGCGGCGCTGATCTATCTGGCGCTGATTGCCCTCTCGATCGCGTTCCTGTTTCCGTTGATCTGGGTGCTCGGTCTCTCGCTCAAGACGCGGCTGCAGGTGTTCGCCACACCACCGCTGTTCATCTGGTGGCCGACCGTCGAGAACTACGTCGCCGTGTTCTCCCGCGCGGATTTCGTGCACGCCTTCATCAACACCATGATCGTATCCTCCAGCGCCGTGCTGCTCTCGTTGTGCCTCGGCGTGCCGGCGGCCTACGCGTTCGCGCGCGTTCCCGTTCACCGGACGGTCCTTCCTGTTCTTCGCGCTGCTGGTGATGCGCATGCTACCGCCCATCGCGGTGCTGGTGCCGATGTACGTGCTGTTCAGCAAGCTCGGCCTGACCACCACTCGGTTCAGCGTCGTGCTCGCCTACACCACGTTCAGCCTGCCGCTGGTGGTCTGGATCATGCGCGGCTTCTTCGAGGACCTGCCGGCGGAACTGGAGGAGAGCGCCTGGATGGACGGCGCCGACCGCTATGGCGCCTTTCTCCATATCATGCTGCCGCTGGCCCGCCCGGGCATGGTCGCGGCCAGCATCCTCTGCCTGCAATTGGCGTGGAACGATTTTCTGTTCGCGGCGGTGCTGACGAACAACGCGACGCAGACGCTGCCGGTGCTGATGGTGGCGTTCTCCGGCGGCGATTCCGGCGTGGACTGGGGCGGCCTGACCGCCTCCGGCGTCCTGGTGATCCTGCCCGTGACCATCTTCTCATTCGCCGCTCAGCGCCATCTGGTGGCCGGATTGTCGTCCGGCGCCGTCAAGGGCTGATGCCGGACAACGCACTGAACCAAACCAAGAAAAACATACGGGGAGAACGACGATGGCCGGTTTGAGCAGACGACGCCTGTTGCAGGCCGCCGCGGTGGCGGGCGGCATGCTGGCCACATCCACGCGAACCGTCCGGGCGCAGAGCAAGCCGGATAAGCTGGTCTATATCGGCGAGAACCAGGGGGCTGGAAGCGCGTCTTGATGGAGGAGGTCGCGCCGGCCTTCCAGAAGGCCACGGGCATCAAGGTGGAGTTCACCATGATGCCCGTTGATGCCTGGCGCGCGCGGCTGAAGGCCGAGCTGGGCGCGGGCTCCAGCGGCATCGACATCGCGCAATGGTCGGTCGGCATGGCCGGTTGGATGTCGCCGCATCTGCTGGACCACGAGCCGCTGGTGGCGAAGATCGCCGCACGCGATCCCGCGTTCGACTGGGCCGACTTCCTCGCGGGCACCAAGCTGGCGGCCAGCTACGACGGCAAGCTGTCGGGCATCCCCTACCGCATCACCACCGGCATTCTGCACTATCAGAAGCCCGTGCTGGAGAAGGCCGGCTTCAGCCAGGCGCCGGGCACCTTCGCGGAGTTCGAGCGCACCGCGGTGGCGGTCAATTCACCACCCGACCGCTACGGCGTCGGCATCATGGGCAAGCAGGGTTCGGGCCTCTACACCAGCCTCGCGTCGTGGCTGTACTCGGCGGGCGGACGGCTGGTCGACTTCAAGACCGGCGAGATCTTCATCAACGATTCGCGGGCCGTCACCGCCTTGCAGTTCATGGCCGATCTGGTGGTGAAGCACAAGGTCACGCCACCGGAGGTCATGACGTGGGAATACGATGAGATCATCGCCGGCGGGCAGCGCGATCGCTACGTGATGGCGCAGACCTTCGCGCCCTACGGCACGCTGATCAACGACCCCGCGCTGTCCAAGACCGCCGGGCGCTGGGCCTGGTCCGTGGTGCCGGGGCACACCGACAAGGCCCAGAGCCGGACCTGGATCGACGGGCATTTCCTCGCCGTGCCGAAATACGCCAAGCATCCCGACTGGTCGCTGGAGTTCATCCGCATGGCCTGTAGCAAGGAGTGGATGCTGCGCTCCATGGAGCGCGGCAACGCCCCGCCGCGCGGCTCGGTGCTGCGCGACCCGGCGATGGTGAGCAAGATCGGCTGGCCCCCGTCGCCGCCGCCGCGATCGAAACCGGCATCCCCACCCCGCGCATCCTGCCTGGGACACGCTGGAGCTGTCGCTGCGCACCGGCGTGTCGGAGGCGCTGTTGGGACAGAAGACCGCCAAGCAGGCGCTGGACGCCGTCGCCGCGGACTGGCAGCGCAGCCTGCGGCGCGCGGGGATCGGGCGATGATCGGGCTGGTGCTCAGCGGAGCCCCTTGTTCGGGGTGATCAGATACTTCTCGCCCGTGGCTTGCTTGCCATAGACGGCGATCTCCTCGAGCTTCAGCGCTCCGGCGAGAGAGACCTCCTTCGTGTAGGTGCTGGCGAACGTGGTCTTGATCTCGGCCGCGACCCGCTCGCGCAGCTTCTGGGTGGCCTCGAATCCGATCTTCTGCAGGAAGGGGTGAGCAGCCAGCCGCCGATACCCCACGCCATGCCGAAGGCGCGGTTGAACTCGGTCGGCCCGCGGTCGAGGCCCCCGTAGATGTAGACCTGCTTGTGCGTGGTGGATCCATAGCGGCTGTATTCCTTCGCCGTCTTGTTCGCGGCAATCTCCATGGCGGTGAGGATTTGCCCCGCCAGTCTTCCACCGCCGATCGCATCGAAGGCCACCGTGGCACCGGTGGCGACGAGCGCCTCGGTCAGGTCGTCCATGAAGGTGGGCGAGCTCGAGTTGCACACGTGGGTGGCGCCGATCTTCTTCAGGACGTCCACGTGCTCGGGCTTGCGCACGATGTTCACCAGGCCGACGCTGTCCTTGATGCAGATCTTGTTGAGCATCTGCCCGAGATTGGAGGCGGCGGCCGTGTGCACGAGCGCCTTGTGACCCTCCGCGCGCATGGTGGCGACCATGCCGAGCGCGGTGAGCGGATTCACGAACCAGGCGGCGCCCTCGGCGGGTGTGGTCCCGGGCGGCAGCACCAGGCATGTCACGGCCTTGACGCAGCGGTACTGCGAGTACATGGCGCCACCGACGATGGCGACGGTCTTGCCCATCAGCGCTTGCGCCGCCGGAGACGCACCCGCCTGGACGACGACCCCGGCCCCTTCGTTGCCGACGGGCATCGACTGGTCCAGACGCCCGGCCATCGCCTTCATCACCGCCGGTGAGATGGTCGCCGTCACCACGGGGCTGTCGGCCGTGCCGGATGCCTTGGCCGTGCTCATGTCGGCCCCGCCGAACAGGAGGCCCTGGTCGGAGGGGTTGATGGGGGAGGCGTCGATGCGGACGACCACCTCCTCCGGTTTTGGCTCAGGGGTGGGGATGCTGACGAGCGCGAGCTCGAGGGTGCCGTCCTTCTTCACCGTTGAACGAAGCTGAAGTCCCGTGGCCGTGCTGGTGTTTGCCATGTGTCGTCTCCGATTTCGCAATGGGGTGAACAGTGGGGGACATGCTGTTGGGGTACCGCACGGACGACGGTGTGGTCAAGCAGCAAGTTCGCCCCCAGTGCCGAGGCCGGCTGTCTCTTGACGTGTCCTGAATCGGGGGCAGACTTCCTGCGTGGCGAAGGCGATCCAGCGGAAGGAATACCCGAAGCGTCACCGAAAGGGAGGTCGGCCATGATCTACGAGTTCCGGACCTACACGCTGAAGCCCCGAAGCCTCGCGGAGGTCGAGAAGCGCTACGGCGAGGCCTACGAGTACCGGAAGAAGTACTCACCGCTCGCCGCCTTCTGGCATACCGGAGGTCGGCCCGCTCAACGAGATCATCCACGTGTGGGGCTATAGCGACCTCGCCGAGCGCGCCCGCATCCGCGCCGAGGCGGCCAAGGACGCGAACTGGCCGCCGAAGATCGGGAGTTCGTCATCGATCAGAACGTGGAGGTCCTGACGCCGTTCCCGTTCCTCCCCGACATCATGCCGGCCACGGTCGGCCCGATCTTCGAGATTCGCCGCTACAGTCTCACCGCCGGCTCGCTGCCGGCCGTCAGGAAGCGGTGGGAGGGCAGCATCGGCGAGCGGACGAAGCTCTCGCCGGTGGTGACGGCCGGCGGCGTGGAGTTCGGCGGGGCCAACCGGTTCATCCACATCTGGGCGTACAAGAGCATGGACCAGCGGCTGGCGATCCGGGAGCAGGCGCGCAAGGCCGGCGTCTGGCCGCCGCCGGGCGGCGGCGACGAGCTGCTGGCGCAGACCACCAAGATCGTCATGCCCTCGTCGTTCTCTCCGCTGCAGTGAGCTAGAGCGATGATAAGGGCCCATCTGCTTCGTTGGCGCCCTCGACAGCCGGCTCAACGTACAGAGAGTACGCCTCGCCGTGCTGCCTTCGGGCGCCGCCTCGCATCTGGACCCTTCTCATCGCTCTAGCTGGATTTCTCCGACAGGCTCCTAGGGTTATCTCGGTGATCAGTGAGCCGCTCGCTCCGTCGGCGGTGGCCGAGCTTCTCGGTGCCGCGGCCACGATCATCCGTGCCGAGCTGTCGCACTGCCGGCCGCGGTGCTGACCTGGCACCCGGCCGGCGGTGAGTGGTGCGCGCAGGAGGTGCTCGGTCACCTGATCGAGACCGAGAAGCGGGGTTTTGCCGGGCGGATTCGCATCATTCTCTCGAACGACAGCCCCGACTCGAGGGCTGGGACCAGGAGGCCGTCGCGCGTGCCCGCAATGACTGCGGCCGCGACTGGGCCGGCCTCTGGGACGAGTTTTCCGCGCTGCGCGCCGACAGCGTGCCACTCGTTGCCGGCCTCGGTCCCGCCGATCTGCTGCGCGGCGGGCATCACCCCAAGGTGGGCTTCCTGACGGTCGGTGATCTGCTCCACGAGTGGGTGCACCACGACCGGAACCACATCCGGCAGATGCTGGCGAACGTGCAGGCATTCGCGTGGCCGCACATGGGGAACGCGCAGCGCTTCTCGCTACCCTGACCCGAGAGGCGGATGGTCGGGCTGGACGTGACCGCACTGCCGGCACGTCCGGAGCGCCACGCTGCCGTCGAAGGCCTCGATCGCCGCGCGCAGGTCCCGCTCGATGTCCATGGCGCTCATCGTCAGCCGGTGCAGCTCCGCGTCGCACCGCTCGCAGAGCCAGATCAGCGACTCCCGGTCCGCGGCGCCGCGCTTGATCTCGATCACGAGCCCCCAGGTGTCGGCGGGGCGATGGGGCGAGTGGAGCGTGTGGGCGGGGACGAGGAGCAGCTCACCCTCGCGGATGACGGCGTCCTGTGCGGCGGCCCCCTCGTCGATGTACTCGAGCGTCATGGCGCCGCGGAGCATGTAGAAGATCTCGTCCGACGGGTCGTCGTGGAAGTCGCGCCGGCGGTTCGGGCCGCGGATGACCATGGCGGTGAACTGCGAGTCCTCCCAGATCACCTTGTTGCCGACGGGCGGCTCGAAGCTCGCCCGGTTCTCCTCGATCCACCGCCACAAGTCCGCGCTGATGAGAGGTCGCATGGGCTGTCGCTCCCTTCGTCTCGGCAGAGCGCAGCATAACTCGAACGCCGGGCGCTGTCGTACAATGCCCCGGTCGGAGCCGAGGCGATGCCGGACTTTCGCTTTTCCAGAGACGAGGAGGCGCTTCGCGAGCGCGCGCAGGACGTGCGCGAGCGCGCGGTGCTGCCGTTTCTGCGCGCGCGGGGCTCGACCGGCCGCTCTCGCGCGAGGAGGTGCGGGCGCTGTTCAAGCTGACCCTGCCGCTCGGGTATCCCGGCACCGTGGTGCCCCGGGCGGAGGGCGGCGCCGGGCTCGATCACGTGGCGCTCGGCCTCACCATCGAGGAGCTGGTGCCGGCGGTCGGGCTTTCTCGGGCCGCACGTCGCCACGCGGCAGATCGCGTTCCTCGGCGCGCCCGAGCACAAGCGGCGCTACCTCGAGGCCATGCTCGCCGCCGAGCTGATCGGCTGCGTGGCGATCACCGAGCCCCATGTCGGCTCGGACGCGGGCAGCATCGGCATGACCGCCGAGCGCCGCGGCGCGCGCTATCTCCTGAACGGCACCAAGGCGTGGCTCGCGTTCGGGTCGGTGGCCGATCTCGCCACGGTGCTCGTGTCCACGGATCCCGCCAAGGGCTCGCGCGGGCTCTCGCGGCTGATCGTCGACCTCGACTACTCGCGCCTCGACGTCCGCCCGGTGGGCACGCTCGGCGACCGCCCTCGTGCCCTTCGTCGAGCTGGGGTTCAAGGACTACGAAGTGCCGGTGGAGAACCTGCTCGGCGGGAAGGCGAGGCCGCGCCTCACGCTCGGGCCCATCCAGGCCTCGCGCGCCTCCATGGCCACCCACGCCGTGGGCCTGGCGCAGGCGGCCATCGACGCCGCCGTCGCGTACGTGAAGGAGCGGCAGCAGTTCGGCCGGCCCATCGGCAGCTTCCAGCTCGTGCAGGGCGCGCTCGCCGACATGATCGCCGAGACGGATGCGGCGCGGCTCCTCGCCTACCGCGTCTGGTCGATGATCGACCGCGGCGAGGCCTGCGCTCGCGAGGCGTCGATCGCCAAGCTGTACGCCACCGAATCGGCGGTGCGCGTGACGAGCCGCGCCATCCAGCTCCACGGCGCCAACGGCGTCTCCGACCGCTACCCGGTGGAGCGCTATTTCCGCGACGCGCGCATGCTGACCTTCCCCGACGGCACCTCCGAGGTCCACCAGCTCCTGATCGGACGCAGCGCCACCGGCCTCGACGCGTTCCGCGGGTAGCGCCTGTGAGCAGCGATTTCTTCGACCAGTACCGCTGACGAGGAGGGACCATCGATGAAGATCGGACTGCACTCCGTCAACCTGCACGGCTGCGCCAACCCCGAAGCCGCCGCGCGCGATCGGACGCGCCGCCGAGGCGGCCGGCTTCGAATCGCTGTGGGTGGCCGATCACGTGGTGCTGCCCGATCCCCGGTGCCGGGCCGCCCCATGCCGCCGGATCAGCAATTGCTCGACCCGATCGTGGCGCTCACGTTCCTGGCCGCGCACACCACGCGCATCCGGCTCGGCACCGGGGTCATCATCCTGCCGCAGCGCCAGGCGCTGGTGCTCGCCAAGCAGCTCGCCTCGCTCGACGTGCTGTCGAAGGGCCGGCTCATCTTCGGGCTCGGCGTGGGCTGGTGCGAGCCGGAGATGCGCGCCGTCGGGGCGCCGTTTGCCGAGCGCGGCCGCGTCGCCGACGACTACCTGGCGGCGATGCGCGCGGTGTGGACGCAGCCCAAGCCGTCGCACAAGGGTCCGTACGTGTCGTTCGAGGGCGTGCAGGCGATGCCGCGCCCGGTCCAGACGCCGACCCCGCCCATCGTCGTGGGCGGCCGGACGCGGCCGGCCTATCGCCGCGCGGTCACGCAGGCGCATGGCTACTACGGATTCGGCCTCGACGTGGCGCAGACGCGGGAGATCGTGGCCGAGCTCGGCGAGGCCGGGAAGAAGCATGCGCGGCCGGCGGAGCTGGGCCGGCTCGAGATCAGCATCACGCCGCCCGGTTACGACGTGCCGGACAAGGCGGGTGTCGACGCGTACGCGGCGGTGGGGGTGGACCGGCTCATCTTGCGGGTGCGCCCGGAGCTGGACGCGGCGGGACTCACGCGCTTCGCCGCCGAGGCCGGTCGCGCGCTCGGCCTCACGGCCTGATGCCGATCCGGACGGCGCGGTGCGGCAGCGGAGCGGCTCCGGAAGGCCGAGATCGAGCTCCGTGATCACGCGGCCGACGCTCACGGAGGTTCATCGACGCTCGCGTGGACGATCGGAGCTGCCGCCGTCGATCATCGCCGGCCGGGCTGCTCTGCGGGCTTCCAGCGTCCTGCTACGCCCGGTGCGATCAGCTCGCGCGGCCGGTGGCGATGATGCGCTCGAGCCGGGCGAGCTGCTCTTTCGTCCCGAGCGCGAGGAACTGATCCCCTCCTGCGATGACAAAGTCGCCGGGCGGGTTCACCAGCGGATTGCCCCGCGCAGGATGGCGAGGACGGTCACGCCCGTGACCCGGCGGATGTCGAGCGCGCCCAGCGTCTGTCCCACGGTCGGGCTCTCCGGCGTTACCGCGACGTCCTCGATGTTCAGCGCAACCTGGCCCGCCCGGAGGGCCGTCTCGAAGAAATCGACGACGGCCGGCCGCAGGATCAAATGGGCGAGGCGATGGCCACCGATGGCATACGGGCTGATGGCGCGGTTGGCGCCAGCGCGCACGAGCTTGGTCACGCTCGCGTCGTCCGCCGCTCGGGAGACGATGTAGAGATCCGGGTTGAGCACGCGCGCGGAGAGGATGATGTACATGTTGGTGGCGTCGTTCCCGGTCGTCACCACCAGCCCGCTCGCGCGGCGAATTCCGGCGCGCTCGAGCACGGCGTCGTCGGTCGCATCGCCCTCCAGCAGGAGATAGCCGCGCTCCTCGGCGTGGCGCGGGGACGCCGGACCGGGGTCCACGACCACGAACGGCGTCTGCGCCTCGAAGAGCTCCTGAGCGGCCTGCCGCCCAACGCGGCCGAGGCCGGCGACGACGATGTGCTGCCGGAGAGCTTCGATGCGACGCTCCATCCTCCGCCTCCCTCCCGGGTCGGCCAGCCGCGCCGCGACCAGGTACTCCATGACCACGCCGAGCGTGTAGAACAGGCTGCCGATCCCCGCGATGGCGAGGACCATGGTGAAGATGCGGCCGACCGTGTCGAGCGGCCTGACTTCCCCGTAGCCGACGGTCGTGATGGTGGTCACGGTCATGAACAGGGCGTCCATCCACGTCCCACCCTGCCCCTGCCACAACCAGAAATAACCGAGCGTGCCCACGATGACCACCGCCACCACCACCGAGAGTGGCAGCAGCAGGCGGATGCGGAGGGAACGGATCCGGGCGCTGTCCACCGTTCGAGCAGCGCTCTGCCGCGATCGCCTGAGACCGATCAAGCCACGTTTCCCCGCCGGATGCGCAGCTCAGCCTGAGCGCCTGTCGGAGAAACCCAGCTAGAGCGATGAGAAGGTCCAGCTGCGAGGCGGCGCCCGATGGCTGCACGCGAGGCGTCCTCGCGTAGGGAGTGCAGGCCATGTCTGGGCCCCGCAGACGAGTTCGTCGGCCCGCTGCTCGCGCGTTACGTGGCACGGCGGTCGAGGGCGCCAACGAAGCAGATGGGCCTTATCATCGCTGCTAGACAGGCAAGAGGTCGGCCGCGTTCCAGTCGAGGATGGCCGCCGCGCTCCGCTCGGCCATGACGCGCGCCAGCGTTTGGCCGCGCTCGTTGGCGAGGTCGCCGAGTCCGCCTCCGATCACCGGGTAGACGAAGCCGAACAGGACCGAGCGGCGATAGTCGAGCAGGCATTGCTCGAAGTCGTAGCCGCGGACGCCGGCGGCGACCAGGCCGTTGTGGTAGCGCGCGAGGATCTCCCACTCCGACGCGCGGCGCACCTCCGGATCGAAGCTCTGGCTCATGAAGTACGCGAGGTCGTAGGTGCCGACGCCGCGTCCCGCGATCTGCCAGTCGAGCAGGATCGGCTGGCTGTCGTCGCCGGGGCCGAAGAAGATATTGTCGAGCCGGACGTCGCCGTGGCAGAGGGTGCGCGGGGAGTGCGCCAGCTCCTCGAGGAGTGCCACCGAGCGCGAGGCGAGCCGCTCGCCCACCTCGAGGGCCTCCCGCGGCAGGCGGTCGCCGATGCGCTCGAGGAAGCTCGGCCACGCCTGGGCATAGAGGCCCAGGCCGAGCTTGTTGATCTCGGAATCGACGGCCGGCAGCCACGGCAGGGCGTCGAGTGAACGGTCGTTCCACCAGCGCGCGTGCAGCTCGACGAGCAGGTCGGCGACGAGCCGGGCATCGTGGGCCGAGCCGGGCGCGAGCTGGTCGGCGGCGCGGAGCGCGCCCAGGTCTTCCAGCAGGAGCACGAAGTCCCCGCCGTCCTGGTCGTACGCGCTCCAGTAGCAGCGGGGACCGCGATCGACAGCGACGAGGCCAGCTCCGCGTAGAAGCGGACCTCGCGTTCGTAGAAGCGGAACAGGCCGACCATGCCGCGAATGTCGGCATCCTCCACCGCGAGCTTGGCGACGAGGGTGCGCGGTCCCGCGGGAGCGCCCGGCTCGTACTCGAGGGTGACGCGGGCGAGCTGGCACAGGAGGCCGGTCCCGCGGGCGATCGACTCGACCTCGGCCGCGCTCACGCGGACGGGGCCGAGCTGTGTGCCGGCGCTCAGCGCCTCGGTCAGCCAGTCGCGCGTCAGCTCCGCGGGCGAACGGGGGATCGCGATGGTCATGGGCTCACCGATCCGCGAGGCCTGTCGGAGAAACCCACCTAGAGCGATGAGAAGGGTTCAGCTGCGAGGCGGCGCCCGATGGCCGCACGCGAGGCGTACTCTCTGTACGTTGAGCGTGCGGTCGAGAGCGCCAACGAAGCAGATGGGCCCTTATCATCGCTCTAGAGCCCGTCAGCGAAGGCGGACGTCTTCGAAGGGCCCCACATAGGGGTAGCCCTCGATCAGGCCCGCCCCAGGCTCGGCCATGCGCTTGCCCACGCCCCAGATGAAGGCCTGCTGGAAGAGCGGCGCGACGAGCGTGTGATCGGCCACGGACCGCTGCATCTGATGGAGCATCGCCTCGCGCTGCTTTCGATCCAGCTCCTTCGCCTGGCGGAAGAACAGGTCTTCCAGCTCGGGCAGGACGCCGTAGGCGTAGATGCCGGTGCGCGTGACGAAGGGCTCGAGCCGCGCGGCGGCATTGCCGCCCGCGCCCGTCGCGCCGATCAGGAGCCCCTTGAGCTTCTTTTCCCGCCAGCTCGCGAGGAACGCGGCGCGCTCCATCGTCCGCACGCGGGTCTTGATCCCGACGGCCTGGAGATAGCTCGCGACCGCCTCGCCGAGCGCGGTGTAGGGCGGCAGCGGAGAGAGGTCGCCCGATTCGAAGCCGTTCGGATACCCGGCTTCGGCGAGGAGCTGCTTGGCGCGCTTGGGATCGTAGGCGGGCGCGGCGATGGGCAAGGAGAACTCGAACGTCGGGGGCACGAAGGAGCCGGTGGTCTTGCCGAGGCCGAGCATCTCGACCTGGTTGAGCGCGTCGCGGTCGATGGCGTGGCTCGCGGCCTGGCGCACGCGGCGGTCGTGCCACGGCGACTTCGGCTCCCACTGGTCGAGGAAGTCGAGCCAGTAGATCCCGTACACGAGCGGCGCGGCGATCTTGAGCCCAGGCGTCTTGCGCAGCTCGTCGGCCAGCACGCCGCCGAAGAGGTAGGCGATGTCGACCTCGCCCGTCTTCACCGCGGCGGCGCGCGTGCTCTCGTCGGGGATGGAGCGCATCACGACGTGCTTGACCGCGGGCGTCTTGCGCCAGTAGTCGGGGAAGGCCTCGAGCACCAGCTCCACGCCGGGATTGAAGGAGACGAACTTGTACGGTCCCGCGCCGACGGGGCCTTCTTGAAGCCCTCCTCACCGACCTTCTCGACGTACTTCTTCGGGACGATCCATCCCGCGCCGGTGGCCGAGGTGCCATAGGTCGCCATGAAGTCCGGCCACGGTTCCTTCAGCACGAACCGGACGCGGTTCGGAGCGGCGACCTGGATCTCCTTCACCTTCTCCTTCAGGAGCTTGCTGCCGCTGCCGCGGTAGCGCTCGAAGGAGAACTTCACGTCGTCCGCGGTCACGGGGTCGCCGGTGTGGAAGCGCGGCGCCCTTTCTGATCACGAACTCGTAGGTGATGCCGTCCTTCGACACCGACCACGACTCCGCCAGGCACGGCGTATTGAGCCCGCCCGGCATCGGTTTGACCAGGGCATCGTGGATCGCGTAGAGCACCATGAACGGCGTGATCAGCCCCTCGGTGTCGGCCGGATCGAGCCAGCGCGAGACGAGCGTCACGTGCACGCCGATGGTCATCGTGCCCTCCGGGCGCCGCGAGCACGGGCGCAGACGCAGGCGAGGACCACGAGCGCCGCGAGGACGGCAGTGAAGGGAAATGCGATGGATCGCCGATGGGGCATCTCGATACCTCCTGCGAAGGTCGGTCCGGAGGCGGCCAGCATAGCAGGCGCGGCGCTGGGCGCCAGTAGCAATTGCCGGAGCGTCGGGCCCCGAGGATCGACCGGCTTGACAGGGGTGGCGAGTGCGAGGACCATCGTCGGGGCCCGCCCTCCCATATACCCATGGTCATCCCGTCTCTGACGCTCCTGCGCATCGCGGACTTCCGCCGTCTCGGGATCGCGGTGGCCCTGAACTCCGTGGGGATGATGGGCGAGAACGTCGTGCTGGGCTGGCTGACCCTCGAGCTGACGAACTCGCCGTTCCTCGTCGGTGTGGCGATGGCCATGCGCTCGATCTCGCTCTTCTTCGTCGGGGTGCCCGCCGGCGTGCTCGCCGACCGGTTTCCGCGCCATCGGCTGCTGTGGGTGACGGGGACCGGCCAGGCCCTGGCGGCGGGAACGCTCGGCATGCTGACGCTCGCCGGGCTCGCGAGCGTGCCGGCCATTCTGATCTTGACGCTCACCGCGGGGCGATTCGCGGCGTCGAGCAGGCGGCGCGCCAGAGCTACACGTACGACGTCGCCGGCCCCGCCGAGCTGATGAACGGCCTGGCCTTGCTCGGTGTCTCGATGCGGGTCGGCTGGCTCGCGGGCTCGCTCGCCGTCGGGGCGGTCATCGCGCATTTCGGATCGGGGACTGCCTACCTCGTCGTCGCCGCCGGCTACCTCGCGGGCGCGATCCCGTTCCTTCGCGCGTCGGCGCCGCCGGCCGCGGCGCGGGCCGCCACGGGCTCCGTGTGGCGGGGCATCGTCGACTTCGTCACCGATGATCCGCCGGGACAGGACGCTCCTCGCGCTCATGCTGCTCACCGGCGGCGCCGAGATGCTCGGCTTCTCGCACCAGGCGCTCTTGCCCAGCCTGGCGCGCGACGTGCTCCGCGTCGGACCCGAGGGGCTCGGCACCATGAATGCCGCCCGCTCGGTGGGTGGCATCCTCGGCCTCGCCGCCGCCTCCGCGCGGAGCGCCTCCGGTGGCGTGGGCGTGCTCTTCCTCGCCGTGCTCACGTTCTTCGGCGCGAGCGTGGTCGCCCTCGGCCTGGCCCCGCACCTCGTGGGCTTCGCGGGCGTCGTCGTCGTGCTGGTGCTCGTCAACGCGGCGGGCGGCTTGACCGACCTCCTCGCCCAGAGCCTGATGCAGCTCAGCGTGCCCGCGCAGCTCCGCGGCCGGGCCGGCGGCGCGTGGGTCGCGGCGATCGGGATGGCGCCGCTCGGCCAGCTCCAGATCGGCGCAATGGCATCACTCTTCGGGGTGAGCCTCGCGCTCGGGGCGAGCGGCCTCGGTCTCGTGGCGCTGGCGGGCGCCGCCGCGCTCTGGTCCCCTCGGCTGCGCCGGCTCTGACCGAGCAACACGAGCTAGAGCGCTTATCGGCGCTCTAGGAGCCTGTCGGAGAAACCCGGCTAGAGCGAGGAGAAGGGTCCAGCTGCGAGGCGGCGCCCGATGACCGCACGCGAGGCGTACTCTCTGTACGTTGAGCGTGCGGTCGCGGGCGCCAACGAAGCAGATGGGCCCTTATCCTCGCTCTAGCGGGCCTTCCAGTTCGGCTTGCGCTTCTCGGCGAAGGCGCGCGGGCCCTCGACGGTGTCCTCGGAGCGCCGCATGCGCTCGGCCTCGGTGAAGCCGAGCTTGAGGGCGACGTCGAGCGGCTGGCCCGACCCCATCATGACGGCCTGCTTGCTCGCGCGGATCGACAGCGGGGCGCACGCCAGGATCTCCTCCGCCCAGCCGAGCGCGGTGGTCATGAGCTGGGCGAGCGGGACGACCTCGTTGACCACGCCCAGGCGGTGCGCCTCCTGGGCGGTCATGTGGCGCCCGTGAGGATATAGCCCATCGCGATCTTCTGGGGGATCATGCGCGGCAGGCGGTGCACGCCGCCCGCGCCCGCCATGAGGCCGACGCGGGGCTCGGGCAGGCCGAGCCGGGCGTGGTCGGCGGCGATGATGATGTCGCAGGCGAGCGCCATCTCGAAGCCCCCGCCGAGCGCGTAACCGTTGACCGCGGCGATGATCGGCTTCCAGCACTGCGTGCGGTTGGTGAGGCCGCCGAAGCCGCTGTCCGCCATGCGGATCATGTCGCGGCCGTGCTCGGCGGTGAAGCGCAGGTCATTGCCCGCCGAGAAGGCCTTGTCGCCGGTGCCCGTGAGGATGCCGACCCAGACCTCGGGATCGCGCTCGAAGTCGTTCCAGATCGCGTCGAGCTCGAAGTTGGCGGGCGGGTGCAGCGCGTTCATGCGCTCCGGGCGATTGACCGTGACGACGGCGATGCGCCCCTTCTTCTCGTAGGTCGCGTACTCGTAGGCCATGGGCGTTATCGTCCCTTGAAGGCGGGTTTACGCTTCTCGACGAAGGCCTTCGCCGACTCGCGGAAGTCTTCCGTGAGATGGAGCCCGCGTCCCTGCGTGTACATCTTGGATTGGCGCTGCATCTCGTTGACGAACCAGCGCATGACGCGCACGTTGGCGCGCACCGCGAGCGGTGGATTGTTCAGGATCTCGGCGGCGAGCGCTTCCGCCGCGGCCATGAGCTGCGGCCTGCGGGACGACGCGGTTGAGCATGCCGTGCTGCAGCGCCTCCTCGGCGTCGAACATCCGGCCGGTCAGCGCGACCTCGTTGGCGAAGCGGCTGCCCGTCCAGAACCACGTCGCGACCCAGTGCTGGGCGCCGCCGAGGCCGCGCTGGACTTCCCGGATTTGAAACTGCGTGCCTTCCGCGGCGACGACCAGGTCGCACGACTGTGACAGCGAGTAGCCGAGCCCGAGCGCATAGCCGTGCACGGCGGCGATCACCGGCTTCCAGTTGATGGCCTCGCCGAGATTATTGTCCCGCGAGCGGCGCCCCGCGGGCCGCCCAGCCGGCGCATCTCCTCGGGGGTGCGGAGCTGCCGCTGCTGCACGTCGGCGCCTGGAGCAGAAGGCGCGGCCGGCCCCGGAGAGGATCGCGACGTGCAGGTCGGGGTCGGCGTCGAACTCGAACAGCGCGTCGTTGACGTCCTCGACGAGCTGGTCAGTGGCGGCATTGAGCTTCTCGGGCCGGTTCAGCGTGATGTAGCAGATCGGCCCCTTCTTGTCGTAGAGCACCGTCTGAAACTTCGGCGACGCATCGTCGCGTGCGGCCATCGCGCGCTCCTCTCGGCCGGGGCGACTCGGCGATCCCCCAGCGCAGCGCGATTCTACTGCCGCGGCGACGCCGAGGGCAAACGGCGGGCGATGGGTCAATGTGCCTCGCCATAGCGTGGTGTCCGAGCTGTGTGGGGCCGGCGGCGTGGACGCGCCTGAGCCGCGCGGTGGTGCCTTCTGGAGTACGCTCAGATGGAAAGGAGAGCTCGATGTCACGTAATCGAAGGCAAGGTCGTCGTGATCACGGGCGCGAGCAGCGGCATAGGCGAGGCGACTGCGCTCCTGCTCGCTGAGCGCGGTGCGAAGGTCGTGCTCGGCGCGCGCGGATCGGATCGCCTCGAGGCTCTGGCCGCCCGCATCGCGGCATGCGGGCGGTGACGCCGCCTATGCACCGACAGACGTGAAACGGCGCGACGACGTATCCGACCTCGTCAAGCTGGCATGTGAGCGGTACGGCAAGCTCGACGTTCTCGTCAACAATGCCGGCGTCATGCCGATCTCTCCCTCGACGACCTGCGCGTCGAGGATTGGGAGGAGATGATCGACGTCAACATCAAAGGCGTTCTGTACGGCATCGCCGCAGCGCTGCCTGTCTTTCGCAAGCAGGGTTTCGGACATTTCGTCAACACCGCTTCTACGGCAGGACATAAGACTGTGCCGAACCAGTCGGTCTATTCCGGCACGAAGTTCGCCGTGCGCGCCATCTCCGAGGGTTTGCGCCAGGAGGCCGGCGATAAGCTGCGCGTGACGATCATTTCGCCTGGCTTCGTCCGGACGAACTTCGCGGAAGGTGTGACAAATCCGGAGGTGAAAGCCCAGCTCGCCGACGCCCGAGACAAGTTCGCGATGCCGCCGGATGCGATCGCCCGCGCTATTGCGTTCGCGATCGGGAAGCGCCGCTGGGAAGTCGCCACCGACTTCTCGCCGGAGAGGCGGAAAATTGGCGCGAGCACATGGCGATCCCGTGGAGCGCCGCCAGCCAGTCCCGCGACTTCGTGTACGAGATCCGACGCGTCGACGGCTCGGTGGGCTTCAAGGCGTCCATCGAAAGCGGTAAAGCCGGTGTTTGATGCCGAGAGCGGATTTTCGGGCTACCGCGGTGTCGCCCGGGACATCACCGCGCGCAAGCGGGCCGAAGAGGCCTTGGAGAAAGCGCAGGCGGAGCTGGCCCATGTGACGCGGGTGGCGACGCTCGGCGAGCTGGCTGCGTCGATCGCCCACGAGGTCAACCAGCCGCTCGCCGCGATCGTGGCCGATGCCACCGCATCGCTCAACCGGCTGGCGACGAGCCCCCGATCTCGGCAGCGTCCGGGAAGCGCTCGACGCCATCGTGAAGGATGGTCACCGGGCGGCGGACGTGATCCTGCGAATCCGCCAGCTCGCGAGGAAGACCGATCCGCAGAAGGCGCGATTGGACGTCAACGACGTCATCCGCGATGTCGTGCTGCTCATCGGCAGCGAGGTGCGTAGCCATGAGGTGTCGTTGCGGATTGACCTGGCGCCGGCGTTGCCGCCGGTCCTGGCTGATCGGATCCAGCTGCAGCAAGTGCTCATCAACTTCGTGATCAATGGCATCGAGGCCATGGCGTCGGTCGATGACCGGTCACGCGAGCTGGTGATTCGCTCGCAGCCGCAGGGCCGGGATCACGTGGTCGTGGCGGTGCAGGACGCCGGCGTCGGCATCGACGCGCAGAAGACGGACCAGCTCTTCAGCACCTTCTACACGACCAAGCCCGACGGCATGGGCATGGGACTGTCGATCAGCCGGTCCATCATCGAAGCGCATGGCGGACGGCTCTGGGCGACACCGAACCCGGATCATGGCGCGACGTTCCACTTCGCGTTGCCGAAGGTGCAATGACATCGTGGCTTTTGGGCGCGATCCCTTACGGGATCACGAAGGTGACGACCCCCTTGTCGAGGGTCTGGTGGTTCGCGTTGACGACGCATCCAATTTGACCATGCGCCATTGACCACCCGGAGGAGGCCGCTCCCATGCTGACGCGCATCGACCACGTGATGATCTGCATGCCGGACCTGGAAGAGGGGATCGCCGCCTTCCGGCGCATCGGCTTCACCGTGACGCCGGGCGGCGTGCATCCGGGCAAGGGGACGCACAATGCGATCGCCTTTCACCGGGAGGACTATCTCGAGCTTCTGAGCGTGCATGACCGGGCGGAACAGGCGAGGGCCGCGTCCGCCCCGGGCAGCCTCGACGGGGTCTCCTCGATCTCCTCGCGCGGGGCGGCGGCTTCCGCTACGTCATCGTTCAGAGCGACGATCTGCCCGCCGACGTGCTCGCGATGCGGCGCCGGGGCGTCGAGGTGAGCGACGCCGTCGAGGGCGGGCGCCGGACGCCGGCGGGGCGCGAGCTCCGGTGGCGCGCGGCGCGGCTCACCGACGCGGTGAATCCGCTGCCGATCTTCTTCCTCGAGCACCTGACGCCGCTCGAGGAGCGCCGCCCGCCGGAGGCGCGCGTGGGACATCCGAACGGCGTGCTGGGCACGGATCCGCGTCTACATCGCCGTGCCCGACGTCGCGGCGGCGGCGCACGTGTATGGCCGGGCGCTCGGGCTGCCGGTTCCCAAGATCCAGCGCGGCAACGTGATCAAGGCGGACATGGCGGTGTTCAACCTGGGGCCGACGGGCCTCGTGGTGGCGCAGCCCGCCGAGCCGGGACCGGCCGCGGAGGCCCTGGCCCGCTCCGGGCCCGGGCCATTCCAGGTCCTCTATCGCACGAGTGGCATGGAGGCGGCGGCGCGGTGGATGGTGGACCATGGCCTGCCAGGCGCCGGCGCGCGGCATCCGCAACACGGGCGAGGAGGCGATGCTGGTGGCGCCGGAGCACGCCTGCGGCGCCTATATCGGCCTCGTCGGGCCAAAGTAGGCGCCGCAGGCGCCGATCACCACCGATCGGGCTGCTAGGAGCCTGTCGGAGAAACCCGGCTAGAGCGATGAGAAGGGTCCAGCTGCGAGGCGGCGCCCGAAGGCAGCCGGCGAGGCGTACTTTCTGTACGTTGAGCCGGCTGTCGAGGGCGCCAACGAAGCAGATGGGCCCTTATCATCGCTCTAGTGCCCGGTCGATGCTCCATACGCCTGCTCCTCGGCTGGCGATGTACAGGAACACGAAGCAGAAGAGCACCGCCAGCTCGCCGCCGTTCTGGATCGGCCAGAAGCCGCGGGGAAGTGTGCGGTGAAGCAGGCCGACGCCATCTCACCGCTGGCGATGAACGCCGCATACCCGGTCAGGAGCCCCACCGCGATGAGCAACCCAGCCACGAATTCGATGGTTCCGGCCAAACCGAAAGAGGACAGCAATGGCGCGGAGGCGCCTCGCTGATTGACCCCGCCGAGCACTCCGAACAGCTTCTGGGCCCCGTGACACGCGAACAGGAGGCCGACCACGATGCGCATCACAGCGTAGATGTGTACGAGGAGTACGCCCCGAGAAATCGCTCCATGGGTCAGCCTCTCTACACCTGGGGCTTCACGTCGGAGATGAAGCGCTCCATCACGTCGATCATCCCGGCCACGTCGGCCTTCGGCATGTCGAAGGTGAGCCAGTCGCAGTCGAGGTCGCGCGCCCGCTTCACGTCCGCGGCGACCTGGTCGGCGTTGCCCTCGTATGGCGCGCGCTCGGCGCCGGCCGCCTTGGCGCCGAGGCCGAGCAGATTCCGCGGGGCGAAGCGCACGGCGCTCTTCGGCCGGCCGGCCCGGGTCGCCAGCTCGCGCACCGTCGCCATGCCCTGCTCGAGGTCGACCCAGCCGAGGCCGAGCGGATGCCAGGCATCGCAATGGATGGCGGCCCGCCGCATGGCCGGAGCTGAGAGCGCGCCGGGCGCGCCGCCCGCCCACACCGGTGGATGCGGCTTCTGGGCCGGGCGCGGCGAGAACGTCGCCCCGCCGAACGTGAGATAGCGGCCGGCATAGCTCGGCTCGTCGGCCGACCACGCGGCCTTGATGATCGCGAGGTACTCGTCGGCCATCGCGCCGCGCTCCGAAAACGGCAGCCCGAGGTCCTTGAACTCGGCCTCGTCCCAGCCGACGCCGATGCCGAAGATGAAGCGGCCGCCCGAGACCTGGTCGACCGTGGCCGCGGCCTTCGCGGCGACGAGCGGGTTGCGATACGGCAGCACGATCACGCTCGCGCCCACCTGGATCCGGCGCGTCCGCCCGGCGAGGAAGGCCAGGAGCGAGAACGGATCGGGCCAGGACGGCCCGTAGTGCTCCGTGGTGGCCGGCTTGGCCATGATGTGGTCGGGGACGAACACGCCGTCCCAGCCGAGCTCCTCCGCGCGCAGGGTCATCCGCTCGGCCTCAGCCGTGGTCAGGCGCCAGATGGGAAGCACCACGCCGTATTTCATAGGCCACTCTCCTTTGGGTGCACGTCCCCGCTCGTCGATCACGGCGGGCTCAGGGGCCGTCGGGCCATGGGGCCGTCCCTGCCGATTTGCCCTCGCGGTGAAGGATAGAGTGTTATAAGGATTCCGCCAAGAGCGATCTCCGCGTGATTTATCAGACCTATCAGGCCTACACTGCGCGGTGACCGACCTGCCCGCGGAGTTCTACCTGGAGACGGTCGAGCGCGTGTTCCAGCAGCACCTCTTGCCGCTCGGCCGACTCGAGTGGCGGGGCGCGCCGCGTCGAGCCGCGGGCGATCCGGCGCACGGCGCTCTTCACCGTCGAGGGCGAGAAGGACGACATCTGCGCCGTGTGGGCAGACCGTGGCGGCCCAGGACCTCTGCAGCAGTGTCCGGCCGACCATGCGGCGCCACCACGTCCAGACGGGCGCGGGCCACTACGGCGTCTTCAACGGGGCCCGCTGGCGGGCCGAGATCTACCCGAAGCTCCGGAGTCTCATCCAGGCCAGCGCCTGATCGCGGATCGCGCAGGCGCGCCGCATCACTCGCGCGCAAGGCGGATCAGCGGATGAGGCGGATCAGCGGGTCAGGCGGACGACTGGGATCCGAGATCGGGGCGCGGCCAGCGGTGAGACGACGTCGCCTGCGGCGAGGCGGTGGATCAGGCGGTAGCGCCAGCCGTACGGGGCCGTCGATCCGGGCGTCGGCTCGCGGTGAACCTCGAGCACGCGCTCCACGAGATTGAGGATCCAGTAGTCGGCGATTCCAGCGCGCGCGTAGAGGCTGGCCTTCTCGGTCCGATCCAGCGCCAGGCTCGAGTCGCTGACCTCGACGATGAGCAGCGCCCCGGAGAGGGCCGGATCGGCGTCCGCGAGGGCCCGCCACGACCGACACATCCGGCTCGGGCTCGGACTCGTCGTCGAGCGCGACGGGGAGCTGCACCCGGATGCGCGCGGCCGCGCCGAAGGCCTCTCGCAGGGCTTCGGCGACGAGCTCGACGCCCAGCGCGTGCGCGCCGCCCTGGGGCTCCCGGACGATGAGCTGGCCGCCGAGGGCTCGAGTCGCTCGCCAGGCTGGAAGATGCCCCTGTCGATCAACTGGTCGTACTCGATCCGTTTCCAGCGTCGGGGGCGGGCGGATGCCGTGCTCACGGCCAAAGGCTACCTGGCGAGTCGGGGTCAGGTCAATGTCTAGAGACCGAGACAGCGCCGGGGAACCGCCCGCGGCTACGCGAACGGGGTCGTCTTGACCTCGTGCGCCTGCAGCGCGGGGAGCACCTCGGCGCCGAAGCGGCGGATCTGCGCCAGGAACATCGCGTGCGGCATCGCGCCGCGGTTCATGTTGATGAGCACGGTATTGGCCCCCGCGTGCTCGGCCGCTCCGATGATGCGCTCGGTCACCTCGCCGGCCTTGCCCCACGCCATCAGCGCCGCGTCGCGCTCGATGTCCGCCATGGTCATGCCCCGGAACCGCTCGCGGTCGCCCGACACCGCGGACAGGTTCTCCGGGACGCACGTAGTCGAACGAGCCCGAGCTGAGGTACCCCGCCTCGCGCTGCCGGCTCGCCTCGCTGACATTGCCGTGGCTGAACAGCGTCCGGTTGAAGTAGAGCGTGTACGGCCCCGCCTCCTTCACCGCCTCGGCCTGGCTGTCCGCGACGAAGGCGCTGGCCTGGATGACGAGGTGCTCGGGCGTCAGCCGATGCCCGTGCTCGGCGAGACAGCGCGCGTAGTAGCGGATGATGTCCTCGCGCAGCCCCGCGTCGGCACCAGCCCCGGCGTGATCGGGATATTGTGGCGCCCCGCCCACTCGATGGTTTCCTTGCTGCCGGACACCGGCACCCAGACCGGCGGATGCGGCTGCTGCACCGGCCGCGGCCAGATCGCCACGTCGCGATAGGACCAGAAGCGGCCCTCGAAGGAGAAGACCTCCTCCGTCCAGGCGCGGTAGATGATCTCCCACGCCTCCTCGAAGCGGGCGCGGGACTCGGCGAGCGGCACCTTGTAGACGTTGTACTCGCGGGGAATGCCGCGCGCGAAGCCGGAGACGATGCGGCCGTTCGACAGGCAGTCCAGCATGGCCAGCTCCTCGGCCAGCCGGAGCGGGTCGTGCAGCGGCAGGAGATTGCCGTAGATCAGGAGCTTGAGCCGCGCGCGTCCGCTGGGCCGCGGAGGCGGCCATGATGTTCGGCGAGTTCATGAGCCCGTAGGGCGAGGTGTGATGCTCGTTGAACCCGACCCCGTCGTAGCCGAGCTCGTCGAGGGTCTGCCACGCCTCGAGGTGCTCCTCGTAGGTGCGCACCGCCACCTCGGGCTTGAAGTGGCGCCTGGGCAAGGGCCACGGCAGCTCATTGCCCTCCTTCAGGTGGTCGAGATGCTCGCCGTAGGGCAGGAGGTCGAAGACGAAGACGCGCATGTCGGGACTCCCGGTATCAGCCTGTCGGAGAAACCCAGCTAGAGCGATGCCTATCGAAGGAGTCGCCAGCTAGCGCGATGGCGGTCCGCTGCGAGGTGGCCCAAGGCAGCCGGCGAGGCGTACTCTCTGTACGTTGAGCGTCGGCTGGCTCGAAGCCTACCAAGCAGATGGGCCCTCTCATCGCGCTAGCGGGATGCGCGGCGGCAGCCCGGTCTGGACGGTGAGCCCGCCGTCGGCCACGACCGCCGCGCCGGTCACGTAGGACGCGAGGTCGGAGGCGAGGAACATCACGACATTGGCCATCTCCTCGGGCCGGCCGAGCCGCCGCATCGGGATCGCCGCCACGGTGCCCTCGGCGAAGCCGGGAATCGATGCCAGCGACGGCTGCAGCAGCGGCGTGTCGATCGCGCCCGGGCAGACGCAGTTGACGCCGGATGCCGCGGCCCGCGTACTCGACGGCGGTCACGCGCGTCAGGTTGATCACGCCGGCCTTCGCGGCGTTGTAGGCGCCGATGGCGACGTCGGCGAAGAGGCCGGAGATCGACGCGGTATTGACGATGGCGCCGCCGCCGCGCTCGAGCAATTCCGGAATCGCCCGCTTCGTGGCGCGGAAGACGCCCGTGAGGCCCAGCTCGATCGTGTGGGTCCACACCGTCTCGTCGATGTCGCCGATGAGGGCGAGCCGGCTCCGGCCCGCCGGCAGCGCGGGCTGGCCGAACGCATTGTTGTGCAGGATGTCGAGGCCGCCGAAGGCCTGGACGGCGCCGCCGATCATCGCGTCGATGCCCGCCGGCTTGCCCGCATCGGCCGCGATCGCGACCGCGGTGCCTCCCGCGCGCGCGATCTCGCCCGCGACCGCCTCCGCCTTCGCCTTGTCGATGTCGGCCACGGCGACCCTGGCGCCGCGCGCCGCGAAGCCCATCGCCGTGGCCCGCCCGATTCCCGATCCCGCGCCCGAGACCAGCGCCACCTTGCCGTCGAACCGCATCGTGACCCTCCGCGCTACCAGCCTGTCGGAGATACAGCAGAGCGATGCCCGTATCATCGCTCTAGACCAGAGCCTGTCGGAGAAGTGCCGGCTAGAGCGATGAGAAGGTCCAGCTGCGAGGCGGCGCCCGAAGGCCGCACGCGAGGCGTAGTCTCTCTACGTTGAGCGTCAGCCGAGGGCGCCAACGTAACGCAGATGGGCCCTTATCATCGCTCTAGCGCGTCTTGAAGGCGCCGGCCTTGTCGAGCGCCATGATGGCCTGCACGCCCGTGCTGAGCGTCGGCCCGCCGCCCGGGATGCCCGCGGACTGGACGGCCTCGAGCAGCTCGCGCTTCGTGGCGCCGTGCTGGACGGCCCGGCGCATGTGGGCGATCACGCCCTCCAGCCGGCCGCGGAAGGCGAGGATGCCGATGATGACCATCTCGCGGTACTTCACCGACAGCTCCTTGCCCTCGCCGGTCGAGAGCGCGCTGAGCGGCTTCCGGGCGGCGGCGAACTCCGGGATCCTCCGCGGCGAGCCACTCCGTCCAGGCATAGCCGTACGGGCTCCCGGAGGCCGCGCCTGACTTCGATGCTGGCGTGGTTCGTGTGCGCCTTCGATATCGCTGCGCGACGGCGATCGGCCATGATGACCTCCCTCGCGCCTTCGACCATCGGCCGGAGAGCGCGGCTCACGAGTGAACGTGGATGCGGTTACCGCTGCCGGACGCGGATCGCGCCTCTGCGCTCCGACCCGGCAAGCGGCGAGCAGCGTAGCGCGATCGGCGGGGACCGCAATCGACGGCTGCCCGGCTCTTGACGGCGTCCGACCGCTCCGGAGACCGCTCATGCAGGTCGAACATCCGCCCCCTGCCGTCGGACACGGCTCGGCTTTCACCCGCCCGTGTGCGGTGTCAACGTGCCCGCCGGGTCGAAGTTCTGCAAAGGACACGCGGCATCCTGGCCCAGTGAAGTAACAGGTGTAGTCTGCATGTCGCCTAGGATTCAGGGGACAGACGCCAGTGTGATCCACTGGTCGCAGAGCCGAAACTCGTTCCGCTAGATGGGAGGTCCACCATGTCGCTTCAGTCTCTTCGGGTCGGATATCGCTTCCTCGAGCGCTCGTTCGGCTTGGTCCTTTCGCTGTGCAGCATCCTGTTTCTCGCCACGGGATGTGCTCGCCCAGCTCAATGACGCGGCCGGAAGCAAGGACCATCCGATGATCAAGCGGTTCGAGGGATCGGCGATCATCGGGTACGAGTTCCCAGACGTTCAACGACCTCGTCGTCCTGCTCGGGCCGGTCAAAGGCGAGTATTCCGCAGTTCCTGAAAGGCGAGTATGAACAGGCAGAGAAGTGCCCTTCCCTTGACGCCAACCAAGACCCAGAAGGTCGAAGGCGAGGTGACCCGGATCCTCTACGTCGCGCCCAAGGGGCGCGCGCCCTCGAGGTAATGCGGAACTACGAGCGGGAGCTGCAGAAGATCGGCTTTCAGACGCTGTTCAAGTGCGCGCGCGAGGAGTGCAGCAAACAGGATGGCGCGCTGGGCTGGTTGTATCTCTATCCCCCCAATGCGTCGGCTCAAGAACACGCCCCCTCTGAGCTTCCGTGCTCTCAGCTACGCGACTGATCAGCACTTCATGGCCGCCAAGCGCACGAGCTCCGGGGCCGACGCGTACGTGTCCCTGTATGTGGCCAAAGGAGGTTTCGACGACAGGAGCACAAGGAGACGTTCGAGCACGCGATCACCCTGCTCGAGGTGGTCGAGACGGTCGCGATGGAGAACAAGATGGTCACCGTCGATGCCGCCGCCATGGCCAAGGAGGTGGCCGCGACCGGTCGCGTCGCCCTCTACGGGATCTATTTCGACACCAACAAGACGGACATCAAGCCGGAGTCGGCGCCGGCGATCGACGAGATCGCCAAGTTCCTCAAGCAGGATGCCAAGGCGATCGTGTACGTGGTGGGGCACACCGACAACGTCGGCGGGTACGAGCAGAACATGGGGCTCTCCCAGCGCCGCGCGGAAGCGGTCGTCAAGGAGTTGACGACCAAGCACGGCATCCCGGCGACGAGGTTGAAGGCGGCCGGGTCGGGACCGCTCGCGCCCATGGCGCCGAACGAGACCGAGGAAGGGCGCGCCAAGAATCGTCGGGTGGAGCTGGTGAAGCAGTAAGCCGACCGGAGGAGAGCCGAACATGCCAGACACGCCGCCGTCGTTTCAGCTTCGAAAGATCGGACACGTGGTCCTCAACGTCGCCGACCTCGACGCGTCGGTGCGCTTCTACACCGAGGTGCTCGGCCTCGAGGTGAGCGACCGCTATCCGGACAGCATGGTGCCCGGCGGGATGATCTTCCTGCGGTTCAATACGGACCACCACGGCATCGCGCTGGTCGGCGGCAAGGCCAGGGTCGCCGCGAGCAGCCTCAACCACTTCGCGTTCGAGGTGGGGACGCTGGACGAGGTGTTCCGCGCGCGAGCGTGGCTGCGCGAGCGCGGCGTGCCCATGGTGTTCGAGGGCCGGCGGCGGGCGGGCTGCCAGATCGCCGTCGAGTTCCAGGACCCCGACGGCAACAACCTCGAGATCTACTGGAACATCGACCAGATCGGGACGAATAGCGCCGCGCGTCCAGCGAGCGAGTGGCGCCAGGCCAAGTCGCTCGAGGACGCCGTCAAGGATCCCGTGGCGGGCCAGCGGCTGTCCCGGAGCGCCGAGGGCCGCTGACCCGCGATCGGAAGCCCGCGATCGGACGGGTTACGTGCCGGTGAGCGGCACGATCGCGTAGAAGCGCGGCTCGGTGCCGACCACGCGCGTGACGTGCCCGCGGCCGGTCAAGTCCTCCGCGAGCACGACGTCGCCCGGACCGACGCGCGCCACCGTGCCGTCGCCCACCTCGATCTCCGCCATCCCGGAGAGCGAGATCGAGTACTGCCGCCTGGGGGCGCAGTGCCAGTCGAGCACGTAGCCCGGCGGCGACATCCGGAACGTGATGCTCGAGGCGGCCTGGGTGGGCGCGGCCTCGCCGTAGGCGCCCTCGGTGTCGGTGAAGGGCTTCATGGCGGGCGCTTCCTCGGCGATGTGGGACTGCCCGTCCGATCCGCTGTAGACGCGCCAGATCTTTGGCATCTCCGTATGCTCCTTTCCATTTGTGGTCAGCGGTGGTCGGTCGTGCCAAGGACTCCGCTGTGGATGGCGCGGATATCGACCTCGGCGCCGTCGGGCAGCGCCAGCATGCGCAGCGCCACCGGCGGGACGTGAGCGGTGTGGCCATTGCCGGGGAGCACGTCGGTGACCCAGGCGCGCAGCGGGGCGCCCGCCTGGTTCACGAGCTCGACGACGGCGCCGGCGCCGACACCCAGACGACCCGCGGTATCCGCGTCGAGGCCGGATGGAGCGACCGCGCTCGGTTTCGAGGTCGGCCACCGCGCGGAGGCGGACGCGCGGGCGCGCCGCGCGCAGCGCCTCGCGCCGCCGCGCGCTCGCCTCCGGATCGATGGCGCCGCCGCGCAGGACGACGCCATAGATCGCCTCCGCCGCCGCGGCCGTCACGTATCCCTCGGCGAGGTCGGCGGCGACGGCGTCCAGCGCGCGCTCGATGGGATCGCCGAAGCCGCCGCCGCCCGAGCTGTCCATCACCAGCACGTCGTCGATTGCCAAGGGGAAGGCGCTCACCTTGCCGGGCAGCGGCGAGGGCTCGATGGCCTGCTCGCCCCGGCGCACCCAGAAGTGATTGCACGCCCCGGCGGCGCCGCCGCTGACGCCGAAGGGGGCAGCACCGCCTTCTCGGCCAGCACCGACAGCCGGCTTCCCGCGACGTGGATGCGCACCTCGCGCGTGAGGCCGAGGCCGCCGCGCCAGCGGCCCGGCCCGCCGGAATCCTCGCGCAGCGCCGTGCGCTCGATGCGCACGGGGTAGAGCTGCTCCACGGCCTCGATGGGCTGAAGCGTGGTCATGTCGCTCTCCGTCCACGCGCGCACCGTATTGTTGCCGTCGCCGGCCGCGTGGGCGCCGGTGCCGCCCGCGGGGTATTCGTAGAAGATGAACGTCTCGCCCGTCTTCGGGTCCGGCCCGCCGACATAGCAGTGGTTGCCGCCGCCCTTCAAGTCGCCGGTGATGCGCCCGCCGAGGGCCTGGCCCAGCGCGCCCATCACCGCGGTCTCCACGCAGTACTTCACCTCGACCATGCCCCCGCACGGCGCGGGGGATTGGCATTGACGATGGTGCCGGGCGGCGTGATGACGGTGAGGGGACGGAAGGCGCCGGAGTTCACGTCGCTGCCCGGGTCGAGGAAGGACTTGACGATGGTGAAGGCGCCCGTCGGCGCCATGGCGGGCCCGACATTGGTGGGCCCCGCCGTCTGCGGCGACGTGCCGGTCAGGTCCACGGTGATGGTGTCGCCCGCGACGATCACCTGGGCGCGCACGGTGAGCGGCTCGAGCCGCTCGCGCCCGCTCTCGAGGTGCGCCTCGTACACATAGGTGCCGTCGGGCAGCTCGCCGATCGCGTGGCGCATGCGCACTTCGGCGCGGTCCATCAGCTCGGCCACCGCCAGGCGCACGGTGAGGGCGCCATAGCGCGCCGCCACCGCCTCGATGCGCTCCGCGGCCTTCCGGCACGTGCCGACCATGGCCTGGAAGTCGCCCTGCCGCTCGCGCATGCCGCGCATATTGGCGAAGATCAGGTCCAGCGCGGCGTCGTTGGGGCGCCCGCGATCGACGATGCGGATCGGCGGGATCCTCACGCCCTCCTGGAAGATCTCCGTCGCCCCGCCGGACAGACTGCCCGGGCTCATGCCGCCGACGTCGCCCCAGTGCGCGCGCACCACCGGGAAGACGAAGAGCTCGTCCGCGCCGCCGGCGCCCGGGGCGAAGAGCGGGGTGATCATCGCCACGTCGTTCAGGTGCGTGCCGCCGGTATAGGGGTCATTGTGCAGAAAGACGTCGCCCGGGTGGATGTCGTCGCCGAACTTCTCGAGGACCGCGCGCATCGACCAGCCGATGGGCACGATGTGCAGCGGGTGATCCTGGCCCTTGGACATGGCCACGATCTGGGAGTGGCCGTCCATGAGGACGCAGGAGAAGTCCTCGCCCTCGTAGAGGATGGACGAGTACGCGGTGCGCACGAGGGTGACGCGCATCTCGCGCACGATCGAGACGAAGGCCTCGCGCAAGACCTCGAGCGTGATGGGGTCGATCATGCCGCGTCCTCTCGCTCGAGGATCAGGTTGCCGTGCTCGTCGACCTCGCCCGCCCAGCCCGGCGGTATCACCGTGGTTGCGCCGAACTCCTCCACGATGGCGGGCCCGGCGAGGCGCGAGCGCTCGGGCAGCCGCTCGCGCTCCCACACCGGGCAGTCGACGGGCGCGCCGTCGAACCAGATCGGGCGCCGCTCGACGAGCGCGTCGTCGAGCGAGGCCGTCGCGCTCCGGTAGCGGTCCGCGGCGGGCTTGGCCACGAGGCCGAAGGCGGTGAGCCGCGCATTGACCATCTCGATGGTCGCCGCGCGGTTTTCGTGGCCGTAGACGCTCTTGTGCTCGCGGTGGAAGGCGTCCTCGACAGCGGCGCGGGCCGGCGCCTCGCCGAGCCCGGGCCCTACCGCGATGTTCAGCTCGAAGGCCTGGCCGCGATAGCGCAGGTCGAGCGAACGGTGCAGGCGCCGCGCCTCGGGACCGAAGCCCTCCAGCTCGAGCTGGCGCCCCGCCGTCGCTTCCATCTCGCCGAACAGCGCCTCGAGCTGCGGCGCCCGCTCGGCGAGCGGGCCCACGCGGGTGCGCACGTCGTCGTGCTTGATGTCGGAGGCGAGCAGGCCGAGCGCGGAGAAGTTCCCGGGATGGCGCGGGACGAGGACGCGCGTGATGCCGATCTCGTCGGCGAGCGCGACGGCGTGCATGGGCCCGGCGCCGCCGAAGGCGATCAGGGTGAAGTCGCGCGGGTCGTGGCCGCGCTGGATCGAGATCTCGCGGATGGCGGAGGTCATGCGCGCCACGGCGATCTTGACGATGCCCTCGGCCAGCGCCTCCACGCCGAGGCCGGTCATCCGCCCGGCCAGCGCCGCCACCGCCGCGCGCGCCTTGCCGGGATCGAGGGTGATGCTGCCGCCCAGGCGCCGGCTGCCCGCGATGCGGCCCAGCACCACGTTGGCGTCGGTGACGGTGGGCTCGGTGCCGCCGAGGCCGTATGCCGCCGGGCCCGGGGACGCGCCCGCGCTGCGCGGCCCCACCTGGAGGCTGCCGTCCACCTCGAGCCAGGCGATGGAGCCGCCGCCCGCGCCCACGGTGTGCATGTCGATCTGCGGCACCTTGACCGGGAAGGCGCCCACCATGCTGTCGGACGTCATCACCGGCGTCAGGTCGCGGACGAGGCAGACGTCGGTGGACGTGCCGCCCATGTCATAGGTGATGAAGTTGCGCGTCCCCGTGACCGCGCCCACGTGGCAGGCCTGGCTCACGCCGCCCGCGGGGCCGGAGAAGATCGTGCGGATGGGCAGCCGCCGCGCCGTCTCGGTGGTCATCATGCCGCCCGACGACCCGACGGTGAGGACGCCGTGCGTGTAGCCCGCGCGCAGGAGGCGCTCCTCGAGGCCGGCGAGGTAGGCGTCCATCAAGGGCTGCAGGTACGCGTTCAGCACCGTCGTCGAGAAGCGCTCGAACTCGCGGTACTCCGCCACGACGTCGGCCGAGCACGACACGGGCAGCCCGGGGCGCTTGCCCTTGGCCGCATCGGCCACCGCGTGCTCGTGCCCCGGATTCAGATACGCGTGGAGCATGCAGACGGCGATGGCCTCGGCGCCCGCGTCGAGTGCGGCGTCGAGGGCGCGGTCGACGGAGGCCATGTCGAGCGGCACCAGCACCGAGCCGTCGGCATTGAGCCGCTCGGTCACCTCGAAGCGGTGCTTGCGCTCGACGACGGGCTTGGGCCGCACGAAGGTGGGCACGAAGAGCGCGGGGATATTGCGCTTGGTGCGGCCGATCTCGATGAGGTCGCGGAAGCCCGCGGTGGTGAGGACGGCCACGCGCGCGCCTCGCCGCTCGAGCACGGCATTGGTGCCCACGGTGGTGCCGTGGACCACGCGCCTGACGTCCGGGCTCGCGATGCCGAGGGCCTCGAGGCCGGCGAGGACGGCGCCCGCCTCCTGCTGCCGCCGCGAGGGGACCTTGGTGACGACGACGCGCCCGGTGGCCTCGTCGATCGCGGTGAGATCGGTGAACGTGCCGCCAACGTCGATGCCGATGAGGAACATGGCCGGCATGATAGCAGACGCACCCCATACAACCGGCTCCGGTTCTCGGGTTTCGTGGCATAGAATCACCCTGATGCCCACGGTCCTCCGGGATCGGACCCTACCGATTCTTCTTCTACTCGGGGACCGGGAGGAGCCACGGCACGTGCGAGAGCACGCAACGGAGCTTCGTCGAGCGTGGGATGAGTACTTCACCGAGTGAGCTTCGGACGCCGCTGGCACAGCACGTGACCGTCACCGACGACGCCTTGGTCGTCGATCTGTTGGACGGCCGGACCGTGAGCGTGCCGTTGTCCTGGTACCCGCGCCTGGTGTACGGAACGCCGGCAGAGCGGTCGCGCTGGCGCTTCATCGGCCGCGGCGAGGGAATTCATTGGCCTGATCTCGACGAAGACATCAGCGTCGCCAGTCTTCTTGCTGGCAGGCCTTCGGGCGAGACGCAACGCTCGCTGCGCCAATGGTTGGACTCCCGCGCAAGGCGCTGGCTAATTTCGAAGCAGTCAGCCCAGCGGGGTGGCCGAACCGCGCGCGAGCCTCACCAAGCCCGACACAAACCTACGCCGTAGTGGAGCCAGGCGCCTATGAGTGCGTTTGACGAGCTGATCGACGGGATGGTTGCCGGCCGTAGCTGGCCAGCGATGGGCGATACCGACGCGGTGCGCGCCCTCATGGGACGGGTGTACGACGAGCGCTACCACGGGCAGAAGCACTTCAGGACCGCTACCAGCCCCGGGTCAATCTTCAGAAGAAGGATGACTCGGCTTCCTACGCCGGCTGGATCACGTCAGAGAACCCCACATCAGGCCCCTACCAGGGCACCTCGTTCGTTTGGTTTCCGGGGCCGACGGGGAGCGTCGCTGTCCTCGTGATCGGCACGGATGGCTTCGGCGCCGACACGCACATCCTTGGTCGGCCTGGACACGCACGCCGCCTTCGCGCACTCAAACGCCTCCACGGCGGTGGGCTGTGGGTGAAACCCGACCTGCTGGATCTCGGCGCGCACGTGCCTGAGGTCGTTACCAGCAAGTGGCCTGACATCAGCGCGGCTGTCCGGGCCTATGGACATGTCATCTACGCTGCAGTCGCCGTGAACGACAATGGCGCGGCAGAGCTGGTGGGCGATCTCCTCGACCTCTTCTTCGACGAGCACGGGACCCCGTTGACCGGAAACGCCAAGGCCCGCTGGGAGAGGCGCCGGGCGGAGATCAACGGCGCCGTTTTCCCCGGCGGTAGATGAGATGGAGGTCCTGGCGACCCTTCGCATGCGACGTTTCCTGATCCTGGAAGGTCCGCCGGGTACCGGCAAGACACGGCTGGCCTATCGGCTCGCAGAGCGGATCGGGTCCTCCACCCGCATCCAGTTCCACCCCGCACGCACCTACGAGGACTTCGTGGTTGGCTTGTTCCCGCGTCCCACCGGCGACGGCCTCGCGTTTGACGTACGCCCTGGTGACCTGCTCCGCGCCAATGAGGCCGCCAAGGCCGGCGAGCATCTTCTCCTCATCGATGAGATCAACCGGGCCGATCTCGCCCGGGTGCTCGGCGAGGCCCTGGTGCTGTTCGAGGTGGGCGCCGAGGCGCGTACGATCCGCCTTCCCCACGTGGTGGAAGGGCATCCGGAGGATCTCGGGCTTTCTCCCAACCTGTACGTGCTGGGGACCCGCAACACCGCGGACCGTACCATCGCGCGGATGGACCTTGCGATCCGACGGAGGTTCGCCTTCGTGGAGGTCTGGCCCGACCTGAGCGCGGTCGAAGCGGAGGGGATCGCCTTCGCGGGAGAACTGTTCTCCGACACGCTGCACACCTTCGCCGAGTTCGCCGACGAAGATGTCCTCAGGCTCGTGCCAGGGCATGCCTACTTCCTCGATCCCTTGCCGACGCTTGGGTCGGAGAAACGTTCCGATCGGGTCCGTGCACGTCTCCGCTTCGAGCTGCTGCCACTGCTCCGCGACTATGTGGCGGAGCGACTCTGCGGAGGTGCCACCGAGGCAGTGTCCGGGCTGGCGGACCGGGTCGAGGCGAGGCTGCTGGAGCGCGCGTGAGTCGCGGCAGGACTGCGCAAGGCCGGGCCCGTAGGCGGCGGCTCGACCTCACCCTGCCGCCGTCCCGACCGCTGATCAAGGCCCGGGACCACGGCGAGCCGGTGCGGCTCGATGCCCGAACGGTTGGTTCCGCGGGGGAGCGCTGGATCGAACCCTTCCTGGCGGCGAACGCGTCAGCGCTCAAGCGTCTGGACGTGCGCGCGGACGTGAGCGCCGACGGCGGTCTGCACCTGAAGCTGGTCCCAGGCGCGCACATCGGCGCGATGCCCCTGCTCGCCCCGAGTACCCGACGCGTCGCGGCGGGTCTGCTCGTGGAACCTCGCTTCAAGTGGACGGCCCTCGGGGCAGTGTTCACGGCGATCGGCTTCTCCACCGAGCCGCGCCTCGGAGATTCCCTGCTCGTTCCCGGTTCCGCGCGCGAGGTCCCCGCGTGGCTCCTGGCCGCCCCCGTTCTCCGCCGCCTCGAGGGGATGCTCGCGCACCGCCGGCGGGGCTTCGTCGAGCGCAGCGAGCATCGCACCAGCTTGCGGGGACGCGTGGATTGGGGATCGTGGGCGCGCCGCGATGTGCCGAGTGGGCGCTGGAGTAGCTTGCCGTGTACCTTTCCCGACCCCGATGATGACCCATTGCTGATGGCCGCTGTCCGCTGGACGCTTACGCGGCTCGTCGAGGAGCTCGAACCGCTGCGTGACGCACTGCCAGCCCGTGTTCTGCGTGAGCGCTTGCGCGTCCTGGCGCACGCCGTTGGTCCCGGCGCGTCCCGACGTCCCGACGACACTCTCGTCGGACGCGACACGGCCTGGGTCGCGGATGCATTGCAGGCCATGGGATGGGTTGCCGAGGAACGGGGTCTCGGCGGCGCCCGTTCGCTCGACGGGATGTCGTGGGACCTCGCCGTCGACGCGGTATGGGGGCCTGGGTGGCGCGCTTCGTCGAGGATCTCGGGCGGCGGATTGGAATGCCCGTACAGCCGCGAGGTGAGCGGCGCTACCAGCTCAACTGGCAGGGGCAGCTCGCCTCGATGGGCTCGTTGGCGCCAGACTCGGTGCTCCAAGGCCCTGAGCGCGCGATCTGGGTGGACGCCAAGTACAAGGCCCACCTCAGCTTGCTGGCACGACACGGATGGCGAGGGCTTGGCGACGCGGTCCGTGATGCCCATCGCGCGGATCTCCACCAGGCGCTCGCCTACGCCTCTCTCGCAAACGTCGAGCGCATCGACACCATCCTCGCCTACCCGCACATCGCCGAGGACGCGGCAGCTCCGCCGGTCGCTCTCGCGACGGTCGCATCCGGCCGACGCCGTGTGCGACTCATTCTCGCGGGGCTGCCCTTCGGTTTCGCTCGGCTGGTCTACGGGAACAGGCGCTGGAAGCGTGGAGGGGCTGGTTGGCAGCTTGAGCGGCTGCCCGTCAGCACCTTACGTTCCGAGAGGTCGGACCCGCGGGAGACCACCTGAAGGTTGGCGTTCTGGATGGGGACCCTTGAGCGCGGCGGCGGAGCGAACTTGTCGGCGAGAAGATGACGATGCCCTTGGTCCTCGCCAAGCGCAGCGCGCTCAAACGCGAGGTAGTGCAGCAGCGGAGTCAGCCGTGCCGCCGACCAGGATCTCGACCGGGCGGTCCTTGTCGACTCCGCCGTCGCGCTCCCAGACATGCCACCCCCGCGCGACGATCTCCTTGACGGCTGCGTCGTTGAATTCGATGGTGATGGGGAACCTGGTCGGGCTGTGGAGCACCGGATCCGCGCCGACGAAGAAGCCGAGATCTGGATTGATTCCCAGCAAGAGGGTGGTGAAAATCCCGTACGGATCCTGCCACAACTCATGAAGGCGCCTGTCTCTGGCCCCGTACGTGGCCTGAAAGCGATGCTTTGCACCTGGTTGATTCCTGGTGGCCTTCGCGCTGGCCAGGAACGCGTATGCGACGATGCCTGCGCGTTCGCCTGAGGGCGCCTGGTAGGTGATCCGAAAGGGGGCTGTCTCAAGCGAGGGCCGGTGGATGATCTGGCAGCGAGCGTTTTCGAGTGCATTGAGCATGAACGACAACAGTGGGATCTGGGTTTGAGGAAGAACGCGATAGGTACGAGTATCCATGCTCGGTCGCCGGTAGCACTGAATCTAGCCTATCGGCCCTGTTGGAGCTAGACGTATCAATTGGTGGACTCCCCTGTCCCCGGCAGCCCGGACGGGCAGCACGTCGAACGGCTACGAGGCGAGGGTCCCGTCCGCGAAACAAGTTGCCGCCGTGTCGAATGCGCGCCCCTTCGTTCGACTATCTGGCAGGAACAGGGCTTCACAACCGGCTTGAGGCCGTCCGAGTGCCCGATACGCCGAGCCCAAGATCCATAGGAGGCTGTACCCTCATGCTCGACACACCGCAGATCGCGCAGACCACCAACCAGCTAACCGCCGTCATCCGCCTCACCATTCCGCGGGAGGAGATCCGGAATGTCATGGGTCCGGGCATCGCCGAGCTGATGGCCGCCGTCGCCGCTCAGGGCATAGCCCCAGCCGGGCCATGGTTCACGCACCACCTGAGGATGGACCCGGCCACCTTTGATTTCGAGATCGGTGTGCCCGTAACAGCGCCGGTTGCCGCTTCGGGGCGCGTGCAGGCTGGGCACTTGCCCGCCACGACGGTGGCGCGGACGGTCTATCACGGGCCCTACGAGGGCCTCGGCGGCGCCTGGGGCGAGTTCGATGCCTGGATCGCGGCCAACGGGCACACGCCGGGCCCGGACCTCTGGGAATGCTACGTCGTGGGTCCGGAGGCGAACCCCGACCCTGCCAACTGGCGCACGCAGCTCAACCGGCCACTGAGCGCCTAGGCAAGAAGACCTGACGCAAAGGAGACTGCGATGCTGCTTCAGAGCACTCGCTGAGGTCGGCAACCTCGCGGCCATGGTGACCTCGATCGCGCGAGCGCGATGACCGGCGCCATCGCAAACCTGACCTGCGGCTCGCTCGTGGACTAAGCATCCTGCACCAACGGCTACGAGGCTGCGAGCGTCCGGCCCGCGTCGGTGAGGCTCACGGTGCCGCGATCGAACTCCACGAGGCCCTCGTCCACGCAGGCCTCCATCAGCTTGGAGAAGCCCTGGTGAGCGACGAGGAACTTGCTCGCGCTGTAGTCGTGCATCTCACGCATCGGCGCGCTCCCGCCCTGGTCCGCCAGCCACAGGAGCACGCCCTTCTTCGTCCGCTCGAAATACGCGCGCTGCTTTTCTTCCGAGACCCCGTCCGCCATGCTGCCTCCTCTGCTGGCCTCGTCGGCCGGCGCGGCTTTCCGCGATTCTAGCCTTCAGGGAGTCTCCACCGCCACGGTGGCTGAGACCCACGTTCGAGACCTCGCTCGGTCGCTCGCGACTCATCAATGTGTCACCATGAGGCACATGAAGACAATCTCCCTCACGGAGCTGCATGCGCGGACTGGAGCCTGGGTACGCAAGGCCATCGAGCTCGGTGCGATTGTCGTGACGGAGCGCGGCAAGCCGCTGGTGCGACTCGAGGCGGTCGTTGATGTCAATCCGACCAATCCGTTCCGGGTGCGCCGACTTCGGCCGGGATACGCACGCCTCAGGGGAAGCTCGGCCGCGGCACGGACAGCGCGGCCATCCTCTCTGAGGATCGCGAGCGGGCGTCGCCCTCGTGAGCTATTTCGCGACGCTTGATAGAGGAGCGCACCGCACCATGAAGTGGATCGTGGCCGATCCGGAGCACCTCGGGGGCAAGCCGCGCGTTGAAGGCACCCGTATCTCCATCGCGTTCCTTTTGGAGTCGCTCGCCGCCGGCATGACAATCCCCGAGATCGTGCACGCGTACCCGACACTGACAGAACAGGCGGTGCGTGGTGCCCTGGAAGAGCTGGCCCAGTCGAAAGAACTCTGATCGGACGCCGCCGGTCCGTCGCTGCGGCCTTCTATACGCTTGGGCGATCCCTCGAGCTCGCCTTGCGCGTCACGGAGTCACTCCCGGCCCGCCCACGGCGAAGGCCGGCACCGGGCGGGCGAAGCCCTTGAGGGCGAGGAGCCCCACCGCTTCGACGGCGGCGAGGCCCTCCACCGCGGCCGCCACGCGCTGGGAGACGAGCACCTGACCGCCCGCGGCTTCCGCGCACAGGCGCGCGGCGAGGTTGGTCACGGTGCCGATGGCGCCGTAGTCGAGCCGCCCCTCGAAGCCGATGGCGCCGAGGGTGGCGTAGCCCTGGGCGATGCCGATGCCCACGGCGAGATCGTAGCCGCGCCGCCGCCACCCGGCGGCCAGCGCGGCGACGCAATCCCGCATGGCGATGGCCATGCGGGTGGCGCGCGCGGCGGGGTCGGGCACCGGGACGGGGTCGTTGAAGAAGACCATCATGCCGTCGCCGGTGAAGCGCTCGAGCGTGCCCTCGTGAGCGAGGATGAGGCGGCCCATCTCCCGGTGATACTCGGCGAGCAGGCCCATCAGCTCCTCGGGCTCGGCCGTCTCCGCGAACGCGGTGAACCCGCGCAGGTCGAGGAAGACCACGGTGATCTCGCGCCGGTGGGTCTTGAGTGGGTCCTCGGCGCCCCCGGCCACGATCAGCTCGGCGAGCTGGGGCGAGAAGAAGCGCTTGAGCCGCGAGAGCTGCTCGAGCTGGGCCACCTGCTCGCTCACGCGCCGCTCGAGCGTCTCGTTCCATTCCGCCAGCTCGCGCGCCCGGCGCGCATCCTGATCGCGCAGGCGCTTCTTCTCGAGGCAGGCCCCGATGCGCGCCCGCAAGAGCACCGGCTCGAAGGGCTTGGGGAGATAGTCCTCCGCGCCGAGCTCGATGCAGCGGACCACGCTCTCGAGCTGGTCGAGGGCCGAGATCATGAGCACGGGAATGTCGCGGAGCGCGGGGTCGGCCTTCATGCGCCGGAGCAATTCGTAGCCGTCCATGCCCGGCATCATCACGTCGAGCAGGGCCAGCTCCACCGGCGAGCCGCCGCTGCCCGAGAGCGCCGCCAGCGCCGCCTCGCCGTCCGGGGCGGTGCGCACCTCGTAGCCTTCGCGCGAGAGCCGCCGCGCGAGCACATCGCGGTTGCCCGCGTCGTCGTCCACCACGAGGATGACGCCGCGGGCGGCCGCTGCCCGCTCCATCGGCGCGGCGGCCTCGCCACCGGGCGCGCGGCCCCGTCCGTCGAGCAGCGCGGCGAGGCGGCCCGCCGCCTGGGCAATCTTTCCAATGTCGTCCGCGGTCTGGGCGGGCCCGGCGCGTCGCGCGGCCTGGGCGAGGGTGTCGGCGCCGGCGCGAATACGCCCGAGCGGCTCGGTCAGCTCGGTTGCGGCGGCGGCCAGGTCCACCGTCGCGGCATCGTGGCCTCCCGGAGCGAGCCGCTCGTTGATCCGCCGGAGCAGCAGCCGCGCGTCGTCGAGAATGCCCTGGAGGCCCGCCGCGAGGTCGTCCCCGCAGACCCGCCCGCGTCCTCGAGCAGCATCTCGGCATAGCCGATGATGTGATTGAGCGGTGTCCTGAGCTCGTGGCGGAGAAGGGCGAGCGCGGAGGGATCGGTCACGGGATCGGCTTCCTCGCCAGGAGCGCCTCGATCTTTCCCAGGAGCCGCGCCAGGTCCACGGGCTTGGTGTCGAAGTCGTCGCACCCGGCCTCGATGGCCTTCTCCCTGTCGCCCGACATGGCGTGCGCGGTGAGCGCGATGACGGGGATCGCGCGCGTGGCGGGCGCGGCCTTGATCCGCCGCGTGGCGTCCCAGCCGTCGACCACGGGCAGGCTCATGTCCATGAGGATCAGCGCGGGCGCCTCCGCGCCTGCCTTGTCCACGCCCTCGGCGCCGTCGACGGCGATCACGACCTCGTAGCCGCGGCGCTCCAGCCGGCGCGAGAGCATGTCGCGGTTCATCTCGTTGTCCTCGACCAGGAGGATCTTCGCCACGCTACGGTGTCTCCCGGCGACGCCTGAGGGAGGCGTCGACGAGCCGCCGCACGTCTGCGAGCAGCACATCTGCTCGTGTACGCGCCCTTCTGGAGCACGCGCTCGACGCGGCCGTTGAGCCGCTCCCTGTCCTCGGCCGTCAGGTCCTTGGCCGTGAGGACGACGACGGGAATGCTGGCCCAGCCCACCTCGCGGCGCATCGCCTCCATGAGCTCGAAGCCGTCCATCTCGGGCATCATGAGGTCGAGCAGGATGACCCCAGGCACGGCCTCGCGCAGGCGCGTGAGGGCGGCGCGGCCATCGCCGGCTTCGCTCACGCGATAGCCCTCGGCCTCCAGTTGCCGGCGGAGCAGTTCTCTGACGACCGGATCGTCGTCGACGACCAGCACGGGCAGGTCGCGCCGGTGCTTCCTGACGGTGGCGAGCAGCCGCTCCCGATCCAGCGGCTTGGTGAGGTACTCCGCCGCTCCGAGGGCATAGCCGAGGCCCCGGTCGTCCACCATCGTCAGCATGATCACGGGGATCTCCGCCAGCGCCGGATCGGCCTTGAGCGCGGAGAGCACGGCCCAGCCGTCGAGACCGGGCATCAGGACGTCGAGCGTGATCACATCCGGGCGCAGTTCCCGGGCCAGGCGCAGGCCTTCCTCGCCGCTGCGCGCGGCGACGACACGGAACCCCTCGCGGATGAGGAAGCGCTGCACGAGGTCGCGGATGGCCGGGTCGTCGTCGATCACGAGCACCGTCTCGGTTGTCGACACCACCTCGGCTGGGAGCGCCGAGGCCGGCTCGGGCACCGCCTTGGTCACGACCGCCGGGATGCGCATCGTGAAGGTGCTGCCTCTGCCCGGCTGCGCTCTCCACCGTGATGTCGCCGCCCATCATGCGGGCGAGCCGCCGGGACAGCGCGAGCCCGAGCCCGTCCCGCCGTAGCGCCGCGTCACCGAGGCGTCGGCCTGCGAGAACTCCTGGAAGATCCGCCCCACTTGCTCCGCGGTCATCCCGATCCCGGTATCGCTCACCGCGAAGACGAGCTGGTCGCCGCCGGCCGCCGCCTCCCTCGCGACCGCGAGAGCGACCACGCCGTCCTCGGTGAACTTGCACGCGTTGCTCAGCAGATTGAAGAGGGCCTGGCGCACCTTGGTGAGGTCAGCGTGCGCGCTCCCGGCGTCCGGGGCGCATCGGACGTCGAGCCGGTTCCGGTTCTTCTCCGCCAGCGGGTGAATGACCGCGCCCGATGTCGCGGACCGTGTCGGCCACCGCGAAGGTCTCGAGGTAGAGGTCCATCTTGCCCGCCTCGATCTTGGAGAGATCGAGGACGGCGTTGATCAGCTCCAGCAGGTGCTTGCCCGCCGCGTTGATCTTCCTGAGGTCGGGGACGAGCGGCTCCTGGCCGAGGTCCTGGGCCTCCTCCTCCAGCATCTCGCTGTAGCCGATGATGGCGTTGAGCGGCGTGCGCAGCTCGTGGGACATGTTGGCGAGGAACTCGGACTTGTGGCGGCTCGCCACCTCGACCTCCCGGCTCTTCGCCTCGAGCTGCCGGAAGAGCCGGGCGTTCTGGATGGCCAGCGCCGACTGGGTGGCGAAGGTCCGCAGCAGCTCGACCGTCTCGGGCGGGAACTCGCCCGGGCGGTTGCGGCTCACGACGAGGCTCCCGATCAGTTGCCCCTCGCGGAGCATCGGCACGGCCAGGATGGCCCGGACGCCGGACTCGATCAGGTTCTCGCGCAGCCGGCTCTCGTAGGCGCCCTCGCGCGGTGATGTCCGCCACCTGGACCGGCTCGAGCGTGACCGCCGTGCGCCCCAGCACGCCTTCGCCCTTCCGGATCCGCGCGGCGCGCCTGGCCTCGGCCAGGCGCGCGCTCCCTGCTCGGTCGCCGCCCGCTGCACGAACTCCTCGGCGCCCTCGTCGTACTCGAAGACCACGCCCCCGTCCAGCCCCGAGATCTCGACGGCGCGAGAGACGATGGTCGCCAGCACCGTCTCCAGATCCAGCGTGGAGCTGACGGCCCGCCCCACCTCGCCCAGCGCGGTGAGCTGGTCGACGGAGCGCGTCAGCTCGCCCGTCCGTGCCTGCAGCTCGGTGAGCAGGCGCGCGTTCTCGATGGCGATCACCGCCTGGTCGGCGAAGGTCTGCAGGAGCTGGATCTGCGCCTCCGTGAACGGCTCGGCTCCGGTTGAGCACGGATCACTCCGACCGGGTCCTCGTCCCGCAGGATCGGCACGCCCAGCACGCTTCGGTAGCCCATGGTCCGGGCGAGGTCGCGCGCGCGCGGGAACCGCTCGTCCCGTTCGACGTCGGGTACGTGGAGCGAGGCGCGATTGGTCACGACCCACTCGAACACGGTTCCCGGCCTGGGGAAGGCAAAGCCGCCCACGGCTGCTTCCCATTCCGGCGACGTGATCCCGGCGAAGGACACCATGCGCTGGATGGCCACGCTCGACCTGGAATATCAGGCCGTTGAGCGCCCCGCAGACGCGTACCGCGCTCCGGACGATGGCGTCGAAGACCGGCTGCACGTCCGTCGGCGAGCCGCTGATCACGCGGAGGATCTCCGCCGTCGCGGTCTGCCGATCCAGCGACTCCGTCAGCTCCGCGTTGCGCGCCTCCAGCTCCTTGAACAGCCGCACGTTCTCGATGGCGATCACCGCCTGATCGGCGAAGGTCTGGAGCAGCGTCGATCTGGCTGGTCGAGAACGGCGCGGGCTCGCGTCCGGACCACCGAGACGCACGCCGATCGCGGTCTCTCTCGCGCAGCATCGGCACGAACGAGAGGCGTCCGGAAGCCGCCGGACATGCTCAGCCTCCGGGCGCGCGCCGGCGCCGTCCGGGTCATGCTCTGCATGTCGGGCAGGTGGATGATGCGACGCTCTCGGATCGCCATGGGAGCGGCGAGGTCGGCACTGATCGGCGCGGGGAACATCGATCGGACCTCGTCCACCGACACCGTGCTGCTGGACGTCCGTGGCGGCCAGAGAGACCATGTCGCCATCGAGGACGAACACGGCGCAGTTGTTCGCTCCGCACACTCGCACGGCGTTGCCGGCGATGGTCTCGAACACCGGCTGGACGTCGGTCGGCGAGCTGCTGATGGCCCGGAGGATCTCGCCCGTCGCCGTCTGCTGCTCCAGCGCCTCGGTCAGCTCGGCGTTGCGCGCCTCCAGCGCCTTGAACAGCCGCACGTTCTCGACGGCGATCACCGCCTGGTCGGCGAAGGTCTGCAGCAGCGCGATGTGCTTGTCGGAGAACGGCCCCGCGCTCGCCTCGGACCACCGTGATCGCCCCGATCGGGCTGCCCTCGCGGAGCATCGGGACCGAGAGGAGCGCTCCGGAACCCCGACCACCTCCGCGACGTCGCGTGCGCGCGCCGGCGCTCCCGGTCCTGCGACACGTCCGGCACGTGAACGACGGCGCGCTCGAGGATCGCTCGCGGCCGGTGAACGTCTGGCGGCTCGGCCGGGCCGGGAAGCTCGCGCCGGGAGAACTCCAGCGCGGCGGTGGATAGTTGTGGTGCGCGACCATGTGAATCAGCTCACCGTCGAACCGATACACCGAGCCGAAGACGCGCGCCGCTCAGCCGGACGGCGTTCTCGGCGATGGCCTCGAACACCGGCTGGACGTCGGTCGTCGACCCGCTGATGGCCCGGAGGATCTCGCGCCGTGGCCGTCTGCTGCTCCAGCGACTCGGTCAGCTCGGCGTTGCGCGCCTCCAGCTCCTTGAACAGCCGCACGTTCTCGATGGCGATCACCGCCTGGTCGGCGAAGGTCTCGAGCAGAGCCACCTCGCGCATCGGTGAAGGGGCGCAGCTCGGCGCGCAGGACCGCCAGGTAGCCGAGCGGCTTGCCCTTGCTCAGCAGCGGGATCTCCGCGACGCTATGGACGGTGTTGAGCTTGAGCAGCTCGAGCGTATCAGGGTACTCGGTCTCCGCAACGAGCTGGATGTCGTCGATGATGACCCGTTGCCGATCCAGGACCGCGCGTCCTCCGGGGAACTGACGTGTGAGGGGAAGCGGTAGACCCACCAGTCCCTTCATCTGGGCGCCGGCGTGCGCGGCGTTGTAGAAGCGGTCGCCCTCCAGCCGCTCGATCACGGCGTCGCTGGCCTCGCAGAGGCGCACCGCGCTGGCGGCGATGGCATCCAGCACCGGCTGCAGCTCGGTCGGCGACTCGGCGATGATCCGCAGCACGTCCGCGGTCGCGGTCTGGTGGTCCAGGGCCTCGCGCAGCGCGGCGTTCCGCTGCTGGATCTCGTGGAAGAGGCGCGCGTTCTCCAGGGCGATGACCGCCTGCGCGGCGAAGGTCCGGAGCAGCTCGATCTCCGTCTCGGCGAAGGCTCTGTCCCTCCCGGCGCGCCACCGCGATGGCGCCGACCCCGCCGGAGGCTCCGAGCAGGGGACGCCGATCCAGGTCCGGTAGCCGCCGACCCGCGCCCGCCGGGTCTCCTCCGACACCTCGGGACCGTCTTGCATGTCGAGGACGTGGATCACCCGGCATTCCCGGACGACTCGGGCCGTCCGGAGGTCGGACGCGAGCGGGGCCGGATACGAGGTGCCTAGTTCCTTCAACCAGTCGGGTGGGAAATTGTGCATCGCGCGCGCGTGGATCAGTTCCCCGTCGGACAGGAACACCGCGGCGAAGTATCCCTGACACAGCCGGACCGCATGCCTCGTGATCACGTCCAGGACGGGCTGGACGTCCGCCGGCGAGCCGCTCATGACGCCCAGGATCTCCGCCGTCGCCGCCTGCTGCTCAGGGTCCCGGCCAGCGCGCGCTGCCCCTCCGCGCTCTCGCGCACGGCCTCGTCCGCGCGGCGCATGCTCCTCTCGAGCTGCCGCTGCAGGGTCCGCAGCTGCCGCTCGAGGTCGTGCGACCCGGGCCAGGGCTTCGGCCTTGGTGCGCGGCGGCGCGGCTGGCTGACGGCGCTTGCTCACGTCTTCGCCTTGCCCTCGAGCAGCGCCTCGATCTTGCCGAGGAGGCGGTCGAGGTCGATGGGCTTGATGTCGAAGTCGTCGCAGCCCGCAGCGAGCGCCTGCTCGCGGTCGCCCGCCATCGCGTGCGCGGTCAGCGCGATGACGGGGATGGCGCGCGTGGCGGGGTCGGCCTTGAGCTGCCGCGTCGCCTCCCAGCCGTCGATGCCGGGCAGGCTCATGTCCATGAGGACGAGGGCAGGGGTCTCCGACTTGATCAGGGCGAGGCCGCTCTCGCCGTCGACGGCCGTGAGCACCTCGTAGCCCCGGCGCTGCAGGCGGCGGGAGAGCATGTCGCGGTTCATCTCGTTGTCCTCGACGAGCAGGATCTTTGCGGCCATCTATCGGTCCTCCATGAGCCGACCGGCGTTCGGTCACCTCGTTTGACCGATCCGCGCCGACTATGTCACTCTGTAGGTGAACATATAGGTCACAGGAGGTCACGCGCGTGCGTCCCGCCATGAGGCAAGCGAACTTCATGCTCCCCGAGGACCTGCTCGACGAGCTGCGCCGCGCCGTTCCGAGGGGCGAGCAAAGCCGGGTGGTCGGAGAGGCTTTGCGGCACGAGTTGACGCGCCTGAGGTTCCGCAGGGCCGTCGAGGGAAGCTTCGGCGCCTGGAAGGCGTCCAAGCACCCCGAGCTCGCCCGGGGCTCGCGAGCGCTCGTCCGTCGTCTCCGCCGATCTCGGAGACCGCGCCTGCAGTCCCGCGGGTGAGCAAGCTTCTGCTCGACTCGGACGTCCTCATCGACCTCCTGCGCGGGCGCCCGGCGACGCGCGAGTTTCTCCTCGCCGCGACTCGGGAGTCGGTCCCGTGCTGCTCCGCAATCTCGGTGGCGGAGGTCCACGCCGGAATGCGCCCGGACGAGAGCGAAGCGACAAACGCGCTGCTCGACGGCCTCGTCATCCTCCCGTCACCCGAGCCGTCGCCGAGCTGGCCGGAAGCTTCAAGCGACGTGACCGAGGCCGCACGCTTGAGTTGGCGGACTGCCTGATCGCCGCAACGGCGGCTCTGGAAGGGGCCACCCTCGCCACCGGGAACCTCCGCGACTATCCCATGGCCGAGATCACGCTCCTTCACGCCCGCCGGGAGCGCTAGCGCGCTCCCGTCACCGCACGGGACGAGGCGGGCTGCCACCAGCACCGCGGTTGCTCGGGCCTTCGATCTTCTCGCCGGGCCTCGATCTTCATCCCGTTGTCCTCGACGAGCAGGATCTTCGCGGCCATCTATTGATCCTCCGGGGAGGCGGTCCTCCGATGGGAGACGATCGGCGGGGCGCGGGCGCCACGCCGGCGCGTGAGAGAGGCGGCCACCAGCTCGCGGACCTCGGCGAGGAGCGCCTCCGGCCCCAGCGCGCCCTTGGCGAGGATGCGCTCCACGTGACCATTGAGGCGCTGCCGCTCCTCGGCGTGAGGTCCTTGGCGGTGACCACGACGACCGGGATGCCGCGCCACTCCGGCCGCGCCCGGAGCTCGGTGAGCAGCTCGAAGCCGTTCATGTGCGGCATCATGAGGTCGAGCAGGATCAGGCCCGGCAGGCGCTCCTCGATGCGGGCGAGGGCGGCGCGCCCGTCGTCGGCCTCGAGCACCGCGTAGCCCTCGCGCTCGAGCGTGCGCCGGAGCAGCTCGCGAAGCGCCGGATCGTCGTCGACGACGAGGATCGGCCGCTGGGGTCGGTGGCGCGCGAGCACGGCGACCAGCCGCTCGCGGTCGATCGGCTTGGTGAGATAGTCGGCGGCGCCGAGGGCGTAGCCGAGGTTCCGGTCGTCCACGATGGTGACCATGACCACCGGGATGTCGGCCGTGGCGGCGTCGGCCTTCAGCGCCGCCAGCACCGCCCAGCCGTCCATGCCCGGCATCATCACGTCGAGCGTGATGGCGTCCGGCGCGATCTCCCGCGCCAGCCGGAGCGCCTCCTCCCCGCGCCCGGTCGCGACCACGCGGAAGCCCTCGCGCCCGAGGAAGCGCTGCATCAGCTCGCGGACCGCCTCGTCGTCGTCGACCACCAGCACCGTGCCCCCGCCCGCGTCGCCGGGCGTCTCGCCCTCGACGGCACGGGCCGCCTCCGGCGCCGGCTCCCCACGACGCGCGGGCAGGCGCAGGGCGAACGTGCTGCCCTGGCCGGCCACGCTCGCCACCGTGATGTCGCCGCCCATCATGCGGGCCAGCCGCCGGGAGAGCGCGAGGCCGAGCCCCGTGCCCCGAAGCGCCGGGACACGCTCGCATCGGCCTGGCCGAAGCTCTCGAAGAGCCGCGCCATCTGCTCGGGCGTCATGCCGATCCCGGTGTCGGTCACCGCGAAGGTCAGCCAGTCCCCGCCCGGGCCGGCGGCCCGCTCGACGGCGAGCGTCACCGTTCCCGCTTCCGTGAACTTGCACGCATTGCTGAGGAGATTGAACAGCGCCTGGCGCACCTTGGTGAGGTCGGCGTGCATGCCGCCCGCCTCCGGACCGCACCGCACCTCGATCCGGTTCCGATTCTTCTCCGCCAGGGGCTGGATGACGGCCGCGATGTCCCGCACCAGCGGCGGCACCTCGAAGTCCTCGAGGTAGAGCTCCATGCGCCCGGCCTCGATCTTGGACAGATCGAGCACGCCGTTGATCAGCTCGAGGAGATGCTTGCCGGCGGCGTTGATCTTCTTGAGGTCGGGGACGAAGGCCTCCTGCGCCAGGTCCTGGGCCTCCTCCTCGAGCATCTCGCTGTAGCCGATGATGGCGTTGAGCGGCGTGCGCAGCTCGTGCGACATGTTGGCCAGGAACTCGGACTTGTGCCGGCTCGCCACCTCGACCTCGCGGCTCTTCTCCTCGAGCTGGCGGAAGAGCCGCGCGTTCTGGATGGCGAGCGCCGACTGGGTGGCGAAGGTCTGGAGCAGCTCGACCACCTCCGGCGGAACTCGCCGGGCGTGTTGCGGTTCACGACGAGGCCGCCGACGAGGTGATCCTCGCGGAGCAGCGGCACGGCCAGCACGGCCCGCGCGCCCGAGCGGACGAGGACGTCGCGGAGCCGGCTGTCGTAGGCGCCCTCGACGCGTGATGTCGGGGACCTGGGCGGGCTCGTGGGTGATCGCCATGCGCGCCGGTGGCGCCCTCGCCCTTCCGGAGCCGGATCCCCGCCGCCGCTCGAGGTACTGATCGTCGAGGTTGTGGGTGGCGCGGAGCGCGAACTCCTCGGCCGCCTCGTCGTACTCGTAGATCGAGCCGCCGTCGGCGCCCGCGAGCTGGGCGGCGCGGGAGACGATGGTCGTCAGCACGGTGTCGAGATCGAGCGTCGAGCTGACCGCCCGGCCGACCTCGCCGAGCGCGGTGAGCTGCCCGACCGAGCGCGTCAGCTCGGCCGTCCGCGCCTGCAGCTCGCTCGAGGAGCCGCGCGTTCTCGATGGCGATGACGGCCTGGTCGGCGAAGGTCTGGACCAGCTCGATCTGGGCGTCCGAGAACGGGCCGGGCGCCCGGCGGGCGAGCCACGACGACTCGATCGCCTCGCGGCCTCGAGGAGGATCGGCACCGAGAGCTGGCTGCGGAAGCCGAGCCGCTGTCACGCGCGGTCGATGCTCGGCGAGAGCGGCAGGGTCGTCGATATCGGGCACGTGGATCGACGCTCGCGTCGACGAACGGCACGGCCCACGAGGCTCGTCGTGTCAACGGGTCGTGGATAGCTCTCGCGCATCACCGCCAGGTCTCCGGCGTGTTCGGGTTGCACTCGATCAGCACGAGCTGCGTCGCCCTCGACACCGACGCATCGCTCCCAGATCGGCACCGCACAGGCGCACCGCGCAGTCCAGCGATCGCGGTCGAAGACCGGCTGAATATCGGTCTGCGAGCCGGCTGATGACGCGCAGGACCTCGCCGTCGCCGTCTGCCGGGCGAGCGCGTCGGTCAGATCGCGGTTGCTGCGCCTCCAGCTCCTTGAACAGCCGCACGTTCTCGATGGCGATCACCGCCTGGTCGGCGAAGGTCTGGAGCAGCGCGATCTGCTGTCGTCGGCGAAGGGCCCGACCTCGCGTCCAGTGACGCTGATCGCGCCGATCGCGGCGGCCCTCGCGGAGCATCGGAACGCCACACGCCGCTGCGCGTGCCGCGTTCACCGATGCGCCGGCGCTGCTCGATCGACTGTCGCGGGATCGGCCGCGATGTCGGTCGGCGACGACTGGCGCGCGGCTGTGAATCGCCTCGCCCGGGAACGAGAAGACCGCCAAGGGCCGCGGGAAGATGCTGGCGAGCGCGGCGTCTCCGGACGGGCTCGTGGACGTGCAGGCCGCGAGATGAACTCGTCCCCGATCAGTTGATAGACGGCGCTCGAGTGTCCGCCGAGGAGATGCATGGCGCTCCGGACGATGGCGTCGAATACCGGCTGGACGTCGGTCGGCGAGCTGCCGATCACGCGCAGGACCTCCGCCGTCGCCGTCTGCTGCTCGAGCGCCTCGGTCAGCTCGGCGTTGCGCGCCTCCAGCTCCTTGAACAGGCGCACGTTCTCGATGGCGATCACCGCCTGGTCGGCGAAGGTCTGGAGGAGCGCGATCTGCTTGTCGGTGAAGGGCCTCAGCCTCGCGCGCGCCAGACGCTCACCGCGCCGACGGGCGAGCCCTTCGCGGAAGATGGGGACGGTGAGAATGGATCGCAGGGCGATGGCATCGCGCAGCGGATCGAGTGTACTCGGGGTCGAGCCACGAGTCCTCGATGTGCACGACGCGCCGATCCAGGATCGCGCGCCCGGACGTGGTGTCGCGGTCAACAGGGCGCGGATATGCCGCGCTGAATGGCGGCGATCCCCGCCGAGTCCACGCCTTGCACGGCAGCGAGCGTGAGCTGGCCAGCCTCGACTGAGACAGACGCCGCTGAAGTCGGCCTCGCAGAGCTGGCGTGCGCTCTGCACGATCGCGTCGAACACGGGCTGCATCGTCCGTGGGCGAGCTCGAGATCACGCGCAGGATCTCGCTGGTCGCCGTCTGCTGCTCGAGCGCCTCGGTCAGCTCGCGGTTGCGCGCCTCCAGCTCCTTGAACAGCCGCACGTTCTCGATGGCGATCACCGCCTGGTCTGCGAAGGTCTGAAGCAGCTTGACCTGCTTGTCGGAGAAGGACGCGACCTCTGCCCGGCGAATCAGATCACGCCGATCGCGACTCCTCCCGCATCAGTGGTGCGGCGAGAACCGTCCGGCTGCCATCGGCGCCGGGACAGCTGCTGGCCCAACGGGAAGTCATCGGCTTCGAGCACGATCCGGGAGCGTGGATCGTCTGCTCGATCGATGACCGCCCGCCCGGCCACGCCGTCCCGGGTCACTGGCCTGTCAATGGCTGGCGGCGAAGACCCGCCCGTGATGCGCGGCGGCCGGCAGCTGGGTCGCCCTCGCAAGAGGAGGATCACGGCGTCGGAGGCGTCGCACAGAGTCGCGACGGCGTTCTCCGACGACGGCGTCGAGCACGGGCTGGAGGTCGGTCGGGCGAGCTGCTGATCACCCGCAGGATCTCGCGCGGTCGCCGTCTGCTGCTCGAGCGCCTCGGTGAGGTCGCGGTTGCGCGCCTCCAGCTCCTTGAACAGGCGCACGTTCTCGATCGCGATGACCGCCTGGTCGGCGAAGGTCTCGAGCAGCGTCGATCTGCTCGTCGGCGAACGGCTCGCACTCGCCGTCCGGTAGATCACGATCGCGCCGACGGCTCGCCGTCCTTGAGCATCGGCACGGCCAGCGACGTCCGTGCACCCATGCGACGGCATCGAGTCGAATCGGATCGCCTTCGCGGATACGCGTCGTCGTCGAGGACGTCCGGAATGTGGACGGGGCGCTCGTCGATGGGCGATGCGACCGAGGCCGGATCGCTCGGCCCCGCGAGGAGCGGAACGGAGATCCGATCGCGGTACGCGCGATCGGGAACCCGGAGCGCCATCGGGTGGTACATCGCCCCGTCGCAGCGGAACAGGCCACGCCGTCGTCCGCGCGAGCAGAGCCGCGCGGCGTTCTCGAGCGATGGCGTCGAACACCGGCTGCAGTATCCGTCGGCGAGCGGCTGATGATCCGCAGGATCTCGCTGGTCGCCGTCTGCCGCTCGAGCGCGTCGGTCAGCTCGCCGTTGCGGGCCTCCAGCTCCTTGAACAGCCGCACGTTCTCGATGGCGATCACCGCCTGGTCGGCGAAGGTCTCGAGCAGGGCGATCTGCCTGCTCCGTGAAGAGGTGCGCCTCGGTGCGGCGCAGCGTGACCGCGCCGATCGCGACGCCGTCCCGCATCAAGGGGACGCTGAGGAGCGTGCGGAAGCCCTCAGCGCCGGGCGTTCTCGCTGCTCTCCGGGAATTCCGCCGCCTCGGCCTGCACGTCAGCGATGTGAACCGTCCGGCGCGTCCAGCACCGATCGGCTCACGACCCTGCCACGGACCAGCGGCATGGATGGGCGCTGGCGGGGATCGGGCCATGATTGGCGACGAGACGGAGCCGGTCACCGTCCTGCTGGAAGATGGAAACGTCGGAGGCCTCGCACAGGCGGGCGGCACTCTCCACCATGGTGTCGAGCACCGGCTGGATGTCCGTCGGCGAGCGGGAGATGATGCCGAGGATCTCGCCGGTCGCCGTCTGCTGCGCGAGCGCCTCGGTCAGCTCTGCGTTCCGTGCCTGCAGCTCCGTGAAGAGCCGCACGTTCTCGATGGCGATCACCGCCTGATCGGCGAAGGTCTGGAGCAGCGCGACCTGTCTCGCGCTGAAGGGCCGCACCTCGGTCCGGTAGACCGTGATGGCGCCGATGGGCCGGCCCTCGCGTCGGAGCGGGACGCCGAGAGTGGTCCGGATCCCCTCGCGGCGGATGGCCGGGGCGATTTCCGGATACGCGGCTTCGACCTCGGCGAGGAGGTCGGGCAAGTGGATGGTCCGCGCCTCGAGGATGGCCTGCCCCGACACCGTGTGCGAGGTGATCGCCCGCGCCTCGCCGACCTCGAGGGTGCTCTTGACGCCGCAGCGGGCGACGAGGCGCATCGCCTCCCCGTCGATGCGGAAGATCTGGGCGTTCCGCGCCTCGCACAGCCGGGCCGCATCCTGGACGATGGCCTCGAACATCGGCCGGAGATCCGTGGACGAGTCGCCGATCAGCCGGAGGATCGCGCTGGTTGCCGCCTGCTGCTCCAGTGACTCGGACAGGTCGGCGTCGCGAGCCGCCAGCTCCCCGGCCAGGCGGGCTTTCTCGATGGCGGTGCCGGCCTGATCCGCGAAGCTCACGAGCAGGGCGATCTGTCTGGAGGTGAAGGCCTTGACTCGCCGTCGGCTGACCACGATGACGCCCACGGCACGTCCCTCGATCACGATCGGGGCGGCCAGTAAGGTGCCGGTGCGGACGCGCGCAGGCGTCGGGCCGGAGTGCTGGGCCGCGTAGCGGCCCCGGGTCAAGGCGGCGGTGAGGTCCCGGACGTGCACGATCCGCCTCTCGACGATGGCCTCGCCCCCGGGCCAGCGGCGGTCGGTCGGAACGACATCGCCGACAGCCGTTGAGCTGGGCAAGACACCGTGATGAGCCACGAGGCGGGCCTGGTTGCCTTCGCACACCCGGATTGCCGCGTCCCTGGCATCGCAGAGACGAGCTGCCGTGCGGGCGATGCCACCGAGGACCCCGGCGAGCGCACCCGATGCACCGCCGCCCGGCACGCGCCTGCCGAGCGCGCGCCTCCTCGAAGGCGGATTCTTCATGGACCACGCTCCTCGCGCCGGCACGGCGACCGCGGCATCACGGGTGGTCGAGCCTTCGGGCGCGGTCATAGCGCATGCCACACCGGGGACAGCGCATGGACTCCCTTCCGCGAATCCGAACGGGCGCTTCAGCCTCCACGTCCGCAGAGCGTCGAAGCCGAGGGGAGTCTAGCACGGGACCCTCGCCTCGGCCGGGGCGCCCTCACGGCTCCCGGCGCGACAGGTCGAGCGCCTCACGCGCGCGGCCGCCGGCCCGGTCTGCCCGCGGATCGCCCAGTTCGAGCGTAGGAAAGCGCGGCTCTCGCCGATTTGCGCACCGGCGCTGCACCTCGTCTATAATCTCGGCATCGCCCCGGTGTTTGAGCTCTTCGTGCCTGGCCTTTCCGCAGTGCGAACGCGTCCGAAAGGAGACCAAGACCTCTCATGAGTCAGCTTCGTCCGCCCTCGTACTCGCTTTTCCATCACCGCCGTCCTGCGTCATCGCCCTGCTCGCTACCCTGGCCACCGGGCCCGCCGCCGCCGCGCCCTCGGGTCAGCTCACGTGGGCCGTGCATATCTCGCTGGCTCCGACGTGGTTCGACCCCGCGGAGACGCCGAGCCTGATCACGCCGTTCATGGTGCTCTATGCCATGCACGACGCGCTCGTGAAGTTCACGCCGGGGGCGCCCCAGGGCAAGAGCCTGGCCGAGGCGTGGTCGATGTCCAAGGACGGCCTCGTCTATGAGTTCGTGCTCCGCAAGGGCGTCAAGTTCCACGACGGCGAGGTGATGACGGCCGACGACGTCAAGTTCTCGTTCGAGCGCTACCGGGGCGCCGCCGCCAAGCTCCTCAAGGATCGGGTGGCCGCGGTGGAGGTCGTCGACCCGTACAAGGTGCGATTCCATCTCAAGAAGCCGTGGCTCGACTTCATGACGTTCTTCGCGACGCCCGCGACCGGGGCGGCCTGGATCGTCCCAAGAAGTACGTGGAGAAGGTCGGCGACGAGGGCTTCAAGAAGGCCCCGGTGGGCGCCGGTCCCTACAAGTTCGTCTCGTTCAAGCCGGGCGTGGAGCTGGTCCTCGAGGCCCACGAGGGCTACTGGCGCAAGCCGCCCGCCGTCAAGACGCTCGTCTTCCGCGTGATCCCCGACGAATCCACGCGGCTGGCCGCGCTCAAGCGGGGCGAGGTCGACATCGCCTACTCGATCACCGGCGCCCTCGCGGAGGAGCTGAAGCAGACGCCGGGGCTCAAGCTCGCCCCGACTTACTTCACCTTCACCACGTGGCTGCTCTTCACCGACCAGTGGGACCCGAAGTCGCCCTGGCACGACAGGCGCGTGCGCCTCGCCGCCAATCTCGCCATCGACCGCCAGGCCATCAACCAGGCCGCCTACCTCGGCCTCGCCAAGCCGGCGCTCTCCTTCGTGCCCTCGGGCATGGACTACTTCTGGGCGCCGCCGCCCTACAAGTACGACCCCGGGAAGGCCAAGCAACTCCTGACCGAGGCCGGTTACCCCGGCGGGTTCGACAGCGGGTTCCTCTCCGGCGAGATGATCTACGGCAGCGCCATCGGCGAGCCGGTGGCGAACTATCTGCAGGCGGTCGGCATCCGCACCAAGCTCCGGCTCATGGAGCGGGCGGCCTACTACAAGGAGTACGCCGAGAAGAAGCTGCGCGGCCCGCTCCTTACCGGCAGCGGCGCCCCCGGCAATAGCCGCCACGCGCATCGACTCCTACGCCGTCACCGGCGGCACCTATGTCTACAACACCTACCCGGAGATCGACGGCCTCTTCTCCGAGCAGGTGAACGAGCAGAACCCGCGCGTGCGCACGCAGATCCTTCAGAAGATCCAGCAGATCATCCACGAGCGCGTGATGTTCGCGCCGGTCATGGAACCGGCCTTCCTGAACGGCGTGGGCCCGCGCGTCGAGTTCAGCGGCCTGGGTGCCATCGCCAACTTCCCTACTCGGCGCCCTACGAGGATCTGACGATCAAGGCCAAGTGATGTGCGCCCATGCGGCTCTCTGACGCGTTCACGAGGCGTAGGGTCGCGGGTTGACGGCGGCAACGCCCCGCGAGGAGTACGAGCGGCGGGAGTCCCGACACCAGCAGGGCGTGGCGGACGCCGCGCGGCTCGAGGAGAAGATCTCGCGGGCCCGCCTCGGGCTCGCGCTGGTAGCGGTCCTGATCGCGTGGCTGGCCTTCGGCCTCAGCCGACTATCGCCGTGGTGGCTCATGGCGCCCGCCGCGGCATTCGCGGCCCTGCTCGTCTTTCACGCGCGGGTCCGCCGGCGCCGCGCCCGGGCCGAGCGGGTCGTCGCGTTCTACCAGCGCGGGCTCGCGCGCCTCGATGGGAAGTGGGCGGGCGCGGGCCGCTCCGGGACGCGCTTTCGCGATCCCCACCATGCGTATGCCGGCGACCTCGACCTCTTCGGCGAAGGCTCGCTGTTCGAGCTGCTCTGCGCCGCGCGGACGAGCATGGGCGAGGACACGCTGGCCGCCTGGCTGCTCGCGCCTGCGGATCCCGCGTCGGTGCGCGCGCGGCAGGAGGCCGTGCAGGCGCTGACGCCCGACCTCGATCTCAGAGAGGACCTGGCCATCCTCGGCGAAGAAGTGGCGGCGACGGTCCACCGCGACACCCTCGCCACCCTGGCAGCACCGGCGCATCCGCCAGCGATGGGTCTTCGCCTCGGCGCCGCCGCTCTCTCCGCGGTGACGCTCTTGGCCTTCGCGTCGTGGGCGGCCGGCTGGGCGCCGCCGATCCTGGCGCTCGCCGCGCTGGCCATCCAGGGCGTGGTCGCCTGGAGGCTGCAGGGTCATGTGCGGGACGCCGACAGGGCGGTGGCCGGGCACGGCCCGGACCTCGAGCGGGTGGCCGAGGTGCTCGCGCGGTTCGAGCGGGCGCCGCTCGGCAGCCCGCTCCTCGACCGGCTCCACGCGGACCTCGTCACCGAAGGGCGGCGGCCCTCGCAGACGGTGCGAGCGCTGCGGGTCTGGGTGGACCTGCTCGATTCCCGTCGGAACCAGTTCTTCGTGCCTTTCGCGCTGCTGACCATGTGGGGCGTGCACTGCGCCCTGGCGATCGAGGACTGGCGGGCTCGTCACGGCGCCTCCGTCGAGGCGTGGCTCGCCGCCGTCGGGCACCTCGAGGCCCTGTGCTCGCTGGCGGGCTTCGCGTGGGAGCACCCGGCCGACGTCTATCCGATCGTCGAAGAGGGCGAGGCGCGCTTCGAGGCCGAGGCGCTCGGGCACCCCTCATCTCCGAGGAGCGCTGCGTGCGCAACGACGTGGCGCTCGGCGGCGCCGCCCGCGTCCTGATCGTCAGCGGCTCCAACATGTCGGGCAAGAGCACGCTGCTGCGTTCCGTGGGCACCAATGCGGTGCTGGCGCTGGCGGGCGCGCCGGTGCGGGCGTCGCGGCTCCGGCTCTCCCAGCTTTGCCTGGGTGCCACGCTGCGCATCCAGGATTCGCTGCAGGAGGGCACCTCTCGGTTCTACGCGGAGCTCGTCCGGCTGCGCGACCTCGTCCGCATCGCGGACGGGCCGATCCCGTTGCTGTTCCTGCTCGACGAGATCCTCCACGGCACCAACTCGCACGATCGGCGCCTCGGGGCGGCCGCCATCGTGCGCGGCCTGGTGCAGCGGGGCGCCATCGGCCTCGTCACCACCCACGACCTGGCCCTGTCGGAGGTCGCGGATGACCCCGGCATCCACGCCGTCAACGTGCACTTCGAGGACCGGCTCGAGGAGGGGCGAATGGTGTTCGACTACCGGATGCGGCCCGGCGTCGTCCGGACGTCGAACGCGCTGGCCCTGATGCGAGCACTCGGGCTCTTGAACGACGAGCCGTCTCCCTGACGCCACGCTGGGATGAGATACCGTCATGACCGGTGAGATGACGAGACTCTCACACCACCGCGACACCCTCGACCTCGATCAGGAAATCCGGGTGGAATAGGCTCTTGACCACGATCAAGGTGCTGGCCGGAAGCTCTCCGTGAAAGACCTCGCTGCGCGCTTCGGCCACGGCCGGCCGGTCCTCGATCCGGGTGATGTAGGTGGTCATCTTCATGAGGTTGCCGAGGTCGCCCCCGCCGCCTGCAGGACCTGGCGAAGGTTCTGGAACGTTTGCCGGGCCTGGGCGCCCACGTCGCCCTTGCCGACGATGTTGCCGCTCGCATCCCAGGCCACCTGGCCGGAGACGTAGAGCAGTCGGCCACCCTCCATCCGCGTCGCCATCTTGTAGTTGGCGCACCGGCCGGGCCTCGGGCGTCGCGATCGTGCTGAATGGCATGCTCGGTCCTCCTCTACGCCACGGCGGCGATGACTTCGATTTCCACCAGGAACTCCGCCTGCGCCAGCCCTGGGATCTCGACCAGGGTCGAGGCCGGATAGTCGCCCTGATAGAAGGCGCGACGGACAGCGGTGCCGTGCTGGCGCCAGGAGTCGATGCTGAGCACCCACGTGGTCTCCTTCACCGCGCTGGCCGGCGTCGCCCCGGCGGCGCGCAAGACGTGGCCGATGTTCTCGTAGATCTTCTCCGCCTGACGCCGCCAGTCGCCCACGCCGGCCACGGAGCCGTCGGGGTTGTTGGCGATCTGACCGGCCAGGTAGAGCAGTCGGCCACCGTTGACGATCACTCCCTGGTAGAAGTCACCCGGGTGGCTCTCCGCGTTGAACTTCTCCAGCAGCGGCTTTCCCATGAGCGAGCCGGCGAGGTCGACCACGAGCTCCACCTCGACGAGCATGGCGGGGTCGGCCAGGCGCCGCACGACCAGTCCCGTCGACGCCGAACGGGCGGCGCCGAAGAACTTGGCGCGCTCCGCCCGGCCGCCGGCGTTGTACGCCTCGAGGTCGGTGACATAGACGAGCTGCTTGACGGCATCGTCGAATGTCGCCCCCGCGTGAGCGAGGACGGCCTTCGAGACGCTCGAAGGCGCGATGGGTCTGGGGCGCCATCCCGCCGGGGACGAGGCTGCCGTCGGGATTTCTTCCGGTCAATCCGGCGGTGAAGAGCACTCTCGCCGGGTTGACGCTGACCCCGGGCATGAAGCCACGTCCCTTCTCGACAGGACGTTCGGCGAGAATATCGCGGCGATCCATGGTGTCCTCCTCCTCTGGATGAGCGGCGCTCGGCGCGGCGTGCTGGCGGGCGAGTAGCGGCTCGCCTCGCGGGAGAAATACTGCTCCTGCGACCACATCCCAGTCAATGGCATGGCGGCGCGCGCAGTGGTGCCGGGCACCCTATAATCCCAGTGACGCCGCTGCCGGGCCTCGGGCCGGCCCGAACCCATCCACCGCCGAAAGGAGAGCGCATGATCACCAAGTTCGCATCTTTGCGGCCGAGGTCAGCCGGCCTTCACGAGACGCTGAGGCCTCCGACCTTCCACGAGGCGCCCGTACACCCCGACCTCGGCGTGGTCTGGAGCCAGAACATCTTGAGCGCCCGGTCCGGCGCGTGGAGAGACGCGATGCAGATGGCGGGAATTCCGTTCGGCACGACCGACTGGTCGACCTTGGAGAGGACCGAGCACAAGGGCGAGACCGGCACGGCGTACTGGTGGTCGAAGCAGTTCGGTGACCTTCGGGTGCGCATGGTCGAGTACACGCCCGGCTACCTGGCCGACCACTGGTGCGCGAAGGGCCACGTCCTCCTGTGCCTCGAGGGCGAGCTGCACACCGAGCTCGAGGACGGGCGCACATTCGTGCTGAAGCCCGGCATGAGCTACCAGGTGGCGGACAATATGGAGCCGCATCGCTCGTCCACCGCGGCCGGCGCCAAGCTCTTCATCGTCGACTGACGCCCGACGGCGAGCATCACAGGAGGGATGATCGTGACCATTACCATCTACGGCGCCGGCGCCATCGGGGCCTGGCCGGCGCCTATCTCGCGAAGGCCGGCGAGGACGTGCTCCTGGTCGACAAGGTCGCCGAGCACGTCGACGCCATCAACCGCGGCGGCCTCAGGATCACCGGCGCCGCCGAGCTCACCGTGCCCGTGCGCGCCTGTCGGAGCGACGAGCTGCGTGGCCCGCTCGGGCTGACCTTCCTCGCCGTGAAGTCGCAGGACACCGATGCGGCCCTCGACGTTCTCGCCCCGCTGGTCGGGCCCGACACCGTCGTGGTCTCGCTCCAGAACGGCATGAACCCGCCCGCATCGCCGCCCGCATCGGCGCGGACAAGGTCGTCGCGGCGTTCATCAACTTCAGCGCCGACTGGCAGGGGCCCGGGCACATCGAGCACGGCGGCGCGGGCGCCATCTACATCGGCGAGATCGACGGCCGCAAGACCGAGCGCCTCGACCGGATCCACGCGATCCTGTCGAAGCTGATGACCGTGCACACCACCGACCGCATCTTCGACTATCTCTGGGCCAAGCAGATCGACTGCTCGCTGTTCTTTGCCCAGACGGTCTCCGACGAGACCATGGCCGACCTGTTCGGCAATCGGCGGTATCAGCCGCTGCTGATCGCGCTGGTTGGCGAGGGGCTCGGGGTGGCGCAGGCGGCGGGCATCACGCCGCGGGGCTTCGACGGGTTCGACCCGCTCGTCATGCGGCCCCGCACCGAGGCCGAGGCGGCGGAGGCGCACGCCGTCCTCGATCGGTTCGCCGCCTACAATCGCGGTCTCGTCAAGCAGCGTTCCGGGCCGTGGAGAGACCTCGCGGTGCGGAAGCGTCCGACGGAGGTCGACCACCTGATGGGCTGGGTGATCGCCGAAGGGCGCGCCCGCGGCATCGCCATGCCCCTCAACGAGCACCTGCTCGCGCAGGTCAAGGAGCTCGAGCGGGGGTCCGGCAGCGAGGGCTGCACAACCTCGACGAGCTCGAGTCCCGGCGAGCGGCCATCTACGGATCCGGGATTGGGCCGCGATAGGCCGCGAGCCGTGGAGTTCGCCTGTCAGCGTCTGGCGTTCCGCTGAGCGCGGCTCGCCGGCGCAATCCGCTATTCGGGGGAGGCATCGGAACGGGCGGAGCCCTCCGAGTTTTCTAGCGAGTCAGGAGGACGACATGAGCCGACGGAGCGGAGGACGACAGTGCGACGCGCAAAACTCGGGCCCGGCCATGACCCGGCGCCAGGTGCTCAAGCTCGGCGCGGCGGGCGGCGCGCGTGGCCGCGGAGTCGCCTCGGGCATCGTCCCGCGCGCGGCGGCGCAGGCGCCCGAGCTGGTGGTGGCTTTCTCGATCGACCCGGGGCACATGGACCCGCGGGTCGAGGCGGCGCGCCCGGCTGGTCGATCTTCCACAATATCCACGATCCCTTTCTGTGGCGTGACGAGCGCATCAACCCCGTTCCCTGGCTGGTGCTCAAGTGGGAGCAGGTGAATCCCACGACCATGCGCTGGCACCTGCGCAAGGGGGTCAAGTTCCACAATGGAGAGGACTTCACGGCGGAGTCGGTCAAGGTCTCGTTCGAGCACTACTCGGCGCCGACCTCCCGCTCGCCGTGGCGGAGCCAGCTCAATGTCGTGAAGCAGTTCCGGATGCCCGATCCCCACACCGTGGAGCTCGTCACCGAACGCCTCGAACCGGCCGCTCCTGCGCAACGCGACGCAGGCGATGGCGCTGTCGCCCCGCGCCATCCGCGAGCTCGGCGACCGCTTTCCCACCAGCCCGGTGGGCACGGGCCAGATGCGCTTCGTGGAGTACCGGCCGGGCCAGCACGTCCTGATGGAAGCGAACCCGGGCTACTGGGGAAGAAGTCGAGCTTCGGCCGGATGCGGATCCGGTTCATTCCGGAGAACGGCACGCGTCTCGCCTCGCTCGAAGCGGGTGAGGTCATGATGATCAACAATGTGCCACCCGATCAGGTGGCGACCCTCCGCAACAATCCGAGCCTGCAGGTGATAAACGTCCCGTCGAACCGCGTGATCTTCGTGAGCTTGCGCACCGACCGCAAGCCCTTCAATGACAAGCGCGTGCGCCAGGCGATGAACTACGCCATCGACCGCGAGGCCATCACCAAGGGGATCTTCAGCGGCATGGCGCCAGTCGCGCGCGCGCCGCTGCCCTCGGGTGTTTTCGCCTTCCACACCGGTCTCACGCCCTACCCGTACGATCCGGGGCGTGCCAAGAAGCTCCTCGCCGAGGCGGGCGCCTCGGGCGCCACGTTCAACTTCGGCGCGCCGAACGGCCGGTACCTGATGGACAAGCAGGTCGGGGAGGCGATCGCCGGCTACCTGATGCCGTTGGATTCAAGGTGGTGTTCGAGAATCCGTCCTGGAGCACCTTCGTCAGCGAGATCACCAAGTTCGAGAAGGCGAAGTACGACGGCTACATGTTCGGCTGGGGTATCGTCACCGCCGAGCCGGACCAGATGATGGGGGAGCACTTCTATTCGGTGAACGCTCGCCGGACGCTCTACAACAATCCGGAGGTGGACCGCCTGATCGTCGACGCGCGGGAAAATCTTCGACGAGGCGAGGGTACGGTCCGACTACCAGAAGGCCCAGGAGATCCTCTGGGACGACTGCCCCTGGATCTGGCTCTACGAGCAGCCGGACATCACGGCGATCAACAAGAAGCTGAAGGGGTTCGCCGGCCGGCGCGACGAGTACCTGATGTTCTGGGACGCCTCGCTCGACCGATAGCGACCCGGCGGGCCACGCGTGCTGCGGAGCGGCCCCGGCGGTCAGGCGAGCGGCAGTCAGGCGACCGAAAAAGACCGAGGCGCGGACCTGAGCTGTCGATTTCCGGGGGATCGTCGTCGTATCGGTGAGTGATCGTACAACGCCCAATCGAGGAGGCTCCCATGCGCTACATGCTGCTCATCGGCTCCGACGACAAGATGCAGGATCAGGCCCCGCCGCCGAAGGCCCAGATGGACGCCATGATCCAGGGGCACATGCGCTTCGGCGACGAATTGCGCGCGAAGGGCAAGATGGTCGCGGCGGATCGCCTGCGGCCGGACAGCGACGCCAGCCGCGTCCGCCTGAAGGCCGGGCAGCGCCAGGTCATGGACGGGCCCTTCGCCGAGACCAAGGAGGCCCTGGGCGGCTTCTACCTGATCGAGTGCGACACCAAGGAGGAAGCCGTCGAGTGGGCGAAGAAGATTCCGCTCGGCGAAGGCGGCTTCGTCGACGTGCGGCCGGTCTGGGAGATGTGAGCATCGCCTCGCTCCGCTGAGCCCACCGCAAGGAGGTCCGGTGGATTCGGTGCGGTCCGCATGACGGGTCGCCGGCGCCGTCCTGTTGCGCGAGGCTATCGCCGGGCAGGAGGTCGCGGTCAGGTAAGATCGGCCCGTGGGACCGGTGGACACGGCCGATGCTGGGGGCGACGTGCGCGCGCGCGTGGCCGAGGTGTTCCGCCTCGAGTACGCGCGCCTCGTCGCCTCCGTGCTCCGGATCGTGCGCGACGTCGACGCGGCGGAGGAGATCGCCCAGGCCGCCTTCGAGCAAGCGGTGGCGCGCTGGCCCGCCGATGGCCTGCCCGAGCGCCCGGGCGCCTGGCTCCTGACCACGGCGCGGCGCCGCGCGCTCGACCGCCTGCGCCGCGCGCGGCGGGCCGCGGCACGCGGCGACGCGCTCGCCTACGAGGCGGAGCTGGGCGCGATGGACGGCGGCCCTGAGCCGATGGACCCCGACGCGATTCCCGACGACCGGCTCCGGCTGATCTTCACGTGCTGCCATCCGGGCCTCCCGCCGACAGCCGCGTCGCGCTCACCCTGCGCCTGGTCGGCGGTCTCTCGACGGGGGAGATCGCCCGCGCGTTCCTCGTGTCCGAGCCGACGATCGCGCAGCGCCTCGTGCGCGCGAAGCGGGCGATCCGCGACCGCCGCCTGCCCTACGAGGTGCCCCAGGGGGACGATCTGACAGCACGCCTGCCCGCCGTGCTCGCGGTGGTCTATCTCATCTTCAACGAGGGCTATGCGGCCCATACGGGCGAGGCCCTCGTGCGCCACGACCTCTGCCGGGAGGCGCTTCGCCTCGGCGAGATCCTCCTCGAGCTGATGCCAGAGCAGCCCGAGGCCCTGGGCCTGGTCGCGCTGATGGAGCTGCAGGCCTCGCGGGCGGCGGACGCGCACCGACGCCGGCGGCAACCTCGTCCTGCTCGCCGATCAGGACCGCGCCCGCTGGGATCGGGCGCGGATCGCCCGCGGCCTCGCGTATCTCGACCGCGCGGGGTGATCGAGCGCGCCGGCGCCTATCAGCTCCAGGCGGCCATCGCCGCGTGTCATGCGCGCGCGGCCTCCTGGGAGGCGACCGACTGGCGGCTGATCGTCGCGCACTACCGGGCCCTCGCCCGGGTCGCGCCCTCGCCGGTGATCGAGCTGAACCGCGCGGTGGCGATCGGCCTGGCGGATGGGCCGAGGCCGGGCTCAGCGCCCTCGACGAGCTCGACGCCGCGGCGCTGCGCGACTACCACCTTCTGCCCGCCGCCCGCGCCGATTTCCTCCGTCGACTCGGGCGCTGGGCGGAGGCGGCCGGCGAGTACCGGCGGGCGCTCGATCTCGCCGACAATGCGCGCGAGCGGACTTTCCTGGCGGCGCGCCTTGCGGCGTGCGAGGGGCTAGTGTCCTGAGTCAGGACTGTGCTGACACGGCCGCGGGGCCAGGGCCTCCCGCGGACACGCTGAATCGCGACCCGTTGCGGCACTCAAAGGGGCCACGAGATCGATTGGCTGAGGCTTCGGCGATGAGCAAGAAGCCACGGTCCCGCGGAGAGGACCCCTGGCCCCGCCCGGCGCCGTGAGTCGATGATTTCTGACTCCGGACACTAGCAGGATGCTGAAAAGGCCCATCTGCTGAGGTACGGTCCGCCGCACGGTCATACCTCCGCGCCGGGGTGGCACGTCGCGTCATCATGATCTATTCTCGATGTCATCAGGATTCGGCAGCGCCGGTGGCGCTACCGTCACGATGTGTTCAATCACCGATCGACCAGGAAAGGATCGCGCCATGAGCCACTACCACGACTCGGATGACCTGAAGGCCCTCGGCGAGTTCAAGAAGCTGGCCCCGCGGAGTTCAAGGGCTTCGTCGAGCTGGACTCGATCGTGGGCCGCGACGACGGCAAGATTCCGCGCAAGTACCGCGAGCTGATCGCGATCGCCGTCGCGTGCACCACGCAATGCCCGTATTGCCTCGACGTGCACACCAGGAACGCCAAGGCCGCGGGCGCCACGCGGGAGGAAGTCACGGAATCCGCGCTGCTGTCGGCCGCCCTCCGGGCCGGGGCGGCCACCACGCACGGCGCCCTCGCCCTCAAGCTGTTCGACCGCGCCTAGAGCGATGATAAGCGGCCCATCTGCTTCGTTGGCGCCCTCGCCCGGGCGCTCAACGTAGAGCGACTACGCCTCGCGCCCGGTCTTCGGGCGCCGCCTCGCAGCTGGACCCTTCTCATCGCTCTAGCCGGGTTTCTCCGACAGGCTCCTAGAGCGATGATAAGGGCCCATCTGCTGCGTTGGCGCCCTCGACAGCACGGCTCAACGTACGGAAAGTACGCCTCGCCGGCTGCCTTCGGGCGCCGCCTCGCAGCTGGACCCTTCTCATCGCTCTAGGCGGGTTTCTCCGACGGGCTCCTAGCCTCCGCGCACGTCTTGTACCGACGCCCGATCGGTCCGCGCGGCCGTCCCGTCTCGGGCGGCCGCGCGGCCCGGACGTTCGGACGCCGAGGAGACCGGGGAGCTGGATTGCGGGAGTTGCTGAATGGCGGGAATCCGGCCATTCGTCGCGAAGGCCTGTCGCCCCGAGCTGATCGTCGCAGTCAAGACTCGCGAGGAGGAGATCGGTCGTGACCCGCAAAGGCAAGCCGGCGGCGGTCTGGTCAACCACGCCGAGTACGAGCGGCTGAAGGAGACCGTCGACGTGCTCAGCGATCCTGTCCTCATGCGTCAGATCCGCGCGAGCCGCCGGTACTTCGTCAAGGGGCGGCGCGGTCTCTCGTTCGAGGACGTGTTCGTCGAGCCGATCGCGCCGGCAAAGCGCCGCGCCCCGTAGTGTCGGTCTGGCGGGGGCGGTCAAGGCCGCCCTTCGTTCCCTAACGGGGCGTATGGCGCGAGGGCGCCGCTCAGGTCGGCCACTGACGGCGGATTGGGTCGGCGCCGTCCCAGTCCTGGGCGGCCGCGCGGATCTGGTCGAAGATGCGGCGGCGCGCCGGCGTCAGCTCCGCCATCTCGATGACCGTGCCGGGATGGCCCTCGTCCGCGAAATAGACGAAGCGCCCGCGCGGGCTGTCACCCTCCTGGCCGATGAGATAGCCATTGGCGAGCGCCCGCTGATAGAGCAGGTCGTAGTCCTCCGGCCAGCTCGACCAGTGCTGCAGGCCCTCGTGGCCCGCGGCCAGGAAGTCGCGGCCCATGCTCGGCGTCTCGCAGCGCTGCTGGATCAGCTCGAGCTGCACGTCGCCCGAATTGGCGAGCGCGACCGAGAGATGGATGCCGTCGTGGCGGGCGCCGCGATAGGAGAAGGCGGTCAGCGGCAGGCGCTCGGCGTAGAACCAGGGCCCGACGCCGCAGACGTCGATCCAGTGGCGCATGGCCCCCTCGATGTCGCGCACCACGTAGCCCATCTGGCGCAGCGGGCCGAACAGCAGGCTCATGCTTCGGGGCGGGGCTCAGGCGAGGAGGCCTGGCAGCCGCTCGCGCAGGATGGCCTCGGCGTCCCGGCTGATCTGCCGCACGAGGTCGGCGGCGGGCTCGATGCGATCGATCAGGCCCGCGGTCTGGCCGATCATGACCGCGCCGCGATCCGGGTCGCCGGCCTGCGCGGCCTGGCGGATCTGGGCGCTCACTTCCACCCGCCGGCGGCGCAGCTCGTTGTCGCGTCCCATCCACTCCTCGATGAACCGATTGCGCCGCACGCGCACGTAGGCGCCGGGCCAGGCTATTGCCGCTGGCCACGTCCGGGATATCGGTCACCAGGGTGTCGTGGCCGTCGCTGTCGAGGATGGCCTGCTTGAAGCCCTTCGCGATCGGCGATTCATCGGTGGCCAGGAAGCGCGTGCCCAGCAGCACGCCGTCGGCGCCCAGGGCCAGGGCCGCCGCGAGGCCGCGGCCGTCCGCCACGCCGCCCGCGGCCAGCACCGGGATCGGCGCCACCGCGCTCACCACCATGGGCACCAGCGGCATCGTGCCCATGAGCCCGATATGTCCGCCGCCCTCCGTCCCCTGCGCCACGATGATGTCCACGCCGGCGCGGGCGGCGACCTTCGCCTCGGCCACCGTCGAGATCATGTGCATCGCCAGCGCGCCGACCGCGTGGGCCCGCGCGACGTAGCCGCCGAGGTCCTGCTCGAGCGCGGCCCAGGCGGTGGAGATCACCTTGGGTCGGGCGGCCAGCAATGCGTCGTACTGGCCGGGGCGCTCCATGAACAGGAGCAGGTTGAGCCCGAAGGGCCGGGTGGTCGCGGCGCGGATGGCCGCGGCATCGCGGGCCAGCTCCTCCGGATTCTGCCGGGTCGCGCCGAGCACGCCGAGGCCGCCCGCCGTGGAGACCGCGGCCACGAGCTCGGGCGAGGTGGCGTTTCCCATCCCGCCCAGCACGATGGGGTGCTCGATGCCCAGCAGCGCGCAGATGCGCGTGCGCAGCATGGCTCAGATCACCGCGTCCCGCCGCAGCCGCTCGATCTCGTCATCGCTGTAGCCGGCCTCCTTCAGGATCTCGCCGGTGTGCTCGCCCAGCGTCGGCGGCTCCCGGTCGATGCCCGGGCTGCCGTGCTCGAGGCGGAATCCGGCGCCGACGAGCTTCATCGGCCCGTAGCGCGAGTCGATGGTCTGGAGCACGTCGCGGTGCTCGAGCTGCGGGTGGTCGACGATCTCGTGGATCTTCCAGATGGAGCCGCACGGCACGTCCGCTGCGGTCAGGCGCGCCTCCCAGGTCCGGGGGTCGTCGGTCGCCAGCGCGGTCTCGATGATCTCGCGCAGCGCCGCGCTCGTTCGCGGTGCGCGCGGGCCAGTCCACGAACCGCGGATCGGCGAGCGCGTCGGGCCGCCCGAGCGCCTTCATGAGGCTCGTGAACTGCTTCTCGGTGAGCACTGCCAGCACGATGAAGCCGTCGCGCGTCCGGAAGCGATTCGCCGTCACCTTGCGGCTCACCGAGCCATTGCCGATCTGGCGCTGCTCGATGCCCGCGACGGTGTACTCGGAGACGGGGCCGGGGATGAAGGCGAGCGCCGCGTCCAGCATGGCGACGTCCACGAGCTGCCCGCGCCCGGTGTGCGTGCGCTGGAAGAGCGCGCTCGCGACGGCCAGGGCCGCCGTCACGCCGCCGATGGTGTCGCAGATCGCGAACCCCGCTCGCGTCGGGCCATTGGCGGGCTCGCCGGTGATGGACATGATCCCCGACATCGCCTGCAGCTTGCCGTCGAAGGCTGCCGTCGCCTTCTCCGGTCCCGTCCGGCCAAAGCCCGAGACCCCGCAGTAGATGAGCCGCGGATTGATCGCGGAGAGCGCCTCGTAGCCGAGGCCGAGGCGGTCCATGACGCCGCCGCGGAAGTTCTCCCACACGACGTCGGCGCCGACCACGAGCCGCTTGACGATCTCCACGGCTTCCGGCTTCCGGAGATCGAGCGTGATGCTGCGCTTGTTGCCGTTCACCGCCAGGAAGGACGGGGCCATCTTGCGCTCCGCCCATTTCTTGTCGGCGAGCTGCCCGCGCGTCTCGTCGCCCTCCTGCGACTCGATCTTCACCACGTCGGCGCCGAGGAGCGCGAGCTGATAGGTGCCGTACGGACCCGCCAGGTAGCGGGTGAAGTCGAGGATGCGGACGCCGGCGAACGGTTTGCTCATGTCCCCTCGCGCTTGGACTTCGCGACGGCCTTCACCACCTCGAACTCCTTGCGCCGCTCGGCGATCTGATCCATGTGAGAGCTTCGAGAGGTCGTTGAAGTCCTTCTTCCATTCCGCATCGGGCGTCCAGCGCTGTGGTGACTGCACGGTGGTCCGAGCGGCCGGCGCGGTCTCGAGGACTCGCAGCGCGAGCTCGAGCGTCTCTGCCTGGGACTGGAAGTCGAACGGCCGCCCGGCGGAGTTGCCGAGCGGGAAATCGCTCCACAGAAAGCGCGGGACGCCGCAGTGCTCGACGATGTCCTTCGCGCAGCCCATGATCACGGTCGGGATGCCGTGTGCCTCGAGGTGCCGGGCAGCCAGACCCACGGTCTGGTGGCACACGGGTCAGCTCGGAACGAGCACGACGGCGTCGACGCCGTCCTCCTGAGAGCGGCGCAGGAGCTCGGGCGCATCGGTCTCCATCGTCACCCGATGGCTGCGATTGGTCGGCGCCCCGTGGACCCGCGGCGCCAGCGACCCGATCCGCCCCGCCGCCACCGCGTCCTTCAGGCGCGCCAGCGGGAGATACGTGTTGATGTCCTTGGCCGACGTGTGCAGGCGGTCGTAACCGACGTGCGAGATTCGTAGATCCGGCTCGGTCTCCGTCGGGATCGAATACACCTGGTAGAACTTGGCGGCGGCATTATAGGGCGCCCCCGGACCCTGGTCGCCGGCCTCCGGTTGGTAGGGCGCGGCGGTGGTGATCAGCCCGACCCGAGCCTGACTCAGCGGCGTCCGCAGCGGCGCGAACGGCGCCTCGACGAAGTGAGCCCAGCGATACGCGGCGAAGCCCAGGGCGAGATAGTAGTCACGGGTCCGCTGCATGTACGGCACCGGCACGTCGTGCTCCGCCGCGAACACGGCCTTCATTTCAGGCGCGATCGTCGCCATGGTGTGTCGCTCCTCAGGCCTTGGTTGCGAAGGTCTTGATGATGAGCCCGCGCGCCGCGTCGGGGGTGACGCCGTTGGCGGCCATGCAGGGGTCATGTCCTCGAGGATCCGCTCCGGGTCGCCCCACTGCATGTACTTCTTGTAGGTGTCCTCGAACTCGATGCCGAGCGCGCGCCCGAAGAGCGTCAGGTAGTGCTCGAACACGATCGGGCGCTCGGTCTCGAAGCGGCAGAGATCGCGGTGACACCCGTGGTAGATGCCCGCCATGTGGGTGGCCCCGGCGGCCAGCGCCCGATCGATGTCGTCGAGCACCATCTGCTGCCACGCCTCGGGCCCGAGCTGCTCCTTCAGCGCCGGCGTGCACGTCCGGCCCCATCGCAGGTCGGGCTCGAACTCCACGACCTTCACGCCCGGGATGGCGGCGAGGAGCCGGCGGGCGGCCATGCCCTCACGCTGCCGCGGCTCGCTCGCGCGGTGATAGTGCAGCGCGACGGTGGCCTCGACGGGCTGGGTGAACGTGAACTCGCCGCGGTCCAGGCGGTCGGCGAGAAACTCGGCGGTGTGCCGCTTGGGGAACGGCAGCTCGGCCTCGAGCACCTCGTCGTAGAACTGGATGCACGACGGGCACCACATGACGACCTCGCGCGGCGCCATCTTCTGGAGCAGCTCGACCGTGTGGTTGGCGTAGCGCTCACCCGAGGCCTCCTGGCCGCGGCGGTGGTGCTGGATGCCGCAGCAATACGTCGGGCCGCCGGCGGCCACGTAGTCCAGGCCGAGCCGGTCGAAGATGGCGGTGGCCGTCTGGACCATGTGCGAGGTGCGGAGCACGTTGCAGCCCAGGTAGAGGACGATGTCGTGGCGCTCGCCGTCGCGGGGGGCTTCAGGAGCCACGACCGCTCCTCCTTCTTGGTGAGGAGGTCGTGGGTCAGCTTGATCTCGCCGAAGTATTTCGCGTAGTCGAAGCTCATGGTGTCGAACACCTCCGGATGCGCCCGAGCATAGCAGAGATGGCTACCGGTCCGCCGCGCGGGTAAATCGCCCGTCGGCGGCATCGTCGAATCCGCGGATGAAGCGCAGCTCCAGCGCCTGGCCCGCCTCGCCGAACACGAAGGTCACGAAGCCATCCGTGTACTTGGGCGCGCCATAGCCGGGCAGGGAGATGGCGAAGGTATCGCCGTCCCAGTGCTTCAGCCGAACGGGCGTCTTTCGGGGGCCCACGGTCAGCAGGAGGGTGCCGTCCCGCACGTCCGCCGCGAGGCGGCCCGTAGTACGGGCTGCGGTAGGTTCCAGCGTAGGCCATCGGTTCCCGTCCCGGAGCTGGCGTCGCCGGCGGGGCGGGAAACTTGCCGGCCTCGGCCCGCGCCTTGGCATCGGCGAGGAACTCGGCGGCATAGTCCTTCGCGGGCCGCGCGTGGTAGAGGTCGTACAGGTAGTACATCAGCGCTTCCGGCAGGTCCGTGCCGTCGAGATTGCTCAGGACCACCAGGCCCAGATCGCCGTCCGGCGTGAACGCGACGACGGCCTTCGAGCCGATGGTCCCGCCATTGTGCCAGACCAGCGGAGTCGGCGAGAGGAGCTGTCGGAGCCAGCCCTGGCAGTAGAACGCCGGCCCCTGCGCGAGGGCCCCGCGCTGGACGTTCGCCGGTCCCTTCACGGTGATGATGGTCTTCGGATCGTGCAGCCACCGGGCCGTCTCCGGCTTGAGGATGGTCTTGTCGCGGAACACGCCCTGGTTCAGGTGCGCGATGACGTAGCTGGCCATGTCGAGCACGTTGGCATTGATGCCGCCCGCCGGGCCGAAGGTGTACACGGCATCGATGTCCCAGAAGTCCGCGCGCGTGGGCGTCGGCACGCCGTCGACCAGGATGTGGGGCAAGGCCACGTTGGCGCCCTTGAGCAGCCCGTCGACGGTGGTGGTCGCCGAGGTCATGCCGAGCGGCGTGAAGACTCGCGCGGCGACCGAGATCCTCCCACGTGCGACCCGTGAGCGTCTCCTGCAGCGCGGCGACGGCCAGCCAGAGATTATTGACGTACGCGAACTCCGACCGAAAGCTGGAGACGGGCTTCAGGTGGCGCAGTCCGTTGACGAAGTCCTGCCGCGTGAACCCGATCGTGACCGCGCTGTCTCCCGCGTAGGGGGCCATGCCGCTGTGCTGCGCCATGAGGTCCCAGATCATGAACTCGCGGGTGACCCACGGGTCGTACATCTGGAAGCTGGGATACCGGTCGATCACGTGATCCTCGAAGGCGGCCTTGCCTTCGTCCACCAGGCTGCCCATCACGGTGGCCGTGAACGACTTGGAGATCGAGCCGATCTGGAAGACCGTCGACGGGTCGACCGTCGCCGGCTCGCCCTGCACGCGCGCGCCGTATCCCTTGCTGAAGACCAGTGGTCTTGCCCTGGATCGACGGCGATGGCCATGCCGGGAACGCCGAAGCGCTGCCGGGACGATTCCGCGTACGCGTCGAACTTGGCGAGCAGGTCCGCGAGGGCAGCTCCGGTCGGCTTTTCCTGTGCTTCGCGCCTGGGGTCCCGCGAGGGCGACCACCGAGAGAACGCACGAGACCAGAAGGAGCCGCGTCGATCGGAGAGCTCATCTCGGCCAGTATACTCGGCGGGCGCTCGAGGCCCGTCGTCCCGCGGCGAGGCGCGCGCCACGGCCGCTTGTCGTCGTCAGATCACGCGCCCGGTGCGGGCGGGGATGGCAGCCAGAATCGACGCCCGCGCCGCGTCCGCCTCGGGGGCCGGGAGCGGCGCAATGCGGATGGTGCGCTCGACGAAGCGGTGCTCGTCGCCGGCGATCGGCACCTCGAGAAACGTCGTCACGCCCGGCGTCCTGGTGCGACGGGTGCGAATCGCATCGCCCGTGCTCCGCTTGCTCAGGAGCGCCTGGATCGTGCGCACGGTTCGCGGCATCAGGTCGCAGGCCGGCTCGTCGTCCACCTGTACCCGATAGACGCCTTCGGGGTCCACGCCCTCGACGCCGAGGCGCTGGGCGCGGCACACGCTGACCACGACGCGTGTCTCGCCCGTGCGGGGATCGTGGCGGGCATCCAGGATGACCAGCCCCTTGTGGCTCGGTTGCCTGAGCAGCGGCGCCTCGGTCTCCACCGCCTCGAAGCGCAGCGTGACCTGGCCGCCCGGCGACAGCGGCGGCACCGTCACGAAGGCGTCCCGCACGACGTGGACCAGCTCCTGATCGCCATCCCAGACGCTGGCGAACGGACGCCGCTGCTCGACCACCATCGCGGCGATGCGCCGATCGGTCGGATTGGCCACCGTCACCTCGCGGCCGCCGTCGCGCACCTGGAAGAGCAGGTCCTCGTAGTCGGCCATGCGCTGGTACAGGTCGCGCTGGCTCGCGATCCAGAAGTTCTTCCGCTCGGCCAGGTTGATGGCGTAGCGCACATAGTCCTGCGTGCCCTTGCCGTCGTTCGCGGATGGATCGCGGGCCAGCTCCGGGTGGTACTGAAAGCTGTAGACGCCGTTTTCCAGGTGATCGTCCACGCCGCCCCGGCTGCCGTGCCCGCCGTAGATCGTCTCGACCAGCTCGTAGGCGGCATCGTATTCGTGCGTGCGGTCCCAGCCGCGCAGAGGCCGCCATTCCGCCGCGCTGGTGACGATGGGGTGGAAGGGGAACCAGACGCCGGACGTGGCGATGGTGCGCCGGACGTCGGTCACGTAGGTCAGCGGCTTGCCGCCGATCTGCCCGCCCACCATCACGCCCGGGTTGCGCACCCCGTACTCGATCATGTGGTAGTAGCAGAACGTGCACAGGCCGAGGACCTGGTCGTCGTGCGCGTAGAGATAGTCCATCGCGTCGATGGTCTCGGGGTGCATGTGGCCGCCGGCGTGGCGCCCGCAGGTGTAGACGGGGAAGCCGAGGTTCCGCGCGGCATTGCGCACGTGAGTATCGAGCCCGGTGCCGTGGATCGCCGTCGGCGGGTCGCCGATGGAGCTGTCGTTGTGGAGCGCCGGCTCGATGAAGCTGTGCCGGGTCGTGCGCGCCACCCATTCCGCGGCCATCGCCTCGCTGATATTGGTCGAGAAGGCCGGGTCCTCGATGTCGTAGCTGGCGGGGATCAGGTTCTGGATCTGGTAGTCGAGGAAGTTGAAGTCGAGCATGCCGTGCACGTCGTGGCGGAACGACAGCACGCCGTCGTGCGTGCCGAACGACCGGAGCCGCGTCTGCCACAGGGCATCGAGCCCGACCTCCCGCAGCACGCGCCGGAGGAAGAACAGGATGGTGTCGCCCCAGTGCGTGGGATTCGCCCAGTGCCGGACGGCCTCGACGTTCAGGTGCGCCTGGAGCATGCCGCCGAGCAGCTCGAAGACCTGGTTGGCGACGTAGGCCGTCCGCTCGGTGAGCACGATGCCCGGTCCCGAGCGCCGAGACCGTCGCGGTGGCCGCGCTGGTCAGATCGCCCGTGAATGCCACCAGGTCGGCGAGCACGCGGCTGCCCGGCGCCGGCTCGACGCGGTTCACCTGGTGGCCGGCATAGCCCGTGGGGTATGCGGTCTCCCAGGCGGGGCCGGCGAACGGAGAATCGGGGCGCCAGCGCCACCCCGTATAGCCGGCGACCGGCGTCGGCGTGCATGCGCGCAGCCCGAGCAGGCGCGGCGGCAAGTTCGTCTTGCCCGTGACGACCAGGCGGCGATCGCCGCCGCCGAGCCAGCGCTCGATCGCGCGCGATGGTCTCGGCTCGCCAGATGGCCGGCGTTCGGGCACGAGGAGCGCGCGATACGCGGCCAGCCGGTCGTCACCGAGATCGGCCTCCTCGACGACGTCGTGCTTGAGGTTGCAGCGAGCCAGCAACAGGCTCGCGGCGTTGGCCGCCAGGTAGGCGTATTCCCCCTTGAGCCAGGTGCACGGACGGCCCCAGGCGTCGGTGAACGTGTACGTCTCGCCGCGAGCCGCCGCCTCGGCGGCATACGCATCGCGGCTCCGGCGGCTCCACAGCACCGCGACGTCATGCCCTCGCGGGCGGATCCATTCGTGCACGGGCTCACCTCACAGAGAGGATTTGGCGCCAGTCGGGCGCGCTGTTCGCGGGCCTCATTGTACGGAAGGCGCGCGGCAACTGGGAAGCAGATCAGCTACTGCAACACGAGAGCGGGGCGCCGCGAGCGGAGTCACGACGTCGCCGCCTCGCAGCGTCGTGACCGAGGCGTAGCGCCAGCCATACGAGCGATGCGGGGGCCGCCTCCGGGTCGCGGTAGACCTCGAGCACATGGTCCACGAGGTTCACGATCCAGTAGTCCACGATCTGTGCCCTGGCGTAGAGGCTGCCCTTGATCTCACGATCCAGGGCGAGCGAGGATTCGGCCGCCTCGAGGATCAACACGGGGTTCGAGGGATGGCTCGGCAAATAGTCCCGGGGAGATCCGGGCACCACGGCGATGTCCGGCTCCGGCTCTGATTCCTCGTCCAGGGCGACCGGAAGCTGGACCCGCACTCGCCAGCCGGGCCCGAAAGCGGCCCGCAAGGCGTCGAGGGCAAGCTCGATGGCCGTCGCGTGAGGTGTCCGCTGCGGCTCGCTGACGATGAGCTCGCCACCGATCAACTCGATGCGGTCGCCCGGCTGGAAGACACCGCATACGATGAGCCGGTCGTACTGCAAGCGCGTCCAGCGCTTGGTCGGCAAGGGCGTCGCCATGTCACCGAGCCTAGTCCGACCCGAGCGAGCACGCAATGTGCACGATCGAAGACACCCGGAGCGTGGTCCGGTCCACTCGGTCCCCGTTGTCTTGGCCGATGCTAGCACCCGTGCTAGCATGGAAGTCATATGGCGACCCTGCACGTCCGAGACGTCCCCTCGGAGACATACGAAGCGTTGCGCCGACTGGCCGCGGAGCGTGGCTCCTCGATGAATACGGAGGCCATTCGTCTCCTCGGTCGCGCTCTGCGAACCGACACGGCCGCCGTTCAGGCGCTTCTGGACCAGATCGAGTCCCGCCGGCCGGTGCCACGCCGGAGGGTGCCCGCTCCCGCGGCTCTGATCCGTCGGGACCGGGATGGCCGATAGCCGGTCTCTCGCGACGCTCCGAGGCCCTGTAGTTATCGACGCATCGGTCGTCGTGGAATACCTGATCGTCTCGCCTCTCACGCTCCAGGCGCAAGCCCTCTTGCGCACCAGGGTCGAGCGAGAGGTCGAGTTCTGGGCTCCGGATCTTGTCTACGCTGAATCGGTCTCGGCCTTGCGGAAGCTGGAGTCGGCTCCGCGCCATCACGCCCGCCGAGGAGAGCAGGCCGTCGAGGATCTCCTCCGCCTGCCGATCCACGACTACGAGGGACTCGCGACCTGATGCCGCGCGCCTGGGCCGTCCGCTCGGCCATCACTCCGTACGATGCCTGCTACACCGCGCTGGCCGAGGTCCTCGGAGCGCCTTTCATCACGGCCGACCGTCGGCTCATTCGTGCCCTCCGCGGGACTGGCTTGGATACGGCTTACCTCGGCGCGCTTTGCGCGCGGGTGATCCGGCCGCGCACCGATGCTAATCTGCTTCGCGAGAAGGCGCCGACATCTTCAGAGCGCATAACGCCCTTCGAGGAGGGCCTGAGTGGACCGACGGGAAGCGATCGTGAAGCGGGGAGAGCGGCGCCGGGGCTTCGTGCCGTATTGGCTCCGGACCATGGCCGAGGTGGACGTCGACTTCCTCGAGGCCTATGAGCGGATCTACGAGCTGACCGCGGTGCGCAAGGGCAAGCTGCCGCCGAAGTTCAGGAGATGATCGTGGTGGCCGCGGTGTCGATCGGCGGCTATCTGCCCGGCATCAAGGACCACGTGCGGCGCGCGCTCCGCCTCGGCGCCACCAAGGAGGAGCTGGTCGAGGTCTTCCAGAGCGCGTACTTCCACACCGGCGCCCTCACCCTCGTGCACGGGATGGTCGCGCTGATCGACGTCCTGAAGGAGCTGGAGGACGAAAAGAAGCCTGGCGGTCCGGGCCGCGAAGCGTGCCGTGCGGCGTCCGGCGAAGCGGCGCGCGGGCAGGTGAGCGCGCGCGAGAGGGCGGCGAGGCTCGCTCCACTCCTCCTGATCGCCGTCGTGCTGCTCGCGGCCGTGCCCCGTGCGCGCGCGGCGGACACCGACGCCGGCGCGAGTCAGATCCTGCGCGCCACCCTCGACAACGGCCTCAAGGTGGTGATCGTCAGGAATACGCTGGCGCCCGTGGTGACGACGGCGGTGAACTACCTCGTCGGGTCCAATGAGGCGCCCGCCGGCTTCCCGGGATGGCGCACGCGCAGGAGCACATGATGTTCCGCGGCGGCCGCGAGCTCTCGGCCGCGCAGCTCTCCTACCTGAGCGCGGCCATGGGGGCGAGTTCGACGCCTCCACGCAGCAGACGATGACGCAGTACGTGTTCACGGTGGCCGCCGAGGACCTCGACGTCGCCCTTCGCGTCGAGGCCATCCGGATGCGCGGCGTCTCCGACAGCGAAGCCGCGTGGCGGCAGGAGCGCGGGGCCATCGAGCAAGAGGTCGCGCAAGATCTCTCGAACCCGCAGTACCTCCTCTACACGAAGCTCCTCGCCGCCCTCTTCGAGGGCACGCCGTACGCCCACGATGCGCTGGGCACGAAAGCCTCGTTCGACCGGACGACGGGCGCGATGCTCAAGAAGTTCGCGCGACACGTGGTACGCGCCGAACAATGCCATCCTCGTCGTCGTCGGTGACGTGCAACCGGATGCGGCCCTCGCGCGGATCAAGACCCACTTCGGAGGCTCCGGCCGAAGGCGCTCCCGCGGCGGCCCGACGTCGTGCTGCGTCCCGTGAGGCCGCGCACCCTGTATCTGCCGACTGATCAGGCCTCCGGCCTCGCGGTGGTGGCGTTCCGCGTGCCCGGCTTCGCGGACGCCGACTACGCGGCGATGCGTGTGCTGGCCGACGTGCTCGGCAAGCTCGCGCGGCGTCCTTCAAGACCTGGTCGCGGACGGGACACTGCTGGACGCCGGCTTCTCGTTCAGCCCGCTCCCAGGGCGGGGCTCGCCTTCGGCGCCGCCGCCTTCCCCAGGACAAGAGCCCTTCCCCGCGTTCGGCGAGCTGACCGCGGTGCTGCGGGCCACGGCCGACAAGGGCGTCGACGCCGATCTCGTCGAGGCCGCGAAGCTGCGCGCCATCTCGCGGGCCGAGTTCCAGAAGACCTCCATTCCGGGGCTGGCGTCGGCGTGGTCGGAGGCGCTCGCCGTCGAGGGACGGCAATCGCCGAGCGACGAGGTGGCGGCGATTCAGCGGGTGACGGTCGCCGACGTCAACCGCGTCGCGCGCCGCTACCTCGATCTCGACCGGGCCATCACCGCGATCATGACGCCGAGGCCGTCGGGCAAGCCCGTCACCTCGAAGGCGTTCGGGGGAAGGAGTCGTTCACCCTGCCGAACACGAAGCCGGTCGCGCTGCCGGCCTGGGCGGAGAGCGCGGTGAAGCGGCTGGCGGTGCCGCGGTCGTCGGTGAATCCCGTCGTCACCACGCTGCCCAATGGCCTGCGGCTCATCGTGCAGCCCGAGTCGGTCAGCAACACGATCAGCGTCGTCGGGCGCGTGAAGACGCGGCCGGTTCTCGAGGCGCCGCCGGGCCAGGAGGGGTCGACGAGGTGCTCGAGGGGCTCTTCGACTTCGGCACCGGATTCGCTCGACCGCGTCGCCTACCAGAAGGCGCTGGACGAGATCGGCGCCGACGCGGGAGCCGGCGCCGACTTCGCCGTCGGTGTGCTGGCCGAGCACTTCGACCGCGGCGTGCAGCTCCTCGCCGACAACGAGCTGCGCCCCGCCCTCCCCGAGGCCGCCTTCGCGATCGTCCAGAAGCAGGTGGCCGAGAGCGTCGCGGGACGCGTCCAGAGCGCGGAGTACCAGGCGCGCAAGGCGCTCGACGCCGGCGCTCTTCCCGCCCGGCGACCCGACGCTGCGCGAGGCGTCGGTGACGTCGGTGATGGCTCTCACGCTCGCCGACGTGAAGGCGTACTACCGCCGCGCCTTCCGTCCCGACCTGACGACGATCGTCGTGATCGGCAAGGTGACCCCGGAGACGGCGCGCGCGGTGATCGAGAAGCACTTCGGGGCGTGGACGGCCGACGGCCCGCCGCCCCCACCGATCTGCCGCCGGTCCCGCTGAACGGCCCCGCGGTGGTCAGGGTGCCGAACGACCAGCGCGTCCAGGACAACGTGACGCTCGCGGAGACGCTCGGGCTGAACCGCTTCGACCCCGACTACTACGCGCTCGAGCTGGGCAACAGTGTTCTCGGCGGCTCCTTCTACGCCACGCGCCTCTACCGCGATTTGCGCCAGAACGCCGGGCTCGTGTACTTCGTCAGCTCGGCGGTCGAGGCGGGCAAGACGCGGGGTCTTTACGTCGTGGCGTACGGCTCCGATCCGGCCAACGTGGCGAAGGCGCGCGGCATCGTGGTGCGGGAGCTGACGACGATGCAGACGGTGGCCGTACCCGCCCACGAGCTGAGACTGGCCAAGGCCATCCTGCTGCGGAGCATCCCGCTGTCTGAGTCGAGCATGGACCGGATCGCGCGCGGTCTCACCTCGCGGGCTGCCGCCGGTCTGCCGCTCGACGAGCCCACGCGGGCGGCCGCGCGATACCTCGCGCTGACTCCCGAGGACGTCCGGGCCGCGTTCGCGAAGTGGATCCGGCCACAGGATCTCGTCCAGGTCACCGAGGGACCGAACCCGCGCTAGAGCGATGATAAGGGCCCATCTGCGATGGCGCCCTCGACCGCCGTGCCCACGGTGAGACGCCCGCCTGCAGTCGCTGCGCCCACGGCGCCGCCTGCCATCGGACCGCTCCTCATCGCCAGCCGGGCGATGGGGGCCCATCCGGAGGCGCCCTGACCGTGCCACGCGCGCGAGACAAGCGGGCCGACGAACTTTCGTCTGCGGGGCCCAGACATGGCCCCGCACTCCCCAACGCGAGTACGCCTCGCGTTGCCTGCCATCGGGCGCCGCCTCGCAGCTGGACCCTTCTCATCGCTCTAGCTGGGTTTCTCCGACAGGCTCCTAGACTAGCCCGGCCCGCGCGGGCCGGCCGATCGAGTACCGCCATCGGGCATCGTGCCCGGCACCGTCCTCGAGGATCCGGGTAGGATCGTCGAAGCCTCCAACGCCTTTGATGCCTTCTGACGACTTCGCTCGCATTTAGAGCGCCCTCCCCTGGTGGCACCTGGCAATGCAGCCAGACCCGCCCAGCGACACGGTAGAGCAGAGCGCCACCCCACCACAGGAGGAGGACAGTCATGGTGAAGCGGACCTTCCCGGTCAGTTTGGCGGTGGTCATGATGGCGGCTTCGGCGGCCCTGGCCGCAGGTCTCACCGACAGCCTGCAGGCCGAGCGCATGACGGTCGTCAAGGTGGATCACGCCGCGGGCCGCTTCCAGTGCGCCGAGCACCGCCGCTGGACGGCAGTCCTCAAGGCGGACCTACGGGAAGTCCAACCGGGGATATCGTCAGGGTCGAGCCCGCGAAGGGCAAGCCAGCGCACATCGTCGTCGTCCGAACTGCTGCCGACGAGATCGCCAGCCCCGAGTAGTTCTGCTCGACCGACGCCTCGTACCTCGATCCCGCTACTCTCGAGAGAGGGTGGCGGGATTCGTTTTACCGGCACACCGAACGGATCCTCCGGTCGCGAACGAAACACGCCGCGTGTCACGCTCGACGTCCCGGATCGTGCGGGTCCGAGGACTACGACGGGCGGGGCGCCGGCATGACCGGTCGCCGCTGCGGCATCGGCATCGCGCGCAGGCTGTCCAGGTCGATCGCCGGCATCTCGAGGCTCAGGGCAGCAAGCACGCCATTGGCCAGCTCGTTGTAGCTCCCGAAGTAGCGGCGCAGTCGCGCGCGCCAGGCGGGGAGCCCGCCGTTGGCGTGTAGCTCGAATGCGGACTCGCGGCCGTCCAGCGCCGAGGCGACGTGGTCGGCGGCAAGCTGGAGCAGGGCCGCGCGCTGCCGCGCCGTGTACCCGCCGCCGCCGAACGACTCCTCGAGCCCCGCCGCGACCTCGGGCGCCGCCAGGTCCGTGTCCGCCGGCGCGACGACCAGTGACGAGCCGGGGAGGATCCTCAGGATCTCGGCCATGCGCTGCCGCGCCCTCTGCATGGCGATGCTGCCCGCCGCGATGTGGGCGCCGCCGGGGACACAGTAGCCTTCCTCCGATCGCCCGGGGTCGAGCTCGGCGGCGGTCAGGCAGCTCCGGACCGTCTGCACGTCGGTGACGAGGTCGATCAGGTACTCGATCGTCGCCTCCTGCTCCCGGAGGCCCATCGCATCGGCGCACGCGAGCGCGAGCCCCAGCGTGAACTCGGCTTTCGCCAGCCAGCAGTAGAGCTGATGCCAGAAGCACCAGGAGGCGATCGGCTCGGGCGATGGCTCCGTGAGGAAGACGCGCTCCCACGGGACGAGCACGTCGTCGAGCCACATCTGGCCGTCGAGCTCGTCGAACCGGCTGCTGAGAGGCGCCAGGAATGGGTTCGGGTGGCGCGCGGACAGCTTGCGGCAGAGGACGGTGACGCCGGGCGCATTCACGGCCACGACGAAGGTCGCGCGGTGACCGCCGTGATCCACCCCCGAGTGGGCGCCGATATAGACGTCCTCGGCATACGCGGGACTGGTGTGCATGGCCACCTTGCCGCGCAGCACGAGGCCGGCATCGGTCTCTCGGACGATCCGGAGCGCGGCGCGCTCGCGCGGGTCCTCGCGCAGGCGATAGCCGATGGGGGCGGCGCCCGCGGCGAACGTGAGGAAGCGTCCGGTGCGGGCGATCAGGTCGCGGTATCGGGCGGCGCTGGCAATCTGGTCCTGCGACACCTTGCGCTGCTGGACGGCATCGAGGACGCCGAGCGCGATGAGGTTCCCGTATCCCGGCGTATGCGTCATGTTGCCCGCGGTCAGAAAGACCGTGGCGGAGTAGCTCCGGCCCATCGCGCGCAGGTCGGCCGCCGTCCTCGGCAACGCGAAGGCCCAGGGCGCACGCTCACCGCGCTCGTCGGGCGGTGCCAGGACGACGTCCTGCCATGCGGGATCGAGGTGGCGGTCGTACCAGGCGACGTACTCGTCGACCATCGGGCGGGTGGCGGGATGAAGCGTCACGTCCTCGATCAGGCCGTCGCCCACGACCCAGACACGGCGTCCATCATGCAGGGCCTGTCGATACTCGCCGCCGGTCCTCATGGCGCAGGGTTGGTCCGCTTGGCCATCGGCGTCGAGCGTCGTCACGCGACTCAGCTTAGTCCGGCCGGGGCGAGCAGGCAATGACCACGAGCGAAGACCGGGCGGTATCGCCGTGGAACAGGTCGGCGGGCAGCCGCGATCCTTGACATGGCCACTGTCGCCAAGGCAGCATGACGACGGGCGAACGAGACCATCTCCGCTCGCGGCGGCTGGGCAGGAGGCTGCGGGATCTCGGCATCACCCGCGGCCCAGGAGGGCGGGATGAGTACGTCAGCAATGATCAACAGGCTTGGATCTTGTGGACGCGCAGGGGAGTGGCTTCCCTTGCCAGGACGACCGCGATGCGACTGGTTCCCCGACGGGTAGAAAAGCAGGCGCGCCGTCTCACATCCGCGCTGGCCATGCCGATTGCGCTGCGGTGGAGTTGGGCGGCAGGCGACGCGCGGGAGCGTGTCCCTGCTGCGCTATGCCTGGGACAACGACTCGTTCTCGGCGGACGTGGATTACCTGATGGCCGTGGCTCGGGAAGCCGAGCGGGTTCGCGGACCCATTCTGGAGATGTGGAGTGGGATCACCACGCTATTGCTCGGAATCATCGCGCAGCGCCGCGGTATCCAGGTCTGCACCTTCGAGCATGATGCAAAATGGTGGGCCGCGGCAAAGCGCGTACTCGATCGTTGCCAGATTCGCTCCGTGCGTGTCCTGCACACTCCGCTCCGGTCTTACGGGAATTCGACTGGTACACGGTACCTGAGGACCTGCCGAGCTTCGATCTCGTCATCTGCGACGGCCCGCCGGGGTCGACCCGCGGCGGTCGCCATGGCTTGCTGCCTGTGATGCGTAACCGGCTTGGCGAGGGATGCACGATTCTGCTCTGACGACGCCCAGCGTCCGGAAGAGCGCTCGGTTCTATCGCGATGGGCGAGTGAATGGGGCGCGAAAGCCGATTATGTCAAAGGCGCAACCGGCGAGTTCGCGGGTTGTGCGATGCGAGCGCCTTCGTCCGTGGCAAGACGCGTAGGACGCCCACGGGGAGCACGCGAAAAGAGGAAGCGGTGGAAGGCCGCCGAAAGCCTCCCACCGCCCTTGGTCTCCACGTCGTTACGGGATCGTGACGCTACTTTGCGGAGCAGCATGAGCCTTTCCCAGATACCGAGATGACGTGGTAGATGCCAGGGCAACACCGGTCACGTCGACGAAGAGCTGCGTCAGTCTTCGCCCCGGAGAAGGGTACGGGCACGCCGGCCGTGGGCTCACAGCTCGTGGCGGCGCCACTCCCATTGTCCAGGACCAACCGCGCCTCGACCAGCGCCTTCAGCTGGTCGCCGTCGAGGCCTGATCTTGTTGGCGCTCCGGCAACAGATTTGAAGCGTGTTGACGCAGGGGCAACCACCGCAGAGACAGGGCAGAAGCACACTGGTGAACCAGCTCGGCTGAACCGGCGCGCTTCCACAGTTGGTCGTCTTGGTCGGCGCGATGGCGGCCGGGACGACGGTGCCGGGAGGGAAGCCGAAGGTCGTGCATGCTTTCAGGTTGACGACGCCGTTGGCAGGGTTGCCTCGGTCACGTCGATCTTGGAGTTCCCGTCGGTGAGGATGCCCGTGGTGAAGGATCGGAAGTTGACGGTGCCGCCCTTCTGGCCGCCGCCACCGCTCGTCGAGCCCTTCGCCTCGGTGGAGCTGTTCTTCACGTCCAGGTCGAGCAACGCCTCGATGGTGATGACGCCACCCTTCGCGCCGTTGGCGGTATCGCTGGCCTGAACCGCCAGCCCGCTCATCGTCACATTACCCAGGAAGGCCTGGATCGTGATGATGCCGCCATGCCCCCGATCTCCACAGAACTGGTTGGAGTGGACGGCGTAGCACGGCGTGAGCGTGGTGAAGCCGATGTTCTGGCACGTGCCGCCGGTGTCGCCCTTGATGACGATAGTCGCCGCGCTTGGAGAAGAGTCGATCCAGCCGATCCCTTCGCGGTCCGCCGTTCTGGCCGGTGTCCTGCGTTGACCTCGCCGTTGTGCGGCGCAGTGGCGTCGACCACGAGCAGGTCACCTGCCCAGATCTCGACGCAGCCCCTCGAGTTGACCGGCTTGCCTGGCGATTGCTGCTATTGCACTTGTTGGCCGGCACGGTCGGGCTATGGCCCGGACCGGTCGACGCAGCCAGACCGAAGACCGTGACGACGCAGCCGCCCTGCAGATGCACGAGGTCGGCGCCAGGGTCTCGCCCTTGCTGACGACGCTTCCGAGGTCGGTGACGATCAGGTTGCAGCTTCGCGTTGACGGTGATCGGTCCGCCGCGGCCCTGGCTCGTGGTGCCCTCGGACAACACGTCACCGTCGACGTCGACGTTCGACTCCCGTGAGGATGATCTCGCGCCTCGGCCGCACGGAGAGGTGGAGGTGATCTCGATCCGTTAGCGGTGGTCGTCCCAGGCTCCATCGTGAGGTTGCCCACGACGTCCTTATCGCTGTCGGCGTTGATCGTGATGTTCCCGCCCCGGTTCGTCGAGGAGGGACAGGAGCCGAGGATCTGGTTGGAGGTGATGAGCGCGCCGACGGGGTTCCCGGTGGGGGACGCCTTCAACCGGATGTCGTCGGTGGCGTTGGATCTCGATGTCCGCGCCGTGCCGGCTCCAGTCTGGTCGGCGTCGACCTTGCTCCCGGCGTCCATCAGGAAGCTGCCCGTGATATTGATCTTGATCGCGGCGTTCCCGACGACGTTGAGGAGGCCGCCAGTTCACGATGTGCAGGTCTCGTCGAGGTTGAAGGTGCCCGTCTTGTCGGTCAGTCGGGCCCGCGATCACGCACTCATTCGGCGGAGCGGCAGGAACGAGCGCGCCCCCGAGAAGCGACGCAGTCATCGGCGGCGGCGACCCCGGCCATGGGCATCAGCACGAGTGCGACGCCGGCTAGAAGTAGGACTGCTCTTGATCACCCTTGTCATTGTGTGCTCCTCCTCGATCGATAGGTCACTTCGTTTTCACAGCAGGCTCAGGGACGTTAGCCCGGTGCGGAGCTAGCGTCAATTGGACCTAGTGCAGTGGGGACCCGGACCTTGGTTCAATACGAGGAGGCTCGTAGCGTGACAGTCTCGAGCGGAGCATCGTTTGCGAAACATGAAGCTGAGCCTGTCCGACGGCCTTGGCCTGGTGTGCGTGGGCTCCCGCGAACCCTGCTACTACGGTCACTTCAGCAGTCGGTGCTGGCCATCAGCGCCCTCGTGACAATCTTCGGCATGTGGCCACACGGATGCGGCCGAAGTGCGCATCTTCGCCGCACAGGACGTCGAGGCGGGGAAGGAGCGAATAGGGGCGCCGGAGGAGCCGAGCAGTCCCGCGAGTCCGAGGATTCTGAGGAATCCAGCCCCGAAGGCGGACAGCCCAAGCTCCACCAACGCCCTGTACTTTTATTTCATGCCTGAAGGATGTGCACACTGCCGAAGCATGGCTCGTGTCGTCGAGAGGCTCCATCTCGACAGCATTCGCGGGGTGGGCGACAAGCTCGACGTGTACGTAGTGCCCATCGGTGGGGGCCCATCCGAGGTAGAACGATTTCGGCGGCGCGACTGGCCTCACGGCACCCCAGGCAGAAGACCCCAAGATTCGGCCGATCAGCATGAACGAGCATCCCGTGACGATCCTCTACAACACGGCGACCAAGGTCCATAGCATTGCCGCCGTTGGCGCAGTGCCCTATGCGAGTCTCGCGGCGGCGAGGCACGCATTCGCGAACGGAAAGCCGGTGCGGCCTGAAAAAGGTCCCGCCTGACTCTAGCCGGGATCGTGCCTGGGTCTCAGGCACCAGCTCGCGGCAGGGAACATCACGTCACGCGGCATCCGACGTGCTGGGAGCCTGTCGGAGTAACCCGGCTAGAGCGAGGAGAAGGGTCCCAGCTGCGGGCGGCGCCGAAGGCAGCCGGCGAGGCGTCACTTTCTGTACGTTGAGCCGGCTGTCGAGGGCGCCCACGAAGCAGATGGGCCCTTCTCCTCGCTCTGGCGGTCGAAGTCGACCGCGGTCGTGTTGCCCCCGCTGATGACGACGCCGACGCGCTCGCCGCGCGCCGGCACGTAGGCGCCGCTCAGCAGGGCGGAGAAGGCGGCCGCGCCGCCGGGCTCCGCCACGATGCGCAGCGTCTCCACAGCGCTTCCTGCGCGCGCCGGATGGCTGCATCGCTCACCAGGACGACGCGCGCGACGTGCGAGCGGGCGATGGGGAACATCAGCTCGCCGACGCGACGCGGCGCGAGGGAGTCGGCGGCGATGCCTCCGGCCTCGGCGTCGACCGGCTTGCCGGCCGCGAGCGCGCTGGTCAGCGTCGGCGCGGCCTCGGGTTCCACGCCGATCACCCTCGGCGTCCCCGCGCACCACGCCGCGATGCCGCCGATCAGCCCGCCCCCACCCACGGAGACCAGCAGCGCGTCGAGGTCCGGCGCCTGCCGCGACAGCTCGAGCGCGAGCGTGCCCTGGCCCAGCAGCGTCTCCACCTGATCGAAGGCGTGTACCGGTAGGGCGCTCGACTGCGCCGTCCAGGCCTCGCTCGCCGCGAGCGCGTCGGCATAGCGGTCGCCGCCCACGACCAGGTCGGCGCCGTAGCCCCGGATGCGCTTCACCTTCGCGGGCGAGGACACGGTGGGCACGAAGATGCGGGCGCGCACGCCGAGCCGCATGGCCGCGTACGCGACGGCGGCGCCGTGATTGCCGCCCGATGCGGCCACCACGCCGGCCGCCGGGATCGCGCGCGTGAGCAGGTTGGTGAACGCGCCCCGCGTCTTGAACGAGCCCGCGTGCTGGAACAGCTCGAGCTTCAGGGTCAGCGGGAAGTCGGCGAGGCCGAGGTCAGCGCCATTCAGCTCCACGACGGGCGTCAGGCGGACGTGGGCCGTGATCAGGGCGTGGGCCCTCTCGATCGCGGGCCTGTCGATCGGGTCGTCATCGCCCGTCATGATATCAGGGCGAAGTCCCAGTGAGGGCGGCCGCTGCGGCTCGGGGTATCCTAGGCAACCATGACGACTGACTGGACCGCGTTCGACCGGCTACTCGCGTCTCGCCGCCGCACCATCGTCGAGAGCTTCGCCGATTTCCTCCGCCTCAACTCGGTGAGCCAGGAGCCGGACAAGGTTCGGGCCACCGGCGAGTGGCTGGCCGCCGCGATGCGGGCCCGCGGCCTCGACGGGCGCGTCCTCGAGACCGGCGGCAACCCGGCGGTATTCGGCGAGCGCCGGGTGCCGGGGGCCACGCGCACCGTGCTGATCTACTGCCACTACGACACCGAAGCCCATTCCGCCTCAAGGGCTGGCTTCAGCCGAATCCGATCGAGCCCGTCTTCCGGCGCGGGCTCGCCGAGGACGGAGCGCCCGAGGTCGCGCTCGCCGAGTGTCGGCGACGACGAGCTGGCCGGCCTCCTCGCTCCACGCCCGCGGCGCCTCGGACGACAAGGGGCCGATCTGGTGCCATCTGAACGCGATCGAGCTGATGGACGCGGTCGGGGCTCGCGCCGGGCGTCAACGTGAAGCTCATCTTCGACGGCGAGGAGGAGATCGGCAGCCCGTTCTTCGGCCCGTTCACCGAGGCGCACCGCGACCTGCTCGCCGCCGACGTCGTCATCGTGACCGACGGCCCCAAGCACGCGAGCGGGCGCCCCACCATTGCCGGCGGGCGCGCGGCGTGATGAAGATCGAGCTGGTCATCGAGGGCGCCCGGCGCGACGTGCACTCGGGCAATTTCGCCGTGCCCAACCCGGCGTGGAAGCTCAACGGCCTGCTCGTCTTCCATGGCCACTCCCGACGGCACGCCGCTCATCGAGGGCTTCGAGGAGGACGTGGTCGGGCCGACGCCGCGCCGAGCGCGAGATGATGGCGGAGCTGCCGCTCGATCTTCCGCGGTCTCGAGAAGGAGCTGGGCGTCCGCCTGCCCGCCGACTACCTCGACCGCATCATGTTCCATCCGACGCTCACCATCCGCGGGCTGTCGAGCGGGTTCGTCGGCGCCGAGGCCAATACCATCATCCCCCACCGCGCCACCGTGGCCATCGACATCCGGATGGTGAAGAACCAGCGATGGGACAAGGTCTACCGCGCGGGTGATCGACCACATCCGCGCCCAGGGCTTCACCGTCATCGATTCGCCCGACGCGCCGCTGCCCGACGACCTGCGCGGGCGCGCCGTCCGCGTCGTCGACAAGGGCGGCTACGACCCGGCCAAGACGTCGCTCGACCTGCCCATCAGCCGCGAGATCATCGCCGCCATCGAGCGCGCCCACGGCGGCGAGCGCGCGGTGCTCATGCCGACGCTCGGCGGCAGCGTGCCGATCTGGGCGTTCACCGATATCCTGGCGCTGCCCACGCTCGCTCGTGCCCTACGCCAACGCGAACAACCGCCAGCACAGCCCGAACGAGCACCTGCGGCTCGACCACCTCTTCCAGGGCGTGCGCACCACCGCCCAGCTCCTGACCGACCTGGCAGCAGGATGCTGAAAAGGCCCATCTGCTTCGTTAGCGCCTCGGCCGCACGCTCAACGTAAGAGACTACGCCTCGCGTGCGGCCGTCAGGCGCTGCCTCGCATCTGGACGCGCGAGAGCATCCTGCGGGGCGAACGCTGAAAAGGCTACTCGCGTGCCCAGAGCGTCCGGGTCAGCACGCCGACCTGGGCTTCGACCGCCGCCATCGCGTCGAGGATCAGGTCCTCGCGGAACCGCCGGCCCACGATCTGCACGCCGGCGGGCAGCCCTCGACGAGGCCCACGGGGACCACGCCGGCGGGCAACCCGAGGTAGTTGACGCCGTAGCTGTAGATGGCGGCGTCGAACAGGTCCTTGGTCTGCGCGAAGCCCTGCGCGTCGTAGTTCCACGGATACAGGGGCCGCATGAAGAACGGCGTGAGCACGAGCGGGTGCTGCTCGAGGAAGACGCTCCACTGGCGGGTCATGCGCGTCCGCTCGGCCACGCCCAGCATGTAGCCCTGCGCGTCGACGGCATTCGCCAACTGCTCGTACCAGTCGAAGATGTCCTGGATGGTCTTGCTGCCGTGCTGCCGCGCCGTCGGGAACAGCAGCACCTTCATCTCGGCGACGGCCACGGAGAACCATGCGCGCGCGGGCTCGGTGATGGGCGGCGGCTCGACCTCCTCCACCGCGTAGCCGGCCGCGGCCAGCCAGGCGGCCACCTGCTCGAGCGCGCGGCCGATGTCCGCGTGCATCGGGTAGCCGTGGGCGTTCCGGGTCACCGCCACACGGATGGGCGCGGGAGCGGCTCCCCGTCGAAGGGCGCGGGCACCCACCAGGGATCGCGGGCGTCGCGCGCGGCCATCACGCGCGTGGCCAGCCGCACGTCGCGCACCTCGCGGCAGATCGCGCCCTGCACCGACATGAGCTGGGCGAGCAGCCCGCGCTCGGCCGTGGCCGAGGATTGTAGGCGGGGATGCGCCCGGGCGTCGGCTTCACCGTGGATAGCCCGTTCGCGAACGCGGGAAACCGCAGCGAGCCACCGATGTCATTGCCGTGGTGGATGGGCCCGAAGCCGGCCGCCGCGCGCCGCGCCGCGCCGCCGGACGATCCGCCCGGCGAGGCGTCGGGATGCCAGGGATTGAGCGTGCGGCCGTGCAGCGGGTTGTCGGTGGTGGCGCGCATGGACAGCTCGGGCGTATTCGTGCGGCCCACGATGATGGCGCCCGCCCGGCGCAGGTTCGCCACGACCGGCGCGTCGTCGGGCGCGATCACCGACTCGAAGGCCGGCAGGCCGTTCGGCGTCGGCTTGCCCTGCTGGTCGACGTTCTCCTTGATCGTGACGGGGACGCCGTGGAGCGGGCCGCGTACCCGGCCCGCCGCGAGATCCTCGTCAGCGCGCCGCGCCTCGGCCAGGGCCTCCTCGGTGTAGTCGTACACGATCGCGTTGAGCGCCTTGTTCTTGGCGCGGATGCGCCCGCCACCGACGCCATCACCTCGGCGCATGAGAACTGCCGCCGGGCAATGCCCTCGGCCAGGTCGCACGCGCTCTTCTGCCAGAGCTCGTCCGTCATCGTCACATCTCCTCGCGCTAGAAGCCCTGTCGGAGAAAACCCAACTAGAGCGATGAGAAGGGTCCAGATGCGAGGCGGCGCCCGAAGGCCGCACGCGAGGCGTAGTCGCTCTACGTTGAGCGTGCGGCCGAGGGCGCCAACAAGCAGATGGGCCCTTATCATCGCTTCTAGGTTACCGCAGGTCTTGAGCGTCAAATCCTCGTAGGGGGCGGAATAGGAGAACCCCTTGATGTGGTCGACGCAGGCCTCCCCGACGCGCGGGCCGATGCCCCAGAGGAAGGCGAGCTCGTAGATGGGCACGTACATCACCCGGTCATGCACGATCTGCTGGATCTGGTGGAGCAGGCCCTCGCGCTTCTTCCGGTCCAGCTCTCGGGCCTGGCGCTGGTACAGCTCCTCGATCTCGGGCACCTCGCCCGACGAATAGATGCCGCCCTTGGTCACGTACACCTCGATGCGCGTCGCCGCGTTGCCGGCAGGGGCGCCCAGGCCCATGATCACACCCTTGATCTTGTGCTCGCGCCAGGCGGTGAGGAAGCTGGCGCGCTCCATCGTGCGCACGCGCGTGCGGATGCCGACGGCCTGCAGATAGTTGCCCACCGCCTCGGCCAGCGAGAAGAACGGGGAAACGGGGTGAGGTCTCCCGCGTCGAAGCCGTTGGGATAGCCTGCTTCGGTCAAGAGCTTCTTGGCCAGAGTGGGGTCGTAGGCGTGAGGCTCGTAGACTTTCGCGAAGTCGAGGACCCGTGGGAACGAGAGCCCCGGTCGGGCGCGAGAGCCCGAGGGTCTCCGCCTGGTTGAGGGCCTTGCGGTCGAGGGCGTGGCTGGCCGCCAGGCGCACGCGCCGGTCGTGCCATGGCGACTTCGGATCCCACTGCTCCGGCAGGTCGAGGAAGACGACGCCGGGTGGCAGGGCGGCGGCCAGCTTGAGCCCCGGCGTCCGCTTGACCTCCTCGGCCAGCGGCCCGCTCAGCAGATACACGATGTCCACGTCGCCCGCCTTCAGCGCGGCGGCGCGCGTGGTCTCGTCGGCCATGCTGCGGAAGACCAGCCGCTTGACGGAGGGCACCTTGCGCCAGTAGCCCTCGAAGGCCTCCATGGTCAGGTCCACGCCCGGCGTGTAGCTCACGACCCTGTAGGGTCCCGCGCCGATCGGCGCCTTCTGAAGCCGTCGTCACCCACTTTCTCGACGTACTTCTTCGGCACGATCCACGCCGCCCCGGTCGCGGATGTGCCGTAGAAGGTCATGAAGTCGGGCCACGGTTCCTTCAGCACGAAGCGCACTCGGCCGGGGTCGACGATCTGGACCTCCCGCACCTTGTCCTTGAGGAGCTTGGCCGCGGCGCCCTGTAGCGGTCGAACGAGAATTTGACGTCCTCCGCCGTGACGAGGTCGCCGTTGTGGAACTTCACGCCACGGCGCAGGACGAACTCGTACGTGAGGCCGTCCTTCGACACCGTCCACGACTCGGCCAAGCTCGGCGTGTTGTCCCCCGCGGGCATGGGCTTCACCAGCGCGTCGTGGATGGCATACAGCACCATGAACGGCGAGATGAAGGCCTCGGTGTCGCCCGGATCGAGCCAGCGTGCGGCGAGGGTGACGTGGACTCCCACGTGAGCGTCCCTTCGGGGCGGCGGCGGCGGGATCCGTCGAGGGCAGGGAACAGCAGCAGGACGAGCAGCGCGGCGATTCCCGGACGGGCGAGGAACGATCTCATGCCACCTCCTCTCATCGGTCGGTTGCCGCTAGAGCGATGATAAGGGCCATCTGCTTCGTTGGCGCCCGTCGGCCGCACGCTCAACGTAGAGAGACTACGCCTCGCGTGCGGCCGTCGGGCGCCGCCTCGCATCTGGACCCTTCTGCATCGCTACTAGCAGGGTTTCTCCGACGAGGCTCCTACGACGTGGTCATGGTGTCGGTCCGGCGTGTGCATCGCCGCCGGGCGCGTACTTGTGGCCCAGCTTCTCCTCCCAGCGGAGGTAGTTGATCATGTCGGCATAGCCGCGGTCGGGACCGGCGGGCACGACGTCGTCGGGCGGGCGCATCACACCCGTGAGACCTTGCTCGACCGGGCGGCCTTCCTTTCGCCACGCCTCCATGCCGCCGGCCAGCGCGGCCACGTCCCTGTAACCCAAATCCTCGATCGTCGCCGCGGCCAGCACGGCGTCGTGGCCGTCCTCGTCGGTGACGACGAGCGGCGCGTTCTTGTCTGGCGCCAGCTCGGCCAGGCGCAGCTCGAGCCAGCTCCGCGACAGCCACCGCGCGCCGGGAACGTGGCCGGCGGCGAAGCGGTCGCTCGTCTCGACGTTCAGCACGGCGGGCGGCCGGGATGATGCCAGGAGCGCCTGCCAGCGCCGACGGCGCAACCTGACGCCACTCGCTCGCGCGCTGCCGCCACCAGGGGCTCCACGGGCTCGTCCGTGCCCGCGGCGAGCGACTTCCCCGCGGCCGTCCACGCCGCCGTGCCGCCGGCGACGGCATAGACGTTGGGAAGCCCATCTGCCGGTACCACGAGGCGGTGACCGCGGCGCGCGCCGTGCCGTCGCAGCAAAGATGACGATGCCGGTCTTCACCGCCACCGTGTCGTCGGCGCGCTGCACCGCCTGGCCGCCGGGGAACCACGCAAAGCCGGGGATGTGGCCGGCCGCGTATTCCTCGCGCGTCCGCACGTCGATCGGGTACACCGTCTCCGCGACGGCCCGCGCCACCAGCGTCTCCAGGCTCGGCGACATCCAGCATCTGCACGCCATCCTCGGCGGCGACGCGGGCGGCGAAGGCCTCGGCCTTGGCGCGACCCTCCGGCTGAGGGCGCGGGCAAGTCGACGCGGTCGGCGCCGCGCTCGAGCTCAAACCCGGCCAGGAGCCAGCCGGACGTTCCGTTGCGCAGGCTCAGGACATTGGGCAGCGCCATCCGCTGCAGCACGCGCGCACCGATGATGCTGCGCGTGCGCCCGGCGCAGTTCACCACCACGGTGGCGCCGGGATGCTCGCGCACGAGGTCGTGAATGCGCAGGGCCAGCTCGCCGCCGGGCGCGCTGCGGCCCCCGGGGATGCAGAAGCGCCGGTACTCCTCGGGCGTGCGCGTGTCGACGATGAGGAGCGCGTCGCCACGGCGCTGGCGGCGCGCCAGCTCGTCCGCGTCGATGGTCGGCACGTGGTGCTGCACCTCCATCCTCTCGCCGAAGTCCTTGCTGGGGACGTTCATGCCCCACTCCGTCGGCTTCTCGAGGCTGGCCCAGCGATTGACGCCGCCCTCCAGCACCGCCACGCGGCGTATAGCCCATGCGTTCCAGCGTCTGGGCGGCCAGGCCGCGCGCCGGCCATTGTCGTCGCACAGCACGACCTGGACGCCGCGGAACGGAACGAGCCGGCCCATGCGCGATTCGAGCTGGCGGCGCGGCACGGAGGTCGATCCGGGGATATGGGCCTGGTTGTACTCGCCGTGCTCGCGGACGTCGATCAGCGCGAGTGCGGAGTCGGTGTCGAGCAGATGGGCGAGGGTAGCGGGGGCGATCTCGCGGGCCATGGCGCTCACCTTCCGCCTCAGCAGTTGTCGTACTTGCCGAGCACGTATGTCGCGATCTTCCCGGTGCCGAGATCGTAGCGGCAGCGCTCGAGGCCGACCAGGTCGCGCCCGTACACGTGGATCTCGACGGTGGGCCGGTCGCTGAAGTTGTCGAGCTGATGGATCTCGTCCTCGTCGGGGATCAGGAGCGACACCGCGCCCGGCTTCACGAGGACGGCGCGGTCCTTCTCGAGCGTGGCGTGCCCGTCGCGGGTGCGATCGTCCACGCGGCGGAAGCGCGTCTCCTGGATGGCATTGCCCATCACGCCGATCATCCCCACGTGTGATGGTCGTGCGGTCCCGCGTGCGAGCCCGGCCCCCACACGACGCTCGTCACCGACAGCCCCGGCCCGCGGTGCAGGAGATAGCTGCCGCCGCCCGGCCGCCGCCCGCCCGCGGAGGGCCGCCGGTACTGCTCGGGCACCGCCTCCGGGTCGCGCACCAGCCGCTCGATCAGCCGCGACCCGCGGTCGAAGAGGCTCGCCTGGTCGGGCTGAGCCGCCACCAGGTCGGTCATGTCGTGGATGAACTCGTCGAGCGTGTACTTGGCAATGGGCATGGTCGGCCTCCTCTGGCAGCGCCGGCTGATTATAGCGAAGAGTGAGGCGTGAAGCGGAGGCGTGCGCGCTGGCGGTCAGCGGCGCCGCAGCTTCTCGAGCACCGCAAACCCGCTGTTGAAGGGGCCTTCGCCGGCGGCTCGGGCTTGGGCGCAGGGGGCCGCGGGTCGCGGGTCGGCTTGCCGGAGCGGCCGTCGGCTCGCGGGGGCCGCTCGGCGCCGGTCATCGCGCTGCGGGTCGGGGCCGTTCTTGCGCTCGCTCCGACTTCATCGTCAGCGCGATCTGGTTCTTGTCGAGCTTGACCTCGAGGACGCGCACGGAGACCCGGTCGCCCGGGCTCACCACCTCGCGCGCATCCTTCACGAAGCGGTCGGCGAGCTGGGAGATGTGCACGAGCCCGTCCTGGTGCACGCCGATATCGACGAAGGCGCCGAAGTTCGTCACGTTGGTCACGATGCCGGGGCAGACCATGCCGGGCTCGAGATCCTTCAGCGCGTGGACGTCCTGGCGAAAGGCGAAGGGGACGAAGCCGGGCCGCGGATCGCGGCCGGGCTTTTCCAGCTCCTTGACGATGTCGTCGAAGGTGAACGCGCCGACCTCGTCCTTCAGGTCGCTCGCCTCCTTCACGCGCGCGACGCCGGGGCCGAGCAGGCCCGAGGCCGGCACGCCCAGCCGGGCCGCCAATCGCTCCAGCACCGCGTAGCGCCCGGGTGCACGCCGGTATTGTCGAGCGGGTGCGCGCCTTCGGGGATGCGCAGAAAGCCGGCCGCCTGCTCGAAGGCCCGCTTCGAGAAGCGCGGCACCTCCAGGAGCTGGGCCCGCGACTGAAACAGCCCGGCCTTGGAGCGCTGCTCCACGATCGCGCGCGCCAACCCCGGCCCGATGCCCGAGACGTGGCTCAACAGATGGGTGGAGGCCGTGTTCAGGTTGACGCCGACCTGGTTCACGCACGAGTCGATCACCGCGTCGAGGCTCTTCTTCAGACCGTGCTGTGACACGTCGTGCTGGTACTGGCCGACGCCGATGCTCTTGGGATCGATCTTCACCAGCTCCGCCAGCGGATCCTGCAGCCGCCGGGCGATGGAGATGGCGCCGCGGATCGTCACGTCCAGCTCCGGAAACTCTTCGCGGGCCACGTCGCTGGCGCTGTAGACGCTGGCGCCGGACTCGCTCACCATCACGACCGGCACCTCGCCGAGGCCGGCGGCCTGGAGCGCGTCGCGCACGAAGCTCTCCGTCTCGCGGCCGGCGGTGCCATTGCCGACCGCGACGGCGCGGATGCCGCCCTTCTCGACGAGGGCGGCCAGCATCGGGGCGGCGCCGGCCTTGCCCGCAGGCGACTCGAGGTGCATCACGCTCGAGCCCACGTAGGCGCCCGAGCCGTCGACGACGGCCAGCTTGCATCCGGTGCGCAGGCCCGGATCGACGCCGAGCACCGCCTTGGGGCCGAACGGCGCCGAGAGCAGGAGCTTCCTGACGTTCTCGGCGAAGACCTCGATGGCCGCCTTGTCGGCGATGTCGCGGAGCGCCTTGTGCACCTCGTTCTCGATCGCGGGGACGACGTAGGCGCGCAGCGCCGCGCGCGCGGCGCGCGTGAGCAGCGGCGCGCCCGCGAAGTGCGGCGCGCTGCACGCCGCCGCGTCGAACGTCGACTCCAGACGCTCCAGCATCGGATCGACCGCCGCGGGCGCCTTCTTCCCGTCGGGGACGCGTCGTCGGGCTTGGCGGCGGGGAGCGCGCCGCCCACCGACAGCACCAGCTCCTCCTCCATCCACCCGCGGCGCATGGCCAGGTAGCGATGCGAGCTGCGCGGCTTCGACAGCTCGACGACGGATTCTTGATAGGCGAAGTAGTTCTCGAAGCGGCTGTTCGGCTTGGCCTTGTCCGCCTTGCGCGTCCGCACGTGGCCCTGCTCGAAGAACGCGCTGCGCACCGTCTGCCGCAGGCCGGCGTCCTCCGACAGCCGCTCGACCAGGATGTCGTTGGCGCCTGCGAGCGCGGCCGCGACGTCGGCTACGCCCTTGTCGGCATCGCAGAACGCCAGCGCGTGCGCTTCGGGTGTCTCCTCCGGCCGCGGGCGACAGCATTCCGTGGCCGCACTCCCAGAGCCAGCGCGCCAGCGGCTCGAGCCCGGCTTCCTTCGCCACCGTCGCCTTGGTCTTCCGCTTCTGCTTGTAGGGAAGATAGAGATCCTCGAGCACGGTCAGCTCGAAGGTGGCGAGGAGCTGGTCCTTCAGCTCGGGCGTCAGCTTGCCCTGCCGCTCGATCTCCTCGACGATGAACGTCTGGCGCTTGAGGATCTCGTCCCAGGACTCCTTGGCGTCGATCACCTGGCGAATCGCGACCTCGTCCAGGTTCCCCGTCTCCTCCTTGCGGTACCGCGCGATGAACGGCACGGTGGCGCCCTCGTCCGCCAGCTTCAGGACGGCGGCGGCGGACGCGACGGAGATCTGCGGGTGACGCGGGGTGAACCACTCCGGAAAGGTCATGCGCGAATGATAGCAGACACCCCGCTACGCGCCGTCATCGCTACTTCGGCAAGTCAACCGCGGCATTCGGTGTCGCTCGGAGACTCGTTTTCTGCCTCTCGGCACCCGGAACGCGCCTCCGGGATGATTCGCCGCGCGCGCCGCTGGCCTCCTCGCGATCATCGGGACAGGAGGAACGCCCATGAACAGCATCGTCACCATCTTCAGGCTTGCCATCCTGGCACTCGTCATTGCCGTACCGGCACTCGTCGCGATCGCGGTCGCGCCAGCCGGGCTGATCGCGGCGAGCGATCAGGAGTCTACGACACGAGCGATCTCGCCCGCGTCGACTACGCCGGGCTTCCCGCGCCGGTCGCCATCGCGGCGCGCGACGGCGCGCGGCTGGCCGTCCGCGTCTACGACGCTCCGGGGAACACCGTGGTCCTCGCGATCCACGGGTCGTCCGGGCAATGGCTGGTACTACCAGCCGCTGGCGCAGTACCTGAGCCGGAAGGGGAAGGCGACGGTCTACACGCTCGATCTCAGAGGGCATGGCAAGTCCGACGGCCGCCGGGGGACGTGGACTATATCGGCCAGCTCGAGGACGACGTGGCCGATGTCATCGCCGCGATCCGCGCCCGCCGGCCGGACGCGCGGATCGTATTGCTGGGACACTCGGCGGGGGCGGGCTTCTCGTGCGCTATGCGGGCGGCGGGCGCGGGCCGGCCGCCGACGGCTACGTGCTCCTCGCGCCCTACCTCGGGCCGGCGGCGCCGACGACCAAGCCGGACGCAGGGGGATGGGCGCGCCCGGATATCCCGGCGATCACTGCGCTGGTGGCGAAGGCGGCCCAGGGGGACACGTCGGGACAGGACGCGATCGTCCTGCGGTTCAACCAGCCGGCATCCACCGCCGGGCCGGGCCAGGTGCTCGCCTATAGCTTCCGGATGGTCGCGTCGTTCACGCCGCGTCCCGATCTCGGGCGCGAGCTGTCGGCGCTGCGCAGGCCACTGCTCGTGCTGACGGGCGACCGAGACGAGTCCTTCCATGCCGACCAGTACGGGCCCACCATCGCCCCGCATGCCGCCGGGACGTTCCGGACGCTGCCGGGCGTGACGCACATCGGGCTCGTCGTGAACCCGCGCACCGCGGAGGAGATCGAAGCCTGGCTCGACCGGCTGCCGTAGTATCGTGGCCGACATGACGCGGTGGCTCCGCCTGGTCTCGGTGAGCGCCGCGGCGGGCGCGGTGGTGGCCGTCATGTTCACGCTGCTCGACGGCCGCCGCCCGTTCCTCAACGAGCTGGCCGTCTCGCTCGTCATCAGCTTCGCGATCGGCGCGGCTGGGCGAGGTGGTCGTGCCGATCGTCGCGCGGCGGCTGCCGTGGAGCCGGCCCGTGCTCGCGTGGACCGGCCTCACGGCGACGTTCCTCGCGGTGGCCGCCACCGGGTGTCGTGCTCGCCACGGGGATCGTCGTCGGGATCGGGCTCGTCCCGGCCGCGGCCTGCGGCTTGGTGCTCGCGACGAGCCTGCGCATCTCGGCGCTGGTGAGCCTCGGGGTGGGCACGGGGTGCTTCGTCTTCGAGTCGATGCGCGCCCAGCGGGATGCCGCCGTCGCCGACCGCTCGGTGCTGGAGGCGGAGCGCGAGCGCGCGGAGAAGCTCGCGACCGAGGCGCGCCTGGCGTCGCTCGAATCGCGCCTGCACCCGCACTTCCTCTTCAATACGCTGAACGCGATCTCCGCGCTCATCCCCGAGGACCCCGCCCGCGCCGAGCGCCTCGTCGAGCAGCTCGCGGCGCTGCTCCGCTTCTCGCTCGACGCGGGCGAGCGCCACACCGTCTCGGTCGGCGCCGAGGTGGCGATCGTGCGCGCCTATCTCGGGATCGAAGAGGCCCGCCTCGGGGACCGGCTGCGCTGCGCGATCGACGTGCCGGATGCGCTCGCGTCCTGCGACGTGCCCGCGCTCGCCCTGCACACGCTGGTGCAGAACAGCGTCAAGCACGTGGCCGCCGCGCGCGTCGAGCCGACCGAGATCCGCGTCCGCGTCGAGGCGCGCGCCGGCCGGCTGCACCTGTCCGTCTGGGATGGGGAGACAAGTTCGACCTCGACGCCATCCCCGCCGGCCACGGACTCGACATGCTCCGCACCCGGCTCGACGTGCTGTACGGTGCGGCCGGCCGGCTCGCGGTCCAGGGGCCGCGGGCGGCAAGGAGGTGTCGATCTCGCTGCCGCTGCGGCGCCCGGAGTGATCCGGGTGGCCGGCCGGCTGCGCGCCTTCCTGGTCGACGACGAGCCGCTGGCCTTGACCCGGCTGGCCCGCCTCCTCGCCGCCACCGGCCGGGTCGAGCTGGTCGGGCAGGCGCTGAGTCCCGACGGCGCGCTCGCCGCGCTGACCGAGGGCGCCGCCGACGTGGTGTTCCTCGACATCCACATGCCCGGCATGAGCGGCCTCGCGCTCGCCGAGCGCCTGCCCCGGGACCTCGCGGTGGTCTTCACGACCGCGTACGACCAGCACGCGCCTCGCGGCGTTCGACGCCAATGCCGTGGACTACTTGCTGAAGCCCGTCGAAGCGGAGCGGCTGGCGCGCGCGCTCGACAAGCTCGAGCGCCGCCGCGACGAGCCGTCGCGCGGCGACATGGCCGAGGCGCTCCTGCGCCTGGCCACGTCACTCCGCGCCGCGCCGGCCCCATTACTCGATCGGGTGCCGTTTCGCACGCGCGACGGCGTGCAGTTCGTCGAGATCAGTGCGGGTGACGCACTTCATCGCCCGCGACCGCCTCACGCACGCGGTGACGGCGGCGGGGGCGCACGTCGTCGACTACGGGCTGGCCGATCTCGAGGCGAAGCTCGATCCCGCCAAGTTCGTGCGCATCCATCGCGCGGCGCTGCTGAATCTCGATTTCGTGGCGGAGGTTCAGCCGTGGCCGGGCGGACGGCTGCTGGTGCGGCTCAAGGACGACCAGCGCACGAGCCTCGAGGTGGCCCGCGACCGAGTGCGAGCCCTGAAGGAGCGCCTCGGAATGTGACGTCGAAAACCAGCCGTTGCGAGAGCCGCAGGCTGCTGAAGCAGCCGGCTAGTCTAGAGGCCGTCGAAGAAACGCAGCTAGAGCGATGAGAAGGGTCCAGCTGCGAGGCGGCGCTCGAAGGCAGCCGGCGAGGCGTACTTTCTGTACGTTGAGCCGGCTGCCGAGGGCGCCAACGAAGCAGATGGGCCCTTATCGTCGCTCTAGCGTTCTTTGATGGAGACGCGCCAGTGGATGCGGTCTTCCTCGGGCGGGTAGTCGCCCGCCGCCTTGTGATACGAGCAGCGGTTGTCCCAGATGACGATGTCGCCCTTGCGCCACCGGTGACGGTACTGGGCGTCGGGCTGGATCATGCAGCCGGTCAGCTCCTCGATCAGCGCATCGCTCTCGCTCTCGTCGAGCCCCTCGATGCGCAGGATCTTTCCGGGATCGAAGTAGAGCGCCTTCCGTCCGGTCTCGGGATGCGTGCGGATGATCGGATGGAAGACCGGCGTCCAGTCGCGGTCCTCGGCATTGAGCAGCGCCGTCGCCTTCCGCCGGCCGCCGTAGGTGAAGGCGCCGTTCCGCCCGTCCAGGCGCTGCGCCAGCCGCGGCGGCAGCGCATCGTAGGCCGCGTACATGCTGGCGAAGAGCGTGTCGCCGCCGGTGCTCGGCACGGCGAGGGCATAGAGCTGCGTCGCCTTGAACGGCTCCTGGTCGTAGGCGCCGTCGGTGTGCCAGCCCTCGGCGCCGCGCCGATAGACGGCCATGTCGAGGGCGCCGTCCGGCCCGAACTTGTCGACGCCGAGGAGCGTGATCTCGGGATGGTCCGGGTGGCGCGTCATCTTCGACGGGTGCGGGTGCACGACGCCGAAGCGGCGGCTATAGCGCAGGAAGTCCTCGATCTGGAGATCCTGGCCGGGCACCACGACGACGTTGCAGTCGAGCCACGCCCGATAGATCGCGGCGAAGCCCGCGTCGTCGAGCGCCTTGACGTCGACTCCCCTGATCTCGGCTCCGATCCGTGCTCCCAGGCGGTGAATCTCGATCATCGGTGGTCCTCCTCGCGGAGGTGGGTGCTATGCCCTCTGCGCCAGGGTCTTGAGCGCGGCGAGCAGGCGCCCCGAGGGCTGCGCCAGCTCTTCCAGGATGGAGAAGTGCTCGTGGCCCGGGAGCGGCACGTATTGCCCCGGCAAGCCCTTGCCGTGCCAGGCCGCCCAGTACTCCTCGGACTGCCGGATCAGCTCCGGCAATTCGTCGAGCCCCACCGAGACCACGAGGGGCGCGGCGCTGGACGGGAGATGGAGGATGGGGCTATTGCGGGCCGCCTCGTCCGCGTCGAGCCCGAGCTTGTCGTTGAGGTAGTTGAGCCGCACCGGCTCGAGGTCGTAGATCCCGCTGATGGCGAGGCCCCCGGCCACGCGCGCATCGCTCATCGCCGCGGCGGTCAGATGGCCGCCCGCGGAGTGGCCGGCCACGAAGACGCGGCGGGGATCGCCGCCGAGCTCCGCCGCGTGGTCGATCACCCACGCCACCGCGGCGCGCACCTCGGCCACGATCTGGTCCATGCGCGCGGCGGGCGCCAGCGTGTACTCGAGCAGCGCCAGGTTGAAGCCCGCGGGCAGGAGCGTCTCGCCGAAGAAGGCGTACGGCTCCTTGTCGTTGAGCTGCCAGTAGCCCCCGTGGATATAGGCGAGCGTCGGCGCCCCCGGCGTGCCGCAGGCGAAGAAGTCCAGGCGCTGCCGCGGCTCGGCGCCATAGCGCAGGTCGATCTTGCCGCCATGCGCTTTCCGGATGGCATCGCTCCTCGCCGACCACCCCGCGACGTACTGGTCCCGCTTCGGAATCCCGACCGCGGCCGTATTGTTGTACGCCGCGTCCAGCGCCGCCTTGTCCATGCCCCGATACAGCAGCATTCAGATGGTCCCGCGCCGCCGCTTCCACGTCTCGTACTCGGCCAGGGTCTGCTCATTGGGCGGATACGTGCCCGGCAGCGGCGCGCCGTCGCGCACCTTCTCGAGCAGGAAGGCCTCGAGCTCTTCCTGCTCGAGGCCGTGCGCGGCCACCGTGTCGGCCACCGCGCGCGGGATGCACACCACGCCCTCGCCGTCGCCGACCATGACGTCGCCCGGCACGACGAGCACCTCGGCGCAGCCGATGGGCACGTTCTCGTCGACCGCCACGTGGCGCACCACGTGGGCGGGCGCGGCGGGGCCGAGCGCGTAGACGGGAAAGCCGAACTGCTGCACCGACGGATAGTCGCGGATGCCCCCGTCGAGGACGAGGCCGGCCGCGCCGCGCACCTGCAGGCGCGAGACGAGGATGTCCCCGCGTTCGCGGCGCTGGCCACGCCGCGGCAATCCATCACGAGTACTTGGCCGCGCTCGATGTGCTCGATGGCGTGCCGCTGCGGATAACCGGGATCGGCCAGCACCTCGTAGCCCGCGCGGTCCTCGCGGGCGGGCGCGAAGCGCACGGTGACCGCCTCGCCCGCCATGCGCTTGTCCGGGCAGAGCGGCCGCACGCCGTGCAGGTACATGTTGCGGAAGCCGAGCTTGAAGAGCTGGGTGCAGAGCGTGGGCGTCGAGATCTGCCGGAGCCGCTCGAGGGTGTCAGCCCCGAGCGGCGGGTGCGGCGCAGGCGCAGATGAGCCGTCATGCCACGCCAGGAGCTAAGCTGGAGCCTGTCGGAGAAACCCGGCTAGAGCGATGAGAAGGGTCCAGCTGCGAGGCGGCGCCCGATGGCAGCACGGCGAGGCGTACTTTCTGTACGTTGAGCGTGCGGTCGAGGGCGCCAACGAAGCAGATGGGCCCTTATCATCGCTCGAGCCCCAGGTAGACCTCGGCCTCGAGCTTGCCGAAGAGACCGAGCGCCGTCTCGTCGTAGAACGGGAGCACCTGGGAGAGGAAGACGCCCGTGACGTTCCGGGTGCGATCGATCCAGAAGTAGGTGTTCGCGAGCCCCGCCCAGGCCAGGCTGCCCGCCGAGCGGCCGCCCGGCGCGTCCTGTGTATTGATGAGAAAGCTCAGGCCCCACTTCTTCGACATGCCCGGGAACAGCTCGACGTCGTTGGAGAGCGCGGGGATCGCGGTCTTGAGGGGACCGATCTCGAGCGGGCCGATGTGGTTCTGGGCCATGAGGTCCACCGTCTCGCGCCGCAGCACCTGCGTCCCGTTGAGCGTGCCGCCCTGCAGGATCATTCGCGTGAAGCTCAGGTAATCACCGGCCGTGCCGTAGAGCCCGCCCCCGCCCATGTAGAACTCCGGCTCCTGGGGAGCTCGAGGTCGACGGGGGTGAGCACGCCCTTGTCGTCCCGCTGGTGGATGCGCGCCAGCCGGAGGCGCTGGGACGGGGAGATCTTGAACGACGTGTCGTGCATGCCGAGCGGCCGGAGGATATTGTCCTTGAGATAGCGGTCGAGATTGGTACCGCTCGCCGCCTCGACCATCTTGCCCGCCCAGTCGATGTTGATGCCGTAGTCCCAGCGGTCTCCCGGGTCGAACAGAAGCGGCGTGGTGAGCGCCGCGTTCGTGCAGGTCGTGATGCCCGGCGTGCCGGTCGCGGTCTGGTACCTGGCGATCTCCGGACGCCAGATCTCGTAGCTGAAGCCCGCCGTGTGGGTCAGGAGGTGGCGCAAGGTGATCGGCCGCTTGGGCGGCCGGAGGATCGGCTTGCCACCCGCGTCGAAGCCCTCGAGCACCTGCGCCGATCCCAGCTCCGGGACGGTCGCGCTGGCGGGCTGTTCCAGGCTGAGCTTGCCCTGCTCGACGAGCTGCATCGCGGCGGCGGCGGTGATCGCCTTGGTCATGGACGCGATCCACACGACCGAATCGCGCGTCATCGGTGTGTTCGTGCTCAGATCCCGCTTGCCGAATGCGCCCTCGTAGATCACGCCCTTGTCGTTGGCCGCCATCGCGACGATGCCGGGCATGGCCTTGGTCTCGACCGCCTGCGTGAATGCCGCGTCGATGCTCCGGAAGTCCGCCATGATGTCACTCCTTCACTGGAGGATGAAAAGGTGATGACGTCGGTGTGGGGATCGCGCACAGCTTAGCGCAGGATGCCCGTCGTCTCAACCTCGACCGCCGCGCGCGCAGGCCGGTGACGGCGACGGCGGCCCCGAGGAGGAGGAGGAGGCCGGCGATGAGGAGCGCCACGCGGTACCCGGCGACGAAGGCGTCGAATGCCGGGGCGAGCGCGCCGGGCCCGACGGCGGCCGCGACGGCCGGTCCCTCGCCGCCCGCGACCTGCTGGACGAGCGCCGCGGCCCGGGCGCGCGCGGCTTCAGGGAAGGCGCCGAGGCTCGCCCGCCACGCGCGCGAGGCGGCGGCGACGCTGAGCGAGCCGAGCACGGCGAGGCCCACCGCCGCGCCGACCTGGCGCGAGGAATTGAAGATGCCGGAGCCGGCGCCCGAGTGATCGGCGGGGACGGCGGACATCGCCGCCGACGACACCGCGGGGACGAGCATGCCGTAGCCGAGGCCGCACAGCAGATACCACGGCCACGCGGCCGCGTACGACGACTCCACGTCGAGCCGCCCGAGCCCGAGCGTTCCGACGCCGGCGATGACGAAGCCCACACTCACCGTCCGCGCCATGCCGTAGCGCTTCACGATGCGCCCGGCGAACGGCGCGATCGCCAGGAAGGGCGCGTTGAGGAGGATCCACGACAGGCCGGTCCTGACCGCCGACCAGCCCTTCACGTTCTGAAAGTAGAGCGTGACGAAGAAGAACATCCCGGCGAGCGCGGCGTAGGCGAGCATGTAGAGCGCATTGGCGGAGCTGAAGATCCGGTCCTTGAACAGGCCGAGCGGCACCATCGGATGCGCGGTGTGCGCCTCGTGGACGAGGAAGGCGGCGAGGAGCACGACGGCGAGGGCGCCCAGCGAGAGCGTATAGGGCGAGAACCAGGGATGCACGTTGGTCTCGATCAATGCGAACGTCAAGAGGAAGAGGCCGCCGGAGACGAGCACGTTGCCGACCGGGTCGAGCGCGCGCGCCCCGGATCCCGCGATTCCCGCACGGCCGCCAGCGCGAGCGCGAAGCCGGCGATGCCGATCGGCACGTTGACCCAGAACACGGCAGGCCAGCCGAATTGCCCGATGAGCAGGCCGCCCACGATGGGCCCCATGCCGAAGCCGAGCCCCGCCACGCTCGCCCAGATCCCGATGGCGGTGGTGCGCTCCTCGGGGGATAGGCGTCGACCAGGATGGAGAGCGTGAGGGGCGCCATCAGCGCCGCGCCGACGCCCTGGAGCCCGCGGCAGACGATCAGCGCCACGTCGCGGCTCGCGAGGCCGCAGGCGGCGGAGAAGATCGTGAAGGCGACGAGGCCGATCAGGTAGAGCCGCTTTCGGCCATAGCGGTCGCCGAGGGTGCCGCCCAGGATGATCAGCGAGGCCAGGGACAGGACATAGGCATTGACGGTCCACTCGAGGTTGCCTGGCGTCACGCCGAGCCCGTGCTGGATGGCGGGCAGGGCGACGTTCACGATGGTGTTGTCGAGCAGGATCATGCCCTGCCCGATGCACATCGCGACGAGGGTCAGCCGGCGTCGCGAGTGATCGAGCGGCTGGGCTGACCGCGCCGTGTCAGTCGCCATCTCCCCCGGGCTGGGCGCGGCGGGGCCGGTGGCGGCCGGCGCGGCGACCGCCTCCGCGCCGAAGCGCTCGCGCAGCCGCCCGATCACGACGTAGAACACCGGCACCACGACGAGGTTGAGGAAGGGTCACTGGACCTGCTCGCGGAGGGCGTCGAGTCTCGCGAAGATCTGATCGTGGTCGGGAAAGCCGTACGTCTCCTGGTTATTGAAGATGCGCTGGCCGTCCACGTCGACGAAGAAGAAGCCGTTGCCCGCGTCCCGCAGCGTGGCGGTGATTCCGTAGCGCTCCTGGAGCGCGTCACGCAGGCTCGTGGCCCACGGCGTGAAATTGCACTCCTCGCAGTACGTGATCACGATGTCCATCGCTCAGGCGTCCCAGCGGCCGGTGCGCAGGTAGCGGATCGCCGCGAGCGCGGCGGTGGCGCCGTCGCCCGCCGACGAGACGAGCTGGCGGGCGGACTGGTGCCGGACGTCTCCCGCGGCGAGCACGCCGGGCACGGACGTCCGCATCGAGAGATCGGTGATGACGTGGCCGTCCGCGTCGAGCGGGACCAGGCCCTTCAGGAATCCCGTGTTCGGGGTGAGCCCCGGTAGAGGAAGACGCCGCTCGCCTCGAGCGGCGCGCGCTCGCGGGTGGTCACGTTCTCGACGAGGACGCGCTCGACCGCGCTCGTCCCCTCGATGGCTCGCAGCTCGCTGTTCCAGCGGAAGCTGATCTTGGCATTGCCGCGCGCCCGCTCGGACAGGCTCGCGCAGCCCCGCAGCGCGTCGCGGCGATGGACGATGGTGACGGTGGATGCGTACTGGGTGAGGTGCAAGCCCTCGTCGAGCGCGGCGTCGCCGCCGCCCACCACGACGACGGGCTTGTTCATGAAGAACGAGCCGTCACAGGACGCGCAGTGCGAGACGCCCTTGCCTGCGAGCTCGGCTTCGCCCGGAATGCCGAGCGTGGTGATGCTCGATCCGCTCGCCACGACGAGGCAGCGGGCGCGCAGCGTGCCAGAATCCGTCTCGAGCACGCGGTCGTCGCCGTCGAGGGAGACAGAGTGTACCTCCGTCATCTGAAGCTCGAGGCCGTGCGCGGTGGCCTGCTGCTGCATGAGCGGGCCGAGCGTGTAGCCCGCGACGCCGTCGGGAAGCCGGGGAAGTTCTCGATGTGCTCGCAGTTGAGGACCTGGCCGCCCGGCGAGAAGCGCTCGAGGAGCAGGGCGCGGCACCGGTCGCGCGCCGCGTAGATCCCCGCCGTGAAGCCGGCGGCGCCGCCGCCCACGATGACGATATCGTAGCGATCGGACACGGCGATCGATCCGGGTTCCGCGCCCGCGCGCCTTACGCCTGTTTCAGCATCGTGTCGGCGTCGCTCACCTCGAACTTGCCCGGCGCCTCGACGTTGACCGCCTTCACCGTGCCGTCCTCGACCAGCATCGAGTAGCGCTGCGAGCGGACACCCATGCCGCGGGCCGTGAGGTCCATGTCGAGGCCGAGGGCCTTGGTGAAGAGCGCGCTGCCGTCGGCCATCATGCGGACCTTGCCGCCCGCCTTCTGCTCGCGGCCCCATGCGCCCATCACGAAGGCGTCGTTGACGGAGATGCACCACACCTCGTCGACGTTCTTCGCCTTGAGCTTGTCGTGGTTGGCCACGTAGCTGGGCACGTGCTTGGCCGAGCAGGTGGGCGTGAAGGCTCCGGGTACGCCGAAGATCACGACGCGCTTGCCCTTGGCGAGGTCCGCGACGGCAAAGTTATTGGGACCGATCGCGCAGCCCGGCGTCTCGGTGTCGATCATCTCGGTCAACGTCCCTTCGGGCAGCCGATCTCCGACCTTGATCGCCATACGATCCTCCTGTGTGGGGTTGTTCGAACGTGGTATTACGTGAGTCGCGCGCGAAAAAGAATACCACGGCCGCGGCGCCGCGCGCCGCGGCCGTCAGTGTGCTCAGAGGGCGCGCACGGCCGCGAGCACGGCCTCGGCGTGGCCGTCGACCTTGACGTCGTCCCACCGCTGCGCCACCTTGCCGTCCGGGCCGATCAGGTACGTCATCCGCGCCACGCCCATGTAGCTCTTGCCGTACATGCTCTTCTTCTTCCACGCGCCGTACCGATCCGCCACCTCGTGCTCGACATCGGCGAGGAGGGTGAAGTTGAGGCCGTGCTTCTTGGCGAACTTGGCCTTGCTCGCGGTGTCGAGCACGCTGACGCCGAGGACCGCCGTCTTGGTGCGCTTCCAATCCGGGTGGTGATCGCGAAACGCGCAGGCCTCCTTGGTGCAACCGGGCGTGTCGTCCTTGGGATAGAAGTAGAGGATGAGGGGCCGGTCGGCGTAATCCTTCAAGCGGTGGACCACGCCGTCCTGATCCGGGAGCGAGAACGCCGGCGCCTTTGCCCTGGCTCGATGGCCGCCATGTCGTGATGTCCTCCTATCTATGCGTATGCGCGGTGTGTGGACAGGACGAGCTCGAACAGCGCGCCGTCCGGGTGGGGAGGCGTCACCTCTCCGATCACGGCCGCGCTCGGGTCGCCCACGGCGCGGAGCCGATCGAGCGCAAGGGTCACCTGGTCGGCGCGCGCTCCGAAGAGCAGCCCGCCCGACGTCTGCGGATCGAAGACCACCTCGACGGCGGGATGGGCGGCGGCGGCGGCGGCGATCCGGATGCCACGGCGCCCCCGCGTGTTCTGGTCGTGAAACGTGCTCCGGATGCCGCGCGCGAGGAGCGACGCCACGCCCGGCAAGAGCGGCAGCGCGCCGAGGTCGATCACCGCGGAGGCCTTGCTCGCCCGCAGCATCTGGCCGAGATGCCCGGCGAGGCCGAAGCCGGTGACGTCGGTGACCGCCGAGGCGGCCATCTCCCGGGCGACGCGGGAGGCGTCCGCATTGGAGCGCGCCATCGACGCGAGTGCACGCTCCATCCACTCGCCGCGGGCGAGGCCGCGCATGTCGGCCTGGAACAGCACGCCGGTGCCGAGCGGCTTGGTGAGGATGAGCTTGTCGCCCGGCGCCAGGCCCCCACGCGCATCAGCGGCGCCGCGTCCGCAGCCAGGCCGAACACGGCGAAGCCCGCGACCAGCTCGGGCCCCGTGGTCGTGTGGCCGCCGACGAGCGTGACCTGCTCCGCGTCGAGCGCGGCGCGCGCTCCCGACAAGACCTGGTACAGCGACTCCTCGGCCTGCTCGGGAGCCGTCTCGGGCACCGAGACCTGCGCCAGAGCGAAGCGCGGGGCGACGCCCTTGGCCCAGAGGTCGCTCGTGGCATTGACCGCGGCGACGCGGCCCACCAGATACGGGTCGTCGGTGAAGGCGCGGAAGCTGTCGACGCTCGACACGATCACCTCGCCGCGCGGGGTCGCGACGGCGGCCACGTCGTCGCGCTCGTGCAGGCCGAGCAGGACCGCGGGATCGAGGGGCGCGCCGATCCGCTCGAGGGCCCGCGATAGCACGGACTCGCCGACCTTGGCCGCGCAGCCTCCGCAGAGCATCTCGTCTCCCGCGGCCATCTTCGCCTGGCCCGCGAACTCGGGCCTCGGGTCGCCATCGGGCGCCAGCACCTGGAAGCGGCGCATGAAGCGCCGGTCGATCCAGTCCTTGAGCGCGAAGACCGCGCGGCCCTCCGCGGAGAGCCCCCACTTCGAGGCGATGGCGCGCCCGTCGCCCAGATTGAGGAGCGAGAGGAAATCGGACTGCGGCCGATAGGGACGGAGCGCGCCGCCACCGAGCCGGGCGCGGAGATTGTGGATCAGCACGGGCCCCTGGCGGACCGCGTAGACGCCGGCCTTGGGCAGACCGGGATGACCCTCGAGGCTCGCGCAGTCGCCGACGGCGAAGAGCTCGTCGTGACCGGCGATCTGGAGCGTCGGCCGCACGCGGACGAACCCGCGCGCGTCGGTCGGCAGGCCGCTGTCCGTGAAGAGCGGCAGGCTCGCCGCGCCCGCGACCCAGACGACGGCGTCCGCTTCGAGCCGCTCGCCCGTGTCGAGCCGCACGTGATCGGCCGCCACCTCCGCCACGCGCGTGCGACAGCGGATCTCGATGCCGCGTGCGCGCGCATTGTCCTCGACCCGCCGCGCGGTGCCGCGGGGATAGCCGGCCAGGACGGCCGGCCCGTTCTCGAGCAGCGCGATGTGGCTGTGGCTCACGCCCTCGCGCTCGAGGCGCGCCTGAAGCGCGAAGGCCAGCTCGACGCCGCCGGCGCCCGCGCCCACCACGATCACGCGCGGCCGGTCACGCCCGCGCAGGGCGGCGACCAAGGCCTCCAGCGCGCGCGACCAGCTCGGCAATGGGCCGCGTGGGCAGCGCGTGCTCGCGCACGCCGGGGAGATCGAGGCCGCTCACCGTCGAGCCCACGTCGAACGACGCGGTGTCGTAGGCCAGCGGCGGGCGGCCGTCGAGGAGGATGCGGCGCTCGGCGGCGTCGACCCCGGTGGCCCGCGCCACGACGGTGCGCGCGCCGGCGCGGCGGGCCAGCGGCCACACGTCGATCTCCAGCTCATCGCGCCGGTACTGACCCGCCACGAGGCCCGGCACCATCCCCGAATAGACCGCGACGGACCGATCCACGATCACCGTGAGGCGCACGCCCGACACCGGCGCCATGGCCCAGCTCCTGAGCACCTGCACGTGAGCATGGCCGCCGCCGACGAGGACGAGGTCGCGAAGCGGGGAGGAGGAAGCGCGCACGAGCGAAGTATACCCGCCCGGACATTGCTCCGGTTAGCGGGGCCGCCGGGACGTGGGTATGATGCAGTCATGAGCGTGCGCGCGCCAGCTCGATTGCTGTTCGTGGCCGCGGTCCTCACCGGGCTGGTCTGGACCCCGCTGGCGGGCGCGGGAGACCCGCGGGATCAGACAGTTCTCGACAGCGTGGTGAAGGACCTGGGCATCACGCTCCTCGCCAAGCCGGACGATACCTTCGTCCGGCTGCCGCTGGCGCCGCAGCGATGGAGCCTCTTCGGCCGCATTCAGCCCTACGCGTCACTGAGCCCCCGCGCCCAGGCGCCCGCCGAGGAGGTGACCGGTCTCGCGGCGCCGATCCGGGAGACGGATGTGCTCTCGAAGGGCGTTGACGTGGGCGCGGGCCTGAGCTGGCACCTGTCGGATCGCTTCCAGCTGTTCGGCGAATACCAGCTCCTGAACCTGGGCGGGCGCAATGCCCAGGCCGACGTTTCCCTCGGCTGGCGCGACCTCGGCACTCCCAGCCTGAAGGCCGGCTTCTCCATCCGCTTCTAGCTCTGCACCTAATCGAGGAGAACGCCGCATGAACCGATGGCTGCTCCCTCTGCCGATCGTCGTCGCATTGCTCTGGTCCGCCTGTTCGACGCAGTCAGCCTCGCCGCCCGCCGCGCATCAGCACGCGCCGGGCGCGGACAAGGCGCCGCCGCCGCTGTACACGGACCTCGGGACGTACCAGCAGAAGATCACGACCGCGTCGCCTCAGGCCCAGGCCTACTTCGACCAGGGATTGCGGCTGGTCTACAGCTTCAATCACCTCGAGGCACAGCGCGCCTTCCGCGAGGCGGCCCGCCTCGATCCGACGTGCGCCATGTGCTACTGGGGCGTGGCCCTCACCTATGGCTCGAACTACAATAGCCCGACCGACGCGCAGCGCGAGGACGCCGCGCTCGCGGCCGTCGTGCAGGCGCGCGCGCTGTCGCCGCGGGCCACGGAGCGCGAGCGCGCCGTCATTGCCGCGCTCGCCGCGCGCCACGGCAGCACGCCGAACGCCGACCGCGCCGCCCTCGACCGCGCCTATGCCGACGCCATGCGCGACGTCGCGCGGCGCTTTCCCGACGACCTCGACGCGGCGACGCTCTTCGCCGACGCGATGATGAACCTGCGCCCGTGGGCCCTGTGGACGCAGGACGGCAAGCCCGAGCCCGGCACCGAGGAGATCGTCGTCACGCTCGAGCGGGTGCTCGCGGCAAACCCGAATCACCCGGGCGCCAACCATCTCTATATCCACGCGGTGGAGGGGAGCCCCACACCGGAGCGCGCCCTCGCCGCCGCCGATCGTCTGGGTGCGCTCACGCCCGGCGCGGGGCACATGGTCCACATGCCGTCGCACATCTACTACCGGGTCGGCCGGTACGCGGACGCGGGGGCGGCCAACGTGCAGGCGGTGAAGGCAGACCGCGCGTACTTCGCCAAGGCGGAGCCGAGCGACATCTACCGCATGATGTACTACCCGCACAACCTCGACTTCATCTGGCAGGCCGCGAGCATGGAGGGGCGAAGCGCCGAGACCGTGCGCGCCGCGCGCGAGTTCGCGGCGGCCGCCCCCACCGAGGTGATCTTGCAGATGTCGGACATGGAGACGGCCCCGGCGGCGCCGCTCCTGGCGCTGGCCCGCTTCGGTCGCTGGGACGAGATCCTGCGCGAGCCGGCGCCGCCCGCGGGAATGCCGTACGTCACCGGCGTGTGGCGCTACTCGCGCGGCGTGGCCTTCGCCGCCACCGGCCGGCCACAGGATGCCGCGCGCGAGCTGGCCGAGCTCGAGGCCATCCGGCGCAGCGTGCCGCCGGAGCGCACGCTCGCCGGGTTCTTCAAGACGCAGGACATGCTCCTGCTCGCCGCCGAGGCCCTGGCCGGCGAGATCGCCGTGCGCGGCGGCGACGGCGCGACGGCGGCCGGGCACTTCGCGCAGGCGGTGAAGATCCAGGACGGCCACTGGTTCACCGAGCCGCCGCCCTGGTACTACCCCGTGCGCCAGTCGCTGGGCGCAGCCCTCATGGCCGCCGGGCGTCCGGCGGAGGCGGAGGCGGTGTATCGCGAGGATCTCAAGCGGAATCGCGAGAACGGCTGGTCGCTCTTCGGCCTGGCCCAGAGCCTGCGCGCGCAGGGCAAGAGCGGCGGAGGCGGACCAGGTGCAGGCGCGATTCACGCAGGCGTGGGCGCGCGCGGACGTGACCCTCACCGCCTCGCGCTTTTAGATCGAAGGAGCCCCGGCGGAGATGAAGACCGAGATCGCATTCGAAGCCATCGTGGGATCGGACGGCGCGGCGTGGGAGGTGAGGACGTCGGCGGCGGGGCCGGCCGGGCGGCTGCCATTGACCGCGGAGATGCTGCTCGAGCGGCCGAGCGGGGACATCTTCGGCCTCACGCAGAACGCGGGGATGGGCTGGGATCCGAGCCAGCTCGGCCGGCCGCAGTTCCTGATGCTGAGCACCCAGGGGGCATTCGCGCGCCCGACGGCCGGCCCATCGCGCTCGGCTATCACACCGGCCACTGGGAGATCGGCCTCCTCATGCAGGCCGCGGCGGCGGAGCTCGACCTCCTCGGCTGCCTGCCCTTCGCCGGCTTCTGCTCCGATCCCTGCGACGGCCGCACGCAGGGGACGACCGGGATGATGGACAGCCTGGCCTACCGCAACGACGCGGCCATCGTGCTTGCGGCGCCTGGCCCGCTCGCTGCCGACGCGCAAGGGCGTGCTCGGCGTGGCCACGTGCGACAAGGGCCTGCCCGCGATGATGCTCGCGCTGGCGGCGCTGCGTGACCTGCCGTGCGTGCTCGTGCCCGGCGGCGTCACGCTGCCGCCGTCGGACGGCGAGGACGCGGGCGCGGTGCAGTCCATCGGCGCGCGCTTCGCCCACGGCGAGATCACGCTCGACCGCGCCGCCGAGCTGGGCTGCCGCGCCTGCGGATCGCCGGGCGGCGGCTGCCAGTTCCTCGGCACCGCGGCGACCTCGCAGGTGGTCGGCGAGGCGCTCGGGCTCTCGCTGCCGCACAGCGCGCTCGCGCCCTCGGGGCAGCCGATCTGGCTGGACATGGCGCGGCGCTCGGCGCGGGCGATGGTGAGCCTCGGCGCCCGCGGCATCACGACGCGCGAGATCGTGACGGATCAGGCGGTGCGCAATGCGATGACGGTGCACGCGGCGTTCGGCGGATCGACGAACCTCTTGCTTCATCTGACCGCCATCGCGCACGCCGCCGGGCTCCGGCGCCCGACAGTGGACGACTGGACGGAGGTCAACCAGAGCGTCCCGCGGCTCGTCGACGCGCTGCCCAACGGCCCGGTGGGCCATGCCACGGTGCGCGTCTTCCTCGCCGGCGGCGTCCCCGAGGTCATGCTGCACCTCAGGCGCCGCGGGCTGCTCGACCTGGACTGCCTCACCGTGGCGGGCGAGCGGCTCGGGCGCGTCCTCGACTGGTGGGAGGGCTCGGAGCGGCGGCAGGCCCTGCGCGAGCGACTGCGCGCCGCGGACGGCGTCGACCCCGACGAGGTCATCATGGATCCCGAGCGCGCGCGGCAGCGCGGGCTCACGAGCACGGTGACCTTTCCGCGCGGCAACCTGGCGCCGGAGGGCTCGGTGATCAAGAGCACGGCGATCGACCCGTCCGTCGTGGACGCCGACGGCGTGTACCGGAAGACCGGTCCCGCGCGGGTGTTCACGAGCGAGCGTGCCGCCATCGCCGCCATCAAGAGCCGCGGCGCGGACGGGATCAAGCCGGGCGACGTCATGGTGCTCATCTGCCGCGGGCCGCTGGGCGCGGGCATGGAGGAGATCTACCAGATCACCGCCGCGCTCAAGCACCTGTCGTTCGGCAAGCACGTGGCGGTGCTGACGGACGCGCGCTTCTCCGGCGTGTCGACGGGCGCCTGCGTCGGGCACGTGGGGCCGGAAGCGCTGGCGGGGGACCGATCGGGCGCGTGCTCGACGGCGACCTGGTCCGGATCGTCGTGGACCGGAACCGGCTCGTGGGCAGTGTCGATCTCGTGGGTCGTGACGGGGTGACGTTCGGCGCCGAGGAGGGCGCGCGCGTGCTCGCGGCGCGGGCGCCTCGGGCGGATCTCGCGCCGGATCCGGACCTCCCCGACGACACGCGCCTCTGGGCCGCGCTGCAGCAGGTCGGGTGGCGGGACTTGGGGCGGCTGCGTCTACGACGTCGACGCGATTATTTCTTCCCTTGGTGGCGGACGGCGATAAGGGCCCATCTGCTTCGTTGGCGAGGGCGCGGCAAGCCCTCAACGTACAGAAAGTACGCCTCGGGCTGCCGCGCCCTCGCCGCCTCGTAGCTGGACCCTTCTCGCCGCCCTACCTCGCCCGTTGAGAGGCCGGGCGGGGCGCGTGCCGGGATGCGTACGGTGGCGGGCATCGCCTACCGTCCTGCTCAGCGGCGGACGGCGACAAGGCCGTCGACTCGGCGCGTTGGAGGTTGGGCCGGGCGCTGCGACCGGGGTGGCCATGGTGGCGGGGATCGGCTAACCTGGCTTCGCTATGGCTTTGGATCGTTATGGCCTTGTTGTTTCTACTGCTTCGGCGGTGGCGCGGGATGCCTATGTCGAAGCCGTCGATTGCTTGCTCTCGGCGAATGCCGGGGCCGAGGCGGGGTTCGATCGGGCGATTGCCGCCGATCCGGCATTTGCGCTGGCCCATATCGGGCGCGCGCGGAGCCTGCAGTTGCAGGCGCGGGTTGCGGAGGGGCGGGAAGCGGCGGGGCGCGCTCGCGCGCTGGTCGCGGGTGGCACGGCGCGGGAGCGCGGGCATGTCGAGGCGCTCGCCATCGCGGTGGAGGGGATGCGGTGCGTGCGCTCGCCGCGATTGCCGAACACCTCGTCGCATTTCCGCGCGACGCGATGGTGCTCTCGCCGGCCACCGGCGTGTACGGGCTGATCGGGTTCAGCGGGCGGCAGGACCGGAACGAGGCGCTGGCCGCGCTGCTCGACCCGCTGGCCGGCGCGTATGGCGAGGACTGGTGGTTTCTCGGCGCGCATGGCTTCGCGCTGACGGAGGCGCGGGGTGGGCGGCGGGCGCGCCGCTCGTCGAGCGGTCGCTCGCGCTGTCGCCGCGCAATGCGCATGGGGCGCACGCGTGGGCGCACGTCCTGTACGAGCGCGGGGACGAGGCGGACGGCGCCGCGTTCGTCGACGCATGGCTGCCCGGCTATCCGCGCGAGGCCCAGCTCCACTGTCATCTGTCGTGGCACCTGGCGCTCTTCGAGCTGGCGCGCGGTCGGCTCGACCGCGCGTCGGAGATCTACCTCGAGAGCATCCGGCCGGGCGTGGCGCTGTCGCCCGCGATGCCCGCGCTGGCCGACTGCGCGTCACTGCTCTGGCGCGGCGAGCTGGCGGGGTCGGAGCATCGCGCCGAGCACTGGAAGGAAGTCGCCGCATTCGCCGCGCGCTCGTTCCCGAAGATCGGGATCGGCTTCGGGGACGCGCACTGCGCGGTCGCCTACGCCGCGGCGGGCGAGCGGGAGGCCCTCGAGCGCTGGATCGCCGAGCTGAGGATCGCCGATGCCGAGGGCCGGCTCGCCTCCGGCAGCGCGCTGCCCATGGTCGCCGAGGCGCTCGGCGCCTTCGCGCGCGGCGACTATGACGAGGCCATTCGCCTTCTCGCGCCCGCGGTCGACCGGTTCGTGCGCATCGGCGGCAGCCGCGCCCAGCGTGACCTCTTCGAGAACACGCTGCTCGCGGCATACTGGCGGTCGGGTCGCGGCGCGGCGGCGGCGGGACTGCTCGAGCGGCGCCTCGATCGCTGCCCCACCGTGCCCCGGCCGCGCGGCGCCTGAGGGGTCCCATGGGCGAGACGCGCGTCGACCTCCTGCACCTGCTCGAAGATCTCCGCGATGCGTACGTCGGCCCCGCCGAGGAGACCATCCTCACCGAGATCGTCGCCAACTCGCTCGACTCCGGCGCCACGCTCATCGCCGTCACCACCGACCCGATGCAGCGCACGTTCACCCTGGTCGACAATGGCGGCGGCATGCGGCGGCGCGAGCTGGCCCGCTACCACGACATCGCGGCGAGCACGAAGACGCGGGGCGAGGGCATCGGCTTCGCCGGCGTCGGGATCAAGATGGCGCTCCTGGTCTGCCGCGAGGTGCTGACCGAGACGCGGCAGCGCGGCAAGCACGTGGCCACGACGTGGGCGCTGGCGTCCCGCCATCGCGCGCCGTGGAAGTGGGTGCCACCACCCGGGCTCGTCGCCGAGCGCGGGACGGCGGTGCGCCTCACCGTGGACAATGCGCTGTCGCCGCTGCTGGACCCGGGCTTCGTCGAGACCGCGCTCCGGCGACACTTCCAGCCGCTGTTCGATCCGACCTTCGCCGAGATCCTCCGCGATCAGTATCCGACCGGCGTGGGGTTCACGATCAACGGCGAGCGGCTCGAGCGCGAGGGGAGCGTGGCTCCGGAAACGGCGCCGATCGGCGTCCGGCTCGCGCGGCGGCGCAAGCCGTCGGCGGCCGGCTACATGATCCGCGACCGGGTGCCGCTGCCCGAGGATCGGCGCGGGCTGGCGATCAGCACGCTCGGCAAGGTCATCAAGCGCGGGCTGGGACTGGCTCGGCCTCACGCCCGCCGATCCCGAGCGCGTGGGCGGGCTGATCGAGGTCCCCGCCCTCGCGGAGTGCCTCACGCTGAACAAGATCGACTTCATCCGCGCGGGCTCCCGCGGCGCCACGTACCTGGCCTATCGAAAGGCCATCCAGGAGGCGGTGGCCCGCCAGCTCTCCGAGTGGGGCGACACGGCCGAGAGCGGCGAGCGCGAGCGGCGGCGCGCGGCGCGACCGGTCGAGCGCGATCTGGAGGCCGTGCTGATGGACCTGGCCGATGATTTTCCCTTGCTCGCCTCCCTGGTGGAGCAGCGCGCGGGCGGTCAGCGCCGTCTGCCGATGGCGGGCTCGGGGAAGGGGACCGGCGACCTGGCATCCGGTGCGGCGCTGGTCGCGGCATCGGTCCTGGGCGGCGCGGACACGGCGACGCCGGCGGTGCGAGAGCCCACCGCGGGTGGCGGGGCGGGAGGCGACGCCCCGGCGGCCGAGCCGCCGTCCCTTCCGGGCGCCGAGCCCGCGACCGGCCGAGGCGCGGCTGCCCGGAGGCCGCGGCGCAGAGCGGCGTCCTGGCCGCTACGGCCTGGCCATCCAGTTCGAGGAGCGCCCCGACGACCCGGAGCTGGCGCGCCTCGTGGAGTCGACGGTGTGGATCAACGAGGCGCACCCGGCCTATCGTCGCGGCGGCCGCCTCGCGTGCCGAGGGCTACCACATCGCGCTGGCCTCGGCGCTGGCCCTGGCCTCCCTCGCCGTCGAGCCGGCGAAGGAGCACGCCTTCGTGACGGCATTCCTCGCGAGCTGGGGCGCCGCCCTCGACCGCCGCAAGCCCGCGAGGCGTCGGTAGAGTACTCCGAGAAGGAGGTTCGCATGTGCCGAAGCATCAAGACGCTGCACAACTTCACACCACCGGCGACGGACGATGAGATCCGGGCATCTTCGCTGCAATTCGTCCGAAAGCTGAGCGGGTTCACGAGGCCCTCCAAGGCAAACGAGCTCGCGTTCGCTCGCGCCGTGGACCAGGTGGCGCATGCGGCACGAGAGCTTCTCGACTCTCGTCACGAAGGCCCCGTTGCGCGATCGCGACGATGAAGCCTCGAAAGCGCGTGCCAGAGCGGCGGTTCGCTATCGTTCGCTCGCTCCTTCGAGCCGCGTCATCTTCCGCGCGCCGCGTGTCCGCGTGTCCCGGGCACCTTGACCCCACCCGGCTGAGAGACTAGAGTGCAGACCTCAGTAGTCCGCCTGCCCCAGGAGGAGGAGTGGATGGCCACCAGGATCGAGACCGCCCACACCCGACGAGCGCTTTACACCTGCACCATGGGCTTCAGCTACGAGTAGGAGACCAGACGACATGGCCATGCCCGAATCGATTCCCGCGCCCCTCATCATCGACACGTACAAGGATATCTTCCGCGCCGAGCGCAACGGCGCCCGCCGCAAGGATCCCCTCGGCTGGATCATCAGCGTGCCCGACACGCACCAGAAGACCGTGCTGGCCGCCCTCGACAAGGAGCGCGATGTGAAGGTGCTCACGTGCTCGACGGAGGACGAGGCCAATGGCGTGGCCGCCGGCCTCTGGATGGCGGGCGAGCCGGTGATCGTCATGATCCAGCACGCCGGGCTCTACGCCTCGGTGAACACGCTGCGCGGCATCGCCATCGACGGGCGCGTGCCCATCTTCTACATGATCGGGCTCCTGAGCCGCGAGGCGGACAAGGACCCGCTCGAGTCCAAGCACTCGATGGTGCGCTGGTGCGAGCCGCTGCTCGACGTGTTCGGCGTGCCGCACGCGCGGCTCGAGGGCCGGACGACGTGAAGCTCATCCCCGAGTACTACCGCATGAGCCGGGCGCGGCGCGGCCCCGCGGCGCTCCTCGTCGGCCTGGCCACGAGCTAGCCGCCATGGAAATCGAGACTCCGGTGCAGACGACCGCCATGAAGCCCGAGGACGTGCTGAAGGTCATCGCCGCCAACCGCGGCACCGCGATCTGCATCCCCACCATGACGACGTCGCCCTCGTGGCGCACCATCGCCCCGGACGACCTGTCCATCGGCTGTGTCGGGTTCATGGGCGGGGCGTCGACGCTGGGCCTGGGCCTGGCCCTCGGCTGCCCGGACCGCCGCGTCATCGTCTTCGATGGCGACGGGTCGCTCTGCATGCAGCTCGGCTCGCTGCCCACCATCGCGGGCTCGGGTGCGCGGAACCTCACGCACCTGCTGTTCAGGAACAACGTCTACCACACGTCCGGCGCGCAGGGCACGCCGGGAGGCGAGGGCATGGACTGGGTCATGATGGCCAAGGGCGCCGGCTACAAGGACGCCTTCGCCGTCCGGTCGCTCGCCGAGCTCGAGGAGTATCTGCCCGCCATCTTGACCGGCGAGGGCCCGATCTTCGTCGAGCTGCACACCGGCCTCGCCGAGAAGACGCCGATGACCGATCGCGGCGGCGTGCCGTTTCCCCAGCAGGTGGAGACGATGCGGAGCCGGCTCCAGGCGTAAGCCTGGAGTCGAACGGCGGCAGCGAACGGAATGATGATCGGCGGCGGCGGACGAGTCTCCAGCGGAGCCCGGAGCGGGCATCACGGCACGCATGGCCGCCGCCACCGTGTGCGCGCTCGCCCTGGCGGCGCTGGTCCTGGGGCTCACGGCCGGTGCCATGGCCGCGGAATGCGGCGGCTCGATCCCTGTCAATGCGGCGACACGGTGGGCTCGAACTATCTGATGACGGCCGACCTCGGCCCCTGCCCGCGGCTTTCCGGCGCGGACACGGTAGGGCTGCGGGTCCGGTCCGGCGTCACCCTCGATTGCCAGGACCACAGCATCACGGGGCCCGGCGACCTTCTGAAAGATTCCTTCGGCATCCGGGTGGGGACGAGCTCCGGGTCGAGCAATATGACGGTGAGGCGCTGCAGCGTCTCGCGATTCTGGTGGGGCATCCACGTCGATAGCGCGACCGACGTCCTCATCGACTCGAACCACCTCCACGACAACGGCTGGAAGGATCCCGCGGCGAACGGCAACGGCTACGGCCTCGACGTCGCCAACTCGTCGGCCGTGACGGTGCGGAACAACCGCATCATCGACAACGGCAACGAGGGCTTTCATCTCTCCAGCTCCTCCGGCGCCATCGTCGAAGACAATGTCTTCCAGGACAACGGCCGAGAGCAGCTCTATCTCATCCACGCCGACAACAACACGATCCGCCGGAACCAGGCGACGGGGGCACTCAGGGGCTCGAGATGCGGTTTTCGAGCGGGAACGCGTTCTCCTACAACCTGTGGGCGGGCTCGCCGCTCCAGTACCTCGAGAACGACAACAACGACAATACGTTCTTCTACGAGCGCTTCGAGGGGCGCGTCGCGGTGGGCGATGCCTCCACCGGCAATCGCTTCGAGCTGTCGTCGTTCAGCAATCCCACGGGCAATTGTACTGACGGTCACCAGCCCGAGCACCGCGTACGTCTTCAAGAGCTTCTTCGGGCCCTGCAACTGGGACGTCGTTGGGAACGCGCTCGTGACCCTCGACCGCTCGGTGAACACGCTGGCCAAGGTGTCGAAGGCGGTGACGGTCAGGTTCCCCGGTTGCACGGCGGACTTCGATCTCGACGGCAGCGTGACGACGGCCGACCGGCCGATCATCCTCGCCGCCATGGGCTCGGTGATCGGCGGGCCGGGCTGGGAGCCGGAAGCCGACCTCGACCACGACGGCGACGTGGACGCGGCCGACCTCGCGATCTTCGACGCGCAGTCGGGTCCGTGCGCGGCGGACCTGGCGGTGACGGCGCTGAGCAATCCGCCGGCGGTCGCCGTGCCCGGCACTCCGATCTCGATCACGGACACCGTCCGGAATCAGAGCGGGTTCGCCGCCGGCACCTCGCGCACGCAGTACTACCTCTCCTTGGATGCGTCGAAGAACGCGGGCGACAAGCTCCTCGGCGGCCGGACGGTGCCGGCCCTGACGCCCGGCGGCGAGTCCACGGGCACGGCGACGGTGACCATCCCGAGCACGGTACGCTCCTGGACAGCTACTTCTTGCTGGCCTGCGCGGATGACACAGGGCTCTTGCTCGAGAGCAACGAGGCCGACAACTGCCGTGCCTCCACGACGAAGGTGCAGGTGGGGCGGCCCGACCTGGTGATGACGGCCTTGGGGAACCCGCCGGCGGCCGTCGCGCTCGGCGGCAACTTCCCCGTGACCGACACCGTGCAGAACGATAGCCTCTTCCCGGCGGGCGCCTCGCGAGTGCAGTACTACCTGTCGCTCGATACGATCAAGGGCACGACGGACAAGCTCTTGAGCGGGGCCCGCGTGGTGCCGATCCTGGGGGCCGGCGGAACCTCGTCCGGGGGAATCACCGTCGTCGTTCCCACCAATACTCCAGTCGGCAGCTACTTCCTGATGGCCTGTGCCGACGATGCGCACCAGGTGGTGGAGATCGAGGAGAACAACAATTGCCGCCCCTCGACGGGCAAGGTGGAAGTGGGGCGGCCGGACCTGGTGTCGACGGCGGTGAGCGAGCCGCCGATGACCAAGGTGCAGGGGACGAGCTTCTCGGTGACCGACACCGTCGAGAACCCGAGCGCGTTCAATGCGGGCGCCTCGCGGGTGCAGTACTACCTCTCGGTTGACCCGGTGAAGAATGCCGGGGACCGGCTCCTGACCGGGTTCCGCGCCGTGGCGGCCCTGGCGGCCCGACACGGTCTCGACGGGGACCATGTCGGTGACCATCCCGTCGGGCACCATCCCGGGCAGCTACTTCCTGCTTGCCTGCGCCGACGACGCGGTGCAGGTAATCGAGAGCAGCGAGACCAACAATTGCAAAGCCTCCACCGGGAAAGTCACGGTGACGATCGGGCCATGACGACCCTCATCACGGGGGCACGGGGCTCATCGGCACCACGCTCGCCGATCAGCTCCTGAGCGGGGGCGAGCGCGTGGTGCTCTTCGACGTGGCCCTGCCGGAGGCGCGCGTCGCCGCGCTCCGCCGTCACGGCGAGCGGCTCCGGCTCGTGCGGGGCGACGTGCAGGCGCTCGGCGAGATGATCTCCGTGATCCGGGCGGAAGAGGTCGAGGCCATCGTGCACCTGGCGTTCGTCCTCGGCGGCGTCGGCAATGCCGAGCCCGAGCGGGCCTCGCGGGTCAATGTGCTGGGCACCGTCAATGCGCTCGAGGCGGCACGGCTCACCGGCGTCCCGCGCGTCATCCTCGCCAGCTCGATCGCGGTGTACGGCTCGGACGACCAGTATTCGCGCCGCCGAGCTGCCGCTCGGCGAGGACGCCGCGCGCCACGTGTGCCGGACCCTGCTGATCTACGGCGGCGGCAAGCTCTACACCGAGCACCTGGCCCACGTCTACGCGCGCGAACCTACGGACTCGTCACCGGTGGGCTGCGCCCGAGCGTGGTGTACGGACCCGGGCGCGACAGCGGCGGCAGCGCCTTCCTGAACGAGGTGATCGAAAAGCCCGCCCTGGGCGAGCCGGTCGCGGTCGGCTTCGGCGACGCGGGCATCAGCTTCGTCCACGTCGAGGACGTCGCCGGGCAGTTCGCCGCGCTCTTGCGGTGCGATGCCGGCGTCTTCGCGCAGCGCCGCTTCTTCAATACCGGCGGCGACACCGCCACGGTGCGCGAGCTGGCGGCGGCCGTCGGGCGCGTCGTGCCCGGCGCGCGCGTCACCGTCACGTCGAACGGCGAGCCGGACCTGGGCGGCCTCGTGACCCGCGTGTCCGACCGCGCGCTCGAGGAGGCCGTCGGCTACAAGCGCCGGCTCAGCCCCCTCGACGCCGGCGTCCGCGCCCATGCCAATGCGGCGCGGGCCCGCGCGGGCCTCCCGCCGCTCGGCGGATAGACGCGCGAGGCGGCCATGCTCATCGCCCAGATCAGCGACATGCATCTGAGCACGCCGGAAAGCCGGAACGAGGCGATCTACGGCACGGCGGAACACCTCGCTCGCGCGGTCGCGCATCTCAATGCGCTCGAGCCGCGGCCGGACGTGGTGCTCGCGACCGGCGACCTGGTCGAGCGCGGCGAGGCGGGAGAGTACGAGCGGCTGCGCGAGCAGCTCGCGCCGCTTCGCATGCCCGTGTATCTCGTGCCGGGCAACCATGACGACCGAGTGATGCTTCCGCGAGTGCTCGATCGCCATCGGTACTTGCCGCGCGACGGCGGGTTCATCCAGTACACCGTCGAGGACTGGCCGGTGCGGCTGGTGGCCCTCGACACGCTGATCCCCGGGGAGAGCGGTGGGCGGCTTTGCGCCGAGCGGCTCGCCTGGCTCGACGCGCGGCTTGCCGAGGCGCCCGGGCGGCCGACCGTGGTGTTCATGCACCACCCGCCGTTCGTCACCGGCATGAGGAAGATGGACGAGATGGGGCTCGAGGGCACCGACGGCCTCGCCGCGGTGATCCGCCGGCACCCGCAGGTCGAGCGGATCGTGTGCGGACACCTGCACCGGTCGATCGTGCGGCGCTTCGCAGGCACGGTGGCCTGTACCAGCCCGGCCACCGCGCACCAGCTCGCCCTCGACCTCCGGTCCGTGCCGCGCCTCGCCACGGTGATGGAACCGCCGGCCTGTCTCCTGCATTTCTGGATGGGCGCCGAAGGCCTCGTGAGTCACCTGAGCGTGATCGGCGACCGCCATGTCCCGTTCACCGTCTTCGACGGGCGTGAGTGGCAGCGCGACACGGCGCCGCCCGCCGGCTTTCACCCATAACCCCACTCCATCGAGGGAGCCCATGACGAAGATCACCGAGTCCGTCGATCTCGACCGCCGCGGCCACGTCGCCGTCTTGACCGTCAACAACCCGCCGGTGAATGCCCTGAGCCAGCCACGTGCGCCAGGGCCTGCACGAAGGCCTGATCCAGGCGGGCTCCGACGCGGCGGTGCAGGCCGTCGTCATCACCTGCGCCGGGCGCACGTTCATCGCGGGCGCCGACATCACCGAGTTCGGCAAGCCGCCGACGGAGCCCTCGCTGCACGCGGTGCTCGACCTGATCGAGAACTGCCCCAAGCCCGTCGTCGCCGCCATCCACGGCACGGCCCTCGGCGGCGGCCTCGAGGTGACGCTGGCCTGCCACTACCGCGTGGGCGTGAAGGGCGCGCGCTTCGGCCTGCCCGAGGTGAAGCTGGGCCTCCTGCCCGGCGCGGGCGGCACGCAGCGGCTGCCGCGCGTGGTCGGCGCGCAGAAGGCGCTTCAGATGATCGTGAGCGGCGACCCCATCGGCGCCGACGAGGCGCTTGAAGGTCGGCCTCATCGACGAGATCGTCGACGGGGACCTGACGGCGGCGGGCGTCGCCTTCGCGGAGAAGGTGCTCGCCGAGAAGCGGCCGCTCAAGAAGATCCGCGACCTCACGGACAAGATCGCTCGCCGCGAAGCGGCAAGCCCGAGATCTTCGCGGAGTTCCGGAAGTCGGTGGCGCGGCAGACGCGCGGCTTCCGCGCGCCGGAGAACTGCATCAAGGCGGTCGAGGCCGCCGTCGAGCCTGCCCTTCGACCAGGGGATCAAGCGCGAGCGCGAGCTGTTCACCGAGCTGATGAACTCGCCCGAGTCGAAGGCGCAGCGCTACTTCTTCTTCGCGGAGCGCGAGGCGGCCAAGATTCCCGACGTGCCCGGCGACACGCCGGCCAAGGACATCAAGAAGGCGGCGGTGATCGGGGCGGGCACCATGGGCGGCGGCATCGCGATGAACTTCGCCAACGCGGGCATCCCGTCACCGTGGTCGAGATGGCCCAGGAGGCGCTCGACCGGGGCCTCGGGCGTCGTGCGGAAGAACTACGAGGCGACGGCGGCGCGCGGGCGCCTCACGCCCGCCGACGTCGAGAAGCGCATGGGGCTCATCCAGGGGACCACCGACTGGAAGGCCATCGCGGACGCCGACATCGTCATCGAGGCGGTGTTCGAGGAGATGCCGATCAAGAAGGAGGTCTTCGCCAAGCTCGACGCCATCGCCAAGCCCGACGCCGTGCTGGCCACCAATACCTCGACGCTCGACGTCGACGAGATCGCCTCGGCCACCAAGCGGCCGGAGAGCGTGATCGGGACGCACTTCTTCAGCCCCGCCAACGTGATGCGCCTGCTCGAGAACGTGCGCGGCGCCAAGTCGTCGAAGTCGACGGTGGCGACGGCGATGGCGGTGGGCCGGCGCATCGGCAAGGTGCCGGTGCTGGTGGGCGTCTGCTACGGCTTCGTCGGCAACCGCATGCTGCACCAGCGCGGCCTGCAGGCCGAGAAGCTGATTCTGGAAGGCGCGCCGCCGCACCAGGTCGACAAGGTGCTGACGGACTTCGGCTTCCCGATGGGCCCGTTCGCCATGGGCGACCTCGCCGGCCTCGACGTCGGCTGGCGCATCCGGAAAGGGCGCGGCGCCACGTCGCCGGTGGCCGATCGCATCTGCGAGCTCGGGCGCTTCGGCCAGAAGACGGGCGCCGGCTACTTCCGCTACGACAAGGGCGAGCGCACCCCGATCCCCGATCCGGTCGTCGAGCAGATCATCGCCGACGTGGCGAAGGAGCAGGGGATCGCGCGCCGGCAGATCGGCGTGGAGGAGATCCAGCAGCGCCTGCTCTACCCGATGGTGAACGAGGGCGCCAAGATCCTGGAGGAGAAGATCGCCATCCGGGCGAGCGACATCGACGTGATCTGGGTCTACGGGTATGGCTGGCCGGTCTATCGGGGCGGCCCCATGTTCTGGGCCGACTCCATCGGTCTCAAGGCGGTTCGGGATCAGATGCTGGCGTACAAGAAGCAGTCGGGCGACGATTTCTGGACTCCCGCCCCGCTGCTGGACCGCCTCGCCGAGGCGGGCAAGGGATTTCTGGGATAGCGTTCGGGTTAGCCGACCGTCTCAGCGAGAGCGCGGCGTCCTTCGCCGGGGCGCCGCGCTGCAACAGCCTACGGATTGCTGTCCATCACGAGCTTCGCGCACTCATCGGCGACCTTGCCATCGGCCTCGGTATCACCGGGCATCTTCGCCCAGCCCTGCTTCTTCACGTAGTCGCCGCGCTCGTAGGAGCTCATGTCCTTCAGCGCCTTGATCTTCTGGGCTCTTGCGGGGTCGCCGTTGACCTGGATGACACACATGGGGGCAAGGCGCTTGGTGACCGCCTCTTCGGCCATCGCCACACCCATGCTCTTGGCGGTGGCGCCCCGGACCCATCCACCCCAGGTGAAGCCGACGATCAGGGTCGCGACGATGCAGCCGGCACATGCCCAGAACACCGCGGTCTTCGTGGGGCGGGACTCACTGAAGCGTTGGCTGAAACTGCGCGGCTTGTTCTGGTCCATTGTGCTCTCCTTCGATCGAGGCTGATCGCTGCGGGGTGGGAGACACTGCGGAGCTTCACGGACCTGAGTCTAGGCGCGCGGAGGAGGCCAGGCTAGTAGACCTTGGTCCACCTCGGATCGTCCGGTCTCGGACACGTCGTGACGGAGACCCTGTCACGGGGCTTCGCCGGCGGGCCAAGCCTGCATTCAGTGGTATCCTCGCGCCATATGAAACGAATCGCTGCCGCTATCCTTGTCCTCTGCGTCCTCTTCGGGGCGGGCGCAGTCCGTGGCGAGCAGGAGCCGGCGCCCTCGATCACCGTCGTCGGCTCGGGGACGGCCGCGGCCCCGCCCGACACCGCGGAGGTGACGGCTGGGGTCGTCACGCAAGCGGCGACGGCGGCGCAGGCCCTGACCCAGAACAGCGCCGCCATGGACCGGGTCCTGAAGGCGCTGACGGGGCTCGGGATCGCCGAGCGGGACGTCCGCACCTCGGGTGTGAGCGTCATGCCACAGCGGGCTCAGCCGCAGCCGGGACGCCAGCAGGCGCCGGCCATCGTCGGCTACGAGGTCACGAACCAGGTCCACGTGAAGGTCAGGAACATCGCGATTCTCGGCCGGCTGCTCGACACGCTGGTCGGCCAGGGTGCGAATGCCCTTGGCGGCATTGCCTTCTCCGTCGCCGATCCGGCGCCGCTCCTCATGGAGGCGCGGACGCGCGCGGTCGCCGACGCGCGGCGCAAGGCGGAGGTCTACACGGCCGCGGCGGGCGTGAAGCTCGGCCGCATCATCTTCATCCGCGACGCGACCCCGGGATTCCGCGGCCCATGGCGGCCCGCATGATGGCGAGCTCCGGTGTGCCCGTCGCGCCGGGCGAGCAGGAGCTGGAGGCCAGCGTCAGCGTCACCTACGGTCTCGAGTGATGAAAGGGGTGCGATGAGATTCGGGATCTTCTACGAGCATCAGCTTCCGCGGCCGTGGAGCCGGGAGAGCGAGTATCGCCTGCTCCAGGACTCGCTGACCCAGATCGAGCTGGCCGACCGGCTCGGCTACGACTACGCCTGGGAGGTGGAGCACCACTTCCTCGAGGAGTACTCGCACTCCTCGGCGCCGGAGGTGTTCCTCGGCGCGGCGAGCCAGCGCACCAAGCGCATCCGGCTCGGCCACGGGGTGATCCAGCTCCCGACCAATCACCCGATCCGCGTCGCCGAGCGCGTCAGCACGCTGGATCTATTGAGCGGCGGACGCGTCGAGCTCGGCCTCGGCGAGGGGCAGGGGCCCGGTGGAGCTGCATCCCTTCGGCCGGCGCGTGCGCGACAAGCGCGACGTGTGGGAGGAGGCGGTCCGGGCCCTGGTGCCGTGCTTCACACAGGAGTCCGTCGAGTTCCACGGCCAGTTCTTCGACTTCCCGGCGCGCAACGTGATTCCGAAGCCGTATCAGAAGCCGCACCCGCCGCTCTGGGTGGCCTGCTCGAATATCCAGACCATCGGCAGCGCGGGGCGCTGGGGAATGGGAGCGCTCGGCTTTCAGTTCGTCACGCCGGAGGCGGCGCGGGCCTGGGTCAACGAGTACTACACGAACCTGACCCAGCACCTGGCCAAGCTCGCCGACTATCCGGAGAATCCCAACATCGCGATGGTCACCGCCTTCATGTGCGCGCCGACCGACGAGGAGGCGCAGGCCAAGGCGGCGGGCTGGACCTTCTTCGTCTTCTGCCTCTCGCACTACGGGCGCCACGGCATGGCGTCGCCGGGCCAGGGCAATATGTGGGAGCTGTACCAGGAGTGGCGCCACACGCCCAAGGCGCGGGAGACGCTCAAGGTCGGGCTGATCGGCTCGCCCGAGACGATCCGGAGGAAGCTCCGCGAGTTCGAGGCGACGAACGTCGACCAGGTCATTCTCTTGAACCAGACGGGGCGCACCTCGCACGAGGACATCTGCTCGAGCCTCGAGCTGTTCGCGCGCGAGGTGATGCCGGAGTTCCAGGCGCGGGAGCCCGAGCACCAGCGCTGGAAGGCCGACGTGCTCGCCGGGCGCATCGACCTCGAGCGGCTCGACACGCAGTCCCACACGGTCTACGCGCACCAGAACGAGGACATCGTCCGCCTCACGCCCGAGGAGCTCAAGCGGAAGATGGCCGAGAAGGAGGCCGCGCAGGCCGCCGCGGGGACGCCCGTGGCTGAGCCCTCGGTCGTGACGAGTCACGGTCACGAGCGCCGCCCTCCGGCGCCCGAGCCCTTCACGAAGTCGCTCGAGCGCATGAACTACTTCCAGGAGCCCGAGGCGCGTGCCCTCATCGCCGACCTCGAGCTGCCGCCCGGCTCGTCCGGGCTCGACGCGGGCTGCGGAGTCGGGCTCTACGCGCTGTGGCTCGCCGAGGCGGTGGGTCTCCGGGGCCGCGTGCTGGGGATCGAGCCGACGGCCGAGCGCGTGGAGGCGGCGCGCGAATTGGTGGGCAAGCGCCTCGACGCCGGCCGCCTCGAGTTCCGCGAGGGCGATGCGACGGCGCTCGGGATGAAGGACGGCAGCCTCGACTGGGTCTGGTGCGGCGACGTGCTCCACCACATCCTCGACACGGACAAGGCGCTGTCCGAGTTCCGCCGCGTCGTCCGGCCCGGCGGCCGCGTCGTCATCAAGGAGTCGCAGGTGCTGTCGGCGATGTTCTTGCCCGGCCACCCGGAGCTCGAGCGCCGCATCCAGCTCGCCGAGATCGCGCGCTCGCTCGACGAGGGCGGCGGCCGGTCGTTCCAGGAGCGCCGGCAGACCACGCTGGCCTCCCTGCGCACGGCGGGGCTCTCGGATATCGTCGCGCGCACCTACCTGATCGAGCGGCGTGCGCCCCTCACCGCCGCCGCCCGCGAGTACATCCAGAACACGGTCTTCGACCGCAACTGGGGCGAGCGGCTGCGCCCGCTCCTGTCCGCCGAGGACTGGTCGCTGCGCACGGCGGTCTGCGAGCCGGGCTCGCCGCGGAACGTGCTCGCAAGTCCCGACTACTACTGCCTTTACCCGGTCACGGTCTTCGCGGCCCGCGTCCCCGAGCGCTGATTTCCGCAAACGTAGCGTTGTCGGCGTCCGCTGCTGTATCATGAACGGCGTCCCCGAGGAGCGTTGCAACGGGCGCCGTCGTTCGGCGTCTGCCAGGCTCGGGCGATGTCGACAACGGCGCTCACGAACTCTTTCTTTCACAGAAAGGAGGGCGTGATGAGCGCCACCACTCCGAAGTCCACGAAGAACGATTTCAAGGTCGCCGACCTCTCTCTCGCCGAATGGGGGAGGAAGGAGATCGCCATCGCGGAGGGCGAGATGCCGGCCCTGATGGCGATCCGCGCCGAGTACGCCGCGCAGCAGCCGCTCAAGGGGGCGCGCGTCGCGGGGTCGCTGCACATGACGATCCAGACCGCCGTGCTCATCGAGACGCTGAAGGCGCTGGGCGCGAAGGTCCGCTGGGCCTCGTGCAATATCTTCTCGACGCAGGACCACGCCGCGGCGGCCATCGCCGCGGGGGCACGCCGGTCTTCGCCTACAAGGGCGAGTCGCTCGACGAGTACTGGGATTTCACCCACAGGATCTTCGAGTTCGACGGGGCGGGTCCGAACATGATCCTCGACGACGGCGGCGACGCGACGCTCCTCGCCCACCTGGGCGTCAGGGCCGAGACGGATCCGTCCGTGCTCGCGAACCCGTCCAGCGAGGAGGAGCGGTCGCTCTTCGCCTCGATCAAGCAGCGGCTCGCCACCCGGCGGGACTGGTACTCGGCGACGACCCGCGAGATCATCGGCGTCACCGAGGAGACGACCACCGGCGTGCATCGGCTCTACGAGATGGCGAAGGAAGGGCGGCTGCGCTTCCCCGCGATCAACGTCAACGACTCGGTCACGAAGTCGAAGTTCGACAATGTCTACGGCTGCCGCGAGTCGCTGGTGGACGGCATCAAGCGCGCCACCGACGTGATGATCGCGGGCAAGGTGGCCGTCGTCGCGGGCTACGGCGAGGTCGGCAAGGGCTGTGCGCAGGCGCTGCGCGGGCTCCAGGCGCGGGTCTGGGTGACCGAGATCGACCCGATCTGCGCGCTGCAGGCGGCGATGGAAGGCTACCGCGTGGTGACGATGGACGACGCCGCGAGCCACGCGGACATCTTCGTGTCCGCGACGGGCAACTACCAGGTCATCACGCACGAGCACATGGCCCGCATGAAGAACAATGCCATCGTCTGCAATATCGGCCATTTCGACAATGAGATCGACGTGGCCTCGCTCAAGCAGTACAAGTGGGAGAACATCAAGCCGCAGGTCGACCACGTCATCTTCCCGGACGGCAAGCGCATCATCCTGCTCGCCGAGGGGCGGCTCGTGAACCTGGGCTGCGGGACCGGGCACCCGAGCTACGTGATGAGCTCGTCCTTCGCGAACCAGGTGCTGGCCCAGATCGAGCTGTACACGAAGACGAAGAGCTACCCGGTCGGCGTGTACATCCTGCCCAAGCTGCTCGACGAAAAGGTCGCCCGGCTCCAGCTCACGACGCTCGACGCCGCGCTCACCGAGCTGAGCGACGAGCAGGCGAAGTACATCGGCGTGGCGAAGAGCGGCCCGTACAAGGCCGAGCACTACCGCTACTAGACTTCATGACCTCGGTGCCCGGCCGCGCGATCCGGCGGCCGGGCGCCGATCCTCCGACGAGGTGACACCGTGGCCGACGAAGCGATGTTCGTCGTCGAGGGCGACGCGCTCCGGCCCGACCGAGTGGGCCGTGGGGCCCTGGTCGCCCGACGCGCTCCAGGGCAGCGCCTACGGTGGTCTGCTCGTCCGCGCGCTCGAGCGCAGCGACGCGGCGGCCGGGATGACGCTTGCGCGGCTGTCGTTCGACCTGTGGCGGCCGGTGGGTCTGGCCCCGATCACGACCGCCGTCGCCGTGCTGCGCGACGGGCGGAAGGCGCGCACGCTCGAGGCCACGCTCGAGCAGGGCGGCAAGCAGGTGGCGCGCTGCACGGCGGTGCTCCTGCGCATCGACGCCGGCGTCGGCCCCGCCAGGCGCCGCGCGGCGTCCAAGCCGGCGCCCGGGCCCGAGGCCGGGCGAGCCGGTCCCGCCACAGGTCAAGGCGTGGAGCCCGTTCTTCACCGGCGTCGACACGCGCGTCGTGGAGGGGACCTGCTGAAGCCGGGTCCGGCGTCGGCGTGGTTCAACCTGCGCCGACCGCTGGTCGCGGGCGAGGAGAACTCGCCGTTCGTGCACGCGCTCTCGGCCGCCGATCTCGCGGGCGGCATCTCGGCCATCGTGGACCTGCGCGTGTGGACGTTCGTCAACGCGGATCTCACGGTGACGTTCTGGCGGACGCCGCGCCCGCCGTGGATCCTGCTGAGCGCGGCGACGGCGGCGGGCGATCATGGAACGGGCGTCACGCGGGGCGAGCTGTCGGACGTCGACGGCCCGTTCGGCGCCTGCATGCAGACGCTCATCTTCGAGCGCCGGCCCGCGTCCCCTCGCGCCTGAGCGTCTGGGCTGCCGCGGACACTGTGTGCGGCAGCCGCACGCGAGACGCGCGCCGACCCCATCGAGAAAATCCTGGGACCGGCGCGCTTCTCCTCGTGGCGACACCCGCCGATCTTGACGAAGCGCGACACCGCGTGGCCTTGATTCACCCGCAAGGCTTCCATCGCGAGCGCGACCTCTCCCGGGACCTGGAGCAGCCGATCGCCCAAGGCATCTGAGTCTGGAGCCGCTTGGGCACCATCATTGGTGGCACGGGCTCGCCGGCGAACCCTCTCGCGGTCCGTTCGGTGTATCAAGCATACCGCTCGCGCCAAACCTTGCCCGGCCGGTCACACTCGCATCGCATCAGCGCGGGCCCTCGCGACGACACGCCGGCCACGCTTCCGGGAGCTGGCCGAGGAGCTGGGCCGCCGCCTGCATGGCCACGATGTAGCCGTAGGGGCCGAGGCCGCAGATGACCGCCTTGGCCGCGCTGGACAGCTTCGAGTGGCGATGCAGCTCGTCCCGCGCGTGGATGTTGGAGATGTGGAGCTCGATGATCGGGCCCTCGAAGGTCTTCAGCGCGTCGTAGATGGCGATCGAGGTGAACGAGTAGGCGGCGGGATTGATGATGAGGGCGTCCACGCTCCCGCGCGCGGATTGGATCAGCTCGACGAGCTCACCTTCATGGTTGCTTTGATGAAAGGCCAGCGCCGCCCCGAGCTCGTCGGCGAAGGCTCGGCAGCTCTGCTCGATCGCCGTGAGCGTTGTCGAGCCGTAGATGTGGGGCTCGCGCACGCCGAGCAAGTTGAGGTTCGGACCGTTGAGCACCATCAGGCGCATGGGAGACTCCTCTCGTGGCGGCGAGGTACCGCAGGACGATCTCGGCGACGGTGGCGCATCGGCGGGCGACGTCGCCCCGGGCGCCCATCTCCCGCTGGAAGATGGCCGAGAACGTGTACTGGTTGGTGACGTTGAACATGCCGAGCGCGGCGATTGCCTTGTGGACCTCGACGGCGTCCACGCCGTTCCGGAAGCGACCCTCGCGCTGGCCGCGCTCGAGGACGCGCTTGATCGTGTCGATGATGGGCCGGTTGAGCGCGCGCATGACGGGCGACTTCTTCAGGTGCCGGCCCCGCGCCTGGTTCTCCGCCACGACCAGCCGGACGAAGCCCTCGTGCTCGAGGTAGTAGGTGTAGGTGAACTCCACGATGCGACGGATCGCGTCCACCGGGGAGAGGTGATCTAGATCGAGACGGCTCTCCGCCTCGCGGATGTCCGCGTAGACCTGCTCCAGCACGGCCAGGTAGACCTTCTCCTTGCCGCCGAAGTAGTAGTTGATGAGTGCGCGCGTGGTGTGGGTCCGGGCCGCGATCGCGTCCATGCTCGCGCCCTTGAACCCGCGCGCGGCGAACTCCTCGAGAGCCGCGCGGAGGATGCGGGCCCGGTTCGCCTCGGGGGCCTTGGGCTTGCGCATGGCCTGGGTCACGCCCCGAGGATATCCCATCCGTTGACGATGAATTAACGACTCTGTTAAATTGACGCCAATGGCCACCGAGGTGATACCCGAGCCCCTGAACCCCCTGGGCGTCGACGGCATCGAGTTCATCGAGTACGCCACGTCGCAGCCGCAAGCCTTCGGCGCGCTCCTCCAGCAGATGGGCTTCGCCGCGGTGGCCCGGCACCGCTCGCGCGAAGTCGTGCTCTACCGCCAGGGCGCGATGAACGTCATCGTGAACTCGCACGGCGCCGTGCCCGCCTCGCCGGCCCTCGCTGCCATCGCCCTGCGCGTGCGCGACGCCGGCGCCGCCTATCATCGCTCGCTGGACCTCGGCGCCTGGGAGATCGAGGCGCACGCCGCCGCGATGGAGCTCAACATCCCCGGCATTCACGGCGTGGGCGAGAGCCTCGTCTACTTCGTGGACCGCTACCGGGATTTCTCGATCTACGACGTGGACTTCGTGTCCCTGGCGGCGACCGAGGCGAAGCCGGCGGCCCTGGCCGGGCTCCACTGGTTCGGGGTGGTGCAGGCGATCCTCGCCGGCCGCACGCGCGACTGGGTGGACTTCTACGAGAGCCTCTTCGGCTTCTCGGTGCTGCCGCAGGGGACGCACTTCGGCGTGCTCCCCAACGGCACCCTGCTCGAGAGCCCGTGCCACAAGTTCTACCTGCAGCTGATCGAGCCGCCCCCTCCGGCCCGGGCGACGCTCGTCGCGACGAGAGCCTGGTCCGGGTGGGGCTCGGCACGCGCGACGTGCCGGCGGCGGTGCGGGCCCTCGCCGAGCGCGGCATCGTGTTCGTCGATCGGGGCGCCGTGCAGCCCAGCGACAAGGGCGCCCTCACCCAGGTGTACCTTGGCAGCGTCACCTTCGAGCTCGTGGTCAGCCACCTGTGAACATCGACGACTTCGGGATGGACACGATCACGCTCGCGGGGCCTCTCGAGGCGAAGCTCCGCGCGATTCGCGGGGCCGGCTTCACCCAGGTGATGCTGAATGCCGGGGACATCGTCGGCCATCCCGACGGGGAGGACGCCGCCGTGCGCGCGGTGCGCGAGAGCAGCCTCCGGGTGACCGGCTTCCAGGTGCTGCGGGACTTCGAAGGCCTCGCGGGCCACCTGCACGCGTACAAGGTCGACGTGGCGAAGGCCATGCTCGCGATGTGCCGCGCGCTCGGCTCGACTGTGCTCCTGGCGTGCTCCTCCACCTCCGCTCACGCGACCGGCGAGCCCGAGCCGCTGATCCGCGATCTGCGCAAGCTGGCCTTGCTCGCGGTGCCGTTCGGCATCCGCATCGCCTACGAGGCGCTCTCGTGGGGGCGCCACGTGAACCTCCCCGCGCAGGCGTGGGACATCGTGCGAACGGCGGATCGCGCAAACCTCGGCGTCTGCATCGACTCCTACCACGTCCTCGCCCACCGCGCGGCGGGCGGGGTGGGGGTCGACGTCGATCCGCGGAAGGTCTTCCTCGTCCAGCTCTCCGACTTCCTCTGGCAAGAGACGCGCTCGCCCGAGGACCGCATGGAGACGGCGCGACACTACCGCGTGTTTCCCGGCGAGGGCGTTCACAGCGCGGAGGTCGGGACGCTGGTCCGCGCGCTGGACGATCAGGGTACCGGGGCGACTACAGCTTCGAGGTCTTCAACGACGACTACAAGCAGCTGCCGCTGCCGATGGTGGCCGAGCGCGCGCGGCGCTCGGTGAAGTGGATCACCGGGCTCGTGTCGCGCCGGAGCCTCCCGGCGCTCAGGAGGGCTCGATCAGCATGAAGACCACGATGATCTGCGCGCTGCTGGCGGGGCTGACGGCGACGGCGTCCGCCGCCGATCGCCTGCCGTCCGGCCCGACCCACAAGGAAGTCTTGGTGGCTACCGTGCAGGATGCGGGCAAGCCGTTCGCGCTCCGGACCAACATCTACCTGCCGCGGGGCGCCGCGGGCGCGCCGACTCCGCTCGTGCTCTTCATCCACGGCAACGGCGGCGCGTACAACTTCTCCAACGGCTCGCGCGCCTACGAGTTCTCGATCGCGCTGGCCGAGCGCGGCATCGCGGTCGCGACCATCGACTACCGGCCCGACGACGCCCTGCCGGGCGAGATCCACGACGTGAAGGCCTACGTCCGCTGGTTCCGCGCCAAGGCCACGGAGTACAATATTGCTCCCGATCGGATCGGGGTCTGGGAACCTCACGCGGCGGGCACCTCGGCGCATTGCTGGCGACCACCGGCGACGTCAAGGAGCTCGAGGGTGATGTCGGCGGCAACCTGGAGCACTCGAGCCGGATCCAGTGCGCGGTGCTCTACTACTCCCTGACCAACGTGCTCGGCAACGGGACTGATCTGGCTGCGCGGTACCCCGACCGGGCCCGGGCGCAGGACGCGCCGGGTGGCCTGGCTGCGCAGCTTCTCGGCCTCAAGGACGCCCGAGGGCTGCCGGCGGCGCGCGAGGCGGTGGCCAAGGGCGACCGGAGCGATCCCGGCTGGAAGGCGGCGGAACTCGCGCGGCTGAGCGACCCGGTGAACTACGTCACGAAGACCGCCGCCCCGATCCTCCTCGCCCATAGCTCCATCGACAGCGTCGTGGCCGTGGAGCAGAGCGAGCGCCTGTACCGGAAGTACCTCGAGACCGGCCTCGACGCGAGCCTGTATCTCTGGTCGCGCGGCGCCCACGGCGCGGTCGGTCTCGACATCGAGGCGGCGTCCTCCGAGTGGCTCGCGCGGAAGCTGCTCGTGGAGCTGGCGCCGAAGAGGTAGCCCCAGATGCGCTCCGGCCCACCGAGTGGGCCGTGGGGCCGTGGTCGTCCGACGCGCTCCAGGGCAGCGCCTACGGGGTCTGCTCGTCCGCGCGCTCGAGCGGAGCGATGCGGCGGCCGGGATGACGCTTGCGCGGCTGTCGTTCGACCTCTGGCGGCCGGTCGGTCTCGCCCCGATCACGACGGCCGTCGCCGTGCTGCGCGACGGGCGAAAGGCGCGCACGCTCGAGGCCACGCTCGAGCAGGGCGGCAAGCAGGTGGCGCGCTGCACGGCGGTGCTCCTGCGCATCGACGCGGCGTCGGCTCCCCCGATGGCGCCCGCGCCGTCCGGGCCGGCGCCCGGGCCCGAGGCCGGGCGGCCGGTCCTGCCACAGGTCAAGGCGTGGAGCCCGTTCTTCACCGGCGTCGACACGCGCGTCGTGGCGGGGACCTGCTGAAGCCGGGTCCGGCGTCGGCGTGGTTCAACCTGGGCCGGCCGCTGGTTGCCGGCGAGGAGAACTCGCCGTTCGTGCACGCGCTCTCGGCCGCCGATCTCGCGGGCGGCATCTCGGCCATCGTGGACCTGCGCGTGTGGACGTTCGTCAACGCGGATCTCACGGTGACGTTCTGGCGGACGCCGCGCCCGCCGTGGATCCTGCTGAGCGCGGCGACGGCGGCGGGCGATCAGGGAACGGGCGTCACGCGGGGCGAGCTGTCGGATGTCGACGGCCCGTTCGGCGCCTGCATGCAGACGCTCATCTTCGAGCGCCGGCCCGCGTCCCCTCGCGCCTGAGCGTCTGGGCTGCCGCGGACACTGTCCGCGGCAGCCGCACGCAAGACGCGCGCCGACCGCGTCGAGAAAATCCTGGGAGGAGACCTCCGGCGCAATGTCGAGCCATGCCTCCGGCGGCGAGGAACCCACTTCGCCGCGAATGAGTTTGCGGCGGCCTGTCTTCGTTTACCCAGACTTCACCCAGGTATTGGTTCGTCTGCGTGACTCCAAACTCCAGCACGTGCCTACACTGCAACGATCGGCTCGGTTCATCGGGCCTCGTCCGTCTCAAGCCATTCTGACGTAAGCCACGCCGAGAGCCACCAGAGCGAGCGAAAGGGCCAGTTCAGATCGCAATCGCAGCGGAGGCGCGACCTTGTAGATGAGGACGACGATGCCCAGGATCACCGCCCACCACAGACTGGACATCCCGATGAGGACCATGGCCACCATCAGCGCCGCGCTGCACCCAAGGCAGCTGAGGCCGTAGCGCGCGCCTGCGACAGCGGCGCTCCGCATCAGGTTGAAGGGAAGCGGCCCATGCAGTGCGCACAGCTCGCGGCAGCGGGCCTGGCTCGCCCGTTTGATCGGGCTGACGGAGTAGACGCCGGCCAGAGCCAGAGCCAGTCCAACCACCACCGCCTGGTTGGGCCAGGGCATTCTCGCGGCGGTGTAGACCGCGTAGCACACCACGCCGAACACCAGCCACACGCCGAGGTACGTGACGGCAAGCACTCCCGTGGCGACCTGCCATCCCCTGTCGCCCTTCGGCCGTCCGCGCGAACTCGAGGACCACCGGGATCGCGGAGGGCAACATCATCGCCGCCATCATCACGAGCCAGGTCGCGGCGAAGGCCTCGATCGGGCCGAGGCCCATGTCCATGTCCATTCCGGCCATGGCGCGCGAATGGTGGACCATGGCTGCCCAGGACACGCCGGCGACTGCAAGGACGACCAAGGCGGCCACCATGGGCTTGGCCAGCTCCTGTCGGGCGTCGCGGGCCTTCATCAGCAGCCGGCACGCTGGGCAGAATCCGCCCGCCCTCGCTTGCCTGATCAGACCGATCGCCGTGAGGAGCCGGCTGCCGTCCATCAGTCCTGATACTCGTCGCGACGGCGAACCCACACCGTGGCGCCTCCGTCGCCCTCATCGCGGCCCTTCGGGACGAGATCCATGTAGTGATAGGCGACGTTCAACATGTCGAGCCCACGGGCATAGGTGGAGTACGTGTGGTAGATCTGGCCGCCGTCCTTCAGGAACACGCTGATGCCGGGACCTTCGGTGATCGCCCACGGGTTGAGCCGGTAGTTGTAGTCGACCTTCTCGGCCTTCAGCTCCTGATCGGTGAAAGAGACGCGATAGTCGAAGTTGAAGTCACTTCCGAGCGATGACAGCCACGGAAAGCCCCAGCCCATCCGCTTCTTGTAGGCGGCAAGCTGCGCGTAGGGAGCCCGTGAGACCGCGGCCATTGTGATGTCGCGGTGGTTCAGATGAACGGTGATGCCGTTGAAGTTGTCCATCCAGAAGGAGCAGACGTAGCAGGGCGCGTCCGGTGTCCAGGGCGTATGGGGCCCCGCGGTGTCGGGGTGGAACATCGCGTGATAGATGACCAGTTGGCCGCGTCGCTCGAAGAGGTCGCCGAGTGTCTGCGTCCCGTGCTCGCCCTGGAACGTGTATTGCTTTTCGACGAGCTCCCAGGGCAGATTGCGCCGCTCCCGGCTCAGCTGGTCGCGCAGCCGCGTGAACTCCTTTTCCTTCGCCAGGTGCTTCTTCCGTGCCGCGAGCCACTCGTCGTGCTTCACCACCTTGTGGGTTGCCATGTGATCCCTCCAATCAAGCTCTCACGCTCTCTCGACGTGCGTCCTCAGGAGTCCAAGCCGCGTCAGGATCGGTATACACCCGCCTCGGCGCTTCTCCGACTCGCACCTCGAACGTAGAGCATGGCCGAAAGGACCGGCGGGAGCGCCCAGCCGGGGGTCGGCGCGTAGTCGACATCAACGCCCTCCGCGCCCTCGCGCCCCTTCCCCGCGCCCCCGCTCCCAGGCCATCACGCCCCCAGCCCCGCACACCGCAGCCCCGCTGGAGCCGCAGGCACAGCGGCGCTCGACACCCCTGGCGCCGATGGACCTTAGCACGGAGGCGTGCGGCGCTCAGTCCCTGAGATCCGCGAACCTCGAGTGAAGCAGGCGTTGGATGATGGCGAACACCAGCGCGGTCGTCACACCGAACATGAGCATTCCGTTGGCTGCTTCCAGCGGCCCCAGCACTCTCCACGGGGGCGTCATGATCAAATCACCGTAACCCAGCGTCGTGTAGTTGACGGCCGAGTGGTAGTATGCGGTTCCGAAATCTCGAAACTCTCCGCAGACCATGAACAGCGCCGCCCACACGGCGATCTCCGCCAGGTGAGCCGCGAACGCGAAACATATCACCAGCGCCACGATGACGACATCGACCCAGAAGCTGACGCCCGCGCGGGCGAGTCTCCTCTCGCGGCGGACGAAGTTTACCGCCGCGCTCAAGACCAGCGCGTGGATGATGATCGTACATAAGACGGCGCTCGAGGCCACGGTCAATGGGATCAGGAGCGCGACTCCATGAGGTTGCGCCAGGATCGTGGGTGACATAACCCCGGTCTTTGCCGGCTCCAGAGAGAGTGACAACCCCGCGTCAGGGACCCCGGGTCCCCGGATGCTCCGGCTCATGCGTGGTACCACAACGCACGGATCAGTCGTCAAGTGGGGCGCGTAGTCGACATCCTCCTCCTCCGGCACGACCCAGTCCAGGGTGCCGTCTGGTCCCGCAAAATACCCGTCAGTCGTCAGCCAGTTGAACATCACGATCCGTCGCATGGGCCCCCTCGGCATCGGCAGGAAAGTATACCGTCTTGCGTCAGCTCAAGGTGCCGAGTAGCCTCGGCGCATGAGCCGGCTCACGCTCGTCGCGCTTGCTGTTTCGCTGATCGCGGCGCCGGTGGCGGCCGCCGATGATTCCCGGGAAGCCTGGGCCGCCCTCGTCACTGGCGGTCATGTCGCGCTGGTCCGCCATGGCAACGCGCCGCCCGGCTACGGCGGCGACCCGCCCGGCTTCAAGATCGACGACTGCGCGACCCAGCGCAACATGGATGCGCGAGGACGGGCGCAGGCCAGGGCGCTCGGCGAGGCCTTCCGCCAGCACGGCGTGCGTGTCGAGAAGATCCTCTCCTCGCCCTGGTGCCGCTGCCTGGAGACGGCGCGGCTGATGGCGCTCGGTCCCGTAGAAAATGCATGGGCCGTGGCCGCCTCCGACAGGAGCCCGGACCGGCTCGTCGCCTTGAAGCAGATCGTGTTCAGCTGGCGCGGGCCGGGCACGCTGGTGCTGGTGACTCACGCGCTGACGGTTCAAGCCCTGGTCGGCATCATGCCGGGCCAGGCCGAGACCGTGGTGCTCAGACCCAGGCTTGGCAATGAGCCGGGGTCGACGTCGTGGGCCGGATCCCTGTGCCGGAGTGACTCTCTGCACTGACTCAGCCGACGTCAATGGCTGGCGGGTCTCCGAGACGAGGTTGCCGCGGCAATCACGCCCCACTCGTCCAGAGTACGCCTCGTTTGGGGCGCATCTACCCCACGCTGAGAAAGGAATGCCCAAGTGAAGTTGCGCCGGATCGACGAATGGCAGAAGATCGCCGGCATGCTCACCCAGCAGACGACGGTGGCGGCGTGACGCCCCTTGATTCGCCGCGCCGGAGATCACAAGGAGGCGTGTCATGCTGCATAACGCGTTGACGTGCGGCCGTACCCCGTGGACGGTGCCGGTGTTGGCGCTTGCGGCACTCGCGTTGACGAGTGGCGGCGCCGTGGGTCAGGAGCGCGGGCTCGTACGCCCCGATCCGCCGGTGCTGCGAGAGACGGTCAGCGGCATGCCGAGGGAGAGCGACAGGAGATACGCGTCCTCAGCGCGACGTTAAAGCCTGGCGACAAAACCTCATTCCACACTCATCGCTTCCCGGTCACCGTGTACATCCTGGAAGGCGCCTTCACACTCGAGATGGAGGGAAAGGCGCCGGTGACCGTCAAGGCCGGCCAGGCTCTGGTGGAGCCACCGAACGTGAAGATGACAGGCCACAATCGCAGCGCGACCGACCCGATTCGGCTCGTGATCTTCTACGTGAGCGACCCCGACACGCCGTTTCTGGATCCCGTTCAGTAGCGCTCACGCGCGCAGTCGACATCAACACCCCCTGCGCCCTCGCGCCCCCTTCCCTGCGCCCCCGTTCCGAGGCCGTTCAGGCCCCCAGGCCCGCACGCCGCAGCCCCGCTGGAGCCGCCGGCACAGCCGACCCGGAGGCCGGCGGCGGCGTCACCGGGATTACAGGGCGGCCGGCGCCACGGGAGGCGCCGCCATTCTCATTGATTGGTATGCGGTGGGCGGGCCTCCAGCCACTCCACGCCCATGGGTCCCAGCGGCGGGTCGCGCTCGAGCGCCACGGGGAGCATGTCAGCGCGAGAGGAAGGTCCGCCCCATGGGGCGGTTGGGCGGGGCGATCTACTTGCCGAGCGGCACGAAGATCGAGACACGCGGCTCCGGACCCACCTCGCGCGTGCCGTGGCCCTGCCCGGTGAGGTCCTCCGCGATCAAGATGTCGCCCGGCCCGAGCCGGCGCACCGTCCCGTCGCCAATCTCGATGTCGACGGCGCCGGTCAGCGTGAACACGGCATAGCGCCCCGGCGCGTGGTGCCACGGGTTCGACCGCGTCTGGGCGAACCGGCGGATGACGATGCCGCTGCCGGGGATCAACTCCGCGCTCTCGGACTGATCGCCGCGCGACTCGAAGCGCGGCTCGACCTCCTCGAAGTGCGACTGCCCGTCGGGACCCGCGAAGAGCCGGATAATCGCCATGGGACCTCCCGTGTCGAGGTGAAGGTGGCGGGCGGGATCGGCGAGGCCCGCGCCGGCCGGGTGTCCCTGCCCCCGTCAGAGTACACCCTCGCGCGGGCTGGCATGACCGATCAGCCGCGGATGGTGCCCCGGGGCGCGCGCGCCCTCTACCATGGAGCGGCGCAGCGCGTAGAAGATCGCGACCGTTTGGAGATCGACCGCATCCTGCGCCGGGCACCGGGCAGCGTCAAGGGTTCCGTGGTTCCGTGGGGAACCACGGGCTGACTATGTAGAGTGCGAACCTCGATGACCCGTTCCGCTGCTGAATGAACCCCAATCGGAGGGCCATATGTCCCAAGAAATCAACCGCGATCGCCGCCGCTTTTTAATGTCTGCGGCTGTAGGCCTTGCTGCTGCCGAAGTAACGATCGGTTGCGGCGCGACGCAATCAGGCGATGTAAAGCGGACAGCCACGAGCACGCGGCAGCCCCAGACAAGTGCGTCCTTCGCAACACTCAAACAGATCGACGCCGGCCTGCTGAACATCGGCTACGCGGAAGCCGGGCCTGCCGATGGCCTCCCCGTGTTGCTCCTGCACGGCTGGCCATACGACATTCACAGCTTTGTCGACGTAGCCCCTTTGCTATCGGCGGCGGGGTATCGTGTGATCGTGCCCCACTTGCGCGGGTATGGCACTACACGGTTTCTTTCCAGCGACTACGTTCCGGAACGGCCAACAGGCGGCTGTCGCGCTCGACGTCATCGCGCTTCATGGATGCACTGAAGATCGGGAAGGCGGTCATCGGCGGATTCGACTGGGGCGCGCGGACGGCCAACATCATCGCGGCGCTTTGGCCGGAGCGTTGCAAGGCAATGGTCTCCGTGAGCGGCTATCTCATCGGCAGTCCCGAGGCGAACAAGCTGCCACTACCGCCGCAAGGCCGAGTTCGAATGGTGGTACCAGTACTATTTCGCGACCGAACGCGGGCGCATTGGGTACGAAAAATACCGGCACGCTTTCAATAAGCTCATTTGGCAGCTCGCTTCGCCGAAATGGGCGTTCGACGATGCCACCTACGAGCGCAGCGCGGCGGCATTCGAGAATCCGGATCATGTCGCGATCGTGATTCACAACTACCGCTGGAGGCTCGGCCTGGTGCAGGGCGAGTCCAGGTACGACGAGCTCGAAAAGCGGCTTGCGCAAGCGCCCGTCATCACCGTGCCCACAATCACCCTTGAAGGTGATGCCAACGGCGCACCGCACCCGCCCCCAAGCTCGTATGCGAAGCGATTCGCCGGCCCGTATGCGCATCGAGACGTGAAAGGCGGCATCGGGCATAACCTGCCTCAGGAAGCGCCCGAAGCGTTTGCGCAGGCGATCAAGGACGTTGATCGCTACTGACTTGGCATGGATTTCGTAGCCCTCCGCGAGAGCCGGAAACCCAGGCCTCCGACCGCGCGCCAGCGTAACCAGGCACAGCATCGCCGTCAAGCGCCCCGGAGGGGCAGCCGGATCGGCCAGTGGTGGTGCTGGGGGCTGGGTCCGACGCCAACGGCGAGGTCCGCCGCGCCACACGTCGAGCCCATCAGAGCGCGGTTGCGGTGGACTCGGGTGGCGTGCGTGGCGATCATCGGCCAGCTCGCCGCGGTGGCCTGAGCGCGCCCCCTCAGCGCACGCGCCAGGGCGCCATGCGCTTCAGGATCCCGTCCCGCAGGACCAGCGTGTGGAACAGGATCGCGGCGAAGTGAGCGAGGAACGTGAGGAAGAAGAGGTACGCGAGGACGGTGTGCGCCTTCCGCAGCACCGCGTATAGCGTGGCGCTCGGCGGAAGAATGAACGGGAGATGCACGGAGCCGTAGAGCACGATCGGGTAGCGCGCGGCCGATAGCATCCCCAGCCGACCAGCGGCAGCACGAGCATCAGCCCGTACATCGCGAGCTCCGACGCCGTCGCCACCCGACGCTCCGCCTCCGACATCGAGGCCGGGAACGGCGGAGGCGGATTCAGGCGGCGGTTCACGAAGCGAATGACGACCAGGACGAGGATCGCGATGCCCAGCGGGCGATGAATCGACAACAGCGCGTGGTAGTCGCCCAGCGAGACGACCATGGCCATCCCGATGCCCAGCATGGTCAGGACCATCGCCGCCATCGCCCAGTGCAGGAGCCGCGAGAGCGCCGCGAATTGACGCGTCGGGGTCGGCATGTCACTTCCCCCACGGACGTCGGCGGCGGTGATCGCGCTCGGTTGCTTCGACTCGCCTTCACGCCGGGTGAACGATCGCGAGTACACCGCCGAGCGAGCGCTGAGCAAGGGATCGTTCGACGGGGCGATGCCCGCGGGCAGGACCAGCGGGTCGAAGTTGATGTCCCTCGCGGGACTGGTCTCCTCGGCCTCCACTCGATCGAGCGTCAGCGTGCCCACGTCGACCCGCTCCCGGTCCGGGGGCCAGGCGACGGTGGCGTCGCCGGTGGGATCGCCGGGCTGCCCGATGGTGAGGATGAGGTGCCATCGCAGCGGCTGGCGCTGCACCTGCGCGATCAGCGCGTCGAAGAGATAGCTCCGGTCCCGGGATTCCGGCGCCGCGCTCGCGGCCTCGAACGGCTGCGCCGGCTCCAGCAGCCAGCGGACCGGCACCGACACGTCCGCCGAGCTGGTGAAACGAAACGCGTTCAGGGAATGGAACGTGGTGTTGTCGAACCCCGATGCGATCGGCTGGCCCTTGATGACGGCCAGGGCCCGCACCGTCTCGGGATGACGCTCGAGAAAGGCCTTCATACCGGCGGGATCGGGCTTGCCGGTCTTCGGGATCAGGCGCGGACGCGACGAGATTCTCGTAGAACGCCTCCGGGGTCCGGAACGGAAACACCGGCAGGTTGATCATGGCGGTCCGCCACATCTCGCTGTCCGGCAGGTTGAACTGGAGCCCCAGGCCGCGCACCTCGTCGGGCGCATCGGCCACGTCGGGCCGGCCGCCCGACAGGGAGAAGCGGCCGATCACCGGCACACGCCCGGGTCGAAAGACCACCGCCTTCGAGAAGCGCGCGCCGGTCCCGTTGCTCTCGAAGAACCCGGACACGCCCACACCCTTGGCATGATTGCGACGGAAGCCGGGGTGGACGCCGGCCACGTGCTCGAACGCGTCGGTGATCCGCGCGGGCGTCAGCGCGCCCGGGGTCAGCCACCCACCGAGGAAGGCGTACGTGCCCAGGACCGCGGCGAGGATGAGGCCGACCAGGGCGAGCCGGATCAGCGTGCCGGCCGGGCCGAGGCGCGGCCGCGCGGCTCTCCTGGTCCTTCACGGTCGGCAGGCATCGTCCATACCAGTCATGGGTGGTCCGTCGTTCCGACGCGGTCGCCCGCGAGAGGGTGGCGACGCCGACGATTTTCGCAAGAATGTGCAAGCGGCGCGGCGCCCTGCGACCGTGCTAGCCTCCAGCCGATCTCACTCACAGGAGGCCATCGGCCATGAGCGTGGTCGAATGGAGATCTCCTTACGAGGACTGCCGGAGTGAGCCGATCAGGTCCACCACGCGCAGCAGCTCGCTGCCGTCGCGCACCATCTGCCGGTCGCCCGCCTGCCCCCAGCGGAGCACGCCGTCCCGATCGATCACGAACGTGGAGCGATAGGCCACGTTGCGGTCGACGTCGAGCACGCCGTAGACGGAGATGACGGTGCGGTGCACGTCGCTTCAGGAGCGGGAACGGTGTGCCTTGACGCGTCGCCTTGCGACCTTCCCCTCGATCCCCTATGCTGCGTTGTCACGGACACGAGACGACATGGCCGTTCGACAGACCACAAGTTGAGCAGATCGATTCGATCGCGGCTCCTCCTGCTGCTGCCCGTGCTCCTGGCCTTCGCCGGATGCATGGTCGGGCCGAACTACCAGCGGCCCAAGGTCTCCGTGTCACCGAGCTTCGGGGAGAGCGGGGACCCGCGTCTCAGCGCCGAATCGACCAACTACCGGGATTGGTGGAAGGCCTTCAACGATCCGGTCCTGGACCGCCTCATCGCGCGGGCCTACCGTGACAACCTCACGCTCCAGCAGGCCGGGGTGCGGGTCCTGCAAGCCCGCGCCCAGCTGGGCATCGCGGTCGGCGAGATCTTCCCGCAGTCCCAGCAGGCCGTCGGGTCCGTCCAGTACAACCGGACGAGCGACCGAGCCGCCACCGGCGCCTTCTTCAACGGTGGCAGCTTCGCGTACTGGCAGTCCCAGATCGGGGCGCAGGCCAGCTGGGAGCTCGACTTCTGGGGACGGATCCGGCGCGGCATCCAATCGGCCGACGCCAGCCTGCTCGCGACGCTCGCGGACTACGACAACACGCTCGTCACCCTGACCGCGGACGTGGCCAACACCTACATCGCGCTCCGGACCGCCGAGGAGCGCATCCGCATCGCCCAGGAGAACATCGACATCCAGCAGCAGACCCTGCAGATCGTCGAGGCCCGGTTCACGTACGGCACCGTGACCCAGCTCGACGTGGAGCAGGCCCGGACCGTGCTCCTGAACACCCAGGCGACGCTGCCGACCCTCGAGACGCAGCGACGCCAGGCGCGGGATGCTCTCAGCGTGCTGCTCGGCATGCCGCCGAACGACCTCGGTGATCTGCTGGACGGCCCGTCCGCGATCCCGGTCTCGCCGCCGCAGATCATCGTGGGCATCCCGGCCGATCTGCTGCGCCGCCGGCCGGACATCCGGAGCGCCGAGCTGCAGGCGGTCGCGCAGTCGGCCCAGATCGGAGTGGCCAAGGCCGATCTCCTTCCCGACCTTCTCCCTGATCGGCAACCTGGTCCTCCTCTCGACCGATCTGGGGACCTTCAAGCTCAGCGACATGTTCCGCTGGGGCAGCCGCCAGGTCCAGATCGGTCCCTCCGTGCAGTGGAACATCCTCAACTACGGCCAGATCACGAACAACGTCCGCGTGCAGGACGCGAACTTCCAGCAGCTCCTGCTCGCCTATCAGCGATCGGTCCTCTCGGCCCAGCAGGATGTGGAGGACAACCTCGCCGCCTTCCTCCGCTCGCAGGACCGGGCCGATCTCCTGGCCAAGAGCGTCACGTCCAGCCGGTCGGCGGTCGACCTGGCCGTCCTGCAGTACCGGGAAGGCGTGACCGACTTCACCACCGTCCTGACCACTCAGCAGACGCTCCTGACCCAGCAGGACAACCTGGCCAGCACGCTCGGCAACATCTCGACGAGCCTCGTCGGGGTGTACCGGGCGCTGGGAGGCGGCTGGGAGATCCGGGAGGGCGAGGACATCGTGCCGGCCGGAGATCAAGGCGGAGATGCGACAGCGCACGAACTGGGGAGGCTGCTCGCCCCGCGACCTACAACCTGCCGGCCTCCCGTGAGCCACAGTCTCGGCCCCGGTTTCCCGATTGGTGATGACCGTGCGAATGGAACGCCATCTCACCTGGCTCGTGCTGTCGGTGCTCCTGGCCCTGCAGGCCGGCTGCAAGGAGCAGCCGAAGCCACAACCGCCCCCGCCCCCGAAGGTGACGGTCGCCCAGCCCGTGCAGCAGGCGGTGACCGACAGTCTGGATCTCACCGGTAACACCCAGGCCATCTACACCGTCCAGCTGGTCGCCCGGGTGGTGGGGTATCTCGAGAAGGTCCTCTTCCAGGACGGGCAGCAGGTCACGAAGGGCCAGCCGCTCTTCGTCATCCAGCAGAACACGTACGAGGACAACCTCCGGCAGGCCGAGGCCGCCATCCTGCAGTACCGGGCCCAGCTGCAGTGGACCGAACTCCCAGCTGACCCGCTACTCCAACCTGATCCAGCACAACGCGGCCGCCAGGTCCGACGTCGAAAACTGGCTCTTCCAGCGGGACACCGCGGCGGCCAACCTCCGCGCCGCCGAGGCCCAGCGAGACCTGGCCAAGCTCAACCTGGACTACACCCTGGTCACCGCCCCGTTCGACGGCCGGATGGATCGACGGCTGGTGGACCCCGGCAATCTCGTCGGATCGGGAGGCAACAGCACGGTCCTGGCCCAGATCAACCAGATCGACCCGATTTACGTCTACTTCAACATCAGCGATCTCGACCTGGCGCGGTTGCTCAAGGTCACGCGCGGAATCCCCGGCCCCACGGACGGGCGGAAGTGGCCGGTCCACGCCGGGCTGCCGAATGAGGACGGCTATCCCCACCAGGGCTACCTCGACTTCGCCGCCATCAACCTGACGACCACCACCGGCACCCTGCTGATGCGGGGCGTCCTGCCCAACGCGGACGGCAAGATCCTGCCGGGCCTCTACACCCGGGTGCGCGTGCCGCTCGAGCAGCGCAGCGCGCTGCTGGTGCCCGAGGTCGCGGTCGGGCACGACCAGCAGGGCGCCTACCTGCTGGTGGTGAACGACAAGAACGTGGTGGAGCGCCGCCCCGTCACGACCGGTGCCGCGGTGGAGAGCCGGCGGGTCATCGCCACCGGTCTCACCGGCGGGGAGTGGGTCGTCGTCAACGGCCTGCTGAAGGCCGCGCCGGGCCGGCCGGTCACCCCGAGCGAGAGGGCGCGCCCGGGCCGGAGGCCCGTCCCTCGCTTCCGGAGAAGAAGGCGGCGCCGTGATCTCCAAGTTCTTCATCGAGCACCCGATCTTCGCCAACGTCATCGCCCTCGTCACCGTCATCGTCGGGGGTGTTCCTCTACGGGCTGCCCGTCGCTCAGTATCCCGAGATCGTGCCGCCGACCATCCAGGTGAGCACGCGGTATCCGGGAGCGAGCGCGGAGGTCGTGGCGGCGACCATCGGGGTGCCGATGGAGCAGGCGATCAACGGCGTCGAGAACTCCATCTACATGTCCTCGACGAGCGCCAGCGACGGCTCGTACACCCTGACCATCACCTTCGACGTCGGGAACGGACCTCGACACCTCGCTGGCCCTGGTCCAGAACCGCGTCAACACCGCCCTCGCTCAGCTGCCGGGAGGCGTCACCGCGCAGGGCGATTACGATCCTCAAGGTCTCCCCAACATCCTGCTGGTGGCGAGCCTCTATTCCGAGGACGATCGCTACGACGAGACCTTCTTCTCCAACTACGCGATCATCAACTTGCAGAACCCCCTGGCCCGGATCCAGGGCGTCGGCCAGATCCGGATATTCGGAGCCGGCCCCTACAGCATGCGGGTCTGGCTGGACCCGAAGCGCCTGCAGACCTTCGGGCTCACGACCCAGGACGTGCTGACCGCCATCCGGGGACAGAACATCGAGGTGGTCGCCGGGCAGATCGGCGGCCCGCCGGTCCCCGAGGATCAGCCCTTCCAGTTCACGATCAACGCCCTCGGCCGGCTCTCCGACGCCCGCGAGTTCGACGCGATCACGATCAAGTCGGCCAGCGGCACCGCCCCCAGCTCGTGCGCCTCCGTGACGTCGCCCGGGTCGAATTGAGCCAGCAGAGCTTCAGCAACTTCTCGCGATTCACCGGTCACAAGGCGGCGCAGATCGTGGTGTTCGCCCTGCCGGGCGCCAACGCCATCCAGGTCGCCGATCGCGTCTACAAGGCCATGGCCGAGATGAGCCAGCAGTTCCCCGAGGGCATGAAGTACGCGATCCGGTACGACACCACGCTCTTCGTCCGGGAAGCCATCTCCGCCGTCTACAGCACCCTGTTCATCGCGGGCGTGCTGGTGCTCGTGGTCATCCTCCTCTTCCTGCAGAACTTCCGCGGCATGCTGGTTCCCGCCACCACCGTGCCGGTCACCATCATCGGCGCCTTCATCGCCATGGCCGGACTCGGCTTCACCGTGAACCTGATGACCCTGTTCGCCCTGATCCTGGCCATCGGCATCGTGGTGGACGACGCCATCATCATCGTGGAGAACAGCTCCTACTACATCGAGCAGGGGATGCCGCCCAAGGAAGCGACCATCCGGGCCATGGAAGAGCTCACCGGCCCGGTGATGGGCATCACCCTGGCGCTGGTCGCGGTCTTCCTGCCCGCCGCCTTCCTGCCCGGCATCACCGGGCAGATCTTCCGCCAGTTCGCGCTCGTCATCGCCGCCACCGCGGTCATCAGCGCGCTCAACGCGCTCACCTTGAAGCCGGTCCAGTGCGCGACGTGGCTGAGGCCCCGCGGCGACAAGCGGCCGAACTGGTTCTACCGCGGGTTCAACCGGGCGTTCGAGAGCGTGACCAAGGTCTACGTGGGCGTCGTCGCCTGGATGGTGAAGCACACGGTGCTCATGATCGTGCTCTTCGCCCTCATCGTCGGGGTGACCGCCTGGGGCTTCGTCCGCCAGCCCACCGGGTTCCTCCCCACCGAGGACCAGGGGTACGCGGTCCTGGTGTCCATCCTGCCCGAGGGCGCCTCTCAGCCCCGGTCGCGCGCGGTCGCGGACAAGATCTCCGCGCTCCTCGAGAAGACCGACGGGCTGGCGGGATGGGTGACCATCGGCGGGTTCTCGGTCCTCGACTTCGCCAACGTCCCGAACGTCACCACGACGTTCATCGTGTACAAGAACTGGAGTCGAGCGCGGCAAGGGGCTGACCCAGGATCGGATCGTCTCCGGTCTCAACCGCGACCTCTCCGGGATCCAGGAAGCGCTGGCCTTCGTGGTGATTCCGCCGCCCATCCGCGGCCTCGGCCAGACCGGCGGCTTCCAGATGATGGTGGAGGACCGCCGGAGCCTCGGCCTGAGCGAGCTCTCGCGCAACACCGCCGAGCTCGTCCAGAAGGGGAACGCCAGTCCGGGCCTGCGTGGCCTCGCCGCGACCTTCAGCACGCGCAGCCCCCAGGTCTACCTGAACATCGACCGGACCAAGGCGGAATCCCTGCAAGTGCTCCCGCAGAGCATCTTCGACACGCTGCAGGCCTACCTGGGCTCCTCGTTCGTCAACTTCTTCAACAAGTTCAACCAGGTGTTCCAGGTCTACATCCAGGCCGACAACGCCTATCGTCTGCAGTCCGACGACTTGCGGCACCTCTACGTTCGAAACCAGAACGGAGAGATGGTCCCGTTGAACGCCCTGATCCAGGTCCGGCAGGTGCAGGGCACCGAGCTGGTCACCCGCTACAACCTCTATCCGGCGGCGTCCATCTTCGGGTCGGCCGCTCCGGGCTTCAGCTCCGGACAGGCCCTCGCCACCATGGAGCAGCTGGCCGCGGAGACGCTGCCGGAGGGCATGGCGTACGACTGGACCTCGACGAGCTACCAGGAGAGAAAGGTCGGCTACCAGGCGTACCTCATCTACGCGCTCTCCATCGTCCTGGTCTACATGGTGCTGGCCGCGCTCTACGAGAGCTGGACGTCTCCCGCCGCGGTCGTCCTCGTCGTTCCCATCGCCCTCGTGGGAGTCCTCCTGGCGCAGCTGAGCCGCGGCTACGACAACAACCTGTACACGCAGGTCGGCCTGGTCCTGATGATCGCGCTCGCGAGCAAGAACGCGATCCTGATCGTGGAGTTCGCCCGCGACCTCCACCACCGGGACGGCCTCTCCATCACCGAGGCCGCCGTCGAAGCGACCCGGCGCCGGTTCCGGCCCATCGTGATGACCTCGTTCGCCTTCATCCTGGGCGTGGTGCCCTTGATGGTCGCCACCGGAGCGGGCGCGGCCAGCCAGCAGGCCATCGGCACCGTGGTGTTCGGCGGGATGATGGCCTCGACGCTGCTGGCCATCCCGTTCGTGCCGGTGTTCTACGTGGCCCTCGAGGGGCATGAGCGAGCGGACTGCGGAGGGCCGGCGGCCCCAGCCCGCATCGCACGGCGAGCCGCATCCGCCATCTCGCCCGGAGGTCGCACCCGAGTAGGCGAGCACGGCGGAGCCGCGAGGACGTGGCATGCCGCGCACGCTGGTGGATCCCATCCGCAGGGATTTGCCGTCCCTGCTCGCCGAAGGCTGGCTACCGGCTGGGCCCGAGCTCTGCTGTAAGAATGCTGTTGTCGGATAGAGTCGCCTCGATTCTCATGACACGGTCGCCGTTGGCGCTGCTCAGCAGCGTTCCCACGCCGCGCCCCTTCTGGCCCTGTAGGATGAGACGGCCCTCCCTGATCACGATCTGGCCCTTTCCGCGAGACGCGCCGATCGTTTGGCGGGACACGACCTCGTAGGAGCCGTCCTCCTGGATGGTCAGCGTGATGTAGTCCGGCTCGGAGCTGGACTCGTACACGACACCTTTCCACGTGCCAGCCACGGACTTGACCTCCGATACGTGAACGGGCGTGAGTGGCCCGAGGCTGGCGCAACCGACCAGCAAGGCCGTGAACCCGACGACGGTGGCGGTGAAAGCGGTCCAGAGCGATCGCGTGACGCGCGGTGTCATAGCCTTTCTCCTCCTGTTCGAGTGAACAACTGGCGCTTGTCGACTTGAGCTGCCCCTCGCCGTTGAGACGCCATCGGGCGGTTGTCGGTGACACCAGGGCCTCAAGATGAGATGACTCCTTAGCGCCAGAGGTTGGTCTTGGCAAGGTCGACGATTTCGTCGCCGCGGCCGCTGAGCACCGCCTTGAGCATGAACATGCCGAACCCGGTCATCTGCTCGAGGCTGATCGTCGGCGGCATGGCGAGCTCTCGCCGGTGCACGGGCACCTCGACCAGCGCAGGTCCATCGTGCGCGAATGCCTGGGCGATCATCGGCTGGACCTGCTCCGGCCGCTCCGCGGTCAGCCCCAGGAGCCCGGCGGCCTCGGCCATCTTCGCGAAATCTGGGTTGTGGAGGTCCGTTGCGAACTCGAGGAACCCCGCCGCCTTCATTTCCAGCTCCACGAAGGCCAGGGCGTCGTTCCGGAACACGATGACCTTCACGGGCAGCTTCAGCTGCCGGAGCGAGAGCAGATCGCCCATCGAGCATCGCGAGGCCGCCATCGCCGCACAGGGCGACGACTTGACGACCCGGATGACTGGCCTGAGCCCCGATGGCCTGAGGCAGCGCATTGGCCATGGACCCGTGGTTGAAGGACCCCAGGAGCCGGCGCTGGCCGTTCATCGTCAGATAGCGAGCCGCCCAGATCGTCGGCGTGCCCGTGTCACACGTCAGGATCGCGTCCGGGGCGGCCAGTTCGTCGATCATCCGGGCGACGTATTGAGGATGGCTGCGGGTCCCAGAGCCGACGGTCGCCAGCTCATCGAGACTCTTTCGCTCCCGCACGTAGTGCTCCCGGGCCGTCTTCAGATGTCGCTCGTCCTCGTGTGGCGCGAGCCTGGGCAGCAGAGCGCGGAGCGTGGTCTTCGCATCGCCGACGAGACCGAGGTCGACCTTGGTGCGTCGGCCGAGCTGCTCTCCCCGGACGTCGATCTGGACGATCGTGGCGTCCTCGGGAAAGAACTGCCGGTACGGGAAGTCGGCGCCGATGATCAGCAGAACGTCGCAGGCCATCATGGCGTGGTAGCCGGACGAGAACCCGAGTAGAGCCGTCATGCCCACGTCGAACGGATTCTCGTACTCGATGAACTCCTTCCCCGCAACGTGTGCACGACGGGCGCGCTCAGCCGGCGCGCGAGCTCCATCAGCTCGGCGTGGGCGCCGGCGCAGCCGGCGCCTCCGAAGATCGTGACCCGCTTTGCGCCATTCAGCAGCTTGGCGAGCGCGGCGATCTCCTCGTCGGACGGGCACAGGAGCGGCCTCGGCTCGGGAAACGTCAGGCGCGGCCCTCTCCCTACGGCCTCGCGCAGGGCGACATCGCCCGGGAGGGCGATGACCGAGACGCCGCGGCGCGACACCGCGGTCTGCATCGCGATCTCGAGCACGCGCGGCATCTGCTCGGGATGCGACACCAGCTCGCAGTAGTGGCTGCACTGCGCGAAGAGGTGCTCCGGGTGGGTCTCCTGGAAGTATCCGCTGCCGATCTCATGGGTGGGGATCTGCGCGGCAATGGCGAGCACCGGCACGCGGTTGCGGTGGCAGTCGTACAGCCCGTTGATCAGGTGCAGGTTGCCCGGGCCGCAGCTGCCGGCGCAGACGGCGAGCTGGCCGGTGAGGTGCGCCTCTGCTCCCGCGGCGAAGGCCGCCGTCTCCTCGTGCCGCACGTGGATCCATCGAAGCTGGTCCTGTCGCCGGATGGAGTCGGTGATCCCGTTGAGCGAGTCTCCCGCGACCCCATAGATCCTCGAGACGTCTCGGCTGACGAGGGTGTCCACGAGCAGTTCCGCGACCGTCTTCTTTCCCATGACGTGTCCTCCTGTCTCCTGGAACGTACGATCCGCGCCAGCCCGAATCGTGATCGCCCGGTAGTGTCTTGGTAAGGGTCTGGTGTACGTGCTGTCACGTGATCGTCTCACTGGTCGCCTAGCCAGTGCCGACTCCGAGATGATCTCTGCGTTCGCCCAGTGCGACCAGCGAGCACGGCGAGGAGGGCCGGCAGCACCAGCGCCCAGAGGCCGAAATGGGCCTCGAGGGCGGCCCCGGCCGCGCAGCCGGCCACGAACCCGACGACACACGGGACGGTCAGGCTGGCCCGGCGCCGGGCTCTGGCGAGGTCGTCGGCCTCCCCAGACCACCGGGCGAATCCGCACAGGTCAACGATCAGCTGCGTGATGTTCGTGGTCATCACGGCGGTCGAGGGCGCTCCGGGAGGGCGAGCTTGACGAACGCATTCTGAGTTCTACTGCTTCGACGGCGCGAACGAAGGATAGGCCGGTGTCCACTGCGTCACGGCGATGCGCTTACCCAGCTCGGCGTCACTCGTCTTCGGCGCAACGCCAGTCGCTGTGCCTGCAGACCGAACGCCCCACAGCAGCGCGCTGTAGGGAAAGAGCGGCTCGCCCATCGTGCGGAGGAACGCCACGCGTAGGCGTCGATGGCCTCGGCGCCGAGGAAGATCTTCAAGCTGCCGAGCATGTGCGCGATGAGCGAAGCCGACCAGCACGATGCCGGTCACCGCCATCGCGACCTTCTTGCCGACCATGGTGCTCCCACAACGCGACGGCCGGATTGCTCGGCCACACGTTGCGAGACCTTGTGACCGGCTTAGACCTTTGCCGATCTGCTACCGTGCCGTCGAGTAACTGGGTCGTCATGCGTTGCCTCAATCTCTGGCGTCGTTGTCCTTTCGAGGGACAGGCGTGCCGCTGGGCGCTGGCAATGGGGAATGTCAGCAACAAAGTGCAAGTGCCTTCCATCGCCGCGACGGATCACAGTGGTCGCTCCTGATTGTCCGGCTCCGGAGTCGGTTGCGGCTGGCTGTCTCTCTCTGCCGCGATCCAGGTGCGCACGTACCCCGGGCAGTTGACGAGTCGAATCCCGGTGGCCTCCACGCCCGCCAGAAACTGGACCGCCGCCCGGTCGACCAGTGTGACGTTCTGGAGATCGAGGGTGACGGCGACGGCCCGTATCGCTCGTGAGGAATTGCTGCAGCCGGGCGGCGTGCTCGCGATCGATGTCTCCACTCAGCGCGAAGACGATCGCGTCCGGCGTCGATGAGCGATGGATTCGAAAGGTCACCCGCGTGTCTCCCCTGGCGTTCTCGAGAGCAAAGTGCTGGCCAAATGCAAACGCATTGGTTCTATTGAAGGCCGGGCGCGCGTTCGCAAAGTTCTCACGACGGCTCGCGAAAAAGGATTGAGGGTGTGCCCGCTGCCGGGTTACGTACTGCTCAACGCGAGCGTGGTTGCCGTCATCAGGCCCACGAATGCCAGCACGGCGAGCAGTCGCGGCCGCCACGAGCATCCAGCGTCTGCGTGACGAGCAGCAGTCGTCGCCGGTCGACGATATCGGCGACCGCGCCCGCCGGGAGCCCGACGACAAAGACCGGAAGGCTCGTCGCGCTCTGCACGAGGGCGACCATCAACGGAGATGGCGAGAGCGAGGTCATCGCCCACGCCGCGCCGACGTTCTGCATCCACGTCCCGATGTTGGAGACGAGCGAAGCGATCCACAGCGCGCGGAATACCGGATGCGACAGCGGAGTCCAGGCCGACTCGGCGGTGCGGCCATCAGCACCCATATTTCAACTCGACATTGAAATACGTGGAGTCATGGCCTCCGGCGCGGCGGATCACATCACCGATCTGGAAGCGGACGGCTTCGACGGCGGCCGCGAGGTTCGGCGTGATCGCCCAGTCGGCTCGGAACTGCCAGTACACCCCGGACCACCGCCCCGCCTTCCCGGCCGTGCCCGGGACGGGCATGTTCGGCTGGACGTAGACGGCGTCCGCCGTCGTTTCACGCCACTGCAGGCCTGCGGCAACCATCAGCGCCAGGTTCGGCGATCGGCTTGACGGTGAGTGAGGGCTTCAGATGAATCAGATTCACGTACCCCGTGTAGCCCGCCAGGGTGAAGTAGTAGCCGTTCGGAAACAGCGGATTGAACGTGCCGAGCGTGTCGTCTCCGGCCTTGTGATCGCCCGACGCTGCATCGATCTGGAGCCCCAGACGCGGCGTCCAGGCGAACGTTGGCGATGGTGTAGCCGCTGCGGCTGCCGACGGCCCAGGCGCGGATGCTCTTGCCGCCGATGTCACCGAACCTGGCCCATCGCTTCGAGGTCCCAGTCGAAGCCGCTGCGCACGCCGGCGTAGTCGGATATCGAAGTTGTCGCGCCGCTCGTCGCCGCGCGCGTCGAGAAAGCGAGTCATTGTCGAGAATGAAGCGCGAGTAGTACGCCGACAGGTCACCGGGGCCGACGTCCTTACGCTCGACCCTCACGCCTCCGTACTGGAAATGCTCGCTGGAGAAGTCGTCGAAGAAATGCTCGTGGCGATATTGAACCGGCATGCTCCAGAACCCGATGAAGCGCCACTCGCGCTGCTCCCAGTCCAGCCACGCGGCGTCGTAGGCCTGCCGGACGTTCGGACCGTCGCGCACCGAGACGAAGCGTTGCAGATCGAACGCCATCTCCTGCCGCCCCACGCGGGCCTTCAACGTGCCGCCCCAGAACGAATCGACGTAGGCGATGAAGGCCAGGCGCAGATCCAGCGGGTTCTCGTCGACGGGCGTGATGACGGCTTTCCCCGGCGCGCGGACGTCCTCGAACTCGACGAAGATCTGCCAGTGCGCATTCGGCCGCACGTCGACGTGCCACTGGAGACGGTCCAGCAGATAACTGTCGCTCTTGTTGCCCGCGATCCCGAACAACGGCGCGTCGTTCAGCTCGAAGCGCTCGCGCACGGTGAGACCGAGCGACACGTAGCTCTTCGGATCGTCGAACGGCAGCGGGATGTATTTCAAGCGGTCGAGCGGCTCGGTTCGAGCGCGCGGGTCGGCCAGCGCCGACCAGTCTTCCAGCCAGCGGTAGAACAAATTGATCTTGGGGCGAACGGCCTCGTCGTCCTCGGCCGCCGCCGTGCTCGCGCTCGCCGCTGCGACGAGCAGGCCGACGACGGCCAGAAGACCGGCGCGGAGCCGCATCATCACTTGCGAACTGTCGCATGAATCTCGGCGATATAGCCACCGGGAAACTGCACGAAGGCCGACCGCCGGTCGTCGGCCGAGTAGGGCTCGACCAGCACGCGCGCGCCGGCAGCTTCGCCTTGGCCAGGGTCGCGTCGAGGTCGAGCGTCTCGTAGCCTGTCAGCTCTCGCCCGTACGGGTACGGAAGATGGCCATCGGTCACGAGGACGGCGACGTTGCCGAACGTCGACGCGATGCGGACGCGCCGGTAGGTATCGCTGGGCCGGCCGATCTCGACGCCGGGCGCCTTCGCATCGTCGCCGGTCACTGTGCCGCCGGAGAAGGCGACGAAGCTACGGATGAAGGCGTCGGCGCGGTCGGGCGACACGTACACGCGGTTTTCGGGAATGGTTTGCAGCTTGGCGTAGTTCGGCGCCGTGGTGTGCCAGTAGAGCTGCATGTTGACGCCGCCGGGCCACTGCACGATGGCATCGCGGCCGATCGGATCGTCGAACGGCGCGACGATCACGTCGGCGCCGCTCGCCCGGGCCGCGCGGACGGCGGCATCCAGATCGGTCACGAGATAGCCGGTTCGCTCGCTGCCGAACGGATAGGGAACCGGCGTCTTGAAGCCGAACACCGACACCGTGCCCACCGGCGTGAAGTACCAGCTGGGACATCGTGCTGCTCGGTGTCGGCGTCACCGTGAACACGCCTTGCTTGGACGTGCTGCCGCCGAACGTCGCCACGAAGCTCGTCACGAACCGATCGAAGTCTTCCGGGGCGACGTAGACGTGGGTGGTGTCGTATTGCGGTCCGACGGCCACGGCCGGCGAACTGGCGGCCGGGCTCGTCTGCGCCGCCGGCGTTCGCCGCGCTCGCGAGCAGCATCGTGGCGAAAATGAGTGCCGTGATCGTGCGCATGGGTGTAGCTCCTCAGACAGCCGAGCAGGCTGTCATCGGCTGGGTGCCAGTTCTGGGGTCGCCGCTCTGCTGCTGCCTGGTGACCTCCTGGGCCTTCCCGTAACTCTCCATGACTGCGCCATAGTTCGGCGCCACCATGGTGTACAGCTGAGCGAACTGCGCCGCATCGGGACGGTTCCAGGTCCTCTGCAGCTCGCACAGTACGGCATTGGCGCTGGTCGGTATGACACCGGCCTGAGTGAAGCGAGCGAGCGTCGTTCTCGACGTCATCTCGCTCGGGTCGCCCGACGCGTCCATGACTGCGTATACCTTGCATCCGGCTACCAGTGCATCCAGTGCCGGAAACATCACGCACACGCTGGTCCACACGCCGGCCATGATCAGGGTTTTCTTGCCAGTCTCCTCCACCGCCTTGACGAAGGCCTCGTTGTCCCAGGCATTGACCTCTCCCTTGCGGTGGACGAAGACGGCATGGGGCGCAAATTGCTTTATCTCGGGCATGAGAGGGCCGTTCGGTCCCTCCGGCTCCGAGGCGGTCTGGATGACCGGAACTTTCATCAACGTCGCCAGCTTCGCGAGCATCGCGGTGTTGGCCCGCAATTCGCTCACACTGATGTCCTTGACGGTTTGAAACAGCCCCGATTGATGATCGAGCAGCAGGAGCGCCACATCGGCCGCCTTCATCAAGGCGGCGCCGCCGCCCGGCGCGTGTCTGATTCCGTCTTGGATCGAGTTCGAGGCCTGCACTGACGCTCTCTGATTGCTCATGGTGATCTCCTTTCACGGTGTGGGTTTGTCGGCTCCTCTAGGAGTGATGGACGTTCAAACGACGCTCTCCGCATCTAGCGCTCCTTCCGCGAACATCCTTATACAGCCCAGCAGGCGCAGCCGAGCGCGCCCCAGAACGATGTGAAGTCGCGGACGTGCCCCGCGCGGACGCGTCCGCAGGCCGAAGCGACTCGTGCGCATTGCCGCTTTCGCCGTCGATCGCTCGCGATCGTCCCAGGCCGCGTACCCGCCGAAGCGGCGTACCGGCGACCAATCCGGCATGGCCGGTGGCGGCGTCGCCTCGTCCAGATGCGCGAAGTCTCCAGCACCGTAGACGATCTTGCCGCCGACCACGGTGAGGTGCGCCGTGATGTCCGCGATCTCGGTCTCGGGGCAGGCGAAGTAGTCGCGGTCGGGAACGAGGAGATCGGCAAGCTGGCCGACCTCAATGCGACCTTTCTTGCCCTCCTCGTTGGAGAACCAGGTGACGTTCTCGGTCCACATCCTGAGCGCGGTCTCGCGGTCGAGGCAATTGCGCTCCGGATAGAGTCGCAGGCCGCCGACGGTCTTGCCGGTGACGAGCCAGGCGAGCGAGACCCAGGGATTGTAGGAGGCCACCCGGGTGGCGTCGGTGCCGGCGGAGACGCGGAGGCCCTTCGCGAGCATTCTGGCGAAGGGCGGTGTCGCCGCCGCCGCGGCGGCGCCGTACCGTTCGACGAAGTACTCGCCCTGATACGCCATGCGATGTTGCACCGCGATGCCGCCGCCGAGCGCGGCGATGCGGTCCATCGACCGGTCCGAGATCGTCTCAGCGTGGTCGAAGAACCAGTTCAGTCCGTCGAGCGGGATGTCGCGCGCGACGCGCTCGAACACGTCGAGCGCCCGGCTGATCGTCTCGTCGTACGTGGCGTGCAGGCGCCACGGCCAGCGATTCGCGGCGAGAATGCGCACCACGTCCTCGAGCTCGCGCTCCATCTCCGGCGGCATGTCGGGGCGCGGCTGGCGGAAATCTTCGAAGTCGGCGGCCGAAAAGACGAGCATCTCGCCGGCGCCGTTGTGGCGGAAGTAGTCGTTCCCCTGCTGTGTAGCGTCGACGTCTTCACCCAGTTGAGGAAATCGTCCTTCTCGCCCTTCGGCTTCTGCGTGAACAGGTTGTAGGCGAGGCGGATGGTGAGCTGCCGGTCCTCGTCGAGCTTGCGGATGACGGCGTAGTCGTCCGGATAGTTCTGGAAGCCGCCGCCGGCGTCGATGGCGCCCGTCACGCCGAGCCTGATTCAGCTCACGCATGAAGTGGCGCGTGGAGTTCACCTGATACTCGAACGGCAGCTTCGGTCCTTTGGCCAGCGTCGCGTACAGGATGCCGGCGTTGGGCTTGGCGAGCAGCAGCCCGACGGGAACGCCGCGCGCATCGCGCACGATCTCGCCGCCCGGCGGCTCCGGAGTGTCCTTCGTGTAGCCGACCGCCCGCAAGGCGGCGGCGTTCAGCAGTGCGCGGTCATAGAGGTGGAGCAGGAACACGGGCGTGTCGGGAGCGATGGCGTTGATCTCCTCGAGCGTCGGCAGTCGCTTCTCCGCGAACTGATGCTCGGTGAAGCCGCCAACCACGCGTACCCACTGAGGCGGAGGCGTGACGGCGATCTGCCGCTTCAGCATCTCCATGGCGTCGGCGAGCGAGCGCACGCCGTCCCAGCGGAGCTCCATGTTGAAGTTGAGCCCGCCGCGGATGATGTGAAGGTGGTTGTCGATCAATCCCGGCAGGACGCGGCGTCCCTTCGAGGTCGATGACTCGCGTCGCTGAACCGGCCAGCGACATCACATCCGCGTCCCCGCCGACGCGAACGAACTTGCCGTCTCGAATCGCGACCGCTGTCGCGGTCGGATTCGAGCGGTCGAGCGTCGTCACCCGGCCGTTGTGCAGGATCAGATCGGCCGCCGTGCTCGCGCCGTTCATGACCGCACCTCCCGGCGCATCGGCGATGGTCGTCGAAGCGGGCCGTTCCGCATGGCGGCCCGGCATCGCGCCGAAGACATGCTGACCACACCGCATCTGCTGCCACGCGGTTCGGATCGACGTTCCGGCGATCATCTGGCGCCCCACCGGGATGATCTGCTCACCGAGCAGGATGCCGAGCAGGCCGATCAGTGCGACCACCGGAGGAGCGGGGACCGGACGTTGAGCAGGCTGTAGACGACGCCGACCAGCAGGCCGGCGCCGAATGACAGCGAGATAGACCTTCATGAGCAATCCTCGCTTGGCGGCCGCCTACCGGTGGTTCGTCGGCCGACGGGATCACGTACTCGGGAAAGACCGTCGGCGGCGCCTTGTGCACCATCGTGTAGGCGTACTCGACACCGATGCCGTACGCGCCGTAGTGGGTCTTCACGATGTCCATGACCGCGTCGTAGGTGTCCTTCTGCGCCCAGTCGCGCTGCAACTCGAGCATGACCGACAGCGACGTGACGGGCTTCGCGCCGGCCTGGATCACGCGCTTCATCGCGTTGTCGTGCGCGAGCTGGCTGACGTCGCCGCAGCAGTCCTCGACGACGTAGATCTCGTAGCCGTCGTGGATCGCCTGGACGGTCGGAAGGGCGACGCACGTCTCGGTCCAGAGGCCCGCGAGCACGATCTTCTTCCGACCGGTCGCCTTGATCGCGGCCACGAAGTTCTGGTCGTCCCAGGCGTTCATGGACGACCGCTCGATCGGCGTCTGCTTGCGGAAACACCGCGCTGGATCTGCGGCCAGAGATTTCCGCTGAAGCTCTGCGTCTCGACCGTCGTGAGGACGACCGGCACGTCGAACACCCGGGCGGCCTTCGCGAAAGCGACGGTATTGTTGATGATCGATTGGCGATCGAGATATCGAGGCGCCGAAGAGCATCTGTGGCTGGTGATCGATGAGTGCGACGACGCAATTGTCCGGAGTCAGTAGACCTTTTTCACTGCGCTTGGCATGGCCATTGGCTGAAGACATGAGCGACTCTCCTTTTCCAGGTTGCTAATTGGGTCTTGAAGCGTCTACTCCTGGACAGAGCAAAGTGGCGGCCAAATGTAAGCCCTTGATTCTATTGAGGGCAGCGCGCGCGCTCGCGGAGTTCTCACGACGGCTCGTGAAAAATGATTGATGGTGCGTGTTCGGCTCCAGCGGCACCAACCCGCCGTGATCCGGAAACCCCTCGCGCACCTGGGGATGGCTCGCTCAGGACCGAGCGCCGGTCCCGCGCCGCCCGAGTCCGGCGGCATCGCGCCTTGATCGATTCGGGGCGCGGCGGATGCCGTCGTGCCGGCGGCCGAGGCATCATGCTGCTGATCCGGCCGGCCCACTTGTTCCTTGACAGCGGTGGTCTGCGCGCATAGGGTCACGCTCGGAGCCGGGCCGGCGCGGTCCGCACCCGAGGAGGCTGATGTGCGCTCTGCCTGGGCGTGCGAGGCCCGCGTCCGAGTATGGAGAGTTAAGAGGTGTTACAGCGGCTATACGCGGATGCGGCGTGGTTGCAGCAACTGGTCGTCGAGGAGCTGAGGCCAAGGCCCGGCCGCATCCGTACCGCTGTGCGCATGGCATTCATCGCCGCGGTCGGAGCTGCGCTGACAGCGGCGTTGCAGATTGACGGTGCGCTGGGTCCCGTTACGCTCTGGGTGGCCCTTTATGCGTCCAGCTCGCGAATGACTCTTTCTGAAGGTCTGATCATGATCGTTACGTATGCCGTAACGTTAATCGCTTCGGTCTTCCTTGCGGGTATTCTGGTCGATTTGCCGTGGCTGCTGCTGCCGTTCTTTGGGCTGGCGACGGCGCTCATGACGTACGCTCTGAACAAACTGGGACTTGTTGGCGCATGGTTCAATGTCGTGGTCGGATTTCTCGATACGTTTTACCTCTGCGTCTTTGACCCGCAGAACTTCGGGTGGTCCGTGGCGTATACGTTTTCCGGCGTCGCCATCGCGATCGGAGTGCTTGTGGCATTCGACATGGTGCTGTGGCCCGACCCGGCCGAGCGGAAGCTCCTGCGATCATTGGCAGATACTCTCGATCGCCAGCGCCAACAACTGGTCGCGATCGGCCGCGCCTATGTTGATCCATTCGCCGGAGCTGTGTTGCCTCAACCCACCATGCTTTCAATACTGCCCGCGCACCTCCCTTACTGGAACGCGCCAGACGCGAGCTCAAGAATCCAGAGCGCGAAGCTGTCCTGCTGGCCGCAGTCACGACGACCGAGCGTCTGCACATCGCGATTGGACGATTGCTGGCGATCGCACATGATGACGTGCCACGAGACATCCGCGCACGTATGCGGGGCGAGATCGAAGCCGCCGTCCAGGCGATTGATGCAGCGCTTCGCGAGTACGCCCGCCAGGCCGCCACGGGCCTCAAGGCAGTTGATGGCCGGGATTATGAAGAGCGGTTCACGGCGATACGCGCGGGCCTCGATGCCTTACAGGCACGCGAAAATCTGGTGTTGAACCAGCTGTCGTCGTTCGAGGCAACCACCATGGCCAACGTTGCCGCTTTCGGTGAAAGTCTGCGCAACATTGGAGAACGGCTCCTCAATCATCCGATTGGTTATGTCTACGGACTGGCCTTTCCCAAGGAGACGAAATCGGCGGCGACGGCATCCGGCGGCGTTGACCCTCCGCTGATGCGTTACAGCGCAAAACTGGGGCTCGCCGCGACACTGGGGTATGTAGTCGGGGTGGCCTCGCACCGAAGCGAGCTCGGGGTCATCGTGTGGACGACAATGATCGCCGGCCTCCGAACCTATGGGGCCACACTGCGCAAGATGATCCTGCGCATCGTGGGGGCAGCGATCGGCGGCCTCCTGGTGCTGGCGTGCATCATCGTGGTGTCGCCCAACTTCGAGTCGCTCGCATCCTACCTGCTCGCGTTCTTCGTCGTGTTATTCCTGGCCGCCTACGTGGGCCTGAGCAGCGGGCGGCTGGCGTACGCGGGCCAGCAGGCCGGCGTCTCTTTCGTTGTCGGGTACTACACCTTGAGTCCCAGCGCCGACTTTTATACGCCCTTGTGGCGGGTGTGGGAGCATCTTCCTTGGACTTGTCATCGTGACGTTGGTGTTCTTGCTCCTCGTGCCCGAGTACGCGGGAAGGCCCTCGCGCCACGTGTCGTGCGCATTCTCCACGTAGCGCTTGAGTTGCTCGGACGAGCGGCCAGCCTGACTGAGCAGCGGGTGCAGGAACTCGACATGCAGGTGACATTTCATCTAAGCGACGTGCTGGCGATTGCAGACGAGGCCCGCGTTGAAGGGCGGCGCAGCGGTGTCAATCCCGACCGGGTGATCGAGGCCGCCGGGACGCTCCGGCGCATTGTAGGTCGGCTGAGTGTGATCGCCATTGGCCGCTTGTCAATGCCGCAGCTCGCGGTTCCCGCCGAAATGCAGACGGCGCGAATCGCATTGGAAACTGGGCTGCGCGACCATCTGCAGTCGTGGCTTGGGGTCGTGGAACAGGAGCCTGGCCTGGACCCTCGCCGCATCGCCGAGGTCGCGGAGCGTTTCACGCCGAATGGCCTGGCACTGCTCCTGGAAAGACTAGACCAGCGCCTCTCCGCGTCGGCTGATGAACTTGGGGCGTGGCCTGTGGAGGCACGAAGTATCCTCCTCGCGGAAATTGAATCCCTATCGGCGGCTCGTGGTACAGATGACCGAGTTGGATCAAGAATTCGTGGAGATCCCGGCGGCGGCACGCTGAAGGCTTGCCATGCCGCGCATGTGATCGCGTTTCCGCGCGGGACTGGACGACGTCGGCGCACAAGAGACTTTGACCCCTCCCAGCTCACCTCTTGACCCCTTCCGGGCTCCCAGCGCCCGATCCCGTCAGGAGGTCGGCGCCCAACGGCGCCGTGTCCGCGCTTTTGAAGGTGGGGCTCGAAAACGGTGGCTTACGCGCCGCTCCCGCGCCAGCCGGACGTGCCGGTGATGACCACATCACCTCGATCCAGACTCATCGCGACGGCAGCAATAGAATCAGTGGCTTACATTTGGCCGCCACTTTGCTCTGTCCGGGAGTGAGGGCAGAGCCCGCGCTTGCAGAGTTCCAACGACGGCTCGTGAAGAAGGGATTGATGGGGCGCGTCGTGGGAGTTCGCTGCCACGAGTCTCGCCCGGCTCTGGCAGCGCAGGAACGGACCGGGCGGCGGGCGATCTACTGGCCGCGGTCTACGCCCGGTTGACGGAGGGCTCCTGGATCCTCAGAATTTGTATGAGGTCCAGAAGCCCACGAAGTCGATGTCCTTGGCGCCGGCCGCTTTGAGAAATCCCCCGTCAGAAAGTGGACGTAGACGGCGTTGACGGAGATATGTGGGGTTGCTTGCCATTCGAACTGGAGGACAGACTGTGCGCCAAGAAAACGCTTCGTGTTCGCAGAGCCAGGCACGAGGGAAGTCCGGGCGGCTGATAGAAAGCGTCCTGGACGCTGTAGCGCCAGAGCACGTCGATACCAATCTTGACGGCAAAGGTCCGCCACGGCTGCACGGTCACCGAGGGGAAGACGTCAATGAAGTTCATGGGCGCATTGATCGAGGCCTCCGTGAAGTAGGCGAATTTAGGGAACAGAGGATAGAAGGTCTCGAGTGTCCCGCCTGGACCGCCAATTTGATCGGTACCCAGAAATCCTTTGGCCACGCGGGGCTCTCGCTGATCGCCGGGAACGTCATCATATCGAAGAAAATGATATGGGGTCTGCGGTTCGCGCAACAACTGGCCGATTACTGGGGAGGGACACAGAAGGAACGACAGCGCGATGATCGGCCCGACGACAATCGGGCGGCAAAACCAGTAGCTCAGCTTCTGGTTGATGAAGTCTCCACCTCCGTTAGGGCACCAGCACAAGCCGGCCTCTCGCTTCTCCACGGGCCACCTGCTCGTAGGCGGTACGTCCGTCGGCAAGTGGAATCACGCGATCGATTGTAGGCGCCTGGAAGGTGCCCTGGTCGAAGAACGGTGTGAGTGCGTCGAGCAAGGCCGCCGATGCAGTCGCATCGCGCTGCCGCGTATCGGCCCCGAATAGCCGGCTCTCATTGTGATAGAAGTCAACAAGGTCGAAGCTCACCCGGCGGTCACCCACTGATGCGATCTCGACCTGTCTGCCCCGATGCCCCAACGCCTTCAGCGCCGGCTCGAACATCGGTCCGCCGACGGTGTCCGCGAGGGGCCAGAGCAGGCTGCCCAGGACCGCGATCGCCGGGGCCACCCGGAGCCAGGTCCGGCCAGCCCGCCCACCACCGAGCTCCGTCACGCTTGAAGTACGCGATGAGCGTCGCGGCTTCTCATGCCGGCGCCGCTGCTTGAACGGGGCTCCAAGTCCTCCTTTGCTCCGTCGTCTTCAACGTCGGCCGCCGAACCGATCTGCCCGAGACGGCGAGACGTGCTTCCAACCGCTTTCTCAGGAACAGCCGCGCGCGATGCAGACGCGTCTTGACGTTGACGGACGTGAAGCCGAGGGCTTCAGCGATCTCCTGGTTCGAGAGCCCCTCGACGTCGCGCAGCAGCACGACGGCGCGGTGGTCGGCGGGCAGTTCCTCGATGGCGGCGCCGAGCGCCATCCGAAGCTCTGTCTGGCAAGCCGGGTCGTCGACGCGTAGCGACCAGTCAGCGACCGGCGCGACGTGGCGGCCGTGCTCATCGAACACGGGAAGCAGCTCGTCCAGCGAGATATCGGCGCCGCGGCCGCGACGCCTCCTGCAACGCTGATAGGCCGCGTTCGCCACGATTCGATAGAGCCACGAGCGGAATGCGGAGTCTCCACGGAACGTATCGATCTTCTGGATCACGGACAGGAAGGCGTCCTGCACCGCTTCCTCGGCATCCTGCGCGCTCCCCGTGATCCGCGTGGCGAGGCGCCAGGCGCGGTCACCGTAGGCCGCCACCAGATCCTCGGCGGCCGTCGGATCACCCCGGCGGAGGGCCGCCACGAGCGGGCCATCCCGGTCGATCCGCGTCGTCATGCTTCGGGCCGCTTTCATTCATCTCTTCGACCTCCTGGAACTGACGCTCCATTCACTGCAGGCCCTGGGCACAGCGGTCACAGGTACTGGCCCGTGGTGATCACCTTCTCCACGTTCCGCTGCGGGTGACGAGTGAGGCCGACCAGCGACTTGACGGCGGCGATGCGCTCGCCCTTCCGGCCGGCGATCTTCGCCCAGTCGTCCGGGTTGCTCGTGTTCGGCAGGTCCGTTCTCCTGAACTCCCCAGCACCGGCGGCCACCAGGTCGCTTGCGACAGACCTTCACCCCCGCTGATGCAGCGCTTGAGGGCGAGCTTCTTCGCGCGCCGCACCACGACTGATCATCGCGCCCAGAGACGAAGTCGCCGAAGTGAGACTCCTTCCACCGTTGGTATGGACACCCCCGAACGGCGGTCTCTGCCGCGCTCGAACATTGCGTCCAGCGCGGACGCGATCATCGTCGACGGCCGCGTCGACGCTGCCATGCTGTCGCGCGTGTCCGCTGACGCGATGGGTAGGTCGTGCGTCAGGTACTTCTCGAAGATGTCGCCGGCGGCCGCGCGATCGGGGCGGTCGCGACCTGATTCTACGTCGAGGCGTCGGCCGCAGGATCGCGACGATCAGTCCGGCCGAATGACGCACCGATGACCAATGACGTTGCGCAGCCCTCTAACGCCGCTGACCTCGGTGAGGAACTGCGGACGATCGCCGACCTGACGTTCCGAGGAGATGCCGGTCCCGCGCGTCCTGAAGAGCGCCGTCCATCTCGTCGAAGAAGACCACGGGCGTCGTCGTCACGCCCTTTCTGGTTTTCGAAAGACCTCGCGGATCTTCCGCCGGCCCGGGCCGATATACTCACCTTCTGCATTCACCCTTCACGCGGTAGCTACGCGGCGACCCTCGCGCGCCTTCGATAATCTTCTCTCGGCCAGGCTGCTGCCACCGCCTTTGGCGTGGATCATCGTCTTGCCGCATCCGGGCGGACCAGAGCAGCACGCCCTGGACGGCGAGGCCAGTTCCCCCGTAGCGGTCGGGCGAGGTGGCTTGCAGCTCCACCGTAACCGGATCGTTTGATCTGGGTGGCAGGCGCTCAGACCGCCGTGATTTCGTCGCGATACCCGATGTTTCGGCAACTTCCAGTCCCAGCTCTTCGCCCTCTTCGGTGCGCTCGAGGAGGTACATCCTGATTTTGATCCATCAGGATGTGGTCGCCCGGCTTCAACTGAACGCGTGAGCGGATCGGCGATGATACCCTGACCTGCGCCTGCCGTCGGCGTGCAGCGTGGATGATGGCGCGTCGTCGCCTAGTCGCGCCTTTGAGATGACGACGTCGCCCTGACCTCGTAGCCCGCCCCCGCGACAACGCCCAGCCCACTCGTGCGCAGTTCTGGCCCGACTTTGGAGAGATCGACCTTGATCGGCGTTGCTCACGCAACCTTCCGTCCCCGCAGATGCATGTCGACCGTGTCGTCGTCGTGAGCCGAGAGGTACACGCCGTAGGTCGACGGCGGCGCGGACAGCTTGTCGACCTCCGCGCGCAGCGCCATGATCTCGTTGCGCGCTTCGTGGAGCGCGCGGCGGAGTGTGTCGTTCTGCCTGACAGCATTTACGAGCCGCGGGTCGGTATCGCGACCCCCGTTTTCGACGATCTCGAACTCGATCGTTGCGGTCGGTCGTCTCCAGCACTTTCATGGGTGTCCTCCTTCCCCAGCTCGGTCGCTCGATCCGTCCATCATCTCCTCCGCGAGGTCGAGCACGATGTGGCATTGACCTCTGCGGATGGCATAGAGCAAGGTGCGGGCCAAGCCTAAGCGGCGGTTTCTATTCGAGACCGCGATCCAGGTCGCGAATTTCTCGCGAAAAGTCACGACCCTACCCCGAACTTGAAGCGCCGCTTGTCGATGTTCAGAGCCTTGATCTTCGACTCCAGCGTCGACGCCGGCACACCGAGCCGCGCGGCGGCGCCGAATGGTCCGGACACGCGGCCCTTGCTGTCATTGAGCGCAGCCTCGATGGCGTCCTTTTCGTGGGTCGCCAGCGTGCCGGTGGAGAGGCTGGACGATCGGCGCGGTCGCGCAGGGCCGGCCGGAGAGCCACCGCGCATCGATCGAGAGAGTGTCGGAATCACACAGGATCACCGCGCGCTCGATGACGTTCTGCAACTCGCGGATGTTGCCCGGCCAGTCGTACGACTGAAGCAGCGTCGACGTCTGCTTGGCGACGCGGCGGATCCGCTTGCCGACGCGCTTGGCGTAGCGATGGGTGAAGTATTCGACGAGCAACGGGATATCGGACTGGACGTTCACGGAGGGCGGGCACCTCCAGTGGGAACACGGCGAGCCGATAGAAGAGGTCCGCGCGGAAGCTGCCGTCGGCGACGGCGGCGTGCAGATCGCGATTCGTGGCGGCAATCACACGAACGTTCACGCGGATGGGCCCGCTGCCACCGACACGCTCGAATTCGCGCTCTTGCAACACGCGCAGCAGCATGATCTGGGTCTCGGCGGGGAGTTCGCCGACCTCGTCGAGGAAGATCGTCCCGCCGTCGGCCAGTTCGAAGCGACCCTGGCGCCGTTGCAGGGCACCGGTGAACGCGCCCTTCTCGTGGCCGAACAGCTCCGACGCGATGAGCGACGTCGGAATCGCCGCGCAATTCACGGCGACGAAAGCCCGGGCGGAGCGTGGCGATCGCTTGTGGATCGCCCGGGCGACGAGCTCCTTGCCGGTGCCGGTCTCTCCGGTGATCAGCACGGTCGAATCCGTCGGCGCCACCTTGGACACGTCCGACAGAACCGTCCGAAGCGGCGGCGAGACGCCGACGATCTCCTCGAACATGGAGGTCTTGTCGATCTCCTCACGGAGGACGATGTTCTCGCTCTGCAGCCGGTCCTTCAGGGCCTGGATCTCGGCGTAGACGCCGGCGTACTCGGCCCCGTCGGTCGCGTCGTCGTGGACGGCCTGCGCGACGACGTGCAGGTGCTTCAAAGCGGTCGGCTCGCGCCCGCGGAGCGCGGCCAACAGCTGCTCATCACGCGCGACTCCCATGGGGGAGAAGTCTTGACGCTCATTCTGACCTTGAGGGCTGACGTGCGAGCCGTTTGCATCCCATCCCAGGACGCCGGTGTCACTCGATGCTGTCATGGCGTGCCCCCTTGTGTGGAGTCGATCCGCTTACAAGGAGCCGGCAACTATCGTGCCGCGCCGGACGTCGCGGCGTTGGCACGGCCAAGGCTGCGTTTTATCTCGGCAAACGAACACCGGGGGCGAACGAGGTGAGCGTTCTCAGCCGCGTTCGATATTCGGACGCCGACCGAGATCCGGCCGGCTCGTACGGCGGGGGTGTCCCTCTATCGGTCCTGCTGGCGGGCCTGGCGAAGAGTCGTGTTCAGCCCGTACTTGTCTATTTTCAGGTACAGGGTGCTCTTGGAAATCCGGAGTTCTTTGGCAACCCTCGTCAGGTTGCCCTGGCGTCTCGCGATCGCTGTGCTGATGGCGTCGCGCTCGACGGCGTCGAGATCCGGAACCGTCGCCGACTCCGCGGAGACGTGGGGCGTGTCTCGCGCTCCGGCGCCCAAGAAGGCCATCTCCTCCGGAAGCTGTGCTGCCGTAACGGTGTCATCGTCAGTCGACATGACCATGCCTTCGACCACGTTTCGCATTTCGCGTACGTTTCCGGGCCATGCGTATCGTTCGAATGCGTCGATGACGTTCGCCTCGAAGCGTTTCACGGATACGCCGTGGCGATGCGACACCTCCCGGTTGAAATGCTCGACCAGCTCGGCGATGTCCTCCTTGCGCTCGCGCAGCGCGGGGATGCGGAGTGTGGTGACGGATACACGGTAGAACAAGTCCTGGCGAAAACGACCGGCAGCGACCTCCGCACGAAGATCCCGGTTGGTCGCGGCGATCAGCTTGAACTGAACGTGGCGCGGCTGGCTCGCCCCGACCGGATACAGTTCTCCTCCTTCGAGGACACGCAGGAGATAGGGTTGCAATTCGAGAGGCATCTCGCCGATCTCGTCGAGAAACAATGTCCCGCCACGCGCGGCCTCGATTTTGCCGATCATTCCCGAACGCTTGGCGCCCGTGAACGCGCCGTCGACATAGCCAAAGAGCTCGCTGGCCAAGATATCTCGCGGCAGCCCACCGCAATTCACGGCTACGAACGGCCCCTTCGTGCGCTGCCGGGTCTCGTGGATCGCGCGCGCGAAGATCTCCTTGCCGACCCCAGTCTCGCCCTGTAACAGCACGGTCACATCGAGATCCGCTAGATGCTTCGCCCTCTCGAGGGCTTGTCGTAACGCTGTGCTGCGGCCGATGATCGGTCCAAGGCTGGTACTGGTCTGTCCCACGGTAAGCGTAGCGCCGCCGCTGTCCACGATCCGTCCAGTTGGCTCTCGGCGGAGTGGATCCGGAAGGACCACGACTGTTCCAAGCCGCTGTTCTCCACGCATCACCGGCTGCACCCACTCGGGCCGTAGCCAATCGGGCAGCGCGGCGTCAGCGTGGCCCGAGTCGGAATCGAAGGCGTCGATGTGACGTCCCGCCCTCCACTCGCCGCATTCGCCGACGGCCGCCCGCGAACGGCTGGTGATGCCCTCCGCCTTCACGAGGCGCCCTTGCCGGTCGAACAACATCACCGCGCGCGAAGAGGCTCTCGAGAGGCTTTGCAGGCCCGCCTCCACCAGTCGCCAGCGCGATTCCATGTGGCGGGCGGCCAGACCCGCTTCAATGCGCCCCGCCGCCATCATGGCCAGGGCCAACCAGTTGCGATGGAACTTACTGCTCAGTCCTGAGACGTCCAGCACGCCGAGAAGCTCGCCGGAGACGGGATCACGCAGCACCGCCGCAGAGCAAGACCACGGCTTGATTCCAGCACAGAAATGCTCCGTGGCGTGAACCTGCACCGGCTCCTTGAGAGACAAGGCCGTGCCGATCGCGTTCGTGCCGGAGGAGAGCTCGGCCCAACTCGCACCACTCACGAGGCGAACATCTTCGGCCGCCTCCAGCGTCGCGGGATCGCCTTGCTGTTTTGAGAATCACACCGGATGGATCGGTCAGGATCATGATGGTCCCCGACTCGGACAGAGATTCGCGGACCTGGTCCATGACCGGCGAGCACACATCGATGACATCACGGAATCGGTGGAGGAGTTCGCTGAGAGCCTCGTCTGGGGCTGGCAAGGGGCCGCGTGGCCTCGCGGGGTCAACGCCGGCGGAAAGGCAACGCGCCCAGGAGTGTTCGATGACGGTGCGGACGGCGTTGGCTGGAAGTTCCGCGCCACACACAAGCCGGTCCCAGGCGTTCATGACCTGGGATTCCTGGTCCGGGTACGGAACACCGGAGACACCGTGTCTCGCTGCCATGAGACCTTCTCCGTCTTGTATGCGGAACGGATCGTGCTACCAGCGCCCGGCCTTATCTCAGCGAGTCATTCTGACAACGGGGTCATGAAATGTCAAACGCCCATCCCTCTGTAATCCCGCGACATACCTGACGCTGACGATGGAGGAGATCGGCCGTGTCGGCCGTCCGGCGACTCGCCGTGTGTGACGCGTTCTCCGCCCCCAGCCCTCCGCGCGCCGGTGGTCGGACCGTGTCCCCCTAGCCTCCTCCGTTCGGCTGGCTCGCGCTCAGACGCCCCGCGCGGTACTCGCGGGGCGTGACACCAGTGATGCGCCGGAACACCGTGCTGAAGTGGCTGGGGCTGCGGAATCCCACCCCGCGGGCGATGCCCGCGATCGACGGCCCCGGCTTGGCCAGGAGCCCGGCGGCGTGGTCGATGCGCGCTTTCAGCAAGAAGCGATGCGGCGGCGCTCCCGTGCTGCGGTGGAAGAGCCGGGCGAAGTGGTATGGGCTCATGCAGGCCACCGCGCTGAGCCGGGCCAGCGTGAGGTTCTGCTCCAGGTTGGCCCGTATGTGGTCGGTGACCCGCCTCAGCCTGGCGCCGGGGAGGGTGGACGTATCCGTGCGCGTCGCTGCCGAGATCGTCATCGTGAGCCTCCCTGGCCGGCGTCGGAGCAGGGCATGGTGTACGTATGGGGCGAACCGCCTCGACGGCTCAGCATTGCTCGGAAGCTCCGCTTTCCACGTGAGGCTCGAGTACCAGTTCCAGGGATCGGCCGGTCGAATCCCGACCAGCGGTCCAGATGGTGATCGGCTGCATCCGTCCGGTCAGATGGACCTCGCCGCCGGGCTTCAGCTGCTCGAGGCGCAGCCCTACCAAACTTCCTCCTCGCGTATGCGACCGACTACCGCGTCGCTGGCCACGAGCTCGACATCGAGCGCGCGCGTGAGACGCTCCAGACGACTCGCCACGTTGACGGTGTCACCGACCACGACATAGTCCAGCCGTTGGGCATCGCCGATGCTTCCCAAGACGGCTTCTCCGTAGTGCACACCGATGCCGAGGTGGACCGGGGCGCAGCCTCGTCTCGCCCGCTCCCGGCTCCAGCGATACATCTCGTCCGCCAACTGCCAGGCGCACTGAAGCGCTCGTCCGGCATCGTCGGCTCCGCGAGACGGAGTGCCGAACGTCGCCATGACGGCATCGCCGATGTACTTCTCGAGCGTCCCCCGATGCTCGAAGACGATGCGCGAGACGCGCTTGTGAAACTCTGTCAACAGCTCGATCGTGGCCTCGGGTCCGAGCGCTTCGCTGAGACGAGTGAATCCCCGGATGTCGGCGAAGAGCACAGCCACCGGGTGGCGGCGCGCCGCCATGCCCGCCTCCCCGCGCTCGCCAGCGCATCGACGACGTTCGGCGAGAAGTATCGGGCGAGGCTCGCTCGCCCGAGGTGATCGGTCACCTGCCGTCTCAACAGGCTGCGCGAGCGGGCGACGACGGCCGCCAGCACCGCCGTGAGGAGCGCCAGGAGCACCGTCTGAGTGCGCCACGCCGCATCGCTCACGTAGTGAGGATCCAGGTAGAGCTCGAGCGACCCTGTCGGGCTCAGCCCGGGCTTGTCGACGAGAGAGCCGTGGATCGAGATCGTTCCGGGCAAGCGCAGCATGACCTCGTGCCCAAGACCCCAGATGGCGATCGTGACGGCCCCGGTCCAGACGACGAGCCGCGGCGAGTACGACAACGCGGTTCCCGCGACGTAGATGAACAGGTAGAAGACCGTCGGCAACCGCAGCTGCATCTGCGGTGGCCAATTCGCCGGGAACGTGATCGGAGTCAGGATGACCGCAATCAACAGTCCCGCTTCGAGAGTACTGAAGACGCCCGCCCAGAAGACGGGCCGGCCATACGTGCGCCCGAGCGCGTACTGCGCCAAGCCGAATGCGGCGAACGTTGCGATGACCAAGAGTCCCGGAATCGAGCGGGCAGGTGCGTAATACGCGACGAGCGACACGGCCACGATGGCGAGCAGTGCGAGCCGGACGCGAAGATGGAACCCAACACCTTTCTGCTCCGCTTCGGCCATCGCCCGGTCGATGCTCGACTCAGACGGCCGCTCGCGCCATGTGCGCCGAAACCACGTCCGCATCCGTTGAGTGTGTCGCCGAGCCCAGGGTGCGCTGCCTGGGCGTAGCGACGACACGGCCGAAGGGTGTCCCGAAACGCCAACTCCACCGGCGGCGATGTCTTCACGGGCGTGTCATCAATCCCGGGGCCGGACGTTCATCAGAGTGACCGGTTTCCACAAGTAGACAAGTCCCCGATCTTGTTTGCGAATTTCTCGCGAAGAGTCGCGAGCCAACCTCCGTGTCTCGCGCTTGACGTCCAGGAGCAGGGGGTGCCGATCACCACCGCCATCATGGCCAGGGCTACTCCGGCTTGAAGCGACGCTTGTCGATCTTCAGAGCCTTGATCTTCGATTCCAGCGTCGACGCCGGCACGCCGAGCCGCCCCGCGGCGCCGAATGGTCCTGCCACGCGCCCCACGCTTTCCTTGAGCGCAGCCTCAATGGCGTCCTTTCGTGGGTCGCCAGCGTGCCGGTGGAGAGGCTGGCGACCGGCGCGCTCCCAAGGGGCCGGCCGGAGAGCCATCGCGCTTCGATCGAGAGTGTCCGAATCACATACGATCACCGCGCGCTCGATGACGTTCTGCAACTCGCGGATGTTGCCGGGCCAGTCGTACGACTGAAGCAGCGTCGACGTGTCCTGGGTGACGCTGCGGATCCGCTTGCCGACGCGCTTGGCGTAGCGATGAATGAAGTATTCGACGAGCAACGGGATATCGGGCCGACGTTCCCGGAGGGCGGGCACCTCCAGTGGGAACACGGCGAGCCGATAGAAGAGGTCCGCGCGGAAGGTGCCGTCGGCGACGGCGGCTTGCAGATCGCGATTCGTTGCGGCAATCACGCGAACGTTCGCCCGGATGGGCCCGCAGCCACCGACGCGCTCGAATTCGCGCTCTTGCAACACGCGCAGGAGCATGAGCTGGGTCTCGGGAGGAAGTTCGCCGACCTCGTCGAGGAAGATCGTGCCGCCGTCGGCCAGCTCGAAGCGGCCGGGGCGCCGCTGCAGGGCCCCGGTGAAGGCGCCCTTCTCGTGTCCGAAGAGCTCCGACGCGATGAGCGACGACGGAATCGCCGCACAATTCACGGCGACGAACGCCCGGGCCGCGCGCGGCGATCGCTTGTGGATCGCCCGGGCGATGAGCTCCTTGCCGGTCCCGGTCTCGCCGGTGATCAGCACGGTCGATTCGGTCGGTGCGACCTTCGACAGGTGGGACAGCACGGCCCTGAGCGCGGGCGACGAGCCGACGATCTCCTCGAACATCGAAGAGCGATCGACCTCTTCGCGCAACGCGAGATTCTCGCTCAGGACGCGGTCTTCGGCGCGCTTGCGCTCGTCGATGTCAGTCCCGGTGGCATACCACCGGATGATATGGCCGTCGTCGTCGCGAACCGGGTGGTAGCGGATCAGGAACCAGCGATATTGCCCGTCTTTGCGGCGCACGCGCTGCTCGGCTTCAAACGGTTCGCCGCGCCGGAGCGCCGTCAGGCGTTCCTCCTGGAGTCTCGCCAAATCACCCGGATGGAAGCGTCGGACGCGAGAGTCATCGGCCGTTACTTCTTCAAGGCTGAGCCCGGTGTAGTCGAGCGCGAATGCATTGGCGCCGAGGGTGCGTCCGCCCGGTGCCAAGATGGTGATGGCGTGCGGAATGGCGTCGAGTATCTGCCGCAACTCTTCGTTTGCCGCGGCCAGTTCACGAGTCCGTTGCTCGAGCTCGGCCCGCAGCGCGCTAGCGTGCTCGAGCCGAATGACGGTCGGCGCCGGGGAGAGGCCGGCGCAGGCCGCGCGAGCAGCGTCCGCGGCGCGTCTGCTGGGTGCTCAAGGCGCGAGAGGAGAGACTGGCCGTCGTCCAACAGAACATCCCATTCCCCATCTCGTAACGCGGTCGTCATCGCTGCACCTCCTCGGTCGAAAAGCGAGCCATCACGCGGACCATTGGGCGCCTGCTGCATGGGGGTATCGTAGACGGTCGCGGCTCATGAGTCTTTGTGCCGGGGTGATGTGTTGTGAAAACTTCTGAAGTGCTCCTGTGCACCCCGCATGGATGCGGGGCTCCTCGCAGCCATGTCGGATGTGCCTCGACCTCGTTCATGGGAAGTGGAGGCGCTTCTTTAGTTCCGCTGACGCTTGGAGCATCGCCGAGCGGACGCCGGGAACCTGGCTGATCCCGTTCAGCAGGCCGTAGTCGTGGATGAGGCCGTTGTAGCGTGTTGAGATGACATCGACGCCGGCATGATCCAGCTTGCGCGCGTAGGCTTCGCCTTCGTCACGCAGCACGTCCAGCTCAGCGGTTTGGATGATGGCGGGCGCCAAGCCCTTCAGGCGCTCATTGCTCGCCTGCAGGGGCGAGGTATAGACATCCTGGCGCTCTCTCGGGTCAGTTGTGTAGCTGTCCCAGAACCACTTCATCATGTTGCGGGTCAGGAAATGGCCTTCGGCGAAGTCGTCGTACGAGGCGGTGTCGAAGGCGGCGTTCGTCACTGGCCACAAGAGCACCTGGCACTTGATGTCGGGCCTGCCGCGGTCCTTGGCCATCAGGGCGACGACGGTGGCCATGTTTCCGCCGACACTGTTGCCGGCGACCGCCAATCGCCGGCCATCGACGCCGATCTCGCTGCCATGGGCAGCCACCCACGAGGTCGCGGCGTAAGCCTGATTGATGGCGACCGGGTAAGGCGCCTCGGGTGAGCGATCGTACTCGACGAATACGGCGGCTGCGCCTGATCCCGCCACGAGATCGCGCACGAGGCGTTCATGGGTCGGAAAGTCGCCGAGCACCCAGCCGCCGCCGTGGAAGAACATGAACGCCGGAAGCGTGCCCGTCACCCCGGCTGGGCGTACGACCACGAGCTTGACGGCCTGTCCCTCAGTGTTGATAGTCCGTTCGGCAACGTTCGCTTCTGGGAGGTCGACCTTGACGCTCGACTGGAGACCCTCAATACCGCGCGCGCCTCCGAAGGGGTCATCTGCTCAATCGGCTTGCTTCCGCCGGCCGCGAGGGCTCGCAGAAAGACTTGGATAGTGCGCTGGACGCCGGCACGTGCGGCTGAGTGGCTCATCGCGCTGGGGCTCCCTTGAGTGGCGCCGCGTGATCTTGGATCGAAGGGTACGAGAAGACGCTGCGCGAGTCTTTGTCCCGGCATGATTCGTTCTGAAAAGTTTTGAAGCTTGGCGCTACAATCCGTTACCGTGGCTGGGCTGCGCGAAGATCCCGACATTATTGAGTTTGGCCGGTTCAAGGTCGTGCGCCATCGCCGAGAGCTGCTGGCTGACGGCCGACCGGTCGAGCTGGGCGGTCGGGCGTTCGATACGCTGCTGGCCCTCATCGACGCTCGCGGCTCGGTCCTCGGCAAAGACGAACTCATGAGCCGCGTGTGGCCGGACCGGGTCGTCGAGGAAAACAACCTGCCGGCTCAAATCTCCGTGCTCCGAAAGGTCTTTGGCGCCGATCGCCACCTCATCCGGACGGTGGCCGGACGTGGCTATCAGTTCACGGGTGAGATCCGCGACGAGGAGACAGCCGTCACTCCGGCGGCCCGCCCGACGAATCTCCCCTCCTACCTGCCCGAGCTGATCGGGCGCGAGACCTCGCTCGGCACCCTCGTGGATCTCATCACGGCGCACCGCTTCGTGACCCTGACTGGCGCGGGAGGCGTGGGCAAGACCCGATTGGCGCTGGAGGCCGCGCGGCAACTACTACCGCGCTTTCCCGACGGCGCGTGGCTGGTCGAGCTCGGTCCACTCGCCGATCCCGCGCTTGTGCCTGGCGCCGTCGCGGCTGCCGTCGATGTCCCGCTCAGCGCGGGTCCAGTCACTGCCGATCGGGTGGCGGCAGCCTTGCGGGCGAAACACGCCCTGATCGTCCTCGACAACTGCGAGCATGTGATCCAGGCAGCCGCCTCGATGGGCGAGGCCCTCGTCGTCGGAGGCGCGCGCGTGCGGGTCCTCGCCACCAGCCGCGAGCCGCTGCGCGTCATCGAGGAGCACATCTATCGTGTGCCGGGGCTGGACGTCCCTGCTGAAGACAACCTCGATGCGGAGGATGTGTCGCGGCACGGCGCGGTCCGGCTCTTCGACGTAAGAGCGCACACGGCGGGCCCCGGGTATGTCGCCGATCCCCGACGCGCGCAGGCACGGTGGCCGCCATTTGCCGCCGGCTTGACGGGATCCCACTCGCGGTCGAGCTCGCCGCGGGGTGCGTCCCGGCCTTCGGCGTCGACGGCATTGCCGCCCGCCTCGGCGACCGCTTTCATCTGCTCACGGCCGGCAGGCGCACGGCGCTGCCGCACCAGCAGACTCTGCGCGCGACCCTCGACTGGAGCTACGAACTCCTGTCGGAACCGGAGCGGATCACCTTGCGGCGGCTCGCCATCTTCGCCGGCAGCTTTTCCCTGGAGGCGGCCGCCGCTATAGTGGCGAATCCTGACGCTTCCGATATCCCAGGTGCCGGAGTGCGTCGCAGGGCTCGTCGGTCGGTCGCTCGTGTCGACCCTTCTCGGGGAGCTCTCAATGCAGTACCGGCTCCTCGAGACGACACGGGCCTACGCCCTCGAGAAACTCACGGAGAGCGGCGAGTCCCAGCCGGTCGCCCGACGCCACGCCGAATACTACCGGGATCTCCTCGAGCGCGCCGAGGCCGAATGGGAGATCCGGCCCACCGCCGAGTGGTTGGGCGCATACGCCCGCCATACCGACAACATGCGAGCGGCACTGGACTGGGCCTTTTCGTCAAGCGGCGATGCGGCGGTCGGCGTGGCGCTCACCACCGCTGCCGTGCCGCTGTGGTTCCAGCAGTCGCTTGATGCTCGAGTGTCGTGGGCGGGTCGAAGCGCGCGCTGGCGAGCCTCGAACCTGACTCGGCTCGAGGCGACCGCCGCGAGATGCAGCTCTTCGCAGCACTGGGCGCGTCGCTGATGCAAACGAAGGGGCCTGCTCCGGACACGACCACAGCGTGGACCAAGGCCCTGGAGATTGCCGAGCGCTTGAACGACATCGAGTATCAGCTGCGCGCGCTCTGGGGCCTGTGGCATTTTCGCGTCAGCCGCGGCGAGTGTCGAGCCGCGCTGATACAGGCGGAAAGATTCTGCGATCGTGTCGAGAGCACGGCCAATCCGGCGGAGATTCTCGTGGGCCGTCGGATGATCGGCGTCTCGCTCCACTATCTGGGAGACCAGACGAAAGCACGGCGTCACCTCGAGTACGTGCTGGCTCACTACGTCGCCCCGCACACCGGTCGCACGCCATCCGCTTTCAATACGACCAACGGGTGGCGACGCGCATGATGCTGGCGCGCATCCTGTGGCTCCAAGGATTCTCCGATCAGGCTCTGCGCATCGCGCTGGACAATGTCGAGAACGCTCGGGCGATCGATCACGCGATGTCGCTGTGTTATGCCCTGGAGGCGGCGTCTCTGGTCGCCCTCTGGGCGGGCGACCGGTCGGTAGCCGAACGCTCGGTGGCCATGCTGCTCGAGCATTCCGCCAGACACGCGCTGACCGTCTGGCACGCGCGCGGCCGCTGTTTGAATGGAGTGCTGTTCATCAAGCACGGCGATGTCGGCCCTGGAGTGAGGCTTCTCCGCGCCAGTCTCGACGAGCTCAGCGAGACCGGGTTCGTCCCGCAGCACACGGCCTTGCTCGGCACGCTGGCCGAAGGGCTGTCGGGAGTCGGACAGGTCAGCCAAGGCCTGACGGTGGTCGACGAGGCGCTCGCTCGGTCGGAGCGCGATGAAGAGCTCTGGTGTATCGCCGAGTTGTCGCGCATCAAGGGCGAGATCGTCCTGCAAACAGGGGCTCCCAAGGCCGCGGCCACGGCCGAGCGACTCTTCCGGCAGTCCATCGACGTTGCGCGAGATCAGGGCGCTCTCTCCTGGGAGTTGCGGTCCGCGATGAGTCTCGCTCGGTTGTGGCGCGGACAGCAGCGAGTGAGCCAGGCACGCAAGCTGCTGGCGCCTGTCTACCGACGCTTCACCGAGGGGTTCGAAACCGTCGATCTCATGGCCGGAAAGGCTCTCCTCGCGTCACTTCGTTGAGCGATGGCCAAGCCTTTCAGGCGCTCGTTGCTCGCCTGCAGGGGTGAGGTATAGAGCATCCTGGCGCTCTCCCGGGTCAGTTGTGTAGCTGGCCCAGTACCACTTCATCATGTTGCGGGTCAGGAAATGGCCTTCGGCGAAGTCGTCGTACGAGGCGGTCGAAGGCGGCGTTCGTCACTGGCCACAAGCGTAGTGCTACAATCCGTTACCGTGGCTGGGCTGCGCGAAGATCCCGACATTATTGAGTTTGGCCGGTTCAAGGTCGTGCGCCATCGCCGAGAGCTGCTGGCTGACGGCCGACCGGTCGAGCTGGGCGGTCGGGCGTTCGATACGCTGCTGGCCCTCATCGACGCTCGCGGCTCGGTCCTCGGCAAAGACGAACTCATGAGCCGCGTGTGGCCGGACCGGGTCGTCGAGGAAAATAATCTGCCGGCTCAGATCTCCGTGCTGCGAAAGGCCTTTGGCGCGGATCGCGATCTCATCCGGACAGTGGCCGGGCGAGGCTATCAGTTCACGGGTGAGATCCGCGCGACGGCGGCCACGGCGGCCGGTCCGCCTCCCCGCGGACGACGAACCTTCCGGAGGCGGTGTCTGAGCTGATCGGTCGAGAGGCCGAGCTCGCAGAAGTCACGGGCCTGGTCACCGATCATCGGCTGGTCAGCCTGGTCGGCGCCGGCGGCATCGGCAAGACGCGACTGGGCCTGGAGGTCGCGAGGCATCTTCTGCCGAGATTTACCGATGGCGTATTCGTCGCCGAGCTCGGCCCCTTGTCGAGTCCAGAGCTTGTCCCGGCCGCGGTGGCGAGCGCGCTCGGCCTGCACGCACGTCGCGGGCACCGCGTCGCACGGACGCGTCGCGGGTGCGGTCGGCGCCAGGAAGCTCCTGCTGGTCATCGACAACTGTGAGCATGTGATCGAGGCGGCGGCCGGCATGGCGGAGGCCCTGTTGCGCGCCAGCCCGGGCGTCTCTCTGCTCGCAACCAGCCGCGAGCCCCTGCGAGTCTCCGGCGAGTACGTCTACCGGGTCCCGCCACTCGATGTGCCGCCGGAAGACGACCGGGACAGTGGAAGACGTCTTCAGGCACGGCGCGGTCAGGCTCTTCGTGTCGCGGGCACACGCCGCGGAGCCACGGTACGTTGCCGAGGGCCGCGTCGCGGCGGCGACGACCGCCATTTGCCGGCGCCTCGACGGGATCCCGCTCGCGATCGAGCTTGCCGCGACGCGCATCGTGGCGTTCGGTGTCGATGGTGTGGCCGCCCGCCTGGACGACCGCTTCAGACTGCTCACCGGCGGCAGGCGCACGGCGCTGCCCCGTCACCAGACGATGCGCGCGACCCTCGACTGGAGCTACGAGCTGCTGTCCGAATCCGAGCGGGTGGTCCTGCGCCGGTTGGGGTCTTCGCCGGAGTTTTCACGCTGGACGAAGCCAGTGTCGTCGCGGCGAGCGCCGACATCCCCGCATCGGACGTCGCGGATTCGGTCGCGAACCTGGTGGGCAAGTCACTCCTGTCGGCGGACGTCGGCGGCGCGGTCGTGCACTATCGCCTGCTCGAGACGACGCGCGCGTACGCGCGCGAGAAGCTCATCGGAAGCGCCGAATTCGACCACGTCGCGCGACGCCACGCCGAGTACTATCGAGACCTCTTCCAGCATGCCGAGGCGGAGTTAGAGACGCGGCCCACCGCCGAGTGGCTTGCTGCGTACCGGCCCCACATCGATGACCTGCGTGCGGCCCTCGACTGGGCCTTTTCGCCGAGCGGCGATGTCGGCGTCGGCGTGGCGCTCACCGCGGCAGCCGTGCCGCTGTGGACGCACCTGTCGCTGCTGACTGAATGTCGTGCCACGAGTCGAGCAAGCCGTTGCAAGCCTCGGACGTCAGGTGCCCTCCGATCCCCGCCGCGACATGCGCCTGTATCTCGCGCTTGGCCACGTTCTATTGCATACCCACACGAGTGCCGGCCCGGACATGAACGCCGCGTTGACAAAGGCTCTCGAGCTTGCCGAGATCACGGACGACGGACGGTACCGGTTGGCAGCGTTACACGGACTCTATCTCGCTCGCCTCCAGACGGGCGAGTATCGAGATGCTCTCGATCTCGCCGACGACGTTTCGCACCGTTGCGGGCGAGACGGCGGCTCGGTCCGATGTGCCGATCGGCAACCGACTCATCGGTCTTACACTACACGTTCTGGGAGACCAGACCGGTGCGCGACGACACCTCGAGCCACTGGTTGGCTCGCGACTTCGTGACGGCTCGGCCGTCGCACATCAGCTTCTATCAGTACGACCAGCGAGTCGTGCTCGATTGCTACTACGCGCGCGTTCTTTGGTTGCAGGGATTTGGCGATAAGGCAAAGGGGCTCACGGACAACCTCGTCGACTATGCCCGTACGAGCGACCACCTGCGGTCGTTTCTGTACACACTGCTCGTCGCGGCGTGTCCGATCGCCCTGTTTGTCGGTGATCTCACGACCGTCGAGCATCACGTGAGACTGGCGTTCGACCTCGCTGCCAGGCATGCGCTCGAGATCTGGAATGTTTGGGCGCAGTGTTTCGAGGGGTCCTGCTCATCAAGCGAGGGAACGATCTCGCGGGCTCGCAATTGCTCCAGTCGGCGCTCGAGAGACTGCCCGAGTCCGCCTTTCATCACCACATGAGTTCCCTTCTTGCTGAGCTGGCTGCGGGTCTCGGCGGTGCCGGTCAGATTGCCGAGGGGCTGGTAGTGGTCGACAGGGCGCTGGCGCGCGCGGAGCAGACGGAAGCGGGATGGTACCTCGCTGAGTTGCTCCGCACGAAGGGGAGCTGCATCTCCAGGAGCGACTACCGACGGCTGTCGAGGCCGCCGAGAAATGCTTCCACCGGGCGCTCGACGTCGCGCGAGGTCAGGACGCTCTCTCCTTGGAGCTGCGGTCCGCTATGAGCCTCGCTCGGTTGTGGCGCGGACAGCAGCGAGTGAGCCACGCGCGCAAGCTGCTGGCGCCCGTCTACCGCCGCTTCACCGAGGGGTTCGGCACCGCCGATCTCATCGCCGCAAAGCTCTCCTCGCGTCAGTTCGTTGACGCTCTCTCCGCGTCTCGTCGTGGCCGACGAGCCGGTGTCCGCGCTGGACGTGTCGGTGCCAGCACAGACTGGCGGTGGCGTGCACCGGCCTGGCCCTGCGCGGTAGCGGGGCGCGGGTGAGTTCGTCTGAACTCCGATGCCGACAGGACACGGACGACATTTCCGTGGTCATCGAGAATTCGCACGGGCGCGATGGGCTCGTTGTCCGCAGGATGCTGAACGGGGTCTGAGAGTGCCTTCATGCCAATCCCTCCGCATACGCACAATTGATGTCGTTCTGACATTTCGCTACTGCTTCCAGATCGCGCTGACCTCGCAGTAGTCACCGCCATCGAAGTACACGCCGCCGCGGGCCTGGCACAGCTGCTGCGCGGTCCTGATGTCGTCTGAAGCGTGGCACGTCCCGTCGGTGTACGTCCCGCCGGCGTCCTTGCACAGCGCGGTGCTCGTGAGCCGGGTGGATCCTGGCGTGGCGCCCGTGGTGGTGCAGGCCATCGCCGACATGGCAACCAGTCCGGCAAGCGACAGGATACGAAGCGTCGTCTGTGTCATCTGTTCCCTCCGCTGATGAAGTGAAGTTGTTGGCACCCGCGGTTGAGGGAGCAAGGTGCACGCCAACGCTAAGCGGTTGGTTTTCTTGACAGCCGGGAGCTCGCTCACGAATTTCTTGCGAAGAGCTGCGAAAAACGCCGAGCCAGCGGACCTGCACGCTCGGCGAAAGGCGACGACATCACCAGCTCCGGGGAGCGCACTGGCAAAGTTTTGAGGCTTGGCGCTACAATCCCGTACGGTGGCTGGGCAACCGGAAGATCCCGTAAGGATTGATTTTGGCCGGTTCACGGTCGTGCGCCATCGCCGCGAGCTGCTGGCAGATGGCCGACCGGTCGAGCTGGGCGGGCGCGCGTTCGATACGCTGCTCGCCCTCATCGACGCTCGCGGCACGGTCCTCGGTAAGGACGAACTCATGAGCCGCGTGTGGCCGGACCGGGTTGTCGAGGAAAACAACCTGCCGGCTCAAATCTCCGTGCCTCGAAAGCTCTTTGGCGCCAAGTCGCCGAACGGTCCGTGCCGTCACGGATCGCGGAGGCGCTCGCGCACGTCGGTCGAGCCGGACGGGCGGGCGTCGTCCTCATCGATTTCTCAAACGATAGGAGGGAGCATGAAATTTGGAACGATCGGCGCCGGCGCTGTCGCGCTCGCATTCGGGCGAGAGGCGCTGGCCAGGGGCCATGAAGTGGTCTTGAGCAGCCGGCGTGGTCCAGATGCCCTCGTCGACAAAGTCGCCGAGCTTGGTCGTGGTGCGTCCGCGGCCTCGGTCGAGGAAGCCGCGAGCCTCGACTACGTGTTGCTCGCCGTGCCTTGGCGAAACGTCGAGTCAGCGTTGAAGAGCCTACCCGCCTGGAACGGCCGGGTGCTCATCGATGCGACGAATCCCTTCGTCGAGACGAGTCCGAAGCTCGTCCTCGCCGACCTCGGCGGCAAGGGCGCGAGCGAGGTCGTGGCGGCCCTGGCGCCAGGTGCCCGCATCGTCAAGGCGTTCAATTCGATCGTCACCGCCCGCTTCAATGAAGGGCCGGTCAAGAACGGAGGACGTCGCGTGATCTTCGTCTCGGGGGACCATCCCGAACCGACCGCATTCATCAAACAGCTCATCGAGAGTTTCGGCTTCACGGCGATCGATCTCGGCGGTCTCGCGACGGGTGGCCGCCTGCAGCAGGCCGGGGGTCCGCTCGCCGGTCGCGACCTCGTCGAATTCGGCCATCACTAACACGGGAGGCCGCGTCGTCGGCGATGGGCTGCTGCTCGTCGTGGTCGACAGGGGAAAGTGGTATTAGACTCTATGGCCGGGCGCCCGAATCCCCGAGATGGAGATGCCGATGGCCGACACATCTGCCGCTGACGTCCACCCGCCGTACCTCTACCCCGACTACAGGAGCACGCGCCTGCGGGCGCCGGCGCAGCCGCTGGTGCGCGTGGCGCCGAGCCCGCTGGAGTCGGTGGGCCCGACGTTCCCGCCGCAATTCGTGCGGGACAGCGAGGCCGATCTGACGACCTGGGGCGCGAGCGCGCCCCTCGGCGAGAAGATGGTGCTCGTCGGGCGCGTGCTCGACGAGGACGGGCGGCCGGTGCGCGGGGCGCTCGTCGAGGTGTGGCAGGCCAACGCGTCCGGGAAATATCCCCATCCCGTGGACGACCACGACGCGCCCTCGACCCGAACTTTCTCGGCAAGGGCCAGGTCCTCACGGACGACGAGGGGCGCTACCGGATCGTGACGGTCAAGCCCGGGGCGTATCCCTGGGGGAACCACGCGTTCGGATGGCGGCCGGCGCACATCCACTTCTCGCTCTTCGGCAACGCGTACGCCCAGCGGCTCATCACGCAGATGTTCTTCCCCGGCGATCCGTTGCTCGCGATCGATCCGATCTTCCAGAGCGTCCCCGAGGCTGGGCGCCCGCTGCTGGTCGCCGATCTCGACCTGGAACAGGGCATCGAGGGCGTCGCGCTCGGATACCGGTGGGACATGGTGCTGCGCGGGCCGCGCGCGACGCCGATGGGGATCTGACCATGGCCAAGCCCACGCCCTCGCAGACCGTCGGTCCGTTCTTCGCGCGCGACCTGCTCTGGAAGGACGGCGGCACGGTGCTGTTCCCCGGCAGGAGCGATCGCATCACGCTGACCGGGCGCGTGTTCGACGGCGACGGCGCGCCGATCCACGACGCCCTGTTCGAGACCTGGCAGGCGGACCCGACGGGCGCATTCCCGTCGAGCCACGACGGCGCCCGGCCTCACGGCTACGGCCGCGTCTCGACGGACCCCGACGGACGCTACGCGATCGAGACGGTCGTGCCGGGATCCTTCAAGGGCCCGAGGGGTGAGACGTACGCGCCCCAGATCAGCGTCGCGATCTTCGCGCGCGGCCTCCTGAAGGCCCTGCACACTCGCGTGTTCCTCGCTCCCATCGAGCTCGTCACCGACGATCCCTCGCGCGCGCGATCGGCGATCCCGATCGGCTCCGCACGCTGATCGCGGCTCGCGACCCGAAGGATTCGAAGATCTATCGATGGGACGTCCGGCTGCGCGGAGCCGGCGAGACGGTCTTCCTCGAGTTCTAGCGGACGAGCGCCGATCGCCGTGAGCCTCGTCGGCCGGAGCTTCGCGCGCGACGACGTTCGCGCAGGCGCTGTCCGACGACGCGTTCGTGCGGGCGATGCTCGACTTCGAGCGCGCGCTCGCCGAGGCCGAGGGCGACGCCGGCGTCATCCCCCCGGAGGCCGCGCGCGCCATCGCCTCGGCCTGTGCCGATCTCAACCTGGCGCCCGAGTCGCTGGCCCGCGAAGGGAAGCGCTCGGGCTCGCTGGCCGTGCCGCTCGTGAAGGCGCTGACCGAGCGGGTCGCGCGGGACGACGCGCGCGCGGCGGCCTTCGTGCACTACGGCTCGACGAGCCAGGAC